>Ga0247814_10000042_pt1 | contig 133561 bp, 116 predicted proteins | sample UWRJL179409R1_FD_179947 | JGI IMG/M metagenome (GOLD analysis project Ga0247814, IMG submission 179947) | Plant litter microbial communities from Arlington Agricultural Research Station in Wisconsin, United States - UWRJ-L179-409R-1 | ecosystem: Environmental > Terrestrial > Plant litter >... | reverse complement strand
ATCGATAAGCTCGTGGAGGCTTGGTCACCATGCCCACCTTGGGAGCATCCTTCGGTTGAAGCCATTCCTCTGCTCGCCCTCTGAGTGACGCGGGGGATGCTGTTGCTCGAACGGCTGCTTCTGGCCGGTTGCCGCCTGTCGCGGCCGACATCTTCAGCGGTTCACTTGCGACTGGCAACTTGCTGAGTTGAAACCGCTGGGCGGAAACGGGGCATGGCTGATATCTAAACGGTGGTCAGCAGTTTTTCTCAACGCTCAACGCATGCGGTGGGTCGGTTGGGGCAGCGACCCTATATCGACTCTGCGTTTTGATACCTGACTCACTGGCCTAGAGCGGTTTTTGATTCACGCTGGTTACTCGGTGAGGCCCACGAAGACGGTTATGCGGTACAAAACGATCTATGAGCAGCTTGGGCCCGATCAGGCCAAGACTCATCGCCAAAAGGATGTTAGCCGACGTTGTTGCGTTGAACATCAACTCCTGTATGCCAGTGTCATCGCTCAAGCCCTGCACCAACGTGAGTAATCCGCTGGCCATGCGAAACAGAAAAACGCCCGGCATCAATGACACTACAGCTGCGAAACCTACAGCTGCAAATGGCATGTGATATCGGTGTGAGATCGGCGTCAACGCTGCACCAGCCAATGCGCATGCGAGGAATGCTGCGGTTGCGAGATCGCAGCCCAGGGTGAGCAACCACCAACGCACAACATGTGCGCTCACTCCAATTGCAACGGGCCAGAGGATCATGCGGGCAGGTGTCGAGAAAAACACGCTGAAAGCAAGTACAGCGATGCCAGATGCGATCATGTCGCCCCAGATTGATACAGCAACCGCTGCGGGTTCTGCAGGCAATGACACGCCTAATGTTGCCAGGCCCAACAGCAGACCTGTTGCGATTGAGCCAATGATCAGCCCGGCATAGACGAGCCTACACGCACCGAGTTTAAGTCGACCTTTGAGGATGTCAGCAGCCGCGTTGAGTAAGTGCGGACCCGGGACCAGGACCATACAGGGGCACACTGCGACCAAGCGTAGTGCCGAGCTCAGGTCTAACCGAACTGCGACTGCTCCAACTATCCCGGCCAGCAACGCTGCAGTTAACGGCTGAATAAACAGGTTCCCGCTACGTCTCCCCAACATTCGTCGCAAGAGCGCACTGATGCCTACAGATGCGAAGATCAGCATCGCCGCCGTGACATGGCGCAGGCCGAAGATCACAGCCAGGGCAACAGCACCTGCTGCTGCAGCCAAGGCGAAGGCCCAATCTGCAGCGGGAGGTCGAGCGGCAATCGCATTGAGCTTTGCGCATGCTTGCGCAGGCCTCAAGCATCCCGCTTCTACGTCCGCGATCACCCGCATAGCAGCGGCAACTCGATCCATATTGACGGAGGTGGGAGAGACCTTGACCCAGCCAAGGACTTGCGGCGCAAGGGTGGTGGGTGTGGTGGATGTCCCTACCAACGACAAGCCGGCCCAGCGCGCTACTAGCGTCGCGTCCAGGCCCAGCGCAGCGGCCAGCCGTCGAGCCGCTTGAACCACCTGATCAGTCATCTGCCCATTGCTGTACAGCACCTTGGCCACGGTCAGCACGAGTTCGGCGTTTTGCGCTTCACTGCTCAAAGGATCAGCCTCATGGTCACTGATTGATCGCGACATAAGGGGAAACCATCTTGCGAGGGTCTACGATTCGGTCAAATTCTTCTTCGTCAACAAAGCCCAGATGCAGGGCCGCAGCCTTGAGCGTGAGGTCGTTGTCCATGGCAAAGTGCGCGATTTTAGACGCCTTGTCATAGCCGATGACGGGGGCGAGCGCAGTCACCAGCATCAGCGACTGTTCAACGTTCTCCTGAATTTTCTTAAGGTTTGGCTGGGTACCCTCCACCAGGAAGCGCCGGAAGTTCACACAACCATCGGTCAGCAGCGTAATCGAGTGGGTGACGTTGAAGATGATCAATGGCTTGTAGACATTCATCTCCAGATAGCCCCCAGCGCCGCCAAACCCAACTGCAACGTCGTTAGACATGACTTGAACAGCCAGCATGGTCAGCGCTTCGCACTGCGTCGGGTTGACTTTGCCCGGCATGATTGAGGATCCCGGCTCATTCTCGGGGATGATAAGTTCGGCAAAACCTGCACGGGGTCCACATGCCATAAGACGGATGTCATTACCGATTTTGTATAGCGAAACGGCCAGCGTGCGCAGGGTCCCGGAAAGCTGAACCATCCCATCATGCGCGCCTTGAACGGCGAACTTATTGGGTGCAGTCACAAAGGGCAGGCCTGTGAGTTGCGCGATGCCCGCCGCAGCGGTTTCGGCAAAACCGGGTGCTGAGTTGATGCCCGTACCCACTGCAGTTCCCCCCAGTGCCAGCTGATAGACGCCCTTGAGTGCGTAGTCGATTCGCTCCAGATCGTCCGACAGCATACTTGCGTACCCAGACCATTCCTGGCCCAGCGTCAGTGGCGTGGCGTCTTGCATATGTGTGCGACCGATCTTGACGATATCCTTCCAGGTCTCGGCTTTTGCACTGATCGAATCGCGTAGCGCTGTGACCGCAGGCGTTAGCCGCTCGCTGACGTTAACCGCTGCCGCGATGCACATCGCAGATGGAAAGCTGTCGTTGGACGATTGCGCCATATTGACGTGATCATTGGGGTGTACAGGTGTTTTGCTACCCAACTCAGTGCCGGCGAGCTGACAGCAACGATTCGAGATGACCTCGTTAACATTCATGTTGAATTGGGTGCCGCTGCCGGTCATCCAGACGTGCAGGGGGAACATATCGCGGTGCTGGCCTGCCAGAATCTCATCGCAGACTTGAACGATCAGTTTGCATGGCGCTGCGTCCAGGCGTTTTCCGGCATGGTTGGCCAGCGCGGCAGCCTTTTTAAGGGTCGCATAGGCCGTGATCATCTCGCGAGGCATCAGGTCAGAGCCAATGCTGAAATGCTCCAGTGAGCGTTGAGTCTGTGCGCCCCAGAGTTTGTCGGCCGGTACGCTGACTGGGCCTAAGCTGTCATTTTCGATACGAACCTCTGCCATCTTCATCTCCTGCTCAGTGAAAGTCTTTTCAGGTTTTTCGGTTCTTGAGAGCTAATCATTGGAGATGGCAGCTCATTAAGTATTGAAGCGCTGTGCTATCGGTTTTTTGCCGCGCACAGAGCAGCAAAGCTGGCTTACGAGATGCCTAGGGACTGAAAAACGTAACCAGAACAGCGATGGTTCCGATCGACAATACCGTCGATATAAGGATGCTCCCGGCGGTGGTACTGGCATCACGCTCGTACATATTGGCAAGCATGTAAGGACCTGTACCGGTGGGCAAAGCCGATACGACCACCGCAATGGCGGTGACCGCCGGCGTCAGGTTGAACAAGAACGTAGCAGCCAACCAGGTGATAGCGGGTTGTCCGATTAGCTTTAGGCCAACCAGAGATGACAGTTTCGGCCAATGGAATTCACCTTTGGCGCCGGCAATGAAAGCACCCAGCGACACCAATGCGCAGGGGCTGGCGGCGCTGGCGAGCAGTGTCAGGAATCGATTGGGTCCTTGGGGCAACGCAGGCGCAAATAACGCATATAAAATCCCGAGCACCGGAGCCAGCAACATCGGGTTTTTTGCCAGGGAAATGGCGACCTTCTTTACGATACTCAGGATGTTGGCCCGAGGCTGCAAGCCCACCTCTACCAGCAACACGGCAACACCAAAAAGTACGCTGACTGTAATGATGGCCGCGATGGTGACCAGTGGCAGACTGTCTGGGCCAAATGCGGCCATGCACAGAGGGAAGCCTATGAAGCCGACATTGGCATAACCTCCGTTCAGCCCGTCCAGGCTCGCGTCAGCGAGATGGGTAGATTGTCGGTGGCGGATGAACACCGTCAAGCCGAAGGTTATCGCACAACCTAGCGCAAATGCGGCAGTGAATCCTGGATGGTCAAGATCATGCCATTTGGCGTTAGCCATGATTTGAAACAGCAAAGCCGGCATGCCGAGATACACGACAAATCGATTTAGCTCGGATGCCGCAGTTGCTCCGAGAAATTCGTAATGTCGAGCCGCCCAGCCCGCACCGACCAAGGCAAAGATCGGCAATACCACTGAAAATAAAACGTTCATGAGCGTCAGCCCTGCTTGTGAATCATTGATTAAGTTCTAACGCGATGCGCTCCGGCATACAGGATGCGGAGCTGAATCAGGGGTGCGGGTCTGTTCTCGGCGTTACACCCGCCAAGCCAACAAATGCTCGTCGCCCAACTGGTACGCGGCGAGTGAGCTCATATCCACACGAAGTGTTTTGTCGGGGTCAGCGTCGGTCATCATGAATATCGGATGACCGACGGGGTGCAGATGCAGGGCAGGGGTGACAGTGCTGTCAGCCCTTCCAGCTTTCCAGAAACTTGAGCAGCAGTTTGTTGACTTCTTCTGGTTGCTCTTCCTGGGGAAGATGACCGCATTCTTGAATGGCGTGGGTTTCGAGATCGTCGGCCATCTCGGCCCAAACGTTCGCCATATCGAACAGTTTGCCGACGGCGGCGAAATCAGCCCCCCACAATGACATCACCGGAACCGAAATTTTGGTGTCGCCGTCTTCCAGATCCTGGGCCACATCAGTCGCATTCGCGCGATAGTCAGACATTGCGCCGCGCACGGCACCTGGTGCCTGGTACGCTTTAACGTAGGTGTCGAACGCCTCGCCGGTGATCGCCTGTGGATCGTGACACCAATCCGAGAAAAAGTGCCGAAGCCAAATGTGCTCACGCCCCGCAATCAATGCTTCCGGGAGGTCGGGTACCAGGTGAAACAAGAAGAACCAGTAGGCTTTGGCGATTTTCGCGTTCAGATCGCGGGCAACGATGCGAGTAGGCACGTTGTCCATCACCACAAGCCGGTCCAACAGCTCGGGAAAGTCCTTGGAGAAGCGGGTGGCGACACGTGCGCCGCGATCATGGCCGACCAGTGCGACTTTGGGGATGTCCAGCTCGCGCATCAGCTCGCGAATATCCAGTGCCATATTGCGTTTGTCGTAACCTGTAGCGGGCTTGTCGGTCTCACCATAGCCTCGAAGGTCAGGAACGATAACCCGGTATTTCTCGGCGAGAACCGGGATCTGAAAACGCCAGGCATAACCGGTTTCCGGGAAGCCGTGCAGCAGAATCACCGGTGGGCCTTCGCCTGCTTCGACGATGTGTTGGCGTATGCCGTTGGCGTGAACGGTGTAACTTTTCAATTTAGACATAACGATTCCTTAGAGAGCATCGAAGTCATTTCAATGGTTGTCTACGCCGCGTCATAGCTCGCGTAGACAGGTCGTAAACCGTTGTTTGCAAACATTGGTTTAGTTGTCAGTGACGCCATTTTCCCGATAAACATTGCGTTGCAGAAATACTGAAAACAGATACGAAGCATCATCGAAGTTGATGCTTCTCTGAGGGTGTGAGGGGCATCATCAAATCCGATATCGGCCTGCGGGCGTGACTCTCGTCCACGGTTCAAGGTGAGTACTCCTTTCACACCCCTCATGAGTCAGTGATCGAATCTCGCCTCCACCGCTCCTGCATGCCCTGACATGCCCGGTCCGTGTTGATCCTCGTCGGACAGGGTCTTGCGCACGCGCGCAACGTCGTCATCTGAAACAGCTTTCCCCGTGTTGCCCCATGCCTGGCGGATGAACGTTGTGACTGCCGCTACTTCTTCGTCAGCCAGCCGCCATCCAAACGCCGGCATGCTGTAGGCGGTCGGTGCGGTACGCGTGGTTTGCACGGTGTTGCCGACCAGGATGATTTGAATGATTGAACTGGCATCTGGATCGTTCAGCACCGTGTTCTTCGCCAGTGCTGGAAAGGTCTGCGGATAGCCATTGCCGGTGCTGCGGTGACATGCCATGCAGTTGTCGGCGTAGACCCGGGCTCCCAGGCTATCGAGCTGCAGGTCGTGCAGCTTGTGCGCAGTACTGCCATCGTCGGGCACAGCAATTGCTTCGTCGGGATGAGCCGGTGCCAGGCTCTTCAGATAGCGGGCGATCGCCGTAAGATCTGCGTCGGACATGTATTGCATGCTGTGGCCGACGACTTCACTCATGCCGCCGAATGCAGCGGTGTGATCGTTTCGACCCGTCTTCAGGAACTGCACGATGTCCTGTTCCTGCCAGCGGCCCAAACCGGTGACACTGCTGCCTCGCAGGTCTTTGGGAACCCAGCCCTCAATGGGCGCTCCACCGGACAGGAATAGCGATCCATCGGCATTATTGAGCGCTTTCTCCTGCAACGTGATTGCTCGAGGCGTGTGACAACTGCCGCAATGCCCAAGTCCTTCGACCAAATAGGCGCCGCGACTGATCACTGGGTCACCTGAGACCTGTGCAGTGTTGGCAACGGGCGTCGGGGCGAACAGCCAGCGCCAGGACGCCAACGGGAACCGTATCGACAGAGGCCAGGGGATATCGGTGTCTTTGTTGGGCTGGCTTACCGCAGGCACACCCTTCATGAAGTAGGCGAACAGCGCTTTCATGTCGTCTTCGGAGACTGTCGCGTACGACGGAAAGGGCATGGCAGGGTAGAGCGTGGACCCGTCTTTGCGGATGCCTTTGCGCACAGCGTCGTCGAATTGTTCAAATGAATATTCGCCGATCCCGGTTTTAGCGTCAGGTGTGATGTTGGTTGAATACACGGTTCCGATGGGAGTGCCCAGGGCTAGCCCTCCAGTGAAGGGCTGCCCACCTTTGGCGGTATGGCAGGCAATGCAGTCCCCGGCGCGCGCGATGTATTCGCCACGCGCGATCAGGGTGTCATCGGCGTCCGCCGCCCCAGCCGACAAGCAGGCACTCATGCAAAGCGCTGCAACTAATGTTTTGCTCATCGCTCGCTCCTCATGCTTGCACCAAGGGGCCGGGGTTCTTCAAATAGTGCTTCTTGATGTGATCTACAGACCAATACGTGAGTGCGGCAACAAGACCCGTTGGGTTGTAGCCAAGGTTCTGAGGGAAAACGCAGGCACCCATGACGAACAGATTGGAGACATCCCAGCTTTGCAGGTAGCGGTTAACGACGCTGTTGTTTGGGCTATCACCCATGATCGCGCCGCCGGTTGTATGGGTACTTTGGTAGGCGCGTGTATCGAAGTGGCTGCCGGATTTGCGAAGGTTCACCTGGACCTCGCCGCCGACCGCCTTGCCAATTTTCGTCGCGCCATCGATCGCATGCTTGATCATGGAAAACTCATTCTCATGCCAGTCGAATGTCATGCGCAGCAACGGTTGTCCGTGCACGTCTGTGTAGGTCGGGTCCAGGCTCAAATACGTGTCGCGATAAGCCATCACCGAACCCTGGGCGTAGATCGGCAAGGTGCGCTGGTAGTCTTGTTGAACGCTGGCTTTCCAGCCTTTCCCCCAGCTCGGACCGTCCTTTAGCGGTTTGCTTTGTTGAATCGGGCGCCCCCCTGTACGCAAGTGGTACACGCTGGCACCGCCAATAAATCCCAGCGGGCCGTGATCGAAGTTATCGCCGTTAAAGTCATCGAGCGCCGAACCTGCAGCCCCGGTACCGATGTAGGGGTTGAGCTGGGTGCCTTTGGGCATCAACACATTGACGCTGCTGTTCATGTGATACGCATAGTTCTTGCCCACCACCCCCTGGCCGGATACCGGGTCATAGGGCTTCCCGATGTTGGAAAGCAAGAGCAGCCGGACGTTGTGCATCTGGAACGCGCAGAGAATCACCATCTTGGCAGGCTGGAAAACCTCCTGACCCTGGGAATCGATGTACGTGACACCGGTTGCGAGCTTGCCGGTGGAATCGGTATTGACCTTTAGCACGTGTGAGCGGCTTTTGAGGGTGAAGTTTTTCTTCTGTCGCAGTGCCGGCAAAATAGAGGTTTGCGGGGAGGCTTTGGAGTACATATAGCAGCCGTAGCCTTCGCAGAAACCGCAGAAGTTGCACGGTCCCAAGCGAACCCCGTACTGATTTGTGTAGGGCGAAGAGGCGTTGGCGGCGGGTACTGGAAACGCTTTCATGCCCAGCTCGGCGGCTGCCTTGGAAAACACCTGAGCACCGTAGATAGATTGCAACGGCGGGAGCGGATATTCGCTGCTGCGGGGTGCCTCCCAACGATTGCCTCCCGTGAGTATCTGCCCCTTCACGTTGCCTGCTTTGCCAGAGACTGCGGCCACGTCTTCCCATTGAGCGAAGTAGGGTTCCAGCTCTTCATAGGAGACGGGGTAGTCTTGGATCGTCATCTCTTTGTCGATGAATTTTTCGCCGTAGCGTTCCTGGTAATGGCTGCGTACGCGCAAGTCCTGGGTAAATGCTCGCCACGACATGCCGTTCCAGTGGAAGCCCGCGCCTCCGACGCCGTTGCCGAGCAGGAACGCCCCATGTTGCCGGTAAGGCACCGCAATCTGATTGACCGAATGGCGAATGGTCACGGTTTCCTTGGACAGGTCCTGAAGCAATTTGCCCCGCGTGCTGTAGGCCAGCTCATCGATCACGTTCGGGTAGTTCGCCGTCTCCGGCGTGTCCTGCATTTCCCCGCGCTCAAGGGCAATAATTTCCAGGCCTGCATTGGCCAGTTCCATCGCCATGATCGCGCCGGTCCAACCAAAGCCGACAATCACCGCATCCACAGCAGGTTTCTCGATTGCCATGGGGTTAGCTCCTCTGTCCGTCGATGGACACAGGCCCAAGCGGGTAGCGCTCATTGGGGTGGTCGATCCAGTCCATGAAATCCGCGCGCGCTCCCGGAAAGCCGATCATTTTCCAACCGGCCATCTTTTTGTTGCCGCCGTAAATCGGGTCAGCGAAATAACCTTCCTTGGTGTTTTTCAGCAGTTGGGAGAAGAACAATGTAGCGCTCATGTCCTCCATGGTGATTTCGCCAGACTCGAGCTGCTTGAGCACGTTGAGCTGACTTGCGACGTCCAACATAGCAAACGGTTTGCCGTGGTTTTTTTGACAGGCAGAATCACAAGCCTTGATGCCGGATCGATAAATTTCTCGTGGTGTCAGTCGCTGCTGATAGCCGAACTCAGGCGCTACATCGGGCAGGAAAGGGCCCTGCATGTACCACAGCGCGCCATGGGCGTAGGGCGTCTCCATCTGACGATCGATGAACTCCGGGATTCCGCACTCAGTGGCGCCGGGCCCCATCTCATCCTCGGGAATCAAGTGCTCGGTCGCAGCATTAATGAACGCCCACTCGGATGCCGTGAAGTAACGGGGCGAAAACTTTGAACTCGATTCAGTACTGTCATCCCCGCGCGGTGAAGGCGTAGCCGAAAACGCTGTATGCGGGGCGAGTGTCACCACAGGGATAAGTGTAAGACTGGCTTGCAGAAAACGGCGTCGAGATGGTTTCTCTGACATGTGTGCACCTACGGTTCGGAGTCTTTAATCTGCAGCCGCTGTTTTCATAACGGCACGAGCGGGATGCACGCTTGAACAAAGCGCAGTGCTGGATACCCAATGTTGGTTGGAGGCTAATTTGGCAATCGAATAGTGATCGCTCTCGGTCTGGTTCGGCCCGGCGCACAGCGCTGAGTGATACAAATGACTGTTCAATTATTTTTAATTGATGCACTCGTGACACGCATATGTTCCAAGCGCGGTGTTCCGAGTTGCTTCTCTAACTCACTCCGCGATGCGCAATTCTCTAGGGCTTAAAGTGACTGTAGTTGACGTGGGGTTCTTGAACCTACGTGCTAAGTCATGCGTACATGAAAAGCACATTTGAAAGCACCCGCTGGTTGCGCGGGCGCTTGTTCAGATGCTAGTTCAGATAGATGGGTCAGTCTTTCCAGGCAACTATCTCTTGACGCTGATTGCCCAGTCCCTCGATGCCAAGCGTGATGACATCGCCGGGTTTGAGGAATACGGGGGGTTTATGCCCAAGCCCTACGCCAGCTGGAGTCCCGGTCGCAATCACGTCACCGGGCTCCAGCTGATAGAACTGCGATACGTAACTAACGATCTGCTGAACATTGAAAACAAGGTTGTTGGTATTGCCGTCTTGATAGCGATGGCCGTTTACTTCCAGCCAGATAGAGCGCTCACCCACATCGGGCAGTTCATCTGGCGTTACCAGCCATGGTCCGACCGGTGCGAATCCAGGGAAGCTCTTGCCTTTTGTCCACTGCCCACCGCGCTCCATTTGATAAGAGCGCTCTGTGAGGTCGTTGACGACACAGAATCCGGCAACATGATCCAGGGCATCAGCTTCGTCGATGTACAAACCGCCAAGTCCGATGACGATTCCCAGCTCGACTTCCCAGTCGCCTTGCTCGGCATTCCGCGGCAGCATGACTGGATCATTAGCGCCTGTGGGCTTCGCACCCTTGAGGAATATGGTCGGTTCTGCCGGCAGCGGCAGACCCACTTCTGCCGCGTGGTCGGTATAGTTCAGGCCGATGCAGATGACCTTGCCGATCGCCTTGACCGGAGGACCCAGACGCACGTTCTGATCTTCGACCAACGGCAGACCTTCGATGTCGAGACTTGCCAATCTGCTCATTTCGGTAGATGAGAGGGCTTGCGCACTGATGTCCGGAATGTGTTCCGACAAGTCGCGAAGGCTGCCTTTGTTGTCCACTATTCCCGGGCGTTCCTGGCCCGGTGCTCCGTAACGCACAAGTTTCATGGTCATTACCTTCTGTTTGCAGATTCAAGAATCAACAGGCTGCAGAATGCGACTGCCTGATGCTGGCTTCATTGAGGTGTAGTAGCTGACTGTGGTTAAAGTCGCGACCGGGCGGATGTCGAGTTAGCCGTTCTGGCAACCGTAAGCTTCGATGGTGTACTCAAGATCGTGGGTGACACCCTTGTGGTCGACATACACCATCCGCGCCTCCACAAGACCGCACACTCGGTCAGTGTCATCCGCGGTGGTCATGCTGATGACCTTATCGATGTCCAGGTGTTCGGAGTATGCGTACTGTTCAACCTCCGGCGCTGTAACGTTCGTGACATTATCGTCGGCAGAAGCGAAAGCGCTGACCGTCATAAGTGCTGCAAAAATCGCGGATTTCATGGCGTCTATTCCTGAGAGGGGGGGCTTTGAATGGGTTGAATTAACGTTTTGGAGTTGCTTGCATCTTGGGCCCATTCTGTTCGCCATCAGGAAAGTGCAGAAATACTAACTTGCAATAAGCGGCATCATTGGCGGTGATACCTGCGCCGATATTGACCTATGAGCGACTCAAAAAGAGCACAAGTGAGCAAGTCAAACTCGCTATTAGGCGAGATATTCGAGTCCTGTAGAGCCGTGAGTGTGGCTTTCCACTCACGTCAAAGGAGCGCTCAGTTGATCAGTCTCGTTATTAATGGCTCGCCACGTGAGTTCGATCTCACCCCTGAAGTGCCTCTTTTATGGGCGCTACGCGACGTGGCACAAATGACCGGTACCAAGTTTGGTTGTGGCATTGCGATGTGCGGCGCCTGCACCGTTCAGGTGGAGGGCATCGCGGTGAGATCCTGTGTGCTGCCGTTGGGATCACTGGAAGGAAAAGCCGTCACCACGATTGAGGGCATCGCCAGTACCCCGGCTGGGCGAGCAGTCCAGGCAGCATGGCTGGCTAGCGAGGTCGTTCAGTGTGGTTACTGCCAGTCAGGGCAGATAGTCGCAGCAACGGCCTTGATAACAACCACTGCGGCACCCTCTGACGCAGATATCGACAACGCCATGAGCGGCAATATTTGCAGGTGCGGAACCTATCCGCGCATTCGTGCTGCGATTAAGCAGGCGGCACAATTGCATGCCGCAGGCGACGAGTCATGAGTCGGACGCCCATAACTGTCACGCAGACCGCGCTCGATACCTTGCCGGATCAATCACGACGAAGCTTTCTCAAAGCAGGTCTGGCAGTTGGCGGCGGGCTGATGGTGGGTTTTTCAGTCTTTCCTGAGGCGACCTTCGCGGATTCCACACAGCTCCAGACTTTCATGCCGAGCGCGTTCATCACCATTACCGCCGATGATCGAATTACCCTGACCATGGCAAAAATCGAGATGGGACAGGGCACTTACACCTCGTTGCCGATGTTGATCGCCGAGGAGCTCGAGGTGGGTCTGGATCAAGTGGTATTGCGCCACGCCCCCGCCGATGCGCAGCTCTATGGCGGACCACGCAAGGATCAGTTCACCGGTGGATCGCTGACTATCCGCACAATGTGGCAGCCTATGCGTGAAGTCGGGGCAGCGGCACGCATGATGCTGATTGATGCCGCAGCGCAGCTGTGGAAGGTGCCCGCAGTCCAGTGTCAGGCGCGACAAGGGGCGGTCGTCCACACACCCAGTGGTAGGCAAGTTAGCTATGGCCAGCTCGCAGATCTAGCCGCTCGGCTACCTATCCCCACATCCCTGGCACTGAAGCCCGTCACTGCCTTTCATTTAATTGGTCAGCCCGCGAAGCGCCTGGATGCGCCGGATAAGGTTAATGGCGTCGCCCAATTTGGAATCGACGCCTGTCTGCCGGGCATGCTGTTCGCGGTAGTGCGTGCCTGCCCAGAAATGGGTGGCACGCTGAGATCGATTGATGAGGCAAAAGCCCGTGGGTTGCCGGGTGTCAGGGACGTTGTGAGGTTGCCCAATGCGGTGGCGGTGATCGCTGATAACACCTGGTACGCCAAACAAGGGCTCGCGGCGCTCGCCATTGAGTGGGACGCCGGGCCAAACGCAGATTTGTCTACGACTGACCTATTGGCACTGATGCGTTCCGCGCTGAACAAACCCGGCGTGTTGGCCCGCAACGACGGTGATGCACTCAAATTACTGGCGGCGGACCCCAAGAGAATCGAGGCAAGCTACTACAACCCGATGCTCGCCCATGCGCCCATGGAGCCCATCAATTGCACATTACATGTGCGCGATAAAGAGGCTGAGATCTGGGTCGGGACTCAGGTACCGGCCCGCGCACGTGACGTAGCCGCAAAAATCCTTGGCATGGCGCCTGAACGGGTGACGCTGCATGGATATCTGTTGGGTGGCGCTTTCGGACGTCGGCTGGAGACGGACTACGTCGAGCAAGCAGTGTTAATCGGTCGACAGGTTGTCGCGCCGGTGAAAATTACCTGGATGCGTGAAGAAGACATCCAGCAGTGCATCTGTCGCGGACTTTACGCGCACTCGGTGTCTGCCAGCGTGGACGCCAATGGGTTTCCAGTTGCGTTGTCCCACAAGATCGCCGGGCCATCCAATCTCGCACGCTGGGCACCCGGAGCGCTCAAGGACGGGCTTGATGGCAACTCTGCAGAGGGGTCGACGCAGTTCTCTTATGACATCCCCAACTATCGCTCCGAGTACATCAAAGAGGATGGCCCGGTGGTGACAGGGTTCTGGCGCGGCGTTGGGGCGACTCGCAATCTGGTTGTACTCGAAAGCTTTATCGACGAGTTGGCTGCCAAGGCGGGCAGGGATCCGCTGCAGTATCGATTGGCGATGCTCAAAAAAAACCAGCGTGCGCACAGGGTATTGAGTCGGGCGGCCGAAATCGCCGGTTGGGGGCAATCAATGGCGGTTAATTCCGGGCGTGGCATCGCGCTGCTCAACGCCTGGGACACCTACATGGCCCAGGTGGTGGACGTGAGTGTTTCACCGTCCGGCAGCATCACTGTGCAGCGTGTTGTCTGCGTGGTGGACTGCGGCGTGGTCGTCAATCCGGACACCGTCGTGGCGCAGATGCAGGGCGGGATCAATTTCGGCCTGACCGCAGCGCTGTACGGAAACATCACTCTGGACAAGGGTCGCGTGCAGCAGAGCAACTTTCATGACTACCCCATCCTGCGAATGAATCAATCACCTCAGATCGACGTGGAAATCATTGCCAGCAACGAGGTGCCAGGTGGCGTGGGTGAGTCCGGCACGGCGGGGGTGGGTGGCGCGTTCGTCAACGCAGTGGCTGCGGCGACTGGCAAACGCTTCTACACACTGCCGATCAAGTTGTCAGCCACGTCTACTGACGGCTGACTCTCAAAACCCCGTTTCAGGTGAGTCCTATGCGTGTTCCTCTACGTTGGCTGGTCGGTGTCTTCATCGTCGCGCTGTGCATGATTGTTGCGGTAGCGTTCTTGTCCGCTGGCACGCCGTCGCCCGAGATGGATGCCCCGGGGGTATTCGGGGCGCCCGCCGCGATCACTGATCCGGTAAAGCGCGGCGAATATCTGGCTCGCGCGGCGGATTGCCAGGCGTGTCACACGCAGCAGGGCGGCAAGGCATACGCCGGCGGGCGCACCTTCCAATTGCCGTTCGGCACACTTTACTCCACCAACATCACCGCGGACCGGATCAACGGCATCGGCACATGGTCAGATGAGGAGTTCGTCAGGGCGATACGTGAAGGAGTAGGGCGTGAAGGTCACCTGTACCCCGCAATGCCTTACACGTCCTACACCGCCCTGAGCACAGCGGACGTTTTGGCAATCAAGGCCTATCTGTTCAGCCTGCCGGCAGTGTCGCAACCTAACCGCGTCAACGGTATCGGGTTTCCTTTCAATCAGCGTTGGGGCCTGCACTTCTGGGACTTCGTGTTCTTTCGTAATCAGAGCTACCAAGTCGACGCCAGCAAGGATGAGCAATGGAATCGTGGTGCATACCTGACTAACGCATTGGGTCACTGCGGCGAATGCCATACGCCGCGCAACATAGGCTTCGCCATGAGCACTGGCAAGTACCTGGCGGGGGCCGAGATCGAGGGTTGGGTAGCGCCAAATCTCAGTTCCGACACACGCGCAGGAATAGGAGCATGGACCCGCCCGCAGTTGCAGCAATACCTGAGCACTGGTCACGCACCCGGTCGCAGCAGCGCTTCTGGTCCCATGGCTGAGGTGGTAGAAGCCAGCCTTCAGTACCTGAGCCCTGAAGATGTCTCCGCTATGGCGACATACCTAAGCACTGTCCCTGCGCAGTCTGGCGCAGAAGGTGCGCCAGTCAATCTGCAACGCCCCCGTGCAGTCGGTGCAACCAGCGGCTTGCCTGTGCAGACTAAGGTCAACCCCGGGCTCGGTGAACAGCTCTTTGCCGGAGACTGCGCGGGGTGTCACCTGTGGAATGGCAGTGGTCGTCAGTCCCGTTACGCTGATCTGCTCGGCACCCGTAGCGTCAATGATCCCGCTGGCCGGAGCGTGATACAGGCGATTTTGAGCGGCACGCACTTGACCGTGGCGAATCATCAGGAAGTGATGCCGAGCTTCGCGGCCAGATACTCGGATTCGGAAGTCGCCGAGATCGCCAATTATCTGCTGACCTTGTTTGGGAATGCGACCGGAACAGTGACGGCTGCTCAGGTAGCCAGTCAGCGCTCAGAGTAGCGATGGAGGCTCGCTCTGCGCGCGCTCCACTGATTGATAGTTTTTTTGCGCTCACGGCAGCCGAAGTAAGCATCCCGCATTCTATCTGGTGAGTTTGCTGTTTGTGCTGTCAAACAAGCACATCCCTTCAATCTAGTGAGCGATGAACTCCTCATGATATGAGTCTTCGGCAACATCCGTTGCCTAACTTCGATGCGAGGAATTTATGCGCTCATCTACTGCCGCCATTGCCGGTGGCCTATGCCTGACAATAGCGTTGTTTTCCTCAGTAGCCAGCGCTGCAGCAGTGGCCCAAAAAAAGACCCAGGCCCCGGGGTATTTCCGTCTCGAGGTAGGTGATTACGAAGTGACCGCCTTGTTCGATGGCTATAACGATTTATCTCCAGACTTGCTCAAAGGCATGAGTCAGGGGCAGATTCGGGCGCTGCTTGCTCGCCGGAACATCGACACTCCAGGGGTCCAAACCGCATTCAACGCGTTTTTGATTAATACCGGCAAACAGATGATTCTCGTCGACACAGGGGCCGGACAATGCATTGGTGAAACAGCGGGTAATCTGTCGGCCAATATTCGGGCCGCAGGCTACGAGCCTGAGCAAATCGATACGATATTGCTCACCCACTTGCACCTGGACCATGTATGCGGGTTAGTGGACGCCAGGCACCAGGCGATTTTTGCCAACGCAACTGTCTATACCTCCAAGCCAGAGGCAGATTTCTGGCTCGATCCCAACGCCATATCTCGAGCACCTGCAGGTAGTAAAGAGGGTTTCAAGATCGCTCAGGAATCCACCGCCGCCTATATTGCAGCTGGGCGGTTCAAGACCTTCAAGCCCGGCGAATCTCCTGTGGATGGCGTAAAGACTAAGCTTGAAGCCGGCCATACTCCGGGGAGTACTACTTATCAGTTCACATCCAATGGCCAGAGCATTTTGTTCATGGGTGATCTGATTCATGACCTGGCGGTGCAATTTGAGCATCCCGAAGTCTCTATCAGTTTCGACTCCAATCCCAAGCAAGCCATCACCAGCCGAGAGCAAGTCTTCGGCGATATGGCTTCAAAAAAGATGTGGGTTGCAGCGGCGCACTTGCCGTTTCCCGGCATCGGCCACATCACTACGGTGAGCAAGCACTTCCAGTGGATTCCGGTTGAGTACGGTCCCTACCAGCGAGCTGCCCATGTTCCATTATTGAAGTGAGCTGAGCTACTTATGCAGGTGTCCTGCGAGTTGCGCCAGATCCCTTAATTAGCTGGAAGTTGATTATCTCTCTATCTGACTCCTCCCTTGGCGAGACGCGTTGCTCGTAAAGTGCCCAGTTGAAAAAACTGGGCACTTTTTTTATCTTTTTTATTGTTCGATTTACGTAGCATCCTAATGCTTGGTGTTTTTCAAGCCGGTGGCGTCTCCCGGGTGATTACCCGCAACCCCCTGATAATCCCGACCACGCGTTTGCATTGTGCGACGATATCTTCCAGACACTCCTCGGTCATCTCCGGTGTAGCCTCGCCACGTTTCAACCAATTAAGTCCAGCACTGGCGTTCAATAGCATGGCGCACAGCGGTTCGTTTAACTCGCGAATGATAGAGGCTGTATTTTCGTCCAGCGGCAGTCCGTGACTTTCAAAAACGGAAAATGTCGGACCTGCGCCAGGGCAAGATGCAGATATACGTTGCATCGTCTCATCCGGGGGCGAATCTTTAGACTCAGACGCAAAAAGGGGTGTTTCCATGTTTACCTCGTTGCGTGACCTACTGCGTTTCGACGATTGCCGACCCGTCAGAAAAACTGGAACAGGTGATGAGCGATGATCAGAAATTCGCTTGAAGTGCGGTCAGCCCGCCTTCGTAAATTCCGCGGAATAATGCCTCAGCCTCACTGTCCGAAATGCCAACAGGAGTGAAGCTTCCTGACCAGGTCACCAACGTTTCATTCTCGCCAACTGACTCCAGTTGCAGGGTTGCCCGGTAGCCGGTGACAGGGAAGGGACCCTCACTGATCGAGTAGGTATACGTGCGAGCAGCGTTGTCGAATGCTTCCAGGCGTTCGATGACGACGCCACCATCGGCAGTGGTCAGTTTTCTCAGACGCCCACCCTCCATGGCTTCGCTGTTCACGATGAACGGCAGCCAGTCAGGGAGTGAGTCGAAACCACCCACCAGTTGCCATGCCTTGTCGGCAGTGACTGGAAGTCGGGTTGATGCAGAGGCTGTTGTCATGGGAATTCTCCAAAGTTTTGTAGGTGATCAAATGGCCATGCTGTCGATTACGCCACCGTCTACGCGCAGTGCTGCGCCTGTTGTGGCGGATGACAAGGGAGAAGCCAGATAAGCCACCAAATTGGCCACCTCTTGCACTTCCGCTGCACGCTGAATGATTGAGGAAGGTCGGGCGGTGCGTACAAAGTGGTCGGCTTCGTCTCGGGCGCTTCGACCCGATTGGGCGATAGCGTCTTTGAGCATTTCTTCCACGCCGTCCGTGAAGGTCGGACCTGGCAATATCGAGTTGACCGTTACTCCGGTGCCAGCCAGGCGCTTGGCAAGACCGTGTGAGACCGCCAGATTCGCTGCTTTAGTGGTGCCGTAATTGATCATGTTCGCAGGGATTGCAACGCCTGATTCAGATGAGACGAAGATCACTCGTCCCCAGTTGCGTGCAACCATTTCGTTGACGTAGTGACGCGAAAGGCGAACGCCGGAGATCACGTTTACCTGATAAAAACGCTCCCACTCCTGGTCAGGCGTTTCGAAAAAATCGACCTCGTTAAACACACCAAGGTTATTGACCAGGATGTCGGCAGTAGGCTCCGCTTCAAACAAGCGTGCCGCACCTTCGGCGGTCCCCAGATCCGCGACGCATCCGCGCAGAAGTGCTTGGGGTACTTCGCGTTTGATCGCTGCAATTGCCTCGTCTACCTTGGCAGCTGCACGGCCAACGATCACGACAGTTGCACCGCACTCAGCGAGGGCTTTACTCACTCCCAGGCCAATTCCTGCAGTTGAGCCACTGACGACAGCGAGTTTGCCTATCAGATCAATTTTCATATTCACTTTCCATAAGTAGATCAAGCCCCGTCGTGATCACTCATAAAGATGAGCGACCACGCAGCAGCAAAAATTCAGGATTTAGGCAGCGGTGCCAACGGTGAGATCAGCTTCGCTTGCACTAATGCGTCCCAGAACTCGGCCGGGATACGTTGGCTCAGCGCAGCCACGTCTTGCTCGATCCGACCTGGGCGGCTGGAGCCGGGGATGACCGCAGCCACTGCCGGATTTGCCAACGAGAACTGGAGTGCAGCTGCTTTGATGTCGACACTGAAGCGCTGTGCGATCGCTTTGATCGCTTCAACCTTTGCGATCATCTGCGGCGAAGCTTTCTGATATTCGAAGTGCTCGCCACCGGCCAAAATGCCTGAGCTGTAAGGGCCGCCGACTACAATGTCGACATTCTGCGCATGGGCCGAGGCCATCAGGCGCTGCAAAGCGCGGTCGTGGTCAAGCAAGGTGTAACGACCTGCCAACAAGAAACCGTCGGGCTGTGCCTCCTCCAGATCAAGCGTCAGCTCGCAGGGTTCAACACGGTTGACCCCTAGTCCCCAGGCACCAATGACACCCTCTTCACGCAGACGCGTCAGCACCTTGAAGGCACCTTTGCGTGCTGCGTTGAAGTAGTCCAGCCATTCATCGCGGTAAAAGTCTTGAGCGATATCGTGAATCCAGACAATGTCCAGGCGGTCTGTCTGCAGGCGCGTCAAACTGTCTTCGATCGAGCGCAGGGTTGCGTCAGCGCTGTAGTCATTGACCATCTTGTTTGGACGGCCATGGTCGAATACACCCGCCTTGTCACCCATGTCACGGGCGGAGACGTCTTCGACTTCGTCCAGCACCAAACGGCCAACCTTGCTGCTCAGTACGTACTGGCTACGGTCGTATTGCTTGAGGGCTTCACCCATACGCAGTTCAGAAAGGCCCGAGCCATAGAACGGCGCGGTGTCGAAGTAACGTACGCCTGCATCCCAAGCGCCCTTGACGGTTGCAAGTGCTTCTTCCTCAGGAATTGCGCGGAACATGTTGCCCAGTGGAGCGCCGCCAAAACCCAGCACGCCCGGTAGTTTGTCTCTAATGCTCATAACTTGACCTCAAGATCGTATACAGACAGAAACGTGTTTCCATCTCCTTGCCACCAGCGGGTGACTATGGACCAGAGGTTAGGTTGACCGGCGATGACCGTCCAAGACATAATTTGGATGACTTGAGTCCCGGAAGGTCTTACCTGAAATGATTGATTTACGACAGCTGCGATATTTTGTGGCGGTGGCCGAAGAGGAGCACGTGGGCCGGGCAGCGGAACGACTGCACATTTCGCAATCCCCATTGAGCAGGCAGATCGCTCAGCTCGAGGAGTCCTTGGGGCTTAACCTTTTTGAGCGGACGCAGCAGCGGATTCGTTTGACGGTAGACGGGCGGACCTTTCTCGCCGAGACGAAGGCACTTCTTACGCACGCCAAGCGCCTGGAGTCGCTCGGCAAACGTCTTGGCCGTGGTGAGGAGGGCGGCTTATGCATCGGCTATATCGAAAACGCTATGCATACGTCAGTGTTGCCAGATGCGCTCAGTATTCTTCGCGCCGCGCGACACGATCTTCATATCGCGCTGTATAGCCAGAACTCTCAAGAGCAACTGGAAGGCTTGCGCCAGCGTAGTCTGGACATTGCGCTTGTCAGTGAACCGCCGTCTGATGACGACCCTGATCTGGATAGCTCACTGGTGCTCAACGATGTGATGCTATTGGCTATGCCGGTGAACCACCCGCTGGCTCAACTTCAAGCGCTGCGCCCTGAAGACCTGCAAACCGCGCAGTGGATTTCAGTTGCGAGCAGCTTGAGCCCAAGCCGCGCAGAGGCTGTGCACGAAAACGGCTTTGTCGCAGCCTGCCTCCGGGCGGGTTTTACTCCGGATATCCACCTGGAAGTTACCGAGCCGATTACTGCGCTACGTCTCGTCAGCGCAGGGCTGGGTGTGGCTATGCTGCAGCGAAACTTGCGATCCAGTGCGCCAGATAATGTGGTTTTACGGGAGTTGCCCTGGATGCAATATGCAACACCGGTCTGGGCGGCCTGGCATCGCATCAACTTACGCCCGCTGGTTGCGATGGCCAAGGAAGTGCTTCTGCATGGCGACAGCGCAGCATTGAGTGCACTTTCACCTCCTGTGGCTGCTGGTGAGTGATAGGCCAGGGATCCGGCGCGCACCAAGCGCCGGATGCAGATCGCGCTACTCACGAAGGATTGCTCAAGTCGAGCGGTCAGAGCACCTTCAGCACGATTTTGCCAATGTGCTCGCCTTCTTCCATGCGTTGATGAGCGCCAGCGGCATCGGCCAAGGGGAAAATACGGTCGATGAGGGGCAAGCACTGTCCGCTACTGAGCAGCGGCCAAATGTTAGCTTTGACGGCCTGGGCTATTTGGGCCTTCTCCTCTGCGCTGCGTGAGCGCATCAGCGAACCCGTCACCAAGGCTTGCTTCTCCATCAGCGCCAGCAAGTTGAAGTCTTTGACGGTACTGCCTCCCAGGAAACCGATGATCACAAGGCGCCCGCGACGGGCAAGGCTGGCCACGTTGCTATCGAAATAACTGCCGCCCATGATGTCGAGAATCACATCCACACCCTTGCCGTGGGTTTGCCGGGCGATAACCTGAGCGAAATCGGCTTTACGGTAGTTGATTGCTTCCCCGCCGAGGGAACGAATCTGTTCGCATTTTTCCTCGCTGCCCGCCGTTGCAAATGCGTTGATACCCAACGCCTTGCAAAGCATCAATGCTGTCGTGCCTATGCCGCTTGTGCCGCCATGTATCAATACGGTTGCACCCTCTCGGGCGTTACCCAGCTCAAATAGATTGGCCCAAACGGTGAAAAATGTTTCCGGGATAGCCGCCGCCCGGATCATGTCCACTCCCTCAGGAATCGGCAGTGCCTGAGTCGCAGCGACGACGCAATACTCGGCATATCCACCGCCGTTAGTCAGGGCACATACCTTGTCTCCGACCCTGAAGTCGGATACCGCTGAGCCAACCCCAATCACTTCCCCGGCAACTTCCAACCCAGGCACCGGGCTCATGCCAGCCTTCATCGGGTAGTGACCCGCGCGCTGGATCACATCCGGACGGTTGATCCCTGCGGCATGTACTTTAATCAATAGCTCGTGCTCTCCGGGCTCCGGAATAGAGGCCTGCGCCAGCTTCAAAACGTCTGGGCCACCGGGCTGGGTGATCTCTATATAGTTCATGCTGCTTGGCAATTTCATGTAAGGCCTCGATAGGTACGTGTGTACAGCCCATTGGCGGGAGGGCTGTCGAATGGAAATCAGGACATGCATTTTGCGCTGAAGAGATAGCGCCCTATATGAGCATGCCATTGACGCATCAATACCCCATCCGGAGTGGTACGGATTGCGGGAACGTGCTTTTTTGGTTGTGCTGGTGGGCCGCAGTCGAACCTGGGGGACTTGGTGACTGGCAGCTACTGGCCGAAAGCTGCCTTCCTGAAAACTTGATTGGCGGTTGCAAGGTCAAGAAACAGATTGAACATAAGCTAGATCAAGCGTTTGAACGGGGCATGAAATCCGGCCCGGATCATATATCAGCGATCTGCAGTCCCTTCGATTTTCAAGTCCAGAATCGGGCGAAGCCCCTGCCACCCCGCGGACATAACGCGCTGGGGCCCACGGCAGGGCCCCGCGCTGCCGGAAGCGAGGGCTGCCCGCGTCAAATCGTTCAATACAGCCGGCTTGTGTACTGCTTTCACTGTCATATGGAACTGACTCGGGAGGTCGTTGAGCTGCTGATACAAGCGTCGGAGGCTGATCTGATGACGCTGACGGACCGACGTTTTGTTCAACAGCCGCCCGCGCTACGAGCCAACGATTACGATGAGATGAACCAGAAACTGTTTGTGTTTCTGGACAAGCTCGTTGCCGATTACCGAGCCGGGTAACCACTCAATTCAACTCGGTTTTTAGAAGACGGATGCATTTGTCCGCCAGTTATAAGTGACAGTGATGGGTCGCAAACTGATCGTGAATTCCCGCCTCCAACCCGCCCTCATGCGGCGGGTCTCAGGGTCGTAAGGTACTATCTGAAGAAAGCCGTCGATTGCTGCGAGCCGTGGGGTATCGGTTTCGCCAGTTTGTTCGCGCGATAAAGTGACTGCTGATTGTTGCGGGCGAGTGGATATGGTTTGCTGTCATCCGCATATCCAAGCGGATCAGACATAGCCAGGTGGGGGTGTCTGGTCAGTGGTGTTCCGAGCATGGTGGATAGAGTTCGCCCATGCTTTGCCCGGAACGCTCGTTGGTCAGCATATCTGAATTACTAGCACTCCAAACCAGCCGAAACGCGACCCAAGCAAAAAGAGAAAGACGCTGCACCTGCTTGCTTTGGAGGACGACGCTGAATGAGTATGGCGTGCAACCTCTTCGAAGCATCGCTTGCGCACACCTTCCATATCCACAGCGTGCTGACAGCGTTTGTCAGGGAGTCGGCTCGATATGAATAGCTCTATCAAACGCAGCGCCATACCTGCTAGCGGTTATGCTTTCCAAAACCTGGTGGGCATCAAGGCGCTTTGCGAATGGCTGGACACCCCTTCTCTGTATGAGTGGGTTAAGTTCGAGGCGGACGACGAGGAAGAAGCTCGTGGCCTTGACGATATCGTCATCCAGCGTTCGGACGGCCAGATGGAACTTATCCAAGTCAAGTTCACGGTCAACGAGTTCAAGCCCGATTATGCGTTGTCGTGGCACTGGTTGACGGATCGCAAAGGAAAGAAGGGCACCTCTCTTTTTGAAAAGTGGACGAAAGCCTTTTTCCGGGTAGGCCCTGACAGAGCAGCACGAACTGAGCTCATCACGAACCGCAGGCCAGATGCCGAGTTTGCGTCCTCTCTCTCAGGCGGGAGGGTGCTGTGGGAGCGGCTTGACGACTCTCTGCGCCAGACGCTGGCGCAGCATGCTGGCGGTGAAGAAAAGGCACGAGTGTTTTTCGACAGGTTTGAATTCAACCATAGCTACGCAGGTCATCAAACGCTGACCGGGGAGGTATCGGCACAGCTTCAAGCGAAGCATACCAATCATGAAGGCTGGTTGGCCCTTTACCGAGCGACCTTCGAGTGGAGCATGTTCAAAAATGCCCCTGCGCCTGATGGTCGGATTACGCTGGGCATTTTGCGCAGCACCATTTCTGAAATGCAGCCACGGCCCTTGGATCAAGAGTTCCGAGTGCCGGCGGGTTATCGGCCTCCAAATCCGGCATTTGCGACCGATTTCATCGAGCAAGCCATGAAGGGCGATTGGAACTGCCGCGTACTTTGGGGATCGCCAGGTCAAGGCAAAAGCACGTTTCTTAGCCATTTTTGCGAGCAGATCCAGTCTTTGGGTGTCGTTTCGATTCGGCATCACTATTTTCTCGATCTTCAAGACACCTCTGAGCGATTCAGTTTGGCAAGCGTTGCTCGATCGCTCATGTCCCAAATGGAGTCAGAGCTCCCTGAGGTGGCCGTTTCCCTTGATAGACGCCCTGAGAATTTGAGAATTTGGCTAAGCCAATGCGGCGCGGCTTGTGCTCGAGCGGGAACACGCCTGGTGTTGATTATCGATGGGCTAGACCATGTTTGGCGAGAGAATGACGAGCGCATTTCGCCACTCAATTCGCTGTTTTCTCTGCTATTTCCAATCCCTCAGGGGGTTACGATCGTGCTCGGCACTCAGCGCGTTGGTGACGAACAATTGCCACCAAGGCTGCATCAGTTCGTGGAGCCTGAGTGTTGGGTAGAGCTTCCAAGAATGCAGGTGCCCTCGATAACGGCTTGGCTGGCGGCTCACTACGATTCGAACGCATTTGAACTCCCTCCAGGTGTTACGCCCGATCAAGCAATGGGGGCGTTGGCCGAGGCATTTCTATCGCTAAGCGAAGGGCACCCGTTGGTGCTCACATATACGTTTATGAAGATGATCCGCGATCATCGCGTGCTTTCTGCGCAGATAGTTCGCCAGAGTGATTCAGCTCCCCATGGAGATGCACTTGCTTACTACACGTCGCTCTGGCAACGGCTTTCCTGGGATGCCAAGGACGCTCTGCATCTCGTAGCAGAGGAAAATTTCATCTGGCCTTCTGGAGCTTTGGAGCAGTGCCTCCAGTCGAAGAATGTCAATTTAGAGGCTGAGATTGGTCACTTGCTGGCAACCGTCGATGTCGGTGTCAAAGCGTTCCACGGCAGTCTCTATGTGTTCATTCGTCAACAACCCTCTCATCAGCGTCGGGCGGACTTACTCCTGCCACGAGTCGAAGAATGGTTGGGTTCTGAAGCCCCGTCTTATCTGCGGTGGGGTTGGCTGTGGCTGTACCGATCCCGTCGAGGCGATCATTCCGGCCTGCTGTCTGGTACGACCAAAGGGTGGATGTTGCATGCGTTGGTCCAGGCTTTCGATATTAATCAGATTATCCGAATCCTCGAAGACGCCGAAGAGGTCGCATTTGTCTCGGGTGACTACGAACTCGCACTTCGTAAGCGGGCCCTCAAACATCGAATCCAGAATGGTCCGGAGTTCCAGATAGAGGATGGAAGTCTGCTATTCAAATCGGCGCTTCAGCTAGCGTCCGACCCTTATCCTGCGCTGCTGATGGCCTCCCGTGTAAATCAATCCAGCTTGCAAGCGCTGGGAGATTTAGCTCACCTCTACCTATCCCTTGGTGAAGCCAGGCGTGCATTTGACGTACAGGAACGAATTCGACAAAAGATAAGGGATCGATTGGACGCTGGAACGCTGAATAGCCATGAGTACGAGCGCGCAATCAAAGGCTATTTGGATGTGGTAGGGGGAACTGGCCGCTATGCGCCGGATAAGCTGATTAAGGTTTTTCTGAATCATAAAAGCGGTGAGGCGTGGTTTGCGGCATTTCTGGAGAAAGCTAGCGGCTACTCAGACCTGACCCCGATCATGGCATTTGCGTCTATTCCAATGCCTGCGAGACTTCGTCGAGTGCTGGAGCTGCAAGCCATCCGAGTGGCCGGCTGGGCACAGGCCGCGTTGCATTCTTGGGGCGGGTTTGAACGTTTCACTAAACACCCACTGTCTGCCTGCTGGGCCATGTTGTATGGGGAGCCTGCGAACGATGCGTACGCTCAATACATACCGCTGGATAGGCTTGCGATCCTGGACGGAAATAGTGAGACAACCTTAGCGAATCATCTGCATTCACTCTTTTTTGCAGTCGTCGCCAGCAGCCTTCAGTTAAATGGCGCACCAGCGCTCGAAAAGGTGGCACTGAATGCAAAACGTGAGTGGCTTTTGCCCCTGCTTCATCGATTGATTGTTTCCGCTAACGCCACTGCAACAATATTGGCCAGAGGTGACACCCCACCAGTGCCGATCGTTTATCGGTTCATAGCCGGTGATCGACCCGCCCAATACGATCATGACGCCTGGGCAGAATATCTCGCTCTGCGAGAGGCTTTAGCGTTGATCACCGCTGACCTTTTTCTGTTGGGTAGGCTTCGGAGTGAGGTGAAGCACATCTCGGCAGCAGATTGGGCTGAGTGTCAGCGGTCGAAATTGTTTGCCCCTGATCGCCTTCGCGAAGCTTACTTTATGCGTCAGTGCCATTTGCTGAGCGAGGATACGGCAGAGCTCCAGATACGCACCCAGGCAAAACAGATCAGACAGATCGTTGGCCCCTTCAACGAAAAAGCTAATGCGCTTTGTGAGCTTTGTGGCTGGGCGACAGCATATGGACTCGAAGATACGGCTCGTGAGCTGCTGCAAGGGAGCTACGAGTATGTGACTGGATTTGGTTGGCGCAAAGATCCTGGGCTACGTCATCTGTTGGATGCCCTTGCAGCTGTCGCGCCGACTGAGCCGGAATTTGTCAGTCATGCACTCGCCAGGCTTGCTCCCATTTACAACCAAATCGATGAAATGACGGAAGATTCCGGTACTAGTCCTAGCGACTTAGCGGACCTGCTGCTGCAATTGCGGCCAGATATCTTTGTGCATTTCTATCAGCATTGGATTGCTCACAGTCAGTGGTACTACGCCGATCAAACCTTTGCGGCGTTTGCCAGAAACGCTGACATCAATGCACCAGGGATGGCGGCTGCTTTGGCTTATGCTTCGGGAGAGCAAGCGGTCACTACCTTGCGAGCTCGTAGCCAGTTGGACGCAAGTCAGAAAATCTCCGCATTGGTCCGTTTGTGGGACGTGCCGGAGCAATCCGCGCGTGACAACCCTCCTGTAATCAGTCGAGAGAAAGACGCTTTTGACGACTCGGATAGCCAGCAGCCGATGATGCCCGAGCCCGAGGATTACCCGCCGTCAAAGCTGGCTGAGTTCTTAAAAGCGTTGGATGAGACACGGGAATTCACTGCCACATCCAAGCGAACGGTTGAATGGTTCAGTTTCTGGGAGGCAAAAGGGAAAGGGGTTGAGCTTTTAAGCGCTCTCGCAGGTGCCTTAGAAAGCTCTATCTCGCTATTTCGGGGGACCGAGCTGCTCGATCTGGCATTCGAACTCTCACGCAGACTTCAGGGACCTAAAGTCGCGTTCGTTTGGCTGGTACGTGCACATCAGTATCGATATGGATGGAGCGAATACTATTACGGGCATGAGGAGTCACAGCGGCGCTTGGCATTGGTAGGTTCTCTGTATCCTAAACGTTGGGAAGAGTTTCTTCAGCTCTCCACGTTGCCCATCCCGCACTACCCAGAAAAGAAGCGAGCCATTCCCGATGCCAGATTGGTGTATCTGCTACTGGAGGTGGGGCAAACCGCCCGTGCTCTGTCAATTCTGAGCACCCTGATCGACACCACTGTGGCTGAGTTTGAATGTCAGCCATTGGTGCAGCCAGCTTGGTGGCGAGAGGATGAAAAATGACTCCTAGGCAAATTGCAGACATTAGCGTGGCGCGTTTGGGCCTCCCAGTTCCCACAGGAAAGCTGGTGGTTATGCATGTCATAGCGGAGGCATTGGCAGCGCCGGAAACAGCCGGAGACTTCGAAGACGCCTTGGTTGATTGGACCGCTAGCCTACGCTTGGAGTCTGAATGCCTGGAAGCACTGTCGGTATTGCTGATTGCCCAAGCACGTCCGGAGTTGGTGAATCGTGTCAGAGCGGCTGTAAGCCGACCTTCATTGGCGTCGGAGTACCTGGTGGCGCTCGCCTCAGGAGCCCCAGCGATCGTTCGTGATTGGCGGGGATGTCATTCCGGAAAAGCTCCTCATCATGTGGATGTACGCACTTCTGAGGAGTTGTTGAGCAGCGGTGCCGTTGTACCTCCTATTTTTCAGGATACAGTCGAGCGCCTCGAAGAAATCTCCGGATGCCCGATGAGCCGACAATGGGCTTATGAGTTCGATGTCTTGAGTGACCGCTTCAAGGACATCACAGATGGGTACCTGAGTTATTTTCAATCGAGAGATCGAAGCACGGGTGGCCAATTTGTGGCTGGTCAAGGGCAACTGGCTAGATCAGCGTTTCTACGGACACTGGCTTGTGCGGTCGAGCTATGGGGAATGCCAGAGAAGCTCGCGGCTAGATATGCATACGAGGCACTACCGGCAGATCCCATCTACCTGAAGCTTCGGCCCGGCCCTGCTCCTCAATGGGCTCAAGGTTTGCATCACAGCTTTGATGATGAATCTAGGTCATCAGAAATAGCTGTTCGGGACTGCTTAAGATTGATCGAGCGAGAAGAGCAAGGCAGGCTTTTGCACCTCTGCGCGACAGTTTCCGATACAGAGCTACGCCACATCGAGCTCACGGTGTTTGGAGTGTCCAGTCCGGTCGGTGTTGCAGACGCTAAGACTGGGGTGACATTTCATAGGTGGATGGCGGGACGTCTCTCCCCCAAACAGAACGGCCTTCGATCATTGACCTCGCCATCCTGGCAGAAGAACGACGATCTGGACTTCTCGCCAGCGGTTCTGCCCCTGATTGGGTCCAGTGTGGGGTATCTGCAGTTTGATTACGTCAAATGCTTTCCATACGTTCCGTTTTCCACACCGTCGATGCCCGATCTAGAGCTACTTCCGGCCGCAGGACGCTTACAACTTATGTCGCAAGGAGTGCATGTGGGGGAGTTCAATTCATGGTATTGGGAATGGCAGCCGAGTCGTCCCATGGGTTGGGCAAGCCCCATGGCGTGCTATTCCATGCTCAGTGCTGAAGCCGCGCAAACCTTTGAAGCCGATGCGGGCGCGCCTCTTCGATACGTGTGGATGGTTGAGAAATGGACGCGCGATAAAGCGTACGGTGATTGGGTAGAAGAGAGTGAAATAGGAAGCCTGTCCGAGTAAGCGGACCCGTAATTCTACATTACACCTTTTAGTGGATTGCATGGACTTGACCGGTCAGTTGCATCCCACCTCACCAGGCGGCTGCATCGGATTTGACCAGTAGACTTCGTGTCCATGATTGGCGGGATTCTACCCATACGAACCTGCTGTGAGAGGCTGGAGGGTCGATTGCAGTCACTCGCAAGGGGCAGCTATCGACCGATTCTGTTGAAAAAGTCGGCCTTGGTTTCCACGGCAGAAAAGTACGCCTCTGAGATTGAAATCTTTACTTTTGGCTGAGGCTTCCAAGCTCAGATTTGACGTAGCAGCGTGCAAAAATGGCGTTTTCCCCGGTCAATTTCCGGGCAGTTTAAGCGGAGCGACTTTTTCAACACTATCGACCCAAAGCAGTCATTCACAAGGGCAATTTCGAGTGGGTTGCAGCTAATCACTTGCGAGGTGGCCTGAACGCAATGTACCGCCTAACGTTGCGGGGTTGCGGGTAGGGATTGATATCAATATGATGTCAAGAAAATAACTGGAGCAATTTTCAAATGGATGAACTAATGGCTCAGGCATTCGCTTGGTTTGAGGGGGCAAGTGGGTTAGCAAATTTTTTTGGCATAGCTACGCCTGTTGCCGGTATCTTGTTCGCAATTAGAAAAAAAGTCTTCAGAAAGAAAACTACTGGATTTTCCATATCGGAAATAGCAGAAAATATAGTACGCAGCCAAAAACCGGTCAATTCAAAGCTAGTTGGGAAAATTGCTTTCGTTGATGACGATATTTCAGACTTCCCTATCACTGAATTGAAAAAGGCTGGTTATCAAATTAGCACATACAAACAAGTTAGCTTGGCTGATGTTACTGACTTAGCGAAATATGATGTGATATTTTTAGATATTAAAGGCATTGTCAAAGATGACCCTGAAGAAGGGGGCTTGAAGCTTTTGACTTCGCTACGGAAAATAAATCCCAATCAGAAAATTTGCGCGGTTTCTAACAAACAATACGATGTTCTCGCTACAAAGTTTTTTGAACAGGCGGACGATGTAGCTAAAAAGCCTATGACAGCACATAAGTGCTCAGATCTTATTGATCAGTTTTTGATAGAAAAATTCAATATGGATCAGATCGTCAGGCTTATTAACTCTGAGTCTGATTCTCTCGACAAGGCAAGGCGCGCGGATTTTATTGGCTCAGTCAATGGGCTTGTTGGGAGTCAGGAAGACCCCCGTTCAACACTGAAGCTTGATAGCTCTTCATATCCCAAACTCTATGAAGCGACGGTCGACCTTGTGAGGATTTATCGTCATGTTGCTTAAGGATGTTATAAGTACTGGTGCAATATCGACTCCGTGGTCATGCAGTATTCAAGAGGTTATGCTAGCTGGTGATTCGGGCTTTGCAAAAACGTGCGAAAAAAAGTGTAAAGTTCAAAAGGCTTGTTTAGCTACACCAGGTACAGGGGAAGGACTCTGTCCGTATGGGATGTCGTATTTTGCTGGTGCCGTAGGTCAAGTACGGGTAGTTGTTTTTGGAGTTAAGGGGAAGCTTGTTGGAACTAAAATATCGAAAGATCTTAAGCAAGATCTAAAAGGAAGAAGCCTAGATGACACTAGATTTTATGACTGGCTTCAAAGCCTAAGTAGCCTTGATAAAGTAATAGATAATCATATTCTAGAACGTCAATCCGAACTGCTGGATCCCCTCCATGACCCTATACGCCTTGCCAGGCAGCTTGAAACTATATCTATTAGACTTTTAGATCAATATAGCGCTGCTTCGGCTAGGACGCTAGATGCACAACTGGATCATGCGTCTACCGAGATGAAGTCATTGGTAAAGGCCGCCGGCCTGCTTAATGACTATTTTGATCTAATATCTATTTACTTCAATCCGGCGGCCGCTCGTTTTGGAAGGCCTATCTCGACTTCCCTGCATGGAATCCTTAGAAAAATCACTTCAATTCTATCTGGGTTCGATACGGGGGATGACGGGGTTAGAACAAGAGTTCATTTTCGGGGGGAGTGTTATAGAAATTTTAATCTGAGAGAAAGTTTCAAAATTATCCCGTTTTCTTTAGTTAGTAATGCAGTGAAGTATTGCCTTGTCGGTGACGTGACGGTGAGTCTTCGCGAAATGCAGGATCGAGCTGAAGTAAGTGTTGTCTCACAAGGGCCGCCTATAGAAGAAGACGAGCTTGATCTAATATTTGAAAAAAAATATCGTGGTAAATGGTCTAGGAGTCTAAGAACAGGAGAGGGCGTGGGCTTGTATTTAGCCAAGATAGTTGCAGATGCCCATGGGATCGAGATTTCGGTGAGTAGTCGGCGATTGGGAGGACAGAAAATCGGTGAAACTCCACTAGCAACAAATACTTTCAGATTCGAACTGCCATATCAGATTAATAGATAGGATTAGTACCAGTGCTCAGGATTTATCTACCACGCCTTGTGTCCTTAGGTTTAAAGGCGATATTCGATCAACGGTTTAAAGGCGAAGAAGTTCCTAATAACTGCACAAAATATGCCGCTAGCCTATTATGAATCACCCCTTGTTTCATAGACATCTCCGAGTGACCGCTCTTGGCCGATTCTGTTGAAAAAGTCGGCCTTGGTTTCCACGGCAGAAAAGTACGCCTCTGAGATTGAAATCTTTACTTTTGGCTGGGGCTTCCAAGCTCAGATTTGACGTAGCAGCGTGCAAAAATGGCGTTTTCCCCGGTCAATTTCCGGGCAGTTTAAGCGGAGCGACTTTTTCAACACTATCAACCCAATGCGGTCAGTTAATGCGTCTTCGAAACAAGGGGCAATTCATTGACTCTGATTATTCGAGTATTCAAGCCCATACCTGCCTCGTCGAACTCCATTTAAATTAGGATGCCTATTGGCATTGAAGGATCAAAAAACTTGAAAACCGCACTTGCTCGCGAGCTCCGAGATATTATTAACGACTCTCACACCAAAACGTGGCAAATCTTCGATATCGTTCGGCAAAGCGCGTTGGTCTACGGCCCTCAAACTGTGAAAAGATGGCGCTCGCCCGGTGAGCCAGCTTTTGTCTCAACGCTTTTAGAAAACGCTGTGAACAGTGGGGCACTCCGTTCGAGTCTCTTACGACACCTAAGTCCGAAAGGTCTATGTTCGACCGAACCGCTGGTTTCCGGCATTTTCATCCACCAGAAGCCGAAGATTGAATTTGCCAACTCAAAGGAGCAAATCGAGCTAGGGGATCTCCTACTTGTTCGGCACCATTTCAAGGTCGGAGCTGATTTCCCCGAAGGGCGGGCTGTTCTGCTTCAGGCGAAAAGCGGTAAGCGCCCAGTCACTGGGCCAATGCGAAAAAAGGAAGCGACTCAGTTTAATTTGTACTCGGATTGGTCTACGAAATTCAAGTTCCCCCACGGCGAGATCGGTTCGCCTCCCGATGGCTCGGAGTACTGGGACTTTAGCAAGGGCCCAGGACACTGCTCTACGAGTGGGGAGTACGGGCTGGTTTCGAGTACCCGCGACAATTTTTTCTGCTTTCCTGATGAAAGCGCTTGGGCCGTTGGAGCAGCGATCCCGCCTTCAGGCAATCAGCCCGCCCGTGTGACTGGTACCACATCACTCGCGGAGGCGTTCGCAGGTTTTTTGATTGGTCGCTGGGGGCGACGATGGGACGTAGACGGCAATGATGGTGATCATTGGTCTAGTTTCGTCAAAGAGTGTCTGGCTGCTGCTGTCGGTTGGCGTCATTACCCAGTGGATCGGCTAGATTCGTGTTATCCGCGACGACGTGATCTGACTGCGTTGTGTTACGCCTTGGCAGATGTTGGTGTACACAGTGCCTTCAGTTGGGAGTCATCCCCGCCGATGCCTCGCTGGCTCCGGGAGATCGGTGGATGGCGTGAGGCAGGTGAAGATGAACGGGCTCGTGAGCAACGTTTTCGGGCGCGTGAGTTGATGAGAGCGGCAACCAAAAATTTTGGTCATTTGGATTTAAGGCTATGGCCGGATTATGGGCCGCCCTATTACTTAGACACACCTGAATGGACTGGACCTCCGGGCCATCGAGGCATATCAGTTATTTATGTGGCGACCTCAGGGGCTGGCTCTCTTGAGGAGGCACCTTTTCAGCCTAGGGAGTAAATAGCCCCCGCTCCTGTATGCGCTCAGTGACCGCTTCTGGCCGATTGTGTTGAAAAAGTCGCTGCGCTCAAACTGTCCGGAAATTGACCGGGGAAAACGCCATTTTTGCACGTTGCTATGTGAAATCTGAGCCCGAAAGCCTCAGCCAAAAGTAAGGATTTCAATCTCAGATGCGTACTTTTCTGCCGTGGAAACCAAGGCCGACTTTTTCAACAGAATCGGCCGAAAGCAGACGGTCGTAAACACAGTCGGCGCATTTCGCCTACAGGGCCGCCCTAGAGCATGACGCCCAGGGCTTCCTACTGGATACCTTGCGACATGATTAAGCCAGCTTCCTGATCCGGTCGGTAAATTCACTGACCTGCTCGGGCGATAGGCAGTTCAAGTTTCCGAAGGTCTCCAGGTGCTGGATCATGGCGTCCCGGCTACCGGGCTGGCCCGCCACGATACGTCGGCAGGTCTTCTCGAGAATCAAGCGGGCCAGCTGCGGGTTTTCGATGTTAGACGCATCAAACGCCAGGGCGATCGACGTGGCCAAGTCGCCCAGCTCTGGGGCGGTGCGTTGCAGTGCTCGCAAGGCGTTGAGTTGCCGCGCGGTGATGGGTAACGACACGCTGACCTCCTGAAGATACGTGGTGCTCGGACCATGAGCATGGGAAATGGTAGATCAGAGAGCCGGGGTCTGGTTTCCAGCAGGCGCAAAAAAAACCACCGGGGTGGGCTTTTCTGTAGGGGGCTATTTAATGAATGTCATGTTATGAGAATTCCTGAACGAAACATCTACCGCGTGGCCCCCAAAACCAATCGACTCTATAAAAAGCTTCCCTTCAGACTTGCAGTGCTGTAATGCAAGCTAACCCGTTGTCCTGCCGGCAGACATAGCCTTAAGGGATTGATCCCCATTTTCCAACGTTTGCCACACAGGCGCCTGCCTATGACCAGCACTCCATCTGCTGCGAATTCACTTATGCCAGCTACGGGCCGATTGGGCCTGCGAGCCATTACTCTGCTTTTCGTAGCATGCGCTGCCTTAGGTTCTGAAACGAGGGCCAACGTCGCCTTCTTACAGCCTGAAATTCCGACTTTTTCAACAGAATCGACTCGGAGCGGTGATGAGGCATTTAATCACTCTCTGGCGCGCCGAAGACGGGCCCCATCAGTCCGGCTATGGAATCGGTTTGCTCCCCCATCAGGCTGGCTAGAGCCATATGGCTTTTATCCGGGTAATGGCGTAATAGAAATTTAGCATCTCGGCGAAGACGGTCAGGCAGCGAGGTATCGCGAGAAAGCTCGATCAAAAAATCACGAGTCTGGATCACTGAGCGCGTACGCTCATGGGGCGTAGTCATTTTTTTCCTCCAGTCAGAGAACAGTTACGTATTAGCAATATTTCGACTGGGTGCCTTCAAGCCTAAGAACATCGAAGATCGTCATCCCGCTTACTCAGACTAGGCAGCGAACTAGTCCAGCGGGAGCAGGGCGAAACGATTGCCATCCCTATGAGACTCTCATCGACGTTAAGGCATGTACCCCCATCGGTAGCGCTCGTCAATGGTGACGAAGGTCGTCCTCTGCGCTAAACAGGACTTCCACAGGTGTTAAATCCTGGCGCGTGTCGCCTCTCAACGAATAGATGGCGCCGCTTGCCACCTCAAAAACTGGAAACCTCGCTTTGTCTACCGGATCTTCTACCAGTGAGACCCGCTTTAGCGGCTCCATGACCCATTGGGACTGGCCATTCATATACGGCGGCGTTACGAATTGGACCTGATCAACCCAGAGTCGGGCCGACTGATTATCAATCAATTGCCTAAGCTCCTGAGCGTGATAGAGCATCAACATGCTAGCGTTTTCCTCGCGACCGATTTGACGAACTATTTGCAAATAGATCCAAGGCAACATCAGCTCCTGCTCTACATAACTCCACACCTGCTGCCCGGTAGCCGGGGGGGCTTCACCCGGCAGTTCCAGTCCAATTTCTGCTTCGCGATGAGTGGTAAACATGGTAAGTCCTCCAAATGAACACTATAGATTGTAGCCCTATAGGGCTCTATAGCGCTTCATCGTTCCTTTTGCGGAATCGGCAAATTGGAACTCAAGACAGCGTTTGGCCTGGCGCTAAAACAGGTCCGTAATCGCCAGCAACTCACTCAGGAAGATTTTTCTGAAAGCAGCAGTCGGACCTATATAAGCACTCTAGAGCGAGGCATTAAGAGTCCGACCTTGGAGAAAGTGGAGCAGCTGTCGAAAGTCCTAGAGGTGCACCCTCTGACGGTGATGGTCATGGCTTATCTGTATAAAGAGAACGATCAGGACCTGTCAAGCCTTCTAAAATCAATAGAAAACGAGGTCAATGCACTGCAGGATCGATGATCGCATTCGCTGCACGCGGCAATCATTTCCTTATCAACCTTGTGGTCTAAGTGGGCAGAGGGAGCTGACGCAGACCACCATGGCTTTTCCGGTTGCAGTCCCGGTATAAACTCATACGATGATCATGGTTCATTCCCCATTCCCAGAGCCTATTTACGCATATTGCTTTTTGGACAAGAATTGGGTGAAGGTAATCTGAATCCCGACTCCGACACGGCATCTGACCAAAGGTAACGAGTCATGACCTCTGACGAAAAAAAGCAGACTCAAGTGAACACTGACGCGGTCTCCTCAGCGCTCCTCAAGCTACGTCGCATCCGGCAGTCACCCCGATATAGCAGTTTTCTTTCAGCGGAAGCGATCGAGGCGTTTTCAGCCCTAAAGGTGTCTGCCTATGCAGGTCCGGCTTCGATCAGTACGGATGCTTGAGACTGCATTTCCCCGGTGCAGGTCTAGCGTAGAGTCACCTGAATACTCTTGGTCCATAACTGACAATGACTTCTTTCATTATCGCAAGACCAATCAAATGCGCTCTTTCTTAGGTAGACGCTTGATCGAGTAAGCCCGCTTCCTTTCCTCTGAGTTTTGTGCCGAAAATCAACCTGGCGTTTCTTCATCTCTCGGTACAGCGCATCGAAAGTCGCAGAGGTGTGGCGCAACCAGTGGAGCGATGCTACACGCAACTGGCTGAAGCCCTCATCTGCCCAATTTTACGCCAGAGCCTGATCTAATACCTAGTTCATAGGCAGCTGGACATGCGGGCCTGATAGCTTCGCGAGCCCGCGCCGGGGCAATCAATGGAGTACGATCCCTGAAGCCGGGTAGGGGAGATAGGCCCTGATGTATCCGCCAGCGTTATCATACCGCACGCTGATTTTCACCCGTTTTGTTACCCTTACCACAAGGTAATACCACTAGTTACCGCGCCGTCCTCGCGCAGATCTCCCATGGTTGGGTTCCAGTTTTCTCATCCTACAAGTCTTCCTACGAGACCGGAGACGCGCAGACAGTTCGCGACAATGAGTCGGGTCTCTCGTAGTGTCTGGTACGAGGCACCACCGCAATGCCATCAGGATGCGGCTCTCATAGCTGCGACTTAAGCCTCGCGCCACCATCGCTAGCCTATGCCATAGACGCGAAATGTAGTTAAAGGGTTAGCGTGACTGGTCTGCAAGGAGTGTCCCTAGCGAGGAAATTTCAAAATAGGAGAAATCACGGCGAGGTAGTTTCAAATTTGTGTAGAAAAATCAGCTTATTGGCCGAATTCCAGCTGAAAGGTTTCATATTTTCGTAGTCGCAAGCGTAGGAACAGCAGCCGAATACAATAAATCCTAACCCGATACAGTAGGAGTGTGATCCAAGGCGCTGAGCTATATAAATTATTTCTTTTAGAGGTTCATTTATTATTTTTAAAGATTTACGACATCAATGATCAGCAGAAGCACCCCCACGGTGAAACCCATGGGTACGCATAATGTATATTATGTTAAATCACGTATTAAGGTATGGAGACCTTTGAGCGATAAACCCAGAACATTAGTCTGGTTGCAGTAGTCGGATGTCATGTCTTCTGTTGAGGTAGCTGGATCATGTTCAACGCGCTGGTGTTTCTCACAACTTTGGTCGGGATGGAGGTCTTCGCTTTTTTCGCGCATAAGTATGTAATGCACGGATGGGGCTGGGGATGGCACCGCTCTCACCATGAACCCCGCACCGGCTGGTTTGAAAAAAACGACCTATACGCTGTTGTTTTTGCGTTGTTTGCCATTGCGCTGATTGCCCTTGGTAATCAAGGGGTGCACCCGTTGGAGTGGATCGGCGCTGGCATGACTGCATACGGATTGTTGTACTTCATGGCTCACGACGGTCTTGTCCACAAACGCTGGCCTTTGAAATACGTGCCAAGAAATGGCTATCTCAAACGTCTTTATCAGGCTCACTTGATGCATCACGCCGTCTCGGGGAAGAACCGATGCGTATCGTTCGGTTTTCTCTATGCACCTTCTATCGAACGTTTGCGGGCTGAACTTCGTGATTTGCACGGTGGGCCTCTGCACAAGGATGGCCGGGACGCCGCCACAAATTCCCAGGGCGCGCGGGCCAATGACGACCACGTGACATAGCGGCGCGCCAAAGGCCCTTCATAACTAACCGGAGTTTCTCCAGTTTCGATGTAGACACCCGGGTATCCCAGGCGTGCTCTTCCCGCCTTTTGACCTTAACGCCGATCTCCCGATAAACGCCGGACGCAGTGGCAACCGCCCACGCGGAGCGCCAAGGTAACGCGGTCAATCCGGCCTCTGCACTTTCATAGAAGGGCTCGGCCATGTCCACCAATCGGCCAGCCAGTATCGCGAGGCTTTGCCGGTACCTCGCATCGGCGAGATTTGCTACGGGTATTGATAGCTCATCAAGCCAATCACCGGGCAGATAGCAACGGCCGACCTGAGCGTCTTCGACGATGTCGCGGGCAATGTTTGTCAGTTGAAACGCCATACCCAAGTCGCAAGCACGATCCAGCGTTTCTTCCTTCCGCACACCCATGACCTGCCCCATCATCAGTCCGACCACCCCCGCTACGTGGTAGCAATAATCAAGGGTGTCATCGACGCGAAGGTAGCGTCGTTCATGCACATCCATTGCGAATCCCGAGAGATGCTCCAGCGCATAGGTTTCAGCGATGCCGTGCAGCGTGACGACTTCCCTGAACGCTGCAAAAGCGTTGCTCTTGACCGGCAGTCCGGCATACACCGCCTGAGTCTCGGCGACCAACTCCCCCAGCCGCCGGTTGGTCTCTTGCGTACTGACAACCTTCGCCGAATGACCTGCTTCCTGGCCGTCTATCACGTCGTCGCAGTGCCGGCACCAAGCGTAGAGCATCACCGCGCTCCGCCGAGTTGCAGGGTCGAACAGCCGAGAGGCGGCAGCGAAGCTTTTCGAACCAACGTCGATGCTTTGCATTGCATGGTCCAGCACCCCTTCCTGATTTCTCTCTGCGTTGGTCATGTCTTGAGGTCCTTGATCATTAACGCTGCCGTGGCTTTTGCCGACCCAATCACGCCGGGTACGCCGGCACCGGGATGAGTGCCGGCGCCTACCAGATACATATTGGTCAGACGGGCATCTCGATTGTGCGGCCGAAACCAGGCGCTTTGACGAAGGATAGGCTCAAGGGAAAACGCCGAACCCAAATGAGCGTTAAGTTCGGTGCGAAAGTCATTCGGAGTGAAGATTCGACTCGTCACCAAATCGTCGCGCAGACCTGGCATGTAGTGCTTTTCCAGGTAAGCAAAAATCTTGTCCCGGTAACGCGGGCCCTCAATCTCCCAATCGATAGGTGCGTTACCCAGATGCGGTACAGGAGACAGGACGTAGTGGCTGGAACACCCCGGCGGCGCGAGGCTTGGATCGGTGATGCAAGGCGCATGCAGGTACAGCGAAAAATCTTCCGCCAGTTCGGCACCGTGGAAAATCTCCTGAATTAGTTCGCGATAGCGCGGCCCGAAGCAGACCGTATGGTGCTGAAGCTGTGGCTGCTGTCGCTTGAGCCCGAAATGAATCACGAACAGAGAATTGCTGAAACGCTGCCCTTTGAGGCGTACTGCCTCGCGTTTGCCCCGGGGATTGCCACCTAGCAGTTGCTCGTAGGTGTGAACAACGTCGGCATTGGAGGCGACGCTGTCGGCATCGAATTGCCGGCCGTCTGTCAACCGCACGCCAGTGGCCTTTGCGCCAGTGACCTCAATGCTCGCGACATCGGCGTTGAGTTCGACTTTGCCCCCGAGGTCTTCAAACAGCTTGACCATTCCTTGAACCAAGGCACCGGTACCACCTTTGGGGAACCACACGCCCCACTCCCGCTCAAGCGCATGGATCAAGGTGTAGATAGAAGAGGTTGCGAAGGGATTTCCACCCACCAGCAACGAGTGAAAAGAGAATGCCTGACGTAGTTTTTCATTCTCGATGAAACCAGACACCATTGAATAGACGCTGCGCCATGCTTGCAACCGCGCAAGCTGAGGCCCGGCTTGAACCATGTCGCGAAAGGATAAGAAAGGTACCGCGCCCAATTTCAGGTATCCCTCGCGAAACACATCCTTCGAATAAGCAAGAAAACGTTGATAGCCTTGAACATCTTCAGGATTGAGGGCCCGTATCTGGCGATCGAGTGAAGACTGATCATTCGCGTAGTCGAACTGCGTACCATCTTCCCAGCACAACCGATAAAACGGCGACACGGGTAAAAGCTCTACGTAGTCTCGCATTGATTTACCGGCGGCCGTGAACAACTCTTCTATGGCGCTAGGATCGGTAATTACCGTGGGCCCTGCGTCAAATGTAAACCCCTGATCGTGGTACACATAAGCACGTCCGCCCGCTTTGTCACGTTTCTCAAGCAGCGTCGTCTGGATGCCGGCCGCCTGGAGGCGGATGGCGAGCGCGATGCCGCCAAAACCTGCGCCGATCACAATCGCCTGTTTCTTTGGGGTCATAGTTGTTTCTCGTAATTCCGGGGTAGATATCGAAAGGCGGCTTGCATTGCCTCTTTGATGGGTACGGGCGGTTTGCCGATTAACACGCGCATCTTGTCTTGGAGACTGCTGTCACCTGAATAGAACCGGCTGATCAAGCCTTCCGGCAAACCATAAAACCGCTGCATGACCCGCCATCGATCCTGCGGCTTTCCCGCAAGAAACAGCATCCGATTAAGCAGGCGGTAAAAGCCTTGCCTTTGCCAGGATTGATGAGCGAAAGCGCGAATGCCCTTGAATAAGGTGTCGGCGTGGAAGTCTTCTTGCTGGACGATCCAGTCGGCCAGCTGAACTGCATGGGGCAGCGAATAACCGGTGGTGTAATGGCACAGCCCTGCGCGCAAGCCGGAACGCGGCTGACCTTGAGTCTCGCCCCAGAACGCATCGAAGTCGCCAGCCAAAGTTATTGGCAATACGCCCTGCTCTTCACGCAGGCATTGCACAGCTATCCAGCCCTGATCTTTTACATACTGGGAAATGCTCTTGCGGTGTTGCTCTGCGCAAATGCCATGGTGGTCAATGTAGTGCGTATCCTCAACGAGTACTGTGTCGGCGGAGAATGGCAATACATATACAAAACGGTAGCCATTACCTTGGGCAACCCTGGCGTCCATGATGATGGGAGCCTCAAGTCCATGCGGCGCCTGCAGCTCTAACAGCTGACCCAGGAAGGCCTGCTGGCCGAGCACCATATGGTTGCTGTGCTCCACACCTCGACCATCAATGACAGCCTTTGCGTGCAGCCGCTCGCCACTCTTCAGCAACACAGCAGTTGGGCTGACCTTGGCTATGCTCTGCCCAAGACGCAGATCGTTGCGAAGGTCAGCTTCAAGCACCTGGGAAAAACGCTCGGACGTGATACTGGCGTAACCACTGTTCAAGCGCCGTGACTGACCGGGAAAATGGACGTCATACGCCGGCCATTTCCGGACTACCAACGGCCTGATCCATTCGTGCTGGATAGCGCTGAGGTCGTTGTCGTGAAATGACCAAGTGTGATTGCCCCCCAGATGTAGCTGCTCTTCGACGCATAAAATCTTTAGCTCGGGACGGACTTGCTTGAGCCTCCAGGCAATCAGCCCGTTGGCAAGGCCTCCACCCGCCAGGATCAGGTCATAGTTCATGAAATGCCCCTTGCCAGCACTGGCTTGCCGGTATGCCCAACTGCCTCCGCAATCTCTGCAGCCTTGAAGACCCCACCCGCTCGGCGCAATTCGGCAGCCATGCGGTGTAACGGATCTACCGGATTCACCAGTAGTCGCTTGAACGTATCCTGAATCTGTGTAGCGCGAGTGCGATGGCTGAGTCGCATGCCCAGGCCTCGGTAGGTAACTCGGGCGGCGACCCCAGGTTGGTCGAACCCTATGGGCATTACAAGCATTGGCGTACAAGCGCCAATTGCGTCCATAACCGTGTTCAGGCCTCCATGGGTCACTGCCACATCCGCCCTCTCCAGCGCCCATTGCTGCGGGGCGAAATCCGTGACCCAGGTCGCGCCTGCATTGACAAGCCCACGCTCTTGTTTGGTATCCAGCCCACCGCAGTGAGCCACAAGCAGTTGCGCATTCAAGCGGCGACAAGCCTTCGCTATCTGCCGGAAAGTACCAATGCGCCCGCCTTGCATTGTTCCCAGGCTGGCGAACACGAATGCCCTTCCCGCTTCGATCGGCCAGTGGCCTTGGATCGTTGGGCCTGGCGTTCGTAATGGCCCAACGGCGTGAAAGAAATCTGGCTGACAGGCCCGAGGAAAATCGAACGCTTCAATCGTCTGACTGATTTGTGCATAAGGCGAAAGAAACTCATGTAGCCCGTGTCGTGGCTCTATCGCGAACCGATGACAAGCGTCGTGTAATACGTTTTGTAACGGGCGCATTAGCCAGTCGTAGACACGCTGACTACCTTCATAGATCCGGATGCTTCGTTCATCCGTGCCATAAGCGAAGGGCATGACCGGAAGTGGAAGCCCGGCCTCGCGGTTGATCGGCAGCGCGCAGGCCACTGAGACGTAAGGTAATCCCAGTCCCTCGGCAACCAATCCGCCGGCAGCTTCCATTTGATCGCAAAGCAAAACTTCGACACCTCGAAGCGCCAGCGCGGTGGGTAGTTCGGAACACAGCATAGTGGTGCTCGCGCACAAATCCCGAATGACCCGCCTCAATCCCAGAGGATTATTCGAACAGGCAGCGCGCCGAAGAACAGCATGCAGAGATTTGGGAGGATGGGTATTCGCGCCTACCGTGTGAAAGCCTATACGAGGGTCAGTGAGCCATCGGCGGGCATCTGCCTGCTGGAAGAACGTTACCTGATGGCCACGGTTTATAAGCTCTACTGCCAATGCGTGAAATGCCTGGAAGTGGCTATAGAACGCAGGTGAAACAACGCCAAAATGACTCATGAGCGCAATACAGGCTTCAGGAAACGCGCGTTGCGTAATGCGTCAAGGTCAGACGAGCCGGTGCAAAAGCAGGCGATTCGAAGTTGCCTGATTACTATGTCGAAATGCTCAATAACCGCTGCAGTCGAAAGTGTTGCATCACGTAGTACACCGGCCGCCTGCCCCACTAAGTCTGCGCCGAGACAAATAGCTTTGGCGGCATCAACCCCGTTACGGATGCCGCCCGACGCAATTAACGTGGTGGCTGGAAGCGCCGCGCGCACCATTGCAAGACTAGCGGCGGTCGGTATGCCCCAGCCGGCAAATGCCATGGCAACTTCCCTGTCAGCGGGCCGCAGGGCACGTTCAGCTTCAACAGCCGCCCAACTCGTGCCGCCCAGACCAGCCACATCAATGACCTGCACGCCAGCGTTCGCGAGTGCGACTGCAACTTGCGCCGAAAGTCCCGCGCCGACCTCCTTGACAATCACCGGCACTCCAACGCTTTCAACTGCCTGATGAATAGCGTCCAGGACGCCCCGCCAATCCCTATCACCCTCCGCCTGCACTGCCTCCTGCAAGGGATTGAGATGGATGATCAAAGCGTTCGCCTGTAACGCATCTACAGCTCGTCGAGCTAAGTCGAGACCGTCTTGCTCCAAAAGCTGAGCGGCACCAATATTGGCCAGCAATGGTACATCTGGAGCAAACCGTCGCAACTCGCGGGTCAGCCCGTGATCATGTTTGCTACGCAGGCTGACGCGTTGCGAGCCCACTCCCATGGCGATGCCCAGTTCCTGAGCCGCCTGAGCCAAATGCCTGTTAATAGCAGCAGAGCGCTCAGCGCCTCCAGTCATGGAGCTGATCAGTAGTGGTGCTTTAAGCCTGACTCCCGCGAGGCTGCTGCTTAAATCAATGCTATCCAGATTTAGCTCGGGCAACGCGCAATGTTCGAATTGCAGCCCGTCCAGTCCAGAGACCTGCCCACGAAGTTCACCTCGCCCGTCGAGCACGATACTGAGGTGATCGTCTTTTCGCTGACTCAGATGGTTCTCGGACATGGAAGCTCCAATCGGGTTGAATCATTTTATAAAGCGCATGGTCATTAATCTGAGCTGGCTTGTACGCGTCGACACGGCGCGTACAACCCTAGTACATGGCTGCTGAAACTTGAGGCAGCTCGCGAACGAAGTCGTTCACAATTTTTGACGCAATGATTGGACGGCCCAAGCGGACTGATCAATTCGATGAGAGGGGTAAGAACCAATGACAGTGGAGCTTGGCACAACCCTCGAACATGGGTTTACCGAACATCTGATGGATGTGCACGCCGCTATTGAAAATCGCTTGGATGAGCTACTGCCCCGATGCAGCGATGAACGCGACCTGGTTGCTTTAGCCATGCGTGAATCAACTCTCGCGCCAGGAAAACGCATGCGACCTGTGCTGCTGATACTTGCGGCCCAGGGTTTGGGGCATAACGGCACACAAGCGCTGGATTTGGGATGCGCCGTGGAGCTAATTCACGCTGCCTCGTTGGTCCTTGACGACATGCCTTGTATGGATAACGCGATGCTGCGGCGCGGCAAACCCACTGTCCATTTGAAGTTTGGCGAAGACGTCGCCATTCTCACTGCTGTTGCGCTGCTGAGCAGGGCATTTGGGATTGTGGCAACGGTTGACGGTCTCCCCCACGAGACTCGCACGCAACTGGTCAAAGTTATTGCGGACACCGTCGGTATGCAGGGACTTGTGAGGGGGCAGTTTCAAGACTTGCGAGACGGGCGACAAAGCCGCAGTTCAGAGGAGATCGCTCAGACCAATGACCTCAAGACTGGAGTGCTGTTCGGCGCCATCATGGACATCGCCTGGCTGATCAGCAATGCGGTAGTCGAGACCAGACCCGTTTTGCAGAACTTCGCCATGGAACTCGGCCAGGCATTCCAAATGTATGACGACCTGCGAGACAACTCTCCAGACAGCGACAAGGATCAAGGCAAGGATCAGGGCAAATCCACCTTCGTATCGCTTTACGGGGAACGCAAAGTTCACGAGCAGCTCCAAATACATCTCTCGAACGCTGAGCGCTACTTGTGTCAGGTCTACGGTCGACGCTCGCTGATCACCCGTTATATGAGGATGATCCTGGAGAAAGCCTTCGCCGCAGCCTGACTCAGCAAATCCCTTGCGCTACTGGCCCTTTTCCGCAATGGCTTTTTTCAATGTTGCTGCGTCAGCGAACCGCTGCTCTTGAATGACTGAACCATTGCTCAGTGCCAGCCATTGGACAGTGTCCCTATCACCGCCGTAGCGCGTGGCCACCCTGCCGTCCTGATCCAGCATGATTCGGTATTTGGCAGAACGCATCGCGGGCACCGCCACGAGTTTGATCAGCGAAGGCATTTTCTCAATGTCAGCGACATAAACGATGTGACGGGCTTCCAGGTAGCCTTCAGGATAGCCTTCAATGGCTGCGTCGAGCAGCTTGGCTGCTGACATGCTGCGGGCAATCAGCAATACCTGCGCGTTGTCATTCAACGTATAAGCCTTGTCGTTCTGATCGAGTAGCGTCCATTTCATCGCAGGCTGGGAAGCCTCTTGGGCGAAAGCACTGGTGCTCATCCATACTCCAATCAGGAGAGTTAGACACCGCATTGATTCAAACCTCGGTCAGAACAGTAAGGAAAATGCATCCTACGCCAGCCCTGACAGACAGCACTAGTGGGTTAACGCTTTTCTTGCCGTATCTGCTCCGCCATTGCCTCGCGGCGGACGTCTCGCTTTCTGCATCTGCGAAGCAGACGCTCGCGTGGGCCCGATGGCCGGATGCAGTGTCGGATGGCGGCGCTCAGGGTGCGCCAGTAGTGCAAAGGTGTAATCCACACATTAGTAATATCGCGTATGAGCGCCCTTCTCTTCACTCGACACCTCTCTCCAATGCCTGGCTGCGGTTTTCCTCGTCTACAATTTTGGCTTTTAGGCGACCCACTTAGTTCACCTCGGATCTGTATTGCCCGACCAGAAAGCCTTACCAGAGACACGGCTAATAACTTCAGACAGCCGGAGTACCAGACGCGGCAGTGTTGATAGAGCTCGCGGCGCGCAGCAGAGTTCAGCAGTGAGCGGATCGACTCAAGAAGCGGACTTGGAGGTTACTAAACGTTTGCGGCCAATCTGGGTGATGCCATAGAGGACCGCGCCGACTAGCAATAAAGCTCCAGCCCGCAGCCATGTTTCTGAGTTTTGTTGAGTCATCAGCAGCAGGCAGGAAGCAATGGCCAGAACCGGCACCCAACCAGGCACCCGATAATGGTCGTGAGAGACGACATCATTACGCAACACCAGCACCGCCAGATTGGTACTGATAAATACAAACAACAAAAGCAGAACCACTGTCTGGGCAAGAATCTCCAATGAGCCCGTCAGCGTCAGCAATGCGGCGACCACGGTTGTCGCAAGTATGGCTGACCATGGTGTGCGCCGCTCTGGCAGCACTTTGGACAGCACATCAGGTAATAACTGCTGACGGGCCATTCCATAGGTGAGACGACTTGCCATGATCATCGTTAACAAGGCTCCGTTAGCGACGGCGATCAATGCAATGAAAGCAAAAAGCAAAGGAGGAATGCCCAGTCCTGATTTCTTGACGACTTCAAGCAGGGGCGCTGAAGAAGTTGTCAACTCGTCAACGTTCAATACCGTTGCGGCGGCCACTCCAACCAATACGTACACGACTCCGGCGATAAGCAATGCTCCAAACAGAGCCCTGGGATAGGTTTTACGCACATCGCGGATCTCTTCCGCCAAGTTGGCAGAAGTCTCAAAACCGACAAACGAGTAGAAGGCCAAGAGCGCTGCGCCTAAAACCGCAAATGCCGGACTGACGCCCGGCTTGAATTCGAGTGCTCGTGAAACGTCAGCGGCACCTGTGTTGAAGTACCAGCCAGCGGCGATCACTACGAGTAACAAACCGCTTACCTCAATCACAGTCATCACGATATTTGCTGACATGGATTCCTTGATTCCCCTGGCATTGAGGAGAGCAATGGCCACCAGGAAAATCAGCGCCGCCACATGCGGATGGACATCCACGAATGCCGCCAGGTAATCACCAGCGAAGGCTAACGATAAGCCAGCAGCGCTCGTCACCCCTGCTGCGAGCATACAAAATCCAATCAGAAACGAGATCAATGGCGATTTAAATGCTTTGCCGGCGAAGACGGATGCAGCACCAGCATGAGGATATTTCGTCACTAGCTCCGCATAAGATCCTGCTGTCAGGAGTGCGAAACATAAGGCGATGAGTAGCGGTATCCAAATTGCCCCACCGACCTCCCCCGCTATCGTGCCGGCCAGCGCATAGACGCCTGCGCCCAATACATCGCCTAGAATGAACAGCAACAGCATTGGCCCTGTTATGACCCGCTTTAGTGAAAGATTCGGCTTGTTTGCTGACAGATCCATGAGATGTTCCTGTGCTCTGACGCCGAATCTTCGGGTCATGTAGTGTTGGATAGCTGTTTGAACTGACCGGTCGGCGATAGTTGCGCCTGATTGATGGGAAGCCTCCACCAAGTGTCACACTCGCGGTACGCCCCCAAGGCTGATCCAGCCGCTTAGTCTACGGTCCCGAGCAGCACGGTAATCAGCGCTTCCCCAATCCCGCGACGCTATCCCCAGCCGGCTCCTCACAACCATTGTTGAACCAATCAAACTCAGGGAGTTCAATAGTTTAGGTCATTAATCAGAGGTATTTTCCATGACAAAATTTCTTACGTTGCCGCTGCTTCTCGCCACCGCACTGGGCTTATCTGCATGCGACAAGACGTCTGAAGATCACGTGCAAGATGCTAATGAGCACGTACAAGAATCCGAGCAGAAACAAGCTGAAGGAAAACCTCAACAGGCCGCTGATGAGAAAGCAAAAGCCGAGAAGGATTATGTAGAGGCTCATAAGGCTCAAGCCACCGAAGATCGCCATCAAGCGCCTACTTCAGCTGGGCCTGACTATCTAAAGACGCCTGAAAAAAATTGATTAAAGCAGTAGGCACAGGAAAAAGTCGTGCTGGGGGATCGCTTCGCGCCATCCACCCAATCTGCGACTGACAAACGGGATACTTTCGATGATTAGCCAACCCACGTCCCCTGCACCACTGTTGAGTACCAACGAAACTGTTGTGCTGTTCGACGGTACCTGCAAGCTGTGTAATGGCTGGGCTAAATTTATCATCCGTAATGACCGCATGCGGCGCATCCGGCTCGCGACAGTACAGTCGCCGCAAGGGCAACAGTTACTGGCGTGGGCCGGCTTGCCTACTGATCGATTCAACACCATCGTGCTGATCGCTGAGGGTCGGATCTTTGTCCGTTCAGAGGCAATGTTCGAGATCCTGGCCCGCTTGCCTTATCCCTGGTCATGGCTCAATGCGGCCAAATTCTTTCCTCAGCGGCTACGCGATTGGGTATACGACAAGATTGCATTGAACCGCTACAGACTGTTCGGCAGATACGACAGTAGCCGCACACCGGTAGCTGATCACGCTCAGCGTTTTCTGGAACCATAAACAGGGTGCGGACGGGAAATGGTAGCCACACATCGATCGGCTGCCGTTTCTCACCTACGCTGCGCGCTCAACAGACGTCGTATGGATAACGCATTACCCATCGCAGCGTCTCGCGCTGTGTTGTCGAAAATGCACCACGCCGGAGAATCGTCGCTATTGGCTTCCAGGATTTCCCGCGCTCTGGCTTTGAGCCAATCCTGCTCATATTCGCTGTAGTAGATATTTGGCGAGCCGTGAAAGCGCCAATAACGGACTCCTGCCCATCCGGTGGGTACCGTATCGATGTCAAAGCGCGACGGGTCAACCGCAGCTTGCGCGATCTGATAGTCAGTCAACAAAGCCTGAGCATCGGCCCAAGAAGCGTGCCGCGGCTCTATGACCACAAAGCCCGAATATCGAGCCCTGAGGGTTTCAAAGAAGTGGCCAGCAACTCTGGAACTGAAATCCAGAGAAGGCGGCAATTGAACCAGTAAGCACCCTAAACGATCGCCCAGCTCGCAGCATTCCGACAGGAAGGTGTCGAGCTGATCAGTGCATTTGAGCAGGCGGGCTTCATGAGTGATCGACTTGGGCATTTTCACTGAAAAACGAAAGTCCGAACTCACCGAGGAAGCCCATTTTCTATAGGTTGCCGGTCGATGCGAACGATAGAAGGTGCTGTTGATCTCGACCGCGTTGAATTTCTCGGAATAGAGCTCAAGATGGCTCCCCTGACCTGCAAACTGTCGCCGGTATTCACGTCCGACTTGCCAGCCTGCGCATCCCACATACACTGGCGCCCGGCTCAAAAAAGCACTTCCTGAGCATCGCGCAGGAAAATTTCTACAGTTTTGGGGCCGATACCTTCGAAGTCTGTCAGCCGTTTTTCAAAATCCGCCCTGTCCGCACTGGCTTCGCGAATCGTAGTGATCTTGCCGCCGTATTCCTCGTTCAATTTCCTACTCAGTTTCAGCAATCGCTCAGCGGTGGATTCGTCATAGCGGGCATAGCCCCCCTCCCCCAGCATCTTCACCAGCTCACCATGGGTGCATGCAGCAAGTTTTCTCGGCGTGTCCCGTTGATGTTTATCGATGATGACCTTGTAGGCATCTGCGGCAATTACCGAGCGGATCCGTTTGCCCATCAAAAAACTGGCTATCAACCATTTGAACAACGCATGTTCATCGTCTTTAACCAAATGAATATTCAAGTCCAAAGCACCGATGTTTTTGCTCATGGCTCACCTCTTCCTGGTATGCAGATGCACCTGTACGCGTACTTCCCTTTGCTGCCACGCACCCTTACGAATACCTCTGAGTCGGTAGCCGTGAACATGCATCCCTTCCTGGTTCAATAAGGAAGCGAGTTCCCAAGAAAAGTTCAGCGAAAGCTCTCCAGGTAGCCGGCCGCCAAGCTTGTGAATAGCGCCGAAGAACGGCCCCGAAGTTCGTAATCTCTACGTTTTTAGGCGCGCCAGAGCACACAATATCGCCGGCAAGTTACTGCGGATTGCGTTAGCCATTGCCTGCAGATCAAGCTTTGCGGCGGCTTTCGAGGGCTGAGAACACGTACATTCCGGCCAGCATGGCCAATATGAAAATGAGAATTTTCCAGTGACCGGTTAGCAGTATTGCAACTGCTGGCCCAGGGCAGATTCCCGCAATCCCCCACCCCACGCCGAAAACCAGGCTGCCGCCGATCAAGCGGGCGTCCATCTCTCTTTTTACAGGTAGCTGCATGCGTGCACCTAGCAAGGACAGCCTGTTCTTGCGCGCCCATTGCAGGGGGATAACCGCCACAGCGATTGCGCCTGCCATGACCAGAGCAAGTGAAGGATCCCAGGCCCCTGCAAGATCAAGAAAAGCCAACACCTTCGCGGGGTTCGTCATCCCTGCCAGTAGCAGACCCAGCCCAAAGATCAGACCTGAGAAGAATGCAGTCAGCTTGATCATATTCAGGCTCCCAGCGCATGACGAATGACGTACACGCTGGCAAATCCGGCGAGCATAAAACAAAGCGTTGCCACAATTGACCGGGGAGACAACCGGGACACTCCGCAAACCCCGTGTCCACTTGTGCAGCCGGAGCCGTAACGCGTTCCCACGCCTACGAGCAGGCCAGCAATGACGAGGGCCGGCCACCCTGTATTGATCTCGATCTCAGGCAATACTGCGAACACTCCCCACAACAACGGGGCAATCATCAGGCCAAGAAGGAACAACGTCTTCTCGCCCCAGCCTTCGCTTTCAAATTGCATCACGGTGCCAAGCAAGCCGCTGATTCCCGCGATTCGACCGTTTGCGAGAACGAACAGACTTGCGGCCAGCCCTATCAAAGCCCCGCCGCCCAGTGAAGTCCAAGGTGTGAAGTGGAACCAGTCAATGCTCATTTGATATCTCCTGTACAGCGTCACTGTTCGCCTGCTTCAGTAGCTTCAATTACCGCTTTCAAGGCCACGATTTGGCCGACTTGCTTGCCTGCCAAGGAGTACGAGGTTCGTCTTGGATCAGAGCCATGTCGTTATTTCTGGGCCATGGGGTCAGGCCTCTAGCAGGAGGATTTTCAGAATCTACAATCGCAAGAGCTTAGGAAACGGCCGCATCAGCCGATAGTGTCTATTGAGAGCTCTGCTCTAGTCATATCGCTTGGAGTCCTATGCTGAATACCCCCCCTCTCACTGCCATCATTCCGACCAAGCACCACTCAAGTGTGGCTCTGATTCGAGTCTCGCTGCTTAAATTTTCAGGATTATTGGCGGCCGTCTTTTTGCTCGCCATTGGTCTGCTTATATACGTAGCGCAAGACCTGGACAGGATTGAAGAAGCGGAAAGCGTGTTCTACACGGAGAAAGCGATAGATTCGCTGGAAAAATCCGCCCGTATGACGCTCAAGGATTACGCCTTCTGGGGTGATGCCTATCGGCACTTGCACATAGAGGTGGATACCGACTGGGCATTCGTTAGCCAGAATGCAGGGCCGACCCTGTATGCAGACTTCGGCTTTCAAGGAGTTTTCGTAGTCGACGGCACAGGTCACACGGTTTACTCGGTTATCGAGGGCGAGCTGAAAGCCGTGGCGATTGAAGACTGGTTGGGCCAAGCGTTTGATGGACTCGGCAATCAAGCTCGGGAAGCGGCAAAGAACGAAACGCCTGTGACCGCTTTTCTTGACGTCGGTGGTGTACCCGTTCTGGTCGCAGCCGCAGCACTGACACCGGGCACAGATCCGACAATTGAGGTAGATGAAGGCCCGGCATCAGTAATGGTCTTCGTAATCTTCCTGGACCACTCCAGACTCGAAGCGGTTGGTGCGGACTACGGTATCGAAGGGCTACGAATATTGTCGGCCTCCGAGTCTCCTCCCAACGCAACATTGCCCCTGGGCAAAAACGGTTCCGCTGGCATTTTGCACTGGACTCCAGAGACGCCGGGGCAGAGATTGTTGGGTTTCATGCTGCCCTTGCTCGGCGCTGCTGCCCTGCTCGTCTTGATAATGACACTCGTTATCTTACGTAGGACAACCCTCGCCGCCAGAGCGCTTGATCATAGCTATACATCACTTCAGCTCAGTGAGACGACGCTTGCAGCCAGCGAAGAACGTTTTCGCGATGTCGCAGAGGCCAGTTCCGACTGGATTTGGGAAATTGACCCGGATGGAAGTTTCACTTATCTCTCAGAAAGGTTTGAAGAGGTCACAGGCCTGTCGAGGGAAGACTGGATCGGAGCGAGTATAGACAGTCTGCTGCACACCGACTCGTGCCTGATATCTCACTGGTTGGCGATGCGCAAACGGCGAATCAACGATAGCGTGCAATGCAGCTACACAGACTTGAAGGGTCAGCAACGCATTACTCGACTCTCTGCCCGCGAAATGGCTAACAATGGATTTCGCGGAACAGCTACTGACGTTACCGAGGAAGTCGAAGCCCGTCGCCGCATAGAATATCTTTCGCAGCATGACGCACTAACCGGCCTGCCTAACAGGACGCGCCTGCAAGAGTTTCTGGATGGGAAGCTGGAGGCGGCTCCCACTCATGAGCAGCCACTGGTAATGCTGAGCGTGGACCTGGACCGTTTCAAACCGGTCAATGACCTTCTCGGTCATGCCGCGGGCGATCATGTACTTACCGAGGTATCGCGCCGTCTGGCGGAGTGCGTGCGAAGCGGCGACCTGGTCGCACGAACTGGTGGCGATGAATTCGTCCTCATCCTCACGGATATCGGCTCTCAAGAGCAGATTGAAGCTTTCTGCCGTCGCCTGATCAATTCGATCGAAAAGCCGGTTGTAATCAATGACCAAGAAGTTTTTGTCAGCGCCAGTATCGGGATTGCGATAGCGCCCAATGATGCAATCCAGGCCACCGAGTTGCTGCGTTACGCTGATATCGCCTTATACGAAGCCAAAGCGGGAGGACGTAATACCTGGCGCTTTTACGCGGGCGGTATGAACGCGAAGATCATTGAGCGTCGTCGGCTGGAGAGCGACCTGCGATACGCCATTAAACATGGCGAACTGCGGCTGCACTTTCAGCCCCGCATTCGCATTTCTGACGGTCAAATGGTCGGTGCGGAGGCTCTAGTGCGATGGCAGCACCCTGAACGTGGAATGATTGCTCCGGATATATTCATACCTATTGCCGAAGAAACCGGACTCATCGTGCCTTTGAGTGACTGGGTGCTCCATTCCGCCTGTGGGGCAGCGAGTAGCTGGCAAAAGGATGTGTTCGTGTCTGTGAATCTATCTCCTACTGAATTCCAGCGTGGCAACTTGATAGCGCGCGTGCAGAAAACACTAGCCGATACCGGATTTGATCCTGCACGGCTGGAGCTGGAACTCACCGAGAGCGTGATGCTGGACGATGCCGCCAGCGCGCTCGACGTAATGATCGGGTTAAAAGCCCTGGGCGTACGCTTATCCCTGGATGATTTTGGTACGGGATATTCCTCTCTCAGCTATCTGCGCTCTTTTCCATTCGACGGTCTGAAAATTGACCGCAGCTTCGTTAATACTTTGGGTGAAAACGAGAACGACAAACCAATCATTCAAGCCATCGTCGAGCTTGGCCGCGCTTTGTCACTCACTATCACGGCTGAAGGGATTGAGACGGTTGAGCAATTGGCATTGCTCAAGGCGGTACGTTGCGATGAAGGTCAAGGCTACTTTCTAAGCAGACCACTCGATAGCGAAGCGTTCAATGCGTGGGTTGAGGCGACGAAGGTGACACCAGCAAGCACAGTGATTTGATGTTCTGGTCACGAACGTGTCGCCCATGCTTTAGCTATCAGGCAAGTCCTGCGAGGTAAGTTTGGACTTGCTTGACCACATCCCGGGCGGTACGGGTCACCCCGATCAATGTTGCGGAGGCGAGGCCCGTCCAATCGCCGTAGCCCACCAGCCACAGATTGGGTAAATCGACACTCCGGCTTTCGTTCACGGTGACTATGCCGTCTTGACCCACGACACCAAGGTTGCTCAAGTGGTCGAGCGCGGGAGAGAACCCGGTACACCAGATCACGGCATCGATCTTCGTCTCGGCTCCAGATGGCCACATAACACCTGTTGAAGTGAACTGCGTAAATGGCCGTACCGCTTTAAGCACACCGCGTTCGCGAGCCTCCTTCACAGTTGGCACCATTACGATGTCGCCCAAACCTGCTTCGGGCTGTTGACCCTCTAGGCCTGCTTGCTGCGCTTTTAACCGAGCGGTGGCTCTCTCGAACAGGACACGGCCATCGACATCATCTGGAAGATATTTTGGAGGGTGTTGAGTGACCCAGGTTGCGTGAGCCATTTTGGAAACCTCGGCATAGATCTGGGCACCTGAATTGCCACCGCCGACGACAAGAACCTCCCTCCCCTCGAACTCACTCGGCCCAACATAATGGGCGGAATGGATCTGCTGCCCCCCGAACAGTTCCTGTCCTGGATAGGTTGGAATAACCGGGCGACTCCACGTGCCTGTTGCACTGATGACCGCTCTGGCATCCCAGTAAGTATTCCCGGAGAAAACGCGCAACCCGCCTTCGATGCTCTCGACACGGGTTACTCGCGTGGAGCGAATAATGGGGAAGTCATATCGGCGCTCATATCGAGTTAGATAGTCGACAACATCGTCCCGCCCGGGAGTGCCCTCGGAGACATTAGGCATAGGCCAGCCGGCAATTGAGCTCCATGCAGACGGCGAGAAGAGTCGCAGCGAATCCCATCCATGCCGCCATGCCCCTCCGGGTGCCGGCTCGGCATCGAGCAATAGGTAGGAAAGGCCTGAGCGCTTCAGAAAATAGGCGACAGTGAGCGCTGATTGACCTCCGCCAATGACAAGGACATCAAGTATCGAAGAATTCACCGCCATCCCTCCTGACCCGTTTTGCTTGTATCCAAGAACTGCATCCAGGCGAAAACTAAATGGAGCGCTGATTGACACGTTTGGACAGCTCTTCGGCAGTCTCTTTACGCTCGGAGTAGCGATCAACCAGGAATTCCTGGCGATCCCTCAATAGCAATGTGAACTTCATGAGCTCTTCCATCACATCTACGAGTCTGTCGTAGTACGAGGACGGCTTCATACGCCCTGCCTCGTCGAACTCGGTGAACGCTTTTGCCACCGATGACTGGTTCGGGATGGTGAACATGCGCATCCAGCGACCCAGCACGCGGAGTTGATTTACTACGTTGAATGATTGCGAGCCTCCGCACACCTGCATGACCGCGAGGGTCTTCCCTTGCGTAGGTCGAACGGCACCAATCGCCAGCGGGACCCAGTCGATCTGGGCTTTGAAAACCGCGCTCATGGCGCCGTGTCGCTCGGGGGAGCACCACACCTGCCCCTCTGACCATTCCATCAGTCCACGCAACTCCGCGACCTTGGGATGCGTGTCGGGAGCATCATCCGGCAACGGTAAACCTGAGGGATCGAAGATTTTGGTGTCCGCACCAAACGCTTCCAGCAACCGAGCAGCCTCCTGAGTGACCAGCCGGCTGAAAGAGCGCTCTCGCGTCGACCCGTACAGCAGCAAAATCCGAGGTTTATGAAGTGACGGTGCGCGCGGCTCCAGTCGCTCAAGCGAAGGCATGTCGATCAGGTTGTTGTCTACGTTCGGCAATGTGTCCTGCATGAGAGCTCCCAAGCTTGCGCCAACAGGCGCAGCCTCAATTGTTCTTGCATACGGCCATTGTCAGCCCATGCTTTTAAGATTACCTTTTACAAAACCTATACAGGCTATTATTCATGTACAAGAAAGATAAATGGCCGCTGACGCTGTACTTCGACGGGGAGTGTCCACTCTGCGCCAGAGAAATCAAGATACTTCGTGCCCGGGCTGCAACGGATCGCCTTCATTTTGTGGACATCAGTGACGAAACCTTCGATGCCAAATGTCTGGGATTCAGCCTTGGGGACATGCAGTCATCACTGCATGCCAGGTTTGCAGATGGGAGTTGGATCAAAGGCTTGGACGCCACGCTTTGGAGTTGGCGCGCAGCGGGGCTCGGTATCTGGGCGGCACCTTTGTCATGGCGCTTGACCAGGCCGTTACTCAACGTTGGCTATCGGCTTTTCTGCCGCTGGCGACCACATTTGGCATGGTTGCCTCACCCAGACGGCAGTGCTCGCTGTCGGGGTGGGAGCTGTGCAGTTTCGGAGGCCGACGTTGTCTCAGGCAAACCGAGGCCGCCGACAGGGAAGCAAACTTAGAAAACCTGAAATTTCCCTTTGCTTACTAAGCCCGACGCTGGGTCAGCCCCATTCGATCAATGCCCTCCAGGCACATAAAACTACGAGGGACGTCATTTTAATGAAGAGCTCTAAACGGCTGTATCTGGTCTTGGGCGACCAGTTATCTTTTGACCTGTCGTCACTGCAGGGGCTTGATAACGAGACAGACACGGTTCTCTTTGTCGAAGTGATGGAGGAAGCCAGCCATGTCCCTCATCACCCGCAAAAAATCGCCCTGATCTTTAGCGCCATGCGTCATTTCGCCGAGGCTTTACGCCAGCGTGGGATGCAGGTGCAATACGTTGAGCTTGATGATCCAGAAAATACTGGATCAGTGGCGGGCGAGTTACAGCGCTGGCAGGCATTGATACAGCCCGATGAAATCCGAATCACAGAGTGCGGCGACTGGCGCCTGGAGCAGTCGATCAAGGATTGTGGCTTAGCGATCCAATGGTATTGCGATAACCGCTTTCTCTGCACGCGCACTGAGTTTTCTGACTGGGCAAACGCCAAAAAACAGCTGCGCATGGAGTTTTTCTACCGAGAGATGCGGCGCAAGAGTGGGCTATTACTCAATGGCGATGGCAGCCCGGTCGGAGGTGCCTGGAACTTTGATGCAGAAAACCGCAAGGCAATGCCCAAGGCGGTCAAGCCTCCTTCCCCAGTCCACTTCACGCCGGATGCAGTCACCCAGGATGTCCTTGCGTTGGTGGCTAAGCACTTCTCCAGTCACTATGGCGTCCTCGATACGTTCAACTATCCGGTAAGTCACGCCGAAGCTCAGGCCCTATGGGATTACTTTCTGGATTGGGGCCTTGCTGCTTTCGGCGACTATCAGGACGCCATGGCTAGCGATGAGCCTTTTCTGTTTCATGCGCGCATAAGCGCTGCGCTTAATATTGGCTTGCTGGATCTTCGTCAGCTTTGTAGCGATGTTGAATCGGCGTACTGGTCAGGCAGGATTCCCCTCAATGCTGCCGAAGGTTTTATTCGTCAACTCATCGGGTGGCGGGAATACGTGCGGGGTGTCTATTGGCTCAAGATGCCGGACTACGCGCACGGGAATGTTTTTGGTAACACCAGATCACTGCCGGAGTTCTACTGGACAGGCAAGACGAACATGAACTGCATGAGTCAGGCAATTGGCCAAAGCCTTGAACATGCCTACGCTCACCATATCCAGAGGCTCATGGTGACCGGCAATTTTGCATTGCTGGCAGGTATCGCTCCAAGCCAGATATGCGAGTGGTACCTGGCAATCTACATGGACGCCTTCGACTGGGTCGAGTTGCCTAACACGCTGGGTATGGTAATGCATGCCGATGGCGGCTATATGGGCTCCAAGCCTTATTGCGCGAGCGGCCAGTATATTAAGCGCATGTCCGACTACTGCCGTGACTGCGTCTACAACGTGCGCGAAAGCACCAGTAACGACGCCTGTCCTTTCAACTCGCTCTATTGGCACTTCCTGATGCGCCACAGTGACGCTCTGCGTGGCAATCAACGCATGAGCATGATTTATAAAAACCTCGACCGCATGACTGAATCCAAGCAGCAGGCGCTATGGCAACGTGGCCAGTCCTTGCTCGCAAAATTAGACAAGGGTGAGTCACTTTGAAAAAGAGTGAGCTACCAGTCAAAACCTGCGTGACCTGCGCCCGTCCATTCACATGGAGGAAGAAATGGGCTCGCTGCTGGGAGGACGTGCGCTACTGCTCGGAACGCTGCCGGCGCAACAATCGCAATAACGATAAAACCGGGAAACCATCAGAATTAGCTCTTTAAGTCAGTCATATGAGTTGTACTTCTGCGGCTACCGTTAAAAATTGCGGAGGCTTCATCGCATCACGCTACTCACAAACAGCGGAAAATCTGCTCAGCCACTCACCAAGTGAAATCGATACTGCCCCTTACCCCGATGCTTGGCCTCGTACATCGCGGTATCTGCAGCGCGCATGATCTCTTCCACGTTGTCGCCACTTTCAGGCAGGCAAGCAATCCCGATGCTGACCCCCAATGCAAAGCGCTCCTGATCTGCGGACACTTGCCTGACCAGTTTCTCCGCCACTGCGGCGATGTCGTCACGGCCGTCAACGCCTTCGATGATGACCGTGAACTCATCGCCACCGATCCTGGCCAGTTGGTCGTAGGGCCTCAAGCACATCTGCAATTGGCTGCTGACCCAACGTAAAGCCTCGTCGCCTCGATCATGACCAAATTTATCGTTGATCTGTTTGAAGCCGTCCAGGTCCAGGAACAGTAATGCGCTCAGGCGGCCGGTACGCTGGGTGCGGGAGATTGCAGCCTGGAGTGAATGGATGAATCCACGACGGTTCAGCAACCCCGTGAGCGCGTCGGTAATGGTCATGACTTCTAGCTTGCGATACAGCTCGCGCACCGCTGACATGTCCAGCGCCAATAGCGTCATGGCTTGCTGTCCACCGGGCAGCGGCGAACAGGAGACCGCAACCGGGATGCTTTTACCGTCGCGGCTGCGCAAACTGGCATCGTGCAAACGAAGGCTTTCGCCTCGTGTCATGTGGTCCATCCACACCGAGTTCTGCCAATTGTCCTCATGGGGCGCCTCGATCCAGGCGATCAGTTCCGTGTCCTGCAGCTCATCACTGGAACACCCGAGCATTCGAGCAATCGCGGGGTTCGCGAATCGAATGCGACCGTTGTCACCGATCACCAGAATCCCTTCGGCGGTGTTGTCCAGAATCGACGCATTGAAAGCGCGTTCGCGCTCCAGTTGTGCACTGGTGTGCAACAGACCACGCCGACAATGATCGAGCTCCAGAAGCACCCTCGCCTTATGCAGCAACAGGGTTGGATGCACGGGCTTGGTCATGAAATCCACCGCGCCAGCCGCGTAGCCCTGATCAAGCACAGCATCGGTCTGGCGCAGACCCGATATGAAAATAATGGGGGTGAAGCGAGTATTTGCATCAGCGCGCATGCGTCGGGCGACTTCGAAGCCATCCATGCCGGGCATCTGAACATCCAGGAGCACCAGGCCAATTTTGCCAGTGCTCAAGGATGCCAGTGCTTTTATACCGGAATCGACGCAGCGAACGGTTTTGCCAAGCGCTTCGAGCAACTCCTGCATTTCCGCGAGATTGTCCTCCTGATCATCGACGACCAGAATTTCCAGCGCCTCGTCTTCAACTTGCAATGCACACCTCCATGTCTATAAAGCTTGCTGCGATAGCATAGCCGGGGAATGGCCTGCTGCCGAAACAACTACCCTGCCCTGCGATCCTTGGAATGCAGACCCGTGAAGGCATCACACAATAGAACGAAAGTAATCGTGGGCCATGCGCAGGAAAGGTTGCAGCGCAGGGTTGTCATTATCGGTTCTGGAAACCATGTATATCTCGGCCACTGGCTGCGCATCCTCAAGCCGCCGAAACTGCAGATGGCCCAGGTAGAGCTCCTGCGCTGCAGCCGGCACTATGGCGATGCCGAGCCCCGCCCGCACGAGGCCGAGGATTGAGTGAGTCTGCCCCAGGTAATGCTGATAATGCGGTGCAACCCCCGCCATCGCGAACATGCCGACAATACAGTCGTAGAAATATCGCCCTTCATCCGGTGAATACATAATGAAGGGCTGCCTATCCAGGTCTGACATTTTTATAGTTGCCCGCTGGGCCAGTGGGTGGCTGCTGCACATGGCCAACAGCAGCGGCTCGCTAACAATCAACTCGCCATCAAAACCAAGGTGGGGCATGGCGCGCCGGACAAATCCGACATCAATCATGCTTGCGCCCAACGCTTCGGTTTGTGCGCCGGAGACCATCTCATGCAGTTCGAACCCTACATTCGGCAACTGCTCGGCACTGTGGCCAAGTAAACCGGGGATCAGGCTGTAGCCGCTGACGGCGGTAAATCCCAAGTGCAAATGCCCCGCCTCCCCTCGCGCCAGGCGCCGAGCCGCCGTACTGGCCTGCTCGGTATAGGCCAATACATGTCGGGCATCGCGCAGAAAGTGCTTGCCGGCAACCGTCAACTGCACAGACTTGTTGCTGCGCTCCAGCAATGTGACGCCCAGTGAGCGCTCCAGCATCTGGATCTGCCGACTCAGTGGCGGCTGGGTCATGAACATGCGTTTGGCCGCCTTACCAAAGTGCAGCTCTTCAGCAACCATCACAAAGCAGCGAAGTTGATGCAATTCCATGATTCAATTCTTGAATTGACCGATACAGTATCAATGTTAGACCGGCATCGTTGATTTTCCTACCCTTAGCTCAAAGGCACGGAATCACCGGCATATTTGCCGGTGTCCGGCAGAATAAAAATAAAGAAGGAACCCTCATGACGATCAACATTTTATTGACCCAGCCTGTGCCGGATCTCATCGACGCCAAGCTCTGTGCCCTTTACTCGGTACATCGGCTGTATGAGGCCGCCGACCAGGAAGCGTTTTTGACTCAGGTGCAGGACAGTATCCGCGCCGTGGTCACTGGCGGAGCCAAGGGCCTGCCCAACAGCCTGATGAATCGTTTTCCAGCGTTGGAAGTGATCGCGATCAGCGGCATTGGGACCGATGCGGTTGATCTGGTGAATGCCGCCAAACGGGGTGTCCAGGTCACCACAACCCCAGGCGTACTGACGGACGATGTGGCTGACATGGGAATGGGCTTGCTGATCATGGCCCTGCGAGATTTGGGCGTTGGCGAGCGCATCGTGCGTGACGGCCAATGGGGCAGCGTAGCCCAGCCGCTGGCGCGCAAGGTGACGGGAATACAGTTGGGCATCGTCGGTCTGGGCCGTGTCGGGCACGCGATTGCCAGACGTGCGCTGGCATTCGACATGACGATCCATTACACCGACCTGCACGAGCAGCCGCAAAGCGGCTACCACTTTGTGGCGGATCTGATCGAGTTGGCCAAACGCAGTGATGTGTTGATTCTGGCCGCTTCTGCGGACCAGGGTCGCGCAATCATCACCGCCCCGGTCCTTGAGGCACTGGGAGCCAATGGCTACCTGATCAATGTCGCGCGGGGCAAGCTGGTCGACGAGCAAGCGCTGATTGGCGCCCTGCAGAGCGGGGCCATCGCCGGTGCGGGTCTCGATGTCTTTGCCGATGAGCCCCATGTACCTCAGGCACTGCGTCAACTGAACAATGTGGTTCTGCAACCCCACCGTGCCAGCGCTACCGAGCAAACCCGGCTGGCCATGGGCGAGATCGTGCTGGCCAATTTGCAGGCCTGTTTTGCTGGCACGTCCTTGCCGACCGCTGTGGCTTGTTGATACACCGCACACCGACACAACGACCCACTCCAACAATAAAAACTTCCCCATGAGGGAAGCTGGGGAGCTCCATGACCTCCAAGACTGCATCGCTATCTGTACCGCTTGAGAAAGCTCACGTGGGACGCCGCCGGTTTGTCATTCTGGCGTTAATCTTCATTGTCACCGTCCTCAACTACGCTGACCGGGCAACCATGTCCATCGCGGGCACCGGGGTAGTCAAGGACCTGGGGCTGGACCCGATCATGCTCGGCATGATCTTCTCGGCCTTCGCCTGGGCTTATGCGCTGGGGCAGATTCCAGGGGGTTGGTTGCTGGACAAGTTCGGCGCGCGCAGGGTCTACGGCTGCAGCCTGTTTCTCTGGTCGCTGTTCACGATGATGCAAGGCACCGTGGGCTGGATCGGCCTGGTGGGTTCAACGGCGGCAATCGCACTGTTCGGCATGCGCTTTATGCTGGGGCTTGTAGAGTCTCCTGCTTTTCCTGCCAACAACAGAATTGTCTCCTGCTGGTTCCCGACCAGCGAACGAGGCACCGCCTCCGCTCTCTTCAACTCGGCGCAATACATGGCCGTGGTGGTCTTCGCGCCGCTCATGGCCTGGCTGACTCACTCCTGGGGCTGGGAGCATGTGTTCATCTGGATGGGTGCCCTTGGCCTGGTCGCTACGGTGTTCTGGTTTGCTCTGTATCAAGAGCCCCTGAGCGACTCGAAACTTACCGAGCAAGAACTCAAGTACATGAGGGACGGAGGTGCGCTGGTGGATCTGGAAGCCACGCGCAAATCTGAAAAACCGAAGCTGAAGATGAATGAAGTCATGCAGCTTTTTAACAACCGCACGCTGTGGGCAATTTATCTCGGGCAATACTGCATCACCGCACTGACCTACTTCTTCATCACCTGGTTCCCGATCTACCTGATCAAAGGCCGGGGCATGACCATCATGGAAGCGGGCTGGGTAGCCGCGATGCCGGCGATCTGCGGATTCTCCGGCGGCGTACTGGGTGGCGTGGTGTCGGATTACCTGATTCGTCGGGGAGTACATCCCTCCAAGGCACGCAAGACTCCATTCGTGATCGGCATGGCACTGGCCTCCAGTCTGGTCTCGGCCAACTACGTGGATGCCAACTGGATGGTGATTGCCCTGATGGCTCTGGCGTTCTTCGGCAAGGGACTCGCGGCGGTAGGCTGGGCTGTACTTTCCGACACCGCGCCCAAAGGGATGGTCGGATTGAGTGGCGGGGTGTTCAACGGCATCGGTAATGTCGCGGGGATTATCACCCCGGTGGTCATCGGTTACTTCGTCGCCACAACCGGATCATTCAACTCAGCACTCTGGTTTGTCGCTGCGCACGGTTTGATCGGGATCTTCAGTTATCTGGTACTGGCCGGACGCTTCGAACGGGTGGTCATCAAAGATACCGAGGCGACCCAAAGCCCTGGGATGTAACAGAAATTGCGATGCTTTCCGTAGGAGCTCACGAGCTCCTACAGGGTTTTAATTTCGCGCCTGAAGAAGATGGCGGTGAAACACACCTGCCGCCATCGTTGCCTTGCTCTTCAGCCTTTGGGAATACAATCCTTTACTTGAGCTGCAGCACCTCGATCCACAACGCCCCTTTGCCCGACTCAGCTTCACTGGCGCGTTTGAGAGCGCCTTTCTCCCCTACTGCGTAAACCCCGACTTTATCGGCCTTCTCTCCCGTCACCAGCAACCACTTGCCGTTCGGCGAGAACGCGATATTGCGCGGTTGTTTTTCTTCCACCGGGTAGTTGTCCAGGAAACTGACCGCGCCGGTTGCGCTATCAACCGCAAAAGCCGAGACCGAGCTGGTGGTGCGTTCAGTCATGAACAGCAGCTTGCCATCCGGTGACAGGCGCAAATCCGCAGCCCAGATGCGAGGGGTCGGATCATCCTTCAAGTCATTGTTGCTGGCATCGCGCGCTTCACCGTGGACCAGCTTGAGGCGGTCAGGAATACCGTTGGCGACGCTCTTCTGCATCAGGGCACCGGTTGTATCGTCAATGGCGAAGGCGGTCACGGTGCCGCTCATCTCACCTACGACATAGAGGTATTTGCCGTCCTGAGAAAACGCCAGATGCCTTGGCCCGGTTTTGGCCGGGACGCTGACGAACCCGCTGCCAATCGGAGTCAGGGCGCCAGTTTTGGCATCCAGGCTGTATTGCAGCACATGGTCGGAGCCCAGATTGCCAACATAGGCAAAGCGATTGCTTGGGTCAGTTCTGACTGAGTGGGCATGAGGGCCGGTCTTGTAGGTCTGGATCTTCTCATCGGGCTTGTAGGCCTTGTCGATAGCCTGGACCGTCACGGCGTCCGCACCATAAGAGGCGCCCATCAGGTAATGCCCGCTGCGGTCTGTTGACAGATACGCCAGGCTTTCGGCCAGAGGGCCTCTGGACAACTCTGACAAATGCCCATTTTTAGGATCGATGCTGAAGCCGACTACCTGAAACGGCTTGACCCGCAAGGCAGCGAACAGCACTTTGCCGTCCGGAGTGATCGCCATCGGGTTGACCATGTCCCCCGCCTTGGTTTGTTCCACCAGGCTCAACTTGCCGCTGGCTTCATCGAGCTGGTACTGGGTAATCATTCCGTCGCCGGGGCTGGAAATGTAGGCGAAGGTGGCTGCTTGTGCTTGCATGCTGAGACCGTAGATGACTGCTGCTGCCATTAAGAGAGGTTTGCTCACGTGTAATCCTTATTTTTATGGTTGTGATCAGTCATCCTATGACTAGTCAAAAAATACAGCAATTGCTGATTGTGCCGTCGTCGAAGATTACATCGTTAGCGTGCTTTCTTTTGTCGCCGGCAATTGCCATGATGAGGCACTCCCCACCGCCCGCCAGCGAAACGAGCCCCATGTCAGCCGCCACCCCGCCCCCGCATCTCGCCCAGCCCAGCTCCATGACGGTCACCTTGCAGATCGTCTCCATCGTCTTCTACACCTTCGTTGCTTTCCTGTGCATCGGCCTGCCGATTGCCGTATTGCCTGGCTATGTTCACGATCAGTTGGGTTTTAGTGCGGTTGTCGCAGGTCTGACCATTGGCTCGCAATACTTGGCAACCCTGCTCAGCCGGCCCATGGCCGGGAAAGTATCTGACACCATCGGCACCAAGTTGGCGGTGGTCTACGGGCTGTCGGGCATCGTTCTCAGTGGCGTGCTCACCTTCGCGGCGGCTATGCTCGAGCACCTGCCCGGCACCAGCCTGACCATTCTGATTATTTCGCGCCTGTTCCTCGGCGTGTCCCAGGGACTGATCGGCGTCGGCAGCATCAGTTGGTGTATCGGCAAAGTTGGCCCGGAACATACCGCCCGGGCAATTTCCTGGAACGGTATCGCCTCGTATGGCGCCATCGCCATCGGCGCGCCTCTGGGTTATGTGATGAGTCACGAATTGGGCTTCTTCACCTTGGGTATTTCCCTGGCGGTAATGGCCTCCCTGGCGCTGCTGGTGATTCGCAAACAAACCTCGGTTCCGGTGCTCAAAGGCGAACGCCTGCCGTTTTGGTCTGTGTTCGGGCGCATTGCACCGTATGGCCTGAGCCTGACTCTGGCATCCATCGGGTACGGCACCATTACCACCTTCATCACCCTGTTTTATGTCAGTCGCGGCTGGGAAGGCGCGGCATGGTGCCTGAGCGTGTTTGGCGTGTGCTTCATCCTGGCGCGACTGTTGTTCATCAACGCGATCAATCGGCTCGGTGGCTTCACTGCTGCGATTCTGTGCATGGGCGTAGAAACCCTCGGTCTGGTCTTGCTGTGGGTTGCACCCAACACTGGATTTGCCCTGACCGGGGCCGGGCTTACCGGCCTGGGGTTGTCGCTGGTGTATCCAGCTTTGGGTGTCGAGGCGATCAAGCAAGTTCCGTCCACCAGCCGCAGTGCGGGCTTGAGTGCCTATGCCGTGTTTTTTGATCTGGCACTGGCCATTGCCGGCCCGATCATGGGCGCGATTGCACTGGGCCTGGGTTATTCGTGGATCTTCTTCTTTGCATCCTTGTTGTCACTGGCCGGGCTGGGCTTGACGGTACTGCTGTCCAGGCGCCCCAGGTTCTGATCCACCACGGGGAAAAAAGATGAACTGCCATTGCCGGTATCAGTCCGACCTACATAGCCCTTTTCAAGGAGAACGTGCGTGCCTTATGACCCCGCTGGCTCCAACGCCGATGTAGTGGACATGACAGATCTGCCGGACATCCATCGTCTGCGTGTGCTGACGGTCAATACGCATAAAGGCTTCACTGCATTGAACCGGCGCTTCATTTTGCCGGAGCTACGCGAAGCCGTCCGCGCCACCAGCGCTGACCTGGTCTTCCTGCAGGAAGTCCAGGGCAGCCACGACCGGCATGCCTCGCGTCACCATGACTGGCCTGACACCCCGCACTACGAGTTTCTGGCCGACAGTATGTGGAGTGACTTCGCCTACGGTCGCAATGCGGTGTACCCGGACGGGCACCATGGCAACGCGCTGCTCTCCAAGTACCCGATCCTGCACCACCGTAACCTGGATATATCGATCACCGGCCCGGAACGGCGCGGGCTGCTGCATTGTGTCTTACAAGTGCCGGGGCATGACGAAGTCCACGCGATTTGCGTGCATTTGAGCCTGCTGGAAAGCCATCGCCAGTTGCAACTGGACCTGCTGTGCAAGCTGCTCGACTCGCTACCCAGCCACGCGCCGGTGATCATCGCCGGGGATTTCAATGACTGGCAGCTTCGCGGCAATACTCGCCTTGCCCGGTGTGATTACTTGCATGAAGCCTTCGAGCGGCATCACGGTCTACTGGCCAAGACCTACCCTGCCCGCTTCGCGATGCTCAGGCTGGATCGGGTGTATCTGCGTAATGCAACGAGTCACCAACCGAGAATTCTCGGCAATAAACCCTGGACGCACCTCTCCGACCATTTGCCTTTGGCGGTAGAAGTACATTTGTAATCGCGACGATTCATAAAAAATCGATCATCTGGCCATCGGTCGGTCAAGTTCTTGACGTCCCCCTGACTTGAACCTTCACTTGTATCGTTACTTATTGAAGTAGCTACTTATTGAAGCAGCTGCTTATTGAAGTAACTACTTATTGACGTAATAAGGAAACCGAACTGACTGTTACATCAGCGCTTCGGTTATCGCGCGGTCATCTGGCAAAACCCGCACTGTCGGACAGCCTTCCTGACCTCGCTTCAGGGAGATGCGCTCGTGAAAACAATAATGGCCTTCATTGCTGTGGGATTTATCAGTACCCAGACCCACGCAGCGTGCGACCCAAACTCCACCCCAACCGGCACCGTACAGGTTTGCGACAGCGGCAGCAGTGCTTCGGTGGTGCGCACCACGGGCGATAATTTTCTGCAATTTCCAGCCAACGGTACCGGGTCGATACTGGGCAGCATCACCTACGGTGCGGGCAACGACCGGGTCGAGATGAACTCCGGCAACGTCACCGGCAGCTTCAATCTCAGCGATGGGCTCGATAGCTTTACTATCACCGCGGGCACTGTGGCTGGCGACGTCAATCAGGGATCAGGCCGCGATGATTTTGTGATGTCCGGCGGGAGCCTCCGCGCCCTGACTCAAGGTGACGGTCTGGATACGTTCCTGATGACGGGCGGCACGATCAGCAATGCTTTCGAAGACGGTGACAGCGCGCGTATGACGGGCGGCAGCATTGGCCGGGTGGACATGAAGCTCGACGATAATCTGTTCGACATGTCCGGCGGCACGATCGTGGGCAACCTGGTGACGGGGTTTGGCAAGGACACCATCATCTTGTCAGCCGGTCGAATTGGCGGGTTCATCAGCGTCAGCGGCGGTGACGACAGCGTTAGTGTGAGTGGCGGCGAAGTGGTCGGCGAGATCCGCACCAGCTTTGGCAATGACAGCTTCAACTGGTTGGACGGCGGCATTCTCCGCAGTCGAGTCTTAATGGCCGACGGCGACGACAGCTCGACATTGAGCAATCTTGACGAAGCGACACTTGGGCTCAATCCACTGCTTGATGGCGGAGCCGGGATTGACCAGCTGACCTTCAACACCGTCAGCACCGCCCTGCCCAGCCGCTACGCCAACTGGGAAACCGTGAACCTCGACAATGGCTCGCGCATGGATCTTGCGGCGGGGAGTCTGGTTCTGGGTGATACCGCCAGTGGCACCGGTGTTCTCAATATTGATGCAGGCAGCACGATGACATCGACGGCAGGCACTGTCGGGCCTTTTACCAGTGGCCAGTCAGTCACGCTGAACAATGCCGGAACACTGGATCTCACCGCTGGCAGCAGCACCAGCGATACCCTGACCGTTCAGGGCAACTATGTCGGCAACAATGCGCGCCTGTTATTGCAGTCCGTGTTGGGCGACGACTCTTCCGCTACCGATAAACTGGTGGTCTCCCAAGGTGCGATATCCGGGACTACGCAACTCAATGTCACGAATCTCGGCGGCCTGGGTGCCGCGACGCAATTGAACGGAATCGAAGTGGTCCAGGCGGTCAATGGCGCAGTTAGCGCCGACACGGCATTCTCCCAAGGCAATTCGCTGTCCATCGGCGCTTATGAGTACTACCTGTTCAAAGGCGGGGCAACCGCAGGGTCGGAAAACAGCTGGTTTCTGCGCTCGACGGTCCTGTCCCAGCCGACAGCCTTGGCGGTCCCGGAAACCCCTGCTGAGCCCACTGTGCCGGTTCCGCCTGCAGAGCCTGTTCCGCCGGGCACACCTGAGGAGCCTGCGCCGCCCACACCGCCCGTCACGCCAGGTGTTCCCGCAGCACCTGTACCCGTCCAACCGGCAGCGGTGGCCCCGGTGGCCGCTATCGGGACCCCGCCGTTGCCCGCTGCCGGTCGCGGGGCGGCACCCATCCCTCTGTACCGGCTGGAGGTGCCCAACTATGCGGTCGTGGCGCCGGCCGCTTCGACCCTGGCACTTCTCTCCTTGGGGACTTTTCACGATCGTCAGGGTGAGCAGAGTTTACTGACCGAAAACGGCTGGGCTCCCGCAGGCTGGGCCAGAGTGTTCGGCAATGACTTCAAACGCAGTTGGTCTGGCACCGTCGACCCGAGCCTGGATGCCTCGCTCAAGGGCTATCAAGTCGGGCACGACCTCTATGCCTCGCAACTCCAATCAGGCCAGACCCAGCGGCTTGGCCTGTTTGTTGGTCACAGCCGTCTGGACGGCCATGTCGATGGCTTCGCCGGGGGCTTCAAGGACAGACGTACCGGCAAGCTGAAACTGGAAGGTGATAGCGTCGGCCTGTACTGGACGCTGACGGACCCGAAGGGTTGGTATTTCGACGCTGTGGCCATGGGCACACGACTGGATGGCTATAGCCGTTCGGATCGGGGTGTACGAATTGATACCGAAGGACATGCTGTAACGTTGTCTGTGGAGGCTGGTTATCCTGTTCAGGTTTCGGCCAATTGGGTGGTAGAGCCTCAAGCGCAATTCATCAACCAGCACATCGACCTGGATAGCCAGAACGATGGTATCTCTGCAGTCTCTTTTGACTCCCAGGCGTGGAATACAGGCCGTCTCGGGGCGCGTCTGAAGGGGCGCTACATGGCTCGGGGCATGCCACTTGAACCTTATGTCAGGGCCAATGTGTGGCGCAGTTTCGGGGGCTCGGACACTGTGACCTTCAATCACACGCAAAGCATCAAGACCGAGCATCGCTCGACCACTGCTGATCTGGGATTGGGCCTGGTGGCTAAAGTCTCAAGGGATGTGAGCGTCTATGTCAGTGCCGATTACAGCAGCAACCTGGACGACAATGATTTGAATGGGATGGTGGGCAATCTTGGTGTGCGGATGAGTTGGTGAACGTGCCAGTACGGCATGCGCAGCCTGCGGCAGCTCCTTCAGGGGCCAAGACCTTCTGTTGGAGCCGGGCTTGCCCGCGAATCAGACACTACGGTTGATCAGAACCACCACCGTATCGTCCTTCGCGGGCAAGCCCGGCTCCAACAGTCGACCGAGTATCAGCCCTCGCTAGCTTTGGGCTTGAGAATAAGCACTGCCAACGGGGGTAGGTTCAGTGACAGGGATACCGGCATGCCGTGGCTTTTGATTTCGTCGGCATGCACGCCGCCGCCATTGCCCAGGTTTGAACCGGCGTACATTTCAGCGTCGCTGTTGAGCAATTCCACCCAGTTGCCGCCGTACGGCACGCCCACTCGGTAACCTTCGCGCGGCACCGGCGTCAGGTTGGCGACCACCAGCAGCGGCTCCCCTTCCTTGCTCCAGCGCATATAAGCGAAAACGCTATTAGCGGCGTCATCGCCGATCAGCCATTGAAAACCCATGGGCTCGGTATCACGCTCATGCAGGGCTTTTTCATCGCGGTAGATGCGGTTCAGGTCGCTTACGAGCTTTTTGACGCCGATGTGCTCGGCGTATTGCAGCAGATACCAGTCCAGTTGCTCGTCATGGTTCCACTCGCGCCACTGACCAAACTCGCAGCCCATGAACAGCAACTTCTTGCCGGGATGGGTCCACATGAACGTCAGATAAGCGCGCAGGTTGGCAAATTTCTGCCAACGGTCGCCGGGCATCTTGTCGATCAACGAATGCTTGCCATGCACCACTTCATCATGGGAAATCGGCAGGATGAATTTCTCAGACCAGGCATACATCAGCCCGAAACTCAGTTCGCTGTGGTGATGGGCGCGGTGGATGGGGTCCTGCTGCATGTAATGCAAAGTGTCATGCATCCAGCCCATGTTCCATTTGTAGGAGAAACCCAATCCACCCTGTTGGGTGCTCTGGCTGACGCCGGGCCAGGCAGTGGACTCCTCGGCAATGACCAGCGCACCCGGCACTTCCAGGGCAACAACGTCATTGAGATGGCGCAGGAAGTCGATGGCTTCCAGGTTCTCCCGGCCACCGAACCGATTTGGCACCCACTCGCCTGCTTTACGGGAGTAGTCGCGGTACAGCATCGACGCCACCGCATCGACGCGCAGGCCATCGATGTGGAAGTGTTTGAGCCAGTGCAGCCCCGACGCCAGCATAAACCCGTGAACTTCGGTGCGACCCAGGTTGTAGATCAGCGTGTCCCAATCCTGGTGGAAGCCTTCCTGGGGGTTGGCGTACTCATACAACGCCGTGCCGTCAAACTGCGCGAGGCCGTGGGTATCGGTAGGGAAATGTGCAGGGACCCAGTCAAGGATCACGCCAATTTCGGCCTGGTGGCAGGCATTGACGAACGCCGCGAAATCTTCCGGGGAACCGTAGCGCGCTGTCGGCGCAAACTGTGCCAGCAGCTGATAACCCCACGAGCCGCCGAACGGGTGCTCCATGATCGGCATCAGCTCGATGTGGGTGAAACCCAATTCCTTAATGTATGGAATCAACCGGTCACCCAATTCGCGCCAGTTGTACTGCCGCCATTGAGTCCCGTCTTCGTTCTGCTCCATCTGCCAGGATCCGGCATGCAACTCATAGATCGACAGCGGCGCACTGGCGCTGTGACGCTCGGCGCGCGATTGCAGCCACTGATCGTCTTGCCAGTCGAATTGCAACGGGCCTGCGACTTTCGATGCGGTGTCTGGCGGCAAAGTGGTGGCCAGCGCCATCGGGTCGGATTTGAGTGGCAGAATGCCGTGAGCGCCAAGGATTTCGAACTTGTACAGCTCACCCGCTTGCAAGCGTGGGACAAAAACTTCCCACACACCCGTCGGGTGACGCAGGCGCATTGGGTGACGGCGGCCATCCCAATTATTGAAGTTACCGACCACCGAGACCCGACGCGCATTGGGCGCCCATACGGAAAAGCGCACGCCATCCACGCCATCGACGGTTTTCAACTGAGCACCCAGGCAGCTGCTCAGGTCCCGGTGATTGCCTTCCGCGAACAGGTAAAGATCCATCTCACCCAGCAACGGGCCGAAGCTGTAAGGATCTTCGGTGATCTGCTCGCCGCCTGCCCAATTGATCTTCAGCAGATACGGCTGAACGTCAGGGAAGCGGCCGACAAAGAAACCAGGCACTTCACTCATTGCCAGGGGGCCCAATTCGTGGCCGCCATCGCGGGCCAACACAGTGACACTCAACGCGTTGGGCAGATACGCACGAATGATCTGGCCATTGGCACCATCGCCATGGGGGCCAAGGATAGAAAACGGATCATGGTGTTCGGCACGGATCAATGCATCCATGTCTACAGTGGCGGGCATCAACCGAGGCTCCGCACCGGTTTTATCAGGCGCATTCATCAAGACTCTCCATCAGACAGGTTCAGCAGTCCACGCAACCCTTGCAACGGCACGGCTAACCAGCTCGGTCGGTTACGGGCTTCGTAGACTACTTCATAAGCGGTTTTTTCCAGGGTGAATAATTCAAGCGCAGCGCTTTCACCCTTGGCATCTTTCCAGGCGTGTGGGATTTCGACCGTGGCCGAACGATAACTTTCAATAAAGGCTGCACGAGCCTGGCTCAAATACGTATCAGCTACCCGACGCCGTGCGGCGCTGGCCTCCGGCGAGGTGTCGACGCTCTGCGCGCTGCGTACGGCCATGGCCGCAGCGTAATCGAATGAACGCAGCACCCCGCTGACATCCTTGAAGGGGCTGTACTTCGCGCGACGCTCCTGGACCGAGCGTGCCGGCTCGCCTTCGAAATCGATGAGATAGGCATCGCCTTTGACGACCAACACCTGCCCCAAGTGCAAGTCACCATGCACTCGAATACGCAGCCCACCCACCGAACGCTTGGCCAGTGCCTGCACGTGAGCCAGGACCTTCTTGCGATTTGCCAGCAGGTCACTGACCAGTTTCTGATCACTTGCCTCCAGCGAAGCTTTGTTCTGTTCCAGCAATTGCAGCGCGTATTCCAGTTGCTCGGCCACACTTTTGCCAGACGCCTGACTGTCCTTGGCACTGGTCACTTCGACGGCAAAGTCAGGATTGTCAGTCGACGCCGCCAACACCTGATGCATTTCACCCAGACGTTTGCCTAGATTGGCAGCGAAATCCGCCAACTCCAGCAAGGCGTTGTAATGCTGTTCCTGGCCGGATACACCGTGGGACATTTCATCCCGCACCGCGCGTTCCAGGTTGTTCTGGGTCCACTCCCAAGCATCGCCCTGATTACTCAGATAGCCTTGGGCAATCATCAGCAGATTGTGTTCGCCATCGTTGCCGACCCGAACTACCGATCCCAGCAGGGGCGAAATGTGCTGATAACCGGCGTCGGTCAGGAACGCGCCCATTTCCAGCTCCGGGTGAATCCCCGGGCTGACCCGACGCAGCATTTTCAGCACCAGACTGCCACCTACCACTACCGAACTGTTGGACTGCTCGGCGGACAGATAGCGCACCTCTGACTCATTGCTCAGGCCCAATGGCTCCAGCAGCGCAGTGTGCTCAAAGCGCAACTCCCCTTCGCTGCTTGGCAACACGGTCTGCACCTGCATGCCGTGAATCACCGCACGAATGAAGGTTTCCAGGGTGAAGGCATCAGTGATCAGTCCGACCTGACGACCGCGACGAACCCGTGCCAGCGCCAATTGCTGAGGCAATGCGCTGCTGATGTCATCTTCAGCCAGCAACCCGAACGGCAGTTGATAGCGGGCGATCTGATCGCCCGTCGTGACTTCGATTTCGCTCAGCAGCACCGGATGCGCGGCGTCACCGAAGCGGACCGCATAGGCGATGTGAACCTTGTCGATAGCCTGATCCTTGGACGCGAACCAGCGACGTTTGGGCAAATAAACCGCCAGGGAGTTTTGCTCCATGGTGCTGCGCAGCGGTTCATCGAGAAGTTCTTCGAGGCGTTTTTTCAGGACCATGGTCGGGAAGTCCGGCATGCTCTGCGCAGGTTCCACATGCCAACTTGGCATTTGGTTTTCCGACGCCAGCAGGAACCAATAGAAACCATAGGGGGGCAACGTCAGCAGGTAATTCAGCTGCCCTATGGGCGGGAATGCACTGCCACCGAGCATTTCCACCGGCACCGTGCCGGCATAGTTGGAAAGCTCAAGCTCGGCAGCCTGAGACGCACTGGAGACGTTGGCGACGCAGAGAATGATCTCGGTGTGCCCATCAGCTCCGGTGTACTCACGGGTATAGGCCAGGATGCGGCGATTGCTTGGCGACAGCATTTTCAACACGCCACGCCCAAAGGCCTTTTGCTGCTTGCGCACGGCCAGCATGCGCCGATTCCAGTTAAGCAGGGAATGCGGGTCATTGTTCTGGGTTTCAACGTTAACCGACTGGTAGCCATACAACGGGTCCATGATCGGCGGCAGTACCAGGCTGGCCGGATCGGCGCGAGAGAAGCCACCGTTGCGGTCGATCGTCCACTGCATCGGAGTGCGAACCCCATCGCGGTCACCGAGGTAAATGTTGTCACCCATGCCGATTTCATCGCCGTAATACAGGGTCGGAGTGCCCGGCATCGACAACAGCATGCTGTTGAGCAACTCGACACGACGACGATCGCGCTGCACCAGCGGCGCCAGACGACGGCGAATACCCAGATTGATCCGGGCGCGGCGGTCGGCGGCGTAATAATTCCACAGGTAATCGCGCTCGCGATCAGTGACCATTTCCAGGGTCAACTCATCGTGATTGCGCAGGAAGATCGCCCACTGGCAATTCGCCGGAATTTCCGGGGTCTGACGCAGGATGTCGGTAATCGGGAAACGATCTTCCTGAGCCAACGCCATGTACATGCGCGGCATCAACGGGAAGTGGAACGCCATGTGGCATTCATCGCCGTCGTCGCCTTTGGTCTCACCAAAATACAGTTGCGTGTCTTCCGGCCACTGATTGGCCTCGGCCAGCAGCATCCGATCGGGGTAGTTGGTATCGATTTCCGCACGGATCTTCTTCAGCACCGCGTGGGTTTCGGGCAGGTTTTCGTTATTGGTGCCATCGCGCTCAATCAAGTATGGAATCGCGTCCAGACGCAGGCCATCGATGCCCATGTCCAGCCAGTAGCGCATCACTTCCAGCACCGCCTCCATCACCTGCGGGTTATCGAAGTTCAGATCCGGCTGGTGGGAATAGAAGCGATGCCAGAAGTACTGCTCCGCCACCGGATCCCACGTCCAGTTGGACTTCTCGGTATCGAGGAAAATGATCCGCGTGCCGTCGTACTTATGGTCAGTGTCCGACCAGACGTAGAAATCCCGGGCCTTTGAGCCCTTCTTCGCCGCCCGCGCTTTCTGGAACCACGGGTGCTGGTCCGAAGTGTGGTTGATGACCAGCTCGGTGATAACCCGCAGGCACCGCTTGTGGGCCTCGGCAATGAATTTCTTGGCGTCAGCCATGGTGCCGTAGTCGCTGTGTACCCCGCGATAGTCGGCAATGTCATAGCCGTCGTCACGCCGTGGCGACGGGTAGAACGGCAACAGCCAGATGGTGTTGACGCCCAGTTCCGCGATGTAGTCGAGCTTGGAGATCAGGCCGGGAAAGTCACCGATACCGTCATTGTTGGAATCGAAAAACGACTTAACGTGAACCTGATAAATCACCGCATCCTTGTACCAGAGCGGGTCCTTGATGAAAGCCGCGCTCTTGGGTTTCTTCGCCATGGTTCGTGCCCTGCTGCTAGATCGTGGACTGGATACGCCAGATGCCAAAAGGCTGGTAAGACGGGTCAATGCGCATGAATTGATTTTTGCCGTACCAGGTCCAGCGGTGCCCGGTCATCAAATCTTCACCGGTAGTTGCCGCGTCGTCTGGCAAGCCCATTTCCCACAATGGCAGCTCGAAGCCCGCTTCCTGAGGGTTGAACGGGTCAAGGCTGACGGCAACCAGAATGAAGTTGCTACCGTCGGCACTGCGCTTGCCGAAATACAGAATGTTGTCGTTCCACGCGGTGTAGAGCTTCAGGCCCAGGTGAGTTTGCAAAGCCGGGTTCTGCCGGCGAATGCGATTGAGCTGGGCGATCTCGGCAATGATGTTGCCGGGAGCCGTAAAGTCCCGTGGGCGAATCTCGTATTTTTCAGAGTCCAGATACTCTTCCTTACCGAGTACCGGAGCCGACTCGCAGAGCTCGAACCCTGAGTACATGCCCCACAGGCCAGAGCCCATGGTGGCCAACGCGGCACGGATCAAAAATCCGGCACGCCCTGAGTCATGCAGGAAGTGCGGATTGATATCCGGCGTGTTGACGAAGAAGTTCGGCCGGTAGCAATCGCGCCATGGCGTCTCATTGAGCTCAGCGAAATATTCCGACAATTCAGCCTTGGTGTTGCGCCAGGTGAAGTAGGTGTAGCTCTGCGAGTAACCGACCTTGCCCAGACGCGCCATCATTGCAGGCTTGGTAAACGCTTCAGCAAGGAACATCACTTCCGGGTATTGGCTGCGGATATCGGCAATCATCCACTGCCAGAACGGCAATGGCTTGGTATGCGGATTATCGACACGGAAGATCTTCACGCCCTCTTCCACCCAGCCCAACACCACGTCGCGCAATTCCAGCCACAGGCTCGGGATGGCATCAGGGGCGTAGAAGTCGACGTTAACGATGTCCTGATATTTCTTCGGCGGGTTTTCCGCATAGCGGATGGTGCCGTCCGGGCGCCATGAGAACCAGCCCGGGTGCTGCTTGAGCCAAGGGTGATCCTGGGAGCACTGGATGGCGAAGTCCAGGGCGATTTCCAGCCCGTGCTCGGCGGCTGCGGCGACCAGATTGCGAAAATCCTCTCGGCTGCCCAGTTGCGGGTGGATGGCCTCGTGGCCGCCATCCTCACTGCCGATGGCATACGGGCTACCAACGTCATCCGGACCCGCCGTCAGAGAATTGTTCGGCCCCTTGCGGTGAGCCCGGCCGATGGGGTGAATCGGCGGGAAATACAGCACGTCGAAGCCCATGTCGCGAATCATGGGCAGGCGATTATGCACGTCGTTGAACGTGCCATGACGCTTGGCGTCGTCGGTAATCGAGCGAGGGAACAGCTCATACCAGCTGGCAAACTGGGCCAGCTCACGCTCTACATCCAACGGGAACTCAATACTGCGGCTCAGAAATGCATGATTGTCTGCCTGGCTCATCAAGCCCGACGTCTCGCTATTGAGCAAAATCTCGACCTTGCCTTCACCCTCGGCACGCTCCAGTTCGCCCAGCACATGTTCAATCTGCTGTTTCAGCTCGCCATGACTGCGCGCGGCAGCATGTTCCAAGTGGATGCGGCCCTCGGTCAGCTCCAGCTCGATAGGCACGCCCGCACCAAACTTTTTCTCCAGTTCATAACGATAGCTGCCGAATTGATCAATCCACGCTTCGAGCTGAAACACGTAGCGGCTGACACTGGCCGGAGTGAACTCGCCGGTCCAGCTGTCGTTACCCAGCTCCTGCAAAGGGGCCGTGTGCCAGTGTTCTTCGTCGGCTGCGCGCCAGCGGACCTGTACGGCCATCTTGTCGTGTCCGTCGGCGAACACCTTGCTGGTTACGATCACCGGCTGACCGACAATGGCCTTGGCCGCGAACAGGCCGTTATCGATCACCGGCGTGGTGTCTTCGATCACGATACGCGGCAGCTGCAAGGCTTGGGTCAAGGATAAAGGCTGAGTCGGGTGTGGAACTTCACTGGCCAGGGAATCCGGGCCGTATGGCTGATCAACAGTATTCATCGAGCATCACTCCTCACGCCCCAGGGACGCTCCTGTGCAATCCATGCATTGATTGATGTTGGGCAGCCATCGAAAGCCCGCTGCCTGACAAAATGGTGCGACCGTATCCCGTCCACACGGTAAATCCGGCCTACTGGTTTCCGAGCAGTGGCGCGGGTGAAAAGTTCAAAGAGGTTTTGTGCTCTGGGAGGATAGGTCAGGGTTGGTAGCGATGAAGTGTTTCTGAAAAAAACGGATATCTGTAGGAGCTGCCGAAGGCTGCGAATCGTGGAGTGCCAGGCATATTGCCTTCGCAGCCTTTGGCAGCTCCTACAGATCTGACGCTTAGCCCGTTCAACATTTGAATTATTCAGCGACCGATACAGTCAAAAACCTCAGCAACCCACTGAACGAGGTGAAGCTGATGAGTATCCCGATCCCTGCAGAAACGCCCGATCCGATGATCGATGATCCCGCGCTACCGGTGCCCAAGCCTGATGAGGATCCGCCACCCACCATGCCGCCGGTGATTCCGCCGCCTCAGGGTGATCCACCGTCACAGGAACCACCCGCCATCCTGGGCGATGAGCTGAAACACGAACAGGGGCGGGATCTGCCCGCCTGAGCATGGGGCTGGATTCACGGCTTTTCCGAACCGTCCTTCTTGTTCTCGTTGTCTTCTGGCGGATCCAGCTTGCCGACAATCAGCGGCATCAGGCTGAGAATCCCCAAAGCCAGTACGGTGCTTAGCACAGCCGTGGCTTCGCGCCCCATCCCCGCCGCAATGCCTATTGCGGCGGTCATCCACAAGCCTGCCGAGGTCGTCAGGCCCTTGACCTGATCAGTGTGCCGGGCGCGGTCCTTGAGGATGGTGCCAGCGCCGAGAAAACCGATACCCGCAACGATGCCTTGAATTACCCGACTGAGTGCCGCGTCATCGGCGCCAGCCATTCGCGGCGCCAGCACGAACAACGCCGCCCCCATCGCCACCAGCATGTGAGTACGCACCCCGGCGGCTTTGCCCTTGTGCTCGCGTTCAAAGCCGAGGATCCCGCCAAGGATGGCGGCCAGTACCAGCCTGACCGTCACCCGGGTCAGTTGTGAAGCATCGGTGATATCAGAAAATTCCGACTGCAATGTTTCCCAGACTTCTTCCCACCATGGACTCATCATTGCTCCTTCGTGATATGACTGCAGAGTCTGGGTTTGACGCGCTGCTCACGGGTTAGTGCCCTGCGTGTCAACGGCCCTTGAACGCGGGCTCACGCTTGTCAATGAAAGCCGCCATGCCCTCCTTCTGATCTTCGCTGGCAAAGGTGGCGTGAAACACCCGACGCTCGAAGCGGATGCCCTCGGCAAGACTGACCTCGAAGGCGCGGTTCACGCTTTCCTTGACCATCATGGCCACTGGAAGCGATTTCTCGGCAATGGAGGTGGCAACTTTCAGGGCTTCATCCAGCAGTTGATCAGCCGGTATAACGCGGGCGACCAGCCCGGCGCGCTCTGCTTCGCCGGCATCCATCAAACGACCGGTCAAGCACATCTCCATGGCCTTGGCCTTGCCCACCGCGTGAGTCAGGCGCTGAGTGCCGCCCATTCCCGGCAACACGCCCAGCTTGATTTCCGGCTGCCCGAACCGTGCATTGTCAGCTGCCAAAATAAAGTCGCACATCAACGCCAACTCACAGCCGCCGCCCAATGCGAATCCCGCCACTGCCGCAATCAGCGGCGTTCGGCGATTAGCAATTCGGTCACTCTCGCTGAACAGATCATCAAGGTAGATCTGCGGGTAGGTGAGCTGAGCCATTTCTTTTATATCGGCCCCCGCAGCAAAGGCTTTGCCAGAACCGGTGAGCACAATACAGCCGATGTCACGACTGGCGTCGAACTGATCCAGCGCATGGTTCAGCTCCTTGATCAGCAGCGCGTTTAACGCATTCAGTGCATGAGGTCGGTTGAGAGTAATCAGCCCTACCCTGCCTCGAATCTCTGTGAGAATAGTTTCATAAGCCATTGATATATATCCCTTATATGTTGCTTATATTGTTGATAAACCGCTTTAACTAATGACTGTAAACCTGGGGTCCGCCGCTCAATCCACCAGCTCGACCGCGATGGCCGTGGCCTCACCCCCGCCAATGCAGATCGCCGCTACTCCCCGACGTAACTGCCTGCGACGCAAGGCGTTGAGCAGGGTCACGAGAATACGCGCCCCTGATGCGCCGATTGGATGGCCCAATGCACAGGCGCCGCCGTGAACATTGACCTTTTCGTGAGGTATGTCCAGCTGGGCCATGGCCGCCAGGGTTACGACTGCGAATGCTTCATTAATCTCATATAAATCAATGTCTTCATGATTTAAGTTAAGGTTTTTTATGAGGTTTTTGATCGCGCCGATAGGCGCTGTGGGAAAGAGGCCCGGCTCATGAGCGTAATCGGCATGCCCATGGATGACTGCCAAAGGCTTGAGCCCCCGTTGCAGCGCTGTGGAGCGACGCATTAACAGCAACGCAGCGGCCCCATCGGAAATGGAGCTGGAATTGGCGGCGGTAACGGTACCCCCTTCGCGAAATGCAGGCTTAAGCGTAGGGATCTTGTCAGGTCGTGCCTTGGGCGGTTGTTCATCCTGGCTGATCTGTTCTTGTACTTTGCCGACCATCACGCTCAGCGGAACGATCTCCGCGGCGAACCAACCCTTGCTGATGGCTTCTTGCGCGCGGGTCAAAGAACTGAGGGCAAATGCATCCTGAGTTTCCCGGCTGAAGTCATGGGTTTGGGCACACTGTTCGGCGTAGGTGCCCATCAACCGGCCAGGCTCATAGGCGTCTTCGAGGCCATCTAGAAACATATGGTCCAGCACGCGGCCATGGCCCATTCGATAGCCACTACGGGCACGATCGAGCAGGTAAGGCGCATTGGACATACTCTCCATGCCGCCTGCCACGACGATCCGGGCACTGCCGGCCAACAGCATGTCATGCCCGAGGATGACCGCCTGCATGCCTGAACCGCACATCTTGTTGAGAGTTGTGCAACGGGTGGACGCTGCCAACCCGGCACCCAGCGCCGCTTGCCGTGCAGGGGCCTGGCCCAGGCCGGCGGACAGCACACAACCAAACAGCACTTGTTCGACGTCTTCAGAGGCGATGCCGCCGCGCTCGACAGCTGCGCGTATCGCGGCAGCGCCCAATTGCGGAGCTGACAAGCTCTTTAGCTCGCCTTGAAAGCCACCCATTGGGGTGCGCACGGCACTGACGATCACCACCGGATCATCGTGTGTCATTGAATTCTGATTAGACATGACCTGTTCCCTGGCCTTGCGGCTCACTTGGCTGCCATACGCAAGGCACCGTCAAGACGGATGACTTCGCCGTTCAACATGGGGTTTTCAAGAATGTGGCGGACCAGCGAGGCATATTCCTCTGGCTTGCCCAGCCTAGGCGGAAACGGCACGCCAGCCGCGAGGGATTCGCGCACCTGGGGAGTCATGCCCGCCATCATCGGGGTTTCAAAAATGCCTGGAGCGATGGCCATCACCCGGATACCAAAGCGCGCCAACTCACGGGCGGCTGGCAGGGTCATGCTCACGATCGCCCCTTTGGAGGCCGCATAGGCCGCCTGACCAATCTGGCCGTCATATGCAGCCACTGATGCGGTATTAATGACCACGCCACGCTCACCGCCTTCATCGGCCGCGCCTTCAGCCATGACGGCACTGGCCAGACGCAGCAGATTGAAGCTGCCGATCAGGTTGACGTCGATGACCTGACGGAAGCTCGCCAGGTCATGAGGGCCTTCCTTGCCTAGAATTTTCTGAGCGCCGACGATGCCTGCGCAGTTGATGAGCCCGTGTAATCCTCCAAATGCCTCGACTGCCGCGTCCACTGCGGCTTGCGCCGAGGTTTCCTGACTGACGTCGGTCACCGCTGCGCGGGCGTTTGAACCCAGCTTGTCGACCTGTAGCGCCAGCGCGTCGGGATTGATGTCCGCCAGCATGACCCGTGCGCCCTGCCCGATCAGCATCTGCGCGGTAGCAGCGCCCAGACCAGACGCGCCGCCGCTGACCAGAAATACCTTTCCTCGAATATCCATGAGTGCCTCTTATTTTTTGTTTTTATAGATGTAGCACCGCAATAGTCGCGCTGTCGGGGGACGACGGCAAGTGGCACAACCCGCATGGTGGATCGGAACGTGCCTTCCGGTAGGAGCGCGCTTGCCCGCGATGGCGTCAGGTCAGGCAATACGCTTTTCGCTGTAACACCGCATCGCGGGCAAGCGCGCTCCTACAGGGTCACGTGTTTACAACGCGACAGGGCGGCGTTCGCGCGACTATCTCAATTCATGAATGGATTTAAACAATTCCCCAATGAGGGAGTCTGACTGGGTATCCCTGCAAACAGCCCCCAGGAATCATGCGCATGCCTTCACGCCCTCTTCGCGCTCTACTGCTCGGATTGCTGATCGTCACGCTGTCGGCCTGCGCCCTGTTCCCCAACCGTGACCCGCTGAATATCAACGTGGTGGGCATAGAGCCGTTACCGGGCCAGGGGCTTGAGGTGCGCATGGCAGTCAAATTGCGCTTGCAGAACCCTAATGAAACCGCAATCGACTACACCGGTGTCGCCCTTGATCTGGACGTCAACGGCAAGTTGCTGGCCTCGGGTGTCAGCGACCAGCAAGGCACCATTGGGCGTTTTTCCGAAGGGATACTGGTCGTGCCGGTCAGTGTTTCGGCATTCGCCGCCTTGCGCCAGGCAGTGGGCCTGACGCAAACACAGAGTCTCGATAATCTGCCCTACACCTTGCGTGGCAAGCTTGCCGGCGGTCTGTTTGGGACCATGCGATTCAGCGACAGCGGCGTGCTGAGCCTGCCCCAGCCTGCTGGCGGGACTTGGTAGGGCGGACGGCAGAGACGTACCAATCGAAACTTACTTGCTGGCGGCCATCAAACGATTAACTTCACTGCGGACCATATTGGCGTATTCAGGCGGGTTCATGCCGTCCAGCTCGGAGCGGACCCACTCCGACCACTTGCCTTTGCGCTTGGCTCGCTCGCCGAACAAACGCGCGGCATCGCCCTTGGCCTTGCCTAGATTGCTCTGCCACAGATCAAAAAGCCGGGACTTCTCGTCTTCAATAGCTGCGCGTTCAGGGAGCGGCCGGTTGGCTAGATTGAAACTCATAAGGGTCACCTGTGACTAAAAACCGCGAGCATCTTACACCCGTCTGGCGAGGTTTCCGGTCATTTCCTCAACGGAAGTAACTTATGTCCTACAGTGCACTGCAACTTTTCCCAATGCTCAGGACTCCATTGGTCACTGCCATCATCATTGAAAGGAAAACATCATGGCTCGTAAAACTGCCGCTCAAACTTCCGCAGAACAAATCAAGGATCAGGCTTTCAGCGAGCTTCAGGCGCTGATTGAAGAGTCTGACAAGCTGCTCAAGGACAGTGCCGCACTGGTGGGCGAAGACGCAGAGACCCTGCGCGCCCAGTTGAGCCTGAAATTGAAGCAAGCTGCCGAATCCGTAGCCAGCGTGCGCGAGCGCACCAAGCCAGTGGTTGAAGCCACCGAAAGCTACATTGGTGGTCACCCATGGCAGACCGTTGCTATCTCTGCCGGTTTCGGCCTGGTGGTTGGCCTGTTGCTGGGTCGTCGCGACTGATACGGTCTGGGCGGTCGCTCAATGGCGCCGCCCCCACCGGTAGGAGCGAACTTGTTCGCGAGGCGTGGTATCGCCAATAGCTTTGGCGTCTGACATGCCCCCCTCGCCAACAAGTTGGTTCCTACCTATGAACAATGCGCAGTGGCGAACGCAATAAGAACGCAATAAGCCAAAAAAGCCATCGCCTGCATTCAAAGTCAGACCGTATGCATCGGCACCAACGCCTGCAGCTGTTTGGCGAAGTAATCCGCCGTAAACGGCTGAGCGTCGGACTCCTTCACGCCGATTCGCTTCTTCTCCATCCATTGCTTGCCCTGAGTCGCGTCGACGCAGCTCAAAGAGACTTGCTCCTGGCCATGCAGACTCAATCCGGTTGCAACAATCGAAACCAAACCCTTTGGGCCCATGGCGTCCGGAATGAACACCACCTGTCGACCGGCGATGGTCAACGTCAGACGCTGAGTACGAAACGGCGAGTTTTCGTCGGGGTAACCTTTGCTTTGTGCCAGATGCGGTTCGTACTCGGTGACGATCTGGTCGCTGGCGATCAACGGTGCCAACCACTGCTCGATCTGCTCATAAAGCGTGCGAATACTGGTTTCCCACTGTGCCAGGTCAGCGTGGAACTGCTGGTGCTTATGTTCTTCATTGCGTTGATTGGCGCTCAGCAACTCGCCCAATCGTTGAATTTCGTCCATAAAAGCGTTTCCCGGGTTCACGCGTCGAATGATTCGAAGCACGTGATCCGAGGGTGTCACAGTGGCGACCGGGTGTCGCTGTACATTCTTGGGCCAACGGCTGGGAGATTGATCAGAACGTGCGTTCGATGACCACCGGTGCAGCTTTACGATGGGACTTGGCCAGTTTGGCCATCAGTTCAGTTCGGGTCTGCTCGGCCTGGGCCTGAGTTGCGTAAGGACCAATCAGTAGTTGCTGCTTGCCGTCGATATTGACCAGATACGGAGGGTAGCTCCGCTCCAGCAGCCAGGCGCTGATATCACTGAGCGCTTCATTCGCGTTGATCTGGATTTCCCACTGAACAGTCGCAGCCTGGGGAGCTTGCACGGGAGCGACAGCCTGCACTTTCGGGGGCGGCGGGGTTGTTTTGCCGACATCACAGCCAGCCAGGGCCAACACAGCCATCATCATTGCCAAATTGCGCACGTCTGCTTGCTCCTTTTCAAAGTGGGCGCAAGTTTACCATTGCCTTCACAGATAACGGTTCATTCGACCCGGCGACACTTCGTCGCTCTGCGGCATCAGCGTATTGACCATATCCCGCCCCACAGCCACGCCTGCATGGCGCGCCTCGTCCATAGACTGATAGCCACGGTTACAAATTTTAACGATTGGAACAGCTGTCTGGCACTCCAGCGTCACCTTCACATGGATCACGAACTCGTCCACTTTCGGCGGCCCAGGTGAAAACGCGACCAAGACCTCTATCATCTGCTCGCGATATACGTCCGTAAAAGTTCTATTCATTCAGATAGCCTCAAACAGTACGTGAACTGTTTTGACAACATGAGTACCCGAACGTTGTTTATATCTGCCCGGTGAGCGGGCGGAACATCACCCCTCCGGCTGTTGCCCAACGCAAGCTGATCACTGAAATCAATCAGGAGAACTTTGCGCATGTGCGAACGTCATCCGCTGCAGTGCTTCATCCCGCCTTACATCATGGAGCACATGGCGCAATCGTCCCATGCGCGCATCAGAGCCCTGGCAATCACCAACCTGGCAAGCAGCTCGGCGTTCGTCGCGTTCCGTACCTCGGCGCAAGCGATGCCCACGCTATTGGCCCGGAAGTCGCCAGATGGCGGCAAGAATCGACTGGTATACGACGCAAAAAACACCAACACCTTGCCAGGTACGCTGGGCCGGGCCGAAGGTCAGCCAGCAACCGGGGATCCGGCGCTGGATGAAGCCTATGACGGCTCGGGGGATGTGTATGACTTTTATGAGCAGTTGTTCAAGCGCAACTCCCTGGACGATAACGGCATGACACTTATTTCCACAGCCCACGTCGCGGAAGTCGATTTTCAGGGCGAGTTCGTGCCCATGAACAACGCTTTCTGGAATGGTCAGCAAATGGCCTATGGGGACGGCGACGGGGAGGTATTCAAGCGCTTCACCGGCAGTCTGGAAGTCATCGGCCATGAACTCACTCATGGCGTACAGTCGTTCACCAGCAACCTGACCTATCAGGGACAATCGGGTGCGCTAAACGAGCATTTTGCGGATGTTTTCGGAATTCTGGTGCGCCAATGGAAAGAAGGCACTAATGCTGAAGATTCAAGCTGGGTGATTGGCAAGGAGCTGCTGGTGCCCGCGCCTACCCGGCGAGGCATTCGCGACATGGAGCATCCCGGTACTGCCTATGTCAACGATCCGGAATTGGGTGACGATCCGCAGCCGGCGACCATGGCTAACCTGTATACGGGGCCCAAGGACAGCGGCGGCGTGCATATCAACTCGGGCATCCCTAACCGTGCGTTCGTGTTGACGGCCAAAGCGCTGGGCGGCAATGCCTGGGAAGTGGCAGGTCGAATCTGGTACGAAACCCTGCTGCAACTGCACAGCAGCAGCCAGTTCGTTGACTGTGCCCGCATCAGCGTACAAATCGCCGGCGGCAAGCAATTCGGCACCGGAGCGAAAAAGGCAGTGAAAGCGGCCTGGAAGACGGTTGGGATCACGGTTTAGCGGCGACATGACAACAGGAGCTGAACGATGAAAGTGTGTTACGTGCAATCAGGCGGTTTCATTGGCGCGCTGAAAAGCTGCGAGGTGAATACTGCTGAATTGGGGCAGGAGGAGGCAGAACAGCTGGAAAAGCTGGTTCGTGACAGTGGGCTGAGCCAGTCCGCCAGCTTTCGTTCCGAGCAGGCACGCGACCTCAAACAGTATGAGATCACCATCGAGGATGGCACCCGTGCGATCTGCGTGGACTTTGACGATCAGAACATCCCCGAATCGGCGCGGACATTGTTGGGGTTTCTGCAGAAGCATGCGAGGGCGGGTTGACATTGATTGCGTAACCCAAATCTGTTGGAGCGAGGCTTGCCCGCGAATCAGGCACAGCGGTCTGTGAGGTGTTTCGCGTTATCGCTCTTCGCGGGCAAGCCTTGATCCAACAATTAGCCTCAATACGCCGAAGCAAATAATGGCCCTATGACATGTGAACGTCGCTCCCCCTTCGCGGTCCATGTCTGTGCGGCTTATAACAAGATGCCATCGATAAAATGCAGCCATCTGCATGCCAAAACGGTATCTTTGCGCCCTTCGTTCTCCTTGACTGAACCCATCCACCCTTACGGCGCAGATGAATTCGACTTTGCCTGAATCCAGTCCCCCAGCAGATCTCATTATTTGCGAGCATTGCGACTCGCTCTATGAGGACCATCCCCTGCAAAAAGGCGAAACGGCCACGTGCATGCGTTGTGGCGCTGTATTGGGTCGCGCTCACCGCCTGAGCATTGAGCAATGGCTGGCGCTCACCATCGCGGCAGCCGTGCTGTTCGTGTTTGCCAATATCTTCCCGGTCATCAGCATCAGCATGAAAGGCCTCAGCAATGAAGTCACTCTATGGGCCTCGGTGGAGGCCTTGGCGCAAGGGCGGATTACGCTGATTGCCCTGGTTGCCGGACTGTCGATCATCCTTGCGCCAATGTTGCAGATCTCGCTGCTGTTCTGGGTGTTGATCCATGCGCACAAGGGCCAGGTCGCCCCAGGCTTCAAGAGCTGCATGCGCGCTCTCGAACATTTGCGTCCCTGGAGCATGCTTGAGGTGTGCATGCTCGGTATTCTGGTGGCCATCGTTAAGCTGTCAGGCATGCTGGATGTCCATCCAGGGCTGGGTTTGTGGGCCATGGCGATGCTGATGGTGCTGATCGTGCTGATTGCCGGCAAGAATATCCGCCGGCTATGGACCGAACTGGGAGTTCAGCCCACATGAGCGGCATTCCTTATGCTCACCAGCATGGGCTGGCCCTGTGTCATATCTGCGGGTACGCCTGCCCCGACACTGTGCACCAGTGTCCTCGCTGCGAATCCGCGGTTCACGTGCGCAAACCCAACAGCATTATTCGGACCTGGGCGTTTTTGATTGCCGGGCTGATTTTCTACATACCGGCCAACGTCCTGCCGGTGATGTACACGACGATGTTTGGCAACAGCAGCCAGAACACCATCATGAGTGGCGTCATCGAATTCTTCAAAAGCGGGTCGTGGGACATTGCCCTGCTGATTTTCATCGCCAGTGTGGTGGTGCCCTCCATCAAGTTTCTCGTGCTGGGCATGTTGCTGATCACCTGTCAGCGGCGCAGTACCTGGGCCATGCACGAGCGTTCGCGGCTCTATCGTTTCATCGAGCTGATCGGCTACTGGTCGATGCTTGACGTGTTGGTGGTGGCACTTGTGGCCGCCCTCGTGCAGTTTCATGAGCTCAGCACCATCGAGCCCAGGATCGGCATCCTTTTCTTTGGTTTGGTAGTGGTGATGACGATGTTCGCCGCTATGAGTTTCGATCCCCGGCTTATCTGGGACGCAGAGGTTGAAGATGTCTGAAAATACCCTTCCCCCATCGCCATCGGCCCCCGCGCGCCCCGACGTCAAGCACCGCCGCATGCGTATCTCCCTGGTATGGCTGGTGCCGATCATCGCCGGTGCCATTGGTTTGTCCATGGCGCTGCATGACTGGATGTCCATTGGCCCGAAAATCACTGTGAGTTTTTTGACGGCCGAAGGTCTGGAAGCCAACAAGACCCAGGTCAAGTACAAGAACGTAGTCATCGGGGTGGTGACCGGTATTTCTCTCAGTGAAGACCGCACCCACGTTCTGGCCACCATCGAGCTCAATAACAGCGCCAGCCCGTTTACCCGGGAAGACAGCCAGTACTGGGTCGTGCGGCCGCGTATCGGCGCACAAGGCATTTCCGGGGTCGACACCCTGTTATCCGGAGCGTTCATCGGCGCGGATGCGGGCAGCTCGGAACAGACCAAAAGCGACTTCCAGGGCCTGGAGACACCTCCACCGGTAACCTTTGGCGACAAGGGCAAGCGCTTCAAACTGCACACTGATGACCTGGGTTCCCTGGACATAGGCTCTCCGGTTTACTACCGACGCATTCAAGTGGGCCAGGTGGTGTCCTTCGAACTGTCCAAAGACGGTAAAGGGGTGGACATCGAGATCTTCATCACCTCCCCCAACGACCAGTACATCACCACCGACACCCGCTTCTGGAACGCCAGTGGCGTTGACGTCACGGTTGGCGCTTCGGGCCTGAAGATCGATACCCAGTCGATGACTTCCATCATCTCCGGTGGTATCGCCTTCCGTGAGCCTAACTGGAGCCCGGACGCAAAACCCGCTCAGGAAAACGCCGAATTCCGGATTTTCGACGACCAGACTGCGGCCCTGGCGCCACCGGATGGTGAGCCGCGTTACATCCGCATGCGCTTTGCCCAATCGCTTCGTGGGCTGGTGGTCAATGCCCCGGTTGACTTTCTCGGGGTGAACATTGGGCGCGTGGTCTCGGTTGACCTGGACTACGACCCAGCCACCCAGACCTTTCCCGGCCTCGTGGGCGCGGTCATCTACCCAAAACGCCTGGGCGCTGCTGAAGAGAAACTGCAACAGCTCGGTGGTACCGGTGATCCGGACGAGCAGTCGGCGCGTATCCTGGGTGCCTTCGTGTCCCGTGGCCTGCGAGCCCAGGCACGCACGGGCAACCTGCTGACCGGCCAGCTCTATATCGCCATGGATTTCGATCCGAAGGCGCCCAAGGTAGTGTTCGACCCCAGGGCGCGGCCGCTGGAAATCCCCACCATCCCGGGTAGCTTCGACAAGTTGCAGGAACAGCTGCAGGCGTTCGTCGACAAACTTGGCAAATTGCCCATCGACGAGATGGCGAAGAACCTCAACGGCAGCCTGAGCGAGTTGCAGAAAACCCTGAAACAGGTCAACAGCAACGTGTTGCCGGAAATGCGCGGCACGCTGCAGCAGGCACAGAAGACCCTCAGTACCGCCAATGACAGCCTGGGCGAAGACTCCCCCGCCCGTCAGCAGTTGGGCCAGGCCATGGACGAAGTGCAGCGCACTGCCCGCTCGGTTCGGGTCCTGACCGACTTCCTCAGCCGCCATCCGGAAGCGCTGATCCGCGGCCGTACCGGGGACGCCGCACCAGGTTCGTACAAAGCCCCATCTTCATCCCGCGCTATCGATCTGGAGCCACAACAATGACCTTGCGCCTGACACTGACGGCATTGGCCGCAACTCTGGCGCTGAGCGCCTGCTCGTCGACACCGACGCATTACTACACCCTGATCGCGCCCATGAGCGCCGATACCCCCGCGGCGTCGAGTCCTGCGCCCTTGCAGTTCGAAATGCTGCCGGTCCTCATGCCCGTGCAGGTCGACCAGCCACCGCTGGTGGTGCGTCAGGGTAATGGCAGTCTGGCGATCCTTGATGCAGAGCGCTGGGGCTCGCCCCTGGGTGACGAGTTTCACGACGCCCTGACCGCCCAGCTGGAACGCCGCTTCGGCAGCCGGGACATGGCTGGCTTACCGAAGAACATTGATCAGCCGGTGTTGTCGGTACGCACCGACGTGCGCCGCTTCGAGTCCGTTGCCAACAGCTACGCCCTGATCGATGTGGTCTGGACGTTAAGCCTGCGCAGCACCGGCACCAAGCGTCAGAACCTGACCTGCAGCAGCATCATTCGCGAACAGGCCGGTATCGGCATGGAAAATCTGGTGCTGGCCCACCAGCGTGCGCTATCGCGGCTGGCAGACAACATCGCCAAGACGGCGGGTGCTTGGGCGCAGCAGACGTCAACGCGGTGTCTGTAACCAACTTCCTGTAAGCGATAGAGCGGTGCTAACTGACACCGCGCTGTCATGCAGTAAACTCGGCCCCCTGTAGGAGCGCGCTTGCCCGCGATAAGGGCCGAAGGACCTTCATTCGGCAGTCAAAGCGGTCTGCTGCGCAGCCCATCGCGGGCAAGCGCACTCCTACAGGGGTGGTATTAGACAGGCTACTGGTTATCGCAAAATCATCTACCCGCTCGCCCCGCCCTCCTTGCAACCTGTCTAAGCAAAGCGGCTAATCTGAAAGCCCAATAAGCCATACCTGCCAGCAAAAGACAGGAAGTGCGCCACCATGAACGAACCTCTTGATCTACCCGCCCTGAAATCCAGACAAAAAACTGCCTGGGCCAGCGGTGACTACGCCGTCATCGGCACAACGCTGCAGTTGGTGGGCGAGTTACTCGCCGAAGCTTGCGACTTGCGTTACGACGAACAGGTGCTGGACGTGGCCGCAGGCAATGGCAACGCCACGCTCGCAGCAGCGCGACGAGGTTGCCGGGTGACTTCCACTGACTATGTGTGCGGCCTGCTGGAGCGTGGCCGTGAGCGTTCCCGCGCAGAGCACTTCGATGTCAGTTTTCAGGAGGCGGATGCCGAAGCCCTGCCCTTTTCTGACGCCAGCTTCGATGCCGTGCTCTCGACATTTGGCGTGATGTTCACCCCGGATCAGATCCGCGCCGCCGGTGAATTGGCCCGAGTCTGCCGGCATGGCGGTCGTATCGGTCTGGCCAACTGGACCCCGGAAGGTTTTGTCGGGCAAATGTTCAAAACCCTCGGCAAGCATTTACCTCCGCCCGCCGGCCTTAATCCGCCTTCGCTTTGGGGCACCGAGGAGCATCTGCATAAATTGTTTGCCGACACAGCCGCTGACATACAGGTGACCCGCCGGTATCACAATTTCCGCTATCGCTCGGCCGAGCACTTCATTGAAGTGTTCAGCGCCTGGTATGGGCCGATGCACAAAGCCTTTGCCGCCCTGCCTGGTGAAAGCGGCGCAGCCTTGCATCGGGACTTGAGCGAATTGCTCAACCGGATGAACCGCGGTGGTGATACGTCGCTGGTGGTGCCCAGCGAGTATCTGGAGGTGGTGATTCGGCGCAAGTGAGAAGAGGTAGCAGCCGCCCTATTCAGGTAGGAGCGAACTTGTTCGCGAGGAGGCTGGTGCATCCAACAGATTTATATCGTCTGGCATGCAGCTCTCGCGAACAAGTTCGCTCCTACAGGGTTAGCCCTCGCAAAAATACACGCCTACCCAGCCGCACTCACCATCGCCCTGAGCAGCACCGCACATCCTGCTGCCAGATCTTCCGGCGTGGCGTTTTCGATTTCGTTGTGGCTGATGCCGCCTTCGCAGGGTACGAAGATCATCCCGGCCGGGCCCAATTCAGCTATGAAGATCGCATCGTGCCCAGCGCCGCTGACGATATCCATATGGCTCAGCCCCAACTGCGCAGCCCCCTGACGTACCGCAGCCACGCACTCACTGGCGAAATCCAGTGGCGGGAAGTCTGCGGTGGGCGTCAGTTCGAAGCTCAAACCATGTTCCGTGCAGGTCTGCTCAATGGTCTGGCGCAGATCGTCCACCATTGCCTGCAATTTGTCGGCATGCAGATGGCGGAAGTCGATGGTCATTTTCACCTCGCCGGGAATCACGTTGCGCGAGCCAGGATGAACGTTCAGGCATCCCACCGTGCCGCACGCGTGGGGCTGGCTTTGCAAGGCGATGCGATTGACCGCGCTGACCACTTGAGCCGCCCCCACCAAAGCATCTTTGCGCAGATGCATTGGCGTCGGACCGGCATGCGCCTCTACGCCCGTGAGTGTCAGGTCGAACCACTTTTGCCCCAGGCAGCCCATCACTACGCCAATGGTTTTGCCCTGATCTTCAAGAATCGGACCCTGTTCTATGTGCGCTTCAAAATACGCGCCTACCGGATGGCCCAGCACCGGCCTGCTGCCGGCATAGCCGATGCGCTGCAATTCCTCACCGACCACCAGGCCTTGTTCATCCTGCTTGGCCAGGGTTTCAGCCAGGTCGAGCTTTCCGGCAAATACTCCCGAACCCATCATGCACGGCGGGAAGCGCGAGCCTTCTTCGTTGGTCCACACCACCACTTCCACCGGTGCATCGGTTTCCAGGTCAAGGTCGTTCAGGGTACGAATCACTTCCAGCCCGGCCATGACCCCAAAGCAACCATCAAACTTGCCACCGGTAGGTTGAGTGTCGATATGGCTGCCGGTCATCACAGGAGCGCGATCAGGATTGCGCCCGGCGCGACGGGCAAAAATATTGCCGATGGCGTCGACACTGACCGTGCAGCCCGCCTCTTCGCACCATTTGACGAACAGGTCACGGGCCTGACGATCAAGATCGGTCAGCGCCAGGCGGCATACCCCGCCTTTGACAGTGGCACCCAATTGGGCCAGATCCATTAGCGATTGCCAGAGGCGTTGAGTGTTGATGAGGGGGGTGTTGGAATCAAATGAGGTGTTCAAATTAGCGCTCCAGTGGGAGGACTGTTGCAAATGGCAAGACAAGCTTCACTCCCTGTGGGAGCGGTGCTTGCCCGCGATAAGAACACCGCGATCTAGAGTGAATCGCGTCCAGCCTTATCGCGGGCAAGCACCGCTCCCACAGGTCAGTGACCGCCTCAGGACTTGTGTTCAGCAATCCGCACCGCCAGCTTCACCAGGCTCAAATCACTGCCCACCGGCCCCATCAGGGAAATACCCAGTGGCACGCCGTCTTTTTTGACCAGAGGCAGGTTCAGTTGTGGCGTGCGGCACAGCACGGAAATCGCCAGCAGGTGATGTGAAATGCGCCGGGTTTCTTCGATTTCTTCGTCCAGAGCGCTGAGCAATGGTGCGATGTCAGGCACGGTGGGCATCACCAGCACCTTGTCACCGAGCAACTCCTTCCAGCGGTTGGCGAACCGTTCGCGCAAGGCACAAGCGTCGTTGTACTGCTCATCGGTGACCGCCTTGCTCCAGGCAAAACGCGCAGCTACATCAGGCCCGAGGACCAGGCCGTTGCGCTCGATGAACTCGCCCTGGGTCTGCCAGGCCTCGCGCCCCTGAATGTAACGAAACGCCCAATAAGCATGGGTCAGGGACGGCAGCTCACCGACCAGTTTTTCCAGCGGGCCGCAGCAGGCGCTGATTTGCGCAAATGCCGGAGCCAGCGCGTCCATAGAGGCAGCTGGCAGCATGGCGAACAGTTCGTCGCTGATCAGCAATTGCGGTGTCTCGGCCAATGGAGCCGAATCCTCGCCCAACAGACACTCGCCTACCAGACCAAAGACTTTGGCATCACGGGCGAAGTAACCGGCGGTGTCCATGCTTTCACACAGTGCCTGAGTCTTCTCCAGAGAAACTCGACCATGACTGGGTCGCAAGCCGAACAGTCCGCAATAGCTGGCAGGCGTGCGCACAGAACCGCCAGTGTCGCTGCCCATGGCGAAATCACACAGGCCATTGGAGACCGCCGACGCTGAGCCGGACGACGAGCCACCGGGGATTCTGTCGTGCGCGGCACCATTGCGGGGTGTGCCGTAATGGGCGTTCTTGCCGCTCATGGAGAACGCCATTTCGTTGGTGTGCGCCTTGCCCACCAGTTCGGCTCCGGCGTCCAGCAAGCGCTGAATGGTCGGCGCAGTGCTGGTTTTGATCCCGGACATGGCCAGCACATGGGGATTGCCGCCGCCTGTGGGATAACCGGCGACATCGAACAGGTCCTTGGCGGCGAAGGTATAGCCCGCCAATGGACCGTTTGCTGCACGCGGTACATCCACGTGGGGATAAGGCATGAAGGCAAAAGCAGAATCGGTCATGACAAGGACTCGCGAAGGGAGTGAACGGTGGCCAGGTTCCAGTGATGACAACTCACGGAATGTTCGGCACGAATGTCTTCAATCGGCGGCACTTCACGCAGGCACACATCGCTGGCCCTGGGGCAACGAGGGGCAAAGGCGCAACCAGCGGGCAGATTGGCCAGATCCGGCGGTGCGCCCGGAATGCTGGTCAAACGCTCGCCCTTGCGCAGACCATCCTTGGGGCGGGTGCCCAGCAAGACGCGGGTGTAGGGATGCTGCGGGTTATCCAGCAGCTCGGCCAATGGCGCTTGCTCGACGATACGCCCGCCATACATCACCGCCACACGGTCGGCGACTTCTACCGCCGCGCCAATGTCGTGGGTAACGAAGATGATCGACAGGCCCAGGGCCTGCTGCAGCTCGCGCAACAGAATCAGAATCTGGATCTGCACCGTGGCGTCGAGCGCAGTGGTGGGCTCGTCGGCGAGCAAAATCTGCGGTTGGCAAGCCAGTGCCAGGGCAATCATCGCCCGTTGACGCATCCCGCCCGACATCTCGTGGGGGTACGCATCCAGGCGTTGTTCCGGGCTGGGAATACGCACACTGCGCAAGGCTTCAAGGGCCGCCGTGCGGGCTTCGCTTTTGGATATCGGCTTGTGACGGCGTAGCGCTTCGACGATCTGTTGACCGATGGTGTAGACCGGATCCAGTGCCAGCAGGGGTTCCTGAAAGATCATCGCCGCGACCGGGCCACGCAATGCCTGTAACTGGCTGCGGGACAGTTTCATCAGGTCTTGCCCGGCGATATCGATCTGCCCCTCGATGGTCGTAGAGCGCTCCGAATGCAGGCGCATCAAGGCCCGCAGGGTCACGCTCTTGCCCGAGCCAGACTCACCGATCAACGCCAGTACTTCACCGCGAGCGACTTGCAGGCTCACGCCGTTGACCGCCGACAGGGTTTGACCGCCCCGCTTGAAACGTACTTTGAGGTCCCGCACTGCGACCATGGGTTGTTCGCTCATGTCAGTGCTCCTCTGTGAATCGCATCTCTGTGAATCAATTGCGCCGAAGGACTTCGGCTATGCCCTGCTCCCGGCTGCACCATCAGGCACGCGGCAAAATGCCGAGCGTCAGTTTCGGTCAGCTGTGGCGCGGTCTGCGCGCAGATGGCTTCTGCATGGGGGCAGCGGGTATGAAAGCGGCAACCGGACGGCGGATTGATCGGGCTCGGCGGATCCCCCGACAACGGCGACAACAAGGTTCTGTTGGCCGGGTCCATGGACGGCATGGAAGTCAGCAGCGCCTGGGTGTAGGGATGCTGGGCATCAGAGAACAACGCTTCGGCTGGGCCGATTTCGACAATCTCTCCCAGGTACATGACCATGATCCGGTCCGAAAGATAGCGCACCACGTGCAAATCATGGCTGATGAACACATAGGTCAGGTTCAGGCTGTCCTTGAGGTCCAGCAGCAGATTCAGGACCTGGGCTTCGACTGATTTATCCAGCGCCGACACCGCTTCATCGAGGATCACCAGGCGCGGATCAACCGCCAGCGCCCGGGCAATATTCACCCGCTGACGCTGTCCGCCGGACAGCTCATGAGCATAACGCCCGGCAAAGCGCGTCGGCTCCAGCCCGACCCGGCCCAGCAGATCACGAGCACGTTGCAGGGATTCCCGCTGGCTGACGCCGTGCACAGACGGCCCGAAGGCCACCGATTGCTCCATGGTCAGGCGCGGGTTCAGGGATGAATAGCTGTCCTGAAACACCATTTGCACCTGGCGCCGGTAATCACGTAGCGGCAGTTGATGGCCGCCGACGGTCAGGGCGTCGAAAACCAGTTCGCCGCTGTCATGTTCGATCAACTGCATCAGCAGCCGAGCCGTAGTGGATTTGCCACAGCCGGACTCGCCCACCACGCCCAGGGTCTCGCCTTTGTGGACCACGAAGTCAATGCCATCCACGGCACGGACCACGCTGCGTTTACCCAATGCGCCTTTGACCGGAAAGTGTTTGACCAGTTTTTGCACTGTCAGCAGTGGCTGCGCTGGACCGCCAATATCGCGCTTAGTCATCGTCAGCTCCTGATTGCCATGGCTGCCCGCAAGCGGTCAGCAAGGACATTGAAAGAGATTGAAGTGATGAAAATCATTGCGCCGGGCAGTGCCGACACCAGTGGCTGGGTGTAGATGGCGGTGCGCAGGGTGTTGAGCATCAGGCCCCATTCCGGTTCTGGCGGTGTCACGCCAAGTCCCAGGAACGACAAGCCCGAGGCCAGAATCATCGACACTGAAATCAGGCCGGTGGTGAAGACGAAGATCGGCCCCAGCACGTTGCCCAGCACCTGGGTGCGGATAATCGTGAATGATCCCGCGCCAGACGCCCGCGCCGCTTCGATGTAATCCCGGTTGCGCACCTGAGTGGTCACACTCTCAGCGATACGCGCCACCTGCGGGACAAACACCAGGGTCAAGGACAGCAAGGCGTTATTGACCCCAGCACCCAGCGCACCGGAAAACGCGATGGCCAACAGCACCGATGGAAATGCGTAGAACACGTCCACGGTGCGCATGATCAGGCTGTTCAGCCAGCCGCCGAAGTAACCGGCGATCACGCCGATTGCGCCGCCAATGAAGAAAGCAAAGATCACCGGGGTGATACCCATGAACAACGACAGGCGAGCACCTAGCATCAGCCGTGACAGCAGATCCCGCCCCAGCTCGTCGGTGCCCAGCGGGAAGCCTTCGGTGCCAATCGGTTTCAAACGCTTGAACATGGAAGTGGTAAATGCGTCCCCCGGCACCAGCCAGGGTCCGAACACCGCCAGGATCAGCAGTACCAGAATGATCGTGCCAACGGCCAGGGCCACCGGGTCACGACGAACCCGGCCGAACACTTCACTCCAGTAACCCGGGGAGCTTTCAATCGGGGCGATGACCGGCGCGGCCGGTCGCAATATCGACAGGTTCATGCTCAGCCCCTTTTGATGCGTGGATCGAGCAGCGTCTGCAGGATGTCCACCAGCAGATTGAGCGCGACGAAGAACAGTGCCAGGACCCAGATCGTGCCCTGCAACAGAGGCAAGTCACGCTGGAAAATCGCCGAGTTGAGCAACAAGCCGGTACCGGGCCATGCAAATACCGTTTCCACCAGAATCGAGCCGCCCATCAGGTAGCCGATCTGTAAACCCATGACCGCCATGGCGGTGGGCGCAGCGTTTTTCACCACGTGGCGGAACAGGCCCCATTCCCCCAGGCCCTTGGCGCGCAAGCCGATGATGAATTCTTGTGACAGGGTTTCAGCGACCTGCGCCCGCACGGTACGGGCGATGATCCCGGTGGGGATTACCGACAAGGTGATGGCCGGCAGAATCATGAATTGAAAATGCGCCCAGTCCCACGCCCATGCCGACTGGCCCATGGGCCCGCCGCCGGTGGCGGGCAACCAGCCCAGCTGTGAGGAAAAGATAATCACCATCAGCATGCCGAGCCAGTAATGCGGCACGCTGACCCCCACCGCTGAGATGGCCGAGGCCACGCGATCCAGCCAGCTGTCCTGAAAGTAGCCGCCAACGAACCCGAACAGGCTGCCCAGCACAAAGCCGATCAGGGTCGCCAACAAAGCCAGCCGCAATGAGTAACTGACCGCGCCCATGACTTCAGTCGCTACCGGACGACCACTGGCAATCGAGGTGCCCAGATCGCCCTGCAGCGCATGCCAGATCCATAGTCCGAATTGCACCGGAAGTGGCTTGTCGAAGCCGTAAGCCTTGACCAGTTGTTCGCGCAACGCTTCGGACGCATCCGGCGGCATCACTGAAACCAGCGGGTCGCCGGGTGCCATTTGCACGAGCATGAAACACACCAGTGCCACGCCGAGAAGGATCGGCGTCGCAAGCAGAATGCGACGCAAGATATAGGAAAGCATAAGGTCGCCTCACACGGTTTTCACGGTAACCCTGTTGGAGCGAGGCTTGCCCGCGATTTAGGCGACTCGGTCTGGCAGAAATACCGGGTCATGGTTCATCGCGGGCAAGCCCGGCTCCCACAGGGTTTCGCGGTCTCTTGTGGGAGCGGTGCTTGCCCGCGATTCAGGCGACTCGATTTGGCAGGTAAACCGCGTCATCGTTAATCGCGGGCAAGCACCGCTCCCACAGGTTCCACATCATCTTCGGTCCACAACAGGCTTCTTTAATCTTGTTTGGAGACCAGACTCAAATCGATGAACCAACTCTGTGGCTGTACCACGCCCGTCACTTTCGGTGAGATCGCACGCGGACCAACGTCGTGGGCTACGAACAGGAACGGTGTTTCATCGACAATCGCCGCGTGCAGCTTGCCCGCCGCCTCGTCCAACGCCTTGGAGTCAAACGAGTTGCGCACGGTGGTGATGAGCTTCTCCACTTCGGGTGAAGCGAAATAACCCCAGTTGTTGGAAACCGGTGGATAGGCCTTCTCGCTGGCAAAACGCACCATGCCGAAGTACGGGTCCATGACCGCTGCGCTGACGTTGATCGCATTGGCGCCCTGTGCCGCGGGATCTTTGGCCCCCAGACGCCAGCCGCTGAATAAGGTGTTCCATTCGGTCACCGCGATGTCCACGTCGAAGTAACAGCCCTTGAGGCTTTGCTGGATGTATTCGTTCATCGGCAACGGCTGCATCTGTCCCGAACCCGAGGCCGAAGTCAGGACCTTGACCTTGACCGGCTTGTCCTTGCTGAAACCGGCCTCGGTCATGAGTTTCTGCGCGGCGGCCTGGTCGTACTTGATCTTGAATTCAGGGTTGCCATACCACGGCGAATCCTTCTCGTAGATGCCCGTGGCTTCCTGCATGTAACCGCCCAGATACGCCTTCAGTTCGCTACGATCCAGACACAGGTTGGCGGCCTGACGCACGCGTTTGTCCAGCCATGGCGAGCCAGGCGCGAAGGAGAACTGCCAAGGCCATAGATGCGGCTGGCCATTGGAGTAGATTTTGAATTTCTTGCTCTTGATCTGCTCCACGGCATCCGGCGCCGGGGCCTCGATCCAGTCCACCTGGCCTGACAACAGCGCGGCGGTCCGGGCATTGGCCTCCGGCAGCGGGATCAGCACCACATGGTCAACCTTGGGAATGCGCTTGGGATCCCAGTAGCCCGGGTTCTTATCCAGCACCAGCTCCTGACGCGGCACCATGCGATCCATCTTGAACGGCCCGGTGCCAACCGAATGGCTGGCAAACGCAGTCCAGGCCTGCTTGGAGCGTTCGGCTGGATCGGTCGTGGCGGCAGGAACGGCAGCGAAATCCTTCTGCCAGGCCGTTGGCGATGCCATGAACAGGTTGGTCAGGTTATACGGCAGCACCGCATCCGGTTCGCTGGTGGTGAGCTCGACGGTGAGGTCATCGATTTTCTTTGCGCTGCGCAAGGTCGGCATCCGGGATACGGTCATGCCAATCTGCCCCGGTGCGTATTGCGGGGCCTGCTTGTCCAGCACCTTGTTGACGTTCCACACCACGGAGTCGGCGTTGAAAGCCGAACCATCGTGAAACTTCACGCCGGGGCGCAGTTTGAAAATCCACTTGGTGTGGTCGTCAGGATTGACGGCCCATTCAGTGGCCAGACCCGGGATCAGACCGGCGGGTTTATCGGCTTGGGAAAGGTCCCACTCCACCAGGGAGTCGAACATGGTGATGCCGGTGAAACGGTTGCCCTCATAGCCTTGATCCGGCTGACCGTGAGTCAACGGAATGTCCGCTGCAGTCATGGCGATACGCAAAGTGCTTTCGGCCATCGCCGCCAGAGGCGACAAGGCACCAATCGCTACCGAGCAGGCCAGTGCCAGTCGGGTAAAACTACGTGCGCGGGTTGCAGAAGCATGCGTCATGGCGAGTTTCCCATCAGTCAGGTAAGGAGAGCTGAAGGGTGCAACGCAATGCTCATACCAAGTTTTTTCCTGCCGCCCTGCAGCAATCAATCAGAGGCGAAAAAACCTAGACGATTCAGCCAGTTACAGCCCATGAAAAATCAATCAGGAAAACAACCCAAACGTTTGGGTAGTGTTGCGCGCTCGTTCGTGCAATCTTTTGGTACGCGGCGCTCCATGGTGGCGCAAAGGCTTGGATGCCCCACTCACCGAGACCAGGCACCACTCATGAACAAACGACCGGCTACCCTTCGCGGCATCGCTCAGCAACTGAATGTGCACGTCTCGACCGTGTCACGCGTACTGAACGGCACGCTGGATCACGCCGGTCGCGCTGCGTCCAAGGACACCATCGAGCGCATTCGCGCGCTGGCCGCGAGCCTGGACTATCAACCCAACACCCACGCCAGAACCCTGAAAACCCGTCATAGCCACGAGATTGCGATTCTGGTGCCGAGGCTATCGGACATCGTCCTGGCCACGGTGTATGAAGGCATCGACGAAGCAGCCAGCGCACGACGTTATACCTCGTTCGTCGCCAATACCCTGGACCGCCCGGAGCGTCAGCGCGAACTGGCCGAGCGCGCATTGGCGCGTAACGTCGAGGGTTTGATCATCAGTGATGTGCACTGCACGCCTGAGCCTGGGTTTCTTGAGGAACTGGCCGAGCGTCGGGTGCCGTTCGTATTGGTCAGCAGACGGCGGGCGCCCCATTGTTCGGTCACCTCGGATGACGAGATGGGCGGACGTCTTGCCGCTGAACACCTGTTCGCCCAAGGCCATACCCGTGTGGCGGTCATCGCCGGCGAACCCCACAGCAGCAACGCCCGGGAGCGCACCGCCAGCTTCGTCGAGTACTACCACCAGCGCGGCATCGTCATCGAACCTGAACGCATCATCCCCGGCCATTTCGATACGACAACCGGCTTCACGATCGGCGAGCAATTGTTGGCCCACCCGCAACCGCCCACGGCAATCTTTGCCGTGAACGACTTTCTCGCTATTGGCCTGTTTGGCGCGCTGCGTAATCGGGGGATGGAAGCCGGAAGGGACATTGCGGTAGTGGGCTACAACGACACTCCCCTGGCGGCGCATCTGCAGCTGACCAGCATCAGCACCAGCATGCATGCCCAAGGCGTGCGGGCTGTTGAAACCCTGCTGCGCCTGATCGCCGGGGAAGCAGTGCAGTCCCACCGGTTTCCGGCAACCCTGGTGGTGCGTGCGAGCAGCGGCTACAAAGTCTAATCAGGCAAAACGGAACTTATTAAATCAAGGTGATTTTGTGGGAGCGAGCTTGCTCGCGAAGGGGCCGGAATTCCTGAACATCCCTTGAAATCAGGACACCGCCTTCGCGAGCAAGCTCGCTCCCACAAGTGCAGCGTTAGCTGCGCGACAGCGCGGCGTCAGGACGAAGGTGGGCTCAAACCGACGTATTGCCCGCCGGCCGCAATGACAGCGTCACCCAGTAACGCGTGCGGCTCACCACTTGCACCGGCAGGCTGGCCGCGAGCAGTTTGAGGATCTGGTCAGTGTCGTCCAGGCGGAAGGTGCCGGTGACGTTCAGGCGTTCCAGCTCAGGTTGCCAACGCAGAATGCCGGGACGATAGCGGCTCAGTTCGGCCAGAAAAACACCCAACGGCTGATTCTCGACACTCAGCACGCCCTGACGCCAGCCAGGCTGACGGACGTCAAACGCACGGACCGAGGAAATGCTCTCGGCACTCATGGTCGCCTGTTGCCCTGACCGTAAACGTAACGACTGGCCATGTTGTGCAGACAACTCCACGTCGCCGCGCCACACGTAAACCAGACATTGATCACCTTGCTGCCGAATGCATAACTCAGCGCCACTGGCCTGCACCCTGCCCTGTCGGGTCTGAATAATCATGGGCGGAACGTTGCCGGCCATGTTCAGCGCCATCTCGCCTTCGATCAACGTCAACAGGCGCGCGCCCTGCTCCAGGTCGACATTCAGGGCGCTAGCAGTATCCAGTTGCAGCAGGCTGCCATCTTGCAGGCGCAGATCCCGTCGCTCTCCGGCAGCGGTGCGCAGGTCGGCACGCAACGCGGCAATAGGTGCCTGCTGGGCGAGCATCCAGCCTGCCGGGAGCAACGCGGCGACAATCAGCGCACGCTTGAGCACGGCACGACGCCCAGAATCGGGCCGGTCGAGACTGGCCATCGCCAGCTCAGGGGGCAGACCTGCGAAGCGTTGCCGCAGCCCCTGAGCTTTCTGCCAGGTCTGTTCGTGATGAGGGGATTGCTCGCGCCAACGCTGTAACCGTGCACGGTCGTCGGCACTGGCACTGCCTGATTCCAGCAGCACCAGAAAATGGGCTGCATCTTCGGCAATTTGCCGGGTCGACATCGCGCGGTTCACAGCTCGGCCATCAGGCAATGGGTGTAAGCCTGGGCCATGTAGCGTTTGACCGTGCGCTCGCAAACCTTCAAGCGTTCGGCAATCTCTGCGTAGCTGAGGCCTTCAAGCTGCGCCCACAGAAAAGCCCGACGTACCGCCAGTGGCAGCGCGTCGAGCAATTCATCCAGTGCTTGCAGGGTTTCCAGCAGGACCCAACGCTGTTCCGGTGATGGAATCACGGTTTCCGGCAGGGTCGCCAGCGCCTGGAGATAGGCCTGTTCAACGCTGCGACGCTGGTAGTGGTTGATCAGCAGACGCTTGCCTACCGTGATCAGGTAGGCCCGCGGCTCGCGGAGGTTGTGCAGTGGCTCGCTGTGTTGGCTGGCCAGAACCCTGACGAACGTGTCCTGGCTAAGGTCGGCAGCATCCCACGCATTGCCCAAACGACAGCGCAGCCAGTTTTCCAGCCAGCTGCGATGGTCACGATAGAAATTTTCCAGGGTAGGCTCTGACGGCCCTGCTGCTTGCCTCATCGTCAACGGCCCACTGCAATGTCACTATTTAAAATGAGAATCATTCTAATTAGTTAGAGTCAGCTCGCCAACTTATTTACATTTGTCATGGCCCAACAGAGGACCTGTGGGAGCGGTGCTTGCCCGCGATAAGGCTTAGGTGATCTGCATGAATAATCGCAGTGTCCCTATCGCGGGCAAGCACCGCTCCCACACTAGTTCTGCTGCAGCCTTAAGTTTTCGGCCCCGCCTACCGCCTTTTCAACCGGTCAATAATCACCGCCAGCAACAGGATCGAGCCGCGGATCACGTATTGATAGAAGGTGTCGATATTCTTCAGGTTCATGGCGTTTTCGATGATGGCCAGAATCAACACCCCGGCGATCACGTGGCGAATCATGCCGATGCCGCCACTCAGTGATACACCGCCGAGAACGCAGGCAGAGATGACCGTCAGTTCGAAACCCTGACCAATCATCGGCTGGCCGGAGGTCATGCGCGAGGCCAGTACCACACCGGCCAGTGCGCCAATTACGCCATGCACGGCGAAGATGATGATCTTGGTGCGATCCACGTGCACGCCAGCGAGCAACGCCGCTTCCTGGTTGCCGCCAATGGCTAGAGAGTTGCGTCCATAGGTGGTGTAGTTCAACAACCAGCCGAAGAAAGCGAAGCACGCAATGGTGATGAGGATAGGCACCGGGACGCCATACAGCTGGCCGTTGCCGAACACGAAGAAGTCCTCGTTGGAGACGCCCACCGCCTTGCCGTTGGAGAAAATATAAGCCAGGCCACGAACGATCTGCATGGTCGCCAACGTGGCAATCAGGGCGTTGATGCGTAACTTGGCAATCACGATGCCGTTGACCAACCCAACCACCAGGCCCATGGCAAGAGCCGCCGAGACACCCAGAAACAAGCTGTCGGTATCACGGATGACAATGCCTGCGATCACCCCGGAACAGGCCAGCACCGAGCCCACCGACAGATCGAAATGCCCGGAGGCCAGACAGAACAACATGGTGCAGGCCGCGATGCCCACTGTGGAAATAGCCAGGCCCAGGCCGCGCATGTTCAGGGGCGACATGAAGTTATCGATGAGCAGCGTACAGAGCACAAAGATGCCAACGGCAGCCATGAGCATCGCCCAGTCATCAATAAAGCGACGCAAGTTCAGGCCTTGGCGTGGAACCGCCAGACTGGTTTCGTTGGACATACGCACCTCTTTCTTATTTTTCATTCGGTTTGTCGTGCTGTTTTTTCAGAACGCAGTGGCTGTTTCAGCCCCGGGTTCGTGGCAGTGCCAGTTGCAATAAACGAGCTTCGTTAGCCTCGTCGCGGTTCAGTTCACCGGTGATAGCGCCTTCACTCATGACCAGAATGCGGTCGGCGATACCCATCACCTCCATCAAGTCGCTGGAGACCACGATGACCGCGATCCCGTCTGCCGCCAGGTTATGAATAATCTGATAGATCTCCGATTTGGCGCCGATGTCGATGCCCCGGGTTGGCTCGTCAAGCAGCAGCACCTTCATCGGCATCGACAGCCAACGACCGAGGATCGCCTTCTGCTGATTGCCCCCGGAGAGGTAGAGCATCTGCTGATCCGGCGACGGCGTTTTAACATTCATCGATTTGATTTGCTGGCTGGCGTTGCTTTTCTCCCAGCGGCCCTGGATCAGGCAGCCCAGATGGAGATGCCTTGGACGCGCGCCGATGTTGATGTTTTCAGCCACACTGGAAAGCGGCACGATCCCCTCTTTCTTACGGTCCTCCGGGCAGAGCAGGATGCCTGCGGCAATGGCGTCCCGAGGCGAACGCAGCTCAAGATTCTGCCCCTCGATCTGCAAGCTGCCGGATTTGCTGCGGGTCAGCCCCGAGAGCATCCGGAACATCTCGGTACGCCCCGCGCCCACCAGGCCGAAGAAGCCCAGCACTTCACCCTTCTGCACGGCAAAGGTCACCGGCTCCTGCAAGCCCGGCCCCAGCAGCCCGGTAACCCGCAGGCCCGGTCCCTGATGTTGACGGGGGCGATAGTTGTAGATGTCCTGAATATCGCGGCCGACCATGCAGGTCACCAGCCGGTCGTGGTCCAGTTGCGTCATGTCGTCGAAGGTGCGCACAAAGCGGCCGTCTTTGAACACGGTGACTGCATCGCAAACCCGGAAAATTTCCTCCATGCGGTGGGAGACATAGAGAATCACCCGGCCTTCATCGCGAAGCTTGACGATAATCGCCATCAGCCGATCGATTTCCCGGGCTGACAAGCTGCTGGTGGGTTCGTCGAAAGCGATCACATGAGCATTGCGCGACATGGCCTTGGCGATTTCTACCAACTGACGCTGGCCGAGGGACAAATCGCCGAGGCGCATGGCCGGGTCGATTTCATCGGCCAGGCCTTTGAGCAACTGTTGCGCCTGACGGTACATGGCGCGGCGGTTGACCATCCCCCAGCGACTGGGCATGTGCCCGAGCAGCAGGTTTTCGGCGACGGACATTTCCGACACCAGTTGCAGTTCCTGATGGATGACCGCAACCCCCGCCGCAATGCTGTCCGCGGTGGACTTGAAATGGTACGGCTGCTCTCCAATGGACAGGTTGCCGCTGCTGGGGTGATAGGAGCCACCCAAAATCTTCAACAGCGTGGATTTACCTGCGCCGTTCTCACCCATCAGCGCATGAACGCTGCCAGGGCGCGCTTCGAAGGTAATGTCCGAAAGCGCACGCACGCCGGGAAAATTCTTGCCGATGCCGTTGAAGCGCAAGCCGCCCGCGGGTGCTGGTTGTGCAATTGCTGTGGGTTGCATGGAACCCTCCTCTTTTCTAGCTAAATGCACCGTCCCTGTAGGAGTGAGCTTGCTCGCGATAGCGTCAGGCTAGTCAACAATCAATCGACTGAAAGAACCCATCGCGAGCAAGCTCACTCCTACAGAACAACGCTGGACCTGAACAACCACCGTATCTGTAGGAGCTGCCGAAGGCTGCGAATAGCGGTGTGTCAAACAGACCGCATTCGTCGCCGTCGTAACCTCCGACAACTCCTACAGAACTGCGTAAACACCAAACCTGTAGGAGCTGCCGAAGGCCGCGAACAACGGTGTCCGCGTTCGCTACCGCCCTACTTCCACAACCCAATGTTGGTCAGCACTTCCTGGAAGTTGGCCCGGGTAATCAGCGTCACGTCTTCCATCGCGGTGTATTTCGGAGGTTCTTTGCCAGTGGTCACCCACTCGTAAACCATCAGCGCAGTGTTGTAGCCCTCTTTGTCCGGGCTTGGCAGCATCGAACCAAAGAAGCCGCTTTCCTTCTTCTTCAACTCGTCGATGGCGTCAGTACCGTTGATGCCGATGCCGATGACATTGGCAGGCGCGAAGCCGGCGCCCGCTGTGGCACGCACGCCGCCCAGCACGGTGTTGTCATTCATGCCGCCAACAATCAGGTTTTTGGCCCCTGAAGGCAGTTTAGGCAAGGCTGCGTTGGTGGAATCCATGCTGCCGGGAACGTCGAGGGTCTTTTGCGGGGTGAAAAGGATGTGATCTTCAGGCAGGCCAGCTTTCTTCAGTGCATCAACGGAGCCGTCGGTGCGCTTCTTGCCAGTATCCAGTTCGTTGTAGGTATTGATGATGGCGTAGGTGTCTTTCCAGTCCCAATTGCGTTTCTTCGCCTCGGTCGCCATCGCGGCGCCCTGCTTCTGGCCGACTTCAAAAGCGGCCATGCCCAGATAAGGGACGTCCTCCATGAACTTGCCTTTGGCATCCACGAAGCGGTCATCCACCGCCATCACCTTCATATCATTGGCCTTGGCTTTGGCCACGATGGCTGGGCCAAGATTGACATCCGGCGGGCAGATCACGAATCCCTTCACACCGTTGGCGGCCAGGCTGTCGATAGCAGAGAGGGTTTTTTCGCCGTCGGGAACGGCGATTTTGATCACTTCAAAACCGTGATCCTTGCCAGCTTTTTCGGCAAAAGCCCATTCGGTTTGAAACCAGGGTTCTTCGGCCTGTTTGACGAGAAAACCGATTTTGACTTTATCGGCGGCGAACACTCCGCCGGAAAGACCCAGAACGGCGGTGGCAACAGCGGCACAGCAAAGGGAACGAATCCCGTGACGGCTCAACATAGCTAACTCCTTATTGTTATTGAATAGCTACAGCGTCCAGCGTTGATTGAGTGACCTCAGGCGTACCTGAAAGCGGAAAGTCCGAGATCACCACGAAAAGCCAAATAGTCATACCATATTCGTAATGGCCGCAATGTAACCTAGTGTCACCCGCGGCATGGGCGTCTCCTCTCAGGGCTGGATAAAGGCCGACTCAGCCCGAAAAGCGGGTTGAAAGAAGGCCGCGGATACCGACGTCTGCCGCTAGCAGCGCCCCGTCGAAGGTTCCACTTCGGTCCGATGGCGCCGCACTGGTGATGTACAGCGTGGTCATGTCCGGACCGCCGAATACGCAGCTGGTGGGGTGACTGACGGGCAGCTCAACCACACGATCCACGCTGCCGTCCGGTGCAAATCGAATCAGGCAGCTCCCGCCCCAGCGCGCATTCCAGACGTAGCCTTCGTCATCCATGGCCGAGCCGTCAGGGACCCCGCGCGATTGCTCGGCGGCCCAGATTGAGCGCATACCGAGGGCGCCGCCGGGCAGAATTGGATAACGGTAGATCAGGCCATCGAGACTGTCGGCGCTGTACAACTCATCGCCTCGGGCATTCCAGAGCAGCGTATTGACGATGCCTTGCCCGCTCAGCAACGGGGTGACGGCGGCATCGGTATCAATGCGAAACAAGCCTCCAGAACGTCGCAACAGGGGCACGTCACCGCCCTGCTCGTCCAGGTTATTTTGCATGGTGCCCAGCCAGAGTCGGCCCTGAGCATCGCAGCGGGCTTCGTTGGCACGATTGCCCGGGACCGGGTCGGCGGCACACAGCAGCGTCAGTGCCGGTTCGTAGCCAGGGGAATCCAGATCAAGGCGATACACACCGCTGGCCAGTGTGACCAGCGCATCGCCGTAGACCGTGGGAATGAATGCCGAGACAGGTTCGGGCAGATGCCATTGCTGAAATTGCTCTTCGAACAACCGGCAGGCGAGCCGCGCCGCGATGTCGACCCAATAGAGGGTTTGGGTATCAGCGTCCCAGAACGGACCTTCGCCCAGCATGAAACGGTGCGCCGAAACGGGCAGCCATTGCATATGAATATGTCCTTTGTTGTTATTTTTGTCGTATCGATCAGCTGCATCGGCAAGCTTGACCGTCGACTGCTCACTCACAGCTGCGGCATGCAACGTCAGCAGATGAGGAATACTAAATAGTATTACGATTAAATTTTCAAGCTGCCATTTATCGTCTATAAATCCAGATGCTGCACTTTTGCGAGATAAATAGTCTTACCAATGACGATGCAGCTTCATCCAAGACAACAACAAGAAAAGGTGACCCCATGAAACCCTCTGCACTGCTCAGCAGTTTTGGACTGTCCTTGATGATCGCAACCCTCACGGCCAATGCGGCCAGTTTGTCCAGCGAGCACAGCGCTTTCGGCCACACCGCCGATGGCACTGCGGTCGAGAGATACACCCTGCGAAACAGCCACGGCGTCGAAGCCAGCATCATTACCTACGGCGCAACGCTGCAATCGCTGCTGGTGCCGGACAAGAGCGGCAAAGTTGCCGATGTCGTGCTGGGTTTTGATGACGTCAAGGGTTACCAGGACAATGGCACGGTCTATTTCGGCGCAACCATCGGGCGCTTCGGCAACCGTCTGGCAGGCGGCCAGTTCAAACTCGATGGCAAAACTTACCAGGTACCGCAGAACGACAAGACCAACGCCCTGCACGGCGGTACACAGGGTTTTGACAAGCGGGTGTGGAAGGCAGAGCCGAGCAACGAAAATGGCTGGGTGGGGGTGAAACTCACTTACCTGTCCGCAGATGGCGAGATGGGCTTCCCTGGCAACCTGAACACTCAGGTGACCTATAGCCTCAACGAGAAAAACGAGCTGCGCATCCAGTACCGGGCCACCACAGACAAGCCCACCGTGTTGAACCTCACCAACCACAGTTATTTCAACCTGGCAGGTGCGGGCGAAGGCGATGTGCTCAAGCAAGTGGCAATGCTGCATGCGTCGCACTACACGCCAGTCAACGAAAAGCTGATCCCGACTGGCGAATTACCGGCGGTCAAAGGCACGCCCATGGACTTCCTCAAGCCAACCGCCATCGGCAAGAACATCCACGCCGACCATCAGCAATTGAAGTATGCCGAGCCGAAACAAGGCGGCTTCGATTTCAACTGGGTGCTCGATACCAAAGGCGACGTCGGCAAGCTGGCTGCCGAAGTCAGCGACCCGCAGTCCGGGCGCCGTCTGCAGTTGTTCACCAGCGAGCCGGGTGTGCAGCTGTATACCGGTAACTTCCTGGACGGCAGCATTCATGGCAAAGGTGGCAAGGTCTATCCGCACTGGGGCGCTTTCACCCTGGAAACCCAACACTACCCGGATGCACCGAACCAGCCGAAATTCCAGAGCACCAGGCTCGATCCGGGCAAGACGTATACCCAGACCACGGTGTTTAAATTCCTATAGAGCTAACGCCGCACCTGCTTCTAACGTGGGAGCGGTGCTTGGTCTGGGCGGCATTCCGACGATAAGGACACCGTGATCTGAAGTGAATCGCGTCCAGCCTTATCGTCGGAATGCCGCCCAGACCAAGCACCGCTCCCACAGGGGATGTATTTACAGGCTATTTACCCCGCATGGCCTTCACCATCGCATCCACGTTGTACCTGAACATCTGCACATAGCTACCCGCCGGACCATCGGCTGGCGATAGCGCTTCGACGTACAGTTCGCCACCCGGCTTGGCACCACTGGCATCGGCGATCTGTTTGACCAGACGCGGATCACCTGAATTTTCGAAGAAATAGGCGCTGACATGCTCAGCCTTGATCTGCCGAATCAGCTTGCCCACATCGGCGGCGGAAGCTTCGGACTCGGTTGAAAAGCCCAGCGGCGACAGAAAGGTCACGCCATAGGCATCACCGAAGTAGCCAAAGGCGTCATGTGAGGTGAGGACCTTGCGCTGAGAGGCAGGAATGTTCTGAATTTGCGCGCGCGCGTAGCTGTCCAGCGCCTTGAGCTGCGCGCTATAACGCTCACCGTTTGCCTGATAAACGTTGGCACCTTGCGGATCGACTTTCTGCAATGCCGCCACAATATTGCGCACGTAGATCTGCGCATTGGCGGCGCTATTCCAGGCGTGGGGATCAGTGATGCGCTGACCGTCTTCTTCCATGCTGCGTGTCTTGATCCCGGTAGACAGCACCACAGGCTCGCCCTTGTAGCCGGAGGCCTTGATCAAACGGTCCATCCAGCCTTCCAGATGCAGGCCGCTGACAAACGCAACGTCGGCTTTTTTCAGTGCCTGAGCGTCTGCCGGAGTGGGCTCGTACACGTGCGGGTCACCATTGGGGCCGATCAGTGACGTGACATGCACCCGCTCGCCGCCGACGTTCTGCACCATGTCGGCGATCACCGTGAAAGATGCCACCGCCTCAAGCGGACTGGCCTGCGCCAGAACACTAAACCCGGACAGCGCAAAGGCTGCCAATGTGCCAAACAGCATTGATCGTTTCATGACGTTGCCTTTTTGGTTACAGGCCAGCTATCAACCAGCCAGATGGGATTGGGGAAACAGCCGCCGCAGGATGCCGGTACGGCCAAACATCAGGGAAAACCCGTAGAACGCGCTGGCGGTCAAAACGATGGCAGGGCCGGAAGCGACGCCCAGGTGATAGGAGATGATCAAGCCGATCAGCCCCGACATGGTCGCCACCAGGGTTGAGATCAGCACCAGCGCGGTGAGCGAAGTTGCCCAGAACCGCGCCGCCGTGGCCGGCAGCATCATCATGCCCACCGCCATCAAGGTGCCCAGCGCCTGAAACCCTGCCACCAGATTGAGCACCACTAGCAGCAGAAACAGCACGTGATACAAGGACCCACGCCCGCCCACTGCGCGCAGAAATCCAGGATCGAAACATTCCAGCACCAGTGGCCGATAGATCAGCGCCAGAAGGATTACCGTGAAGGAAGCAATGCCCCCAACCATGTAAATCGCACCGGCATCAATTGCCAGAATGGTGCCGAACAACACATGCAGCAGGTCGACATTGGAGCCGTGCAATGAAACGATCATCACCCCGGCGGCCAGTGACGTCAGGTAGAAGCTGGCAAAACTGGCGTCCTCGCGCAGCGTGGTGAGTCGGCTGACCAGCCCGGACAACAGCGCAACCGCCAGGCCGGCAATCAGCCCACCTATGCCCATGGCCGGTAACGACAACCCAAAAAACAGAAAGCCCAGCGCAGCACCCGGCAATACCGCGTGGCTCATGGCATCCCCCACCAGACTCATGCGGCGGAGCATGAGCAACACGCCCACCGGACCGGAGCCAATGCCCAGCGCCAGACAGGCCACCAGGGCGCGGCGCATGAAGCCGAATTCGACGAAGGGGTCGATTAACAGGTTATAGAGCGTCATAACTGCAATCCCAGCAAACGAACTGGATAGCGGCTTGGAATCCGCTCCCCTGTGGGAGCGGAGCTTGGTCTGGGCGGCATTCCGACGATAAGGACACCGCGATTTCAAATGAACCGCGTCCAGCCTTATCGCGGGCAAGCACCGCTCCCACAGGTTCTGTATTCACAGCCAAAGAACGCGGTCTCAGGAGCATTGGGAATCATCCACCCCACACAAACCCGCATCCGCACTCCAGAACTCCGCCATGTTCCGCGCTTTGCGCAGGTTGACGGTGTTGAGCACCTCGGCGGTTGGGCCCCAGGCGATGGACTCGCGCGCCATGAGCAGTGTTTGCGGAAAGTGCTGACGGACCTGGTCGATGTCATGGAGCACGGCGATGACGGTCCTGCCCTGCTCGTGCCAGACCCGCACCAACTCAAGCAGGTCACGAGTGGTGCGGGCGTCGATGGCTGTGAACGGTTCGTCGAGCAAGATCACCGCTGCGTCCTGCAATAACAGACGGGCAAACAGCACCCGCTGAAATTGCCCGGAAGACAGCGATCCGATGCTGCGCGATTCGAAACCTTCAAGCCCGACCGCTTGCAGCGACTGCCGGGTCCGCTTGGCCGCATCGCGACCCAGGCCACGAAACGCGCCCATGCTGCGCCACGCCCCCATGGCCACGGTGTCGGCGACGCTCAAAGGAAAGCTGCGATCGATTTCTGCCGCCTGAGGTAGATAACCCAGGGCTCTGGTGGCCAGATTGCCCCGATCCACCCTCCCTGCCGCGGGTTTCAGGGTTCCGGCAATGGCTTTGATCAGTGTGGATTTGCCGGCACCGTTAGGCCCGACAATGGCCGTCAGGCTACCCGCGTCGAAACACCCGGTGATGTGATGAACCGCCGGACGCCGCTCATAGGCAACGGTCAGGTCTTTCAGAGCAATGGCCGCGCTCATGGAATGGCCACCGCCCAGACGATGGCCAGCCACAGCAAAACCAGCATCCCGGCAGCGAAGAGAATTCTCCTCCATGCCGACTGGGCCAATACCGAGCCCGCAATGGAGGGAACGCGAGGAGTTTTCATGGTCAATAGCCTGCAAAGATTCGTTACAGTATTACATAGCATCCGCACAAAGTGTTATGTGATAACACTTTGCTTTTTTATCGGGCAATAGCCTTGAAGCCTTTGCTCAAATCCGCGATCAGCGCGTCTACGTCCTCAAGTCCGATATGCAGGCGCAAGATCGGGTTCAGTAACTGGTCGGCAGTGTTATCGCGATCCTTGAGGTCAGCGACGGTAATCAGGCTTTCATAACCTCCCCAGGATGCGCCAAGCCCGAACAGCGTCAGTGCGCCGATAAAATCATCCAACTGAACAGGGTCGGCGTCGATCAGCTCAAACGACAACAAACCATTGCTGCCACTGAAGTCGCGGTTGAACAGCGCATGATGTGGGTGATCAGCCAGCGCCGGATGAAAGACCCGCTTGACCTGAGGTTGCGCCTGCAACCAGTGGGCGACTTGCAGGGCTTGCCGCTCATGGACATCCAAGCGCGACGCCAGCGTACGGGCGCCACGCAACACCAGATACGCGTCGTCCGGACTAACCGTGTTGCCAAAGGTTTCGCTCATCCGCCCCAACGCTGGCCAGACATCCTCGCGGGTGCAGACACTGCCCATCACCACATCGCTATGGCCGCAGATGTACTTGGTCAACGCCATGATCGAGATATCTGCGCCCAAAGTCAGCGGCCGATACAGGTAGCCCGAGCCCCAGGTATTGTCGACGGCCAATAGGATCCCGCGCGGCTTGCACACCGCCGCAATAGCCGGCAAATCGCAAAGCTCATAGAGCAGCGAACCGGGCACTTCGGCGTAGACCATTTTGGTATTGGCTTGCAGCAGGTTCTCCAGGCCCTGCCCGTCTGCGGAAAAATAGCTCACTTGAATGCCAAACGGTTGCAGAAACTCACTCGCCAGCCTGCGCACCGGACCGTAAACAGCATCGGTAATCAGCACATGATCGCCGGGACGCAGATAGGCCAGGAACGTCTGCGCCGCAGCCGCGAGGCCGGTGGAGAACAGCTTGCTGCGATAACCGCCTTCCAGTTCGGTGACCAGATCCTCCAGCGCAAAGGCCGTCGGGTTGCCTCGGGCGCCGTAACTCAGCACCCGTTCAGTATCCCTGCGCTTACGCACATCACGCATTTGCTCGAGGGTATCGAATAACACCGTACTCAGGCGGGTCACCGGCACATTCACGGCGCGAGCGCCGCTGCCATTTTCAGTACGTGCGGCGTGAATCAATCGGGTTCGCACGCTTTCAGGCTTTTTTCCGTGCAAGGGTCTCAGGCTGTTGATTTCCTGATCGGTCATTTGCGCCAGCAAACCGATTTCCCAAGCCAGATACTGACGTGCCGCGGCCTTGTTACCCGAGTGCCGGTCGTGGGTAAAGAACAGGAAGTCGATGCACTGCTCGTCCGTCAGACTGGCCGGGTTTTCCTGCAGGGCCAACCCGGCTTGTTGCCAGGCTTGCAGCCCGCCGTCCAGCAGCAGAACCTGGCTACGTTGTTCTGCTTTCAACTCAAGTGCCGCCAGTCCGGCCACTTCAGGGCTGTCAGCCAGCAATACCAGAGGGCGCGTTTCATCGGCCACCGCATGCGCCAGCAACGGCCGGATTGACCAGCGCGCACCCTCGATATGCGCCTTGCGGAAACTGCTGCTCGGGCGCAGGTCGATCAGCGCCACGGCGTTATTTTTCAGGGCGTCAGCAAGGGCCAGTACATGAGTGGTCGGTAACGACGGGGAGCTCTGCACCGGTTTGCCAGGCAGCGCCAGACCGCTGTTGACGCCGTCGGCCAGCACGTAAGCCTCATGCCCCAATTGGCGCAACCAACCGGCAACAATCGGCGCGCGAATGCCATCGCTGTCGATCAATACAAGACGAGCATTGCGCACACCCACATACAGATCCGTGGACTGAATCAGCTGCCCGCCCGGCGTATGCTGCGCGCCGGGCAATGTACCGGCGGCAAACTCTTCAGCAGTGCGCACATCACACAGAAAGAGACTGCGCCCGGGATCAGCGGCCCAGCTCGCGACCTGTTCGGCACTGACGGTTTTGACGCCAGTCCTGCCCGCCAGAGTCCGGGCTGCCTCGCGCTGCTTGTCGAGATCGCGGTGGGCGATCTCATCGGGGTAACGCCGAGTGCTGCCATGTTCCAGTTGCAGATCCGCGAGAAACCAGCCTTGGGTGCCGTTTTCCAGGGCGTAGACCGGGTTCTTCACGCCCAGATCAATCAGGGTCTGCGCGCCGATGATGCTGCGCGTACGCCCGGCACAGTTGACCACGATGGGGGTGGTTTCATCGGCCAGAAGGCCCGGCAAGCGATAGCCCAATTCGCCGTTCGGGCAGCAGATGGAACCGGGAATGCTCATCTTGCGATATTCGTCGAATGGTCTGCCATCGAGCACCAGCAAAGGTCCGCCAGCAGCCTGCCACTGGGCCAATTCTTCGGCGCTGATGTGTGGCGTGTGGCTCGCCTCTTCCACCCGTTCACCGAAGGCCTTGGACGGCACGTGGACACCGGCAAACAGCTGCAAGCCAGCAGCCTGCCAGCCATCCGCGCCGCCTTGCAGAATATGCAGCTGGTGATAGCCCAGCGCTTCAAGCCGCGTCGCCGCACGAGGGGCGACGTCCACGCCGTTCTGGTCGTAGATCACCAACCGCACGCGCGGATTGGGCGCCAGACGTGGCACTTCGATTTCCAGCCGGCTGTACGGCAGGTTCTGCCCATGAAACAAATGCGCCTCGCCGTACTGGCCGTGCTCGCGCACATCGAACAGGGCAATTTCCTGGCCGTCGAAAAGCCACTGTTGCAGTTGCGCTGGGGTGATGGTCTGGCTCATGAGCTCTCACAAATGTTGTATTAGCGCAGCACGCGGCCCCTGTTGGAGCGAGGCTTGCCCGCGAAGGCGCTGTGTCAGTCGACACCTGTATGACTTTGGTAACCGTATTCGCGGGCAAGCCTCGCTCCAACAAGTGACCACCTATGGATTACTGCAACGGCAACGCCCGTTCACCGGCCGCCACTCCCCTGCCGGCGGGCCTTTATGCGTTCGCGCAGAGATCGATCATGGGTAGGCCTTGATCGAGGGTTCCATCTGCGAGGCGTTGTAGTTCAGCACCCGGCCTTCGTCATTGACACCAAAACGCCCGTTCAACGACTCCAGCGGGCGGCCGTACAGATGGAAATGCAGGGTCGGCTGGTCACCCTCAACCTTGATCCCATGCAGATCTTCGCCCAGGAAACCGATCGGCGTACCCGGCTGCACCACCACTTCCTGATCCAGCACCAGCTTCGCGTACTCCGGATCGCTGCCGTCGTCAGTGCGTGCCCACACGTAATTGATTTCCTGGCCCTGCACGGCAACGATCACCGCCCAGGTTTCGTGGTTATGCGGCAGAGTCTTTTTGCCTGGCAGCAAGGAGTTCATGTACAGGGTCGGCGTGATGCCATCGTCATTCAGGCGATAGCGAAACGCCGTCGGGCCAGCGCCGGGCACCGGGGATGGAAACTCGGTGAAGTTGAACAGGTCATGGCGTGTGGCAAGCCCTTCCAGCAGCGCGATGATTTCCTTCAACGCTTCGCGGTCTACGCCACGGTCATTGATGACACGCACTTGCTGCAGAAGGCTTTCGATGGCATGGGCACGGTTTTCGATAGTCATAAGTACTCCTGGGTGATCGTTGCATTGATTTGTTGTGGAACTGCACGCAGGTAATGCCCGCTACGCGGGTCTTTGTTTTTATGTTGGAGCGAGGCTTGCCCGCGAAGACGGTATTCCCTACGCAGGATATCTACCGCATGTACCGGCCTCTTCGCGGGCAAGCCTCGCTCCAACAGGTAATTGATCAAACAGAAATGCTGTACCGACTCAGATTGCTCAGCACATACGGATCATTAGGCACCGCAGGGCGCCGCCCGGAATCACCCAGCGCATGACGCAGAAATTCCTGGGTGCGCTCGCTGACCGGGCGCTGGAAAATCTGCTCGGCGCTGCCATGTTCGACGATCAAACCGTTCTCGGTGAAATACACCACGTCGCTGATTTCTTCGGCGAAGCGCATTTCATGGGTGACCAGCACGCAGGTCATGCCCTCTTCGGTCAGTTCGCGGATCACGGTCAGCACCTCACCAACGGTTTCCGGATCAAGGGCGGAAGTCACTTCGTCAAACAGGATCAGCTCAGGGCGCATCGCTAGGGCGCGGGCAATCGCCACCCGCTGCTGCTGGCCGCCGGACAGTTGGCCGGGGTAAGCGTCGGCCTTGTGCTCCATGCGCACTTTGGCGAGCAGTGCGCGGGCCTGTTTTTCAGCCTCGTCGCGGTTCAGGCCCAGCACCTTGCGCGGTGCGATCACCAGGTTTTCCAGTACCGACAGATGCGGGAACAGGTTGTATTGCTGGAATACAAAGCCAACTCGCTTACGCAATTCGATGCGTTGTGGTTCGCTGGCCAGCTTGTCGACTTCGGTATCACCGACGCGGATGGTGCCGCGTTGAGTCTGCAGCAAGCCGGTGATGCAGCGCAGAATGGTCGATTTACCCGATCCCGACGGGCCGATGATCGACACGGCCTGACCGCGCTGCACCTCCAGATCGATGCCCTTGAGCACGTGGTTGGTGCCGAACGACAGATGCAGGTCACGCAGGCGCACCAGCGGCTCGTTGGCGCTATTAGTAGAAGGCATAACGGCGCTCCAGGCGTTGAGTCAAACGGGAAATCGGGTAGCAGTAGGCGAAAAACAGCGCCAACAGGCTCAGGTAGATCAGCACGGTGAAGCCAGTCTGATTCACGGTGTTACTGGCGATCTGCGCTGTGTCGATCACGTCATGCACACCCACCAGCGACGCCAGCGCCGTGCCCATGGTGATCACCGCATAGAGGTTCATCCACGGCGGCAACATGCGCTTGAAGCACTGCGGCAGGATGATCGAAGTGAAAATCTGCCAGCGGGTAAACGCCAGGGAACGCGCCGCTTCCCACTGGGTGCTGGGGATCGAGCCAATCGCGCCGCGAAAGATCTCCGCTACGTTGGCGCTGGCAGGCAGTGCCAGGCCGATGGTGACCTTGACCCAGTCGGGGAACGACACGTAAGAGCTGCCGATATGTATCTCGAACGGGAATACATAGGTAGTGAAGTAGATCAGCACCAGCCACGGCGCATTGCGAAAGATCTGCACCCAGATTCGTGCTGGCAGGCGCAGCAGCCAAGTGGGTGACAGCGCCAGTGCGCCGATCAACAGGCCCATCAAGGTGCCCAGACCGATCGCCACCAGGCTGATCAGAATGTTTTGCCCGAAGCCCTTGGCCAGCGCTGGTGACCATTGCACCAGCGCCATGAACACCGGGCTTTGTGGCGCAGCAAACATCAGCCAGGCGGCAGCGGCAATCAGCAGCAGGAGCTTGCCAGGATGCCGACGCGGCCAGGCCAGCGGCGCGGCGACGGAAGAATCAATGGCCATAACCGGGCATCCTCAGGCGCGCTTCAAGGGCGCGGCCTACACAATTGACGACGAAACTCAGCAAGCCAAAAAACGACAGCATCAAAATCATCAGTTCCAGCACGTTATCGCTCTGGGTCCAGATCATGATGGCGGCGTAGGTGATGTCGCCCACTGCGATAGCAGAGGCCACGGCAGTCATCTTCACCAGATCGATCAGGTTGTTGATCAGCGACGGCAACGCGAAACGCAGTGCCAGCGGCAACTGGACGTTCCACAACAACTGGCGGCTGCTGAAGGCCAGGGAGTTGGCGGCTTCCATGGTCACCGATGGCACCGCTTCAATGCCGGCGCGCAGGGCTTCGGCATGAAATGCGCCCTTGTGCAGGGAAATAACGATCACCACCCAGGCAAACGGCGTCAGCGGATTTGCCGCGCCTACTGCCTGAGTCAGCAGCATGTTCAGCACCAGGAACGCGCAATACAGCTGCACCAGGGTTGGCGTATTACGGGTCACTTCAATGAAGATCCGCGCCGGCGTAGCCAGATAAGCCCTGCCGGAAGTAAGCATGGCGGCCAGCACCACGCCCACCAGCAAACTGCCGACGATGGTCAAAGCGCAGAGCAACAGCGTGGTCAGCGCGCCGTCCACCAGAGAGCCGCGCTGGTAGGCATCGAGCAGAAAGTTGTAGTTGAGTCCGAACCCGGCGCTCCAGTGCACGAACAGTTCCAGCCAATGACTCATGCAGGCACCTCACTGTGCAATTGAGCGCAGGCAGCTGCGATCCGCCGTCCGGCTTCAGCGACACTGCTGGTTGCAGTCGCAATCGACAGGCGAAACCACGGCGACAGACCGTAGGCGCTGCCCGCAACGCCAGCGACCCCGGATTCAAGCAACCAGTCGACCACATCGGCATCGCTGTCGATGCGTTGACCATCGGGACGATAACGCCCCAGCAAACCTTCGCATCTGACGAACACAAAGAATCCCCCTTCGGGTTCCAGCACCTGCAAGCCCTCCACGTCAAGCAAGGCAGCCACCAGCAAATCCCGACGCTGGCGATAGGCCGCGACCTGTTCCGGCAGGAAACCCAAACCGCCCTCAAAGGCCGCCAATGCTGCGGCCTGCCCCACCGATGATGCGCCAGAGGTGGACTGCGACTGCACCACGGTCATGGCGGTGGCCAGTTGTTGCGGACCGGCACCGAAACCGATTCGCCAGCCCGTCATGGCGTAAGTCTTGGACACGCCGCCAACCAGCAGGCAACGCGATTGCAGGTCCGGGGCGACATTGAGCAGGTTCAACGCCGGGTGATCATCAAAGCGAATGTGCTCGTAGAGTTCGTCCAGCAAGACCAGCACCTGCGGATAGCGCCGCAGCACTTCGGCCAGCGCCAGCAGCTCGGCTGCGCTGTACACCGCACCGCTCGGGTTGCCGGGGCCGTTGAGGATCAGCCAGCGAGTGCGCTCACTGATGTGGCTTTGCAGCTGCGCCGGGGTCAGCTTGCAGCCTTGCTCCAGCGGGCATTCGATGAAGATCGGCTCGCCACCGCTGAAGCGCACGCTATCGGGGAATGACGGCCAGTACGGCACCGGGACCAGCACTTCGTCGCCATCGTCCAGGGTCGCGGCGAAGGCGTTGTAAATGATTTGCTTGGCGCCGTTGGCGATCACGATGCAAGGCAGCGCGTAGTCCAGGCGATTTTCCCGCTTGAGCTTGCGCTGCACCGCGTCACGCAAGGTGCGCACACCCGCAGTTGCAGTGTATTTGGTGTCACCGGCAGCAATCGCCGCACAGGCTGCTTGCTTGATGTGCTCAGGAGTATCGAAATCCGGCTCACCCGTGGTCAGGTCGAGGATATCGACCCCCGCCTCGCGCAAGGCCGTCACTCGTGATTTGGCGGCAGCATTGGCCGACAGACTGACGCGTTGCACGCGTTTTGAAAGGCGCAACGTCATGGCATCTCTCCCTGATCGCCAACCGCCAGGACCTTGCCGGGGTTGAGCAGGTTGTTCGGGTCCAGCGCCCGCTTGATGCGACGCATGAGGTCCAGCTCTACCGGGCTTTTGTAGCGCGGCAGCATCTTCAACTTGCGCTGACCAATGCCGTGTTCAGCACTGATGGAGCCGCCATGAGCATGGGCGCTGTCATGGACCAACAGGCTCAAGGCCTGGTAATTGGCCATGTGCGCTTCGACTGTGGAATCCAGCGGGTGGGCGACGTTGTAATGCAGGTTGCCGTCCCCCAGATGGCCGAAGGTGAAGTTGCGCACGCCAGGGAAATGCTCCTGGAGCAACGCATCGGTACGCGTTACGAACTCCACAACCCGTGAAATCGGCACCGAGATGTCGTGTTTAATGTTGCGCCCGGCACGCTTTTGCGCATCGCTCATGTTCTCCCGCAGCAGCCAAAGAGCCTGGCTTTGCGCCAGGCTTTCGGCGATCAGGGCATCGGCCAGCAAATCAGACTCGAATGCCGCGCCCAGCACCTCTTCGAACGAGTGCCGGGCGTGGATCTCGCTGTGGTTGTCGGAGAGTTCCAGTAGCGCGAACCACGGCTGCGAGGCCTGAGCGAAGGGCTTCGGGCCTTCGGGGAATTGCTCGCGCAGCAGCGCCAGGCAATCAGCCGTCAGCAGTTCGAAAGCCGTCAGGCTGGCGCCGAAACCGGCACGGGCGTGGGACAGAAAACTGACCGCCTGGGCCAGCGACTCAAAGGCCAGCAACGCGGTGGCCTGCGCTTTGGGCAGCGGGAACAGCTTCAGGGTCGCTGCCGTAATAATGCCCAGCGTGCCTTCGCTGCCGATATACAGATCTCTCAGGTCGTAACCGGTATTGTCTTTTCGCAACCCGCGCAGTCCGTGCCAGATTTCACCCTCAGCAGTGACCACTTCCAGGCCAAGAGTCAGCTCACGGGTATTGCCATAACGCAGCACTGCCGTGCCACCGGCATTGGTGCCTAGATTGCCGCCAATGGTGCAACTGCCTTCCGCGCCCAGGCTGAGCGGGAACAAACGATCAGCATTGCGCGCCACGTCCTGCAGGTCTTGCAGGATGCAGCCGGCTTCCACGGTGAAGGTGTCGTTATCGGTGTCCACCTCACGCACCTGATTCAGGCGGTCCAGCAACACCAGCACTGCCGTGCCGCTGGCATCCGGTGTCGCGGCGCCCATCAAGCCGGTGTTGCCACCCTGCACCACGATCGGCGCCTTGTGAGCGACGCACACGCGAACTACGGCGGCCACTTGCTCGGTATCTGCCGGGTGCACGACGGCCACGACTTTCCCGACGTAACTGCCTTGTTTATCGGTCAGACGGGTTTCGGCGTCAGCACCGCGCTGGATGTACCGGTCGCCCAACAGTTGCTGAAGCGCCTGAAACAGGGTCGACCTCATTGGCTGACCGCCAATGGCGCGGCGTTACGGAATTTTTCGTGCAAGTCACGCAGGGCCTGGGACGGTGCCATGCCGGTGCGGGTACCCAAATCGATCAACCAGCCACTGCGATGCCAGTCACGAACGATGGCGTCGAGTTTTGCCTGCACATCGTGCTCACCCTTGCGCACCCAGAACACCGAATTTGAAGGAATAAGATCGGTCGGCAGCGGGATTTCATAGTCAGACCACTCCGCTTCGCTGAGCAGCGTATGCATCGTCGGACTGACGTGCACAGCGGCTACACAGCCATTGCCACGCAGAGACAACAGCGACTCGGACTGGCTACGGAACGCCTTGATTTGCGCGCCGTAGACTTCCTGCAATGGCTTGATGAAATTGCTGCCCTGGGACACGCACACCGGTTTGCCTTTAAGGTCTTCCCATTTGCTGATGCCGGCGCCTTTGCGAATCAAGGCCGCGCCGCCCACTTCTTCATAGGGCGTTGGCACGTAGTCGAGAATCTCGGCGCGCTCATCGGTGTACTGCATGTTGGCGATCAGCAGATCCACTTTTCCCTGCTGCAGGAATTGCACACGGTTGGGAGCCAGAACCGACACGGTCTCCAGCTCGACGCCCAGCTGTCTTGCGATGCCTTTGGCCAGCTCGACGTTATAGCCCTGATGCTCGCCGGTCGTCGGATCGATGGTGCCAAACGGCGGCCCGCTCAGGATTACGCCGATGCTGATCTTGTGGCGCTGCTGGATCTTGTCCAGCGTAGCGTCCGCATGGGCCAGCCCGGCGCACAGCACCAGGCCAAGAGCGGTGAGGGTTTTGCGGGTGAAGAAGGTGGTCATGGAAAGTCCCGCTCATTCATTTATTTGGAATGTGGATGCCTGTGGGAGCGGTGCTTGCCCGCGATACATGAGACGCGGATGCAAGACACACCGCGTTATCGTTTATCGCGGGCAAGCACCGCTCCCACAGAAACCGGAAAATACTCAGCTACCGTCAGCCCTTGAACTGCGCCTGCAATTCCACCAGCGCTGGCGAAGCCGGGGTGATGTTGTGGCGTTTCTCACCTTCGATCAGGAAACCCGTGCGGTGCCAGTCCTTGACGATGGCATCCAGTTCGGCCTGGGTGTCGGTTTCGCCCTGACGGGTCCAGATCACCGATGGCGCCGGGTTGAGCTCCGGCGAAATCGCGCGGTAGTCCTTCCACTCAGGGTTGTTGGCGATTAGAGGGTTGATCAGCGTCGAGTCATGAACGGCGGCAACGCAGTTGTTGCCGCGCAAGGCCAGCAGCGATTCGGACGAGCTTTTGAACGCCTTGAGCTCTGCGCCGAACTCAGTCAGCGGCTTGACATAGCTGCTGCCCTGGGAAGTGCACACCGGTTGGCCCTTGAGGTCCTGCCAGGTCGTGATTTTGCTGTCCTTGAGCACCGCTGCCGTACCGCCAACGCGATAGAACGGCGTCGGCACCGAGCCCAGAATCTGCCCGCGCTCCGGGGTCCACTCCATGTTGGCGATCAGCAGATCAACCTTGCCCTGCTGGAGGAACTGCACGCGGTTGGCCGGCAGCACCGGTACCAGTTCGACGTCGGCGCCCAGCCGACGGCCAAGGTCTTCCGCCAGGTCGACGTTCAGGCCTTTGGCTTTCTGGTTGGCTGGATCAATAGACCCGAACGGGCCACCGGACAGCAGCACGCCGACCACCAGCTTGTGCCGGGCCTGAATCTTGTCCAGCGTGGCATCGGCTTGTGCCATACCGCTGGCCATCAGAGAAGCCCATGCACCCAAGATGACTGGCAGAAAACGTGAGGCTGAATTGCGTGCGTTCGGCATAAATACCCCCTGGCGAGTGACCGGCGTACCCCGATCTGATGTGGGGCATCCTAGGTACTGCCAGCGACGAACGGAAATGCAAATATCAAATATGGTTATAACTTTCTGTAATCCCCAATAAGACCAAAAAGCTATAAGCAAGCTATACGGGCGATCAAGCCATTTCTTATAAATTTATTTCTTCATTTGCATAAAGCTTCGTAATGTATTGTGCTGTCTGTTTGATATGAATCGAGCCGTATCCATCATGCCCACTCCCCCTTCTGCTTCGACACTCGACCTGGACCTGCTGCGGACTTTCGTTGCAGTCGTCGACCATCACAGCTTTGCCGAAGCGGGCCTGCATCTGGCCCGAACACAGTCTTCAGTGACTCAGCATATGCAGCGTCTTGAGCAACAAGTGGGTGTCAGCCTGTTTGACAAACAGGGCCGACAGAAGCAACTGACCGAGCCCGGCCGCCAGTTGTTGCGCCATGCCCGGCAAATGCTCTCGCTCAATGACGAGGCGCTCAATGCGCTGCGTGAAGACAGCCTCAGCGGCGTGTTGCGCATAGGCTCACCTCATGACATCGCAGACACAATCCTGCCGCCGATCCTCAGCCACATTGCCCGCTCCGCACCGCGCCTGAGGCTGGAGATCGATGTGGGCCGCAGCCCGTTCCTGATGGACGATTTACATCGGGGCAAGGTGGATATGGTGATTTCCACCCGGGAAGATCCAAACCTGGAAGGCTTTGCGCTGCGAACCTCGCCGGTATGGTGGATCTGTTCTGCCCAGTACATCCACGTACCCGGCGAGCCATTACCGCTGATCCTGGTGGATGAGCCGAGTATCTATCGGCGCTATGCTCTGGAGGCTCTGGAGCGCGCCAACATCCCCTGGCGCCAGGCTTATCTGGCGTCCAATCTGATCGGCATCAAAGCCGCCACCAGGGCCGGCCTTGGGGTGACCGCAAGGAGTATGGAAATGCTCGGCCCGGACATGCGCGTACTGGGCGAAAACGACGGTCTGCCCCGCCTGCCGGACGTGACCTACCACCTGTGGATCAGGCCCAACACAGTCAACCCGTTGGCGCGCAAGGCCTACGACCTGATTCGCGGGAGTCAGGGGTTGTAGGGGCAGGCTCAGGTTTGGCACTGATTCAGGCACACCTCGGTCCTGTAGGAGCTGACCAAGGTTGCGAGGGCTGCGAAGGCGGCGTGTCAGACAGGCCGCTGTTCGCAGCCTGCGGCAGCTCCTACAGAGCCTGCATTACGCGTAAATTACCTCGGCAATTGCAGATCCGTCGCCGGGATGATCCGCGCCAAACGCACCACCGTCACGCCCGGCCCCAAGTGGCGCAGTGACGGCTGTACCAGCACGCAGTTATCGTAAGGCGTCACGACATCTCGGTCGCCATCTCGCGCAATGACCGTACCGGCCCGTTCAATCAGTTCAAGCCCTCGATAGTCCTCCACAAAGGTGAAGTCCATGCTGCTGGCAACTACCGGTTCGGTGACCTGAAGGAAGCGCTGAGCAGCCGCACGCTCCTGACTGAGAAACCCTTGCACATCGGACTCCAGCACCGTCCCCGTACAAATCAGAAACCGCGCGGCAATATCCAGCGCCACTTGCTCGCTTAACCTCGAAAAATGTTGCCCGGTCTCGATCAGCAAGGCGTTCTTCTTGCTGCCGGCATCGTCGAAGCCGCCGTAATCGCGCATACGTTTGCCGTTGAGGTGACCGCTGTCAGCAACCACTACCTCCGGCACACCCAGTGCTGCGGCAAATTCCAGCCCTTTGGTCTGTGCGCCGCTCATCATCACCGGTGCCGCTTCTTCATGCATCGAGTGGATATCCAGCAACAGATCAACGCTGTCGATCACCGGGCGCAAGGCTCGGGCCCGGTTCAGTTCGACAGACTGTTCATCACCGTCCAGGCGTTCGCGGACCCAGACCCGATTCATGTCTTCATCGATATAGCGCGTGGCGTCGATGTCCTGAGGATCAAAACGGTGGTACGCCTCTACATTGCCAAACGCCAGGCTCAAGCGTCCGTGACGCGGGCGCACACCAGCGCGCAATAAGGCATCCACCGCGATGGCGCCAGTGACTTCATTGCCGTGGGTCAGGGCCATGACCATCACGTGGGGCCCAGGCACACCACTGTCAAAGCTGTGTACGTATTCGACGCCAGTATTGCCGGCCTGCCATTGGCGGATATCCGGAAATTCGACTTCCACCGGGTACGGTTGCAGCGTTGCGCGAACTTGCTCAAGGGTTTTCATTGCCATCTCCGACAGATAAAGGTTTGCATGTGCCGGGCTGCACAGCCCGGCATCGACGATCTTGTTGTTCGACTGGGTGATTCAGTGCTGAGGCTGGCTGCGCATGCGACGGCCAAGGGCGATGACCGAAATCACGCTGATCAACACTGTTGCCATGACATAGAAACTCGGCGCCAGCTTGCTGCCGGTGGCTTCGATCATCCAGGTCACGATCAGTGGCGCGAAACCGCCAAACAGGGTCACTGAGAAGTTGTAACTCAGGGCCAGCCCGGTGCCGCGGATGCTCGTGGGGAAGATATCTGCCAGCATCGCCGGGATAGGTCCCAGACAGGCTGCGATCAAGATGCCGACAATCGCCTGGACCATCAGCAACGTCCCCAGCGACGGGAAAGCATTGAGCAGCACGAACATGGGGTAGGACGACAGACCGGTGATCAATAACGCGACACTCAATACCCTGAAGCGCCCCAGGCGATCAGACAGCCCACCGAAAACCGGTGCCATGATCATCAACATCACCCCGGTGATCAGCGCTCCCATGTACGAGGATGTGGCAGTAATGTGCAGCTGCTTGAGTGCATAAGTAGGCATGTACAGCTTGTGTACGTAGTTGAAAGCAGTGGCTCCGGAAACCACGCCGATAGCCAGCAACAGGCTGACATGGCCCTTGATGAATACGTCGCGCAGTGGCGTGCGATGGGTTTCCTGGCTGGCGACTTTCTGGAAGTCCGGGGTTTCATCGATCTGGCTGCGAATATACAAACCCACCGGCCCGATCAACAAACCGACGCCAAATGCTACCCGCCAGCCCCAGTCACTGAGTTGTACGTCGGTCAGCACGTAGCTGAGCAACGCACTCATGCCTGCCGCCAGAATGGTTGCCAGCCCTTGGGTAGAAAGCTGCCAGCTGGCAAAAAAGCCGCGACGTTTGGCATCGGCGTGTTCGACCATGAAAGCCGTCGCGGCACCAAATTCTCCACCCGTGGAAAACCCCTGGAGCATTCGGGCGACGATGATGATCAGCGGTGCCGCGTAGCCGATCTGCTCGAAGGTCGGGACGAAAGTGATCAGCGCCGTGCCAATCATCATGATCAGGATCGACATCGTCAGCGATGCCTTGCGCCCTGCCCTGTCTGCATAGGAGCCAAGGACGATCGCGCCCAGTGGTCGCATGAGGAACGAGATACCAAACGAACCGACACTCAGTAACAGCGAGGTCGTTTCGTTATCGGAAGGGAAAAACAGCTTGCCAATGATGATCGCAAAGTAGCCGTAGATCAGCAGGTCGTAGAATTCCAGCGCATTGCCGATACTGGCGGCGACGATTTCTTTCCATGGACTGCGCCGTGGTGCAGCCATCGAAGCATGGGTTGCTGCCGTTTGAACTGTCATGAATAGGCCCCGGTTGATCACAGTGGCGACCGCTCATGTCAAACCGGCTGGCGACAATGAGGATCGCGGTATTTTTATGGGCGGCGCGAATCAATGGCTCAGGGCGTCTGAACCCGCATTGCCTTCACCCCGGGGCTAAGTTGAATCAAGAGAATCAAGCCGACAATTGCTGTTTCGGCACAGGCCTGAGCCTTTCGGGCACGCCTTCGATGGCATCTGACTTTCGGCGGCACTTCAGAAGACGAGTTTTTTTCATTTGCCCTGAATCGGTGCATCTTCAGACAGGCCACGCCAGATTCTCATGACCTGTTCGGCCTGATTCGAGCGCCGTCGATGCAGGGAAATATCAAAGCCGATCGTCAGTTCAGGACCGCCAGCCATGACCAGCTCTCCAGCGGCCAGGGCAGCCTTGACCACCATTTGCGGCAACCAGGCCAGGCCATTGCCGCGTTTGGCCATTTGCAGAATCGCGTCGTAGGAATCGGCCTGGTAGGTCATGCGTAACGCCACCCGTTGCGGCAGGCTCGCCAGATGCTGGGCGAGTACGCCGCGCAAGGCCAGGGTCGGCGAAAAGGCCAGCCAGGGAACGCTGGAGGCCGAGACCCCCGCGCCGATCTGGAAGCGTGGCTGGCCGTCCGTATCCGGAGCGCTGACCGGGACCAGGGCCTCACGGGCCAATACCAGAGAGTCGAAGCGTTCAGGGTCAATGAGGATCTGGGTCAGCGGGCTGGAAAAAATCAGCAGCAGGTCAACCTCCCCGGCCGAAACCCGGCTGATGGCTTCCTGTGAGCCGCTGGTCACCAGCGACACCGCAAATGATCCGAAGCGTCGATTGAGCGACTCGTACCAGTCCGGAAAGAAATCGCTGGCCAGAGTACGTCCGGTAGCGATACGTACCGGCTCGTCGCGGTTCATGCCGACACTCTGAAACTGCGCACGGGCCGCTTTCAGCAACCCCAGCGACTGGCTTGCCGCTTCAAGGAACAGCAGGCCTGCCGGGGTAAGCGACAGTGGCTGCTTGCGCTCGATCAAGGGAACGCCAAACCAGTCTTCCAACGCCTTGATCCGCCGCCCGAATGCCGGGTGCGTCACGCAGCGGTTTTGCGCTGCCCGAGACAGACTTCGTGTCTCGGCCAGCTCGATAAAGTCTTCAAGCCATTCCAGTTGCATGCAGTGTTCCTGGTAGAGGGTCCGCGCAAATGCGGCGGTCTGACAGAGGGTCTGCAGGAGCGCGCTTGCCCGCGGTCCAGCCGACGCGGTCCGCCTGCCACGCCGCGTTATGGTTCATCGCGGGCAAACGCGCTCCTACAGGCCGAAATAACCGTCAGACCATAACCCAGAGCGCGGACAACGCGAAGAGTCACTTTCCGACCAGTGCAACGTAGAAGGCAAAGCAAACCTTGAACCTGCCCGCTCAACCCGATACTGTACATGCGAACAGTATCGGAGTTTCCCATGCAGCTGATCGACAAGCTCAGCATCCTCGCTGATGCCGCCAAATACGACGCATCATGCGCCAGCAGCGGCGCACCCAAGCGCAGCTCCGAGGGCAAGAGCGGCCTGGGTTCGAGCAACGGCATGGGTATTTGCCACAGCTACACGCCGGACGGGCGTTGCGTATCCCTGCTCAAGATCCTGCTGACCAACTTCTGCCTGTATGACTGCCAGTACTGCGTCAATCGCCGCTCCAGCGATGTACCCCGCGCCCGTTTCAGCCCTGAAGAAGTGGTTACCCTGACACTGGATTTCTACCGGCGCAATTGCGTGAGCGGTCTGTTCCTTAGCTCTGGGATTATCCGCTCGGCGGACTACACCATGGAGCAGTTGATTGAAGTCGCCCGCTTGCTGCGGGAGGTTCATGAGTTCCGCGGTTATATCCACCTCAAGACCATCCCGGATGCTGATCCCGCGCTGATCGAACGGGCTGGTCGTTACGCCGACCGCCTGAGCGTAAATATTGAATTGCCGACGGATGCAGGCCTGAAAACCCTTGCTCCAGAAAAAGACGTGGTGTCCATCAAACAAGCCATGCAGACCATCCACACCGGCCAGCAAACCATCCTCAACGAGCCACGGGCACCGCGTTTCGTGCCCGCCGGGCAAAGTACCCAGATGATTGTCGGTGCCGATGAAACCGATGACAGCACCATCCTGCGCAGTGCCGAGTCCCTCTACGGCAGTTATGGCCTGCGCCGGGTTTACTACTCGGCGTTCAGCCCGATTCCCAACAGCCCCAAGAGCGTACCCCTGGCCGCCCCGCCGCTGATGCGCGAGCATCGTCTGTATCAGGCGGATTTCCTGCTGCGGGGCTACGGCTTCAAGGTCAATGAACTGTTCCAGGGGCCGGGGCATCTGGCGCTGGACATCGACCCGAAACTGGCCTGGGCGCTGAACAACCGTAACCTGTTCCCGCTGGACCTGAACCGCGCCGACGCTTCACTGATTGCGCGGATTCCCGGCATTGGCATCCGCACCACCAACCGGCTGATGGAGCTGCGTCGCCAGCGGCGGATTCGCTACGAAGATCTGACCCGCATGCGCTGCGTGCTGGCCAAGGCCAAGCCTTTCATCATCACCAGCGACTATCACCCGACCCAGGCCGAGAGCAGCAGCGAGTCCCTGCACCAGCTGCTCCGCGACCGGCCCCAGCCGCAACAAATGGGGTTGTGGGGATGATCAGCCTGGACTGCGACGACCTGTTCGCCAGCTGGCGGGAGCAAGCACGCTGGTTGCTCAGTCATCAAATTGATCCCAGCCAGGTGAGCTGGGCCAACGCCGATGCGGCTGACCTGTTTGCTTCCGATCACAGCTACCCCGAACATAAGGGGCCGTTTCAAGCGCGGATTCCACAGGCATTGCTGCAATTGCTCGAAAACGCTGCGCAGTATCGGGGCGAACAACGCTGGAGCCTGCTCTACGAAGTCCTCTGGCGAGTCAGTCACGGCGATCGTACGGCCATGCTGGCGGGAGACAAGCTGGGTAGCGAGCTGCATCGGCGCATCAAGCAAGTCAGTCGAGAAGCCCATCACTTGCATGCATTTCTGCGTTTCGTGGCATTGCCTGCGTCGGACTTGCCGGCAGAGTGCGCACAACCGCAGTACGTGGCCTGGCACGAACCGGCTCACGACATTCTGCACAGTGCCAGCGAGCATTTCATCGGGCGTATGGGCCAGCATCGGTGGATGATCGCCACCCCCAGGGACGGCGTGTTTTACGACGGTCAGCAGTTGATTCATCACCGCGTCTGTCCTCCGGAGTGGAAGGCATTAGCGCGCAATGCCGAGGATCCGGGTGGCGAACTCTGGCTGACGTATTACAGCCACATCTTCAACCCCGCCCGGCTCAACCCGAAAGTCATGCAAGGCCATCTGCCCAGCCGCTTCTGGAAGAACCTGCCTGAGGGCCCATTGATTCCGGCACTGATCAGCGAAGCGCGTACCGGCAAACAGCGCGATGGTCAGGCCAGCCAGATCGCAAGCAAGCCCGGCAAGCGTATAAGCCGTGGGCCGCAGCTAAATACTGCTCAGCGTATCGAGCCTTGACCTATCCATGCGCAACTCGGCATTAGCCTGCATGTAAACACCTGTTTGACCTCCATTCTGTTAACCTGCGCTACGCCTTGAACGCGCCTGACCCCATCAGTGAGAAGGGGTCAGTACTGGGAAAACCAAATGGAAGGCATAGGCAGCAGACTCAAGTCGGAGCGCAAGCGACTGGAGCTTTCACAGCACGCCCTGGGCGCAGTCGGTGGCATTGAAGCCAATGCGCAGGGGCTTTATGAGAGAGGCAAGCGTTTCCCCAACGCGGGCTATCTGAGCGCAATCGCGGCAGCAGGTATTGACGTTTTGTACGTGATAACCGGTACCCGCAAAGTCCGCGCGGCGGATGCCATGACCGACGGCGACACCAAATTGCTCAGCGAACTGGACGGCTTGCCCGAGGACGTCCAGGAAGACATCAAACGGTTGATCAGTACCTTGTTCAAAGCCGATGAAAATAACCTGTAGGGGCTGACTCCCCTTTTGAGTCGCTGCGGGCAAACACGATGAGGTCCTACAGACCGTCCAGTTATCCGGACGCAATGCTGTCGGATAGCAAAAACCAGACTTGTGGGAGCGAGCTTGCTCGCGAAAGTGGTATTCAGGTTTAGATAGTTGCTTGTGAGTTCCGACCTCTTCGCGAGCAAGCTCGCTCCCACAAAAATCGAACTGGATTGTGCCTGACACACCTCGCAAATCGCAGCCTTCGGCGGCTCCTACAGGTCATTCGTTTGTGAGACTCACCACGTGCGTGGCGCTCAGGCGAGCACACCTGCCAATCTTCGACTACCTTGCAGTGCTGGAAAATCATACGGCCGTTGCTCAGTGTCTTCGGCCTCACTTCGCCTGTTAACGGAGGCTGCATGACCGCTCTACTTGGACATAACTTCATCAATGGCACCCGCAGCGCCGCTGGTTCGGTCAGCCTGCACAGTCTGGATGCCACCACCGGCGAAGCGCTGCCCCTGACTTTCATGGAAGCGACCCGCGAAGAGGTCGATGCAGCGGCGTTGGCGGCCGCACACGCCTACCCGGCCTACCGCACGACAACTGCGCTGCAACGTGCCACTTTTCTCGACGCGATCGCTGACGAACTGGACGCCCTGGGTGATGAGTTCATCGCCATGGTCTGCCGGGAAACCGCCTTGCCCCCCGGCCGAATTCAGGGTGAGCAAGCGCGAACCAGCGGACAGATGCGACTTTTTGCGCAACTGCTGCGCCGGGGTGATTTCTATGGCGCGCGTATCGATCGAGCGCTGCCAGACCGCCAACCCACGGCTCGTCCGGACCTGCGCCAATACCATATCGGTCTGGGGCCGGTTGCCGTGTTCGGGGCGAGCAACTTTCCGTTGGCGTTTTCGACTGCCGGCGGCGACACGGCAGCGGCACTCGCGGCTGGCTGCCCGGTGGTGTTCAAAGCTCATCCGGGACACATGGCAACCGCCGAATGGGCCGCACTGGCAATCATCCGGGCGGCGGAAAAAACCGCGATGCCTGCCGGTGTCTTCAACATGATCTACGGCGGCACTGTGGGTGCCTGGCTGGTGCAACATCCGGCAATCAAAGCCGTGGGCTTCACCGGCTCGCTGGGTGGCGGTCGCGCCCTTTGCGACATGGCAGCGGCCCGCCCGGAACCGATTCCGGTGTTCGCCGAGATGTCCAGCATCAACCCGATGCTGGTACTGCCCGAAGCCCTCAACGCGCGGGCCGAAAAAATCGCCGCCGAACTGGCTGCCTCAGTGGTGCTCGGCGGTGGGCAGTTCTGCACCAAGCCCGGGCTGGTGCTGGGGATTGCCTCCCCGCAATTCGAACACTTCCTGGATCGCCTCGGCCACCTGATACAGGCCCATGCGCCACATACCCTGCTTAATGCGGGCGGGCTGTGTAATTTCTCGGATGGCTTGGGCCGGTTGGCCAGCCACCCTGGCATGCAGCATCTGGCCGGGCATGTGCAACAAGGCAATCAGGCCTTCCCACAGTTATATGCAGCCGACGTGAAGCTACTGCTTGAGGGTGACCCGCTTCTGCAACATGAAGTCTTCGGGCCGATGCTGGTGGCGGTGACTGTCGCCGATGCCGAGCAATTGAAACAGGCGGTGCACAGTCTGCAAGGCCAGCTCACCGCAACATTGATTGCCGACCCTGGAGATTTCACCGCTTTCGCCGATCTGGTTCCGCTGCTTGAACACAAGGCCGGTCGATTGCTGATCAATGGCTACCCGACCGGGGTCGAGGTCAGCGACGCCATGGTTCACGGCGGCCCTTACCCCGCGACCTCCGATGCACGGGGCACGTCAGTGGGTACGTTGTCGATCAATCGCTTTCTGCGGCCCATCTGCTTTCAAAACTACCCCGACGTTTTGCTCCCTGATGCGCTCAAGGATGCCAACCCGCTGGGTCTGATGCGGCTGGTGGACGGCGTGGGAACGCGGGAAGCCATCTGACTCACTTCAATGACCTGTAGGAGCGCACGAGCAACGCGAGGCCGCGATCGCGGTTTGCCTGACACACCGCGATCGCGGCCTCGCGATGTTCGTGCACTCCTAGAGATGCTGCTTACACCCGCAGCATCCCCTCGATGCAGGTCACCGCGTCGCCACCGATCCAGATGTCGTCGCCCAGACGTTGCACGTGCACCCGCCCTTGCCGGCCCATCGCTGTGCCCTGGCTGACTACATAACGGTCCGGCGCCAGACCCTCGCTCAATAGCCATTGCGCAATGCCTGCGTTGAGGCTGCCGGTAACCGGGTCCTCAGGCATACCGTCGCCGGCAATGAAAGCGCGCACTTCAAATTGTGCATCGGTCCCGTCCAGCGCCGGGTCCCATGGGGCAAACACGCCAATCGCCAACGACTGGAGTTGTGCGTAATCAGGCTTGAGTGCCAGGACACTGGCACGATCCTTCAACCGCAGCGCCATCCATCCAGCGCCGTTATCGACCCAGCGGGCGTCGACAATCGAGCGCTCATCCAGGCCCATCCCCAAGCGGACTCGCTCCAGTAATGCGCCATCCACCGGGCCCGATCGCAACAGTGCAGGCGCGGTAAACGCCAGCTGCGTCCCCAGGCGGCGGATGCGCACCAGACCGATACCGCACTCCTGAATAATCTCTTCGCCCTTGGGCTGCCCGCCGCTTTCCAGCCAGGCATGACAGCTGCCCAGCGTCGGGTGCCCGGCGAAGGGCAACTCATGCAGCGTGGTGAAAATACGTAACCGGTAATCCGCCTCAGGATGCTGCGGGGCCAGGAGGAAAGTGGTTTCGCTGAGGTTGGTCCAGCGCGCGAACTCCACCATGCGTGCATCGCTGAGCCCGTCGGCGTCCAGTACCACCGCCAATGGGTTGCCCAACAAAGTGTGGCTACTGAAGACATCAATCTGCTTGAATGGGTACTGACTCATGTAAGCAATCTCTCATCCATTAGGGCTGAAACGGTTAGGGCTGGAACAAACCAGGGCGGCGAGGTTCGCATTTCAGGCGAGCAAAGGCAAAGCGTGCCGCCATTCACGCCACGCGGAGGTTACAACATGCTTGACAGCCCTTTGGGTTCACCGGTGGAAACGCTTCACTCGCTGATGGCCGACAAAAAGTTCGCGGTCCTGACCGGCGCGGGCATTAGCACTCCATCTGGCATCCCTGATTATCGCGACACACAAGGCGTGCGGCGTGGCAAAGCACCGATGATGTTCCAGGAGTTTCTTGGCTCTCCCGAAGCCCGTCGGCGCTATTGGGCGCGGGCCATGCTGGGTTGGCCTCGCGTACGGGTCGCGCAGCCCAACGCGGCACACCTGGCCTTGGCCGAGTTGCAAGCCGGGCAACACATCAGCGGGCTCATTACGCAGAATGTCGACACACTGCACGATCAAGCCGGGAGCACCGATGTCATCGAATTGCATGGCAGCCTGCATCGAGTCCTTTGCCTGGATTGTCATCAGCGTTCGGAGCGAACAGATATTCAGCGGATCATGGAAGCGCAGAACCCTTATCTCGCGGGAGTCGACGCGATCCAGGCACCGGATGGCGATACCCTGCTGGACCCGGCTTTCGAAACTCGTTTCCAGATACCTCACTGCCCGCACTGCAACGGGCAGCGGCTCAAACCCGACGTGGTGTTTTTTGGCGAGAATGTTGCGCCCTCCACCGCCGCCCAGGCGATAGCCAGCATTGACCAGTCAGAAGGCTTGCTGGTGATCGGCTCCTCATTGATGGCCTACTCGGCGTTTCGCCTGTGCAAGGCGATTTGTGATCAGGGCAAGCCGCTGATTGCGATAAACATCGGCAAGACCCGGGCTGATGAACTGCTGGATTTGAAGATCGAGATGTCCTGTGACCAGTTGCTGCCGGTGTTGGCAGAGCGCTTTGCAGGTTGACCGCGTCGACTGATAGCAGAACTGCGGAAGCCGAGCTTGCCCGCGATGCAGATACCTCAATTCGTCAGACAGACCGCGTCGTCCTTATCGCGGGCAAGCACCGCTCCCACAATAGACCGCGAACCCTGTTGGAGCCGAGCTTGCTCGCGATGCAGATACCTCAATTCATCAGACAGACCGCGTCGTCCTCATCGCGGGCAAGCACCGCTCCCACAATAGACCGCGAACCCTGTTGGAGCTGAGCTTGCTCGCGATGCAGGCATCTCAATTCATCAGACAGACCGCGTCGTCCTTATCGCGGGCAAGCACCGCTCCCACAGGAGACCGCGGACGCTGTTGGAGCCGAGCTTGCTTGCGATGCAGATACCTCAATTCATCAGACAGCCCGCGTCGTCCTTATCGCGGGCAAGCACCGCTCCCACAAGAGCCCGCGAACCCTGTTGGAGCCGAGCTTGCTCGCGATGCAGATACCTCAATTCATCAGACAGCCCGCGTCGTCCTTATCGCGGGCAGGCACC
>Ga0247814_10000041_pt1 | contig 135694 bp, 122 predicted proteins | sample UWRJL179409R1_FD_179947 | JGI IMG/M metagenome (GOLD analysis project Ga0247814, IMG submission 179947) | Plant litter microbial communities from Arlington Agricultural Research Station in Wisconsin, United States - UWRJ-L179-409R-1 | ecosystem: Environmental > Terrestrial > Plant litter >... | reverse complement strand
ATCAGTTGATGATTTACGAAGGTAAAGCCATCACGGTTAAGGCTCTTGAGAGTGGCATCGTCGAATTGAATTTCGATCTCAAGGGTGAGTCCGTCAACAAGTTCAACCGTCTCACCCTCAACGACCTTCGTCAGGCCGTGGACACCATCAAAGCTGATGGTTCGATCAAGGGTGTGATTGTCACCAGCGGCAAAGACGTATTTATCGTCGGCGCTGATATCACCGAGTTCGTCGACAACTTCAAGTTGCCGGACGCTGAACTCCTGGCCGGTAATCTGGAAGCCAATCGGATTTTCAGTGATTTTGAAGACCTTGGCGTGCCGACCGTGGTGGCCATCAATGGTATCGCCTTGGGTGGCGGGCTGGAGATGTGTCTGGCTGCGGATTACCGCGTCATGTCCAGCACGGCCAAAATCGGCCTGCCGGAAGTCAAGCTGGGTCTGTACCCGGGCTTTGGTGGCACCGTTCGCTTGCCGCGCCTCGTGGGTGCCGACAACGCCATCGAATGGATTGCCTCCGGCAAGGAAAACCGTGCCGAAGACGCCCTGAAAGTCGGCGCAGTCGATGCGGTGGTCGCCCCGGAGAAACTTCAGGAAGCCGCTATGGACCTGATCAAGCGCGCCATTTCCGGCGAGTTCGATTACAAGGCCAAGCGTCGGCCGAAGCTGGAAAAGCTCAAGCTCAACGCCATTGAGCAAATGATGGCCTTCGAAACCGCCAAGGGTTTTGTGGCCGGTCAGGCAGGGCCGAACTACCCGGCTCCGGTCGAAGCGATCAAAACCATTCAGAAAGCGGCCAATTTCGGTCGCGACAAAGCGCTGGAGATCGAAGCTGCGGGCTTCGTCAAAATGGCCAAGACCTCTGCGGCGCAGAGCCTGATTGGTCTGTTCCTGAACGACCAGGAGCTGAAAAAGAAAGCCAAGGTCTACGACGAAGTCGCCAGAGACGTGAAGCAGGCTGCCGTACTGGGTGCGGGCATCATGGGCGGTGGTATTGCCTATCAGTCGGCCGTCAAAGGCACGCCGATCCTGATGAAGGACATTCGCGAAGACGCCATTCAGCTGGGCTTGAATGAAGCTTCGAAATTGCTGGGCAACCGCGTCGAAAAAGGTCGTCTGACTGCACCGAAGATGGCTGAAGCGCTGAATGCGATTCGTCCGACTCTGTCTTATGGCGATTTCGGCAATGTCGACCTGGTGGTTGAAGCTGTAGTCGAAAACCCCAAGGTAAAGCAGGCAGTTCTGGCTGAAGTCGAAGCTCAGGTGGGTGAAGACACCATCCTGGCTTCCAATACTTCGACCATTTCCATCAGCTTGCTGGCCAAAGCCCTTAAGCGTCCGGAAAACTTCGTCGGCATGCACTTCTTCAACCCGGTGCACATGATGCCTTTGGTTGAAGTCATTCGTGGCGAGAAGTCCAGTGAGCTGGCTATTGCCACTACCGTTGCCTACGCCAAGAAAATGGGCAAGAACCCGATTGTGGTCAATGACTGCCCCGGCTTCCTGGTCAACCGCGTGCTGTTCCCGTATTTCGGCGGCTTCGCCAAGCTGGTCAGCGCCGGTGTGGATTTTGTTCGCATCGACAAGGTGATGGAGAAGTTCGGCTGGCCAATGGGCCCGGCGTACCTGATGGACGTGGTGGGTATCGACACCGGCCACCACGGCCGTGACGTGATGGCCGAAGGTTTCCCGGACCGCATGAAGGATGACCGTCGTTCGGCGATCGATGCGCTCTACGACGCCAACCGCCTGGGTCAGAAAAACGGCAAGGGTTTCTACGCGTACGAGACTGACAAGAAGGGCAAGCCGAAGAAAGTCACTGACGCTGCTGTTCTGGAAGTCCTCAAGCCGGTCATTTACGAACAGCGTGAAGTGTCCGACGAGGACATCATCAACTGGATGATGATCCCGCTGTGCCTGGAGACCGTGCGCTGCCTCGAAGACGGCATTGTCGAGACTGCCGCCGAGGCCGATATGGGATTGATCTACGGTATTGGTTTCCCTCCATTCCGTGGCGGTGCGTTGCGTTACATCGATTCCGTTGGCGTCGCTGAATTCGTTGCCCTGGCCGATCAATATGCTGATTTGGGCGCTCTTTACCACCCGACCGCGAAGCTGCGTGAAATGGCCAAAAATGGTCAGAGTTTCTTCGGTTGAGAGCTTCTTCGGTTAAGCGCCTTTCAGGAGTGAATGTATGAGTTTGAATCCAAGAGATGTGGTGATTGTCGACTTCGGTCGCACACCCATGGGCCGTTCCAAGGGCGGCATGCACCGCAACACCCGTGCTGAAGACATGTCTGCGCATCTGATCAGCAAGCTGCTGGAGCGCAACGGCAAGGTCGACCCGGCGGAAGTCGAAGACGTGATCTGGGGCTGCGTCAACCAGACCCTGGAGCAAGGCTGGAACATTGCGCGCATGGCGTCGTTGCTGACCCAGATCCCGCACACTTCGGCAGCTCAGACCGTGAGCCGCCTGTGTGGCTCGTCCATGAGTGCGCTGCACACTGCCGCACAAGCAATCATGACCGGCAACGGTGATGTGTTTGTCGTGGGCGGCGTTGAGCACATGGGCCACGTTGGCATGATGCACGGCGTTGATCCTAACCCGCACATGTCCCTGTACGCGGCCAAAGCGTCGGGCATGATGGGGCTGACGGCTGAAATGCTCGGCAAAATGCACGGCATTACCCGTGAGCAACAAGATGCATTCGGCGTTCGTTCGCACCAGCTCGCCCACAAGGCGACCCTGGAAGGCAAGTTCAAGGACGAGATCATCCCGATGCAAGGGTATGACGAGAACGGCTTCCTCAAGGTCTTCGACTACGATGAAACCATCCGTCCTGAAACCACCCTGGAAAGCCTGGCGGCGTTGAAACCTGCCTTCAATCCCAAGGGCGGTACTGTGACGGCGGGCACGTCTTCGCAAATTACCGACGGCGCCTCGTGCATGATCGTGATGTCCGCTCAGCGGGCTCAGGATCTGGGTATTCAGCCAATGGCGGTGATCCGTTCCATGGCCGTGGCGGGTGTGGATCCGGCCATTATGGGTTATGGTCCGGTTCCGGCAACCCAGAAAGCCTTGAAGCGCGCGGGTCTGAGCATCTCCGATATCGACTTCTTCGAGCTCAACGAAGCTTTCGCCGCACAGGCCTTGCCAGTGCTGAAAGATTTGAAAGTGCTCGACAAGATGAACGAGAAGGTTAACCTGAACGGCGGCGCGATCGCCTTGGGTCACCCGTTTGGTTGCTCCGGCGCCCGGATTTCCGGCACTTTGCTCAATGTCATGAAGCAAAATGGCGGCAGTCTTGGGGTTGCGACTATGTGTATCGGTTTGGGGCAGGGTATCTCGACTGTCTTCGAACGCGTCTGATTCGTTGGACTGATACAAGCCGGGGCCAAGTGCCCCGGCTTTTGCATTTTTGCTAAAACCTTTTTAAAAAATGTTTCCAGTGTTTCCTGAGAGGACAGCAACATGAATTTACAGCCAGGGCTCTATCGCCATTACAAAGGCCCCGAGTACCGCGTATTCAGTGTTGCCAGGCACTCCGAGACCGAGGAAGAAGTGGTGTTTTATCAGGCGCTGTATGGCGACTATGGCCTGTGGGTCAGGCCGCTGAGCATGTTCCTGGAGTCCGTCGAGGTTGACGGCGAGCAGGTGCCGCGCTTTGCTTTGGTTCAGGCTGAACCGAGCCTCTTTTCAAGGCCGTGAGACGAGTTCATTCGCAAACCCGTGCTTGACCTCATCTTGCAGCCACTATATATAGCGGGGCCTTGACAGGTTCCAACCGTCTTTCATTTTCAGTATTCAGGAATTTTCTGATCCATGGGCAAATCGCTGGTCATCGTGGAATCCCCGGCTAAGGCCAAGACCATCAACAAGTATTTGGGCAACCAGTACGTGGTGAAGTCGAGTATCGGCCATATCCGAGACCTGCCCACCAGCGGTTCGGCTAGCGCCAACAAAGAGCCCGTCAAGCGCGGCAAGGCCGCCGTAGGCGAAGGCCCGGTGCTCACGCCGAAAGAAAAGGCGAAGAAGCAGCTGGTTGCGCGCATGGGCGTCGATCCGGATCACGGCTGGAAAGCCAAGTACGAAATCCTTCCCGGCAAAGAGAAGGTGATCGAAGAGCTGCGCCGGCTCGCCAAGGATGCTGACACCATCTATCTCGCGACGGACTTGGACCGCGAAGGGGAAGCCATTGCCTGGCACCTGCGCGAAGCCATCGGTGGTGACGACAGCCGCTACAAGCGCGTGGTGTTCAACGAGATCACCAAGAAAGCCATTCAGGAAGCCTTCTCCAAGCCGGGCGAGCTGGACATTGATCGTGTCAACGCACAGCAGGCGCGTCGTTTTCTCGACCGCGTTGTGGGTTACATGGTCTCGCCGCTGCTTTGGCAAAAAGTCGCGCGTGGCTTGTCTGCCGGTCGAGTGCAATCGGTTGCGGTGAAGCTGGTTGTTGAGCGTGAGCGGGAAATCCGAGCGTTCAACCCTGAAGAATACTGGGAAGTTCACGCTGATCTGGGCACTGCCAAAGGCGCCAATGTGCGTTTCGAAGTTGCTCGGGAAAACGGCGAAGCGTTCAAGCCGCTGAACGAAGCTCAGGCCATGGCCGCGCTGGAAAAGCTCAAGGCCTCCAGCTACAGCATCGCCAAGCGTGAAGACAAGCCCACCAGCAGCAAGCCTTCGGCACCGTTCATCACTTCGACACTGCAACAGGCCGCGAGTAACCGCCTGGGCTTCGGCGTGAAGAAAACCATGATGATGGCTCAGCGCTTGTATGAAGCAGGCTACATCACATACATGCGTACTGACTCCACCAACCTGTCGGCTGATGCGGTCAGCATGGTGCGTGATTACATCGAGTCGGAGTTCGGCAAGAAGTACCTGCCTGAGTCGCCGAATGTCTACAGCAGCAAGGAAGGCGCACAAGAGGCTCACGAAGCGATTCGTCCTTCTGACGTGAATACCCATCCGAGCAAGCTGTCCGGCATGGAGCGCGACGCTGAGCGCCTGTATGAGTTGATCTGGCGCCAATTCGTGGCGTGCCAGATGCCGCCTGCGCAATACCTGTCGACCACCGTGAGCGTAGCGGCCGGTACGTTTGAACTGCGCGCCAAGGGCCGTATCCTCAAGTTCGACGGTTACACCCGCGCTCTGCCACAGATGACCAAACCGGGTGATGACGATGTCCTGCCGGACATGGCTCAGGGCGACAGCCTGAAACTGATCAAACTTGATCCGAGCCAGCATTTCACCAAGCCGCCTGCGCGTTATTCGGAAGCGAGCCTGGTTAAAGAGATGGAGAAGCGCGGTATCGGTCGTCCTTCGACCTACGCGGCGATCATCTCGACTATTCAGGATCGTGGTTACGTTGCGCTGCACAATCGCCGTTTCTATTCGGAAAAAATGGGCGATATCGTTACTGAGCGCCTGTCCGAGAGTTTCTCCAACCTGATGGACTACGGCTTCACAGCCGGCATGGAAGAGAACCTCGATGACGTGGCGCAAGGCGAGCGCGACTGGAAGAACGTGCTGGATGAGTTCTACGGGGATTTCCGCAAGAAACTGGAAGTTGCTGAAGCACCGGACAGCGGGATGCGCTCCAACGAACCAGTAATGACCGACATTCCTTGCAAGGTGTGCGGCCGTCCGATGCAGATCCGTACCGCGTCCACCGGCGTGTTCCTGGGCTGCTCCGGTTACAGCCTGCCGCCCAAAGAGCGTTGCAAGGCGACCGTCAACCTGACGCCAGGTGACGAAATTGCTGAAGACGACGAGGGTGAGTCAGAGTCCCGTGTTCTGCGTGGCAAGCATCGGTGCCATATCTGCAACACAGCAATGGATGCTTACCTGCTGGATGAGAAGCACAAGCTGCACATCTGCGGTAACAACCCGGATTGCGTGGGCTTTGAAGTCGAAGAGGGCACCTATCGCATCAAGGGCTATGAAGGTCCGAGCCTTGAATGCGATAAGTGCGGGAGCGAGATGCAGCTTAAGACGGGCCGTTTCGGCAAGTTCTTTGGCTGCACCAACCCGGACTGCAAGAATACCCGCAAGCTGCTGAAAAGCGGTGACGCCGCGCCGCCAAAAATGGACCCGGTGAAGATGCCGGAGCTCAAATGCGACAAGGTAGACGACACGTACATCCTGCGTGATGGTGCGTCCGGGCTGTTCCTGGCTGCCAGTCAGTTCCCGAAGAACCGCGAAACCCGCGCACCTCTGGTCATGGAAATTGCCCCGCACAAGGACGAGATCGATCCGAAGTACCACTTCCTTTGTGAAGCACCTAAGAAAGATCCGGACGGTCGTCCATCGGTGATCCGTTACAGCCGCAAGACCAAAGAGCAATATGTACAGACCGAAGTCGAAGGCAAGCCGACCGGCTGGAAAGCGTTCTACGATGGGAAAGCGTGGAAGGTGGAAGACAAGCGCTGATCCTGGCGTCTGACTGAACGCAAAGCCCTCGGTATGCTGGACGTACTGGGGGCTTTGTTGTTTTGGCTGATGTGCCTGCGGTCATTCCCACAAAAAATCATTTGAATTTTATCTGTAGGAGCTGCCGAAGGCTGCGAAGCGTTTTATCTGATACGGCGCGATTCGCAGCCTTCGGCAGCTCCTACAGGTGTAATTTATCCATCTAATCGTTGCGGAGGATGCCGCCATGGCCCACGAACTCTATACCCGTACCAATCAGAAGATTTATTTCGCCGGGCTTGCTCTGGAGTCCATGGGCAAGGCCGAGAAGGGCCAGGCGATGAATGCTCAAGCGCTGTTACAGGCTGAGCGCGAGTCTGCCTTGTTTCATCTGTATGGTGCGCTGTTGGGGTTGTGTCACGAGATCGCTGGTTATTACCGTCTGCCACAGGCCAATGCTCCCCGTGCCGAGATGTTATTGACCCAGGAAGTACTGGACGCCCTGGCTATCCCGGAAATGGCTGAACTGGTGGAGCTGGCTCAGAGCCGCGAGACCTGGCTTGCACAGTTGCTGGCCGCCTATAACGGTCTTTTTGAGCCGCCACGCGCGCCGAAAAAGGCCAAGGGTGACGTGACTCAGCCGCTGATCGTGGCGGTCAACCTCGATGAAGAACCTGAAGCTGAACTGAGCCGCGAAGAAATGGAAAGCTGGCGTCAGCAGCTTAAAGGGCTGGCCATCCGTTTCCGCGAAGGCTTGAGCGAGTGCTGAAACACCAGAACAAATGCTCCATTAGCGCGGCTCGTCATAAAACGGGAACAGACCCTAGGGGCTGAGTCGACTGGCTGCTACAATGCCGGCCTTTCGTGGAGTATTGTCCTGATGCCAACATCTTTTCTTGAAATTGTCGAATTGCCTGATGGCCGCATCGAGCTGCGTCGTGCGGATGACGAGGGTTCCTTGGTGACACTGGCTTTCTCTGCCGATGCCAAAGAATTTCTTCAGGGTCAGCATGTTGAAGTCGCCAAGGCGATGTTGAGCGTGGGTGTTCAAATGGCCGGCCGCATGGCTGAAGGCGAGCTGGAAAAGGACGACGGTCCGCGAGTCCTGCACTGAGCAGGACTCAGCCCAGGCGGATGTTCAGGCTTTGTGCATCCCCGAGCTTCGCTGCGCTGATCAGCTGTTGACGTGAGGCCCCGCTGATCGGATTGATCCAGCTCACCACCGTGTGGCTTCGACCCAGTCGAAGTGCTTCACGGGCAAGTTCCAGCGCGCGTTGCGTTCCGCGCGGTTGCAGCAACAGAATGCGCTCCCGATTGAGCCCCGCATCTCGCAGCCAGGTCTGGGTTAGGCTAGGAGGTGGCGCAATGAGCGTCAGCCAGCGAGCATCGCTGTCCTGGCTCAACTCACGAAGAATGGGCGCCAGCAGACTCAGGCAGTTCCCCGCAGCACCACGCAATGACAACTCGCTGAAAACCTCTGGTTCATTGTTCCACGACGTTTCGACTGCCTCTTTGAGCAGTGGCGCGATGGGCTGTGCCATGAAAGCCTCAAAAAGGGGTAATTGCGCATGCGGTGTCTGGACGAACTGCATAGTGTCTCCTTAGCGGCGAATAACGCCGACGCTCAAGCCTTCGATAACCAGTTCCTGATCCTTCAGATTCACTTCAATCGGTGCAAAATCAGGATTCTCGGCAATCAGCCAAACCTTGCTGCCTTCGCGCTTGAAGCGTTTGACGGTGACTTCATCACCGATGCGAGCTACCACGATCTGGCCATTTCGAGCCTCACGGGTGGTATGCACAGCGATGAGGTCACCATCAAGAATGCCGATGTCCTTCATGCTCATGCCGTGCACCCTTAACAGGTAATCGGCACTCGGGTGAAAAAACGCAGGGTTGATGTTGCAAGACTCTTCTATGTGTTGCTGAGCCAGAATCGGTGCGCCGGCAGCGACCCGGCCAATGATCGGCAGGCTGCTTTCATCGGCCTTGGCTTCGAAGCCTGGGATGCGAATCCCGCGAGACGCGCCCGGCGTCATTTCGATTGCGCCTTTACGCGCCAGCGCCTTCAGATGCTCTTCTGCAGCGTTGGGCGATTTGAAGCCCAGTTCCTGAGCGATTTCCGCACGGGTTGGCGGATAGCCGTTGTCTTCCAGGCAGCGTTTGATAAATCCCAGAATTTCAGCTTGGCGTGGCGTCAGTTTAATCATGTTGATCGCTCTGTCTTTTTATACAGTGACTGGGATTATATACAGTACGGGCGGCTTGGCAATCGTCCTTTTTCATAATGCTTTAACGAGAGGCGTCGATTGACTTGGGTAATCGTCGCCTGAGTGGCTACAGGCCTCGGATTGTATGGTTAAATAGCGGCCTCTTCAGGGTTTGACAGGGTGGGCGCACTTGACAACGACATAGTCTGAAACGTATGTTTCAAACAAGTGTTTGTCAGGCAGAGAACCATGGCCCAATCGGAAACAGTTGAACGCATTCTTGATGCTGCTGAGCAGTTGTTCGCGGAGAAGGGCTTCGCCGAGACCTCACTGCGTCTGATTACCAGCAAGGCCTCAGTCAACCTGGCTGCGGTGAACTATCACTTCGGTTCGAAAAAAGCCCTGATCCAGGCAGTGTTCTCACGATTTCTCGGGCCGTTCTGCATCAGTCTAGATCGTGAGCTGGAGCGTCGTTCGGCCAAACCCGAACACAAACCCACCCTGGAAGAGCTTCTGGAAATTCTCGTTGAGCAGGCGCTGGTGGTCCAACCGCGCAGCGGCAACGACCTGTCGATTTTCATGCGTTTGCTGGGGCTGGCTTTCAGTCAGAGCCAGGGCCACCTGCGGCGTTATCTTGAAGACATGTACGGCAAGGTTTTTCGCCGATACATGACTCTGGTCAACGAAGCAGCGCCACGCATCCCGCCCATCGAATTGTTCTGGCGCGTGCACTTCATGCTGGGTGCGGCTGCGTTCAGTATGTCCGGCATCAAGGCCTTGCGCGCGATCGCCGAAACCGACTTTGGGGTGAACACCTCCATCGAGCAGGTCATGCGCCTGATGGTGCCGTTTCTGGCCGCAGGCATGCGTGCGGAAACCGGAGTCAGCGACGCAGCGATGATGGCAGCGCAGCTCAAGCCGCGCAGCAAAAGCAGCACCAGCCAGCCGAGCACTGCCAAGGCCTGAACCTTAGTGCATTGCGCCAGACTCGATGATCAAGCACCATTGCCCGGATTGGATATCGGCAATGGTGTTTTTTTATGAGTTCTGGCCTGCAAGGCTCTTTGATGGTGGATGTGGCGGGCACTTGGTTGACCGCTGAAGATCGCCAGTTTCTGCGTCAGCCCGAAGTGGGCGGCCTGATCATTTTTGCCCGCAACATCGAGCATCCGCGTCAGGTTCGTGAGCTGAGCGCAGCCATACGCGCTGTGCGTCCTGACCTGCTGTTGGCAGTAGATCAGGAAGGCGGCCGTGTGCAGCGTCTGCGCCAGGGCTTTGTGCGTTTGCCGGCCATGCGCCACATTGCTGACAAACCCAATGCTGAGGTCCTGGCCGAGCAGTGCGGCTGGCTGATGGCAACCGAGGTCTTGGCGGTGGGGCTGGATCTCAGTTTTGCGCCGGTGCTGGATCTCGACTATCAGCGTAGCGCTGTGGTCGGCACCCGTGCCTTTGAGGGTGATCCGGAGCGCGCTGCGTTGCTGGCCGGCGCATTCATCCGTGGCATGAATGCAGCGGGAATGGCCGCCTGTGGCAAGCACTTTCCTGGACACGGTTGGGCCGAAGCCGACTCTCATGTGGCTATCCCTACCGATGAGCGCAGCCTTGAGCAGATTCGCGCCAATGACCTGGTGCCGTTTGCTCGCCTGAGTAAGCAATTGGCTGCTGTGATGCCAGCGCATGTCATCTATCCGCAGGTGGATTCCCAGCCCGCCGGTTTTTCCCGGCGCTGGTTGCAGGACATTTTGCGCGGCGAACTTGGCTTCGATGGCGTGATCTTCAGTGACGACCTGTCCATGGCCGGTGCACATGTGGTTGGCGATGCCGCCAGTCGGATCGAGGCTGCCCTGTCTGCCGGTTGCGACATGGGTTTGGTGTGCAATGACCGTGCTGCAGCGGAGTTGGCACTGAGCGCCGCGCAACGGCTGAAGGTCAAGCCTTCGCCACGGATTGCTCGTATGCGTGGTCAGGGTTTTGCCAGCACCGAATACCGTCAGCAGCCACGCTGGCTTGCGGCCATTGAAGCCCTGCGCAATGCGCAATTGATTGATTAAGGAATTTCCATGACGGTCTACGCGATTATCGGCGGCACTGGCCTGACGCAGTTGGACGGGCTGAACATTCGTCAGTCGTTGCCGATGAACACGCCCTATGGCGTGCCGTCTGGCGAGATCCAGGTGGGTGATTTCGCGGGGCGCGAAGTAATGTTCCTGGCCCGTCACGGCCATCCTCATCGTTTGCCACCTCACCAGGTGAACTACCGGGCCAATATCTGGGCCTTGAAGCAGGCGGGGGCCGAAGCAATTCTGGCCGTCAACGCCGTGGGCGGCATTCATCCGACCATGGGCACCGGGCATTTCTGTGTACCCCATGACCTGATCGACTACACCAGCGGTCGCGAGCACACGTACTTTGCTGATGATCTTGAACAGGTGACCCACATCGACTTCAGCTTCCCTTACAGCGAAGCGTTGCGCGCCCGGCTGATTGCAGCCTTGACGGCTGAAGGCTGTGAGTTCAGTGAGCGAGGGGTCTATGCCTGCACCCAAGGCCCGCGACTGGAGACGGTGGCGGAGATCATCCGCCTGGAGCGTGATGGCTGCGATATCGTCGGCATGACCGGCATGCCGGAAGCGGCACTGGCCCGCGAGCTGGATCTGGAATACGCCTGCCTCGCGCTGGTGGCCAATCCTGCGGCGGGCAAATCTGCATCGGCGATAACCATGGCCGAGATCGAACAGGCATTGCAGGCTGGGATGGGCAAGGTGAAGACGACACTCGCCCGGGTGTTAGGCGCCGCTTGATTCTGTGGGAGCTGTCGAAGCCTGCGAATCGGCTTGCTTGACACCGCAATTCGCAGCCTTCGGCAGCTCCTACAGGCCAGGTACTAACGAGTTACTTCTTACCCTTCTTGGCCTGCACCGGCAACGGTGCGAACAGGGCGGCGAGGTTTTCACCATCGAGTTTCCAGTCTCCTGTCACCCGACCATCCAGCACGCCGGACGCCAAGGCTGATTTTTCTTGCTGCAGGCGCTGGATTTTTTCTTCGACTGTGCCACGGGCGATCATTTTGTAGACGAACACAGGCTTGTCCTGACCGATGCGATAGGCGCGGTCGGTAGCCTGGTTCTCGGCCGCCGGGTTCCACCACGGGTCGTAATGGATCACGGTGTCGGCGGCGGTCAGGTTCAGGCCGGTGCCGCCAGCTTTCAGGCTGATCAGGAAAATCGGCAGCTTGCCGGCCTGAAATGCCTGTACTGGTGTGCGCCGGTCACGGGTCGCTCCAGTCAGCAGGGCGTATTCGATGCCTCGCTGCTTCAATTCAGCTTCGATCAGGGTGAGCATCGAGGTGAATTGCGAGAACAGCAGGATCTTGCGTCCTTCGGAGAGCAGTTCCTCGAACATCTCCATCAGGCTGAGCAGCTTGGCCGAATGGCTTTGTCGAGGGCTTGCCGGGGCGCTGTTGACCAGACGCAGATCACAACAGACCTGGCGCAGTTTGAGCAGCGCTTCAAGGATGATGATCTGGCTGCGGGCCACGCCTTTGCGGCTGATCTCGTCGCGGACTTTCTTGTCCATGGCCAAGCGCACGGTTTCGTACACGTCGCGCTGGGCATCATTGAGCTCGACCCAGTGGATGATTTCGGTCTTGGGTGGCAGCTCGGTGGCCACCTGCTCCTTGGTGCGGCGCAACAGGAATGGCTTGATCCTGGCATTCAGGTGCTGCAAGCGCTCCATGTTGCCGTGTTTCTCGATGGGGTTGCGGTAATTGCTGTTGAATTCCTTGCTGCTGCCCAGCCAGCCCGGCATCAGAAAGTGGAACAGTGACCACAGCTCGCCCAGGTGATTTTCCAGCGGAGTCCCGCTCAGGCACAGACGTTGTCGCGCATTGAGGTTGCGGGCTGCCTGTGCGGCCTTGCTGTTAGGGTTTTTGATGTATTGCGCTTCATCGAGGATCAACGTGTGCAGCGGCAGTTTGGCCAGCACTTCTTCGTCCCGGGGCAGCAATGCATAGGTGGTGAGGATCAGGTCGTACTGGGCCAGATTGTCGAAATCGGCATGGCGGTTGGCGCCGTACAGGGCGAGTACTCGCAGCTGTGGGGTAAAGTTTTCCGCCTCATCCAGCCAGTTGGGGATCAGGCTGGTGGGCATCACGGCAAGGGCAGGGCGGTCCAGGCGGCCAGCCTGTTTCTCCATCAGCAGATGCGCCAGGGTTTGCAGGGTTTTGCCCAGACCCATGTCATCGGCCAGTACACCGCCCACTTCCAACTCGCGCAGCGATTGCATCCAGCTCAGGCCTTCATGCTGGTACGGCCGCAAGGTTGCATTAAGCCCTTCGGGCACTTCAACGGGAGCGTCTTTGATGTTGGCCAGGCGATCTGCGAATTGACGCAGACGATCGCCACCTTGCCAGCTCAGGGGCAGGTCATCCAGATTGCCCAGGCGCGTGGCGTCGGCGGTGTTCAGGCGCAGGGCGTTGTTGCCGTCTTCACGCCAGTAGAAGTCACCGAGAGTGGCCAGTACCGGCTTCAGCCGTCCGTAGGGCAAGGCGATTTGCACCGGCCCGCCGCCGTTTTGCGTGAAGTGATTGAGTTGCACCAGCAACTGCTCGTCATCGCGGCGCTTGGCGATGCCGGCAGCACTCATCAGTTCGGGATGGGTGCGCAGCAGGTTGATCAGGATCGGCAGCAGGCTCAGGCGTTCGCCGTTGACGATGATGCCCAGTTCCAGATCGAACCAGTCGCGCTCGGCCTCGTCATCGATGACCGCGTACCAGTCATCCACCGGGGTCACGTCGAAGGCGAAGTCATCGGTGACTTCGATTTCCCAGCCCTGGGCTTCCAGGAGCGGTAAATCGTTGAGGACGAAATGCAGCCAGGCCTTGTCATTGGGCAGGTCGAACATGTCACCGGCACTGTCCGGGAGCGCTTTGCTTTGCCGGGTGGCCACTCTGAAGCCCATGTCCTGCAGCACCTGACGTTGTTGGCGTTCAAGCTCGCCCTGGCGACGGATGCGCAGGGTTTCGGTTTCCAGATGCTCGATGATGTCGCTTTTCTGGTTGACCAGATCGCTGCCCAGAGAGCTGACCAGAATGCTGACATTGGCAGTGCCGGTGGCGTAATGCTTGCCGTAGCCGAAGGCGAGGGCGGCCCGATGCTGGATGTGGCGCTGCATGCGGCCATTGCGTGGCTCATAGGCGCTGAATTCGACGCTGGCCAGAATCAGCCGGGGTTTGGGCACGATGTTGTCGACCAGACGCTCCGGCAGCGTGGGCTTTTGCGGTACGCGCGGTGCCTGAACCGGAGCGGAATCATCCAGCGCAGACCGCAAAGCTTCGCTATTGCGCGGTGCGTGCAGGTAGAACAGCGCCGCCACACAATGCTTGCAGTTCTCGCGCATCGGACAGGTGCACTTGCAGATCAGGGCGTTGGCGAAGCGTTCAGGGTCTCTGAATTTCAGCGTCTGGACATAAACCTCATCGCCAGAGCCCCGGCACAGCGTGCGTGCCGAGTCCGGATTGAGTTCTTCGAGGGTGATGCGTTCTTCGTGGGCATAGTCAAACCCCCGCTCAACGGTTCTGCTGGTAAACAAATCTGTCCAGGACCAAGCCAGGACTTTTTCGAGATTGGACGACACAGTTCAATACAGCCCTACGCCGCAGCGATGCTCAAAAGGGACAAGAAGCGCCGCATGCGCTCCTTGAGTGGTCACAGTGGCGATACTTTAATCAGCATGGCCAGACTTCCGTTGTCCATGTAGGTCAGTTCTCCGTTTTTCACCCGAGTGGTCTGCTTCATGCGTTCGCTGCTGGTCAGCACGCCATGGGCATCCAGCTGGTTGACCCAGAAGTCTGCCGCAATATCGGTAAAGCGTGCCAGTGCAATGCTGATGGTGCCCTCGATGGGGAAATGCCCGAATTTTTCCTGGCCGCTGGTAACCGCCATTTTGCTCGGCTCGGTGCCGATATTCTGCTGCCAGGCGCGATGCAGCACCACCTGGTAAGTGCCGCCTTCATTAAGCTTGTTGGCCATTTCAGTGAGCGTGATACCGCGTTCATTGCTGGCGTCGATTTTCTGCGCGCCCTTTGCCCAGTCTTCAGGTGCGAACTGGCGGGTGGCCGCTGGCTCGCCCTGTTGGCGGAACAGGATCATCTCGACCTGATAGCTGCCATCGGCAAAGGCTGCTGGCGCAATCAGGGTCAGCAGCAGAATGAGTGAATGGAACACGCGCATGGAGCAATCCTTCAAGCAGTTTTCGGGGTCAGGCGCTCGAACAGCGCTTCAATGGTGTTGAAACGCTCTTCCGGACGTTCCATGGGCACCATGAATTTGAACAGGGTGGCGCCTTCGAATTTGTAACGGTTGGGCTGCCCCTGAATCAGCTTGATCAGCGTCAGCGGATCTACCGGAGTATCGGCGGCGAATTCGATTCGGCCACCTTGCGGCCCGGCATCGACCTTCTTGATGCCCAGTTGCTCGGCCTGCAATTTGAGCAGCGTGATGCGCACCAGATGTTTGGTGGGCTCTGGCAGCAGGCCGAAGCGGTCGATCATTTCCACTTGCAGGTCTTTCAGACTGTCTTCATCGGCGGCATTGGCGATGCGCTTGTACAGGATCAGGCGCGTATGCACATCAGGCAGATAAGCTTCGGGAATCAACGCAGGCACACGCAGATTGATTTCCGGGCCGCCGCCCAAAGGCTGGTCGAGATTCGGCTGCTCGCCTTTGCGGATGGATTTCACCGCGCGTTCGAGCATTTCCATGTACAGCGTGAAACCCACCGCCTGTATCTGGCCGCTCTGGCCGTCGCCCAGCAATTCGCCAGCGCCACGGATTTCCAGGTCGTTGGTCGCCAGCACGAAGCCTGCCCCCAGGTCCTGGGTGTTGGCGATGGCGTCCAGACGCTTTTCGGCATCGGGCGTGATCTGGCTGCGGGGCGGGGTGAGCAGGTAGGCATAAGCCTGGTGGTGACTGCGCCCGACCCGACCACGCAACTGGTGCAGCTGCGCCAGGCCGAACTTGTCGGCACGCTCGATAATAATGGTGTTGGCGCTCGGCACGTCGATGCCGGTCTCGATAATGGTCGAGGCGATCAGCACGTTGAAACGCTTGTGATAGAAGTCGCTCATCACCTGTTCGAGTTCACGCTCGCGCATCTGGCCATGGCCAATGCCGATACGCGCTTCCGGCACCAGCTCCGCCAGATCGGCGGCGCATTTCTCGATGGTTTTCACATCGTTGTGCAGGTAATACACCTGGCCGCCGCGCAACAGTTCACGCAACAGCGCTTCTTTGACTGTGGGCTTGTTCTGCTCCATGACGAACGTGCGCACCGACAAGCGGCGCGCTGGCGGGGTGGCGATGATCGACAGGTCACGCATGCCCGAGACCGCCATGTTCAGCGTGCGTGGAATCGGTGTGGCGGTCAGGGTCAGGATGTCGACTTCGCTGCGCAGAGCTTTGAGTTGTTCTTTCTGGCGGACCCCGAAGCGGTGTTCTTCGTCGATGATCACCAAGCCGAGGTTCTTGATCTTGACGTCGTCCTGCAGCAGCTTGTGGGTGCCGATCACGATGTCGATTTTGCCCTCGGCGAGGTCCGCCACTGCTGCGTTGACTTCCTTGGTGGACTTGAACCGGCTCATCACTTCCACGCTCACTGGCCAGTCGGCGAAGCGGTCGCGGAAGCTGTTGTAGTGCTGCTGGGCGAGCAGGGTGGTCGGCACCAGGATCGCCACCTGACGACCGCCGTGCACGGCAATGAACGCTGCACGCATCGCCACTTCGGTTTTGCCGAAGCCCACGTCGCCGCAGACCAGTCGATCCATGGGCTTGGGCGCGAGCATGTCAGCCCGCACGGCATCGATGGTGGTTTGCTGATCCGGTGTTTCTTCGAACGGGAAGCCAGCGCTAAAGGTGGCGTAATCGGCTTTCGGGTCGGCAAAGGCATAACCTTCACGTGCCGCGCGGCGGGCGTAGATATCCAGCAGTTCGGCCGCCACATCGCGTACCTGCTCGGCGGCCTTGCGCTTGGCTTTCTGCCAGACTTCCGAACCCAGTCGGTGCAGCGGCGCCAGGGCGTCGTCGCTACCGGTGTAGCGGGCGATCAAGTGCAGGTTGGCGACCGGGACGTACAGTTTGGCGTCCTCGGCGTAGGCGAGCATCAGGAATTCGGCGACCTGGTTTTCCACTTCCAGCGTGGCCAGGCCCAGGTAGCGACCGACGCCGTGATCGATGTGCACCACCGGTGCGCCTTCGCGTAGCTCGGTGAGGTTTTTGATCACCGCATCGTTATTGCCGCCGTCGGTGCGCTTTTCCCGACGCCGGCGCTGCATGACCCGCTGGCCGAACAACGGGCTTTCGGCAATCAAGGCAATGGCAGGTTGTTCAAGCAGCAGACCGTCATCCAGCGGCGCGATGGTGATCGACAGTCGATCCTTGCCTTTAACGAAGTCATTCCAGCTGTCGACGGTTTTGGGCCGCAGCTTCAGGCGTTCAAGCAGCTCCAGCAGTACTTCCCTGCGACCTGCTGATTCAGCTGTGAACAGGATGCGGCCGTCGAATTCCTCAATGAACTTCGACAGCGCTGCCAATGGCTGACTGGCTTTGGCTTCAATGGCCAGTTCCGGCAGCAGTTGCGCCGGGAAACGCTCACGACCGACGCCAGCATCAACGTCCTGTTGGCTGGCGACGACTCGTGGCCAGCTTTTCAGGCGGGCAAAGCAGTCTTCCACCGGCAGGAACAGTTCGGCCGGTGGCAATAAAGGACGCTCCGGATCGACCCGGCGCTCTTCGTAACGATTGCGCACATCGTTCCAGAAGTTCTCGGCGGCTTGTTCGATGCCCGGCAGGGAAAACACTTGGGTGTCCTGGGGCAAGTAGTCAAACAGGGTCGAGGTTTCTTCGAAAAACAGCGGAAGGTAGTACTCGATACCGGCCGGGGTGATGCCGCTACTCAGGTCCTGGAAGATCGGGCTGCGGCGGAAGTCCACATCAAAGCGCTCGCGAAAGCGGGCCTTGAAGCGAGTGACTTCTTCCTTTTGCAGCGGGAATTCACGGGCTGGCAGCAGACGCACCGACTCAACCTTGTCGATGGAACGCTGGGTCTCCGGATCGAAGGTGCGCAGGGTTTCAATTTCGTCATCGAACAGGTCGATCCGGTACGGCAGCTTGCTGCCCATCGGGAACAGATCGAGCAAGTTGCCGCGCACCGTGAATTCGCCGTGCTCATACACCGTATCCACGTAGCGATAACCGCTGGCTTCCAGGCGCGTGCGCATGACTTCGATGTCGAGCTTCTGGCCGATGTCCAGCACCAGGCTGCTGCCCAGCAGAAATTTGGTCGGCGCTAGACGATGTAGGGCTGTGGTGATCGGCACTACCAGAACGCCATGCACCAGCTCAGGCAAGCGATAAAGGCTGGCGATGCGTTGGGAAATGATGTCCTGGTGCGGCGAGAACAGATCGTAGGGCAGCGTTTCCCAGTCCGGGAAATGCAACACCGGCAAGTCGGGCGCGAAGAACTTCAGCTCCTGCTCCAGGCGCTCGGCACTCTGGCTGTCAGCGGTCAATAGCAGGGTGAAGCGCTTGGCGGCGCTTGCAGCCTCGGCAATGGCCAGGCTCAGGGCGGCACCGGGAAGGTTGCCCCAGTGTTGTTTGCCTGCGGCAGCAGGGAGAAGCGGTAGACGCAGAACGGGCACGGAAGATTGAGCTCCAAGCGTTGCGACAGGGGCGGCGATTGTACCGGTCAGAGATAGCAGCTGTCAGTTTTCAGACTACGCTATGAAGCAGAAATGCCACGCGCAGCATTTCTGCCGTGCAGCGGAACAAAATGTAGTGAACGCTGATCTGACAACCGCGCATTGCTCATAAACAAAGGCGGCGGCATAATGTAGCCCCTTTTTTCAGCCCCTACATGTGGAAGGTTCCCGTGACTCAGAAGCCCGACCAGTGTCTTGGTGAATGGATCGATCGTGAAGCCCTCGCCGAGGCGATGATCCCGCTTATCGGTCAGCTCTACCGCAATAACAATGTGGTGAGTTCGATCTATGGCCGCAGCCTGATCAACCGTTCAGTGATTGCGATCCTCAAGGCCCACCGCTTTGCGCGTCATCGTCAATCCGATGCAAGTGAGTTGTCCGTACACGAGACGTTCCCGCTGATCAAGGCGATGAGCGAGCTCAAGCTGGGTGCCGCTTCGGTGGATCTGGGCAAGCTGGCCGTCAAGTTCAAGACTGAAGGCAATGGCCGCACCGCCGAGCAGTTCGTGCGTGAAGAACTGGCCGAGCTGGTCGGTCAGCAAAGCGCCAGCCCGCGCAAGGGCACTGATGTCGTGCTTTACGGTTTCGGCCGGATTGGTCGCCTGCTGGCGCGCATCCTGATCGAAAAAACCGGTGGCGGCGACGGCTTGCGTCTGCGGGCGATCGTGGTGCGCAAGGGTGCCGAGAACGACTTGGTCAAGCGTGCCAGTCTGCTGCGTCGTGACTCGGTGCACGGCCCGTTCGATGGCACCATCACCATTGATGAAGCCAACAGCACCATCACGGCCAACGGCAACCTGATTCAGGTGATCTACGCCAAGAACCCGACCGAGGTGGATTACACCCAGTACGGTATCAAGGACGCATTGCTGGTGGACAACACCGGCGTATGGCGTGATGCCGAAGGTCTGGGCCAGCATTTGTCCTGCCCGGGTATTGACCGCGTGGTTCTGACTGCACCTGGCAAAGGCAAGCTGAAGAACATCGTTCACGGTATCAACCACGGCGAAATCACTGCTGACGACAAGATCGTATCGGCGGCTTCCTGCACCACCAACGCCATCGTGCCGGTGCTCAAGGCAGTCAACGACAAGTTTGGTATCGTCAACGGTCACGTTGAAACGGTTCACTCGTACACCAACGACCAGAACCTGATCGACAACTTCCACAAAGGCGATCGCCGTGGCCGTAGCGCCGCGCTGAACATGGTTATCACTGAAACCGGTGCTGCCACCGCTGCTGCCAAGGCATTGCCTGAGCTGGCTGGCAAGCTTACCGGTAACGCGATTCGTGTTCCGACGCCTAACGTGTCCATGGCCATTCTCAACCTGAACCTTGAGAAAGCGACCACTCGCGAAGAAATGAACGAGTACCTGCGCTACATGGCGCTGCACTCGGACCTGCACAAGCAGATCGATTTCGTTAATTCGCAGGAAGTGGTTTCCACTGACTTCGTTGGCTCGCGCCACGCCGGTGTGGTGGATGCTGAAGCCACCATCGTCAACGATAACCGCGTTGTCCTGTACGTCTGGTACGACAACGAATTCGGTTACAGCTGCCAGGTGGTTCGCGTCATGGAAGACATGGCGGGCGTTAACCCTCCGGCTTTCCCGCGATAAAAGCAGCCTTACGGCAGTTACAAGCTTCAAGCGGCAAGCTACAAGCTGAAACAGAAACGCCCCGACCAGGTAACTGGTTGGGGCGTTTTGTTTTGCGGGAGCTGGAAGAACTGTAGGAGCGAGCTTGCTCGCGATGGGGTCCGTCATTCGAAAGAATGCTTGCCAGACAGAATGCCATCGCGAGCAAGCTCGCTCCTACAGGGTTTAATCAGCCGACCGTCACAACCTCAGGCGCTTGCAGCTTTTGTCCTCCTTTACGGAACAGCACCAGCGTCGCCAGCAAGCCAAGCACTGCAGCACCTGTCAGCCAGATACCCGGAGCTGCCTTGTTATCCAGCGCATGGATCAGGTAAGTGCATGCTGCCGGGGTGAAGCCGCCAAAGGTTGCGGTCGCCAGGCTGTAGGCCAGGGAGAAACCTGTGGTACGCACTTCAACCGGCATGATTTCTGTCAGGGCAACGACCATGGCGCCGTTATACGAGCCATAGAGGAAGGACAGCCACAGCTCGACCATCAGCAGGTTACCGAAGCTCGGGTGGGCCACCAGCCAGGAGAGAGCAGGGTAGGCCGTCGCAATGGCCAGCACGGTTGCGCCGATCAACAGTGGCTTGCGCCCGATCCGGTCAGAAAACGCGCCCATCACCGGTAGCCAGATGAAGTTCGAGATACCGACGCAGACAGTGACCAGCAGGCTGTCGAGGTCCGACAGGTGTAGCTCGTTTTTACCGAAGGTCGGCGTGTAGGCGGTGATCAGGTAGAACGACACCGTGGTCATGATTACCAGGGCCATGCCGCCGATCACCAGGCCGAAGTTCTGGCCGATAGAGCGCACCACTTCTTTCAGTGTTGGGCGGTGAGTACGGGCCTGAAACTCAGGGGTTTCTTCCATCGAGCGACGGATCACGAAGATCACCGGCACGATCAGGCAGCCGATCAGGAAGGGCACGCGCCAGCCCCATTCGCCCATCTCTTCAGGGCTCAACCAGTGGTTTAGCGCCACGCCCAGCAGGCCGGCGAACACCACGGCTGCTTGCTGGCTTGCAGACTGCCAACTGACGAAGAAGCCTTTGCGCCCTGGCGTGGAAATCTCTGCCAGATAAACCGACACGCCACCCAACTCCACACCCGCAGAGAAGCCTTGCAGCAGGCGGCCGAGCAGGACCAACAGCGGTGCCGCTACGCCCAGGGTTGCGTAACCCGGCACGCAGGCAATCAGCACCGTGCCCATGGCCATCATTGCCAGGGTCACGACCAGGCCTTTCTTACGGCCGTGACGGTCGATATAGGCACCGAGGAAAATGGCGCCCAGCGGACGCATCAAGAAGCCTGCGCCGAAGGTTGCCAGAGACAGCATCAAGGATGCGAAGGCGCTGTCAGTGGGGAAGAAGGTCTTGGCGATGGCCGTGGCGTAGAAGCCGTAGACCATGAAGTCAAACATTTCAAGGAAGTTGCCGCTGACAACGCGAAAGATCGCCTTGCCCTTGCCTGTATTCGAGGCCATGGAAATTTCTCACTTAGGCTGTCTGTTCAGGTGCTGCCGCCAGCAGGGTCATGCTGGTACGGCGACAGCGCCTCAAGGATCCGTTGTAGTTTTATGTCCTGCTGCAGGGGTCAAGGCTCCTTGCCTGTATCCAACGCAATTGTAACCATATGTGTAAAAGGCCGTAAAAACAACTCTTGCTACTTAACGTCCATGCTGCGCAACCGGGGGGATGAATGGAGCGGCATTTAGTCGCAGACAAAATTGGCCTTCGACGCTACCAACGGTTAATGTTCCACGCTTTGGGGCAGGTGTAGACTGCGCCTCGGGTTTTGATCCTTCATGTCGCTGGCCGCGGCGTGATTTAGCCAGAGCTGCCAGAGTGGCAGTTCGGCCTGTTTAAGGAGTACGCATGGCTGTCTACAACTACGACGTAGTAGTACTGGGTTCCGGCCCTGCCGGAGAAGGCGCGGCAATGAACGCCGCGAAGGCGGGACGTAAGGTTGCAATGGTCGACAGTCGGCGGCAGGTCGGCGGTAACTGCACCCACTTGGGCACCATCCCGTCCAAGGCCCTGCGTCACTCGGTCAAGCAGATCATCCACTTCAACACCAACCCGATGTTCCGGGCCATTGGCGAGCCGCGCTGGTTCTCGTTCCCGGACGTATTGAAGAACGCTGAAATCGTCATCGCCAAGCAAGTTTCTTCGCGTACCGGCTATTACGCCCGCAATCGTGTCGACGTGTTTTTCGGCACGGGCAGCTTCGCCGATGAGAACAGCATTGATGTGGTGTGTGGAAATGGCGTAGTAGAAAAGCTGGTCGCCAATCAGATTATCGTCGCCACTGGTTCGCGGCCTTATCGCCCGGCTGATATCGACTTTTCCCACAAGCGTATCTACGACAGCGACACCATCCTCAGTCTCGGTCATACCCCGCGCAAACTGATCATCTACGGTGCTGGTGTTATCGGCTGCGAATACGCGTCTATCTTCAGCGGGCTGGGGGTGATGGTCGAGCTGGTGGACAACCGTGACCAACTGTTGAGCTTCCTGGACTCGGAAATCTCTCAGGCACTGAGCTATCACTTCAGCAACAACAATGTGATGGTTCGCCACAACGAAGAGTACGAAAAGGTCGAAGGCCTGGATAACGGCGTGATCCTGCACCTCAAGTCCGGCAAGAAGATCAAGGCCGACGCCTTGCTCTGGTGCAATGGTCGCACCGGTAATACGGACAAGCTGGGTCTGGAGAACGTTGGCATCAAGGCCAACGGTCGCGGTCAGATCGAAGTCGATGAGAACTATCGCACCAGCGTGCCGAATATCTATGGCGCGGGCGATGTGATCGGCTGGCCGAGTCTGGCCAGCGCGGCTTATGACCAGGGGCGTTCAGCGGCGGGCAGTCTGGTGGATAACGGCAGTTGGCGTTACGTCAACGACGTGCCGACGGGTATTTACACCATTCCGGAGATCAGCTCGATCGGCAAAAACGAACACGAGTTGACCCAGGCCAAAGTGCCTTACGAAGTGGGTAAGGCATTCTTCAAAGGCATGGCACGGGCGCAGATTTCCGGTGAGCGTGTGGGCATGCTGAAGATTCTGTTCCACCGTGAAACCCTTGAGGTGCTGGGCGTGCATTGCTTTGGCGACCAGGCTTCGGAGATTGTGCACATCGGTCAGGCGATCATGAACCAGCCCGGTGAAGCCAACACCCTCAAGTATTTCGTCAACACCACGTTCAACTACCCGACCATGGCTGAAGCCTATCGGGTAGCCGCTTATGATGGCCTCAACCGGCTTTTTTAAGCGACTCCGGCCGGAGGCCTGAGCCGGCCGGGGAGACCGATTTCAGTAATTCTCGAGAGTGGCGCTGGCCAAACCGGGAAAGTCTGTAATCAGGCTGTCTACGCCGAAGTCGGCGAGCCTGCGCATCAGTGCGGGCTCGTTGACTGTCCATACCGACACATGCAAACCCTGATTCTGGGCTTTCTTCAAGCGCTCAGGGGTGCACAGTGTCCAGTTCAGCGCCAGAATCTCACAGCCATAACTTTGCGCGACTTTCAGCGGGTCCAGCCAGGCGTACTCAGCGACTAGCCCGCGGCTGATATCCGGGGTCAACTCCTGAGCGGCGCGCAGCACTTCCCGGGAGCTGGAAGTGATGGTGATCTTGTCCAGCAGGCCATATCGTTGCGCCAATTCGCGAATCGCCAACACTGTCGTGGTTGCACGGGTGCGCGAGGCGCTTTTGACTTCCAGCTGCCAATGCTCGAAGTCGCACTTTTCGAACAGTTCCTCCAGTCGCGGGATCGGGCAGGGGTTAACCCAGCCCGGGCCGCCTTTGCGGGCGTCGTAGGTCACCAGGTCCGCGGCGATGTGCTCGTTGACCTTGCCTCGCCGATCGGTGGTGCGTTTCAGAGTCGGATCGTGGATCACCATCAGCTCGCCATCGCGAGACAAATGCAAATCCAGTTCACAGCGACGCACGCCGTGCTTGAGGCATTCCTGAAAGCTGGTCAGGGTGTTTTCCGGTGCTTCGCCTTTGGCGCCGCGGTGGCCGTAGATAAGGGTCACGTTTACTCCTGGTGGCCTTTAAGGCGTTGGTCTTGGTGCTATTTCCGGGATGCTTTTTTTGTGGGAGCGAGCTTGCTCGCGAAAGCAGTGGTCCGGCTCGAAGAGATATTTCAGCCGTCCTGGCCTCTTCGCGAGCAAGCTCGCTCCCACAGATTCTGTTTTGCCGCATCACAGCGTGTTCATTCAGGCGCTTTTGCCTCAAGCGCCTGGCGCCGAATGGCAGCTTGTCGTTGCAAAATGTATCGGGCGAGGAGCTGGCGTTGCGAGTCGGGCAAGTTGATGAACTCGGTGCCGACCTCGAATTGGCCGCCCGACAGGGTGTCGCAATGAATGACTTTGGCGTGCAACATCAGCGCCGATGCCTGGGGCATCAAGACCATTTTGATCGACAACTGCGCATTCAGTGGATAAGCCTGGGCGCTGTTGAATTGCACGCCGCCTTCGGAAATGATCACTGGTTGCGGGGCTCCCAGCTTGCCCAGCGCGGTTTGCGCGACGACCTGGCCGAGCAGATCGATGCGCTTGCTCAAGGAGCGCAGCAGGTCGCTCATTATCCGGTCCCGATCATCCACCTGGCGCAGCAAGTGCTGGGATTCGAACTCATTGACGTGCAGCTCGCTGAGTAATTCGAACAGTGCCGAGGTCTCGCGCATGGCGGCATGACCCGCCGGATCGGTCGCGGACAGCAGGTTAATTTCCAGTGCGACGCTGTCCTCGATACGGTAGTATTCGCGGCGTTCTTCTTCATCTAATGTCGACATGGCGAACCCATGGTAGCGGCGGTGGTCATAGTGGTTGCTCGCAGTGCTCAGAGTGATTTCGAGTGTAAGGCTGCCTGCCAGGACCCGCCACAAGGACGTTCCCATTCCTCCGAACAAGTCCCTAAATGTTCAGACCTCTTTTTGTATTCATAGGCACGCGTTATACCCGTGCAAAACGCCGTAATCATTTCGTCTCCTTCATTTCCCTGACTTCCATGATCGGCCTCGCTCTTGGTGTAGTGGTGATGATAGTCGTGTTATCGGTCATGAATGGCTTTGATCACGAAATGCGTACCCGCGTCCTGGGCATGGTCCCTCACGCCACCATCGAATCCGGCGAGCCGATCAGCAATTGGCAGGGCCTGGCCGACAAGGTCAAGCAAAACCCGCAGGTACTGGCCGTTGCGCCTTTCACCCAGATGCAGGGGTTGCTGACCAACAATGGCCAAGTGCAGAAAGTGCTGCTCAATGCCATCGACCCGGTTCAGGAACGTAAAGTTTCGATCATCGATAACTTCATGAAGCAGGGCAAGCTGGACGATCTGTCCCCCGGCAGCTTCGGCATCGTGATCGGCGACAAAGCCGCCACCAAACTGGGCGTGACCCTGGGCGATAAAGTCACCTTCGTGGCCCCTGAAGTCACCGTGACGCCGGCGGGCATGTTCCCGCGGATGAAGCGGTTTACCGTGGTCGGTATCTTCCATGTTGGCGCGGGTGAGCTGGACGGCTACCTGGGCCTGACCAACCTTGACGATCTGGGTCGGCTGCATCGCTGGAAAGCGGATCAGGTACAGGGTCTGCGGCTGAAATTCGAGGATCTTTTCGAGGCGCCGCGCACGTCTTATCAAATCGCCCAGACCCTCGGCGATCACAATTATTACTCCCGTGACTGGACCCGCACCCACGGCAATCTGTATCAGGCGATCCGCATGGAAAAAGCCATGATCGGCCTGCTGCTGTTGCTGATTGTGGCGGTCGCGGCGTTCAACATCATTTCCACGCTGGTGATGGTCGTCAACGACAAGAAAGGCGACATCGCGATCCTGCGCACCCTGGGTTCAACGCCGGGGCAGATCATGGCGATCTTCATGGTCCAGGGCACGGTCATTGGCGTAGTGGGCACTTTTATTGGCGCCGTGCTGGGCATCATTGCCGCCCTCAACGTCAGTGCCGCGATCTCTGCACTGGAAGGTCTGATTGGCCACAAGTTTCTCAATGCCGACGTGTACTTCATTGACTACCTGCCTTCTCAGCTGATGGCCGAGGACGTGCTGATGGTCTGCGGCGCTGCATTGATCCTGAGTTTCCTCGCCACCCTGTATCCGGCCTGGCGTGCTGCGCGCACCCAACCGGCGGAGGCGTTACGTTATGAGTGAGTCGGGCATGAGTGATAAAGCAGTATTGAGTTGCCGCAACCTGGGCAAATCCTACGAGGAAGGTCCTGAGTCGGTGGTGGTCCTGTCGGGGCTGCAACTGGAGTTGTTTCCGGGCGAGCGCGTGGCGATTGTCGGCAGCTCGGGTTCGGGGAAAAGTACTTTGCTCAACTTGCTGGGCGGTCTGGACACGCCTTCGCAGGGCAGCGTCTGGCTCGCTGGCGAAGAACTTTCGGCCCTGGGTGAAAAGGCCCGTGGCCTGTTACGCAACCGGGCGCTGGGTTTCGTTTACCAGTTCCACCATTTGCTGCCGGAGTTCACCGCCCTTGAGAACGTCTGCATGCCGCTGCTGATCGGCAAGACCGCCATCCCGGAAGCCCGCAAGCGCGCCACGGCTTTGCTGGAGCGGGTGGGGCTTGGGCATCGTCTGGCGCACAAGCCTTCGGAATTGTCGGGTGGTGAGCGTCAGCGTGTGGCGATTGCCCGGGCTTTGGTCAACCAGCCGGGGCTGGTGATGCTCGACGAGCCAACAGGCAACCTTGATCACCATACCGCTCAAGGCATTCAGGACCTGATGCTGGAGCTGAGCACGTCTTCGCGCACGGCCTTCCTGGTGGTGACTCACGATATGAATCTGGCTCGACAGATGGATCGCGTCTGGCGTCTGGAAGATGGCCGTCTGGTCGAAGCCTGATTGTTAACCCGGCGCAGTCAATCGCGCCGGGATAGTTTTTTCGCGGCATTTTTTACACGGTGCAATACCCATGTTCAGACCGTTATCGATTTTTATTGGCACGCGCTACACCCGCGCCAAGCGCCGCAACCATTTCATCTCGTTCATTTCCATGACCTCGATGATCGGGCTGGCGCTGGGTGTGCTGGCGATGATCGTGGTGCTGTCGGTGATGAATGGCTTTCAGCGGGAAATGAGCTCGCGAATCCTCGGTATGGTGCCCCATGCAGTGATCGCCGGGGTCAAGCCTCTCGATGACTGGAAGCCGGTGGCGGCGGCATCCCTGAAAAACCCGGAAGTAACTGCTGCCGTACCGTTCACCGAGATGGACGGCATGCTCTCTTACAAAGGTGCCATGCAGCCGATCCAGATCAGTGGCGTTGATCCGGCGCTGGAGCACGAAGTATCCATCGTTGCCAACCACATCGTGCAGGGCAAACTGCAAGACCTGAAAGCCGGTGAATTCGGCGTGGTGCTGGGCGAGTTGAGTGCCCGTCGCTTTCGCCTGAATGTCGGCGACAAGCTGACCCTGATCGTCCCGGAAATCAGCAGTGCTCCGGGTGGCATCACCCCACGTCTGCAGCGCTTGACCGTGGTCGGCATCTTCAAGGTCGGTGCCGAACTGGATGGCTCAATGGCGTTGATCAACGTCGCCGACGCCGCGCAGATCCAGCGCTGGCAGCCCAATCAGGTGCAAGGCGTGCGTCTGGCCTTGAAGGATCTGTATAAAGCCCCTGAAGTTTCCACAGCCATTGCGGGTGGTCTGGGCGCCGATTACAAAGCCGACGACTGGACCCACACTCAAGGCAGTCTGTTCAGCGCCATGAAGATGGAAAAAACCATGATCGGGCTGTTGTTGCTGATGATCGTGGCCGTGGCAGCGTTCAACATCATTGCCACCCTGATCATGGTGGTCAATGACAAGGGCGCAGACATCGCGATCCTGCGCACCATCGGCGCCACTCCTAGGCAGATCATGACGATTTTCATGGTGCAGGGGACGGTCATCGGTATCGTCGGCACCCTCATTGGTGGCGTGCTGGGTATCATCGCGGCGATCAATGTCAGCAGTCTGGTGGGCTGGGTTGAGCGGGTCAGCGGCCAGCACATTTTCAGTTCCGATGTGTACTTCATCAACAACCTGCCGTCCGAGTTGCAGGCTGGCGATGTAGTGCTGATCTGCAGTGCCGGTTTTATCCTCAGCTTCCTGGCGACCCTGTACCCGGCGTGGCGTGCAGCGCAGATTCAGCCGGCGCATGCGTTGCGGTATGAGTGATCTGAATTCCTGGTAGGAGCTGACTGTAGGAGCTGCCGCAGGCTGCGAACTGGGTGTGTCAGACAGACTGCCTTCGCGGCCGTCGTAACCTCCGACGGCTCCTACCGGGTTGATTTCAAGTCGGCATCTCAATCAAAAACCGCGTAACACCTGCTTTCGACTCACATCGAATCGTCCCGCCATGGGCCTGGATGATCGACCGAGTGATCGCCAGACCCAGGCCGGCGTGCTCTCTGCTTTCGCTTCGAGCCTGATCGGCGCGATAGAAGCGGTCGAACAGCCGTGTCAACAACTCCTGCGGAATGTCCGCGCCGCTGTTCTCGACAGTGATTCGCGCACGTTCATCCGCTTCGCCCAGTATCACCTTTACATAGCCCCCGGCAGGCGTGTGGCGTACCGCGTTGTCCAACAGGTTTGAAAGCACCCGTCGCAGCATGGTGCGGTCGCCGTCGATGTTGCCGTGGCCGTCGCTGCTCAACGTGACCTGCGCTTCTTCCGCCAGCGGCGCGAAGAACTCCAGAACCGTCCGCACTTCGTCCTCCAGTTGCAAACGCTCGCGGGTTGGCGTGAGCAGGCCGTGCTCGGCCTTGGCCAGGTAGAGCATGTCATTGACCATCTGCGCCATGCTTTGCAGCTCCTCAAGGTTGCTCAACAGCGCTTCTCGATAGTCCTCAATGTCTCGGGGGCGGGTCAGGGTGACTTGGGTGTGGGTCAGCAGGTTGGATAGCGGCGTGCGCAGCTCATGGGCGATATCGGCCGAAAACGCCGAGAGCCGCTGGAACCCGTCTTCGAGTCTGCCCAGCATCCCGTTGAATGCCTGGGTCAGTTCTGCCAGCTCAGTGGGCATTTGCTCCTCTGGCAGGCGCGTGGTGAGAGAGCTGGCAGAAACGCTTGCAGCAATCCGGCTCATGTTGCGCAAAGGCCGCAGTCCGCTGCGTGCCGCCCATGCCCCTAACAACGCGGTAGCCAGCGCCGACAGTCCCACGGTGAGCCAGATCAGACGCTGCATCCTTTGCAGAAAGTGTTGGTGGTGGGTGATGTCCAGCAGCAGCGTCAGCTGTGGGCTGGTCGGGGTCGCGGGTTCAAGCTTGACGGTGTAGGTGCGGTACGCACTCTGATCGCTGATCAGGGTATGCAAGCCGATAAGATTTGCGGGCAGCGATGGCTTGAGCGGTGCACTGTCGAACCAGAGCGCAGCGTCCGCACCGCTGATGCGCAATGCCAGGTCAGGTTGATTGGCCAGCTCGGTCTTGAGCTGCGCTTCACGTCCGGCTAGATCCCGCTCGCTGCGCACGTCCTGCAACAGGCTGCGCAGGCTCGGCAACTTGCTTTCCAGCAGTTGCTGATCCAGCTCGATGAAGTGAGTTTCGCTGGCCTGATTGAAAAGTACCCCGGCAATCAACGAAACCACTGCGGTGCAGGCGGCGAACAGCAGCGCCAGCCGGCTTGCCAACGACCAGCGACGGATCATGTCGGGCGCTCTTCAAGGACGTAACCCATGCCGCGCACGGTATGAATCAGCTTGTCCGGAAACTCATCGTCGATCTTCAGGCGCAGGCGGCGGATCGCAACTTCGATCACGTTGGTGTCGCTGTCGAAATTCATGTCCCAGACCTGGGAAGCAATCAGGGATTTGGGCAGTATTTCTCCCTGGCGTCGCAGCAACAGCTCCAGCAACGAAAACTCCTTGGCCGTCAGATCGATGCGTTTGCCACTGCGTTCAACGCGGCGGCGCAGCAGGTCCAGGCGCAGGTCTGCCAGTTGCAGGTGGGTTTCCTGAGCAGGGCTGTTGCCCCGGCGCAACAGGCTGCGCACTCGGGCCAGCAGCTCGGAGAAGGCGAAGGGTTTGACCAGATAGTCATCGGCACCCAGTTCAAGGCCTTTGACCCGGTCTTCCACCGTGTCGCGGGCCGTCAGAAACAGCACTGGGGTTTCCTGCCCCGCATTGCGTACGGCTTGGAGAATCTGCCAGCCACTGCGGCCAGGCAGCATTACATCCAGGATCAGCAGTGAGTAGTCGCCCGTCAGCGCCAGATGCTGGCCATTACTGCCGTCAGCCTCCAGCTCGGTATTGAACCCGGCTTCACTGAGGCCTTGGCGCAGGTAGTGACCGGTTTTAGGTTGATCTTCGACGATCAGAATCTTCATCAAGGGCTCGTGGCTCAGGGCTGTGGCGTGAGAACAGGAGTGCTTTATAGCGTGAGTGGTCGCTGCATATCGCAACCTGACAACTTTGTAATCTTGCCGTCAGCTTGCTGGCAGTGCGCAACAACTACTGTAGGGGCATTGATTGTCGCTCATTTGGAGAAAAACCATGCCGTCCATTGCACGCCTTGCGCTGGTTGCTGCGCTGCTGACCTTGAGCCAGCCGTTGTTGGCCGATTCCGCTGGCTCATTGCCATTTGGCCATGCTGCGCCTGCGGCCAAGGCGTCGCGGACGGTTGAACTGGTGCTGGGCGATATGTATTTCGAACCCAGGAACTTACAGGTCAAAGCCGGCGAGACAGTACGTTTCGTTCTGGTCAACAAAGGCCAGTTGTTGCATGAGTTCAACCTGGGGAATGCAGCCATGCACGCGAGCCATCAGCAGGAAATGCTCAAGATGCAGCAAAGTGGCATGCTCACGCCAACCGGCATGCAGCACCATGGCATGGGCCATGGCGGGGAGATGAAGCACGATGATCCCAACAGTGTCTTGGTTGAGCCGGGCAAAACCGCCGAGCTGACCTGGACATTTGCCAAGGCCGCCGATCTTGAGTTCGCCTGCAACGTGCCCGGCCATTATCAGGCGGGCATGGTCGGCAAACTGACAATTACTGACTAGGCGCTGAAAGCGAGGCGCAAACCCTATAAACTTACGCCTTAATCCGTCCGCTTCATGTGATTCAGGTACCGTCATGCATCCCGCAGCCGAACACTCGCCGCTGGGCAAATCCAGTGAATACATCGCCACGTACACGCCCTCACTGCTGTTCCCGATCCCGCGTGCCACCAAATGGGCCGAGTTGGGCCTGACTGCCGAAACCTTGCCTTACCAGGGTGTCGACTTCTGGAATTGCTATGAGCTGTCCTGGCTATTGCCGTCAGGCAAACCGGTCGTGGCGATTGCCGAGTTCAGCATCCCGGCGGACTCGCCCAATATCATCGAGTCGAAATCCTTCAAGCTTTATCTGAACTCGCTGAATCAGACGGCTTTTGCTGATCGCGCCGAGTTGACTGAGACGCTGGTCAAGGATCTTTCTGCGGCTGCGGGCAAGCCGGTGGGTGTGCGGATTCGCAGTCTTGCGGATATAGAAAGCGATGGCGTGGCGAGCATGCCAGGCACCTGCATCGATGAGCTGGACCTGACTATCAGCAGCTATGACCGGCCCCAGCCCGAGCTGCTGCGCTGCGACGATTCACAGGTGGTTGAGCAAAGCCTGCACAGTCACTTGCTGAAATCCAATTGCCCGGTGACCAGTCAGCCGGATTGGGGCAGCGTTGCCGTCGAGTACCGCGGGGCGTTACTGGATCCTGCGAGCCTGTTGGCTTACATCGTCAGCTTCCGCCAGCATTCGGACTTCCACGAGCAATGCGTCGAGCGGATCTTCATGGATCTGCAAGCGTTGCTCAAGCCGGAAAAATTGACGGTCTATGCGCGTTATGTGCGCCGTGGCGGGCTGGATATCAATCCGTATCGCAGTACCGAGGTGATCAGCGCGGATAATCGTAGGCTGGCCCGGCAGTAAATCGCAGGTCTCAACCAAGCCCGTCACTGATCATGACGGGCTTTTTTATTGCTTCAGATGCCGATGTTGCCCAGGGTCTGGACGATATTGCGCAGGGTGCCGGCAATGCCCGGATGCTCCAGCTCGAAGCGTTCCACTGCCAGATTGACGCCGTCGGCCAGGCTGGTGTCCTGGGTGACAGTTTCCAGTTCGATCTGCGACTGGATTTGCCCCATGAGTTGCTGCAGGTTTTCGCGCTCGGCTTCCGAGAGAGGCGGGTTCTGCTCCAGTTGCTCGCGCAGGGTATTGAGTTGTTCTTGCAGTTCGCGGGCAGGCATGACGTGCTCCTTCTTTGATAAGTCTGTCCCATGGACCCCGGCGTGACGCTAAAGGTTCGTCATGGGTATGTGACAAGACTAATCCACTCCGGCGCGACTTGCATGATGGCGGTCAATATGTGCATCGGGTGGGGCAACTCATTCCCACAGGTGTCGCCTGCTGCTAAGGTTTTTCACCCTTGGTACGGCGCAGCGCGATATCCGCGAGGCACGACTGCAGATCCCCAAGATGGTCAACGACCGAGTGCACGCCCAGTGCGTAGAGTTGCAGCGTTGCCTGCCCGCGCAGGTATTCGCGCTCGGCATCAGTCAGTGCCTGCCATTGCGACGGCGAGAAGCCGCACAGCGAGCCGCAGGACGCCAGGCCCACCGTCCACAAACCTGCATTGAGTCCCGATTGCAGCAGGCGCGGTTCGCCACTGACCAGTACGCAGCCATCCAGCCGGCTGACGTTCAATGTCATCAGTGCCTGCCAGCAAGCGTCCGGTGCAGGCCATTTCGCGTTCGCCGCAGATGAGGTGCTGATCAGGTGCGCTACAGGTTGCGCCAGCTGTGCGCTGATGCGCGCAGGCAACTCATCCAGCCATGCGCACGGCACGCCCTGTTGCTGAAGGCTTTGCAAGACTTTCAGCGCGCCCGGCGTTGCCTGCTGGTGCGCATTGCTGAGCTCGCCATCTCCAGCTTTGAGGTTGCGACCCGCTTGTGCTCCGAAATCCACCAGGCAGCCGCTCAGCCCGAAGAGCACGGCGGTGAAGGCGGGAAGGGGGGTATTCACAGGCGCGAGCATGGCGATATCTCTTAAATAACGCTGAACGCTACGAGGTCTGTGTGACAGTAAGATGAATGCCTGATGATGGCGTTTAAACCTGTTTTGGAGGTCTGACAGATTTCCATGTCCGCGCCGCTGCCTAATTACGTTCATATGCCTTTATACTGCTGGCCTTGACGTGTGGGGGCGTAGCACCCGCTTCATTATCTTTTGAGGAGTATTAGCTATGCCCGAGACCGGTGCAGGCTCGTTGAATCGTCTGGCCAAGCTGTTGTTTTGTGCCGGTGTAGTGCTGGCGCCAATGGCCGCGCAGGCTGCTGAAGAAGACCCGTGGGAAAGCGTCAATCGGGTGATTTTCCGCTTCAACGACACCGTTGATACCTATGCCTTGAAGCCTATTGCTCAGGGTTACCAGTTCATTACTCCGCAGTTCGTTGAAGACGGGGTTCACAACTTCTTCAACAACATCGGCGACGTAGGCAATTTCGCCAACAACGTGTTGCAGGCCAAACCTGCCGCCGCTGGCGTCGATACCGCACGTTTGATCTTCAACACTACTTTTGGTCTGCTGGGTTTTATCGACGTCGGCACCAAAATGGGCTTGCAGCGCAGCGATGAAGATTTCGGTCAGACGCTGGGTTACTGGGGTGTGCAGAGCGGGCCGTATGTAGTGATCCCGTTGCTGGGCCCAAGCACCGTGCGTGATGCTGTCGCCAAGTATCCGGACACCTACACTTCACCGTACAAATACATCGATCACGTGCCAACCCGTAATACTGCGCTGGGCGTGAATCTGGTTGATACCCGCGCCAGCCTCTTGTCGGCAGAGCGCTTGATCAATGGTGACAAGTACATCTTCATCCGTAATGCGTTCTTGCAGAACCGCGAATTCCGGGTCAAGGATGGCCAGGTTACCGACGACTTCTGATAGACCCTGCATGCAGAAATAAAGGCGACCTGTGGTCGCCTTTATTTTTTACAGTTGTGAACCAGTTCCAGCCTGCTTCAGCTCATGGACACGATGCTCAAGCCCAATTTTTGTCCGCCTTCAGGCTCGTCAGTCGCCCAGACGACCTCGGTTTCAGCTTCCAGACCTTTGAGTGCCGCGTGATCGGAATCGATTCGCACGCTGAGTTTGTCACCCACCTGGAACCTGCGTGGCGCCTGTACCTGCATGCCCGAGCTAGACAGATCAAGGCATACCGCCGGTATGACCTGGCCTGCGTAGATCAGGCTGATTTCAGCATCCACGCGCATGCGGATGTAGTCGCGTTTCTCCTCGTAGCTTCGATCATTGAGGCTCATGTCATGTCCTTCGTTTTCGTTGCTGAATACACGGTTCTTATAACTCTGAGCGATTTGCGATGTAAAGACGCAAATCGGCGACCGGAGCGTGCTTGAAACGCCCGTCGGATGGGAGTACCGTCTGCGCCTTGAAGGGCACCTCTGAAACGCCAGTACCGGATCAAAAGTCCCGGTTGGTGATCAGAGAGGCTAGAAGCGAATCCAGTACGCAGACCCGTGAACCGGGTTGCCTACGCCAACCTACTCTGGCGCCGTTTGCCCACATGCAGAAAACCAGTGCCACGCTGCTGATAATCGATGACGACGAAGTAGTGCGCGCGAGCCTCGCCGCCTATTTGGAAGACAGTGGCTTCAGCGTCCTGCAAGCAACCAATGGCTTGCAGGGCATACAGATATTCGAGCAGGAAAAGCCCGATCTGGTGATCTGCGACCTGCGCATGCCGCAAATGGGCGGGCTTGAGCTGATTCGGCAGGTCACTGCCATTGCGCCAGAGACGCCGGTGATCGTGGTTTCCGGTGCTGGGGTGATGAACGATGCCGTGGAAGCGTTGCGTCTGGGCGCTGCCGATTACCTGATCAAGCCCCTGGAAGACCTTGCGGTTCTGGAGCATTCCGTGCGTCGGGCACTGGATCGTGCGCGACTGATGCTGGAAAACCAGGTATATCGTCAGAAGCTCGAAACCGCTAACCGCGAACTCGAGGCCAGCCTGCATTTGCTTCAGGAAGACCAGGATGCAGGTCGTCAGGTGCAGATGAACATGCTGCCGACGACGCCCTGGTCAATCGATCAATTCAACTTCGCCCACGAAATCATCCCTTCGTTGTATCTGTCGGGGGATTTTGTCGACTATTTCCGCGTGGATGAGCGTCGGGTGGCTTTTTATCTCGCGGATGTTTCCGGGCATGGCGCTTCTTCGGCCTTCATCACCGTGCTGTTGAAGTTCATGACCACGCGCTTGTTGTTCGAGTCCAAGCGTGGCGGTACCTTGCCTGAATTCAAACCTTCGGACGTGCTGGGTCATATCAATCGCGGTTTGATCAGCTGCAAGCTGGGCAAGCATGTGACGATGGTGGGCGGCGTGATCGACGAAGAGTCCGGGCAGCTTACCTATGCGGTTGGCGGCCATTTACCGCTACCGGTGCTTTATACCCCGGATGAAACACGCTACTTACAAGGCCGTGGTCTGCCGGTCGGTTTGTTCAATGAGGCAACATATCAGGATCATGTGATCGACTTGCCTGAGTCCTTCAGTTTGACCCTGTTGTCTGATGGCATTCTTGATCTGTTGCCCGGTGATACACTCAAAGAGAAAGAGGCCGCATTGCCTGAATTGGTGAAAGCGGCGGGTGGCAGCCTGGATGGCTTGCGCCAGACTTTTGGATTGGCCACGCTCGGGGAGATGCCGGATGATATCGCCTTGTTAGTGTTGAGCAGGAACCTTGAATGAGTACCGGTAGAATCCAGTTCGCCGAACAGGAAGGGACGTTCGTTCTCAAGTTCGTTGGGGAAGTCCGTCTGACCCTGTGTTCGGCTTTGGATGCCACTATTGAAAAAATCTTCACCGCGCTGAATTTCTCCGCGGTGGTGATTGATTTGACCGAAACCCGCAGCATCGACAGCACGACACTGGGCTTGCTGGCCAAGCTGTCGATTTTGTCGCGGCAGAAAGTCGGGCTGTTGCCGACGCTGGTGACCACCCACGAAGACATCACTCGACTCTTGCAGTCGATGGGTTTCGATCAGGTGTTCAATATCGTCGACCGGCCGATCCCGCGTCCTGAGTGCCTGACGGACCTGCCGTCCCAGGATCAGTGCGAAGAAGTGGTCAAGGCCAAGGTTCTGGAGGCGCACAAGATCCTTATGGGCCTGAACGATTCCAACCGTGAAGCTTTCCATGACCTGGTAAATGCTCTGGAGCGGCACTGATCAGTCAGTGAGCTCCCATTCACAGTGAATCATGGGCAGCAAAAAGGGCGGCACCCGCGAGGATGCCGCCCTTTTACGTTCAGCGTTTCGGATCAGACCTTGGCGCGGAGCAGCGCTTCGAGTTTTTCCTGATCGCGAGCGAACTGACGGATGCCTTCAGCCAGTTTCTCGGTCGCCATCGCGTCTTCGTTGGAGGCCCAGCGGAATTGGCTCTCGGACAGTGTCTGGCGAGGTTCACCGGCGTTGCCTGGCGCCAGTTTGCGCTCCAGAGTGCCAGTGTCTTCGGCCAGTTTCTGCAACAGGTCGGGGCTGATCGTCAGGCGATCACAACCGGCCAGTTGCTCGATCTGGCTGATGTTACGGAAACTGGCGCCCATGACCACTGTCTTGTAGTCGTTGGCTTTGTAGTAGTTGTAGATGCGGCTGACGGACTTCACGCCCGGATCCTCCGCGCCCACGTAATCTTTGCCTTCGGCTTTCTTGTACCAGTCGTAGATCCGGCCTACGAACGGCGAGATCAGAAACACGCCGGCATCCGCACAAGCCTGGGCCTGAGCGAAAGAGAACAGCAGGGTCAGATTGCACTGGATGCCTTTCTTTTCCAGTACTTCAGCAGCGCGGATGCCTTCCCAGGTGGAGGCGAGCTTGATCAGGATGCGATCTTTGCTGACACCGGCCTGGTCGTACATCTCGATCAGGCGCTCTGCGCGCTCGATACAGGCGTTTGTGTCGAACGACAGGCGAGCGTCGACTTCAGTCGAAACCCGGCCCGGTACAACCTTGAGGATTTCCTGGCAGATGGCAACTGCAAAACGGTCTGATGCCAGCCCGATATCGCCATTACTGCCGCTGAAAGCTTCTCTTAGGCGCTCAGCATTGCTTTCGCTGGAGCCTGCCTTGAGCAGTAGTGATGGGTTGGTCGTGGCGTCGACCGGCTTGAGCTTTTCGATGGCTGCGAAATCGCCGGTGTCGGCAACAACGGTGGTGAATTCTTTGAGTTGATCCAGCTTGGAAGTCATGAGCGTGCTCTGTCCTGTGCGGTTAAGTGACATTACCCGAGCGTTGCCGCCCACTCAAGGGCGCAAAACATAACGACGCGCCAGAACAGGGCGTCTCATGGCTCGGGGAGGTGAAAACTCGATCCAGACTGATTTGAGCGCTACGCGGGCTGCTTGTTCCCCGGCTTTAACGACCTTCCAGCAGACCGGCAGCCTGATCCAGCAATGCCAAAGGATCCTGAGTCTTGTGGATGTCCACCGACAGCAATTGCCGAAAGCGCCGCGCTCCCGGGAAGCCCGTCCCCAGGCCAAGCACATGGCGAGTGATGTGATGCATCGCGCCGCCGTTCTGGATGTGCGCGGCTATATAAGGCCGCATCGCTGCCAGCGCTTCAGCGCGGGATATAACCGGCGCGCTGCTGCCAAAGAGTTGCTGATCCACCTCAGCCAGCAGATAAGGATTGTGATACGCCTCGCGTCCCAGCATCACGCCATCAAATACCTGCAAATGCTCATGGCATTGTTCAAGGGTCTTGATCCCTCCATTGAGTATGATTTCAAGGTCGGGGAAGTCGTGTTTGAGCTGAGCGGCAACGTCGTAACGCAGCGGCGGGATGTCGCGGTTTTCCTTGGGTGACAGGCCTTCCAGAATCGCAATCCGGGCATGCACAGTGAAACTCGTACATCCCGCCTCACGGACAGCGCCGACGAAATCACACAACTGCTCGTAACTGTCGCGGCCGTTGATCCCGATCCGGTGCTTGACCGTTACCGGAATCGACACCGCATCGCGCATGGCCTTGACGCAATCGGCCACCAACTGCGGGTGCCCCATCAGCACCGCGCCAATCATATTGTTCTGCACCCGATCGCTCGGGCAGCCGACATTCAGATTGACCTCGTCATAACCACCCACCTCAGCCATCCGCGCACACGCCGCCAGATCCGCCGCGACACTGCCACCCAACTGCAACGCCAACGGATACTCCGCAGCATCATGTTGCAGAAACCGATGGGAATCGCTATTGAGCAACGCACCTGTGGTGACCATCTCGGTATATAGCAGGGCGTGTTTGGACAGAAGTCTCAGAAAGTAGCGGCAATGACGGTCCGTCCAGTCCATCATCGGCGCAACAGAGAAGCGGCGGGACGGCTCGGGGCTGGTGGGGCGAAGGCTGTTGAGAGCTTCGGGCAACATGGTGTTCAACGTATCTTTACCAATTCAGGGCAGTGTCAGTCGGTGCTGATCACGGGGCGGAAAGGGTGGAGTTTACCAGAGAGAGGGCAGGCTCACCCGACACATCCCGAGTGGCCGCAGCCACCCATCCTCGAGCTTGACCTCAACCTAACCCAAGGTCCGACACTGGCCGCTCTTTTTCAGGAGCAGGCCCATGACCCAGACCAAGCCCAACCATCCAAACGGGTTCCAACTATCCAACCCTGAAGGCCTTTACGATCCCAGCCAAAACGGCTACTCCCACGTCGCTGAGCTACAGCCCCAGGCGCGGCTTTTATATATCGCCGGGCAGGGCGGTGAGGATCCGCAGGGCAAACTTTCTGTTGAGTTTGCCGAGCAGGCGCGGCAGGCGCTGGCCAATCTGGGGACGGCGTTGCGATCCAGAGGCGCGGGTTTTGCTGATGTGTTCAAGTTGACCTTGCTGATTGTCGGCCATGACGAAGCCAGGCTGCGTCTCTGGGTCGAGGCGCTGGATCAGGTGTGGGGTGGGGCGATGAAGCCGGTCTGTACCTTGATCCCGGTGCCATGCCTGGCGCTGAGCGGGATGCAGATTGAAATCGATGCGGTTGCCGCATTGTCATGACCTCAGGGCTGTATCCCGTGAATGGGCATGATCTGTGTCTGTCGGGGTATTTCCGAGGTTGATACTGTCCGGGTTCCCGATATTGGTATTGAGGCAAAAAGATGGAGCTCACTGGCGTTGCATTTGGCACTACCGACTGGTCGAAAATCGAGCCAGAAATCCATCCCGGTGAAACAGGCAGCGCCAATTGGCGAACTTGCCATTTCGGCACGACGCGGGTGCGAATGGTGGAGTACAGCGCTGGTTATCTGGCCGATCATTGGTGCTGGCGGGGCCACGTTCTGTTATGTCTGGAAGGTGAACTGCACACCGAGCTGGAGGATGGCCGAATCTTCGTTCTGACTCCTGGACTGAGTTATCAGGTGGGCAATGATATGGAAGGGCACCGGTCATCGACTGTGACGGGAGCGAAGTTGTTTGTTGTGGATTGACGGCGAGTGGAGTCCGCCGTTTACCGCTTCGCGCTCTACATGAGTGCTCTGCAGTAAACGGCGATACCTTCCAGGCTTAGCGGTTACGCGTGACCCGCCACACGGTGTTAGCCAGGTCGTCGGCGATGATCAGCGCGCCTTTAGGATCGACGGTGACGCCCACAGGACGACCGCGGGTTTTGCCATCGGCACCCCGGAAGCCTGTGGCGAAGTCCACCGGTTCACCTGCGGGGCGGCCGTTGTTGAAGGGCACGAAAATCACTTTGTAGCCCACCGGATTGTCGCGGTTCCAGCTGCCGTGTTCACCCACGAATGCACCATTGGCAAACTTGTCGCCCATTTCCGGGATGGAGAAGTCCACACCCAGCGCAGCGACGTGGGAACCCAGGCTGTAATCAGGTTTGATGGCAGCGGCGACCTTTGCCGGGTTCTGTGGCTGGGCGCGGGTATCCACGTTCTGGCCCCAGTAGCTATACGGCCAGCCGTAGAACGCGCCTTCGCGCACCGATGTCAGGTAGTCAGGGACCAGGTCCGGGCCCAACTCGTCACGTTCGTTGACCACTGTCCAAAGTTGCCCGGTAACCGGTTCGATGGTCAATGCCGTCGGGTTGCGCAGACCGGTTGCATAAGGCTTGTGGGCACCGGTCTGAGCGTCGATCTGCCACACCATCGCCCGGTCAAGCTCGACTTCCATGCCGCGCTCCGTGACGTTGCTGTTGGAACCGATACCGACGAACAGCGAGCGACCGTCCGGGCTGATGGTCAGCGACTTGGTCCAGTGATGGTTGATCGCCGACGGCAGGTCAGTGACTTTGGTCGGCGCGCCAGTGGCTTTGGTCTGGCCTTCTTCATAGTCGAAGCGTACCAGCGCATCCTGATTGGCGACGTACAGCTTGCCATCGGCAAACGCCAAGCCATACGGCGCGTTGAGGTTGTCGGCGAAGACTGTCTTCATCTCGTAGGTGCCGTCGCCATCTGCGTCGCGCAGCAAAGTCAGACGGTTACCGCCCTTAACTTTAGTGTTGCCTTGGGCTTTGATGTAACTGGCAATCACATCCTTGGGTTTAAGTTTTGCTGCGCTGCCGCCACGGCCTTCGGCGATGAGGATGTCGCCATTGGGCAGGACCAGGGTCTGACGCGGAATGGCCAGCTCGGTGGCGATCGCGGTGATGCTGTAACCCTCAGGCACCGTCGGCTTTTGATCACCCCAAAGCGCCGGTTCGGCAATCTTCATACTCGGCAACAGGCTGCGTTGCGGGTCCGGCAGTTTAGGGTCCGGGCCGCGGGCCTGAGTACTGTCGGCCTCGCCACCGCAAGCGCTCAGCAATAGCGCCATGCTTAAAACACTCAGTGCGCCTTGATATTTCATTCGGCACCCCCTGAGCGCACGTTCACGTGGTTGTTGAGATTACTCATGCCTGTCCATGCCGCAACGATGGCCAGCACTGTGACGACTACCGAGAGCACCAGACCCGAGGGCATGACCGCCCAGGCATCTTTTGCATGCTCGAAGGCGTTGACCAGGCCGAGCACCCAAGTGACCAGCAACAGCAGAAAGTACACCACCGGCCGGCCTGTCTTGCGTTCGGCCCGGATCAGATTGATCAGTGCAAAGACCAGCGCCAGCCCGCAGAACACCAAGCCTCCAGCGATAAGCCAGGCGGCGAAGTTGCTCCATTGAATCTGGTAGCTCTGGTAGTAGGCGATGTCGCTCAGCAAGCCGCCGAGAAACAGAGGAACAGTTCCGGCAAGCAAAATCCCGTGAAGGGGCCCGGGCGTACTGCGATAAACGGGATGGGTGGTAACGGTCACGTCGGCTCCTTTATTGTTCAGCGACCCTGGATAGTTACCCGCACGAATGAACGGGTTTATCTCAAGGTCGCGTTGACTGCGCATAGCAAAGGAACGCAACGCCTTAGCCTTAGTTCACTCAGGTTGGTATCTAAATATGTTTTGGGGGGCGGGGGGTGCCTGGCGCCCCGTATTCGTCGCCGTCATAACCTCCGACGCCTCTCATCAAACAGACAAAAAATCTGAATTGAAATGGTTTTCTGTAGGAGCGCACGAGCAGCGCGAGGCCGCGATGGCGGCGAATCAGTCGCACCGCCATCGCGCCCTCGCGGTGCTCGTGCGCTCCTACAGGACCATGGGCTTTGCACTGCCGAGGCAGCGAAAACACACCACCATCCCAGCCTCACACGGCTGGTGAGCGCCTGCAGAAGCCCTGGTTCGCACTATGCTAAATGCCGTGGGTTGTTTGTCTTTACCCGTAAAACAAGAGCAGACGAGGGTTTGATCATGTTGAACTGGAAGGAATACAAGACGCAGTTAATGTCAGGCATTGGCGAGTTGAAAGCGCTGTCGCCGGATTCAGTCAATGGCTACCTGCTTGCCAGTGGTGCGGGTGGCAAGACCAATCATCTGGACGCCAAAACCCGGCAGCTGATTTCTCTGGCGGTGGCCGTCACCACCCGCTGTGACGGCTGTATTGCCGTCCACTCGGCGGAAGCGGTAAAGGAGGGCGCCACTCGTGAGGAAATCGCTGAAGCCCTCGGCGTTGCCATTGCGATGAATACCGGAGCGGCGCTGGTGTATTCGGTAAGAGCGCTGGACGCCGTAACCCAAGTCACGTCTGCAACTGACGTTCGCGGCTAGGAAGAGTCTGATCGACCAGGCGGATGCTGTTGCGTCCGCCTCGTTTGGACTCGTACAGCGCGGTGTCACCCTGTTCAATGAGTGCGGTGAGGCTGGCGGGTGCGTGGTCGAACAGGTTGGCGCCGATGCTAAGGGTGACGGCCTCTGGCGTGACAAAGGTCTGGGAAGCCGCATTATGGAAAAGATCGCGCAGGGTGTTGCCCAGCCCGACGATGCCTTCAGTCGACGCGTTGCTCAGCAGGATGACGAACTCATCACCACCCAGGCGCGCGGCCAGTGCGCCCTGTGGCAATACCGCGCGAATCATTTCACTCAGGGTCACCAGCAATCGGTCGCCTGCGGTATGACCGTACAGGTCATTCACCAGCTTGAAGTTGTCGATATCAATCAGCAGCAGCGCGCCCGGCCGGATGGCTGAAACCTGATTCAGCAAGCGCGGTGCACGTACATCCAGGGCGCGGCGGTTGTACAGGCCGGTGAGGGGGTCGCGTGCGGCCAGGCGCGCGATGCGCTTTTCCCGGCGATGACGCTCGGTGCCGGTCATCGACAGGGCAATCAGCATGATCGCCATGGAGCCTTCCACCAGAGAGATCTGAATGATTTCGCCACGAAACGCGGCAAGGTCGATCAGCGTGCCAGGCACCACTGCCGGTATTGCCTTGGCAACGTAAAACAGCCCATGACCCAGAAGCACATATCGCAGTTGCACCGCGCCAACGCTCAAAGATCTGCCGTGGGGCCGCAGCAGGAAGCTGGCTCTGAGGGTCACCGTCGCAACCAGCAGCGAATTGACCGCCAGCATGACTTTTGGCCAGGGTTGTTCGGCTGGCACTGACAGCATCACCAGCCAGGCGAGAAAGATCAGGTACCAGGCGCGGGACAGCCGTGTCTGTGTGAAGCGGGCGACCCCCAGCAGAAAAAGCCAGTGCGCGGTTATCAACAGACCGTTGGCGAACCAGATGCCGATCAGCAACAGGCCGTTCATCCGCAGCAAGGACAGTGTGCAGCCCACAGTAATGGTCGCGAATCCCGCACTCCAGAACAGCAGAGAAGGTTCGCGAACGCTGCGCCACTCCACCGCCAGATACAAAGCGGCGGCTGCGGCAAGGGCAATTGAAAGAACTAAAAGTGTCGGTGGATCGAGCGCCATGAAGGCAGGCCTGCTGGAGTCTGTGTGGGGAAAAATTGTAAACGCTGGCATTGATTCCGCAGAGCCATCACTGGCGGCTGCGCGGGATTTTTGACGAGCGCTTCAGCGCCCTGCAAATGCCGGTCCAGAGTCAGGCACTGATCACTATTTCAATCCTGCTCTGCGGCTTGTTCGACGACTGGATAATGAGGTATCAAGAGGCCGGGCTGATTCCTGCGTCATCGGGTCAGCTCTTCAGCGAACCAATTCCATGAGGTGCAAGATGCTTGATCTGCCGAACACGACCATCATTGATGGCAATGCCGTGCGTTGGGGTAAGTCTGGCAGTGGGCCGGCGCTGGTGGCGATACATGGCACGCCGTTTTCATCCCAGGTCTGGCGCAGGATAGTGCCGCACTTCACTGATCGCAGAACCGTGTATTACTTCGATCTGGTCGGTTATGGATTGTCTGAAATGCGCCCGGGTCAGGACGTGTCGCTGGCGGTGCAAAACAAAGTGCTGGCGGCCTTGTTTGCGGAGTGGGGGCTTGAGCGCCCGGACGTCCTTGCCCATGATTTTGGCGGTGCGACTGCTCTTCGAGGCTGGTATCTGGACGGTTTGCGCTACGCGTCGTTGACTATTTTCGACGCGGTTGCCCTGGCGCCCTGGGGTTCGCCTTTCGTGCAGCATGTGCGCCAGCACGAATTGGCCTTTTCGGGCATGCCGGATTACATGCATCGCGCGCTGCTTCGCGCCTATCTGCAAACCTCGGCGCATCACCCATTGTCGGAACAGGCGCTGGATATCTACAGCAAGCCCTGGCTCGGGCCGGTGGGGCAACCGGCGTTCTATCGCCAGATCGCGCAGATGGATCAGAGATATACCGATGAGATCGAGGGCCTTTACGACCGACTGGATTGCCCGGTCACGGTGCTTTGGGGGCAGAACGACAACTGGATTCCAGCTGACAAGGGCCAGGCCTTGGCGCGGCTGATTTCTGACTCTGATTGCAGAATGATCCCGGACGCCGGCCACCTGGTTCAGGAGGATTGTCCTGAAGCCATAGTGGCGGCGGTGCTCAAAAACCTGAGTTGATGCCCCTTGCGGAGGCGGGAGGCAGCACCGAATCGTCAGGTCTCATGCGCGCTTGGGCAGTTTCCAATTGGGCCGTATGAAGTGGCAGGTGTAGCCATTCGGCAGGCGCTCCAGGTAGTCCTGATGCTCGGGTTCTGCTTCCCAGAACGGTCCCGCGGGCTCGATTTCGGTGACCACGCGGCCTGGCCAGAGCTTGGAAGCGTCGACGTCAGCGGCGGTGTCTTCGGCGATGTCGCGTTGCTGTTCAGTCAGGTAATAGATCGCTGAACGGTAGCTGGGACCTAGGTCGTTGCCCTGACGGTTGGGCGTGCTGGGGTCGTGGATCTGGAAGAAGAACTCCAGGATCTGCCGGTAGCTGATAACAGCAGGGTCGAAAACGATTTCAATGGCTTCAGCGTGGTTACCGTGATTGCGGTACGTGGCGTTCGGCACATCGCCGCCGGTGTAACCGACCCTGGTGTGCAACACGCCGGGGTAGCGCCGCAGCAAATCTTGCATGCCCCAGAAGCAGCCGCCGGCAAGGATGGCGGTTTCGGTTTGGCTGGTCATGATGGGTCCTCAGGGAGTGGGATATAGCCGATGTTATGAGGGCGAGTTGGTTGATTCCAAGGTTGAAGAAGAAATCAGCGCAACAATCCTGGCGCTAGGAACCCGATGCTTGCCGAAGCGTGATGCGTGTCAGCTCCGACGGCCGGCCCAGACGAAGGGCGAAGCCAGGCCAGAGGGCCGTGCCGTTGTTGACGTAAAGTTGCATGCCGTCGACGTTGTAGAACCCGGAAACAAAGCCTTCATTCGCCAGGGCAATCACCCGATCCAGCAGCAGGATCATTCCGCCATGGGTATGGCCCGACAACTGAAGCGCAACTCCCTGGCTGGCTGAAAATTCAGCATTCCTGGGTTGATGGTCGAGCAGGATGATCGGCGCCTCTTTCGGCGCGCCTTTGAGCGCTTGTTTCAAGTCAGGCGCAGGAAAGCCGGTTTTCGGTGCAGTGACATCCGTGACCCCGGCCAGCACAAAGCGTGCTCCGTCACGCTCAATCAGGGTATGACTGTTTGCCAGTGGCTTCATGCCCAGGGAGACGAAGTGCTGCATCCACGCCTCGTTGTCGAAGAAATACTCGTGATTGCCAGGGATGACATACACCCCGTCCGGAGCATGAAGGTCGCGCAGAGCCTCAATGTCGAGGTTCCGATTGCTGATCGAGCCGTCGATCAAATCGCCAGTCACAACGATCAGGTCAACCCCCAGGGCGTTTGAATCCTTGACGACTGCTCGGGTCCAGGGTTCGTCAAAAAGGCGGCTGATGTGCAGATCTGTCAGCTGCAATATCTCGTAGCCTTCGAATTGTGGCGGCAGGTTTTTGATCGCTACCTCAATATCCTTGACCGGCGGGACGCGCACCGCTTGAGAAACGCCAATCGCCGAAAGCACTACCGCCGCCGTACCCAGGCCATAGCGCAGGCCTGCCGGGATGGTCAGCCATTGCCGGCGAACCAGCATCGCCAGCAACGTCCCCAGATCGACAATGATTTGCAGCACGGCAATCAACAAGATTGCGCCAAACCCCCAGTTGAACAGCATCACGATAACGCGTGGAAACTCCGGTGAGAAAACACTGCCCGAAGAAAACCGCGAGTACAGGTGATATTGCGATGCAAGCAGGAACAGCACGGCAACTGCAATTCTCGCCGCCAGCGTCCAGGGCATCGGCCAGATAAAACGGACGATGGCGTACAGGCAGGGCAGGCTGAACATTACGTGAAACATCAAGTCGTTCCTTTGGCTGGCGGGAGCTTACATCGAGTGCATCGGCTGCGGAGTCGACCTACGCTACAGCACAGGGTTCATTGTTACGACTGCACAGTAGCCACTTCCCCAGGCAAATTTCTCAGCGCCGATCAAAAACAGTTGTCAATTTCGACAGCAAGAAACAGAGCGCGAACAGCTCGCGGCTACGCCTAGCATAAAGCTCAACCTTCATTGGAGCGGACCATGGGCTTTCGGATATCTGGACTTTGCGCTGAACCCTTCCAGGTTTTTTTTGGATTACCTGACCAGCAATTGGCATCACTTGGAATCAAGCGTTACATCGTCGACCGCCAGCCTGGTTTTCCAGACCGCATCGAGATGAAGGATGCAGAGTTGGGTCAGAGCATGCTGTTACTCAACCATGTTTGCCAGCCCGCCGAGACTCCCTATCGTGCTTCACACGCTATTTTCATAAGGGAAGGTGCAATGCAGACCTTTGACGCAGTTGATCAAGTGCCTGAATCAATGCGCATCCGACTGCTCTCGCTGCGTGCCTACTCGGAGGACGGAATGATGATCGACGCTGATGTAGCAGAGGGTACGGCCATAGAGCCGATCATCCTTCGAATGTTTGAAAATCCCGCCGTGAGTTACATCCATGCCCACAACGCCAGGCGCGGCTGTTACTCCGGACGTATCGATCGGGCATAGAGGAGTTGAATTGCCTAGCTGGCCAGTGAAATGGCCATGTCTATGGCGATGAGGGGGACAAAGGCAAGAGTGATCATCGTATAAGACTGGCGTGATTTGGCTTTGAATGCGCACACAGGAAGCACAATCATGAGCAGGTCCAGTACGCCCCAAAGCGCAATCGGAGACGCATGGAAGAACGTCATATTCACGATGAATCCGAGTAAGAAATAACTCGAGAGCGGCAGCAGTGCGTACCGGCCATCTTGTTCGAAGTAAACCCGCAGTCCACTCTGCTCGTCCTCATTGCGGCTTGGAAGTAACAAGGCAGCGGATACAAACAGCGACAGCGCCAATAACACCAGCAGCAGAAACTCGGGAAACGTGAAGGTCGCTTTTATGTCCGGCAGTGCGTTGACTGCCCACCAGAACTCCAGTTGCGTCGCAAAAAGCATGGCGGCCCAGACAAGCGCCACCCAATCGGGCGCTGCTGTGCGACGAATGCGGAACACGGTCAACATCCCCAAAAGAAGGCGCGTGACGGACAGCCCCAATATCATCGAAAGGACTGTGGCAACGATGGGGAAGTTGCTCATGACACCTCCAGTGGGTCCATACTCTGGTTTAAGGGCTGAGCCTAACAGCAGGCCGGCAAGATCAGAAGAGACTTGATACCGCGCCAGTCCCTCTGGCTCCCACTCAGCAAGCGGATCGCTGCAATACAAGGTTCAGCAGACAATCTTGCGGATCTGCTTTTGCAACTGAATGAAGTTTTGATTCTGGAAGTGGGCGACAGGTCTTGAAGGCCAACAGCCTGAATGACGACTTGCTTTTCTGATCTAAGTCAATATTTGAGTAACTGTTCCGATCACTATTCCCTTTGGCGCAGCTCTGAAGCCTCAGTCATACGGCCCGCCTCATTGCGTTAACTCGCGCATATAGCACGCTTCACGATTACAAAAAGGAGAGTCTAATGAGCACGTCCAGAACGCTGCCGCCTTATCTTGCGCAACGTTATCCGGTGATGTTAGTGGTCAATTCGCAATTGCCGAACGAAAGCGTGGTGGTTCGCAGCACCCTTGAGGTCTCTGCCGCACTCAAGGCTCTCGACTTTGAAATAGAGCAGGTCATGTCACTCGAAGATGCCGAAATTGCGCTCACGGCAGACCCTGCTTACTGCTGCGTCATTCTTGGCTGGGGGCTGTGCGTCGAGAATATCGAGCAGGCGTTGAAGGTTATTCAGCTTATCCGTCGTCGAACTAAAAACTTGCCCATCATGTTGGGTATGTCCAGTCAAAATAAAAGTGCTGTACCCCTGGCCTTTGTAGAGGAAGTCGACGGTTTCATCTGGCAACCTGAAGACAGCCCTGCATTTATTGCTGGCCGCATCGAGGCCGCTGCGCGCCGTTATCTGGAGACGATATTGCCTCCCTTCTTCGGGGCTATGGTGAACTTTGCGCAAAGCCATGAATACTCTTGGCACACGCCGGGTCATACCGGAGGTACAGCCTTCATGAAAACGGCTGTGGGCCGCACCTTTCTGGACTTTTACGGCGAGCAAGTGTTGCGCTCTGACCTGAGCGTTTCAGTAGGCCAACTCGGGTCGCTCAACGATCATTCCGGACCTGTTGCCTTGGCAGAAAAGAATGCCGCACGGGTATTCGGCGCCGATTACACATTCTTTTCGGTTGGAGGCAGTTCGGCGAGCAATGAAATCATCCTGCATTCGGCGGTAACCGATGGTGACGCCGTACTGGTGGATCGAAACTGCCATAAGTCGCTGAACTATGCACTGAACATGTCGGGTGCCATTCCTTTATACCTGCGCCCTCGTCGAAACAAGCGAGGATTGATTGGCCCTGTACCGCTCAGCGAATTAACGGTGGAGGCTATCGCAGAAAAACTGTCCGCCAGCCCGTTGATCGCTAATAAGCAGGCGCGGCCGGTACTCGCGGTACTTACCAACTCGACCTATGACGGACTTTGCTATCACGTCGTAAGTACCACCCGCGAACTGAGTAAAAGCGTCGACCGAATTCATTACGACGAGGCGTGGTATGCCTATGCACGCTTCAACACGGTTTATGAAAATCGTTATGGCATGCACCGCGGCGATCGACACTCCAACGATGCCACCGTGACAGTGACTCATTCCACGCACAAGTTGCTTGCCGCTCTGTCCCAGGCATCAATGATTCATATTCGCTCAGGCAAAATCCCGGTCAAACCAGCGCTGTTCAACGAGGCGTTCATGATGCACACCTCGACCTCGCCGCAATACAGCATCATTGCCTCCACGGATGTATCCGCGAAAATGATGGATGACGCAGGCGAATATCTGACCGACGAATCGATCGACGAAGCCATCAGCTTTCGCCAGGCAATGGTCCGCATAACTGAGCAGATCGCTCAGCGCAACGCGGCAGATTGGTGGTTTGGTGTCTGGCAACCGGACGAGGTAGACGGGACACCATTTGCAGAAGTGGAGCGCGAACGCTTGCATCGAAGTGATGCATGGGTGCTCAAGCCCAACGCTCCATGGCATGGCTTCGGTGATCTGGGTGAAAACTACTGCATGCTTGATCCGATCAAGGTCACCCTCTTGACCCCCGGCCTTGACTCGCAAGGCCATCCGCAGGTGCGTGGAATCCCGGCGCCATTGGTGTCCTCGTTCCTGTCCAGTTGCGGCACTGTCGTAGAGAAAACCGAGCCTTACTCCATTCTGGTGCTGTTCAGCATCGGGATAACGAAGGGCAAATGGGGCTCTCTGGTGGCTGCAATGATGGAGTTCAAGAAGCGCTATGACGCCAATGCTCCTCTGGAAGAAGTCATGCCTGAACTTGTCGCAGCGTATCCCGGGATTTATGAAGGGGTAGGGCTGCAAGACCTCGCACAGCGCATGCATGAAGAAATCGCCAGAAGTGGTTTGCTGCGCAACATGGACCAGGCTTTCACGCTCTTGCCCGATCAGGTCAGTACGCCTCGCGCCGCGTACGCGAAACTGGTCAAAGGCGAGATCGAGCAAATCGCCGTACGCGATTTGCAGGATCGAATCGTGGCCGTACAGATCGTGCCTTACCCGCCGGGCATTCCATTGGTAATGCCGGGTGAAGCAGTCGCTGCCGATAAACGGGCGATCATTGACTACCTATTGGCCATGGAGCAGTTCGATGCCCGCTTCCCGGGCTTCGAGCACGACAACCATGGCATCGAGATCGAGCGCGATGCCTCTTCCGAGCTGACCTACAAGGTTTATGTCGTCAAAAAATGATGCTCCATTCTCCTGCGCCCGGAGGATGCTCCCGGCGCGAACCGGGCACGAGGAGTCTGTAATGACTGATTCGAACAAGAAAATGGGTCTCGTGGGGCTCACCACGCTGGTTGCAGTGAACATGATGGGCTCCGGCATCATCATGCTCCCATCAAGCATGGCGCAGTTAGGTGCTGTCTCTTTACTGTCCTGGATTATCACGGCCATCGGGTCCATGGCGATCGCGTACTGTTTTGCTCAGTGCGGGGTTTTTTGTCCACGTACGGGGGGGATGTCTGCCTACAGCGAAGAAGCACACGGCAGGTCAGCGTTCTTCCTGTGTTCGTTTCTCTACTTTCTGTCCCTGGCCATCGCTAACGTGGCGATCGGGATCTCAGCGGTGGGCTATCTGACACCGTTTTTTCCCTGGTTAGGTTCTGGCGCAATTCCGCTGTTCATTGGCTGCGTGGGGCTGCTCTGGCTGACCACCGCCGCAAACTTCGGGGGCGCCAGCATCACTGGCCGGCTGGGGGCTATTACCGTCTGGGGTGTGATCATTCCCGTTGCAGGCTTGAGTGTCATCGGATGGTTCTGGTTCGAGCCGCAGATATTTGCTGATGCCTGGAATCCCAAACAGATTCCGATCGTGGAGGCGATCACCCAGAGTATTCCGCTGACCCTCTGGGCCTTTCTGGGGATGGAGTCAGCGGCGCAAAACTCCGATGCGGTTGAAGATCCCAAACGAAATGTGCCGCTCGCATGCCTTCTGGGCACCTTGGGTGCCGCGGTGGTTTATGTGCTGTCGACGACGGTTATCCAGGGCATCATCCCCAACGCGCAGTTAGCCAATTCAAGCGCACCTTTCGCCCTGGTGTATGCACAGATGTTCAACCCGTTGGTTGGCAAAATCATCATGGCCTTGGCCGTAATAGCGTGTATTGGCTCGCTGCTGGGGTGGCAGTTTACCCTGGCGCAAACCGCCAAGGTCACGGCTGATCAAGGGATGTTCCCTAAACTGTTTGGCACCGTGACATCAGCGGGCGCACCAATAGCGGGAATGATCGTTTGCGGGGTACTGCAGACATTACTGGCGTTATCGACGATCTCCCCCGATGCGCGGGAACAGTTCGGCAAACTCGTCAGCCTGGCAGCGGTTACCAATCTGTTGCCCTACGTGACGGCGCTGTCTGGCCTGCTGGTGATCATGTTCAAAGCCAACGTCAGTCGCAGTGTCTACAGCCGCAATACAGCGGTACTCATGGTGGCAATGGCTTATTCCTATTACGCCATTTATGCATCAGGTAAAGACGCTGTATTTGGCGCCTTCATCGTCTTGGCCGTGGGCTATCTCATCTACGGTTTCATTGCCAAAAGCTTCGTCAGTGCGCAGCCGGTTAGCGCTCCAATTGCAGGGCAGGTTGGACTGCAAAGTGCGTAATTTGGATCTCTGAAACGTGGCTCTCTGAAAACGGGGCTCTCTGAACCCGAACCCTGCGAGGAACAGAATATGAAAAAGCGTCTGCGCAACAGCGTCACGTTAACCATCTTGTGTCTGGCCGGGATGATGCCTCTACAGGCCAGCGCCGATGTGTTATCGCGGATTCGAGGCAGCTCGGCCATCAACCTGGGATATCTGCCGAACGCTTCGCCGTTTACGTCCAACGTGGACGGCAAAGCCGGGGGGTATGCGATCGAGTTGTGCGCAATGATCGTCGACGGCATCAAGTCTCAGACCCAAATGACTAACCTGACTGTTCACTATGTTGAAGTTGCCCAAGGCAATGGCCTGGACGACGTTCGCCAGGGCAAGATTGACCTGCTGTGTACACCTGCCGTTGAAACTCTGGCAGCGCGCAAGTCAGTGAGTTTTTCCATTCCTGTATTCACGGCAGGTTTGACGGCGATTGTGCGCAAGGATGCCCCTAACGATTTGATACGCGTCCTTAATGGCGAAGTTGCCCGCACGGGCCCCACTTGGCGAGCAACGGTGAATCAAGGACTTTCTCATCACACCTACGTCGTTATAGAGGGTGGCGTCACCGAACAATGGATAGATGAGCGGATTAAAACCCTGGGCGTGATTGCTGACGTGATCAAAGTAAAAAGCATTCCCGAAGGTGTGGATTTGATCGCGGCGGGCAAAGGCAGTGCCTTTTTTGCTGATCGACGACTGTTACTCAGCTATGCCGAAAAAAGTCATCGCGCCAATGATTTGCAAGTGCTCGATATGCTCTATGACTTCGCGCCTGTTGCCATGCCTCTGGCCCGCGACGACGAGGATTTCCGCCTGATGGTAGATAGCAGCTTGAGTCGTTTGTACAAATCAGGAGATCTGTTGAAACTCTATTCCAAGCATTTCGGTGACATGAATGAAGTCAATGCCATGCTCTTCAAACTTTATGCGCTGCCGTAATAGTGTCCTATATAACGATCATCGGGCTCGGGGGCTTACCGTAGTCAAAAAGCACAGGGTTAGCGTGACGGTTTGAGCTTGAGCAGCGCTTGAAGGATGGAGCGGCTCAATCCTGCCTGAAGATGATCATGGGCCATGATCAATGCGGTTACGTCACCGCCAGGAGTGGGTTCACTGGTGATGCTTCTGCCCGTGCTCAGGACCTTTTCATCAGCGTCCCGGATTGTCCATCGAGCATCCAGACCAGCCCCTGTCTCTGGTACGGAATCAAAACGCAAAACGTCTACCGCTACTCGGTAGTCGGCATGCACGCGGGTATCTGGTGAGAAAACGGCGATCTGCGGGTTGCCGGTCAGCTGTCCCAGATTGCTCGCGATGACCTGGCCCAGGATGCTTTCCAAAGGTGCAGCCCAACGCGTCTGCTCGAGAATCTCGACCAGATTGTCGCTGTGCGTCAGCACCAATTGTTGTCGCGCCACCAGTTCAGGAACCGTCACTGGCCCCACGCTGACGGAGAATGCAGGACTTACTATTGCCCGGTCGCGCTCGGCTGTTGGCCGCAGGGTGTAAAACTGTTCTTTCGGTGTGCTGCCACAGCTGCTCAACGTGAAAGTCAGCAACGTTAACAGTCCCAACCAGACCCGTTTCATCGTCTATCCTCCTGCTTGCCCCGAATCAGCGCTTCGGGATGGCGCTCAAGATAATCGGCGAGGCTGCGCAACGTTTTTGCAGTCCTCGCCAATTCCCTAATCGCTTCGTGAGAATCCTCCAGCAAAGGTTTATTGGCTGCGACAAGCCCTTGCGCTGAGCTCACGGCCTGGCGCGCCTCGATCAAGGCCGCCGTGATTTGAGGGGTTACCTGGGTATTCAGGCGATTCAAAAGACCGCTGGCTGCCTGCAATGTCTGGCGCAAGTCTGAGCCGATCTGCTCGATAGGCAGCTTCTCCAGCCGCCCGGCGATACTTTTCAGGGATGCCTGTATTTCTTCCATGCGACCGGGCACCGTCGGTAGCTCAGGCACCTCACTGGCCCAGTTGATGCTCGCCTTGTCGACACTCGGGAAGAAATCCAGCGCAACGTAGAGCTGCCCTGTCAGTAGATTTCCACTGCGCATCTGAGCCCGCAGTCCGTTTGCCACCAAGCCATCCAGCAACTGTCTGCGCGCCTCATCTGAAAGTTTCGTGCGGTTCTTGTCGCGGGCGCGCAACTTCAAGCGCTCCGGGTAAAGGCGAATTTCAACGGGCATCCAGATCGCATGCTTGGCGGGGTCCATTTCCACCCAGATATCCGAGACTTCACCTAGCGTAATACCCTGGAAATCAACCGGAGATCCCGGAACGAGGCCTTTGAGCGATTCGTTGAAAAGCACCACCATTTTCAACACGTCGCGCTCGGGGTTGTGCAGGGCTGCCGTTCGCCCGCTGAACAGTTCGAAAACGGTTTCGGGCGGCGCGGCCGCTGATTCGATGGAGTCTGCAGGCGTTTCGAAGGCAATGCCCCCCAGCAGAATAGAGGCAAGTGATTGCGTTTCCATCTCGATGCCGCTGGCGCTGAGCTTGATATCTATCCCGCCAGCATTCCAGAACCGGGTATTTTCAGTGACAAACGCGTCATAGGGCGCGTTGATGAAGATACGCATGGTCAAGCCAAGACCGTCCTTGTCGAGATCGAATGCGACGACCTGACCGACCTGGACGCGACGAAAGAAAATGGGGGAGCCCGGACTCAGTGATCCCAAGTCGTTGCTGCGCAACACGAACTCCCGACCGGGGGTATCGACCTGGATAACCGGCGGTACATCCATTGCGTTGAAGGAGCGCTGCGCCTGATCGGACTTACCCACGGCAACGCCGATGAATGCGCCGGAGAGCACGGTGCTCAACCCTGAAACGTTACCACCGGAAATACGCGGCGTAACCAGCCAGAACGCAGTGTCCCTGACCAGGTGGGCTTTGAAATCCTTGGTAAGTTCTGCGGTAGCGATCACCTGTTTGAGATCGGCCGACAAGGTGACTTCAGTGACCTGGCCAATCTCGACATCCTTGTACTTGAGCTTGGTTTTACCCGCCTCCAGACCTTCAGCGCTTTTGAAAACAATGCTGATGACAGGGCCTTCATTGAGTATCGATGTGATCATCAGCCACCCGCCGATCAGTGCCGCGATCAACGGAACGAGCCATATCCATTGAACCGACCACCTCGATTTTCGGGACGTCTGGGCGTCCGGGACGCCAGACAGATCAGGGGGCAGGGGCGTTTCAGTCATGAGCGTTCTCCAGCGAGTCCCAGATCAGCCGTGGATCAAAATGCATCGCCGCCAACAGGGTAAGTACCACCACAGCCCCAAAGGCCAGCGCGCCGGGACCAGGCTTGATAGTTGCCAGCGCATCGAGCTGCACCAACGCGACCAGTAAGGTGACCACGTAGACATCCAGCATCGACCAGCGCCCCACCAACTCAACCATTCTGTAGAGCTTCGCGCGCTGCAGCGGCTGCCAGCGCGAACCCAGCTGCACGGTGACCAGCAGAACGATCAGCGCCAACAGCTTGGCCATCGGCACCAAAATGCTTGCGATGAACACCACCAGCGCCAGATACCAGGACCCTGAGCGCCACAGATAGACAACCCCGCTCATGATGGTGTCGTCCTGGGACCCGAACAGAGAGCTGGTTTCCATGATCGGCAGCGTGTTGGCGGGTACATAAAGGATCATCGCAGCGATGGCGAATGCCCAGCAGGACATCAGGCTATTGGGTTTTCTACGATGAACCCGGCAACCGCAACGGGAGCAGTGAACCCCTTCTAACCGGCGCGCTTTGAGTAATAGCCCGCAGCCGTGGCAGGTTACGAGGCCGAAGCGGGCTGCGGTGTTGGGCCCGGTCATTGAAATGACTCCAGGCGCGCCCAGAGCTCGCGAGCGTCGAACGAGGAAACTGCCGCCGCCATCAGCAGCATGACCCCGCCAAAGCCCCACAGGGCGATCCCTGGTATGACGGTCGCGAGATGGGAGAGCTTGACCAGCGAGACCAGGACGCCGACTACAAATACTTCGACCATGCCCCACGGCCTGACCATGGTCAGGCTGCGGAAAATCAGCTGCGCATGGGGCGGTCTACGTCGGCAATAGGCCGGCAGCAGCAGGTAGATCATGGTCAGTATCTGCACCAGCGGGGCGACGAAAGTCGTTACCAGCACGAGCCCTGCGACCAGCACCATGTCGGCGCTGTACATGACCTTCGCCGCGCCGATCAATGTGGTCTGGATGTACTCGCCGTTTATCGTGAGGCCGACGATGGGAAACACGTTGGCGATCACGAACAGGATCAGGGTGCCCAGATAGAAAGCCAGGGCGCGCTCCAGCCCTTGAGGATGTAGGCGAAACAGCGTAGCGCCACAGCGACAGCAACGGACTACTCCTTGAATGGGTGGCGGCGGGGCATATTGCAGAAGGTCGCATTCAGGGCATCCAATCAGTGTCTTGCGCGCGGCGTTCATGGCCTTGTCCTGCCCGACGAGGCCGGTTCAAGCCGGGTCAGGTTCTCTGCCTGCTCCACCCAGCCGCCCCCGGTGGCTTTGTACAGGTCGATCATCGTGCCAAGGACGGCGCCCTGAGTATTGGCGAAGTTCAGTTCCGCCTCGAAGAGGTTACGCTCGGCGTCCAATACTTCGATGTAGCTGGTGTAACCATTCTCGTAGCGCAGGCTCGCAAGTCGGGAGTAGGTTCGCAATGCGTCTATCTGGCGTGCCTGAGTAGCCAGCTGTTCACGAGACTTCTGCGACGCAATCAGGGCGTTTTCCACGTCCTTGAACGCAGCCTGAATGGCTTGCTGATAGGCCAGCAACGATTGTCGCTGGATCGCGTTCGCCTGTTGCACCTGCCCGGCGATCCCGCCAGCGGTGAAAATCGGGAAGTTGGCTGCTGCGGCATACGACCATGTCTGCGCCGGCCCGCTAAACAGATCGGAAAGCTGACTGCTGACCGACCCCACCAACCCGGTCAGGGAGATCGTCGGAAAGTAGAGGGCTTTGGCCGCACCAATCCGGGCATTGGCGGCAATCAGGTTGAGTTCGGCCTGGCGCAGATCCGGCCGCTGTTCCAGGACGGTTGACGGCAATCCTTTGGGGACTGATGGCGGGCTCAATTGTCCGAGGGGCTGTCCACGCTTCAACGGCCCGGGATTGCGCCCTAAAAGTACCGCGAGTGCGTTTTCCTGTTGGGCTACCAGCGACTCAAGCCTGGGGACGGTCGCCAGGGACCGCTCATACTCGGATTGACTCTGCGCCAATTCCATTTCGGAGACGACGCTGGCGGTGTAGCGCATTTTGAAAATGTCATAGGAGTCGCCGCGCAACTTGACGGTAGCCCGTGCAATTTCCAGCTGCCTGTCCAGATTGCGCAAGTTGACGTAGCTGCTGGCGACCGACGACACCAGGCTCAAAATGACGGCCCGGCGACCCTCTTCAGATGCCAGAAGCTCTGCATGTGCGGCCTCGTCGAGACGGCGTAAACGTCCCCATATATCCAGCTCCCAACTCACCCCGAGAACGGCCTGGTAATTCTCGTAAATCGGATTGATCCCAGATCCCAGTGGCGTCGGACCGCTGTTCTCGGGGGCTTTGGCACGCTGTGCGTCAGCGCCGCCGCCAATCTGGGGAAGCCGTCGTGAGTGGGTTTCAGTGAAGCGTCCCATGTACTCCTCGACGCGTGCGGCGGCAATCTTCACATCCTTGTTTTCATGGAGAGCGGTGAGGATCAAGGCATTCAACACCGGATCCTGGAACTGCTCCCACCATAAGGTGTTGGACACCTCCATTGCCTCGCGGTCCGCATACCGGAATGTCGCGGGTACCTCGACATTGGCGCGCTCATAATCGGGCCCGACGGTGCAACTCCCGAGAGCGAAAGCAAGCAGCAAGAACAGCAAGGGTCTGAGCACGTCATTCCCCCTCGCTTTGCTGTGGCGCCACGCCCTGGCCGACCCCGGGGTCGGCAGGCTGCACAACTTTTTTGCCGGTCACGCTTTTTTCCGAGATGCGCTCGACCAGGTAATAGAAGAGGGGGATGAAGAATATGGCGATGACCGTTGCCGCAAGCATTCCGCCAATCACGCCGGTCCCGATGGAGTGACGGCTATTCTCTGAGGCCCCCACAGCGATCGCCAGCGGGACGCAACCCAGAATGAATGCCAAGGAGGTCATGACAATGGGACGTAAGCGTTCCCTGGCGGCCGTCATGGCGGCGTCAAAGATGGACAGGCCTGCCTCGCGGTTCAATACGGCGAACTCGAAGATCAGAATGGCGTTCTTCGCCGCCAGCGCAACCAGCATTGTGAGGCCGATCTGGAAGTACACGTCGTTTTCCAGCCCGCGCAGAAATATAGCCAGTAAGGCGCCAAACAGTGCGAAAGGAACCGCCAGTAGCACACCGACCGGCAGCGACCATTTTTCATACTGGGCCGCCAGGATCAGAAACACCATGACCAGACCAAAGGCGAAAACCGTGGTCGAGGTAGAGCCGCTCTTTTGTTCTTCGAAAGCTTCACCGCTCCAGGCTATCGCGTAGTCGCCAGTCATCGTCTGCGCCGCAATCTCGTCCAGGGCTTTGAGGGCTTGTCCAGAGCTGAACTCTGGCGCGGCATTGGCAGTCATCTTGACCGCCGGGAAGTTGTTGAAGCGCGTCAACAGATCCGGGCCGGTGATGTAACGGGTGGTTAGCAACGCCTTGAGCGGGACCATCTGCTGTGTGCTGCTGCGCACATAGACTTCTTGCAGGTCATCGACTCTCAGGCGATACGCGGGCTCAGCCTGAAGGATCACCTGCCACAGGCGGCTGAACTTATTGAACTGGGACACGTAAAGCGAGCCGAACATCGTCTGCATAGTGCTGTACACATCCTCCACAGGCACACCCAGCGTCTCGGCCTTTTCTCGATCAATGTCAGCGAGCAACTGTCTGGAAAACGCATTGAAGGTGCTGGTCATGCTGCCAATTTCCGGGCGCTGTTCGGCCTTGGCCTTGAAAGCGCTCACGACTTCGGCCAGTTGCTCGATGCTGGCGTCCCCCTTGCTCTGAACCCAAAGCTCCATCCCGCCGGTGGTACCCAGCCCAGGAATGGAAGGGGGATTGATGGGTAGAATGATGCCTTCCTGGACTTGCGAAAATGCGTGGGCGGCGGCACGGATGACGGCTGGTGCACTCTGGGTTTTTATGGAGTCCGCGCCTTGGTAACGTTCTTCGAAATCTTTGAGGCCAACGAAAAACGCACTGGCGTTGTTCTTGTTCTGGCTATCCAGCAGGCTGTATCCGTTGACAATGGCCACCCCCTCCACGGCCTCGTTGTTCATGAAGTAGTCACTGGCGACTTTGCCGACTAGCGCCGTACGGTCCAGGCTTGCGGCGTCCGGCATGATGATCGCGCCTAGTAGATAACCCTGATCCTCAGGCGGCAGGAAGGCTGCAGGTATCCGTTGCATGATCAATACGGTCAGCACCAGCATGCCGAAAAAAAGCACTAGCGCGAGGACGAAGCGTTTGATCATGAAGGCCGCAGCGCGGGAATAACTGTCGGTCAGACGCTCGAAGCTTCGATCGAACCAGCGAAAGAAGCGGCGCTTTTCCCCGACATGAGGTTTCAGCAAAAGGGCCGCCAGGGCGGGTGATAACGTTAGCGCTACGACGCCGGACAGCACGACGGACATGGCGATGGTGATAGCAAACTGTTTGTAGAGTTGTCCGGTAATGCCCCCCATGAAAGCGACCGGGACGAAGACCGCGCAGAGCACCAGCACAATGGCAACGACGGGGCCCGCCACTTCGTCCATGGCGCGCTTCGCTGCGTCCTTGGGGTTCATCTTGTGAACATGCATATTGCGCTCGACGTTCTCGACTACCACGATCGCATCATCGACCACGATACCGATCGCCAACACCATGCCGAACAGCGTCAGCATGTTCACCGAGAAGCCCAGCGCGGTCATCCCAATGAATGTGCCGACGATGGATACGGGCACTGCCAATACCGGAATAAGCGTTGCGCGAAGGCTTTGAAGGAAGGCGTAAACCACGATCACTACCAGTACCAGAGCCTCGAAGAAGGTGCGCACGACTTCGCTGATCGAAGCTCTGGTAAATGCAGTGGTATCCATCACCACTTTGTATTCGATGCCCTCCGGAAAAGTTTTTTTCATCTGTGCCAGGGTCTCCGTCACCGCATTGGATACATCCAAAGCATTGGCGCCGGGTTGCTGATAAACCGCCATCAAGGTCGCGGGCTTTCCTTGATAGGTACTGCGCAGCGAGTAATCTTTTTGCCCCAGTTCGGCTCGTCCGATGTCCTTGAGATGAACAATCGCTGCACCCTCACCACTGGCCCGCAAGATAATGTTTTCAAACTCTGCGGGTTCGGTAAGACGACCTTTAGTGGTGACGGCAAAAGATTGTTCGACTGATCTGCCTGTTGGCGATTGACCGATTCGCCCCACGGCAAACTGCTGGTTCTGGTTGGCGACCGCTTTCTGCACATCAGCGGCAGTGATGCCCAATTGAGCCATTCGGTCCGGCTTCAACCAGATGCGCATGGCGTAGTCGGGCGTCCCAAAAATACTGGCCTGGTTGGCCCCCGGTATGCGCTTGATGGCATCGAGCAAATAGACGTTGGCGTAGTTGGCGATATAAGTGGCGTCGTAGCGTTCACTGGGAGAGTAAACGGCGATGACCATCATGAAGGCGGAGGACTTCTTCTGTACCTGAACCCCTTGAGACTGCACGGAGGAGGGCAGTTGCGGCAGCGCCAGGTTGACACGGTTTTGCACATCTACCTGGGCCAGAGACGGGTCGGTACCGATTTCGAAGAACACATTGAGCGTCATGTTGCCCGTCGCCGAGCTTGATGAGTTCATGTAGATCATGTTGTCCGCCCCGTTCACTTGCTGCTCGATAGGCGCGGCTACATTATTTGCCACCACTTGCGCATCGGCACCGGGATAAGTGGCCGACACGGTGATTTGCGGCGGGGTGATATCAGGGTATTGCGCCACAGGCATGTTGAACATCGCGACAGCACCCGCCAGGGTGAGGACGATGGAAATCACTGACGCGAAGATGGGGCGGTCTATGCAGTAGTGAGAGATGCTCATGGCTGCCGCCGACTGACTGTTCCTGACCCTTCATTGGGGGTGGCGGTAGCTGACAGCGCTGCTGCCGCTGGATGCCCTGTGGAGTCGGCATCAGCAGCGGGTTGCGCGGCTGCACTGTCGACGATGTTCAGTTTGGCGCCGGGGAAGACGCGCAGGGCCCCGTCAACGACAACTCGCTCGCCGACCTGCAACCCCTTGGTGATGAACCAGTCCTGATTGTTCCAGTCACCCACTTCGACCATGCGTTGCTCAGGCTTTGCATCGGCGTCCAGGACCCAGACGTAATGGCTTCGCGGGCCTTCAAGGACTGCGCGTTGCGGAACCAGGATCGCATTGGGTCTCGACGCGCCAATCGCGAGCGCGCGAACGAACTGGCCAGGACGCAGCTTGCCTTGAGGATTGGCTACCACCGCACGGACTAAAAATGTGCCGGTTTGCGAGCTGAAGGAGGGCGCGGTGAAGTCAACGCGACCTCTGTCCGGCATGATCGACCCGTCCGCCAGTACCACTTCGACCTCGAAGTTCTGGTTAGCCGGAAATTCCAGTTGACCTGCAGCGATTTCACTGCGGTATTTCAGCGTTTCGTTCTCAGAGAGGCTGAAGTTGACGTAGATCGGGTCCATCTGCGCCACCGTCGTCAGCAGGCCGGATTCTCCCGGCGTCAGATAGCTGCCTTCCTGCTTTTTTGCAAAGCTTGATAGGCCGGTCAGCGGAGAGGTGATGGTGGTGTAGCCCAGATTCAACTGCTCGGTACGGACCTGGCCTTGTGCTGCGAGTACGGCAGCCTGTGTCTGTCGCTCGTCGCCGACCGCGTTGTCGAGGTCCATTTTGCTGACTGCATTCTGTTGTGCCAGTGGACGCACGCGGGCAAGTGTTGCTTTGGCGACTTCCCAGCGGGCTTGCTGCTGAGCCAACTGCCCCTGTGCGGATGACAGTGCTGCTTCGAAAGGACGACGATCCATCTGAAACAAGACCTGCCCGGCTTTTACCAACGCGCCCTCGGTGTACATCCGCTTTTCCAGGAACCCTGCCACTCGCGCGCGGATTTCGACTTCCCGTGAACTCTGGGTTTGGGCAACAAACTCAAACATGACCGGCGTGTTGCGGGCAGTCACCGTCATGACTGTCACATCGGTGGCCGAGGGCGGGGTTGAAACAGGTTCTTTTCCACACCCCCAAAGCAGGCTCGCGGTGGCCAATACCATGGTCAAGAGAGCTGATGTTCTGGGCGTGCGTTTGCCTGATCGGATACTCATAAACAACCCCATGGGTTGATTGCGGTGTCAGTCGCTGATTTTAAATATCGATGTTTGATGCCCGCCTTTCACCTTGAGGCGCCAATGCTCTGTGGACATTTGAACTAGATGTTCCAGTCGTCCGTCGCACTGTTCGGTGCCGCCCCCAAGAGCGGCATTAGCTGTTACAGCTGTAACGCTTCACCCACTTCGATAATCAGCAACAGGGATGCTCAGGCGTAAAGCGAGAAACTTGCTCTGTTCGTGACCTTTCAGTTTGGTAAGTACAGCAATGACGACTTGAATCCGTCTGATAATTGAGACGCAAGCTAACTCGTTAACAGAGCTTCAGACACGGCAAGCAATGATCAACCAGATCCCCCCCGCCCGCACAATGAGGCGTGCCGCGTGGCGATGTTCGCCAGGCTTGTGAGTTCCGGTTTTAAATTCCAGTGTGTGTTATCGCAAGATGCTAGCTCGTCTGGAGGTCCGTTTCTTGATAAATGTCAATTTTGGTTTGCACCATCCAAGGCGCGCCGCGAGTGGTTATCTGAAGGCGCTAAACATCCGTTCAAGGACGGTGTTTTGAGCCGAGGTCATTGACCCGGGCCTCGATCCCTTGAAGCTCTTTCATACTGTAGGTAGGGCGAGAAGCGGCAAGCAGGACTAGGTTCTGATACATCGATGACCTGCTTGTCCATGTTGATGTTCGACACTGGCGTCAGTGAAATCCTGACGCGATGCTGAAACGCAGAACAGTCAGCTTATTCCAGATGCTCCGGTTTGACCGGGTCCCCCGATTTCATACCCAGTTGTGCCCTCACATCCTCGAACATCGAGTCGTAATTTTTGTGCATTGAACCGATGGTGCTGTACATCTTCGGTATGCCGTACTTCTCTGCGATCTGCGTTACGTTTCTACCAAAATTGTAGGCTTGATCCTTGGGCAGGAAGAATTTCTCTTCCATCTCGTGTCCCTGGATAGTGCCGTGCATATTGAACAGGATGCCTTTACCTTCCTTGGGATCCTGCTGGACTTCGTAGTCGATGCATATGTTGTAACTGACATCGTCCTTGTTGAGTGCGTGGCGTTCGATGTGCAGATGTCCGGGTTCAAAGGTAGCCATTGCTATCTCTCCTTCAAAAAGACGGTTAGGCAGGAACGGCCCCAGGCCGGTCCCGGCGTTCTTTATTGGTAGCTGATGCCAGGTTTCGCTGTACTGATGCGAGTGCCTGCGGTGCCCTGAACGATGGCCTCGATGTCCGACAGCGAGCCGATCACCGCGACTTTGCCGGTGTGGCGGGCGAACTCGCAGGCCGCTTGAACCTTGGGCCCCATGGAGCCTGCTGCAAAGCCCAGTTTTTCCATTTCGTCGGGGTGTGCCTGAGTGATGGCTTTTTGGGTCGGTTTGCCAAAGTCGATGTAGGCAGCGTTGACATCAGTGGCGATGACCAGCAGATCGCTTTCCAGCTCTTCGGCCAGCAGGGCCGAGCACAGGTCCTTGTCGATCACCGCTTCCACGCCTTGCAGTTTGCCGCTGGCCCCATACAGGGTCGGGATACCGCCACCTCCCGCGCAAATCACGATGCTGCCTTTTTCCAGCAGCCACTTGATCGGGCGGATTTCAAAAATCCGTTTTGGCCGGGGGCTTGCGACTACGCGACGGAATTTGTCGCCGTCCGGGGCAATTGCCCAGCCTTTTTCGGCCGCGAGTCTTTCGGCCTCGGCCTTGCTGTAAACCGGGCCGATGGGCTTGGTCGGGTTCTGGAAAGCCGGGTCGTTGGCGTCGACCTCGACCTGGGTCAGCAGGGTGGCAAACGGTACTTCGAAGTCCAGCAGGTTGCCCAGTTCCTGTTCGATGATGTAGCCAATCATGCCTTCGGTTTCGGCGCCGAGAACGTCCAGCGGATAGGGCGAAACCGAGGTGTAGGCCGCCGCCTGCAGCGACAGCAGGCCCACTTGCGGCCCGTTGCCGTGGGCGATGACCAGCTCGTTGCCGGCATGAATCCTGGCGATTTGTTCAGTGGCGACCCGGATGTTGGCGCGTTGATTGTCCGCGGTCATGGGCTCACCACGACGGAGCAGGGCGTTACCGCCCAGAGCAACGACGATACGCATAATGCAGTCCTTCTAACGCTGAAATGGCAGACGCCCGTTCCAGGATCGGTTTGCGGGCGATGGCATCGGCTTGGTGAGTCAGATACACCGCAGTGATGCCATCACCAGCAAGTCCGCTCCGGCAAGGGAGCCTGGAAGGTCTTTAAATATCCGCCAACGCCGACACCAGAATCGCCTTGATGGTGTGCATGCGGTTTTCCGCTTGCTCGAAGGCGATGTTGGCCGGCGACTCGAACACTTCCTCAGTCACCTCGACACCGTTGGCCAGGTGCGGATAGCGCGCGGCGATGTCTTTGCCAACCTTGGTTTCGCTGTTATGAAAGGCGGGCAGGCAGTGCATGAATTTTACCCGTGGGTTACCCGATGCCTTCATCATTTTCGCGTTGACCTGGTACGGCAGCAGTTGCTCGATGCGCTCGTCCCAGGCTTCCACCGGCTCACCCATCGACACCCAGATATCGGTGTGGATGAAGTCCACGCCCTTGACCGCTTCCTGCGGGTCTTCGGTGATGGTGATGCGTGCGCCACTGTCTTCGGCGAAGGCTTTGCATTCGGCGATGAAATCGGCGTGCGGCCACAGCGCTTTTGGCGCGGCAATGCGCACGTCCATACCCAGTTTGGCGCCGATCATGAGCAGCGAGTTGCCCATGTTGTAGCGGGCGTCACCGAGGTAGGCGTAGCTGATGTCATGCAGCGGCTTGTCGCTGTGCTCGCGCATGGTCAGGGTGTCGGCGATCATCTGCGTCGGGTGGAATTCAGCGGTCAAGCCGTTGAATACCGGCACGCCAGCAAACTCGGCCAGCTCCTCGACGATCTCCTGTTCGAAGCCACGATACTCGATGGCATCGAACATCCGCCCCAGCACGCGGGCGGTGTCCTTCATGCTTTCCTTGTGGCCGATCTGCGACGAGACCGGATCGATGTAGGTAACGTGAGCACCCTGGTCGTGAGCTGCGACTTCGAAGGCACAACGGGTGCGGGTCGAAGTTTTTTCGAAGATCAGCGCGATGTTTTTGCCTTTCAGGTGGGGACGCTCAGTGCCGGTGTACTTGGCGCGTTTGAGGTCGCGGGAAAGGTCCAGCAGGTAGTGCAGCTCGCGAGTCGTATGGTGCATCAGCGAGAGCAGGCTGCGGTTGCGCAGGTTAAAAGCCATGATGGATCTCCTGGGTTTCGGTAATCCGCCGGCTTGGCGCTTTGAAAGCGCGAAGCCAGCCACAACATCAATAGTCGATAGGGTCGCGAATGATCGGGCAGGTCATGCAGTGGCCGCCGCCACGGCCACGCCCCAGTTCGCCGGCGCTGATGGTGATGACCTCCACACCGGCCTTACGCAGCAGAGTGTTGGTGTAGGTATTGCGGTCATAACCGATCACCACGCCGGGCTCCACGGCCACCACGTTGTTGCCGTCGTCCCATTGCTCGCGTTCGGCGGCGAAGCTGTTGCCGCCTGTTTCCACCACGCGCAGCGCTTTGAGGTTGAGGGCCTTGGCCACCGTGTCGAGGAAGCTGGTTTCTTCGCGGCGAATGTCGATGCCGCCCGGCTTGTTTTCGTCAGGGCGAAGGGTGAAAGCGACAATCTGGTTGACCACTTCCGGGAAAATGGTTACCAGATCGCGGTCGCAGAAACTGAACACGGTGTCCAGGTGCATGGCTGCGCGGGACTTGGGCAGCCCGGCGACAATCACACGTTCCACCGCTTTGTTATTGAACAGGCTGACCGCCAGTTGGCCTATCGCCTGCCGGGACGAGCGCTCGCCCATGCCGATCAACACCACACCGTTACCGATCGGCATCACGTCACCGCCTTCAAGGGTCGCGCTACCGTGGTCCTTGTCAGGGTCGCCGTACCAGATCTGGAAGTCGGCATTGGTGAACTCGGGGTGGAATTTGTAGATGGCCGTAGCCAGCAGGGTTTCCTGACGACGGGCAGGCCAATGCATCGGGTTGAGCGTCACGCCGCCGTAGATCCAGCAGGTGGTGTCGCGAGTGAATTGGGTGTTGGGCAGCGGCGGCAGGATGAAGCTCGAATGGCCGAGGAAGTCGCGGAACATCTGAATGGTCTTGCCACCGAAGCTGTCGGGAAGGTCGTCCGCAGAGACCCCGCCAATCAGAAATTGGGCGATCATGCGCGGCTCCAGGCTGCGCAACCATGAGCTGGTTTCGTGGACCAGGCCGAGACCGACTGAGTTGGCGGTGATCTTGCGCTCCAGGATCCAGTCGAGGGCTTCGGGGATGGCGACGATGTCGGTCAGCAGGTTGTGCATTTCTAGCACGTCGACGTCGCGCTCGCGCATTTTGGTGACGAAGTCGAAGTGATCGCGCTTGGCCTGGGCGACCCACAGTACATCATCGAAAAGCAATTCATCGCAGTTGTTCGGGGTCAGGCGCTGATGCGCCAGGCCGGGGGAGCAGACCATCACTTTGCGCAGCTTTCCGGCTTCGGAGTGGACGCCGTACTTAACTTTTTCGGTGCTCATCACAGTGTTCCTCCAGTACAAATCAGGCATTTCTTACAGGGTCAGGAAGCCGTCATACAGCCCATAGGCCGCTACCAAAGCGCCCACGACGACCGCAGCGAAGATCAGCTTCTCGACGTTGGTGAAAATCGGTTTATCAACTTCAAGTTTCGCCTTGGCGAACAGGATCGCGCCGGGGGCATAGAGCAGGGCAGAGAGCAGCAAGTATTTGACGCCGCCGGCATAGATCAGCCAGATCGCATAGATCAGAGCGACAGCTCCGATGAACAGGTCTTTTCTGCGTTCGGCCAAGGCGTTTTCGTAGGTTTCTCCGCGCACCGCCAGCAGCAACGCATAAGCCGCGGACCATAGATACGGAACCAGAATCATCGAGGTGGCGAGGTAGATCAGTGACAAGTAAGTACTGGCCGAAAACAGGGTGATGATCAGGAACAGCTGCACCATCGCGTTGGTCAACCACAGGGCATTGGCTGGCACCTGGTTGGCGTTTTCCTTGCGCAGGAAAGCCGGCATGGTGTGGTCCTTGGCGGCGGCGAACATGATTTCAGCACACAGCAGCACCCACGACAGCAGTGCCCCCAGCAACGAGATGATCAGGCCAACGCTGATCAGCACCGCACCCCATGGACCGACCACATATTCCAGCACTGCCGCCATCGACGGGTTCTGTAGTTTGGCCAATTCCGGTTGGGTCATGACGCCCAGCGACAGTACGTTGACCAGCACCAGGAACAACAGCACGATCACGAAGCCGAGGACGGTGGCTTTACCGACGTCGGAGCGTTTTTCTGCACGCGCCGAGAAAATGCTCGCGCCCTCAATGCCGATGAACACCCAGACTGTGACCAGCATCATGTTGCGCACCTGGTTCATCACGCTGCCCAGATCGGGGTTTTTCAAGCCCCAGATGTCCGCGGTGAAGATATCCAGCTTGAACGCGAACAGCAGGATCAGGACGAACAGCAGCAGTGGTACGACCTTGGCAATCGTCGTCACCAGGTTGATGAACGCCGCTTCCTTGATCCCGCGCAGTACCAGGAAATGCACGGCCCACAGCAGTACCGAAGCGCCGATGACCGACGCAACCGTGTTGCCTTCGCCAAACACCGGGAAGAAATAACCGAGAGTGCTGAATAGCAGAACGAAGTAACCCACATTGCCCAGCCAGGCGCTGATCCAGTAACCCCAGGCGGACGAAAAACCCATGTAATCGCCGAATCCGGCCTTGGCGTAGGCATACACACCGCCGTCCAGGTCGGGCTTGCGATTGGCGAGGGTTTGAAAGACAAAAGCGAGGGTGAGCATGCCGACAGCGGTGATGGCCCAACCGATCAATACCGCACCGACGTCGGCGCTGGCTGCCATGTTTTGTGGCAAAGAGAAGATGCCGCCACCGATCATTGAGCCGACTACCAGTGCCACTAGCGCGCCGAGCTTCAGTTTTACGGGGGACTCAGACATGAATGACTCCAAGGGAGCAGAAAAGGTAAAGCAGGGTGGTGCATTCATTGTCGAGTCATCTGATTTAAATCAATGTATGGCCAGATTCCCCTGCAGAACCATAGGCACCATCAGTTCTGCCTGGATCTTGAGGCCATATTGTTCAAGCAGAGTTAGGCAATTGACCTGAAGTGCGCAGTTACTCCGCAGGTTCAAGCCAGGCAAGGCCAATGACATTCGTCAGCAAGCGGGATGCATCGCTGGTTGCGCGGCATCTGGGACGTTGCCCAAGGCGTTACCGAGGGGGATATGGCGTCCGCAAGTGAGCCTTATTCGGACTGGGTGAAGGGCAGGGTGATGTCGAATCTGGCGCCGCCCAGAGGTGAAACACCAACGCTGATCTTCCCGCCCTGGCATTCGATTGCCCGACGGCTAATGGCCAACCCAAGGCCAAACCCGCCGGTGACGCGGTCCCTGCTTCTGTCCATGCGATAGAACGGCTCGAACACCCGCTCCCGTTCATCCGCGGGTATCCCGATACCGTCATCCTCAACGCTTAAAAGCAGACCAACGCCGGGTTGGGTTTTTGCACTGACCCGAACCATGCGATCACAGTAACGAATCGCATTGTTGATCAGATTCTGAATGGCTCGGGCGCTCAGTCGGGGATCCAGTACGAAACGCTCGGAGGTTGTTTCAAAGTTCAGGATCAAGCTGAAGTTGCGGCTGTCCTGCTCCTCAATGAACCCACCCAGTACGCTGTCCAGGTAGGCTTGCACGGGGACATCTTGGCGTTGCGGAATCTGGTACGGAGACTGCAGGCGGGTATAGGAAAGCAGCTCATCGATGAGCGTATCCAGCTCGCGAACATGATTGAGCATTTGTTCAAGGCGCAATTTGGTGGGCGGCTCCAACGGATCGGCCATGACCAGCGCCATGCCGAATTCCAGTCTGGATAGCGGGGTGCGCAGTTCGTGGGATACAGCGTTGAGCAGCTCCTGCTGCTGATTGAGCAAACCTTCGATGTCCTGGGCCATTTTGTCGAAGACCTGAGCCAGTTCGCCAATGTTGGAGCTCGGTGAAATTTGCGTCCGCTCTCCCAGATTGCCGTTACCCAACTTCATTGCCGTGCGCTTGAGCCGTTGCAGATCACGCCAATGTGGCCACACCCAGATCAACAGGCAACCCAACAGCGCGGCGCCGATCAGAATATTGATTAACCAGTAGATGATATTGATATCGACCGGTGGATCCGGTGAGACCAATTCGATCACCTGATCTGCAGGTAGCAGCGTCAATGCGGTTCCCAGTTCGCCGTAATATCCCCTGCGCACAGCGTTCTTGCCCTGTTTGAGTTCGGCTCGTTCAGCCTCGCTCAGACTGGGATCCGTCAGTGGGATCACTCTAAGTTGCAAAGGGGCAAAGTCTGCCTGTAATTCGCGTTCCAGCGCTGCCCAGGCATCACGGGGCGTCTGAATGAAACGTGCCTGGATCAACCGCAATGTGCCCTTGGCCTGCTGCTGGTTGTAGGTGACGGTGCGCTCGTCGAACAGCCTCAGGACCAGTTCCGGAACGGCATAGAGCGCGACGCCGTAGGTCACCAGCATGATCAGGTACAGCCGGGCGAGCATTTTGAACATGGTGATCAATCAACTATTGAGGTCAGGAGGAAGGGACGACAGGTGCACCAACAAGCTAGTCGTCCCACTCGGATCGGCTCAGCAAGTAACCCTTGCCCCAGACCGTCTTGACCTTGCGTGGATCGCCGGGATCGTCTTCAAATTTACGCCGCAGCTTGGAGATGGCAACGTCAACGGAGCGGTCGATGCCGTTGAATTCGATGCCGCGCAACTGCTGGATCAACTGATCTCGACTCAAGACTTCGCCGACATGGGAGGCGAGCACCTGGAGCAGATTGTATTCACCGGAGGACAAGTCGACGTTCTTGTTCCGCCATTGCACCTGACGTTCAGCCAGGTCGATAACCAACTGCCCGAGCACTATTTGCTCTGGATTTTCACGGATAACAGCCGTTGTGCTGCGTCTTAACAGGGTGCGAATGCGGGCCAGCAATACCCGTGGCTCGCAAGGCTTGGCGACATAATCATCAGCCCCGGTTTCCAGGCCCAGTATCTGATCGTCACTCTTGTCTCGTGCGGTCAGCATGATGATCGGCAAGCCTGGGCTTTCGTCCCGCAACTGTCGGCAGACATGCAGACCATCAAGCCCCGGCAGCATCAAGTCGAGAATCACCAGGTCAGGGCGCAGCCGGTGCATGCCTTCAAGCGCGCGGTCGCCACGGTTGATCACTGTGACGTCGTATTCGAAGCGCTGGAGATAGCTGGCAATCAGCTCAGAGAGAGCCGCGTCATCCTCGACAAGCATAATCCTGGTCATTCTTCGGGCCATTTGAAAAGGGGGCAGCATAACCAAGGCATGCCGTGTGGATGCGAAGTCTTAACACTTCTTAACATCTTCCCAACACTTCTTTACATGCGATTTGGGCGGTGTCTTTAGCATGGTGGGATATTCAGGGGAACGCCACCATGCCGTCTTTTTTTCGACTCGATCCATACCGTTTGCTGTTGTGTGTTGGTCTTGCCGTGTTGGCCGCCTGCAGTGAGCCTCCTTCATCACAGGACATGCCGTCGCCACAAGTAAGTGTCGAAACAGTAAAGACCCAGCCCCTCACGATTACCACCGAACTCAACGGACGTCTGGTTTCTCCACGCACTGCCGAGGTTCGGGCGCGGGTCGCGGGCATCGTGCTGCAGCGGGTCTACCGCGAAGGCACTGATGTCAAACAAGGTGACGTTCTGTTTCGCATCGATCCGGCACCGTTTCAGGCCGATGTCGAAAGCGCCGAAGCCGCTCTGCGCAAGGCCGAAGCCAATCAGTATCAAACCAGGCTGCAGGCGGAGCGCTATGCCGAACTGGTGAAGATCGATGCCGTGAGTCGGCAAGAGTCAGAAAACGCTCGCGCGGGTTTCCTGCAAGCCCAGGCGGACGTGGCATCGACCCGCGCGGCGCTCAAACGCTCACGTCTGAACCTGGGCTATGCAACGGTAAGGGCGCCGATCTCCGGGCGTATCAGTCGAGCCATGGTCACCGAAGGCGCACTGGTCGGGCAAGGCGATGCCACTGCTCTGGCAACCATCCAGCAATTGCAGCCGATTTATGCCGACATCAATCAATCCACTCGGCAGATCAGCGAGCTACGTCGCGCGTTGCGCGAAGGCCAACTGCAGCAGCTCGATCGCGGGCAAATTACCGCCACGCTGATTCAGGAAGATGGCAGTTCTTATCCATTGAAGGGCCAGTTGCTTTTTTCCGACCTGACGGTTGATCAGAGCACCGGCCAGATCGTGCTGCGTAGCGAGTTCCCGAACCCGCAGAGTGAATTGCTTCCTGGCAGTTTCATCCGCGTGAAGCTGGATCAGGCTCACACGTCAGAGGGCATCACCATTGCCCAGCGCGCGGTGCAACGTGATGCCGCAGGCAAGGCTCTTGTCATGATTGTGGATGCAGAGGGGAAAACCCGGGAACGTGCCATCGAACTCGGCGGGGAGCAGAACAATCGCTGGATCGTGAAGGCGGGGCTTAACGCTGGGGATCGCGTGGTGGTGTCAGGCCTGCAGCATGTGCAACCGGGTATCGCAGTAATCGCAGAAGAACAGGTCGTGCAATCGCCTTCCCGGGAGCAGAAGTAATGCCTCAGTTTTTCATCGATCGCCCGGTATTCGCCTGGGTCATCGCGTTGTTTATTGTGCTGGCGGGCCTGTTGGCAATACCCAACCTGCCTGTCGCTCAGTATCCCAGCGTCGCGCCGCCACAAATCGAGTTGACCGCCACCTATCCCGGTGCATCCGCCCAGACCATCGACGAAAGCGTGGTCAGCCTGATCGAGCAGGAGCTCAACGGCGTTAATCATCTGCTGTATTTCAGCTCCAGCAGCAGTCAAGGCCAGGCCACCATGACCGTTACCTTCCAGCCGGGCACTGATCCCGAGATGGCCAAGGTAGATGTGCAGAACCGTTTGAAAGTGGTCGAACCGCGCCTGCCTCGTGCGGTAAGCCAGCAGGGCTTGCAGATCGAAGAAACCTCTGCCGGCTTTCTGATGATTGCCACCCTGACTTCAACGGATGGGCGCCTGGATGAAATCGCCCTGAGTGACTACCTGGCTCGTAACGTGGTCAACGAACTCAAGCGGCTTGATGGCGTTGGCAAGGCGCAGTTGTTCGGTTCCGAGCGCGCCATGCGCATCTGGACCGACCCGCAAAAGCTGGTGGCTTTCAACCTGACACCTGCCGATGTCAGCCAGGCTATTTCCGAGCAGAATGTGCAGGTCTCAGCCGGCAGTATTGGCGACTTGCCGTCCTCTACCGATCAAGAGCTGACCGCGACCGTCATGGTCAAGGGGCAGTTGAGCACACCTGAAGAGTTTGCTGCGATCGTACTCAAGGCCAATGCCAACGGTTCCAACGTGACCGTTGGGGATGTGGCAAGGGTTGAAGTCGGTGGCCAGAGCTATAACTTTGCGACCCGCCTGAACGGTCAGCAATCGGTTGCGCTGGGCGTGCAACTCGCACCGGCCGGTAACGCGATGAGCACGGCCACCCACGTGCGGGAAAAGCTTGAAGAGTTGTCGAAGTATTTTCCGACAGGGGTGAAATACGACATTCCTTACGATACGTCGCCGTTCGTGAAGGTCTCGATCACCAAAGTCATTCACACATTGCTTGAGGCAATGGTGCTGGTGTTTATCGTGATGTTCGTGTTCCTGCAGAACGTCCGATACACCTTGATTCCAGCGCTTGTCGTACCCGTTGCACTCATGGGTACGTTTGCCGTGATGTATGCGCTCGGGTTTTCCATCAACGTACTGACGCTGTTCGGCATGGTGCTGGCCATCGGTATCCTGGTGGATGACGCCATTGTCGTCGTGGAAAACGTTGAAAGACTGATGGTGCAGGAGGGGCTCTCGCCAAAAGACGCGACTCGCAAGGCGATGACCGAAATCAGCAGCGCGATCATTGGCATTACGCTGGTTCTGACTGCGGTGTTCATCCCCATGGCCTTCATGTCTGGCTCAGTCGGCGTGATCTATCAGCAGTTCTCGATTTCCATGGCGGTTTCCATCGTGTTCTCGGCGTTCCTCGCCCTGAGCCTGACCCCAGCGCTGTGCGCGACGTTGCTCAAGCCGATTGCAGCAAACTCGCATCACGAGAAGAAAGGCTTTTTTGGCTGGTTCAACATTCGTTTCGAGCGAATGAGCGACGCGTATGAAGGCTGGGTCAGCAAAGCGGTAAGGCAGTTGGGTCGCTACATGCTGGTGTTCTTGGTGCTGGTGGGCATCATGGGGCTCTTGTTCATGCGGCTGCCGTCATCATTCCTGCCGGTTGAAGACCAGGGTTATACCATCACCGATGTCCAGTTACCGGCCGGTGCCAGTCAGAACCGCACCATCGAGATTGCCAGGCAGATTGAGGCACACAACGCCAACGAACCCGGTATCGCCAATACAGTGATGATTCTTGGTTTCAGCTTTTCAGGCAGCGGGCAGAACGCGGCGCTCGCGTTCACTACCTTGAAGGATTGGTCCGAGCGGGGGGCAGAGGACTCGGCTCAATCCATTGCCGATCGTGCCAGTGCAGTATTTTCCGCCTTCAAAGACGCCATGGTGTTCAGTCTGCTGCCACCTCCGGTGGAAGGTCTGGGTACGTCGGGCGGCTTTGAGTTGCGTTTGCAGGACCGTGGCGCGCTAGGCTACGACGCGTTGCGCCAGGCCCGTGACGAACTGCTGAGCAAAGTCAGCGAAAGCCCGGTTCTGCAAAACGTTCGCGAATCTGCTCTGGCTGAAACGCCACAGGTCAACATCGAGGTTGATCGTCAGCAAGCCAACGCCATGGGCATTTCGTTTTCCGATATTGCCAACGTGTTGTCCACCTCCCTGGGATCGGCCTACGTCAATGATTTCCCGAATCTTGGCCGCATGCAGCAAGTGATCGTGCAAAGCGAAGGGGATCGTCGCCAGCAAGTCGAGGACATCCTGAAACTGGAAGTCAAAAACAGCCAGGGTCGAATGGTGCCGGTTTCGGCATTCTCCAGGGTCAACTGGGCACGAGGCCCGGCTCAGCTCGATCGTTACAACGGCTATCCCTCGGTGAGCCTGTCGGGTGAGCCATCGCCGGGTCACAGCACTGGTGAGGCCATGGAGGAGATGGAGCGTCTGGCATCCGCGCTGCCATCGGGCTTTGCCCTGCAGTGGACGGGGTTGTCGCTACAGGAAAGTATTTCAGGCGGGCAGGCGCCTTTGCTGCTCGGCTTGTCGATGCTGGTGGTGTTCCTGTGCCTGGCAGCGCTCTACGAAAGCTGGGCTATTCCAGCGGCCGTATTGCTGGTCGTGCCGCTGGGTGTGATCGGTGCGGTGTTGGCCGTGACGTTGCGCGGTATGCCCAACGATGTGTTCTTCAAAGTCGGACTGATCACCATCATTGGCCTGTCGGCCAAGAACGCGATCCTGATCATCGAGTTCGCCAAAAGTCTTCACGATCAGGGCATGGGTCGGGTCGAGGCCAGCATCCAGGCTGCGCGTCTGCGTTTGCGCCCCATCATCATGACCTCGCTGGCGTTCATCCTTGGCGTGGTGCCACTGGTTTTGGCCTCGGGGGCAAGTTCTGCCAGTCAACAGGCCATCGGCACTGGCGTGATCGGCGGCATGCTGACGGCGACGCTCGCCGTAGTGTTCGTACCCGTGTTCTTCGTGATGGTGATGGGCATTGTGGAGAAGGTGAGGCCTGGCAAGGCGTCCGGCGCTCATTCCCAACAAGCTCAAACCCAACAAGGTCAGGCCCGTGAATAAGCGGCCCTTGCTAGTAGTTGTCGGGGCGCTGACACGTCGCAGCAGCGCCAACCTATTTTGAAAAAAAGGATCAGCTATTTTGTCTGGTAGAACCGTAAACCGCTGGCTAGTGTTGCTGGCGGTGATGATGGCTTTCCTGCCTATCGTCCTCGATATGACCATTCTTCATGTCGCTGTCCCGTCCCTGACACTTGCGTTGCAGGCCACTGGAACGCAGGTGCTGTGGATCATCGATATCTACCCGTTGCTGATGGCCAGTCTGCTGATCCCCATGGGCACGCTGGCGGACAAGATCGGGCATCGACCCATGTTGATGCTGGGCCTGGTCATTTTCGGCGTCGGTTCAGTGCTGGCGGCCTGTTCGCCAAGCGCTGCGGCGTTGATTGGGGCACGGGCATTCATGGCGTTTGGGGGCGCTATGGTCATGCCATGCACGCTGGCCATTGTCCGGCAGACTTTCAAGGATGAAACCGAACGCGCGACGGCGTTGGGTCTGTGGGGGGCAGTGGCGTCCGCAGGCGCTGCCGTCGGGCCGCTTGCCGGTGGCGCGCTGCTGGAGCATTTTTATTGGGGCTCGGTATTTCTGGTCAATGTGCCGGTGATGCTTATCGTATTGCCGATGGCATTCGCCTACCTTCCGCGCCGACCCGTATTGACTGGCGCCACCTGGCCAATAGGTCAAGTGCTCCTGCTGATCATGGGCATCATGGCGACCGTTTACTCGCTCAAGTCGGCATTCAGGACGGGCAACTCCGAGCTGGTCAGCGCCGGATGCTTCATCTTCGGGGTGTTGATGTTGGTCTGCTTCGTGCGCAAACAACTGCGCTCAGCCGACCCCATGCTCGACTTGAAGCTCTTCTGCATTCCTGCCATCAGTGCCGGTGTGGCCATGGCATTTGTTGTGATGGGGGCATTGGCCGGGGTTGAGTTGATGCTGGCTCAGGAGCTGCAGTTTGTACTGGGACGAACGCCTCTGCAGGCAGGGCTGTTCATGCTGCCGTTGATGATCGGCTCTGGGATTGGCGGGCCACTTGCAGGCCGAATTGTTCGTGCGATCGGCTTGAGGTCGATTGCTGCTCTCGCACTGGTGATTTCCAGCGCCAGCCTTGCTGGCCTGGCAGTCAGCAACCTGGGAAGTGGCGGCATAATTGTCGTTCTACTACTGACGGCCCTGGGACTTGCGCTCGGCATCGGCATGACCGCGTCTTCGGTGGCAATCATGAGCAATACGCCTATGGAAAAGGCAGGTTCCGCCGGAGCACTGGAAGCGACGAGTTATGACCTTGGCTCAGGGCTGGGCATTACCGCGTTCGGTATTGTCATGGCCGCCAGTTATGAAAAATCGATACGACTACCACAGGAAATTCCGGCATCCATTCTCGAAACCGCTACCCACTCCATCGGCGAAACGATGATTGCCGCGAAAGCGCTAGGGGGCGAGCAGGGGCAGCAATTGGTGAAGGCTGGTCAGATAGCATTCAGCTCTTCACACAGTATCGTTCTGCTTTCAGCTGCTGTGCTGATTGGGCTTCTGGGTATTGGAGTCTGGTTCGTGTTACGTAAGGTTTGAGGTCGGGCCTTTCTGGATTCTCAGGGCGCAAAGTTCCTTCCCCTGACTTTTCGGCAATTTCTCACAGCGCCGCATCCCCTGGGCAGTGCACGCTGATGAGTTGGGCGTTGTACACGTAAAAATAGGAAACGTAGGTGCAGTTCATCCGGGCTATCTCGGTCTCCAGTGCTTTGCCGCGGCCTGTGATATCGGTATCCAGATTGACGTGAGACACCAATACCGAAAAATCGGCCATCTGCCTGTGGCTCAGCATTTCCACCAGTGACTCGTCGTATTCGGCCTGAGCCCGAGAGGGGTCGCGCTTGTGCGTCAATTCGTCGTAAACCCGCACATACTGGTGTTTGTTGAGCTGCGGAAGCAGTAAAGAATAATACTCAAGGGAAGGCTGAGCATCGGGATAGACGAGAAATCGGGTGGGCGGCATATTCGCGATGAAACGGTAAAAATGATTGTTATCGACGTATTCATAATTGACGCCCTTGGCGACACTCATCCCCATCTTTATTGCCTGGATTGAAACGATACTCAGCAGGAGCCAGCCAAGGCCCTTGGTATATGTTTTCGGGCTAGCCGCAAACTCCAGAATCGCCAGGCTCACAATGACCAGACTGAACGGCGCAAGCCAGATCAAATGTCGGGAAGTGTTTACAGGGTAAAAACCGGTAACCCGGCCGATGACTACAAATGCAACTAACCCGATGAAGAATACGTTCAGCTTGAATGCAAAACCCCGATGCCTGCTGAACAGAAGCGCCGTACTGGCGATGCCTGAAGCCAGCAGCAAAGCTTTGCCATAAGCGCCAACGATGGCTTTGGCAAGAATTGGCAGGGAGCCCAAGGCAGAACTGGCGTAGAAATGCTCGTAATTCCCGATCTGATAGAGGGTCAGGCGCTTCATGAATACGTACTCTGCCGCGACCACCATCGCGCATATGCCAAGAACGGCTAATTTATGGGTTGAAGTTTTGTCCCAAGGTTGTTTGATGCACATTGAAAATCCATAAACCAGTAGCCCGCCCGATACGACCAGGGTGGAAAACCCCATGATGCTGACCGCCGCGGCCATAGCCGCCGGCCAATAAGGATTCTGGTTCTGTTGCGCTTTATAAAGTCCGAAAATAGCCAGAAAGCTCGCGCACACTTCCAGGAAATAATGTTTGAGTTCGGTTAAATAGAGTCCGGTCGAAAATTCATGGCTGATGAGAACCAGCAAAAATACCGGGATTCCCCAACGATAACGTCTGAATATCAACAGCATGGGAGAGATCAACAGGCAGGAAAGCAAGAGCACCGCCGTTCGCAGTGCTCTAATGTCATATTCAACGATGCTCATCGCCGTTTTGAAAAACAGCGAAGCGAATGCCGGTTCAGCCTGGTCGTAGTAGGTCAACGGCTTAAAGAAATCAACGGGGCTTTTTAGCTCCATTACCGCTTTAAGCAACATTGCCTCATCGACCCACACCGAACGCGTGACCAGGGTGGCAAACTCGCATGCCAGCAACGCGATACACAGCAGCATCGCCATCCGCGGCAAGTCAAGGGACCTCTGCATCAGCCTTCTCCATTAGATCGTGCTAGCTCTCATCACAGCGCAAGTTTGTGTCAGCGTGAATTTGCACTACAGCGATCAGTACGGAGCGGCGCGTACGAACTTCCAGGCAAGGATTAATCCGGCAAAAAGAACGGCAAATTTACTTTGTTCATCTGCCATTGATCGTTGTTACATTTTTGAGAATTGATCAGGAGTTGCGACTGCGCAAATGAAGCCAACCTCCCACCGACTCAGTCGATAGGGGTTGGTCAGTAGCGTGGATATCTACAATTTGAAATTAGTCGCAACAGTGCATGCGCAGCGTTGAATACGCAACGATAAATCCATTGGATTATCGAATGGCTGCTCTGCCAGGCGCTGGAATTACAGCGTCAATTTTTGAACACTTCCAGTTGCCAGACGGAATACCAGATGCCACTAACTTACGCTGAAAGGAACTCGTCAACAGATTTGACGCTTCCATAGCCGAATTCCACAGCCGCCATTATCGTCGCATGTGCGTGAGCGGCGGGTACGTTCACTCCGCGAAATGAAAGATCCAGTGTGGCGCAGGCGTCATGCAGCACAGTAACCGGATACCCCATATCCACGGCAGCGCGTACTACAGCGTCGATACACATGTGGCTCATCGCACCTATGACCACAATATCCTGAACACCGAAGGCATCCAGCTGATGCTTGAGATCAGTTTCTCTGAAGGCATTGATGTGTTTCTTGACGATCACGGGTTCTTCGCCGGCAGGCGTGACTGCGGGCTGAATTTCCGCGCCGACGGATCCCTTGATAAATATCGTCGCACTTTCATCATTCGATTCATGTCGGATGTGAAAAACAGGAATACCTGAGCTTCGCGCATGGCTTATCACCCGGCTGGCATTTTTCACAGCTGCTTCTATACCGGTCAAAGGCAATTTGCCGCTCGGCAAGTATTCGTTTTGCAGATCAATTACTACAAGACCTTGTTTCATGCACGATCTCCAATCAGGTTATTAATCGATGAGCTCGTTGAGCTGATATTCAATGTTTCTCTGCGCCGCATGCAACGCCGGGCAATCAGGCAAATCATTCTTGCTCAATGTCGCGAGTCTAACCAGTGGCCTGAATGACACAGTTCGATATAATCAGGCCATTCGACGATGTTGTCCCGGACTGGGGCATGGCTCGATTACATCTTCGCTGTGTGCAAAGACGTCCCATTGGACGCTCGCCCATTAATTCCTGTGTGTGTTCTATCAAACACACGACCCACTGCGAGGCTGCCTGATGCAATCCATACAGGTTGCTGTTCTAGCGTTCGAAGGCGTAAGCCTGTTCCATCTTTCTGTGCCTGGCGTTGTGCTTGGGACGGCTCAGTCCGCGGCTGGAGAGCCTCAATACGAGGTTAGCTACTGCGCTGAGTCGCCTGGCATGGTGAGTTGCAACCAAGGCATCGGCATACAGGTCAATCATGGTCTGGAATTGCTGCAGGCATCCGACGTAATTGTTATTCCTGCCTGGGGCGATCAGTCAGTCACTGCCTCTGCCCCGCTTGTGCAGGCTTTGCAGCTCGCTAATGCGCAAGGAAAGCTCATCGTCGGGTTATGTCTGGGCGCTTTTGTACTGGGTGATGCCGGGCTTCTTGATGGCAAGGAGGCAACCACTCACTGGGCAGCCAGGGACGAGTTTGCGCGACGCTTCCCTGAAGTTCGCTTCAGGCCTGAAGTGCTCTATGTCAGCGATGGCAACATCGTGACTTCTGCGGGAACCGTGGCCGCAATCGATTGTTGTCTGGATCTGGTACGCCAGCGACTGGGTGCGCAGGTGGCGAATCGGACCGCAAAGATGCTAGTGACACCGCCGCATAGGCAGGGCGGCCAGGCTCAGTATGTAAAGCATCCTGTGCCTCAGCTATCCAGCGAAACCCATTTATCTGATGTACTGGCGTGGGCCCGCATACATCTTGCCGCTCATCAATCGCTCGACATTCTTGCAGACAGGGCAAAAATGAGCAGGCGCACCTTCACTCGACGGTTTAAGGAGGCCACCGGTACTACCGTATCGAGATGGTTAAACGCGGAGCGAGTGGCCAGAGCGCAGGCGTTACTGGAAGCCACTGAATTATCGATTGAATGCATTGCGGCTGAAGCCGGGTTTGGGACACCCCTATCGTTAAGGCAGCACTTTGGCGCTCAACTAGGGACATCGCCCTCTGACTATCGGAAGATGTTTTGCCTCGGGACGAATCAGAAAAAATGAACAAAATACAATGTTTGTTCCAGGGCCGGGGCACTCGAGCCCTATCTCCCCCAGGACCACCACGTCTTGTTCCGGAAAGCGCGAGGTTAGAACCAGCATCTTCTGCGTATGCCGCGTGCTAGCACTTCCCGTCGAGCAGGTAAGGCGTTTCGGGCGTTACAAACACCAGAGCGGATCCTGCCCCATCGTTGCCGTTGCCCATTCCGTGAATGCTCGCACTCGTGCCGACAGCCGCCGCGAATAGGGGTACACCAGACTCATCGGCATGCTGGCCAGACTCCATTCCGGCAGTAGCTGCACCAACCTGCCATCCGCCAACAACGCCTGCGCTTCGCACAGTGGGACGGCCACGAAGCCCAATCCCGCTTCTGCCGCCGCCATATAGGCACCGCCGCTGTTAAAGCGCATTGCCGGGGTCTGTTCGATCAGCACGCTCTCATCACCGCAGCTCAAGCGCACCGGGTTCTGCCGGCCGCTGGCGGGAAACACAAAGGCCAGAAAGCGCAACTGCGTCAGGTCTTGCGGGCTGATGACCGGTGGATTTTGATTCAGATATAAAGATGACGCGCACAGGACAAACCGCATCTGGCCAATGGGCCGGCACACCAGATCCGGATCGGTGACCAGGCCGCCGCGTATGGCGCAGTCGACGCCTTCCTGTACCAGGTCTACCACCCGCTCGCTGCAGCCCAGGTCCAGCTGGATATCCGGGTACTGGCCGACAAACCCTGGCAGCGCGGGAATTATCAAAAAGCGCCCGACGGGCGAGGGCATATCCACTTTCACTTTGCACCGCGCCACGGTGCGCGTTTGCGAGACGCTGGCTTCCAGCTCGTCAATATCTTCCAGCACGGTGCGCGCCCGCTCGTAGTAGGCGGCGCCGTCCGTGGTGGCGGTTACCCGGCGAGTAGTGCGGTGCAGCAGCTTCACACCAAGCTGATTTTCCAGCGCCTGAATCTGGCCGGACAGCGTGGTTTTTGCAGTCGTCAGTGCCTCGGCTGCACGGGTGAAGCTGCCCAGTTCAACGATGCGGCAGAACGCGCGCATCGCATCAAGTCGATCGAAAGCCATGATTGTCCGGATAGTCGTCTAATGTTTCCGAGTTTAGCCGGTTTATCGAATTTTTCTCGATCAATAAAGTAAGCCCATCCCCGGTAGTGAGCCGGGTCACTTTAAAGGAAGCCTCCATGACTACCCAACGCGTCAACTATGCACAAGTCGCCCCCCATGCCTTCAAGGCCCTGCTGGGTCTGGAGAAAGCGATGGGCGAATCTTCCCTGGAAAAGTCGCTGCACGAACTGATCAAAATCCGCGCTTCGCAACTTAACGCTTGCGCCTACTGCGTCGATAAGCACACCAGCGATGCCATCCAGCTTGGCGAAACCCCGCGACGCATTTTTGCCCTGTCTGCCTGGCACGAAACTCCGTTTTTTACAGACCGTGAACGTGCCGCGTTGCTGTGGACCGAAGCCCTGACCCTGCTGGCCGAGAAGGGCGCTCCAGAAGCGATTTATAGCCAGGTGGCCGAGCAGTTCAACGACCGCGAACTGTCCGACCTCACCTTCGCCATCGCGACTATCAACGCCTGGAATCGCTTCGGTGTCGGTTTCGCCATGCAGCCGGTGCAATGATCATGGCCACTTCTCTGCGAGTGACCGCGCTGGCGTTTTGGCTACTGGCGGGCCTGGCCCACGCCCATGGCGGTGGTGCCGGTGATGAAACAGTGACGCCGGTTGCGCAGGCGCAATTGCCGGCCATGGTTGGCACTGACGCCAAGGCGCTGCGAGTGGAGTTCGCGCCGGGCGCTACGTCGAAACCGCATACTCACCCCGGGCCGGTGTTTGTCGTGGTGGTGAGTGGTGAAGTGGAATCGTCGCTGGACGGTGGCCCGGTGCACACCTACAAAGCCGGTGACGGCTGGTACGAGGCGCCGGAGCAACTGCATGGAGTGACGGGCAATCCGAGCAAGACGACGCCTGCAGTTTTAGTGGCGTGGTTGATATCGGACGGCAAGGCGCCGTTGGTCAAGCCCGTCAAATGAGTGTGAACGCCTGGTAGGAGTGGGCTTTAACCTCGATGCTTTTGTCTTTCAAGAGCATCGCGGCTGAAGCTGCCTCTATGGGGCTACTTGCAGCCGATAGCGGCCTCACACTGACGCCGCCACCTACATCCGGTGATGTTCAAGCAAGAAATCCACGAACAATCGCGCCCGCGCCGGCATTGCCGAGCCGCCGACGAACACCGCATGAATCGGTTCCTGGTCGCCTGGGTTCCAGGCTTCCAGGAGCGGTATCAAGTCGCCGCGCTGCACGTCCTCACTCACGCTGAACTCACCGATCCGCGCAATGCCGGCGCCCACACGCGCGAATTGTGCCAGCGCTTCACCGCTGCTGCATTCGATGTTGCCGCTGACTTTCAGGGAAAACGCTCGACCGTCGCGGATGAATGGCCAATTGGGTTCGGCACGCCTGAAGTTGAAGCGCAGGCAGTTGTGCCGTAGCAGGTCTTCCGGTTCCTGAGGAATGCCATGGCGCTCCAGGTACTCGGGCGATGCCACCACCATCTGGCCGGTGTCGCCGATCCTGCGGGCGGTCAGCGGGCTGTCCGGCAGATGGCCAAAGCGTATCGCCACGTCGGCCTGACCGGCGAGAATGTCGACCACTTCGTCGCCGAGGGTGAGATCGACGACGATGTTCGGGTAGCGTGCGCTGAATGCCGCGACCAAGGGCACGATGGCCTGCCGCCCGTGGCCAAGGGCGGCGCTGACCCGCAGCCGGCCGCGTGGTACGCCTTGGTCGGCAATGGCTTCTTCGACCTCGGCCATGTCGGCGAGGATACGCCGGGCGCCGCGCAGGAAAGCCTCGCCCTCGGCAGTGAAGGTGATCGCTCGGGTGGTGCGCAACAGCAGGCGGGTGCCGAGACGTTGTTCGGTCCGCGCAATGATCCGACTGACCGCCGAGGGTGTCAGCCCCAATGCTCGGGAGGCGGCCGAGAGGCTGCCTTCCTGCGCCACAGTGGCGAATACTTCCATTTCACCAGACCTGCCGTTGAAGTCCATTTGTGCTCCTTACGCAAAGGTGATTGCCAGAAACGCTATCTACCGGATTAAAACTCTGGATCGTAGCATTGGCGGCACAGATAAGGAGCCTTCCATGCGTATCAACCCACCCCTCGTTGCACTCGCCATCGGTGCCTTTGGCATCGGCGTAACCGAGTTCGCCCCCATGGGCATGTTGCCGAGCATTGCGACCGATCTCGGCGTTTCAATTCCCGCCGCTGGCCTGTTGGTCAGTGCTTACGCCCTGGGCGTACTGCTCGGCGCGCCGCTGATGACCCTGACCACCGGCAAGATTCCCCGGCGTTATCTGCTGATCGGACTCATGGCGATTTTCACCCTGGGTAATCTGATGTCAGCACTGGCTACCGATTACTACAGCCTCATGGTTGCCAGGGTGGTGACCTCACTGAATCACGGTGCGTTCTTTGGGGTTGGTTCAATCGTTGCCGCCAGCGTGGTCGCTCCGGAGAAACGTGCCGGGGCGGTTGCGGCGATGTTCATGGGGCTGACCCTGGCGACCATTGGCGGTGTGCCGCTGGCGGCCTGGTTTGGTGAATTGTTCGGCTGGCGCACCGCGTTCTGGGGTATTACCGGTCTCGGCGGGTTGGCCATGGCCGCATTGTGGTTCGCGCTGCCCAACCTGCCGGCGCCGAAAAGCGTCGGTGTCATGGCCGAAATTCGGGTTCTGGGTCGTGGCCCGGTGCTGGGGGCGTTGGCCCTGACTGTGGTCGGCTCGGGTGCAATGTTTACCGTCTTCACCTATATCGCGCCCATCCTCAGCAATGAGACCCACGCGTCCACTGCCTACATCACTGCCATGCTGGTGCTGTTCGGAGTGGGCTTGACGCTGGGCAACATCTGGGGCGGCAAGGCCGCCGACCGTTCGATAGATCGCACCTTGATCGTGTCGCTGAGCGTGTTGATTCTCGTCTTGCTGGCGTTCACCGTGCTGATGCGTTGGCCGCTGCCGGCCGCCGTCGCCATTCTGATCTGGGGGATCGCCAGCTTCGCCCTGGTGCCGCCACTGCAGATGCGGGTCATGGAAGCTGCCAAGGACGCGCCGAATCTGGCCTCGGCGGTGAACATCGGCGCTTTCAACTTCGGCAACGCAATTGGTGCGGCGCTGGGCGGGGCGGTGATCAATGCCGGGCTGGGCTATCCGGCGATATCCCTGGCCGGCGCGGTAATGGCGGGTCTGGGATTGTTGATGGTGCTGGCGTTTGCCTGGCGTTCCCGAACAGCTGCAGCTGCGGTGGCGTGATGATGAGCTGAAGGAGGCTGTTGGTCGCGATTGGTGAGTGGCGGCCAATAGCCCACGAGTGTGGAAGAACGCCTTAGCTAACCCCTGCCACAATTTCTGAGGGGGTCTAAAGGACCTCCCATGAAGCGTTTCGCCTAAGGTGACCATCCTGCAGGGATAGCGCTCTAAAAGCCCCGACGACTACTTCAGTCACATTGATGCGCAGCTTCAAGACCCTCATCAACTTCCGCTAAGACAACTGCAAGGCCATCACACATTCCAGCGAGGCAACGCAGTGCTGAATTGCTCAGGAGTCCGCGGCCGCATCACGTGCGTCAAATTCTCGGGAGATCATTCTGCCAGCAATTTGCGCCACATCCATTAGCCGCTCTCGGGATATGCCACTGCACGCCGCAGCGGATAGCCCTCGCAGGGTAATAAGCAAATAGTCAGTCAGTGCTGGTGCGGACTCCGGGCAGGCTTGATCAAGGTAATGGCGGATCGTCTGGGTCGCGACATCACCCATCTTCGCGGCCATTTTCCGGGCAGCTGCATCATCCGCACGCATGCCTTCGGTGACTAGGCAGCCACGCAAGGTGCTATTTCTTCCGTACTGCTTTGCGGCGGCAACTAGCAGCGAGGCCAGCGCTTCAGCGGGGGGCAGATCTGCTGCAAGAAGTTTGTCCATAGGCAGCGCATTTTCGCTGACGTAACGATGCATGGCGCGCTCGAACAGTTCGGCCTTGCTGCCATAGGCGGCGTAGAAGCTCGGGGGTTTGATGTTCATGGCCTCAGTGAGGTCGGCCAGGCTGACAGCATCGAAACCACGTTGATGGAACAGGGCCTGAGCGATGGCTATCCCCTGTTCGCGGTCGAAGGCGGGGCGGCGCTGTCGAGGTTTGTCGTTCATGAAGATCTCGCTAATTGATCCGTCTACGGTAGCGACCGCTACTCGCATTATCAATCGCGACACAGATTTTCTTTATTTAGCGATTGCTAAATAAGTTGTGCGTGGGTGTAAATCTATGTAGTGTGCACTACATAATTTCAGCGGAGGTGGTACCCATGCAATTCAAAAATAAAGTCGTCCTTATCACTGGCGGGTCTTCGGGTCTCGGCTTCTCGATTGCCGAAGCGTTTGCCAGCCAAGGTGCCACTCTGATCATTACCGGGCGTCGCCAGCGTCAGCTTGACGACGCGGTGAGTCGCCTTGGCGAGAACGCGTCTTCCGTATGCAAAGACATCTCGACGCTCGCGGACCTTACAGAGCTGTTCGGCCATATACGCGCGGTGCATGGTCATATTGATGTGCTGATTGCCAACGCAGGGACAGGTGTAGTCGAACCGTTGGGAGCCATCACCGAAACAGAGTTCGATAGGGTTTTCACGACCAACGTCAAAGGTACGACCTTCACTGTGCAAGGCGCGCTACCCCTAATGGCTAGGGGAGGCAGCATTGTTATCATCGGATCGACCGCGTCGATCAACCCGGGCCCCGGTTTAGGTGTCTACGGAGCCACCAAGGCCGCGCTAAGAGCGCTGGTACGCAGTTGGATTCTGGATATCAAAGGAGCTGGCGTTCGAATCAACTTGCTCAGTCCCGGCCCTGTAAACACGCAATCCTTGCGCGACGTACTTGGCGCCAACGCGCAGCAGGTGATTGATGTCCTTAGCGAGAAGAGCACCCTAGGCAGAATCGGCGAGGCACATGAGATCGGACAGGTCGCGCTTTTCCTGGCAAGCGATGCGTCAAGCTATGTCAACGGTGCCGAGTTGTTCGCTGACGGTGGTGCATCCCAAGTCTGAATGGCATGGGGAAGTACAAGCTGGCAATAGCAAGTAATGCCTGCCTACGATTAATCGCCAATTACGGAGTTATCTGATGAGCAATTTTATTGGGTCGACAATAGACCATTTAGGCATCGATGTTTCTGACATCGCGCAGGCTCAAGCTTTCTACGATCCAGTGCTCAGGCCATTGGGGATTACTCTGGTGATGAGTATCGAGGCTGACCCTCCACGTTCGAAGCCCCGGCGACTTGGATTCGGTTCTGGAGCAAAGCCGTTCCTTTGGCTGCGTGACGCGCGCGTCCCCAGCTACGGGGCGCACATAGCCCTGGTCGCGCCGAATCGTGAAGCGGTCATTGCTTTTCATGCGGCTGGCATAGCTGCTGGGGGGCAGGACAATGGAGCTCCGGGTATCAGGCCTCATTACCATGCCCATTATTATTCAGCTTATGTGCTGACACCTGACGGAGTGAATCTGGAAGCCGTTTGCCAAGAGCAATCCTGATTTTTCAAGATTGCCGATCCACCCCAGACATTGCTTGGAGCTTGTGCACCAAAACGCTGAACCTGCCGAGGTCTATTCATTGCTCTTGTCCAATAGCGGCTCAGTACGTTTTGGCTCCATCCAATCTTTTAGACCCAGGAGCAGGCCTTTTAAAAACCTGCGTCAGGGCTCACCTCTGCTCTCAACTGCCCCTCACGCCTGCGGAGGCTCTTTTTCCACGCTGTCTTTTTCCCGGCTCTCTTTTTCAAAAGCCTCTTTGATCAAGACCATATTCTGCGGAGAAGAGAGGGCAATACCCATCTCGCGTAACCGCCCCAGGACGGTAAATAACAGGTCGCTTCGCGCGCCACCCACTGAGCGCGGGCTGTTGACGTAACCGCTGGCGCTGATGATCAAACCGCTATTGGTCAGGTCTTTAAAGGTCACCGACGGCGCGGGGGCGTCGAGTATGGCTTCGTGCTCGGTAAAGGCTTGCAGCAGCAGCTCGCGGATCTGCAGGACGTCTGTTTCCAGCGGCAAGGTCAGGGTGATACCCACGACTCCCAGCGCATTGCCCATGGTGACGTTACGCACGTTTTGCGTGATGAACTGAGAGTTCGGCACGATCACCGTAGAGCGGTCGGACATCTGTATTTCGGTGGCACGCACATTGATCCGCCGAATATCGCCTTCGACACCGGCCAGGCTCACCCAGTCGCCGACTTTAACCGGTCGCTCGGTCAGCAGAATCAAGCCTGAGATGAAGTTCTGCACGATGGCCTGCAGGCCAAAACCGATCCCTACTGACAGGGCACTGACCACCCAGGTCAGGTTGGTGAGGCTGATGTGAAGCGTGGACATCACCACGGCCACAACCAATACAAAGCCGATGTAACCGATCAAGGTCACCAGCGAGGCCTGCATGCCGGCATCCATGTTGGTTTCGGGCAACAGCCGTTCGCCAAACCAGTCCTTGAGGACCCTTATGGCCAGCAGCCCCACCACCAGGCAGATCAAGGCCAGCAGGATATCGCCGGGCACGATGTTCAGATTGCCCAGGGACTTGTTGGTGAAGTCCAGTTGGATAAAGCTTTCGAGCAGCTCGCCCGGGCTGGAGCCCGAGGGCATGAAGGCGAGCAGTACTGCGGCGAACAGCAGCAAAGTACGACCAACGCCCGCGAGGATGGTGCTTGCCTGGGCCTGATGCCGCGCGGACAACCCCAGCGCCGAACCGAGCGCCATACCGCCCGGCTGCTTGGGCGACAACAGCGTCTCGCAGACGTCGCCGAAGCAGGCAATCAATAGGTAGGCGGTGGACGCGACCACGCTCATCCACAGCAGTTTGACTGCCAGAAAGTACGCCAGCGTCAGGTACCCACTCAACAACGCCAGCAAGCTCAGTCCGACCCAGACCGCGATGACAAAAGGAACCAGGCCGGCGAAGCCTGGCAGGCGCTCCAGTTCAAAGCGACGGCGGGTGCGCCGATAGCGTATCAGCGCGAAGAAAAACACCAGCGAAACCGCCAATGCCGTCAGGCCATTGACCGCCACCGTCAGTGCCAGGCTGCTGGCGATCACGCTGTTGATGCGTTCCTGGGTGCCGATGATCATCAGTGCCAGCGCCAACACAGCCGGGAAGCGCCCCATGGCCGTGGCGATCTCATCAGGAATCTGGGGCAGCCGCCAGGACGGATGAGGCAGCATCAACAGCGCGCGGCCCAGGCCGACGATGAAGGCGCAGAAGGTGATCAGCGTCTGCAACTGGTCGAGCAGATTGACCACGTCGTTGGTGAGCACGGCATTGCTGACGATTCCCCAGCGCAGCAAAGAAGTGGCAGCAGTGATGGTGACGATTGTCGATAACCCGACCGCTAACGCCAGTGCACTTCGACGCAGGCGGCCTTCGGGCAGCCAGCGCACCATCCCCCAGATCAGCAGGCGTTCCAGCAGGCGCCGGACAACGACCCACACCAAAAATGCGCCGAACACCACGCTAAAGAACAAAGCCCGGTTGCCTGGCTCCAGCGCACTGTCAAATACGCTGCGCACTTCTGTGAGAAGTCGGTTCATGCGCCCCAGATCATCATCGGTAGGGCGAATCAAGGTAGACCAGAATGCCGAGCTGAGCGGGCTCGCGGTCCGGGTGCTGATTTGCGAATCGAACAGGCTGCGGCGCAGGCTGAAAATCTGCGTGGCCAGATCCCGGGCCGATTGGCTCAGCGTATTGGCCTGACGCTCCTCGCTGACCAGTGCGTTCTTCTGATTGGTCAGGGTCTTGCGCTGACTGGTCAGGCTTGGCGCTTCATCAGGTTGGGGCGGACCGAGAATCTTCAGCTGGTCGTCCAGGTGTTCGATATCGACGGCTTGCCTGGCGATGAGGCTATCGGCCTGTTTCTGCACCTGCAAGGCAGCCTGGCGCAAGCTTGAGAGCAAGTCTTCGTTGGCTTTGACTGTGACTTTCTGGCGGATCTGGTCGAGCTGCTCATTGAGGTCATCCAGACTCGCTTGCTCAACCTCGGGCGACTGACTGCTGGAGCCGGCGACTTGGGGGGAGGGCGTGGCCTGAGCCAAGGCTGGCAAGCTGAGGCACAGCAGCAACAGAGCCAATAGCCCGGCGTAGAAACGGTTCAACGGAGGGTGCTGCATTCTCTTTCCTTCATGGCGTTAAGCGGCTAACCAGATCCCGGCGTCAGAAGCCTCAGGCGCTAAAAATATCAGCTGTCGGGGCTGGCCTCACGGGTTACTTGGGCTCAGGCGCCATTTTCCGCCCAAATCCACTTAACGCTCCCACTGAAAAGCGGGCTGGCGCCGTTAACAGAGAAGCTTTCAGAGCGTGGGATGGCGAGCCATGAGGGGGGAATGACAAGGCAACTCAAGCGAATACCCTGGCTTGGTCATCAACTTCGCTGGCATTCGGCCATGCCAGCGAAGCGCGGGAAACGCGGGAGGGGGCGGCGAGTACAACTATTGCTTGGGATGTATTGCTTGGGATGGGGCGATCCAGCCATCAATACACTGAGTGGCTGGCGCCTCTAAGCGAGGCTGTTCACGATTCGCTAATCCGGGCTCTCCTCAGGCAACCTCGCAAACACTGAGAATCGCCAGGATGTACACCCGCACCATGTCCAGGTAATCGCGTTTGTGCACCCGCTCGTCCGGCATGGTGTTGAACTTGCCGCCAGGCCCGCAGACCACGCCTTGCATGCCCAACCGCTGGTAGAAATGCGCGGCGTCGGTGCCGAAGTAGGCGGGTGGGGTGATGATGCCGGTGGGTTGCGGTTCGCCTCGAACCTGTTGATAGGCGGCGTTGACGGCCTTGACGATCAGCGAGTCGTGGGACACCTCGAACGGAGGCATCAGCGGCTGGTTGTCACTGTCGTTGATCAGCTTGGCTTGCAGCCCTGGAAACTGTTCGCAGAGCCGATCAAGCAGTTGCTGCAAGTCGGCCAGCACCGACTCGACGGTCTGGCCCGGGGTGTAGCGTGCCGAGCCGCGCAGACGCAGGAAGTCGGCGACTTGTGGTGGGCGCCATTCTTCAAGGTCGCGGCCCAGCGCGCCACGTACGACGCCTATGTGGCCACGATTGACCTGTTCATGCTCTGGCGAACGGGCGCCGCTGAAGGTGATGCCGTTGATCTGCGGGATCAACTGCACGGCCGCAGTGATGACATCCACGGCTTCTTCGCGCTTGGACAGGTGACGGGTATCGCCGGTGAGTTCGATGACAAACATCAGCGAGCCGACATGCAGGGTCACCGCCTGCAAGTCGGTGGGCTCGGAGTTGATGAAGTAGTCGGCTTTCACACCCTGCTCGATGGCGGCGATGGTCCCGATACCGCCCTGAAGTTCACCCACCACATAGGTCAGGATCACGTCGCCCTTGAGCTTGATGCCTGCATCGATCAGGGTTTTCAGCGCGCAGAAGTAGGCCGCGTCGCCCGCTTTCATGTTCGACACGCCGATGCCGTAGATGAACTCGTCGTCGATCTTTCCGGCCCAGGGGGCGACCGTCCAGCCTTCGGTCACCGGGTTGGTGTCCAGATGACCGTTGAACAACAGACTGTGGCCGCCGCCTTGACCCTTGAGCGTGCCGATGGCATTGAGGCGTTCGCCAGGCACCGGCATCAGTTCAGCGTCCAGCCCCAACTCCTGCATCTGCCCCGCCATGTATTGCGCGAGTATGCGTTCCTCGGGTGTGGCGCTGTAGCTCTTGTGCTGCACCATGCGCGCGAGGAAATCCAGGCAGTACGCCTCGTCAATGCGGTCGAGTAGCGCTTCAGGCTTCATCAAGGGGCTCCAGTTCGGTCAACGGCTGCGGCACTGCGTCGAGCAGGGCGCGGGTATAGGGATGGGTGGCTTGAGCGGCCATGTCCACGGCCGGCAGAATTTCCAGCAGATCGCCGCGATACATGACGGCGATGCGGTGGGCGATCTGGCGAATCAGGTTCAGGTCGTGGGTGATGAACAGGTACGCGGTGCCGTGTTGACGACGCAGCTCCAGCAGCAACTCGATCACCGTGGCCTGCACCGAGACGTCCAGAGCCGCAGTGATTTCATCGCAGATCACCAGTTCCGGACGCGCCGCAAAAGCACGGGCAATCGCCACGCGCTGCTTTTGCCCACCGGACAGCTCGTGGGGATAGCGGCTGGCGAAGTCTTCGGGCAGCCGCACTTCGCGCAGCAGGCGGGCGATGGCCGCCGTTTCGCTTTCGCCTTCCGGCAGGCCGTACAGACGCAGTGGCCTTGAAAGAATCTGGCCTATGGTCTGCCGTGGATTGAGCGATGCATCCGGGTGTTGAAAGATGATCTGCACTTTGCGCCGGTAGTCCCGGGTCATCTGCGCCGGCCCCTGGATCGGCGCGCCGTCGAAATAAACCGAGCCGGTGAATGGCGTCAAACCGGTCAGGGCTTTGGCCAGGGTGGATTTGCCTGAACCCGATTCGCCAATGATGCCGAGGATTTCACCGCGCGCCATGCTCAGGTTCATGTCCCGTGCGCCCATGGACGGCACGGTTTTTCGGCGCAGCAGGCTGTCGAGCATACCCGGTCGGCCGTAGCGCACATTCAGATCGCTGACCTGCAGCAGGGGCGCGCCGCTGGTCCGGGGCTCGTTGAGCAAGCGTTTGTCGGCTGAAGGCACTGCCGCCACCAGACGTTGCGTATAGGCGTCGGTTGGCGCACTGAAAATCCGCCCGCCGCGTGCCTGTTCGACGATCCGCCCCTGATTGAGGACGCAAACCCGATCAGCGACGCGGGACACCAGCGCCAGGTCATGGGAGATGTACAGCGAGGCCACACCGGTTTCTTCACGCAGGCGGCGGAACAGCTGCAGAATCTGCGCCGAACTGATGACGTCGAGAGCAGTGGTGGGCTCATCAAAGATCAGACACTGGGGCCGACACGCAAAGGCAGTAGCGATCAGAACGCGCTGTTTTTCACCCCCGGAGGCTTCATGGGGAAAGCGCTTCATCATGGCGGCCGGGTCTTTGAGGTCGACGTCGGCCAGCAATTGTTCGCCCAGTTCCCAGGCCTCGCGATAGCCCAGATTGCGGTGGCGGGTGAGAACTTCCACCACCTGTTCACCCAGGCTCAGGGTGGGATTGAGCGACGCGCTGGGGTCCTGGAAAATCATGCCCAGTCGGCCGCCGCGCAATTGTTCGATCTGACGCTGAGGCATCTGCAGCAGGTTCTCGCCCTGCAGGCTGATGCTGCCGCCGATCTCCCGAGCATTGCTCGCCAGGTAACGCATGATTGCCCAGCCCAGGGTGGTCTTGCCCGATCCGGATTCGCCCACCAGTCCGACCACTTCGCCGGCGGCCACGCTGAAGTCGATGTTTTGCAGAACGTGCAGGGCACCGGTTGGCAATTGGTAATCGAGGCTGTAGTCAGCCACTTGCAAGACGGTACTCATGAGCGCTGCCCCTTTGGATTGAGGGCATCGCGCAAGCCATCGCCCAACAGATTGAAGCCGATTGCCACAATGGCAATCGCCAGGCCTGGCATAAGCATCATCCATGGTGCCTGGAAGAAGTAGCGACGCGCCTCGGCGACCATCAGGCCCCACTCCGGTTGCGGCGGCTGTGCGCCGAGGCCGAGAAAGCTCAGGGTCGCGAACAGCATGATGGCGAAGGCAATGCGGATGGTCGCTTCGACGATGATCGGAGCGACGATGTTGGGCAGCATTTCGCGCACCACGATGTAGGCGGTGGATTCGCCTCGGGCGATGGCCGCATTGACGTAGTCCTGACGGCGAGCGGCGAGCGCCACACTGCGGGCGATACGCGCCATGCCGGGCACGAAGGCGATAGTGATAGCCAGTACCGCGTTGAAGTCGCTGCGGCCCAGGGTGCTGACGATCAGCAGGGCGAACAGCAGGGTCGGAATCGACATCACCGCATCAAGGGTGCGCATCAGCGCCTCGTCGATGCGCCCGCCCAGGTAGCCGCTGACAGTGCCCAGCAGCGCGCCGGTCAACATCGCCATGGCGGTGGCCAATACCGAGAGCGAGATGGTTGCGCGGGCACCGATCAGCACCCGGCTGAGAATGTCGCGGCCCATTTGGTCGGTGCCCAGCCAGTGCACAAGGCTCGGCGCCTTGTAGCGGGCAAGAATTGAAATGGCTTCCGGATCGAACGGTGCCAGCGCAGGTCCGGCAACCACCAGAATCACCGCCAGCAGCAGAATCAGGCTGCCCAGCAGGCCTTGAGGTGTCGCCAGCAGGCGAAAGAAAACATTACGCATATTGAATTCGCCGATCGAGGTAGGCATAGGTCAGGTCAGCCACGAAGTTGACCACGCAGTAGGTCGCGGCAAGGATCAGCACGCCGCCCTGAATCGCCGGCAGATCGCGGGCGGCCACGGCCACCAGCAGTTCACGGCCGATACCGGGAATATTGAAGATCTCCTCGACTACGACTATCCCACCCAGCAGGTAGCCGACATCCAGAGCGACGATGGTGATGGTCGGCAACAGCCCGTTACGTAGCGCGTGGCGCAGCAGCACCCGCCGCCGCGACAGGCCTTTGAGGCGTGCGGCGCGGATGTAGTCGGTCTCCAGCACGTCGATCATTTCCGAGCGCACCATCCGCGAGACGTGGGCGACCATGATCATCGACACCGTCAGGGTGGGCAGAATCAGATGGCGAATGCCTTCAACAAAATTGTCCCCCAGCGGCACGTAGCCGGTTGCGGGCAGCAGCTGCCAGAAATCGGCAAACAGCAGAATCAGCAGCGTGGCGGTGACGAACTCCGGCAACGACACACCGATGTAAGACAATACGCCGATGATCAGGTCCACCGGGCGGCCACGGCGCACGGCGGCAACGATCCCCAGCGGGATCGCCACCGCCAGCATCAGCAGCAATGAGCAGCTCGCCAGCAGCAGCGAGCGGCCCAGTGCATCCAGCAGCGAACCGAGCACCGGCTGACCGTTGCGCATCGACACCCCCAGGTCGCCTTGCAGGACGGCCATCAGCCAGTGGCCAAATTGCAGCCACGCGGGTTGATCCAGCCCCAGCTTGGCGCGCAGGGCAGCCAGGGCTTCGGGCGTGGCGCTTTGACCCAGCAGCGTGACCGCCGCATCGGCGGGCAGCAGCTGGGTGATGGCAAACACCAGCAAGGACACGATGAGCAGGGTGTAAACGACCAAGAGCAGACGCTTGGTCAGATAGGCAGCAGTCACAGGGTTATCCTCGGTTCATCCGCGCTTCGGCGCACTGTCATCCAGCCACGCCTGATCCAGACGGAACACGGCGCCACGCGGGTGCAACTGATAGCCCTGGACATAGTCGCGTTGGGCGGCCAGAACATCGAAGAAAGTCGGAATCAGCGACGGCACCTGGTCGTGCATCAGCTGTTGCGCAGTGGCGTAAAGCGCCGCGCGCTTGACCGGATCATCAGTGCCACGGGCTTCGGCGACGGCCGCGTCGAACTCGGCGTTGTTCCAGCGGGTTTCGTTCCAGGCCGCGTTGGAGGTGTACAACAACGAGAACACTGCATCGGCTGAAGGCTGCATGTTGTAGAAGCCCACGTAGAAATTGCCTTTCTTCCAGACCTGGTCCAGATAAGTGCTGTTGGCCATGGTCGAGACATTGATATTGAAGCCCGCCGGTTTCGCCATCTCGCGTACCGCGATGCCCAGCTGAGTGCGCGTCGACGGTTTGTCGGAGGCAATCAGGGTGATATCCAGCCCATTGGGGTACCCCGCGTCAGCCAGCAGCTTCTTCGCCTGCTCGATGTTGGCCTGCCGCAAGGCGATGTCCTTGTGGTAGCGGTAGGCAGCGTTGAGCGGGGTGTCATTGCCAGGCGTGCCGAAGCCTTCGGCGACAAAGTCCACCATCGCGGCACGGTCCACGCACAGGGACAATGCCTGGCGCACGCGCACGTCATTGAATGGCGGCTGGTCGCAGGCCATGTTGATGTTCAGAAACTGCCCGGAGGCCACGCGCAACGCCTTGACTCCACCGGCGCCACCGAGGCGGCTGAACTCAGTGGCCTGAGCGGAAAGCATCAGGTCAATGTCACCGGACATCAGTGCCGAGCTTTCTGAAGATGGATCCCGGTAGACGCGGACTTCGACGCGATCCAGATGTGGGCGCTGCGGGTCGTAGAAGTGTTCGTTACGGGCCACCACGACCATGCGCTCCGGCTCGAAAGACACCAGCTTGAACGGGCCGGTGCCCACTGCTTCACGAGACAGGCGACTCATATCGCCTTGCAGGATAGCGGCTGGAACGATCTTGGCCGCTGGATAGGCCAGGCTCACGGGCAGGTCGGCATACGGCGTGCTGGTGGTCAGCTTGATACGCAGGTCATCCAGCGCTTCAACCGTTTTGATCGGGCCGATATTGCGCAGGGCAGGCGATGCGGTCTTCGGATCAAGGATGGCTTGCAGGCTGGCCGTCACGTCTTTGGCGGTGCAGGCGCTGCCATCATGAAACTTCAGGTTGCTGCGCAGGGTGAAGGTCCACTCGGTGAGATTCTCGTTATGACTCCAGGACTGCGCCAGATCGGGTTCGGGCAGCATGTCCTGGCTCAGCCGGGTGAGGCCGTTGTAGAGCAGCTCGCTGAGCAGGTACTCGGGGTTGACCCGGGTCAGCAGCGGATTGAGCATGCCAACCGCCTGATCAACGCTGATGCGCAGGGTGCCACCCTTGCGGGCAGCCGCAGCGGCCCACAGCGGTCCCGAAAACGGCAGCATGGCTGCGCCAGTGACAATGGCCGAGGTGGTCAGGAAACGGCGGCGGTTGAGCCTGAAAACTGTAGTCATGGCGATACTTCACCTAGCAAAAAGAGTGGGCATGGGGCAGCCAGTAAGAACAAGCCGATGACCAGTCTTGGTGCCGGTCTTCGGGGCATCAGTGATCAGATTTACGGCGTGAAGTCAGACGCCAGATAAGCCAGGATCGATTGCGCCAGGGCTACCAGGTCGTCGCGTGTGGTGTATTCGTCAGCCGCATGAATTCGGCTTTCCGGGCGGATCAGGCCGCCCAGCAGAATTTCCTGAATACCGGCCTGCTGCACCCAGCCCATGTCCGAACTGCTCGATGAGCCGTAGCACTGGAACTGCTCGGTAGTGAAGCCGAAGCCAACGCCCAGCGCAGCCTGCCAGCGCGGCCAGTGTGGGCCGGTGGGGTCGGCGACCGGCGCGAGATGGCCGATCACTTCATGCTCGACCGACAAGGCTTCGGTGTCGGCCATGGCGGTGGCGATGCAGTGTTGCAATTCGGCCATGACCTGTTCGAACGGCTCTTGCGGTGCGTAACGGCGATTGATCAGGATTTCGAACTGCGCCGGCACGGTAGAGCCCTTGCTCCCGCCGTGGGCTGCGGCCAGCGTCATGCGCGAAATCAACGGTGCGCCGTTGTAATGAGGCGGCGCCGGCATCGGCCAGGCTCTCTGTTGTACTGTCTGTTTAAGGCTGTACAAGGCGTTGAGTAGCGGCAGGCTCTGCTCGATGGCATTGATCGCGTTGACCGGCTCGCCGGAATGGGAAGAGCGCCCTTTAACGGTAATCTTCAGGTCAATGCTGCCAAAGCAGCCCGCCCAGATACGCGGTGCCGCGCCGCCGTTGAAACTCAAGATGTGGCCTTCGACCAACTGCTGTTCAGCCAGATAGCGTATGCCCGGGTAAAGACCGCCTTCCTCGTCCGTGCACAGCAACAGGGAAGGGCAATAGCGCAGCGGCAGATTGAAGCGTTGCGCAGCGCGAAGGGCGGCGAGGGTGGCGGCAACACTGCCTTTCATGTCGGCTGTGCCGCGCCCGATCAGCTTGCCATCGACCTCCGTCAGTTGCAGCGGCGGTTGGGTCCAGCCATCACCCGGCGGCACGGTATCCACGTGAAAATACAGGCTGCAGACTTCCTGTTCACCGGGTTGCCGGGCGATCAGGTTGATGCGCTCCCCATAAGCCTCGCCGCTACGGGTCTGCCACAGGTCCTCGGGCACAGTGACACGGCGAGTTTGCAGGCCCAGCGGCGCTACCAGCGTCTCCATAAGGTCGGCAAAAGCGCCATAACGCGCACCCGGTGGAAAACAGGTATCCACTGCGATCATTCGTTGCAGATCATTGATCAGCGAATCATGATCCGCCTCGATCGACTGGAGGGCCTGTTGCAAGGCTGCATTCGTCGTCATTCTGCTCTCGCTGTATTTCTATATAGTTTATAGTTAAGTATCTCCGCATGACCCGTCAAGGAAAAAAGATGACCGATAGCATTACGCCAATTGCCCCGGGTGGCTTCACGCGATTGAGCGAACACGACAGCGTGCCCCTTTACGAAGTGGTCAAGCGGCACATTTCGGAAGCCATTCTTCTCGGTGAATGGGCCAGTGGCACGGTGATACCCAGCGAAAATGCCCTGGCCAATGATTTTGGCGTTTCAGTCGGCACCGTCCGCAGGGCCCTGGCCGAGCTGGTCTCCGAAGGCATGCTCATGCGCCGCCGCAAGACCGGCACTGTGGTGACCGGTTGGGCGCCGCTGCACAACCTGCGCTATTTCTTCCAGTATTTCCGGCTGCACAACAAAGAGGGAGCGCTGCTGAAATCGCGCACGTCCTTGCTGGACTACCAGCTCGGCGAGGCGACGGCACTGGACGCCGAAAAATTGCTGATTGAAGAGGGCAGCCCGGTCTATCGCCTGCACCGCCTGCGCAGTATCGATGGCGTGGCAGCCATGCACGAACGCTTTACAGTGGTTGCCTGCAAGGTACCGAACTTCCCAGGCCCTGATGAGTTGCCGGAGTTGCTCTATCGCTTTCTGCTGGATCAGTACGGCCTGAGGGTGGCCGCCGTGCGCGAGCAACTGACCGCCGGGCTGGCCAATGAAGAAGATTGCCGATTGCTGGAGCTGCCCGCACCCCATGCGGTGATGATCATTGATGCGGTGTCTTTCGATCAGGCAGCCACTCCGGTGATGATGACCCACCAGCGGGTCAGCACCGAGCACTTCATGTACGTCAACGAAATACGCTGAGGGCAAGCCATTGCCTTCGCGAATGATTTCCCCTCGACAGGTTCCGTGTTTTTTCTGGCACACCTCAGTGCTGTAGGAGTTGTCGGAGGTTACGACGGCGACGAATGCGTTTTTACTGACACACCACGTTCGCCGCCTTCGGCAGCTCCTACAGGTCCTGCCCCTGCGGCGTCACGCTCAATTCTTCGAGCAGCCACTTTATGAACACATGTGCCGCTGCATGACGGGTCCGCCGTTTGGGGTACACGAGGTAGTGGCCGACGTATTGAATGTCGTGTGTGACCCCCCACAGTGGAGCGACCAGTCTGCCTGCCTTCAGCTCTGTTTCCGCCAAAAGCGTCGACTCCAGTACAACACCCATGCCGTTGACTGCCGCAGCGATGGCCATGTTGCTGCGGTCAAAGCGCAAGGCGTAATGATGGGGCGGCATCAGCTGATTGGCTTCAAACCAGCCCTTCCATTGCAGCATCTGGACGTCGCACTGAATCAGCCGGTGTTGATACAAATCCTGAGGGCTATGAATGGTTTTTGCGACTTCCGGGCTGCATAACGGTGTCAGGTGCTCCACGGCCAGCGGCACCTTCTCATTGAGGCTGGAACTCGGTTCGCCATAGACCACATCCAGGTCAAAATCATCATTCTCGAATTGGGCATAGTCGGTGCTGGCGGAGAAACGCAGATCGATGGTCGGGTGTGCCTGCACGAATCGCGACAGGCGCGGCATCAACCACTGCACCCCGAAGCTGGGAGCCGTATGCAGTCGCAGTGGAGGCGGCTCCTCTGTTTTGACTAGAGCAAATCCTCGGTGCATCTCGTCTAAACCGCGTTGCACGTGCTCCATCAGCAGGCGGCCTTTTGGCGTGAGATTGACCTCCCGCGTGGTGCGCTCAAACAGTTGAACCTCAATCGACTCTTCGAGTTTTTTTATCGAATGACTCACCGCACTCGATGAAACACCCAGCTCCAGCGCAGCCTGAATGAACGAGCGACTACGTCCCACCGATTCAAACACCCGAAGTGAAGAAAGGGGAACTCTTCGCAACTGCTGTATTAATGAATTATTTTCAGCCATTACTGCAAAAATGTCCTTTGTGCGGGTTTATTCGCCGATGTTAGCGTGTACTCAAGTTATACGCAGGCAGTTTGCTGAATTGCAAACATCAATTTTTTGCGTAAGCCCTCATAAAAACAAGCAGGAATACCTATGACAACAGCTCCTCAAAGCGCTCTGCATCCGGAGCCGCTTCAGCGTGTGGCTTATCATGCCTGGCGCATCCGTCGTTTTGCGTTGCGCATGGGTGAAGTTCAGGGCCAAGGCTATGTAGGCCAGGCGCTGGGTTGGGCCGATGTGTTGGCGACCGCCTATTGCCATGCGATGAAAGTCCAACCCGATGATCCTGAATGGGAAGGTCGCGATCGATTTCTACTCTCCCACGGGCATTACGCCATCGCACTTTACGCGGCCCTGATCGAAGCCCGAATCATTCCCGAGAGCGAGCTGGAAACCTACGGTTCCGACGACAGCCGTTTGCCCATGTCCGGCATGGCCTCCTATACACCGGGCATGGAAATGTCGGGCGGCTCTCTTGGTCAGGGACTACCTATTGGCGTTGGCATGGCGCTGGCATTGCGCATGAAAAACAACCCGGCCTGGGTCTTCAATTCGATGTCCGATGGTGAGCTGGATGAAGGCTCGACGTGGGAAGCAGCGATGTCGGCAGCGCACCATCAGCTCGGTAATCTGATCGCTTTGGTTGACTTGAACAAACAGCAGGCCGATGGCAATTCCCGCGAAATTCTTGATTTCGAGCCATTGGTAGACAAGTGGCAGGCGTTTGGCTGGTACGTGCAGCGTGTTGATGGCAATGACCTGTCGGCGGTGCTCAAGGCATTTGACCAAGCCATGACGCTGACGGCGGCGCAACCTCGCGTGATCCTGTTTGACACCGTGATGGGCAAGGGGGTCGACTTTCTTGAAACCCGCGACAAAAACCATTTCATCCGTGTCGAGCCCGAGGAGTGGCAGGCAGCGATCAATGTTCTGGATGCCAATTACCAGGCGGGGAAAAATTGAAATGAGCACGCCAACCTTGCAAAAACCGCGCTTGACCACCTCCGCGATGATTGCCTCGATCGCCAGCGAAGGGCAGCGTACCGAAGCTGCACCCTTCGGCCACGCACTGGTCGCGGCGGCGCAACGCGATCCCCGTATTGTCGGCATGACCGCCGATCTTTCCAAATACACCGACCTGCATATCTTTGGCCGTGAGTTCCCTGAGCGGCATCTGCAAATGGGTATGGCGGAACAGTTGCTGATGGCGGCTGCTGGCGGTATGGCCAAAGAGGGCATGAATGTCTTTGCCACGACCTATGCGGTGTTCGCCACACGCCGGGCCTATGACTTTATCCATCAGGTGATCGCCGAGGAGCACCTCAACGTCAAGATATGCGCTGCACTCCCGGGGCTGACGACCGGGTATGGCCCTAGCCACCAGGCAACCGATGACCTGGCTCTGATGCGAGCTGTCCCGGGCCTCACTGTGATAGACCCCTGCGATGCACTGGATACGGCGCAGGCCGTGGCCGCCATCGCCGAATACAACGGACCGGTTTACATGCGTCTGTTACGCGGCAAAGTCCCGATGGTGCTCGACCAATACGACTATCAGTTCGAACTCGGCAAAGCCAAATTGCTGCGCGATGGCAAGGACGTGCTGATCATCTCCAGCGGCATCATGACCATGCGCGCTCTTGAAGTTGCCGAGTCGTTGGGCGATGGCAGTGCCGACGTTGCTGTGCTGCACGTGCCGACCATCAAGCCGTTGGACGAAGCCACCATCATCGAACAATGCCGCCGTAGTGGTCGTCTGGTCGTGGTTGCGGAGAATCACAGCACAGTGGGTGGCCTGGGTGAGGCGGTGGCGATGACCCTGATGAAAGCGCGCCTCAATCCGGCGTTCCAGCAGATCGCCTTGCCTGATGCGTATCTGGACGCTGGCGCGCTTCCGACGCTGCACGACCGCTACGGAATTTCCACTGAAACCATGGCGGTCAGCATCCGTCACTGGCTGGCTTGAGGGATGCATCCATGAATGTCGCATTTATAGGTTTGGGGGCCATTGGCCTGCCGATGGCCGTGCAGATTCAGCAGGCTGGCCATGCTGTTATCGGTGTTGAACTAAGCGAGACCGGACGCACTGCAGCGCAGGAGCAAGACATCGTTGCAACCGCCGATTGGCGGGCAGCGATTGATGCCGATCTGGTGGTGGTGATGGTGGCCACGCCCGCCCAGCTGGAAGCGCTGGTGACCCAGTTCACTGAAGTCAGATCGGGGCAGCATTGGGTGATCATGAGCACCGTGGGCCCCGCTGCTGTTCGCGAACAGGGCGCGCGACTGCTCCAGAAAGGCGTGCAGGTCGTCGATGCTCCTGTGACCGGTGGTGTCGCCCGGGCAAAAACCGGCAGCCTGCTGATTTTCGCTTCCGGATCAGCTTCAGCGCTTGAACGTGTTGCCCCTGTTCTGCAGGCAATGGGCAACGTCAAAACCACTGGCGAAAACGTGGGCGACGGTCAGGCCATCAAAGTCGTCAACCAGCATCTGTGCTCGGTTCATCTGGTCGCGGCGGCCGAAGCGTTAAGCCTGGCCCGCTCGCTGGGGCTTGATCCGGTTCAGGTACTCGAACTGGTCCAGCACGGAGCGGGGGGCTCATGGATGCTCTCTGATCGAGGCCCCCGGATGTTGGAGGGTACCGATACGCAAGTGACCAGCATGGTGGACATCTTTGTAAAAGACAGTGGGTTGGTAGCCCTTGCCGCACAGGGTTGCAACGCTCGAGTGCCATTGTTGGACATCGCTCACCAGCGTTTTACCCAAGCTGCCGAGTCGGGTCTGGGCAAGCGTGATGACAGCCGGGTTATCGAAACGTGGTCGTGATTTTCTTCCGGTGATTGACTCGTTCTCAAACGAAAAAGGCAGCGTCGCGGCTGCCGACTACAACAACAATAAAGTTCGGAGTGTGCCATGAGCAATTCTCAAGCGGCGGCGTCAGCCCAGCCCCATGACAAGGCGGGTAAAGTTTCTTTTGCCTCAATGATCGGTTCAGCGGTGGAGAGTTATGACTTCTTCATCTACGGCACGGCAGCAGCCGGATGGTTTGGGCAAGTTTTTTTCCATACCACCGAGCCCATTGTCGGCATCCTGGCGGCGTTCGCGACCATGGCGGTGGGGTTTTTCATGCGCCCACTGGGCGGCTATCTGGCGGGGCATTTCGGCGACCGTCTGGGCCGCAAAACCGTATTGCTCTGGTCGCTTTTGGCCATGGGTGGTGCGACGGTGTTGATCGGCGCATTGCCAACCTATGAGCAGGCAGGGTTGTTGGCGCCGCTACTGTTGATTCTATTGCGGATGGTTCAAGGCATCGGCTTCGGTGCTGAATGGGGAGGCGCAGTGTTGATGGCCTGCGAGCATGCGCCGCCGCACCGTCGCGGTTTCTTCGGGGCGGTGCCGCAGATCGGCATTCCGCTGGGACTGTTGATGGCCAACGGCGCTTTCCTGCTCTCGGCAATGTTTCTGGAAGGTGATTGGGTATGGCGTGCACCGTTCCTTGCTTCAGTGGTGATGGTCGCGGTCGGGATGTGGATTCGCTTGAGCGTCAGCGAGTCGCCTGAGTTCGAGAAAGCCAAGGCCGAAAATACCCTGCTCAAGCAACCGGCTTTGCAGGTGATCCGCGAAGACTGGCGCAAAGTTCTGCAGATCGCTGGCTTGCGTCTGGCCGAGACCGGTGGTTACTACCTGGCGACCAGTTTCATGGTCTCTTACGTGCTGCTCGCCGGTGTGGCGACCAAACAGAACGTGCTGTGGGGCACCATGATCGGTTCGGCGTTGGGCCTGGTCAGTCATCTGCTCTACGGCGCGTTGAGCGACAAGATCGGACGCAAGCCGGTGTTCATGATCGGCGCGTTGTTTACCATCGCGTTTGGCATACCGATGTTCATGATGATCAACACCGGTGTGGTGGCTTTGGTAGTGGTCGCGGTTGCGATGGCTTTGCTCTTGAGTCATGACCCAATCTTCGCTGTCGAGGCCAGCTGGTTCACCGAGCAATTCCCGGCGAACGTTCGCTCTTCAGGGATATCCCTGGGCTATAACTGCGCTTCCGTTATCGCCGGCACGCTGCCCTTCATCGCTACGCTGCTTTTCGCGAGGTTCGGGTGGATGGGACCAGCCTTGCTGTTCAGTCTGCTGGGCGTGATCTCTACGTTGTGTGGGCTAAAAATGCGCGAGACCGCTCCCGCAGTCGCCAAAGAACTGCCATTGAACGAGTCCGTCGCCACGACTGCTCACTCGGCGGCATTGGGTAAAGCGGTGCGGCACTAGGTTCCTCTGGTATTGGGAAAGAGGCTGAAAGCGTCGGTGGGAGATCACCCGCTTTCGCGCAGCAAGCGCGCTCCTACAGGTGGTACCTAACCCGTTGGAGCGAGGCTTGTCCGCGTTCAAATACTTCGGTCTACGTCACTGGCGTGATCTCACCCTGTGAGAACATGGCGCCGTTGGCCAGGGCTAAGCTCGGTGTGCGAGGCGATTGTCGCCGGGCCCGCATCAAGCATGGCTCTGCTAGTTTCAGGCCTTGAGTCTTTTCAGGGCTGCCTATGTGATTGAATTGAAGGAGAACACCCATGCAGCAACAACGCGTCGCTTTGATTTCCGGCGCCAACCGCGGGATTGGTGAAGCGATTGCCAGGCAACTGGTGAGTAATGGCTGGAGCGTTTCCCTGGGCATGCGCACGCCAACAGCGGCCGCTTGGCATGAAAGTGATTCAGTACAAGTCGTGGCCTACGATGCCACCGACACCGCGGGCGAGGCACGCTGGGTTGCCGAAGCGCTGGAGCGTTTCGGGCGGATCGATGCCGTGGTCGCCAACGCTGGCCTGATGATCCGCAAAACCGTGGTCGAAGCCGACGAATCAGACATGGACGCGTTGCTGGACGTCAACGTCAAGGCACCGCGGCGACTCGCGGTGGCGGCATGGAGCGCCTTGAGCGTCAGCGGCCGGGGGCGGGTGATCATCATGGCCTCGCTGTCAGGCAAACGCGTCAAGTCCGCCGCTTCCAGTCTGTATTCGGTGAGCAAATTCGCCGCGCTGGGCCTGGCTCACGGTCTGCGCCACAGCGGCTGGGATCTGGGTATCCGCGCTACGGCGATCTGCCCGGGCTTCGTCGCCACCGATATGGCCCGGGGCCTGAGCACCCGTGAAGACGCGCAAATGACAGCCCCCGCCGACCTGGCGCTGCTGATCGGCACCTTGCTGGATATGCCTAACGAAGCCAGCGTTGCGGAGCTCAATATCAACTGCCAACTGGATGACAGCTACTGAGGCAAACGCCGCGAATTGAGCGACGCGTTCCGGCAGGCACACCGCGTTATCGTTCTCCGCGGGCAGGCCCGGCTCCAACAGGCGACCGCAGAACCTGTAGGAGCGCGCTTGCCCGCGATGAACGATAACGCGGTGTGTCTCACGCAATGGCTGTCCCTGTGGGAGCCGAGCTTGCTCGCGATAAGGTTGGACGCGATTGGCCTGATATCTGCGGTAGCCCAATCGCGGGCAAGCACCGCTACCACAGGGCTTCCGCGTGGCTCGCATTCCACTCTGGGCAGGCGTCGAGCTGTACTGGCAACCGCCCCAGCTACCTTCGGCGCAACTGCCCCGGACTCACCCCGAGACGCTGCCTGAACACGGTCGCCATATGTGCCTGGGAATTGAAGCCGCAAGTGACGGCGATGTCTGAAAGTCTGGCCGTTGAGTCGCGCATCAGGGCGCGGGCCCTGGTAAGGCGGCGGTCGATGAGGTACGCGTGGGGGCTTTTGCCGGTCGCGGTCTTGAACGCGCGAATGAAATAACCTTCGGACAATCCGAGTAACTGGGCCATTGCCGTTATCCCCAGCGAGCCGCCGAGCCCGTCGTCAATGAATTCATCCAGCAGGCGCAACCGGCTAGCGGTAATCGAGCCGGGATGAGGTGCCGGCAGTGCTTCCTGATCCTGTGCACGCTGAACCAATGCCAGGGCCCAGCTTTCCCAGTCGTCCTCCACCGAAGCCCGCAACAACGCACTGCGCATGCGTGAGGCGAGCTGCGTTGCTTGCTGATCAATACGATTGTTGAAGGCTTGACTGCCCGCCAACTCGGCACCATCGGTGCGGATCACCCGCAGGTATTCACCGCCTTGAGCCGATTCGGACAGCACGTCACAGCCCACCGGGACAAACGCCAGGCCGTTGGGTATCGCGGTGAAGGGTTGTACCCGGTCGCTGCCAATGGCATGCAGGCCGCGCTGGCTGTCGAAGGCGAAACCAATGGCCGATTGGATCGATACGTAGTGGGTCGCGTAGGCGCAGGCGGGTAACAATTCGATCATCCACGGCCCGGCTTCGATACGACGGACCGGTTCAGGCTGAGGCAATGATTGCGTGCGCTTGCGATGGCTCATCGCTGGATAGTAACGAAGAGGGAGCGGCAAAGTCAGGTCAGTTTTTTGAAAGCCAGCGCAAGGCACCTCCCTTTAGGCTGGGTGAAACCTTTGGAGGCACTCATGCACGAACTGACTCGCGACGACATCGAACAGGCTGCCAGCCTTGTCTATCAAGTCATGCCCGCCACCGCGCAATACGCCTGGCCCTTACTCGCCGAACGTCTGGCTTGCACGGTGTGGGTCAAGCACGAAAATCACACGCCGACCGGTGCTTTCAAAGTGCGCGGCGGGATTACCTTCATGCACTGGCTCAAACGCATGCATCCCGAGGTGAAAGGGATTGTCAGCGCCACCCGGGGCAATCACGGGCAGAGCGTGGCCCTGGCGGCGGCTGCGCTGGGGTTGCGGGCACTGATTGTCGTGCCGCGAGGCAACTCGCCAGAAAAGAACAACGCCATGCGTGGCTTTGGTGCTGAAGTGGTGGAGTTCGGCCAGGATTTCGACGAAGCAAGGGAAGAGGCCGCACGCCTGGCGCAGGCCCATGGGCTGTATCTGGTGCCGCCTTTCCACACCGAACTGGTCAAGGGCGTGGCGACTTATGCCCTGGAGCTGTTCACGGCCGCCCCAGATCTTGACACCGTCTACGTGCCGATTGGCTGTGGATCGGGCATTTGCGGGGTCATCGCCGCCCGTGATGCCCTGGGCCTGAAGACCGAGGTGGTGGGCGTAGTGTCTACCGAGGCCATGGCCGCAAAGTTATCGTTTGAATCGGGCGTGCTGCGCGAAACCACCTCGGCCAATACCTTCGCTGATGGTCTGGCCGTCCGCAAACCGGTTCCCGAAGCCTTTGCCATTTACGCCGCAGGTGCAGCGCGGATCGTTGCCGTCAGCGAAGCGCAGATCGGCGAAGCCATGCGCATTTATTACTCCGACACCCACAATCTGGCGGAAGGTGCTGGCGCGGCTGCTTTGGCCGCGCTGATTCAGGAGTGTGAAGCGATGCAGGGCCGCAAGGTCGGCGTGATTCTGTCCGGTGGCAATGTGGACAGATCGGTTTATGCGCGGATTATTGCCTGACTCCAAAGCCCCCGGATGCCTGGGCGCTATTGGATCTGGCGCCACATGATCCGCTGAGAGCCAGCGGCACCGGCTTCGCGCATCCCATATCTGTTGGCTGCTGAATCCGTCACGATTTTCAAGTCAGGTTCCGAGCCGGAGCCCGTCAAAATTGTCGGATTACTGGGGATCCCGTTAAGAAATGCGACTGCAGAAACCGTAATGTCAGCAGCCGTTATCTTGCCGTCTCCCGTGGTGTCGAGTACCCGATAATTGAGCATCCCGCCCTTGACCGCGTCCAGCTCGAACAAACGTCCGGTGCCAGTCCCGGCGCTGGCACAAGGATCGAGCGACGTGACGGCAGCCGTGGTGAAGATGATCCGGCCCCGGCTGGTCTGCGCTGGATAAATGATCCGCTCACCGAGAAACGGGTCGTCGGTGGCCAGTAACAGATACCAGCCTTTTTTGGTGGTCCAGTCCACATCGTTGGTCGATGAGGTGTAGTAGGTATTGCCATTGACTCCGGTCAGGCTGCCGCTGTTGACGGTCTGGACCGCAAGGTTGGTCTGCGTGATTCCCCCGACCCCGGCGTCGGCATCCCAGATTGCATAAAACCCTTGCTGCGCGGTGGTGGTCTTGTCGGTGGCTTCCATGAACTTGCCCGTGCCGACGTAGACGATTTTGCCATTGAGGGGGTGGTCCAACAGCAACGGCTGAACGGTGATGGGCTGAGTCGCGCCCCCAGGAGCGGTAAACAACGGCTTGGTCCCACCAAACGCTACTGCCCAGCCAGTCGAGGCTGTACTGCTCAAATCAAACTTCCACAAACGTCCTTTGAGGTCGCCTGCATAGGCCGCTTGAACAACGTTCTGGGCGTTGACCTTCAACTTCACCGACGACAGGCCGTTGTCGGTTTCACCATCGACCATCATCGGGGTCTGGATCTCTTTGATCAGCGCGCCGGTATTGGCATTGAGCACAAACAACGACGCCCGCCCGGTGGTACTGCCGTAACCATTGCCCAGCACGACGATACTGGTGCCATCGGCCATGCGCGCCACTTCCGGTTTGGAGTAGGCATAACCCAGGTTATTGAATGGGTTTGCAGCAGACGGTACATCGGGTGCCTTTACCTCCCACAGTGCCACAGGCGTGTTATTGCTCTCATACAGCTTGATCGCGAAATAGGCTTTGCCTCCTGCGCCAACCCCTCCAAATGCGATGGTCCGCCAGGAGTTACCCAACTGCGCGTCAAACACCGCGAGTGGACCATCTGCCGCGAATCTATGAATGCCGGAGCCATAACCGGGCGTCGCAATACTCGCCAGCGCGGGCAGTGCCGTGGACGGCATGTAGGCGTAACGACGCGTGCCGTCGGCATTTAGAACATTGAAGAACCCGTCGTTGGCATTGACCAGCACGCTTGGCGTCATGTTGCTGGCCTTGGTGGTGACGTAGTTGCTGTAACTGGTATTACCGGCGATATCCGCAGATGTCCTGTCCGTCGGCAGGGCTGCGATCAAGGGGGAGTTGACGATATCCCCGAGCAGCCGGGTACGCGCGCGCAGGCTGGGATTGGCCGTACCCATGGTCCAGTTGATTAATTGCGCCCCGGTAACCCCGGTTGGTAAGCCGGTGTTGAGAATGGTCTGTTGGGCGGTGGAGAAGTTGGAGTAATTCAGGGTGATCCGGGCGGGCGTGGTACCGGTGCTCCAGGATTCAAAAACCGGGGCCGTCGCTCCCGTGACGACCGTCGTGTCGGTGGACCATTTTGCCGCGCTCAAGGCGCCCGTCTTTGGGTCGACATCAAAGGCGTTGACCGTGCCGTGCCAATCACTGGGGTCGTAAAACGATTGGTAATAGCGGGCACCGGCGGTCAAGGTGGATGAGTTGGATGCGCCGCCGCCGGTACCAGAGCCAGCAGCCGCGTAGACACTGAAAATATTACTCAGCGCCAGCTGCAGTGAGCCGGACAGGCCGGCGCTATCGTTGGCCTGGTAGTACCTGCCACGACCATGAGCACTGTCGGCAGCGTCGATCAGCATCTGGTTACTGGTGGTGAAACCAATGGTGTAGGTGTTCATGTTCTGCAGAGCGAAGCTGGGGTCATCCCAACTCTTGGCGGACAAATCATTCCCTTCGGCTGCTTTGCGCATATCGATGTCGAAAGCGAACTTCGCGATATCGTCCAGGTAAAGCGTATTGCCCTCGGCGTCACCGCTCAGGTTGGTGCCATCGTTGGCCGCGTTCAAATCCCAATTGGGAAGAGAACGCGAGGTATTGAGCACGTCATCAGGATCATTGGTGGGGAAGGTGCGGTCATAGGTCGGCAGGCCATCGGTAATGACCACGCCGTAGTTTTTCTGGCAGCGATACTGGATCGGGCTGGTGTATCGGGTGGGAGTTGAATTGTAGAAGGGTTGAAGGCCACGAAAATATCGGGTCACTTCGTAGTAGGTTTCAGCCATGGGCGAGTTGGCTGACGGCACCAACGCATTGATGGAGTCTTGCAGGGTTTTGATATTGGCAGTCGCCTGGGCCTGGGTCACCTCGGTGGGTTGGTAGCGGGTTTTTGTGACCGGAGAAAGATCGAGCACATTGCTGACGATTCGCCCGCCGGGTCCCGGGTTGCCGTTCACCGGATCGTTGTAGGCAGCAAGCCCCATGCGCAGCGTGGGATTGGCGGCTACCAGACTGGTCGCCACCGATTTGGCCACGCCCATACGGTACTGGGTGGGAATTTGCCCGCCCGTCACATCAATCAGGCCGCCCGTGACCGGGAAGGTATCGATCAGCCAGGACAGATAATCGGCCGTGTAGCGGGTCAATCCACCACCTGCCGGGTCGGGCAGCTTCATGCAATATTGAAGCGCGCCGCGATAAACCGGCACGCCGCCCACCAGGCAATTCACCGACAAGCCGAGGAGGCTGAGTGCCGAAAGCTCTCCCACAGAGACTGTTTCAGTCCCGGAAATGGTGGTCGGGGTCAGGCACGGAATCACGATCCCCAATAGACCGATACAGGTGTAGGAGTACCGTACTGAAGGCCGGGTCGTGACAGTCGGGTCGAAACTGGCCGACCAGATGATGTTGTACATGCTCTGGGAGTTATCGATCAGCAGCATGACGTTGGACGGTACGACTGACGAATTCAACAGTGGAGCGGGCGCAGGCGTAAACGCATACGCCGGTGCCATCAAGTACAAGGCAAGCACCACACCGTAAACAGACTTCATTGCCCGGTGCAGCGACCTAGCAAGTCCCATAAACACTCTCCAGCACCGATCTGGACGTGCCTTGAGTACTGACCGACGTTACCCGGTAAAGCGTGACTGTCGCGCCGCCTGAACAGACTGACGGCAGGACGGCGGGCGTCTTGGTCTGGCCCAGATTCTGTATCAGATAAAAGCCGCCGCCCCAGGCAGTCCAGGCCAGACCCGAACTTGACCCTGTGCCGCCGTAAGTGCCGCCGGACACCACCTTCGTTGATTCAGGCGGCGGCAAGCAGTAAACGCACGGCGCCAGGGAGAACCCGTTCGCCAGTATCGAACTCTCGGCGGCACGCAGCACCGCTTCGGCGATTTGAAAAGACTGATTGCGAAAGCTCAGGCTGCTGGCCATCTTTTCTTGTAGCGCTGCACTTTGCATCGAAGAAACGCCCAGCATCGACAACAGCAGGAGAAAGATCAGGCTGACCACCAACACCATGCCGCGCTGTCGGGTAGCCAGGTTCGCTCGGGTCTGGCGCATAAAATTGTCCTCGCGTGTTCCTTCAGAGCCCATGGCGTGACGCGTTCAATAACGTCGCGCAAAGGAGAGCTGCTGGAAAATTCCACGTCGACGCCCATCGCTATCTAGTGATGGGCGGCGTTATCAAAAAGGCTGAGTGTTGCCGGGGCACAGGCCATTGCCGCCGTGATCAGCCGGACGAACAGGCGGGTCAGCTTGCTGCGCATGGCGGGCGTCGGGTGAAGCGCGCTGGCGGTCTGACCAACGGTCGCGATCGCTACAGCCAAAGGACGCGCTTTTGTGGCGCAAAGCGCTTTGCTGAAGTTTTGCAGAGCCCCTGGGACAGGGGGCGAAACGGGCACCGCAAGGGCTGCCAGACGTTACTGGGTCAACAGTCTTCAGCCGTCCGGCGAGGCCGAAATCATTGGCTCTGTGGCTCATACAGTCTCTCCTTGACAACAAGACATTAGGGGAGTCAATGCGTCCTGAACTGATTGGAGCGTAGACGATTGTGTCGATGTGTCATCCCAATGAGTGCCTTTTAGGACCTGTGGCCTCTTTATAGATACAAATGCCGCGCCGCTATTCCCCCAACGAGCCTTTGCTGCCTTGATGACTTCCCCGTTACATATACGTAGTCTTGCCGCATCGCTTCCCACGCAGTTCCCAAAAAAATAAAGACAAAACAGGAGTCATGCATGCAACCGATCCGTCTCGGTCTGGTGGGCTACGGCAAAATTGCCCAGGACCAGCACGTACCTGCGATCAACGCCAATCCCGGGTTTGAGCTGGTGTCTGTGGCAACCCAGGGGCAACCCTGTGCCGGGGTCGAGAATTTCCAGTCATTGAGTGAGCTGCTGGAAAACGGGCCGGCCGTGGATGCGATAGCGTTCTGCACGCCACCTCAAGGTCGATTCGCCTTGGTGCAACAAGCAATCGCTGCCGGCAAACACGTGCTGGTCGAGAAGCCGCCGTGTGCGACCCTGGGTGAAGCCATGGCATTGGTCAGCCAGGCACAGCAACAGGGCGTCACGGGCTTTTTCGCCTGGCATTCGCGTTACGCCCCCGGCATCGAAGCCGCCCGCGACTGGTTGTCGACGCGCACCCTGCAAAGCGTGCAAATCGACTGGAAGGAAGACGTGCGCAAGTGGCATCCGGGCCAGGCGTGGATCTGGCAACCCGGTGGCCTGGGGGTTTTCGATCCCGGCATCAATGCCTTGTCCATCGTGACGCATCTGCTGCCGCTGCCGCTGTTCGTCGAATCAGCGGATTTGCGAGTGCCGAACAACTGCCAGTCACCTATCGCAGCGTCCATCAAAATGTCTGATCCGCAGCGCCTCCCTGTTCGCGCAGAATTCGACTTTGATCACGGTCATGAAGAGCTGTGGAGCATCGAGATTCGATGCGCAGAAGGGGTGTTGCGCCTGGACAACGGCGGTGCGGTGTTGAGCATTGATCAGGTGCCTCAGACGGTTTCGCAAGAAGGCGAATACGCGGCGGTGTATCGCCATTTTCAGCAGTTGATTGGCGACAAAGCCAGTGACCTGGACCTGCAGCCGTTGCGATTGGTGGCGGACAGTTTCTTCGTGGGCAGCCGGACCTTGGTTGAGCCGTTTTACGATTAGAGAATGTTCGACACCTCTGTGATTGGGGTAGTTGAAACCATCCGCTACACCTAGAATTGCGCCCCGATGAATAAAAGGGGCAGAGAGTGAACCAACAGACATTGTCCATGCGCCTGGAACGGGTGGCGGCGCATGTGCCGGCGGGTGCACGCCTGGCCGACATCGGCTCCGATCACGGTTACCTGCCGGTGGCGTTGATGCGCCGTGGTGTTATTGCGTCGGCAGTAGCGGGGGAGGTGGCGATCACACCTTTTCACGCCGCCGAACGGACTGTGCGCGAGAACGATCTGGAGCGGCAGATCAGCGTGCGCCATGCCAATGGCCTGATGGCCATAGAGCCGGCTGACGGGATCACGGTGATCAGCATCTGCGGCATGGGCGGCGAGACCATTCGTGACATCCTCGACGACGGTAAAGCGCGACTGAGTGGCGATGAACGCCTGATCCTGCAACCCAATGGCGGCGAGCAGCCCCTGCGCCAATGGCTGATGGAAAATGGTTATCGCATCCTCTTCGAGGAGGTGCTGCAGGAAAACCGCTTCCACTATGAAATCATCGTCGCCGAGCGCACCGGGCCGGTGGTGTACACCCCCGAGCAGTTGTACTTCGGCCCGCTGCAGATGGAGGCGCGAAGTCCGGCATTTCTCAACAAGTGGACGCGGATCCTGCGCTACAAGCAGCAGACCCTGAACAACTTCGCCCGGGCGCTGCAGGTTGTGCCCGACGAGAAAATACAAAGGCTTGCCCGCCAGACACGCTGGATCACCGAACTCTTGGCGAGAGCTGTCTAGCCTGTCCATCCGAGCGTCAACGCCGTCAACACCAGATAGCGGGCCATCTTTGCCAAGGTCACGATGATCAGAAAACTCCAGAGCGGCTCACGCATGATGCCAGCGATCATGGTAATGGGATCGCCAATGACTGGTACCCAACTGGCCAGTAAGCTCCAGCGCCCGAACCGGCGGTAAGTCACCTGTGCCTTTTCCAATTGGTGCTGTTTCAGCGGGAACCAGCGCCTGTCCCGGAAATGTTCGATTGAGCGGCCGATGTACCAGTTCACCAGCGAACCCAACACGTTGCCGACGCTGGCGACCACCACCAGCAGCAGGGTCGAATAATTGTGCGAAATCAGCATGCCCACCAGCAGCGCTTCTGATTGCAAGGGCAGCAGCGTTGCAGCGCCAAACGCCGCAACGAACAGGCCCAGGTAGCTGGTTAGCTCAAACACGTATTTATCGGCCAGATTCGAAGTGGAGCGGCATTATGCCTGAGCCACTGGTCCATCGGAGCGCTTGCTCGCGATGAGCTATGAAGCGGTAAGCCTGGTAAACCGCGTCGCCCGTATCGCGGGCAAGCACCGCTCCCACAGGTTTCAGCGCTCGCCTGTAGGAGCGAGCTTGCTCGCGATGAACGATGACGCGGTGTGCCTGATAAACCGCGTTGCCCAAATCGCGGGCAAGCACCGCTCCCACAGAGATCGCATTCCGCCTGTAGGAGCGCGCTTGCCCGCGATGAACGTAAACGCGAAATGTCTGGTAAACCGCGTCGCCCTTATCGCGGGCAAGCACCGCTCCCACAGAGATCGCATTCCGCCCGTAAGAGCGCGCTTGGATTTTTCCCTCGTATCCCGACCCCGCAGCCATCATCATGGCGGTCGCTCAATGCCACATGGAATCCGCCAGGATGGACTTACGCGACCTTTACTACTTTGAAACCATTGCCGACCTGGGCAATCTGGGGCGTGCGGGCGACAAGCTTCATCGTACCCAGCCAGCGCTGTCCAAAAGCATCCAGCGTCTGGAACAGGACCTAGGCACCGCACTGTTTTTCAGGGAAGGGCGGCGCATGCGTCTGACGCCTGCCGGAGAGCTGCTGCTGATGCGGGCCCGGCATTTACGGCAAGGCGTGCAGGAAACCCGGCGGGAAATTCAGGACTTCGCCAAAGGTACCGTGGGCAATGTACGGCTGGGTTGCGGGCCAACGGCCGCCGAATTCCTGCTGCCGAGTCTGGTTTCCCTGTTGCTGGAGACAGCACCGGACTTGACCCTGGAGTTGATCACCGGGCAGAACGATATGTTGCTCAACGCGTTGCGCACCGGCCAGTTGGACTTGCTGATCTGCCCACTGTCGGCAGTGGATGTCGCGGAGTTCGAAACCTTCGCGCTGCTGCAGGACGAGGTGGTGGTAGTCGCCAGCGTTGACCATCCGCTCTTTGAAAAGCCTGTCAGCATGGCCGCCCTGTGCAACTGGCGCTGGGTCTTGGCCGCGCCTACCGTCGCTACGCGGCGCTGGATCGACAATGCATTCTTCAATCATCAACTGGATATGCCTCAGATCCAGATCCAGACCAATTCCGTCAATATGATGCCTCGGCTGATCGCGCACACCCCGCTGTTGAGTTTCATCTCCCGGCATAACCTGGGGGTGGGGAAAATCGGTGCAACCCTGCGCGAAGTGCCACTGACTGAAACCACCATGAAGCGCAGCTTCGGCCTGGTTACCCGCCGCGAAGCCTACATCTCGCCCCCCACCGCTTATATGGTTGATTTGCTCAAGCGCGAAGGCGCCAGCCTGTATACCGATCACTCCGAACTCGTCTGAACACTGTCTGAGTGTTACCCATTGCCCCAGCTGTGGCAGGCTGTGGGTACGTATATTAATAAAATTCATAGTTGAATAAAAAAGCGGAAATAGATTTATACAAGAAATAAGTGAAACATAGGTGCCAGAGCGGTTGACGTCCGTGAGCAACGTCAACACCGCTGCCAACAATGAAAATAAGGCGCCCATCATGACTTACACCATTCTCGTCACAGCCGAGCGCCTGGCCCCCGCGGGACTGAGCATTCTCGAGCAGCAAAACTGCCGGGTATTGTTCGTCCGTCCGGGCCAAGAGGTGGCCGACATCGAGCGACTGATGGCCAGCGAGCCTGTCGACGCGGTGATCTCGCGCACGTTCGAATTGAGTGAGCAGGCAATCGCCACCTGCCCGACCTTGAAAGTCATTTCCAAGCATGGTGTCGGTGTGAGCAACATCAACGTTGCGGCGGCGAGCGCAAGAGCAATTCCGGTCTACGTCACCCCCGGTGCCAATGCTCAGTCGGTCTGCGAAATGACCCTGGCATTGATGTTCGCTGCGGCGCGCAAGGTCAGTTGGATGGACAGCGAAATTCGCGCCGGGCGCTGGTCCCGCGCACAAGATGGCCTGCAGCTGAGCGGCCGTACATTGGGCCTGGTGGGTTTTGGTCAGGTGGCGCGCAAAGTCGCGACGGTTTGTCAGGCCCTTGGAATGTCAGTGCGGGTCTACGATCCGTTTCTGCGCGCCGACAGCGATCTGCTCGGTGCCGTAGCCGTGGATTCACTCCAGACACTGCTCAGTGAATGCCATGTACTGAGCCTTCACGTGCCACTCACCGCGCAAACTCGCGACCTCATCGGTGCCGCCGAATTGGCGCTGCTGCCTCAAGGCTCGTTGTTGATCAATACCGCACGAGGCGAGGTGGTGAACGAAGCGGCGCTGATTGACGCGTTGCGCAGCGGTCAGCTGTACGCCGCCGGTCTGGACACCATGGCCATCGAACCTCTGCCATCGGACAGCCCGTTGCTGAGCCTCGACAACATTGTGCTCACCCCTCATGTCGGGGGCTCGACTCCGGCTGCCCTGGCCGCCATGGCCCGTGACGCAGCGAATAACGTTCTGGATTTCCTCAACGGTAAGCCTGTGCCGCAGACCTCTTGCGTCAATGCTGCCCAGCTTGCCCTCTGACTGGAGTTTTACCATGACCGCTTCGGCTCTCAATGACTGGCCCACCGGCTACCGCATCAATCCCCGCAACGACCAGCTTGACCCTGCACTGATCGAAGCCTTTCGCAGCATTCCGGTGGCCGTGGCGGGCGATTGTCTGGGGCGCAATATCGGTGCCCGGGGCTTGCACGTCTACCATGGCGACCTGTCGCTCAAGCTCTGCGGTCCGGCGTTTACGTTGCGCGTCAGACCCGGTGACAACCTGATGGTGCACAAAGCCCTGATGATGGTGCAGCCCGGCGATGTGCTGGTGATCGACGGCGCAGGCGATGTCAGCCAGGCGGTGATCGGCGGCCTGGTGCGCACCAGCGCCTTGCGCGTGCAGTTGGGCGGCATTGTGATCGACGGGGCGGTCCGCGACCTGGAAGAACTTGCCGAAGGCGTCCTGCCGGTGTTCGCCGCCGGGCACACCCATCGCGGCCCCAGCAAGGATGGTCCCGGTGAAATCAACGTACCGATTGCCTGTGCCGGTCTGTGTGTCATGCCGGGCGACCTGATGCTCGGCGATGCGGACGGCGTGCTGGCGGTGCCTCAAGCCGATGTCGCAGCCTTGTTGCCCAAAGCTCTGGCCCACCTTGAACGCGAAGCGTCGATCCGCGAAACCAATCGTCTGGGCACCGCTGACCCGGAGCGCTTCGATGCGCTGTTGCGTGCCAAAGGACTACCCGTCTGATCGCTTCGCCCTGACATCCTGCTCCTCATCGCTCTTGACCATTGATGCCGGTGGCGGGCATGCCGCACCCGTAAAAGTCACCCAGATAAAACTAAAAAAAAGAGGGAAACCATGCTGACGATCCTCAGCTATACGATGATCACTTGCTTCATGTACCTGGTCATGAGCCGGCGTCTGTCGCCTTTGGTGGCGCTGATGCTGGTGCCGGTGGTATTCGCCTGCATCGGCGGGTTTGCCTCCGGGCTTGGCCCGATGATGATCGACGGGGTGAAGATGCTCGCACCCACGGGGATCATGCTGACGTTTGCCATCCTCTATTTTTCGATGATGACGGATGCGGGGCTGTTCAACCCGCTGGTCAAAATGATCCTCAAAGTAGTGAAGGGCGATCCGCAGAAAATCGTGATCGGCAGTGCCATTCTCGGTATCTGCGTGGGCCTGGACGGTGACGGTGCAACCACTTACATCATCACCACTGCGGCGCTGCTGCCGATCTACCGGCGCACCGGGATTCGTCTGCAAGTCATGGCCACCGTGTTGCTGCTCAGCAATGGCGTGATGAACATGCTGCCTTGGGCCGGGCCGTTTTCCAGAGCCGCCAGCGCCATGCATGTCGACATCGCCGAGCTGTTCATGGAAATGCTGCCGATGATGCTTGCCGCGGTGGTCTGGGTGGTGTTTGTCGCGTTTCTGCTGGGGCGCATGGAAAAACGTCGCCTGGGAGTGATCGAGCTGCGCGAAGGCGAGGGCATGGACCATTTCAAGGAATCCCGTCCCGGTGACTGGCGCTTTGTATTCAATGCCGTGCTGACCATCACCCTGATTGCCTGCATGGTCATGAGCGTCTTGCCGCTGCCCATTCTGTTCATGCTCGCGTTTGGTTTGGGAGCGGTGGTCAACTTTCCGAAAATCGAAGAACAGAAAGCCCTGATCGCCCGGCATGCGGACAATGTGATGCTGGTGTCGCTGCTGATTTTTGCCGCCGGGATCTTCGTCGGCATCATGACCGGCACCGGCATGATCAAGGCCATTTCCGAAAGTCTGATCTACATCATTCCCGAATGGGCGGGGCAGTACATGTCGCTGATTACCGCAGTGATCAGCATGCCCGGCACCTACGTCCTCACCAACGACGCGTTCTATTTCGGGATCTTGCCGATCCTGGCCGACACCGCCAGCCACTATGGCATCGGCCCGATGGAGATGGCGGTCGCCGGGTTGATCGGTCAGCCGGTCCATGTGCTGAGCCCACTGGTGGCATCGACTTACCTGCTGTGCGGTTTGCTGGATGTCGACTACGCCAATAACCAGCGGATTTCACTCAAATGGTCGCTGGGTACGGTGGGTGTGATGTTCGTGATGTCAGTGATGATTGGCGCGCTTTCCATATTGCATTAAGGGCGGCTTTGCACCGATGCAACCTGCTGAGCTGGCTGTATGGGCTACCGCAGGTTGTGAACAGCGGTGTGCCAGACACAGCGCATTCGTCGCCGTCGTAACCTCCGACAACTCCTACAGGTCCGCGGTGTACCAGACAAAACACAAAACCTGTAGGAGCTGCCGGCGGCTGCGAACAGCGATCTGCCTGACACGTCGCCATGGCGGCCTCGCGGTGCTCGTGAGCTCCTGCAAAGAGCATCGGTTTCTCAGATGGTTAATTCATGTTTGATGGAGAACATTCCATGCACAACAGCGACATCGATATTCTGATCAGCGAAGTCGGTCCCCGTGACGGGCTGCAAAGCGTCAAAGGCACCATGCCAACGGCGCTGAAGATTCAGTGGATTTCGGCGCTGGCGGCGTCAGGTTTGCGTGAGATCGAAATCGGCTCGTTCGTGTCGCCCAAGCTGCTGCCGCAGATGGCTGACGCAGCCCAATTAGTTGCCCATGCGCGAACCCTGCCGGGGCTGTTCGTTACCGCGCTGGTGCCCAATCTCAGAGGTGCCCAGGCTGCTTTTGAGGCGGGCGTACAGAAAATCACGCTGCCGATTTCAGTCAGCGAGCAGCACTCGCTGGCGAACATCCGCAAGACCCACGCACAGGTGATCGAGGAAGTTCGCTTAGTGGTTGCCTTGCGTAATGCGCAGTACCCCGATGTCCAGATTGAAGCCGGGTTGTCCACCGTGTTTGGCTGCACGCTGCAAGGTGTGGTGCCAGCCGACGATGTACTGCGCATGGCCTTGACCATGGCCGGGCTGGGTGTTGACGAAGTCGGTCTGGCAGACACGGTGGGCTACGCCAATCCGACCCAGGTGCGCCAGTTGTTTACCCGGCTACGCAACGAGCTGGGACCTGTCGCTGGCAGTGCTCACTTTCACAATACCCGCGGGCAAGGCCTGGCGAATGTCGTCGCGGCCCTCGAGGCTGGCGTGACCACCCTTGATGCTTCTCAGGGCGGGCTGGGCGGCTGCCCTTATGCGCCGGGTGCCTCGGGCAACATCGTCACCGAGGATCTGGTCTACCTGCTGGAATCCATGGGGCTGCGTACCGGTGTCGACATCGATCGGTTGGTGGCCGCGCGGGAGTGGTTGCATAAAGGTCTGCCGGGTGAGCCGCTTTACGGCTTCATTCCTGATGCAGGTGTCGGCAAGAATTTCCGTTACGCAAGCAAGGATCAATGAACATGCAATCGACGCCTGAAAAAGCTTTGCCATTGGCAGGCATCCGCGTGATCGAGTTCGTGCACATGGTCATGGGCCCGACCTGCGGCCTGGTGCTGGCCGATCTGGGAGCGGAGGTTATCAAAGTGGAACCGGCGCCCGCCGGTGACAACACCCGGCGCCTTCGCGGTTCCGGGGCTGGCTATTGGATGACCTATAACCGCAACAAGAAAAGCTTTGCCGTGGACATGAAAACCGAGGAGGGGATGCGAGCGGTGCGCAAGCTTATCGCGAGCGCCGACGTGGTCACCGAGAACTTCCGCCCCGGTGCCATGGAAAAACTGGCCTTGGGTTATGAACAGGTCAAAGCGATCAAGCCCTCGATCATCTACAGCTCGATGAAAGGTTTTCTGCCGGGCCCTTACGATCAGCGCACTGCGCTGGATGAGGTGGTGCAGATGATGACCGGCCTAGCCTACATGACCGGTCCGGTGGGGCGACCGCTACGGGCGGGGGCGTCGGTGAATGACGTCATGGGCGGCATGTTCAGCGCTATTTCGATTCTCGCCGCGTTGCACCAGCGTAACGCTACAGGGCTGGGCCAGTTTGTGCAGACCGGTCTGTTCGAAAACTCGGCGTTTCTTGTCGCACAACACATGATGCAGAAAGTGGTCACCGGCAAAGCCGCTGCGCCGATGCCCAATCGCGTGTCGGCGTGGGCAATTTACGACGTGTTCACTACAGCCGACGATGAGCAAGTATTCCTCGGTGTGGTCAGCGACGGTCAATGGCAGAGCTTCTGCAAGGCATTCGGCTTCAGCGAATGGGCGCTAGACCCCGCGCTGGCCGGGAATAATCAGCGGGTGCAGGCGCGTGACGATATTTTGCCTCTGGTCAGAGCTTGTCTTGCCGGTATCAGCAAGGTGGAAGTCATGGACCGCTGCGAGGCGGCCGGGCTGCCATTCTCGCCGATTCAACGGCCAGAAGACTTGTTCGAGGATGCTCACCTGAACGCATCCGGCGGCATGGCAGCGTTGACGGCGCCTGATGGCTCGGAAGTCAAAGTGCCGATGTTGCCGTTCGAAATGGATGGCCAGCGTTTCGGCGCTCGCTTGAACGTGCCTGAGCTGGGCAGTCATTCCTCGGAGCTGCTTGATCAACTGGGTTATACCCCTGAAGAAATCCGCGCGCTGCACGCTGCCGGTGTGGTTAAAAGCTAGGGATACGGCGACCACATCAATTGCGGAAGCGTTGCTCCGCGTCGCCTGGTTCGCGGACAAGCCCGGCTCCAACGGACGACCCAGATCTCTGTAGGATCGACCGGGGTGGCGCTCCACCTTGCTCGCGATGAACGATGACGCGGTGTGTCTGAGGAACCGAGTCGCCCCAATCGCGGGCAAGCACCGCTCCCACAGGGTTCTGCGCTCTTCTGTAGGAGCGCGCTTGCCCGCGATGAACGTAAATTCGGTATGTCTGGTAATCCGCGTCGCCCCAATCGCGGGCAAGCACCGCTCCCACAGGTTTCGGCGCTCTTCTGTAGGAGCGCGCTTGCCCGCGATGAACGTAAATTCGGTATGTCTGGTAATCCGCGTCGCCCCAATCGCGGGCAAGCACCGCTTCCACAGGTTTCGGCGCTCGTCTGTAGGAGCGCGCTTGCCCGCGATGAACGTAAATTCGGTATGTCAGGTAATCCGAGTCGCCCAAATCGCGGGCAAGCACCGCTCCCACAGGTTTCGGCGCTCTTCTGTAGGAGCGCGCTTGCCCGCGATGAACGTAAATTCGGTATGTCAGGTAATCCGAGTCGCCCAAATCGCGGGCAAGCACCGCTCCCACAGGTTTCGGCGCTCTTCTGTAGGAGCGCGCTTGCCCGCGATGAACGATAACGCGGAACATCTACCAGATCCGGTCGCCCGTTGGCCTCAATGCCCGTGCACTGTCCATGCAACAAGCCGGGCAACCATCGGCCGCACTATTAACACGCAAATGAATGCCGAAGGCATCGCCACCTGGTAGGCATTCATCACATTCCTCATGTAATGTTCGTTCACTCCAAACTCAGCCAGGGTGATGACCAGGCACATCAGAAACGCCATGATCGTTGCCATGTACAGGGCGAATACGTAGGGCGTCGCGCGTTTAGGGAGGCGAATTCGCCGATTGGTTTGGGTGTTGCTGAGGGTCATGGGTTGCCTCTTCAGTATTGAGTGTCTGGTCAGGGCTAAGCTAGCAATTTGCCAGACAGTGCAGTAGAGGCTTGTCGATTGAATGATTGTTAAGTAAACCCAACGAATAAAGTGTGTGGTGTCGATGGATCTTCTGGGCTTGATCAATACCTACATTCGCGTGGTGGAAGCCGGCAGCATCGCCGCTGCCGCTCGCGCCATGGGCATGAGCGCCGCTGCGGTCAGTCAGAGTATTTCTCGGCTGGAAAAGCATCTGGGCGTGCGCCTGCTATCGCGGACCACTCGCACTATGGTGCTGACCGAAAGCGGTGCGCGTTACGTCGAAAAGGTGCGCCACATCCCCCGTGAAGTTGAACTGGCCTCACAAGTCGCGGCCTTAGCCACGGAGCCTCAGGGGCCGCTACGTGTCGCGACCACCGCAGCCTTTGGTCGCCACGTGCTGGCACCGCTCATGCCCGCTTTCAAAGCTGCTTATCCCGGCATCAATGTTGAACTGATCAGCACTGATCGGCGGGTGGATCATCGGCTGGAGAACATCGACGTCAGTCTGCGCATCAACGCCCAATTGAGTGATCGGCTGGTGGCCCGGCGCATCGCATCCTTTGCGTTTGTGTTCTGCGCATCCTCCGCTTATCTGGACCGGGCGGGAGTTCCGGTCACGCCAGATGACCTGAAGGCTCACGCCTGCCTGGTCTTTCGCTACCCCACCGACGGACGTTTTCTGCCCTGGAACTTTATCGTCGAAGGCAAGCGCTGCGAGGCGAAGGTCAATCCGGAATTCGTCTGCGACGACATAGACATGCTCGCGCAGATTGCGTTGAACGGCGGCGGAATCGCTCGTCTCGCAAGCTTCATCGCCGGGCCGCTGATTGAAAGTGGCCGACTGTTGCCGCTGTTCGAATCAGGCAAAACCGGCGCAGCGACTGCGGAGTCCGAGCCAATGGACATCTACGCATGCGTCACTGAGCGATCTGCATTGAATGCCAAGGCCCGGGCGTTTATCGATTTTCTGGAAGGTGCGATCGGGCGGTGAAGTGCCTGAATGCGAATAGCAGTGTGCCAGACACACCGCATTCGTCGCCGTCGCAACCTCCGACAACGCCTACAGGTCGACGGTGTAACAGGCAAAACGCAAAACCCGTAGGAGCTGCCGAAGGCTGCGAACAGCGATGTGCCAGACAACCCGGATTTACGGCCCCGCAGGCAGCTCATAACGACGCTTGATGCGTGCGAGTTCGCCTGATTGGCGCAGTTGCTCCAGAGCGCCGGCCCAGGCAGCGACCAGCCTGTCATCAGAGTCGGGACTGAAGGCGATGTAGAGTGATGAGCGATACAACTCGATGGGGATCTGGCGCAACGTACCGTCTGGAATACCCAACTGGCGACTGTAGTAGGCGACCCCGGCATCGGTGTCGCCGATGATGATCTGAGTGCGCCCGGCCAGTAGCATGCGGTACAGCTGCAGGCTTTCGGTGGCACTGCGGTCCAGGTTATCGAAGCCCATTGAGCGCAGCAGGTCCGGCAGCAGCCCGGCATGGCGGGTAGTGATCTGCGGGGCGTGCATCAACTGCTCCAGAGAACTGATCGGCGGCGCCTTCGCCAGCTGCCAGGGATGGATAGACTCCTCGACGATCGGCCCGACCCATTTGAACGATTGCTCACGCTCCGGGGTGCGGAACATTGAATACAGGATGGTCCTGGGTTTGCTCTTCAAGACATGTGAGGCGCGCACGCTGGGCAACAGCACCATCTCGAAATCATCACCGGTTATCGCCATGATGGCCCGGACGATCTCGGTGGTCATGCCCGTGATCTGATGGTTTTCCCGGTAGTTGTAGGGCGCCCACTCCTCAGTCACCACCTGATAGCGCTCGGCACCGGCCGATAGGCCCGTCATCAGACAGAGCAGCGCAACAGTCACGGTCGGGTAATTCACATTTTCTGCCTGTCGAGCTGTTCGGTGTTACAGCACTCGGTGTCCCGTCGCGGAGCCGATTGAACGGACAAGGCAAGCATAGACGGTAAAACGAGTCCGGCAGGCAAGCTCCTCAGCTCTGTGAGGTAGTGGTGCCATCCTCACCGGATTCAGCCGCCATTTTCAGCCGGTCAGCTTTGCTGATGTATCTGTCTTTATTGACGGGAGCCAGTTTGGCGCTGGCTTTTTTGGCGTTGGCCTTCAGGATCTGATTCAGTTTCTTGCGACGATTCATGTTTCTACCCGGTATGTCAGCACGTTGAAATATCCAGCACGAACTTGCGACGCGACCCTTTCGAGAGTCGCTTTTTTTCAGCGGCTGAAGGTCGTTTTTAAAGTGGGCGTCTGGAAAAGCCGCCACAGTACGGACTCGCAGTGACCCTGTCCATGCTCCTGCGCTGGGTGGAGCCAGAGAAAAAATCACCATTCTGCGTCTCGACCATGCCGGTACGGCAGACTCGGTGCCCGGCGCTATATACTGCCGGCCCTCAGCTTGTATCCGGAAGAAGTCCATGCGGCAGGTGTTGCTTATCGTTGATGTTCAGGAAACCTTCAGTCCGCCTGAGTGGCTGGTCGACGGTGTGCGGGCATTTTCAGCCATGATCCCGACCATCGCTTCGGTCGAACTCCATGACGAACAGGTCACGCCCTTTGAGAAGCAACTCGGCTGGCATCCTGCGGCGCAGGACGAGAGTCTGGTGGAAGCCGACAAGGTGTTCATAAAGCACGGTTACGGGCCGACAGCCGAGTTGATCGACCACGTCAGGGCCTGGGGCGCCGAGCGGGTGCTGGTGTGTGGCATGCAGACCGAAACCTGTGTGCTGGCCGCCGGTTTTGCGCTGTTCGATGCGGGACTGTGCCCGACGCTGGTGACTGACCTGACGGTTGGGTCATCGCTGGATCGGTCGGGTCAGCTTGGGATCGACCTCTGGAAGCATCATTTCCGCCAGGTTACGACCCGCGCCGAGGTGATTGCCGACTTGGAGACCGGATCCTGGCAAGCCCTCTAGAGTCTGTCCATATGACGGCGCTCAAGCGCTGGTCTGCGCCAGAATTCTCCCCGCGTCCCGTGCAGGCGGTAAGCCGAATACACGCGCGTAATCCCTGCTGAACTGCGTTGCGCTTTCATAACCCACCTCGAACGCCGCCGCTGTAACGCTTTTCGCGCTGCCGACCATAAGCATTCGTGCCTGGAGCAAACGAACTCGCTTCTGGTACTGCAGGGGGCTCAACGTCGTCACTGCTTTGAAGTGGCGATGGAAGGCCGAGACGCTCATGGCCGCTTTCTGCGCCAGGCTCTCGACCCTGATAGGTTGGGCAAAATCTCGTCGGATCCATTGGATAGCCAGATTTACCCGGGCCATGGCGGTGTCCGGCGCCGCTATTTCACGCAGCATCCAGCCATGCGGCCCTTGCAGTACGCGAAACAGGATTTCGCGCTCATAAGCCGGGGCGAGGGCTGTGATGGCGTCCGGGTCGCCCATCAAGCGCAACATGCGCACCCAGGCATCCATCAATTCTGGCGTTACTGCGGCAACCGAAAACCCGGGTTTGTTGTCCGTTCGAGCGGCAGGTTTAGGCAGGTCTGCCAACAGTGTGGCCAAGACAATCGGGTCGAGGGTCAGGCTCACCGCAAGGTAGGGCTCGCCGGACGCCGCCGGATGCACGGTGCCCACGGCGGGCAGCTCAATGGACATGACGAAGTAGGTCGCCGGGTCATAGCGCAGCGTGCGATCACCCACGGTCAGGGTTTTACTGCCTTGCAGAATCAGGTTGATCATCGGTTCGTAGACCGCCGCCAGCATGTGTTCGGGAATCTTTCCCTGAACCATGGCCACGCGAGGAATGCCTGTTTCTGTCCGGCGGTTTTTGGCCTTGGCAGTCAAGGCGCGCAATTCAGTCAGTTGGTTGTTCATGCCGGGCATGCTGACCGGGTCATGCCGACCATTGCAAGCAAAAAGCAGAAACAGGCAGGTTTCGAGGAGGAACGGCTGCGCCCACGATGCTGATGGCTCTTACTGTGGAGGCTCATTCATCGACAGTGGAGCAAGGACATGGGCGTTATCGTCATTACTGGCGGCAGCCGCGGCATCGGTGCCAGTGCAGCAGAACACGTTGCGCAGCGGGGCATGGGGGTCATCCTCACCTACAACCGACATCCTGAGGCCGCCGAAGCGGTGGTGCGCCGCATCGAGCAGGCTGGTGGTCAGGCCACGGCCCTCAAACTCGATGTGGCGGATGTTGGCAGCTTTGCGGGTTTCAGAGAGCAGGTCGTCGCGACCCTCGCGGATCGTTGGGGTATCAACACGCTCGCCGGTTTGGTCAATAACGCAGGCTACGGGCTGTTCGCCCCGCTGGAATCGGTGAGCGAAGCGCAGTTCGATGGGCTGTTCAATGTTCATCTCAAAGGTCCTTTCTTTTTGACCCAGACCTTGCTGCCCTTGCTGGGAGAGCAGGCCAGCATCGTCAACCTCACCAGCGCCACCACTCGTGTAGCCACTGCCGGGGTTGCGCCTTATGCGGCGTTCAAGGGGGGGTTGGAGGTGCTGACCCGCTATATGGCCAAGGAGTTTGGTGAGCGGCACATCCGTGCCAACGCTGTTTCACCCGGCGCGATTCGAACCGAACTGGGTGGCGGGCTCAATGATGAATTCGAGGCCATGTTGGCCGCACAGACGGCGCTGGGTCGAGTGGGTGAGCCTGAAGATGTTGCTCGGGTCATCGCCATGCTGCTGTCGCCAGAGGGCGCCTGGATCAATGCTCAGAGCCTTGAAGTCGCGGGCGGTTACATCATCTGAAGATCGGGGAGATTGCCATGCTGGATCATATTTTTCTGTCGGTGAGCGACATCGCTCGCTCCATCGGTTTCTACGAGGCGGCTCTGACGCCGCTCGGCATCACCGCTCGCCATGACTATGACGGGAAGGATGGCCCGCCCGGGCACCCCGATCTCAAAGGCTTCGGCGCTAACGGCCGGATGTTCTTCTGGCTGCGCGAAGGTCAGGTGCAAGCACAGATGCAGGGCCATGCCGTACACGTCGGTTTTGTCGCGCAAAGCGCAGCAGAAGTGAAAGCGGCCTACACGGCGGCGATGGCCCACGGCGCGGTGGACCATGGCGCACCGGGGGCACGTCTGCATTACGACCCGAACTACTACGCCGCCAATGTGCTGGACCCGGATGGGTACAGTCTGGAATTCGTCTATAAAAACTGGCAGCACGTCCAATGAGCACACTTCTGATTTACGGCGCCACGGGTTATACCGGACGCATGGCAGCACAACGAGCGAAGGCACTTGGCCTGCCTTTTGAAATAGCCGGTCGTAACCGCGAAGGTTTGTTGGCGCTCGCCGAGCAACTGGAGGTTCCTTATCGAGTGTTTGACGCAGGCCCTGAAGCGTCGCGCTCGCTGTCGGGCATCAGCGTATTGCTGAATTTCGCGGGCCCCTTTGTGCACACGGCGCAAGGTCTGATGCGGGCGTGTATTGAGGCCAGGGTCGATTACCTGGACATCACCGCCGAAATCAACGTCTACCGGTTGGCCGAGGGGTTGGGGGGCGAAGCGGCGGAGGCTGGCGTGATGCTCATGCCCGGTGTGGGCTGGGACGTCGTACCCACCGATAGTCTGGCCATGCAGGTCGCCCAACGCACCGCAAATCCCGTGGCGTTGAACATCGCGCTTCAGGTCCCAGGATCCATGTCACGTGGGTCAGCAATGAGCGTCAGTGAAATCATTGGTGCTGGTGTGCTGGCGCGGGTTGCTGGCGACCTTGTTAAAACACCGGACGCGCAACCGCGTGACTTTGATTTCGGTGACGGACCGGTTCTGTGTGTGCCCTTGTCATTTGGCGATCTAGTGACGGCTTGGCATTCGATGCGCATACCGAACATTGCGATGTTCGTGAATCTCTCAGGTGATGCTTTCCCGGAAGGGGATTTGTCGCAACTGCCTGATGGTCCGAGTGCCCAGGAGCGTGAAGCGCACCGCGCACGAGCCGTGGTGGAGGTGGTTGGTGCGGACGGCAGCGTTTTGCGCTCGGTGATCGAGACAGTCAACGGTTACAGCTATACGCCGCTTGCGGCTATCGAAGCAGCGCGCCGGGTCTTGGCAGGCGAACGACGGCCGGGGTTTGAAACGCCAGCACGGGTCTTCGGGGCGGGTTTCGCCGAGAGCATTGCAGGAACGATGATTACCGAACTTTAGCCAGGTCTGTCGCCCGGCTGAGTTGTCCGCGATAAGTCTGGGCACGGTAAGCCTGATATCTGGGGCGGCGATTTGAACCGCGCCGCATCTTGTACCGGAGGCAGACCAAACAGGCGGGCGTATTCGCGGCTGAACTGCGAGGCGCTTTCGTAGCCCACGGTGTAGGCAATGGACGTGGCATCCAGTGTGTCGAACAACAACAGCCAGCGTGCCCTGAGCAGGCGTAAGCGTTTCTGATACTGAATGGGCGTCATGGCGGTGACGGATTTGAAGTGCCGATAAAACGCCGCGACGCTCATGTCCGACATCACTGCCAGCGGCTCCACGCGAAAGGGCTCGGTGTAGTGTTCTCGAATCCACTGGCTTGCCCGCCGAATCTGCGCCAGTCGCCCATCCGGGCGGGCAATGTCACGAAGTATCCCTGCCAATGGTCCCTGCAAGGCGCGAAACAGAATCTCACGCTCGATCATCGGGGCCAGTACGGCGGCTTCGTGAGGGCGATCCATGAGGCGCATCATCCGTAACCACGCGTCAATCATCTCTGCCGGTGCAGGCACCGCTTCGAAGCTTGAATCGCTGTGATGTGCGGCGCACTTGTCTTCGTTCAGCAACAGCGTCGAGATCACTGCCGGATCCAGAGTGAGACTGACCGCCAGATAGGGCAGGTCAGCAGCGCTGCGATGAATCTGGCCGGTGGCTGGCACATCGACGGGCACCAGAAAGTAGCTCCCCGCCGGGTAGCGAGACACCTCATCACCAATCGACAAGGTTTTCTGACCCTGAAGCACCAGGTGCAACATCGGCTGGTAAACCTGATCCGCACACGCCTCCGCCCGGACCATGGCCACCCGGGGCAATCCGGTATCGGTCCACTTGTTCTGGGCGCGCATCACGATGCTGCGCAGTTCCGTCATTGCTTTATCCATGGGCTGAACGATGAGCCTGTTGTCAGGGCTGCGCAAGGCATGTGAGAAGAATAGGCAAGGATGTGCGACAAACCGGCAGACGCTGGCTCGTCTGCGGGCGCAATACTGAGTGACGCAGTTCGTTGTGCTCTGACGGTGGTATCCGCCGGCACCGAATTTTTGTAGAGACCTCACTTCGCTCGGAGAACTATCAGCTAATGAAACTCGAAGGAAAAATTGCCGTTGTAACAGGCGCATCCAAAGGCATCGGTGCTGGCATCGCCAGAGCATTGGCCGAGCAGGGTGCAACCGTGATCGTGAATTACGCCTCCAGCCAGACAGATGCCGATGCGGTGGTTGCTCAGATCACGGCGCAGGGTGGCAGCGCTTTCGCAATACAGGCTGACATGAGCCTTGAGGCTGATGTCGTGCGCCTGTTTCACACAGTGAAAACGAAATACGGCGCTTTGGATGTGCTGGTCAACAACGCCGGTGTAGCGGTTTTCGAAATGATCGATGACTTGACCACCGAAGCCTTTCACAAGCAATTCAACCTGAATGTGCTGGGCTATCTTCTGGCCGCGCGAGAGGCGGTCAAACTCTTCGGGCCTAAAGGCAGCATCATCAATATCAGCTCGATCCTGAGCACTGACCCGTACCTGGCGTCCAGTGTGTACTCAGCAACCAAGGGGGCGGTTGATACCCTGACCTTTGCATTGGCCAGAGAGTTGGGCGCGCGTGGGATCAGGGTCAATTCAATCTTGCCTGGGCATACCAATACACCGGCTACCAATGGCAATTTTGCTGGCGAACTGGGTGAGAAAATCCTTGCCGGGACGCCATTGGGCCGTTTCGGCGAGCCGGAAGACATAGCGCCGTTGGCAGTGTTTCTTGCGTCCGAAGATTCGCATTGGGTCACCGGCGAATCCATCCGGGCTGCGGGTGGCGTGCGCGGGGTCGGTTACTAGACGAGTCGGTTCTGCCGGGCGAGGCTGCGCGCAATTGCGCACGGCCGACCCTTCATTCAGTGATGATCCGTTTGATGCGTTGTGTCAGTGCAGACATCGAAAACGGCTTGGTCAGCAAGTGCATGCCCGGCTCCAGCTGTTCCTCCCACAGCGTTGCGTCGTGGACATAGCCGGTGATGAACAGCACTTTCAGATCGGGTCGCAGGCTGCGGCCGGCGTCGGCGACCTGGCGGCCGTTGATGCCGCCGGGCAGGCCGACGTCGGTCACCAGCAGATCGATTTGTTGATTCGATTGCAGCACCTGCAGGCCGCTCGCTCCGTCTGCCTCTTGCAGCGCGGTGTAGCCCAGGTCTTCCAGGACTTCGATGATCAGCATGCGCACCGCGGGCTCATCGTCGATGACCAGCACTGTTTCGCCTTGTCCGGCGGCAGAGGGCGGCAGTGGAGCAGGGGTGTCATGGGGCGCCGTTGCTTCCACCTGGGACCTTGGCAGGTACAGGGTCATGGTGGTGCCGACGCCTGGTTGCGAATGGATCTGCACGCTGCCACCCGACTGGCGCACGAAACCGTAGATCATCGACAGGCCCAGGCCGGTGCCTTCGCCCATGGGTTTGGTGGTAAAGAACGGGTCGAAGGCATGGGCGATCACATCGCTGCTCATGCCGGTGCCGGTATCGCTGACGCTCAGTGTCAGGTATTCGCCAACCGGCAAGTCGTACTCAGCGGCGGCACTGGCCGCAAGGGTGCAGTTGCCGGTGCGAATGGTCAGCGTGCCGCCCTGGGCCATGGCATCCCGGGCATTGATGCACAGGTTGAGCAGGGCGTTTTCCAGCTGGTTGGCGTCGACCTGGGTCAGCCAGAGGTCTGTCGCATTTTGAACCTGCACCAGGATGGCAGGGCCGATGGTGCCGCGGATCAGTTGCAGCATCCCGGCGATCAGGCGATTGACGTCGGTAGAGCTGGGTTCCAGGGTCTGGCGGCGGGAGAAGGCCAGCAAACGATGGGTCAGGGCCGCGGCACGATTGGAGGCGCCGTGGGCTGCATCGAGGTAGCGGTCCATTTCGCTGAAACGGCCTTGGCTGACCCGCAGCCGCAGCATTTCCAGGCTGCCCATTATCCCGGTCAGCAAGTTGTTGAAGTCATGGGCGAGGCCGCCGGTCAGTTGCCCGACGGCTTCCATCTTCTGGCTCTGGCGCAGCTGTTGTTCCAGCAGCCGCTGGGCGGTCATTTCGACGCCTACCCCGGTGCGTCGCACAGGCTCACCCGCGCCGTTGAAGTAGGTATGACCACGGGAAAGCACCCAGCGGATCGAGCCGTCCGGGTGGACAATACGGTATTCGAGTTCCAGGTCGCCGCTTTTGATCAGCCCGTTGGACATGGTATTGCGCAGCGCGGCGAGGTCATCGGCGTGCACATTGGCAAGAAAATCCTGCCGCTTGATACCGGCTGCGGCTTGCACGGGATCAATGCCGTACAACTCACTGATGCCCGCGTCGCAGTAAAAACAGTCGTTGGACACTTCGTAAGTCCAGACGCCCACGCCACTCACCGCCGAAAGGGCGAGACGGGTGAAGTCCATCGAGTCGTATAGCGCCGTCTCGCCAGCCTGCTCGGCAGTCACGTCCCGGGTGCCGGCCTCGCTGCCCTGGGTGATCCGCAGAACTGCCAGGCGAGCCTCGTCGACGCTGGCGTAGTGTCCCTCGTGCACTTGGTTTTCAAGCAGGGTAGAAAGTGCAAGGTCGAGGGCCAGGTCCCGGGGTGCCCGGTAGGACATGCGCAGTGCTCTGTACTGGGAAGTCGATGGAGGCGCCGATTATCACACAACGTCGGGCAAAATCGCCCCCTGTTGAGCTGATTGATGTCAGTTTGATTCCGGCAAGCCCGGTCGCCTCGGGCGCGTCATTATGGCAGTGCCATGAGCAAACCACTGACTTGTGCAAGCTCCCAGGTGCTCAGCAGCTCCACTGGATCAGTGCCATAGCGTTGCCACGCCGCCATGGACACGGATCGTCCGTCGGGGGAATGGCAGAATTCGCAGTGCCTCAAAGCGCCGTTGGATGTGCAGAGACCAAGTGTCCAGCCATCGACGGCTATGTTCACCATGCCGCTGGAAGCCGTGTTGGCGAGGCTTATCACCCGAGTGCCCAGCGCAATATCTCTGAGCAGTTGGCAGACTTCTCGCGTTGTCAAAACGGTGGCAGTCATGGCGTTTTATGACCCTGCTGAAGGCTCGACAGCCTACAGTGAAGATTGGCCAGAGTCAGAACGAATGACAGGCGACTGGCCCGGAAACGCTCTCTTTGATCGCCGCAAAGGTGTGTGGAGCAGGTTGCTCCGCGGGTTGCGCCGAAGGGATTTCGAGTGCTTGTTCGGTTGAGCAGCATAGCCCGCTTAGCATCACGGATTTTGCTTGCAGCGTTTTAGCGGCTTTCGCGTGGTTCGCTGCGATTTCACTAAGAGTTGACACGGTACATCTCCTGATAATAACCGGCGCATCGCTGCGTCCTTGAGCACTCAATGGATGCTGCACCGTCAGAATTATGTCGCGGCGGTGCAGTTGGAGTGGTGCTTTGCAAGCCTCAAGCCAGTGGGCATACCAGTCAGCGCTTTGCGGGCCTGCCTGTTAACCCCCAGTTGCTCGTGCTTGCTCAAGCCTGCTTATTGACAGGTAACCCGCGTCATCGTTCATAGCGGGCAAGTGCTTGGGTAAGACTGGCTTTAGCCCGAAAAGCGGCATCTTTAACGAAGCAGATGCGCGCATTTACCCAGGACATCGAGGGTCAACCGGCCCCTATAGGCGCTCACGAGCAGCACGAGCCAGCGATGGTGTGCCGACTGACACCGCTATCGTGGCCTCGCGTTGCTCGTGCGCTCCTACAGAAAGCATTCCGATTGAGGCGGTTATCGATGAGTCATGAGGCAATGGTCTCATCCGGGCCCGGCCATTCTTCATCCGGGATGTCCCAGATATCGCCGTCCTTGACCCCGTCGATCTCATAGTGGGTGAGGTATTCGCTGAGCATATTGGCAAAGTTGCCGACCCTGGTTTCCTGCTTGCCTTCTTCGATCAGCATCGGAATCATCGTCGCCAGCGCCGCGACTCCCGCCGCTGCGAAGCCCAGTGTTCCGGCGAGCATCGGGATGACTCGGGTGGTCAGATTCACGCCGAGCAGGCCCAGGCCACCTTCAACTGTTGATGCCAGACCGGCCATGATGCCCAGCGAACCGGCGGTAATGCTCAAGCCGCCGGCCACTGTTTCGCCTTTTCTGATCGACTGGACGCCGTCGAATATGCCGTAAGCCCCCGCAGCGATGCCGGCAATACCGCCGACGCCCTTGGCCGCCTCTTCAAGCTTCTTCAGGTTGGTGGTCAGCTTTTCGTGGAGTTTGGTCTGGTTCTGCAGGCTGGCGTTTTCCGGCGAGACATCGTCGAGCAGCGAGCCAACCGTGTTGAGCAGGTCGCCGTCGAGTTTGCCTTTCACTTCTTTCAGGTAATTCTGGTAGCCCTTGATGCCGCCTTCGGTCAGCAGCGTTGCGGACTGGACCGAGCCGGTGGTGATGTCGACGATTTGCCGGTCAGTGAGTTTGCCCGCGTTTTTCGCGCCTTTGGCGATAGTGATGCCGGCCATGAACAGGCCGCTGACGCCATGCAGAACGCCTTTGCTCGACGCTTCCTTGACCGACGAATCTTTGCTGAACAGGCCGAGGCTATCAATGGTCTTGGTGCCCTGACGCAGCAGGTCCCAATCGCCGCGGAACGTCGCCAGTATCTGATCGGGCGTCGCGACAGTGCCGTCGGCGTTGATCAGCAGTTCCGGGCTGTCCTTGCTGATCTGCTCGATGAGAGCTTTGACTTTCGCCTCATCCAGTTGATCACCACCATTAACGCCGAAGGCCTGCTTGATGTCATCGAACGAGGCATCCTTGAAGGCATTGTCCTGAACGATTTTGCTGAAATTCTCATTCAGCCGGGTATCGAATTTACCCGTGAACTCAGGGTCCAGCGCGGCGTTGTACATCGCCACTTCCATGCTGAAAGCGCTGGTGGCTTCTTCAACCGTATGGTCCTTGAGCAATTCGTTCAAACGGTCACCTGAAGCCAGTGACTTCTCATAGAAGTCTTGCAGCTCCTGATTGTGGGATGAGCTCTTCACCGCGCTCTGGAGTTCGCTGACATCCTGAATGCCGAGGGCGCTCTGCAGGCTCTGCCCGGTGGCGAAGAACTCGGCAAGGATCTGCTGCTGATCAGTCTTGCCGTCTTTGGACTTCGCCTCCCACAAGCTATCCAGAGCTTTGCCGGATTTGACTTCGTCCTGGTAGGTTTTTTCCAGTGCCTCTTTCAGCGCCGGGCTGGCGTCCACCAGTTTTTTCAGCTCACTGGTGCTGTTTTCGCTCATGTATTTGGCGACTTCCTTGTCGTCCTGGAGAATCGCGATGTGTTCGTTGACATCGTCCAGCAGCTTTTGCGCGTCTGGATGGCTGCGCACGATGTTGGCGATGGTGACCTGCGACTTGTCGTCCTTCCACATCCCCGCGCCACTGCCTTGAATGATCAACTGCTGCGCGGTCTGCAAGTCCTGAAGCACAGCGGCCTTCTGTTCTGCGGTGTAGTTCTCCGGATGCTCGAACACATCTTTGCTGAAGCCTGATGTATCGACTTTTGCCAGCAGATTGTTATCGGCGATCAATGCCAGTAGCGCGGTGACCGAGGTAGCGTCCTTGGGCACTGAGCTGCTCTTGAGCCAGCTCTGGATATCACCTTGGCTAACGTCCCCATCAGGGCCCTTGCCCAGCGGATTCTTGGCGTTATCAATGAGCTGGAAGGCGCCTGGCTGGGAGAAGAAGTCCAGCGCCTGCTTGACCTCGTCACTCAGCTGGGTGTTCTGCTCCTTGTACTCCCTGAGGTTGTCCGCGGTCAGGTATTTGCCCGCGCCGGTCTTGCCCTTGATCGCTTCGAAGTTGTCATCAAGAATCGCCGCGTACCTGGCAAGGGTTTTCGAGGCTTCATCGGCGTCGGGATTGGTTTTCAGATAATCCTTGTAACTGCCGATCTCATCGGTTTTTTTCAACTCCGGCAGTGCCGAAAAGCCGTATTTGCCGAAGTCCTGCAGGCGACCTGCTTCAGTGCCGTGCTTCGCTTCGCCGCTCTTGGTGAAGCCGTCGACACTGCTGTTGAACACATCGCCACCGGACAGTGCTTTACCTGTTGCATCGAACATGCTGATCCGGTCCATCACCTGACCTGCGCGATAGGCCGCGTCGGCGTCTGTATCGAAATCGCCGACCTGTTCCTTGAGCATGTCCTTCACGCCGCTTTGATTGCCCAGATTCTTGAGCAGGGGATTGTCGTCAATGATTTCCTGGGCCGAGCGCTGATCATTCTCCGGGCGCTCCCACTTGATACCCAGAGCCTCGGCCTGTTCACGGCCTTGCGGGTCGTTGCTGGCGCTGGACAGGTCCTTCAATTCACCTTTGAGATTGGAAAAGCCGTATTTGCCGAAATCCTGCAGGCGACCCGCCTCAGTGCCATGTTTGGCGTCACCGCCCTTGGTGAAACCATCTACCCGGCCATTGTTGACATCTTTGCCTGCGACCCGATTGCCACCCTCGTCGAGCTTTTCGATATGTTCCAGCACTTGGGTGGCCCGGTAAGCGGCATCAGGGTCATTGGTGAAATCACCGACCCGGTTTTCAAGCATTTTCTTCACGTCGCTCTGGTCGCCAAGATTTTTCAGCAACGGACTATCGTCAATTATTTCCTGCGCCGTGCGCGTGTCGTCTTTCGGCCGCTGCCATTCAATGCCCGCGTCTTTGGCCTGCTTGACAGCCAACTCCCAGGCTTCACCGGCTTTCGGATCTTCTGGTTTAGTGTTGACGCCTAGGGTGCTTACTGCTTTGACGGACATTGTCTGTTCCTTATAAAAGTTCGACAGAAAGTGCAGTGGCTATATGAGATTAGGTACAGCGACGTAAAACTCACGACTGTTTAACTGGCGTAAGTGGGGCATTTAGATATCGCACTTAGTGGCTAACTAGTGGCAATTAACCTGAGAGCTTTCTAAGCTGCATTCATAAAAAACCACGGGGATGAAGTTACGATGACACTCCGGGTTTTCTGCGCCGCCACGAACTTTGCAAAGGTTGGAAACGCTGACTGGGTCACGTTCGAAGGCTTGCAGGTGTGCCTGAAACACGCAGGCCTGCAGGAGCTGGCTTTGGGAGCTGGCTGTGTGAAGTGCCGGGGGGGGCGCGGGGAACCGTGTTTTTCAGGCACACCGCTTTTGTAGCCGTCGTAACCTCAGGCAACGCCTGCAGCAAGCTGCTTTACTCAAAATGAGGCGAGGATACGTCCCAGCATGGCCATGG
>Ga0247814_10000040_pt1 | contig 137482 bp, 133 predicted proteins | sample UWRJL179409R1_FD_179947 | JGI IMG/M metagenome (GOLD analysis project Ga0247814, IMG submission 179947) | Plant litter microbial communities from Arlington Agricultural Research Station in Wisconsin, United States - UWRJ-L179-409R-1 | ecosystem: Environmental > Terrestrial > Plant litter >... | reverse complement strand
ACGATACGATGCCCAGACCAGTGATAACGACGCGGCGCATGCGGATAACCCTTAGAAGTTGTCCGTGGAGGTGAAGACGCCGACCCGAAGGCCTTCGGCGGTGTAGATCTCGCGACCGTCGACAGTCACCGAACCATCGGCAATGGCCAGGTTCAGTTTGCCTCGGAGGACGCGTTTGATCTGGATGTTATAGGTGACTTTCTTTGCAGTCGGAAGAACCTGGCCGAAGAATTTCACTTCGCCCGAACCCAGTGCGCGGCCGCGACCTGGCAGACCTTGCCAGCCCAAGAAGAAACCGACCAGTTGCCACATGGCGTCCAGACCCAGGCAGCCGGGCATGACCGGGTCGCCTTCGAAGTGACAGGCAAAGAACCACAGGTCTGGATTGATATCCAGCTCAGCGACCAATTCACCCTTGCCGTACTTGCCACCCTCTTCGCTGATATGAGTGATCCGATCGACCATCAGCATGTTAGGGGCGGGCAGTTGCGCGTTACCTGGGCCGAACAGCTCGCCGCGACTGCAGCGCAGCAGGTCTTCCCGGGTAAAGGCGTTTTGTTTGGTCATGCGAGCTCCTCAATAATCTTGTGCGGCAGGTAGGGGCGTTGCTTGCCCCAGAAGCCAGTCCTGGCCGGCTGACTCGCCAGTGTTCTGACCGGCAGCCTACCCATAGACTATTGCGTTGTAGTGAAAGTCACAGCACAAGGGAAATGAAAGTACACTTGTGCACTGAAATTTGCCACCCAGCCGAGGCCAGTGGACGATTTAGCGAACAAGACTGCCGTAATTTATCATTTATCGCCAGTCGCAGATGTCCGAAAGGGTAGCCAACGCTGTAAAACCTGCTGTAAATCAGCACGTTTGAAGGGTTTTGCGAGGTAGTCGGTCATACCCGCCTGTAAACAGGCGTCTCTGTCACCCTGCAATGCATTGGCGGTGAGCGCGATAATCGGTACCTGATCCAGCCCGGGCAATTTGCGAATCAGGCGGGTGGCTTCGTAACCGTCCATCAACGGCAGACGGCAGTCCATGAATATCACGGCATAGCTTGCACTGCCGGCCATGCTGACGGCTTGGGCGCCGTCCGTTGCGACGCTGACCTCAAAACCCAGGTTTTGCAGCAAGGCGCGAATCACCGTGCAATTTACTTCATTGTCTTCGACCAGCAGCACGCTTCGACCCGCACCCTGATCGCGGCCAGGTGCTGAGGTGTCAGATTGGTCTGCCAATGTGTCGGCTACCACGGTCAGAGGGATTTCCAGGGTAAATACGGAACCGCGTCCCTCATTGCTCTGGGCCCGCAACGTGCCGCCCATGCGCTCCGCCAGCGTGCGGGCAATGGGCAATCCCAGCCCGGTACCGCCGTAGCGACGTGAAATCGAGCTGTCGGCTTGTTGAAACGCATCGAACATGGACTCCAGCCGGTCAGCGGAAATGCCGATACCGCTGTCGCGCACGCTACAAATGAAAAGAATCTGACCCGGCGGGTGATCTGTCCAGCCCGCCTCGATGCTGACGCTGCCGGTCTCAGTGAACTTCAAGGCGTTGCCGATCAGATTGACGAGGATTTGCCGGGTGCGCGTCGGGTCACCGTGGACCCTGAAAGAATCCAGGCCGGGTTGCACGTGCAGTTCAAGCGCCAGATTGCGTTGCTGTGCATCGTGGTGGAATGCCTGGCTCGAGGTGGCGACCAGTTCCGCCAGATTGAACGGGATGCTCTCCATCTCCAGTGCCTGACGTTCAAAGCGCGAGAAGTCGAGAATGTCATTGATGACCCGCAACAGATGCTCAGTGGATTCGGTCGCCAGGGCTGAATACTCCGTCTGTTCTTCGGTCATGACCGTGGTTTCGAGCAACTGCAGCATGCCCAGGACACCGTTCATCGGCGTGCGCAACTCATGGCTCATCATCGCCAGAAAGTCGGATTTGGCCCGGTTGGCACGCTCGGCTTCCTCGCGAGCCTGGATCAGCTCGTCAATGGAGCGCTGTTGTTCGCGACTGGCTTTTTCCAGATTCGAGGCCAGGTTGTTAATGTGCCTGGCCAGATCGCCCAGCTCGGCATCGTCAGGCACTGGCAGCGGGGTCCGGTAATCGCCGGACTGGATCGCTTTCACGGCGTCGCCCATGGCGCTGATCGGGCGCGAGAGGCTGGATGCCAGGCGTCGGGCGAGGATAAAAGTGAACAACAGCGCGAATAGCGCCAGCACCCCGGCCTTGAGCAGGATTTCCTGCTGCCGCTCGCTGAATGCGTCGTTGGACATGCCCACCAGCACTCGACCCAGATAATCCTCTGCGGTACTCACGGTTTCATCGTGGTTGCCCAGGAATCCCTTACCCAGCTTGATTCGCTGCGAACGGATGGGGGCCTGAAAGATTTCCACCTGCTTGGGGTGTGAGCCGATTTCCCCGGACTGCTCGACGTATACCAATACTTTATTGAGACTGTCCTGGACCTCAATGAAGCGCACGTGAGGGGTCGACAGGGTGGCGCGCATCAGTCCTTTGAGTGCCTCATCGTTGCCGACAATCACCCCGTATTCGGAGGCAGGTGCCAGTTGGTTGGCGATCAGTTGGCCGGTATGGTTCAGCTCCTGCCGCAAATCCTGAATACGCACGAAAGTAAAGAAACCAATCAATAGCAAAGTGATCAGCAGGGCCGGGCCGAGGCTGATCATTTGCGTGCGGGTGTTGATATCCCAGTGGCGCCTGATCTTCATGAACGACGCTCTGCATGGCTCAAACGTGGCAAAACCTGCGTAGTCAATCCGGGAACACAGGTTTCGATCGGCAAAAATACCCCCGTGATGCTGCACATTTGTCTGGCCGGGATGCCCACAGCCGAGTCCATATTCATTCGTCCAGCCATTACGATAGTTCATGCGGAGGTTGTGCATGTTAACCGACGTGCAGCTTATTTCCATGCTACCGACGGGCAGACTACCGGGCCAAGGCACAGGTCTGAGGTTGAACAAGGAGGTTTCGCACACGGTTTGTCACTGGCCGCCGCCGTCATGCTCCGTATAATGCGGCATCGCCAGATCAGATGGCTCCAGATGGATTTTTTTATGACCACACAGCAGCCTGTTGCGGTTCTTGGTGGCGGCAGCTTCGGTACCGCCGTGGCGAATCTGCTGGCGGAAAACGGCCATCCAGTGCGCCTGTGGATGCGCGACCCTGCGCAGGCCGAGGCTATCCGGGTCAACCGAGAGAACCCGCGTTACCTCAAGGGCATCAAAGTCCTGCCGCAAGTGGAGCCAGTCACTGACCTGACTGAGACCCTCGAAGCCTGCTCGCTGGTCTTCGTGGCCTTGCCGTCCAGCGCCCTGCGCAATGTCCTAGCGCCCCACGTGCCGCGCCTGACAGGCAAGATGCTGGTCAGCCTGACCAAAGGCATTGAGGCCGATACCTTCAAGTTGATGAGCCAGATCCTCGAAGAAATCGCCCCCCTGGCGCGGATCGGCGTACTGTCAGGTCCCAATCTTGCCCGGGAAATCGCCGAGCACGCGCTGACCGCTACAGTGGTTGCCAGTGAAGATGAGGAGTTGTGCCAGCGGGTCCAGGAAGTGCTGCACGGCAAGACTTTCCGGGTCTACGCCAGTGCCGACCGCTTTGGTGTCGAGTTGGGCGGGGCGCTGAAAAACGTCTACGCCATCATTGCCGGTATGGCGGTCGCACTGGGCATGGGGGAAAACACCAAAAGCATGCTGATCACCCGCGCATTGGCGGAAATGACCCGCTTCGCGGTGAGCCAGGGCGCCAACCCCATGACCTTCCTCGGCCTGGCCGGGGTCGGAGACTTGATCGTCACCTGTTCCTCACCCAAGAGCCGCAATTATCAGGTGGGTTTTGCTCTCGGCCAGGGTTTGAGCCTGGAGGAAGCCGTCAATCGTCTGGGTGAAGTGGCAGAAGGGGTCAATACCCTTAAGGTGCTCAAGGTCAAGGCTCAGGAGCTGCAGGTGTACATGCCGCTGGTCGCGGGTCTGCATGCAATTCTTTTCGAGGGTCGTACCCTTGAACAGGTGATCGGACAGTTGATGCGCGCCGAGCCGAAGACAGACGTCGATTTCATCTCAACCACGGACTTCAACTGAATCACATCACGCAGGGAGAAGGTCTTGAGCGAGTCGAAATTCAAGCAGAATGAATCCATTTTGCTGCGCATCCTCTGGATGCTGTTGTTTGTAGTGGTCTGGCAGCTGGCTGAGTTGGTACTGGCCGGCGTGGTGCTGGTGCAACTGGGTTATCGCCTGATCTACGGTGCACCCAGTGCCAGCCTGATGAACTTCGGCGACAGCCTGAGCCAGTATCTCGCGCAGATTGGTCGCTTCGGCACATTCCATACCGATCAGAAGCCTTGGCCGTTTGCTGACTGGCCAACGCCCCGCGCACCTGATGGCGAAGCAGCGCACAGCGTTCCACCGGCTGCTCATCCGGTGCGCGACGAAGAGCCGAAGCTATGAAAGTCTGGATCCTGCGGCACGGTGAGGCGCAGGCTCATGCCCGCAGTGATGCCGAGCGAGAGTTGACTTCCCGTGGGCGCGACGAGGTCCTGCAAAGTGCCGCGCATCTGCTGGGCAAGCCTTTGACACGCATCATTGCCAGTCCGTACGTACGTGCGCAGCAGACTGCAGACCTGGTTCGTCAGGCATTGGGTTTCAGCGAGCAGATTGCGACTGTGTCCTGGCTGACCCCTGACAGTGACCCCAAGCAGGTTCTGGCGCGGCTGGCTTCATATGCTGGCGAGGACATTCTGCTGGTCAGCCATCAGCCCCTGGTGGGAGCCTTGATTGGCCTGTCAGTGCATGGCAACAACCAACAGCCGCAGCCCATGAGCACCGCCAGCCTCGCGGAGCTTGAAGCCGAGCTGCCATTGGCAGGCGGGATGGATCTATTGAGCGTGCGGCACGTTTGAAATCCACGTCACAGACGACATAAAGGCCTGGATTGGAATGCTTTCTGTAGAAGCGCACGAGCACCGCGAGGCTGCGATGGCGGCTTGTCAGGCAGAACGCAATCGCTGCCTCGCGGTGCTCGTGAGCTCCTACAGGGATCGAATCGCCACCCCTTTCAGATAACCGGCAGCGAGGCCACTGCCTGTCGGAACTACGCTTGCTCCTATAAAAACAAAAAGGAGTGAGTCGCAATGACTATCGCCGTAGCGTTACCTTTGAGCCGCTTCTACGACCGTGAGGCTCGTCACCCAGACAAGTGCTACATGCTCCAGCCAGTGGCAGGCGGTAAGGTTTTGTCCTTGAGTTGGGCTGATGTCGCGGATCAGGCGCGTCGCGCGGCGCACTGGTTGCGGCGTTGTGGATTGCGTCAGGGCAGCTGCGTCGCAATTATTTCCCGAAACTGTGCGCACTGGATCATTGCTGATCTGGCGATCTGGATGGCTGGCCATGTTTCTGTGCCAGTGTGTCCGGATCTCAGCGCCATGTCCGCGGCGCAGATTCTGGAGCACTCCGAGGCTGCGCTGGTGTTCGTGGGCGAGCTCGATGACTGGCCTGCCATGAGTCGCGTTGTCCGAGTCGGCGTACCCACCATCGGCCTACCCGGTTGCCAAGCCGACTGGCAATTCGACTTCCGCTGGGAAGACTTGCAGGCCTGGACGCCGATCCAGGACAACCCCTGCGGTCGGCGCGATCAGTTGGCGACCATCGTCTACACGTCTGGCACTACCGGAGCGCCCAAAGGCGTGATGCATAGCTTCGGCGCATTGGGATTCGCGGCCACCCATGGCAGCCGATTGTTTGGCCTCGGTGAAAAGGACCGGTTGTTTTCTTACTTGCCACTGTGTCATGTCGCCGAGCGTATGTTCGTCGAGATGGGTTCTATCTATTGCGGGCAAAGCGTGTTTTTCGCCCAAGGCCGGGAAACGTTCCTTTATGACCTCAAGCGCGCCCACCCCACGGCGTTGTTTGGACTGCCGGATGTCTGGACCGCTTTACAGGCTGGAATTTACAGCAAGGTGCCAGCTGCGCGTCTGGACTTTCTGTTAAGGCTGCCGTTGGTTGGCCAATACGTCCGGCGCAAAGCGCTACGCTGGCTTGGCATTGATGCGTTGAAGGTTGCACTGATCGGCGCAGCTCCGGCGCCGGAATCCTTGTTGGCCTGGTATCGACGGCTGGGGCTGGAAGTGCTTGAGGTTTATGGCATGACTGAAAGCTGCGGCTATTCTCATGCCTGTCGTCCGGGGCGGCATAAACGTGGCAGGATTGGTCAGCCTTGCCCGCAGGTAGAGGTGCGCATTGCCGAGGACGGGGAAGTGCAGGTGCGCAGCGGGGCGACTATGCTCGGCTATTTCAAGGAACCGTTGAAAACAGCCGAAGCGATCACCGCCGACGGCTTTTTACGCACCGGCGACAAAGGGGAACAGGATGCCGACGGTCAGCTACGCATTACCGTGGCAAGAATGAGTCAACGTATTTCCAGCGCTCAGCCAGTGAGCGCTTCATGACAAGGACTGAAAATGAGCCTGTGGTACGCAACGCCCAATCTGGAACAGCTAAACGCCAATAGTAAGAACACTATCCTCGAACTGCTCGACATCCGTTTCGAGGCTTTTACCGACGATTCGCTCACTGCCAGCATGGTGGTCGATCATCGTACTCATCAGCCTTATGGTTTGCTGCATGGCGGGGCCTCGGTGGTGCTGGCCGAGTCCGTGGGTTCTTCGGCCAGTTATCTGTGCATCGACACCAGCAAGTATTTCTGCGTCGGCATCGAGGTCAACGCCAACCACTTGCGCGGCTTGCGCAGTGGTCGGGTGACGGCCGTGGCGCACCCGGTGCATATCGGGCGTACCACTCATGTATGGGACATTCGCCTGACCAGCGACGAGGGGAAAGCCAGTTGCATCTCGCGGCTGACGGTGGCAATTGTGCCATTGGGGCAGGAACCGCCGGCTCGGTGATTGTCATTTCTTGGGGGATGGGTACATATCCGTTGCTGCGGTATCGGCTGCTTAAGGTTACGCCCTTACGGCGCCTCACTTTTGAGTAGCCGGAATGCCGGCCCAGTCAAAAGCAAGCAAAACGCTCTTGCCCCACCACTCCGTCCCTCGCCTGGGCTCGGCATGCCCGGAATCCGACATTGATTCGGGCCAGCGTGGTTTAACCGAGCGCCCAGATCAAAAGCCAAAGCGAGGCGGCCTGAGAGCCGACCTGCTTTTGCTTGTGCCTGCCGCCCACTTGCCCCAATGGACGAACGCCTAACCTGTAGGAGCTGCCGAAGGCAGCGAACATCGGTTTGCCAGACACACCGCATTCGTCGCCGTCGTAACCTCCGACAACTCCTACAGGGCTGTAAACCTGTAGGAGCCGAGCTTGCTCGCGATGAACGATGACGCGGTATGTCTGGTAATCCGCGTCGCCTGGTTCGCGGGCAAGCCCGGCTCCAACGGACGACCGAGATCTCTGTAGGATCGACCGGGGTGGCGCTCCACCTTGCTCGCGATGAACGATAACGCGGTTTGTCTGAGGAACCGAGTCGCCCCAATCGCGGGCAAGCACCGCTCCCACAGGTTTCGGCGCTCGTCTGTAGGAGCGCGCTTGCTCGCGATGAACGATGACGCGGTATGTCTGGTAGTCCGCGTCGCCTGGTTCGCGGGCAAGCCCGGCTCCAACGGACGACCGAGATCTCTGTAGGATCGACCGGGGTGGCGCTCCACCTTGTTCGCGATGAACGATGACGCGGTATGTCTGAGGAACCGAGTCGCCCCAATCGCGGGCAAGCACCGCTCCCACAGGTTTCGGCGCTCGTCTGTAGGAGCGCGCTTGCCCGCGATGAACGATGACGCGGTATGTCTGGTAGTCCGCGTCGCCTGGTTCGCGGGCAAGCCCGGCTCCAACGGACGACCGAGATCTCTGTAGGATCGACCGGGGTGGCGCTCCACCTTGCTCGCGATGAACGATCACGCGGTGTGTCTGAGGAACCGAGTCGCCCTAATCGCGGGCAAGCACCGCTCCCACAGGTTTCGGCGCTCGTCTGTAGGAGCGCGCTTGCCCGCGATGAACGATGACGCGGTATGTCTGGTAATCCGCGTCGCCTGGTTCGCGGGTAAGCCCGGCTCCAACGGACGACCGAGATCTCTGTAGGATCGACCGGGGTGGCGCTCCACCTTGCTCGCGATGAACGATCACGCGGTGTGTCTGAGGAACCGAGTCGCCCAAATCGCGGGCAAGCATCGCTCCCACAGGTTTCGGCGCTCGTCTGTAGGAGCGCGCTTGCCCGCGATGAACGTAAATTCGGTATGTCTGGTAATCCGCGTCGCCTGGTTCGCGGGCAAGCCCGGTGCCCGCAGGTTTGTGAAGTGCTCACGCCCAAATGACCGGAGTGTCATGCTCGATGGCACTTACAGTCATTGCCGGTTAGCCAACCGGTGCGCACAATCGCCATTGGTTTGCTCATTGGATCTTCGGCATGTCGCAACAGGTGTTCTTCGCTCACGCCAACGGTTTCCCGTCGGCCACTTACGGCAAGTTGTTCACGGCCCTGGCGCCGGATTATGTCGTGAGTCATCTGGAGCAGCATGCCCATGACCCGCGTTTCCCGGTGGACGACAACTGGCTGAATCTGGTGGACGAGCTGATTCATCATTTGCGCGAGCAAGATGGCCCGGTCTGGGGCGTGGGACATTCTCTGGGCGGCGTTCTGCATTTCCATGCTGCGTTGCGCTGCCCTGAGTTGTATCGCGGGGTGGTGATGCTGGATTCGCCGGTGCTGACCCTTGCCGATCAGTGGATGATCCGCGCCGCCAAACGCTTTGGTTTCATTGACCGGATCACCCCGGCCGGTCGCACTCTCGGGCGCCGGGAAGCTTTCGCCGATCTGGACTGCGCGCGGGTTTATTTCGCCGACAAGAATTTGTTTCGTCGTTTTGATCCCGAATGCTTCGACGCTTACTTGCAGCACGGTCTGCAAACCGACGGTGAACAGTTGCGCCTGCGTTTCGATCCCGCGACCGAGATCAGCATCTACCGTAGCGTTCCCCACACTAGCCCCGGCAGCTCGCGTCAGCTCAAGGTGCCTTTGGCGGTGGTGCGTGGTGAGCAAAGCCGGGTGGTGATGCCTCACCATGCACGTTCGGTGCGGCGCATGCCACGCGGCGAGTACCTGTCAGTGCCCGGTGGCCACATGTTCCCCCTCGAACAGCCGGATGCCACGGCCTTGCTGTTGAAAACCTTGTTAGCGCGCTGGTCCGGGGGTGTTCGTTCATGACCCATGCGGTCGAAGAAGTGCGCCTTAGCCTGCCGCATATCGAGTTGGCTGCTCATCTGTTTGGCCCTGAAGATGGCCAACCGGTGATCGCTTTGCACGGTTGGCTCGACAACGCCAACAGCTTTGCCCGCCTGGCGCCGAAACTGGAGGGCTTGCGTGTTGTGGCCCTGGACCTGGCGGGGCATGGGCACTCCAACCATCGTCCGGCAGGGGCGGGGTATACGCTGCCGGATTATGTTCACGATGTGCTGCAGGTGGCTGAACAGCTGGGCTGGGAGCGCTTTTCGCTGCTGGGGCACTCGCTGGGCGCAATCGTTTCGGTGTTTCTGGCCGGAGCCTTGCCGCAGCGGGTAGAGCGGCTCGCGCTGATCGACGGACTGATTCCGCCCACCGGCCAGGCCGACAACGCACCGGAGCAACTGGGCAAATCGTTACTGGCGCAGCTGCGGTTGAGCGGCAAGCGCAAGCCGGTTTACGCCGATCAAGACCAGGCCATTGAAGCGCGCATGAAAGGTGCGGTTGCGGTCACGCGTGAGGCGGCCGAATTTCTCGCCCAGCGTGGCTTGATGCCAGTCCCGGGCGGCTATACCTGGCGCAGTGACAGCCGCCTGACTTTGCCGTCGGCAATCCGCATCAGTCAGGCTCAGGCCATGGCATTCGTCGCCGCGATTGGTTGTCCGACACATTTGGTAGTAGCTTCCCAAGGCCTGCTTGCCCAGAACCAGACGCTGCTGTCGAGCCTGCCTTTTGCCGTCACAGGCCTGTCAGGTAGCCATCATCTGCATCTGGATGATGAAACGGGGGCGTGGGCTGTTGCAGACTGTTTCAATCGCTTCTTCGCCATGCCTTGACTTGCGGCAGTCAACTGCCGAGGCTGGGCGGGTTGAAACAGGAATCAATCATGACGGACCTAACCCCGGTAGTACCTGGTCGGCAATCTGCCGGTCTTGTTCAAATGACCGCCTCGCTTGCCCAAGCCCCTCATTCTGAAGAATGCGCTGCCATCAGCACGCCCCGGCGTTTCACCCGCGCGCTCACGGCCACTCTGTGCGCCTCACTGTTGAGTACCGCGGTGATGGCGGCCGATGTGTCTGGAAGTAGCGATCTGCAAATCGTGCCGAGGCTCGCCGATGCCGAGATCGTCGATTATCGGCCTGCCTCTGAGCTCGAACGCATTTACCCCATGGGCTCGATTCGCAAAATCAGCGGCCAGTTGCGTTTCGACGGACAGGTCAGCGCACGGGGCACTGTCACCGGCGTGACTTACCAGTTGCCCGCCGAACGTACTTCTGCCGAGGCCTTTACTGCGGCTCGGGAAGCGTTACAGGCACGGGATGCCGAGTTGTTGTTCTGGTGCCAGGCACGGGATTGCGGCGAAAGCAGTCTGTGGGCCAACGAAGTGTTCGGCAATGCCAAGCTGTACGGCGCTGACGAGCAACAAGCCTATTTGCTGTTGCGTCTGGCGGAACCGAAAAGCGACACGCTGGTGGCCTTGTACAGCATTACCCGAGGCAACCGCCGTGCCTACTTGCATGTCGAGCAGTTCGAGGCCGCTGCGCCGCTGGGTGAATTGATGCCGACCTCTGCCACGCTGGTTCGCCAGTTGAAAAGCACCGGCAAACTGGCACTGCCGAGATTGAAAGGTACCCCGCCCGCCGAGTGGGTGACCTTGTTGTCTCGCGGCCTGAATCTGGACAGCAGCCTGCGCGCGACTGTCTCGGGGCCGGACCGCGAAGCCTGGCGTGAAGCGCTGATTGCCAAGGGCGTACGCGCGGCACGTCTGGAGGCGGGTAGCGCCGATAGCGCGGGTTTGCTGATCGAAGTCATTCGATAATCAGCCGCCTCTTATCTGCACATAAGACACGGCGAACACGACGTTAACCCCGTTCGCCGTTATGCTTCGCTTCTGAGCCCGACTCCTGGGCTGCTTATTACTGGATAGACCATGTTCAATAACGATCGCCTGTTGGTGCAGATTCTGCTCCTGGCGCTGCTCGGTGCTTGTGTCTGGGTAATGGCGCCGTTCTGGTCGGCGTTGTTCTGGGGCGCGGTACTGGCCTTTGCCAGTTGGCCGCTGATGCGTTTGCTGACCCGCTGGTTCAAAGGCCGCGAGTCTGTGGCGGCGCTGGTGCTGACCCTTGGCTGGATGGTACTGGTCGCCGCTCCGCTGGTATGGCTGGGGTTCAACCTTGCCGACCATGTGCGCGATGTCACGCTGTTCATCAAGGACGTACAAGTCGACGGTTTGCCTGATCCTCCTGCCTGGTTAGCGGGTATTCCGTTCGTTGGCGAGCGGTTGGTGGGTTTCTGGACCAGCATCGACCAGCAGGGCGCTGCCATGATGACCACCATCAAGCCTTACCTGGGCCAGGTGGGTAACTTTTTGTTGGCGCGCAGCGCGCAGATCGGCGGCGGGATTCTCGAACTGACCTTGAGCCTGGTGTTTGCGTTCTTTTTCTACCGCGATGGGCCTCGACTGGCGGCCTTTGTGCTGAGCCTGCTGGAACGTCTGATCGGCGAGAAAGCCCAGTATTACCTGGATTTGGTGGCTGGCACGGTGCAGCGAGTGGTCAACGGCGTGATCGGGACTGCGGCGGCTCAGGCCGTATTGGCCCTGATCGGCTTCCTGATTGCCGGCGTGCCTGGCGCGCTGGTGCTGGGCATTCTGACGTTCATGTTCAGCCTGATTCCCATGGGACCACCTCTCGTCTGGATCCCCGCCACCGCCTGGCTGGTGTGGAATGGCGACTACGGTATGGCAATCTTCCTCGGCATCTGGGGCACGTTCGTCATCAGTGGTGTCGACAATGTGCTCAAACCGTACCTGATCAGTCGCGGCGGCAATCTGCCATTGGTGATCGTGTTACTGGGAGTTTTCGGTGGCTTGCTGGCCTTCGGATTCATCGGCTTGTTCATTGGTCCGACGCTGCTGGCCGTGGCCTACAGTCTGTTGACCGACTGGGTGCGCAGCGAACGCTCGACCCGTAGCTGACAAGCCCGCCACTCAAGCGGCCGGAACAGACGTTTCAGCGACTTCCCCCGGCCGCTGTCGGACCTGCAGGGTTTCCGGCATCGCCAGCAATAGCAGCAAGGCAGCAGTGGCGACGCCGGCGAGGGTCAGAAAGGCGGCGTTGTAGCCCGCACTTTGCACCACCAGTCCGGCCAGGCCGTTACTCATCGCTGCGCCAAGGCCAAAAATCGTTGAAATCACCCCAAGGCTGACATTGAATCGTCCGGTGCCCTGGGTCAGATCCTTGACCACCAGCGGAAACAAAGCCCCGAACAGACCAGCGCCGATCCCGTCCAGCAACTGCACCCCGACGAGCCACCAGGGATTGTCCGAGAGGACATACAGCACACCGCGGATGGGCAGGATCAGAAAGCCCGCGAGCAGCAATGGCTTGCGCCCCCAAAGGTCGGCCTTGGCACCTACCAGCAGGGCAATCGGCACCATGACCAACTGGGCGGCGACGATACATGCAGAAGTCAGTGGTGTTGCCAGTTGCAGATTGACCTGTGCCAGCTTCTGGCTGACCAGAGGCAGCATGGCAGCATTGGCCAGATGGAAGAGGGCGCAACAAACGGCAAAAAGTAGCAGGGTCTTGTTGCTCATCAATACTCTGAGGCCGGACGGCGAGTCGGCATGCGGTGCATGTCCGGCATCAAAGCCGCGGGCGACGTCATGATCGATGGCTGCCGCCGATACGCAACTGACGGCAACCACGCTGGCCAGGGCCATCAACGCCATCAAGTAGAACACCGCGATGGGGCCAAACAGATAAGCAAAGCCGCCGGCGAGCAGGGCGGCGCAGGCATTTCCGGCATGGTTGAACGTTTCGTTGCGTCCGGTCCGCCGGGTAAATGCCCTCGGGCCGGTGATGCCCAGGGAAATGGCCGCGATGGCCGGCGCGAAAACCGACGCCGCCACGCCACTGACGGCTTGGGTGATTGCAATCAGACTCAATGACGAGGTGAAGGGCAGCACCAGGCAACTGGCCGTTACCAGCAGCGCCGCAAACGCAATCACTGCACGTTTGTAATGCGTGCGGTCGATCAACGCCCCGGCCGGTCCCTGGGTCACCAGGCCGGCCAGCGCCGCCACGGTCATGACAATGCCGATGCTGGCGGGATCCCAGTGATGCACGGCCAGCAGATAAATCGCCAGATACGGCCCCAGTCCGTCCCGAACATCGGCCAGGAAAAAATTCAGCCCGTCGAGTGAGCGGTTATTACGGCGTTGGGTATGGGCGTCCAAATGGGTTTCTCGATTCAGGCTGCTGGGAACATCGACTGGGTCACCGGAGCGTTTGAGCGCTGGCCGAGTAAAAGGTTTGATGCCGGCTGCACAAGAAATCAGCACGCTGCGGCGCCGGGCCATGGAGAAGATTTGCGAGCCGGGTAAATTCGTTGGAATTCAACGCACAACCCGACTGTCCAAACGGCGTTGAGCAATATTCTGACGAGCACCAGAGCGCTCTTGGCCAGGTAAACGGAGAGAGAATGAGTCGGGCAGTTCTTGAAAACGAAACCAATCGTCGACAGTTGCAGGAAATCATCGCCGGTCTGTCGGATGGGGTGATATTGATCGAGCTGGATCAGAGCATCCTGTGGGCCAACGAAGCCGCGCTGACCATGCATGGCGTCAAGAGCGTCAGGCAGTTGGGGCGCAATGCGAAGGAATACGCCTCGCGCTTCAATTTGCGCTATCGCAACAATCACATTCTCCCGCCCGAGAGCTACCCCATCAGCCGGGTGGCCGCCGGGGAGACATTCAGTGATCTGGTGGTGGAAGTTCGGCCTGCCAAGGATGACGGAACCTGCTGGGTTCACCGAGTGCGCAGCCTGATCCTCGATGACAGTTCCGGCGAGCCGCAATTGCTGGTGTTGATCATGAGCGACGCCACGGAATGGGCCAGTGCCCAGCAGCGCTTCGAGCGCACCTTCGCCGCCAATCCGGCACCGGCGGTGATCTGCCGTCTGAGTGACCTGCGTTACATCAAGGTCAATCAGGGCTTTCTGGAGATGACTGGTTACAGCCGGGAACAGGTGATTGGTCGTTCCGTTTACGAAGTGGATGTGCTGGAAAATGCCGAGCGTAAGGAGCTGGCCATCGAGCGCCTCAACGATGGCGGAACCATTCCTCAGATGCAGGCTGAACTGAGGTTGCCCGACGGCGGCAGCAAGCTGGTGATCGTGGCTGGCCAGCCACTTGACGTCGACGAAGCAGACTGCATGTTGTTTTCCTTCATGGACATGGAGCCCCGACGCAAAATCGAGGCGGCGTTGCGTCAGAGTGAGGAACGCTTCGCCAAGGCCTTCCGCCTGACACCCGTACCCACGTTGGTGTGCAATGCCGAGTCTCGGCATGTCGTGGAAGTCAATGACGCGTTCGTCAACGCAACGGGTTATACCGCCCAGGAACTGACCGGTCGATCGGTGGATGAGATCGGCTTCATTGACGGTGCGCAAAATTGCGCGCAGCTCTTTGACCGGTTACGCAGGACCGGCCATCTGGAGTCCATGGAAGTCAAAGTGCGCAAGCGCGGTGATGAAGTGATCGACTGTGCTGTGTCTGCCGACACGGTGAGCATCCAGGATGTTTCCTGCTATCTGCTGGTGCTGATGGATATTTCCGAGCGCAAGCGATCGGATCTGGAGCTGGTGGATGCCATCGAGGAGGTCATGCAGGACGCGTCGTGGTTTACCCGCAGCCTGATCGAAAAACTGGCCAATGTGAAAAAGGTCAAAACCACTGAACTGCCCGGTGTTTCATTGACTGATTTGACGGCTCGGGAGAGGGACGTGCTCGGTTTGATCTGTGAAGGCCTGGCAGACAAGGAAATCGCCGCTCGACTGAAACTGGCGCCCAACACCGTGCGCAATCACGTCGCCACCATGTATTCCAAGCTAGGCCTGCACAGCCGGGCGGAAGCGATCGTCTGGGCACGCGAACGTGCATTGTTCACCAATGACAGGCGCGACAAAAGCTAGCACCACGTGCTTTAAGTACAAATGCACCAGTTGAACCAGTGCAAATTGATCTGTCCGCTCTACGCTGAAGTTCCTAATCTGACGGTCCAATTTTCCGGACCTGTTCTCGGGTTCACCAAGGAGCCCTGTGCTGAACTTCATTAAGACAGATCAAATAGGCAGGTACTCGTGAGCTGGCTGGTGCATGTCCGCCAAATGGTGGAAAACAGCTTCAAACCGTTGGCGTGCGAATGTGTGGTGTGTGCCGACGGCTCGTTGACTGTGCGTATCTTTGATCACACGACGGGACGGGTAGACCTTATGGTTACCGGTATCGCCGTGTCCAAAGTCAAAACCACTGAAGACGTGGCCGTGCTCGTCGAAGAGTTACGCGATGAGCTGGCGACCGTCAGTGCCAATCGTCCCGATTTACAACCCTCGTCACAAGCTTGAGCGGAAGGGGATAGGTTCGCGGTTGGGTTGTCTGTCGATGTCATCCAGCCCGACCATTTCTTCATGTACCGCAGGTTGGACCAGAAACAGTGGGACTTCCGGTACGCCCGCGAGATTTTTGCGCGCTTCTTCAATGGAGGCGACATGCAGCGTCTCGCCCTTGGCGTTAATCACCCGCTGGGACTTGCCTGCAACCAGTACGTGCATGACGAACGAACCGCCCTCCATCGCCACCAGATCGATTTCTTCGACCTCACCTGCTTTCACGTGACTGGCTAATTTACTCAAATCCATGACTGCACCTTTCGAGTGGGTGGCGGGCGATGGCCTGCCTGTCTGTTTTCGAGAGGGGCTGAGGGTGGGAGTTCAATGTTGTGGTGCGTACAGCGATGGGTGACTGGCTTCTGTGGAGGGATCTCTTGGTAGACCTCGGACCCGTGGGAGCGAATTCATTCGCGAGGCCATGTTACAGCCGATGAGCATTCATCGGGTCTGCCGGCCTCTTCGCGAATGAATTCGCACGGGGCAGGTGTTTCGTCAGGCATATCGAGAACTGTAGGAGCTGCCGAAGGCTGCGAAAGCGGTATTTCAGGAATCGCCTTCGCAGCCTGCGGCAGCTACTACAGAACCGTGCATACACCCATGCCACCGTGGGAGCGAGCTTGCTCGCGAAGGCTATATTCCTACCGGGAGAAATATTTTCGGATGTCCCGGCCTATTCGCGAGCAAGCTCGCTCCCCCAGGGTCAACTTGATCCTTAGGACCGTTCGGGATTGCAGACGAACATAGAGTCTCCCACAGGGGGAATGGCTGACTATCGAGAGTCCATCAAAGCCCACGCTGCTGATACGCCAGGCGCAACCGTTCGCGGATGTTGTTCAAGTGGCGACGCATGGCGGCTTTGGCGCCATCGGCGTCACGATTGGCGATGGTTGCGTAGATGTCATGGTGTTCCTGACGCAGCCGGACGCTGTAGTCCTCCACGGCAGTGTGAGCCAGTGCAGCGGAATTCAGGCGCGTGCGCGGGATCAGGGTCATGCCAAGGTGTTCAGTAATATCCGCAAAGTAGCGGTTGTCGGTTGCCAGAGCGATCTGCTGGTGAAACTCATAATCGGCGGCTGCGGCGTCATCCCGACTGGACGCCGGATCATCCAGCACGGCAAGCGCCTGTTGCATGCGCAGCAATTGGTCTTCACTACGTCGCATTGCGGCAAGACCAGCCGAATCCACTTCAATGCCGATGCGCAGTTCGATCACCGCTAGTACATCGCTGAGCGTGCGGTCCGCTTGTGGGTCGACAGGATCAGCGCATTGCCTGACGACGAATGTTCCGATCCCATGGCGGGTTTCCACCAGGCCGTGGGATTGCAGCTGGGAAATAGCCTCACGTACCACCGTGCGGCTGACGCCGTGTTCTTGGGTGATGTGTTTTTCTGCAGGCAGCTTGTCACCGACCTTGAGCTGCCCATCGGCAATCATGTTGGTCAGGATATTGGCCAGCGCCAAAGTGAGATTACGCGGGCGCCGGACAGACGATTCGGGTTCTGTATTCAGAACAGGGGTGGGGTTCATGGCTTACCACCTGATAAACAACGCCGGGCTTCCAGGCCCCGGCAATCATGCATTCCAAGCCAGGTTCCAACAAAAACGGCGCGGCTTTTGGGCCGCGCCGTTTAGCTGAGCAGACTCAGTTTCAAGCGATTGGCTGGTCGCTCCACTCGCTGTTTACCAGGCGCTTCAAGCCCAGCGGGTTAGCGTTCTGCAGCGCTTGCGGCAACAGCGCATCCGGGTAGTTCTGGTAGCAGACCGGACGCAGGAAGCGATCGATGGCCAAGGTGCCCACCGACGTACCACGAGAATCCGAGGTCGCCGGGTATGGACCGCCGTGGACCATCGCCTCGCAGACTTCAACACCGGTCGGGTAACCGTTGACCAGGATACGACCGACTTTTTCTTCCAGCACTGGCACCAGCCACTGGTACTTCTTCAGGTCGCTCTGTTCGCCGATCAGGGTGGCAGTTAACTGGCCGCGCAGAGCTTGCAAGGCGCTTTTCAATTGCGCGTCGTCAGCAACTTCGATCACCAGAGTAGTCGGGCCGAATACTTCTTCCTGCAACAGCGGATCGCCATTGAGCAGCAGGCTCACGTCAGCCTTGAACAGCTGGGCTTGAGCCTGTTTGCCTTCTTGCGGTTTGCCTGCCAGGTGAGTCACGCCCGGGTGCGACAGCAAGTGCTCAACGCCTTTGCTGTAGCTGCGCAGACCGCCCGCGTTGAGCATGGTCTGTGGCGCCTGGCCGCCCATGTGCTCCTGAAGTTGCTCAAGGAACTTGGTAAACGTTGGCGAGCTGATGCCGATCACTACGCCTGGGTTGGTGCAGAACTGGCCTGCGCCCATTACCACGGAAGCCGCGAGATCCTTGGCTACGGTTTCACCGCGTGTTGCCAAGGCATCAGGCAGCAGGACGACCGGGTTGATACTCGACATTTCTGCAAACACCGGGATTGGCTGAGGACGCTCGGCCGCCATCTTGCACAGCGCATCGCCACCGCTCAACGAGCCAGTGAAGCCAACGGCCTGGATAGCCGGGTGCTTGACCAGGCCTTCGCCAACGCCGCTGCCGAAGATCATGTTGAACACGCCTTTAGGCATATTGGTCTTTTCTGCGGCACGGATGATCGCAGTGCCTACCAGATCGGCAGTCGCCATGTGACCGCTGTGCGCTTTGAATACGACCGGGCAACCAGCCGCCAGCGCAGCAGCTGTATCGCCACCTGCAGTGGAGAAGGCCAGCGGGAAGTTGCTGGCACCGAATACGGCAACCGGGCCTACGCCGATGCGGTATTGACGCAGGTCGACGCGAGGCATTGGCTTGCGATCCGGCAGGGCCAGGTCGATGCGCGCGCCAAGATAGTCACCACGACGCAGCACTTTGGCGAACAGACGCATCTGACCGCTGGTACGCCCACGCTCGCCCTGAATACGGGCGGTTGGCAGGGCTGTTTCCTGACAAACGATGGCGACAAAATCGTCACCGAGCTGATCCAGCTCGTCAGCGATTGCATCAAGGAATTCTGCGCGGCGGGCCGGGCTCAGTTGGCGATATTCAGCGAATGCGCTTTTTGCAGCCAGGGCTGCTGCGTCGATTTCAGCATCAGTCGCCTGGTAGAAGCTGTAAGGCAGCGCTTCACCGGTCGTGGCGTCGAGACTTTTGTGTTGTGGCTCGCCAAGGGCGCTGCGTGCGCCTGCGATGAAGTTGTGGCCGAGAACATTAGGCATCTGTGTCTCCTGTTTTTATTTGCGGGTTTAATCAGGCTGTTGCCTGTCTTAGAGATCTGCCCACCGTTTGGCTGACGGTGAAGTGAGTCATTAAACTCAACTATGTTGACAGTCATCGTACAACCATGAGCGTCACTGCGCAACCTGCGTGTAGGCGTGCCGAACCGGTCGCGGAGCGGCCTTTCGTTTGCCCGCGATCCAGTCATCTCGGCCTGGCAAGCATACCGCGTCATCGTTTATCGCGGGCAAGGTGGAGCCCCACCCCGGCCGCTCCCACAGAAGATCACCGATTCCGTTGGAGCGAGGCTTGCCCGCGAACTTGTCACCTCGGTTTTGCAGACACACCGCGTCATCGTTCATCGCGGGCAAGGTGGAGCGCCACCCCGGCCGCTCCCACAGAAGATCACCGATTCCGTTGGAGCGAGGCTTGCCCGCGAACCTGTCACCTCGGTTTTGCAGACACACCGCGTCATCGTTCATCGCGGGCAAGGTGGAGCGCCACCCCGGCCGCTCCCACAGACGATTCCGGTACCTGTGGGAGCGGTGCTTGCCCGCGATGCAGGCGCCTCGGTTTCCCGCTATCGGCACAATCTTCTTTATCAAGCCTGACCGCCTCGGCATGATTGCCGCACCTGTAACCATCCCGAGACCGAAAATGAATGACGATCTGATCCTGCGCGCAGCCCGCGAGGATGACATGCCTGCCGTGCAGGCGATTTATGCGCATCACGTGCTGACCGGTATCGCCAGCTTCGAGCTGGAACCGCCTTCACTGGATGAGATGCTGCGTCGTCGCGCTGATGTGCTGTCGCGCAAGTTGCCGTATCTGGTTGCAGAGCTGGAGGGCAAGGTGGTCGGTTATGGTTACGCCACGCTGTATCGTCCGCGTCCCGGTTACCGCTTTACCGCTGAGGACTCGGTGTACATGGCCGATGGCATGAGTGGCAAGGGGATCGGTCAGGCGCTCCTGAGTGCAGTCATTGAGCACTGCGTCCAGGGCGGTTGGCGGCAAATGGTGGCGGTAATCGGCAACAGCGAAAACCTAGGCTCTTTACGCCTGCATGAAAAACTCGGGTTTCGCCGCGTGGGCGTATTTGAGTCTGTGGGCTTCAAGCACGGCCGATGGGTCGATTCCGTACTTATGCAACGAGAGCTCGGCGACGGTTCCCGCAACTTGCCTGACGATCAGTGATTTTTTGTAAAGGTGATCAGCTCACCTAATCAGCGCCCCGGGCTGCCGGGGCGAAGGAAGGGCGGGAGATCAGAACCGGGCCTGGGCGGAATACTCCGGGCCGTCATTGAAGCAGGCCAGGTCGACCAGCAAGGTTTCCCACTCCACGCCATCGGCAAACGCGTCGAGGTAAGCGTCGCCAGCGTCGGGATCAGCGGCGGTGACCGGCTTCACGGCTTCGATGGGCGCAGGCTGGACTGTTGTGTCCGGGGTGCTGGCAGCTGTTTTGCCTGAGGCACGAGAAAACAGCGATTCCTTGAGCGACGTGAGGTAGGACATGGGTAGAACTCCTGTTCGATGGCCGGGTCGCAATGCATGACCGGTGGGTGCACTGCAATGGAACGACATTCTCTGCTCAGGGCCGGCATTGGTGCGCGGCGGGACTCGCCGCACAGGCCAGCAGCCTGAAATCCGCTAACCAGGCAGACCATGAAATTAACGTGCCAGGCTGGAACGATGGTGCTGGATCCGGCCGGCGCAGTGAACATTGCGGCATGTTGCCTTTGACGGTAGGGTGCTGGGCTGTCTAGCAAGGAGCAGTACATGAGTCAGTTGAACCCGCCGACAGGGATGAACGAGTCGGTTGTCACACCCAAACAACGGCGCGCGCCCAAGGGCGAAAAGCGTCGTGAAGAACTGCTTGATGCCGCGTTGCAGGTGTTTTCCCTGGAAGGCTACAGCGGCGCATCCATGGCCCATGTCGCAAGCATTGTCGGGATTTCGGTCGCCGGTCTGCTCCACCACTTTCCGAGCAAGATTTCACTGCTGATGGGCGTGCTGCAACGGCGTGATGAGGTCAACCAGAAGATCGCCGATGAGGTCCGTTCAGAGAAATCACTGTCGGGTCTGCTGGGCAGTCTGCGAGCGATCAACCGCTCAAACGCAACAGCTCCGGGCGTGGTGCGCGCCTTTACGATCCTCAACGCGGAAAGCATGGTTGAAGGCCATCCGGCCTGGCAGTGGTTTCAGGACCGGTATGAGGGGATCTACGGACGCCTGTTCAGCCAATTCGATGATCTTGTGCAGATGGGCGAGGTGCGGGCTGACGTGGATTTGCCCGGTCTGATTGAGGAGATCCTGGCGATGATGGACGGGCTGCAGATTCAGTGGCTGCGCTTCCCTGACCAACTTGATCTGGTGGAGCGCTTCGACAGCTATATCGCTCGGGTCGAGGCAGCCATTCGGCAACGCTAATGCAAAAAAAGGGCTCATCTCTGAGCCCTTCTTTCTGAGTCAACCGATCAATTACTCGGCCGTTTCGTCGTTGTGATCCAGCACACCACCGGTTTTCACCGTTGGTGACTCACGCAGCGTCGAGTTCAGTGCCGAACGTGGCAGCGGGTTGCTGGTGCTGTTCGACAGTTCCTGGCGGAACGAGTTGGTCAACTTGGCGTTCAGGCGAATGTCCTGAGACGACGAGCCCACCGACAGATTGAAGCTGTCAGCATCCACGACCCACTGCTTGCTCTTCTCGTCGTAGTAAGCCAGCGAGCGATCGTTCAACTCGATGGTCACGCGCTTGCTTTCGCCCGGGTTCAGGAACACCTTCTTGTAGCCCTTGAGCTCTTTGATGGCGCGTTCCACTTTCGGGTTCTGCTGGCCGACATACAGCTCGGCAACTTCGGAACCACCCACCTTGCCGGTGTTGGTCAGGTCGAAGGAGACCTTGATCGGCGTATTGCCCACGGCGACGCCTGGTGTCACGCTGATGTTGCTGTAGCCGAACGTGGTGTACGACAGGCCGTAACCGAACGGGTAGAGCGGCTTGATGCCTTTCTTCTCGTAACCGCGATAGCCCAGGAACAGGTCGTCCTTGTAGCTCATCTCAGCCAGGGTTTCCTGGTTGTCCCATTTCGGGAACGTCGCGTAGATCGGGTTATCTTCAATGTTGCGTTCGATACTGATCGGCAGTTTGCCCGACGGGTTGACCTTGCCGAACAGGATCTCGGCCAGAGCCTGACCACCGTTCTGACCCGGGTAGAACGCGTGCAGCGCGGCTGGAACCTGATCGATCCACTGGCTCATGTTCAGACCGGTACCGCCGTGCATGGTGACCACGGTGTTCGGGTTGACCTTGGCAATGCTCTGGATCAGGTCACTCTGGAACTCAGGCAGATCGAAGCCGTGGTCAAAGCCTTCACCTTCGTATTCATTGCTGTTGCCCACTGCGACCAGTACAGCGTCGTACTTGGACAGATCCTGCGGAGCGGCCAGGGATGCCCAGCTCATCTGCACACCAACCAGGCCGCCCATGGTCGACAGGTAACCGGCACGGCGCGAGTACTCGAGCTTCACGTCGTAGGACTTGCCGGCTTCCAGGTTGACCTTGGCGAACTCAGGAATCGTCGGCGGGATGCTGTTGTTAGGCAGCGGCTTGCCTTCGCCATTGTTGATGATTTCCTTGCCGTCGACCCACAAACGAATGGCGCCGTCAGCACGGACCTTGAACACTTGTTCGCCGCTTTGGGTCGGAGTGATCTTGCCGGTGTAACGGATCGAAGTGGAGGAGGTGTCACCGTTGAGCGAGCCGGAGGTCGAGCCTTTGCTGGCGTAAGCGTCGGACGCTTCGGTGTTGCTCTCGAACGGCAGGTCAGTGTCGTTGGCCCAGTCCAGATTGATCTGTTTCTCGGTGCGGGTTACCGCGGCGTCACCGGACCAGTCGGCGTTGCTGAAGTATTCGGCGGTCAGGCCTTGAACTTCATTGCCCTTGGTATTGGTGCTGCTCCAGACCGTAGTGGCCGGATCCAGAGACAGGCCGTCGATGAACTCGACTTTGGCGTTCGGCGCCAGTTGCTGCAGACCACTCAGCTCGCTGATGTAGTGGGCGGCCATGACGTTGGCGCTGCCGAAGCCGGTTGGTGGTGCGTATTTGGCCAGCGTGCCGACCACTGCAATGTTTTTGACTTTCTTGGCGTCGAGCGGCAGCAGGCTGCTCTGGTTTTTCAGCAGAACGATACCTTCACGAGCAGCATTCAAAGCAACCTTGTTGCTGGTCGCGCTGTTCATGTTGTGCACGGTGGACGGGGTCTTGGTGTCGAACTTGTACAGGTAGATCTGCTTCAGAATGCGACGGACCTTGTCGTCGATCGTGGCCTGAGTCAGCTCACCGCTGTCCAGGTGAGGCTTGAGGATGGTGCTATTCATCTGATAGCCCATCATGTCCAGATCGGTACCGGCCTGGGCTGCATTCAGACCGTTGACGACTGCGTTGTAGTCACTCTGGACAAAACCTGCATAGCCCCATTCGGTCTTGAGGATTTCGCGCATCAGGTGGTCGTTTTCGCAGGCGAACTCGCCGTTCACTTTCTGGAACGCGCACATCATCATCGCCACCTTACTGTTCTTCGAGGCGGACTCGAAGGCAGGCAGGGTCATTTCACGCAGCACGCGCTCGCTGATGGTTTCGTTCAGGTGAAAGCGGTTGCTTTCCTGATCATTGGCGGCGAAGTGCTTGGCGTTGGCCCAGACACCACGGGACTGAATGCCGTTGATCACTGCAGGGCCGAGGCTGGCGCCGAGGAACGGATCTTCGCCGGAGAGGTATTCGAATGCACGGCCGCTATAAGGCATGCGGTACAGGTTCACGCCTGGACCGGTGATGAACTGGTAACCACCGATGGCAGTGTCATAGCCCAACGCACGACCCAGGTCGATAGCCCGACGCGGGTTCCAGGTGGCTGCCAGGTTAGGGCCGGATGGATAGACCACGCCCTGTGCGTTGCCTTCGCTGGTGTAACGCACGCCGACGCCGCCGTCTGCGCCATGAATCTGCGGAACGCCATACTGGGTCAGCGGTTTTACGTCCCAGCCACCGGTACCGCCGATATAGGCGAGTTTTTCTTCCATGGTCATCTTGGCCAGGGTTTTGTCCGCGGCTTTCTCGGCGCGGTTAACCATGCCTTCATCCAGCGCAGGGCTGGTGGACGCGTACACCTGTGATACCGCCAGTGCCAGCAAGGCCATTGCTGACTTCGCACCGATCATTTTCCGTTTGCTCATGTGTCTCTCCGACAACTTTCATTAAATTACTATTACTAAATTGCTGTGCGTTACCAACTTGGCCGTGGCCAGGTTGCGGCAGTGTTGCGTGAGCAGGGCATAACTTTCGCAGGGCAATAGTTTGCCTGCTTCGCAACTTCCGAGCTGATGGCTCATTGCAATAGTTGGTGTTTTTCAGCTGTTTAATATTATAAAAATTATGATTTTCTAAGTACTATATTGATATCAAAGTGATACTACGTGATGGCACTTTGAATCGCGTTGGCGGAGTAATTAAGGCAATTCTTGACACGATAAGTCAAACAAAAGGTTGCTTTTGAGTGTTTTTTGACTTTTTTCGTTACACATTTGAACTCTCGCTAAACCTACTGGTCGATTGGTTTAAGAATTTTCAGCCTTTCGCTATTTTGACTTCTGCGCCCGGCTGAAATTTCCACTAGTTGCCAGGATGGCCTTGAGATTTGTTCAAGGCCTTTTTTGTGGCTATTCACTATCTAATACTTGGAGTGTTGTTATGAAGTTGCCTTTGATGGGTGCAGGTCTGGTTCTGGGTTTTGCTCTTTGCGGTTCTGTTAACGCCGCTGAAGCCACCGACGCGGATGCAAAATCCGGCGCCGCTGACTCCACGGTATTGACCCAGACCACCGACGCCAAAGTGGTGAAAAAACAGCAATCCCAAAGCGCTACCCAGAACACCAAGGGCGGCCGTCCGCTGACCGAAACGAAAAACAATTCGCAGAAAACCTCCAACTGATGGTCTAAACGTTGTTTGCGTCGCAGGCAGTTGCCGGGTCAACCCTCTGCAACTGCGCTGTGAGCCTTGCCCCTTCGATCTGTACAGATGTCTATCCCCATGTCGTTAGCCCCCGTCGATACCGCCCGATTGCAGATTCCCGATGCCGAGCAGGTCTGTGCCTGGCTGATGGAAAATGCCGGTTTGAAGACCGTCGATCTGGAACGCGCCCGCCGTCTGTCGCAAGAATCCGCTCAGCAGTCGCAAGACAATGAATTGCTGGGATTGCTGACCCGTCTGGGACTGGTATCCGAATTTGAACTGGCCCGCGCCTGGTCAGCATTGCTCGATGCGCCGCTGGTGCTGGCCGAGTCTGCTCCTCCCTTGCTGGACCCATTGCCGCCACTGACCGAGCGCTTTATGCGCCATTATCAGATTGTGCCCCTGGGCTGGAGTCAGGGTGGCCTGCGCGTATTGGCCGCCAACCCGAATCTGCTGTATCCCTTTCAGGCCGTGGCGTATGCCTGTGACGTGCCGGTGTGGCTGTCGATTGGGCCGCGCAATGAAGTGGAAACCCTGATCGAGCGTTACTACGGTCAGGGCCGTTCGGCCATGGGCACCTTGATCGAGAATCTCGACGAAGAGGGTGGCGCGCTGGAGGACATTGAGCACCTCAAAGACATGGCCTCCGAAGCGCCGGTGATTCGCCTGGTCAACCTGATCCTCCAGCGCGCTGTGGAACACCGTGCCTCGGACATTCACATCGAGCCGTTTGAAAGCCAGCTCAAGGTGCGTTATCGCATTGATGGCGTGCTGCACGAAGCCGAAGCGCCGCCGTCCAGCTCGTCCGCTGCGGTGATTTCCCGAGTCAAGATCATGGCCCGACTGGATATTGCCGAGCGCCGCCTGCCTCAGGATGGCCGGATCATGCTGCGGATTCAGGGCAAGGAGCTGGACCTGCGGGTGTCCACCGTGCCCACCAGTTTTGGTGAGTCGGTGGTGATGCGTCTGCTGGATAGACAGACCATCAATTTCGACTTCCCGAGCCTGGGTTTCGACGGCGAGCGTCTGGACGAATTCCTCGAAGTGCTGGAGCGACCGCACGGCATTCTGCTGGTGACCGGCCCTACGGGTTCGGGCAAGACCACCACTCTTTATACGGCGCTGTCGCGGCTCAATACCGCCGAGCGCAAGATCATCACCGTTGAAGATCCGGTGGAATACCAGCTCGAAGGCATCAACCAGATACAGGTCAAACCCTCCATTGGCCTGGACTTCGCCGGGGCGCTGCGCTCCATCGTGCGTCAGGACCCGGACGTGATCATGATTGGCGAGATGCGTGACCTTGAAACCTGCCGCATCGCCATTCAATCGTCCCTCACCGGCCACTTGGTGCTATCGACCCTGCACACCAACAGCGCAGCGGCGAGTATTACCCGACTGCTGGACATGGGCGTCGAAAGTTACCTGATTGCGTCCACCGTCAACGGCATTCTGGCCCAGCGACTGGTGCGCCGTCTGGATCCCGAGACTCGGGAAGCCTTTGAAGCGCCACCCGAATTGATCGAAGAACACGGTCTGGATCGCTTCACCGATCAGCGCCCGATCATGCTCTATCGACCTCGCGCCGATGCGCCGGGGGGCGGCTATCGCGGGCGCAGTGCAATCACTGAATTGCTGGTGATGAACGAAGAATTGCGCAGCCTGCTGATGCGCCATGCCGACGCCTCGACTCTGGAGCAGGCGGCCCGGCGTGGCGGTTTGCGCACGCTGCATGAAGAAGGCCTGCGTCAGGCGGTGGCGGGTGTGACTTCCCTGGAAGAAGTGTTGCGCGTCACTCGCGGAGATGGCGCGTGAGCCTGTTCAAGTATCGCGCACTGGACGCCCAGGGCGTTGCCCAGAACGGCACCCTGGATGCCAAGGATCAGGACACGGCCGTCGCGGTGCTGCAAAAACGCGGTTTGCTGGTCCTGCATATCGATGCAGCCGGCATGGGCGGGCTGCGCAATGCGCTGGGTCGCGGCATGCTCAACGGCGCGGCGCTGGTGAGTTTTACCCAGCAGTTGGCGACGTTGTTGGGTGCCGGTCAGCCGCTGGAGCGCTCCCTCGGGATTCTGCTCAAGCAGCCCGGCCAGCCCCAGACCCGCGCCCTGATCGAGCGAATTCGCGAGCAGGTCAAAGCCGGTAAACCGCTGTCGGCAGCCCTGGAAGAAGAGGGCAGCCAGTTTTCTTCTCTTTATATAAGCATGGTCCGCGCCGGCGAAGCGGGCGGCGCACTGGAAAGCACTTTGCGCCAGCTCAGCGACTATCTGGAGCGCAGCCAGTTGCTGCGTGGTGAAGTGATCAACGCGCTGATCTATCCGGCGTTTCTGATTGTGGGCGTGCTGGGATCGTTGGCGCTGCTGCTGGCCTATGTGGTGCCGCAGTTCGTACCGATTTTCAAAGACCTTGGCGTGCCGATCCCGCTGATCACTGAGGTAATCCTCAACCTGGGCGAGTTTCTCAGCGCTTACGGCCTGGCCGTGCTGGTCGGGCTGATCGCGTTGATCTGGGGCATGAGCCTGCGTATGCGTGATCCCCAGCGTCGCGAGCGCCATGACCGGCGTCTGTTGGGCATTCGGATTATCGGTCCGCTGTTACAACGGATCGAGGCTGCACGCCTGGCACGGACCCTTGGCACGCTGCTCAATAACGGCGTGGCGTTGTTGCAGGCGCTGGTGATCGCCCGTCAGGTCTGCACCAACCGGGCGCTGCAGGCTCAGGTCGCCCAGGCCGCCGAGTCGGTCAAGGGCGGCGGAACCCTGGCCAGTGCCTTTGGCGCTCAACCGCTGCTTCCGGATCTGGCCCTGCAAATGATTGAAGTCGGCGAACAGGCCGGTGAACTGGACAGCATGCTGCTCAAGGTCGCCGATGTGTTCGACGTGGAGGCCAAGCGCGGCATCGACCGCATGTTGGCCGCGCTGGTGCCGACGCTCACCGTGGTCATGGCGGCCATGGTGGCGGTGATCATGCTGGCGATCATGCTGCCGCTGATGAGCCTGACCAGCAATATCTGAATTTTCCAAAGAGGAACCATCCTGATGAGTTTTAGCCGTAATCGCTTCAAACCTGCCCGTCGCCAGAACGGTTTCACCCTGCTGGAAATGCTCGCGGTCATCGTCCTGCTGGGCATCGTCGCCACCATCGTGGTGCGCCAGGTGGGCGGCAACGTCGACAAGGGCAAATACGGCGCGGGCAAGGCGCAACTGGCCAGCCTGAGCATGAAGATCGAAAGCTACGCGCTGGACGTCGGTTCGCCACCCAAGACCCTGCAACAGTTGATGGAAAAATCCGGCAACGCCGCTGGCTGGGCTGGCCCGTATGCCAAGCCGTCGGATTTGAAGGATCCGTTTGGTCACGCCTTCGGTTATCGCTTCCCGGGTCAGCACGGCACGTTCGATCTGATCTTCTTCGGCCAGGACGGTCAGGCCGGCGGCGAAGGTTACAGCGCCGACCTCGGCAACTGGGAATAACTGATCGCTATGAAAATGCCTGCTGCAAGCCGTGGTTTCACCTTGATGGAAATGCTGGTGGTCATCGTTTTGATGTGCATCGCCATTGGCCTGGTGGGATTCGGCCTGCAACAAGGGTTGAGCGCCGCCAAGGAGCGGCAGGCCGTCGGGCAGATGGTCAATGCGCTGCGTGCCACCCGAGTCAAGGCGATTGTCACCGGTCAGCCGGCGCGAACGGTGTTTGATTTGCGCAAAAAAGCCTTTCAGGCACCCGGTCAACGTGCTCAGCAATGGCCCGCCGAATTGCAGGTGACCCTGCACACGGCCGCCGAGATGGGCTCGACAGTGGAGTTCTATCCTGATGGCGGTTCGACTGGCGGCAACCTGATGGTGGTCAACGGTGACCGGCGCTGGCGCATAGACATCGGCTGGCTGACCGGCAGCGTGAAGTCCAAGGCCTTGCAATGAACCCCTCAGGTCAATCGGGTTTCACCCTGCTGGAAATGCTCGCCGCTCTCACCGTGATGGCGGTGTGCAGCAGTGTTTTGCTGGTGGCATTTGGGCAGAGCGCACGTTCGCTGCAACAAGTGTCACGCAGTGATCGCTTGAGCCATGCGGCACGCACGATCATGGATCAGGAAGCTGCAGGCCCGCTGCAGAGCGGCACCCGTCAAGGCGTATTGGCCGGCAGCATCGATTGGCAGCTGGATGTGCGCCAACAGGCCACTCAATTGGGCCAGCCGCGCTTGTTTCGTCTCGACTTGACGGTCAGCGAAGCCAGGCGCAAAGCACATTTCAGCACCCTGAAATTGCGCGGCGTCACTGACAAGGCCGGCTCTTGATGCGCGGGCCTGATGTTGGGTTGAAGCAACAGCGCGGCTTCACGCTACTGGAAATCATGCTGGTGCTCAGCTTGCTGGGCGTGCTTCTGACCCTGGTCGGTGGTGCGTTGCTGGGGGCCAATCGGGCGGTGCTCAAGGCCCAGCGCTATACGGTCAGCCTGGACGAAATGCGCGCCGCGCAGTCATTTCTGCGCAGCTCTATCGCTCAGGCGCTGCCGCTGGACACGTCGGAAGATGACAGCGAAACCAGCGGTTTTTTTGAAGGTTCAGCCCAGCGGTTGCAATTTGTCTCGACGTTGCCGGGCGAATTGGGCGGCGGGATTCAGCGCCATACCTTGCAACTGAGCGGGCCCGAAGGCCGGCGTCAGCTGCAAGTGGCGTTCGAACAGATCCAGACCGACGCCAATGGCACGGTCCTCAAACCCTGGGGCGAGCCGCAGGTGTTGCTCAACGATGTTGAGCAACTGAATTTCAGCTACCAGGGGGTGACCCCCAAAGGTCAGCCCACGGGTTGGCTCAGCGACTGGCCGTGGCCAACGCGCCTGCCTCGGGCCGTGCGTATCGACGCCAAGGTCAAAGGTCCGGTGGATTGGTTGCCCGAAGTGGTGGCCTTGCGGCTGGATTTGTCCGGCGGAGCAGGGGGCTGATGAGACAGTCTCCTATGAAGTCGTCCAGTGAAAACCAGCGCGGCGTTGCCCTGCTGCTGGTGTTGTGGGCCCTTGCCTTGCTCAGCGTATTGCTTGGCGGGCTCGCTAGCTGGGTACAACTGGAAAGTCGTCAGGCCCTTTGGCAGCGGCAGCACACCCAGGCGCTACTGGCCGCTGAGGCCGGTTTGAGCCTGGCCGTGCAGGGGCTGAGCGACCCCCAGCAGCGCAAACGCTGGATTGCCGATGGCCGGCAAGTGGCATTGGTTTTCGATGACGCGCAGCTGCACATCAGCGTGCGCAGTGAGCGGGGCAAGCTGGATTTGAACAGCGCAGTGGTCGGGGATATTGCCCGTCTGGTCCAGGCGTGCGGCGCAACACGGGATCAGGCAACTGCCCTGGCGCAATTGATTGAAGGGCGTCGCGGTGGCAACTCGGCGCCGCTGCGAGTGATTGAAGAAGTCCGGCAACTGCCCGGCATGAGTCAGGCGCTGTACGCCCGGATGTTGCCGGAAGTGACTCTGTGGAGCGGTCTGGATCGCCCGGATCCGGCCTTCGCTTCGGCGCTGTTGCGTCGCGCGTTGAATATGCCGACTCAGAGCGCGGTCGGTGCCGATCCCGGTGAAGTACTGATGATTGAGAGTCACGCGAAGCGGCCCGGCGGCTTTCATGCCGAGCTGCACACCACTGTTTTATTGAGCCCATCGGAGGGAAGCGCACAGCCTTATCGGGTGCTGCGTTGGCAAGAATGAATCGACTATTTTCTGCGCGGCAGATGTCCTTGCCTGCGCCTGTTCTGGCCCTGGCTGAGCGTATCGCGCAACAGTGGCGTGGCAGCGTGATGCAACGTGGCTGGCAGCTATGGCTGATCGAGTTGCGTGCCTGCATGCCGGAAAAACTGCAGCGGCTGTTGATCCATGACACGCCCGAGCATCTGCACGCCTGGCCCTTGACTGGACCGTTACCCGCGTTGCCAGCGCAGGTGCAACAGATTTTGCTGTTGCCACCGTCGGCGGTGCTGATGCAAACCCTGCAACTGCCTTTAGCAGCAGCCCGTGACCTGAACTCAGTGGTGGGTTTCGAACTCGACCGCTTCACGCCGTTCGATGCCTCACAGCTGTACTTTGTGGCCCGTCAGGACAAGCGTGTTGGCGGGTTTATTCAAGTAACCCTAGTGGCCATTCTGCGCGAGCGGCTGGATGCGATCCTTGCCGAATGTGCGGCACTCGGATTGCAACCGCACGCCGTGGACGTCGGTTGCGACGATCAGTCGCGCCTCGGTATCGATCTGCTTCCTGTACCGTTGCGCGCCCGCCAGCAGAGCAGTGGTCTGGGCCTGCAACGCAAACTGCTGTGGCTGTGCGGTGGCCTGTTGATTGTCGCGATGTTGCTGTGGCTCAACGACCGCCAGCGCCTGCTCGAAGACATGCAGGCCAGCGTCAAGGCACAGAAAGCCCAAGTGGCGCAGATCCAGAAGATCCGCCAGCAACTGACCAATACCCGTGGCGCGGCCAATTACCTGATCCAGCGTAAATCCGCGCAACCCACCCTGGTGGCATTGCTCAACGAGCTGACCGCCTGCCTGCCCCACGACACCTGGATTGACCAGCTTGAAATCAATGACAGTGCCGAAGTTTCCTTTTCCGGGCAAAGCGCCAAGGCCAGCGCCTTGATTGGCCGGGTCAAGGATTGTCACAGCCTGGAGAACGCCCAGTTTCAGGGGGTCATCCAGCCTGATCCACAGACCGGCAAGGATCGTTTTTCCTTGCGCGCTCATTTGCATCAGGAGGCCGCCAATGCGCCGACCACTGACCAGCCGTGAACGTCGCGGTGCCGCGCTGATCATCCTGGCGCTGGTGATCTGTGCCGGTTACTGGCTATTGATCGACAGCTGGTTCGCCGGCCCCTTGCGTGACATCAATGCCCAGGCAGACCAGCTGCGCGAGCAACAGCAGCGCTACGCCGGTTTACTGAGCCAGGGCGATGCCCTCAAAAAGCAGCTGGAGCAGGCTCGTAATGATCCCGCCAGCAGTACCAGCCTGCTGCCAGGCGACGATCCCAGCGCCGTGGCCGCCGATCTGATGCAGCGGGTGGCCGACCTGATCAGTAGCCATGGGACCACCGGTGGTGGTTGCAGCCTGACGCAGCGCATGCCGATCACCCCTGAGCAGGACGGCGCCGAGCCGTATCGTCAGGTGAAGGTCAGCCTGACCCTGGAGTGCGCCATCGAGCCGCTGACCGCCATCCTCCATGAGCTGGAGTACCAGCGGCCGTTCCTATTCGTTGACGAAATGAGCATCCGCCGTGGGGCTGATGCGCCCCTCAAGGGCGGGGCCGGAAAACTCGTGGCTCACTTGCTGGTTCGCGGTTACCTGCAGCCAGCTGCCGTTGTGGAGGCTACGCCATGATCGCTTCGCTGCGCTCCACCGAATGGGCCTTGCTGGGCCTTGCCAGCGTTCTGACTCTGGTGATTGCCGGAGTTCTTGGCGGGGTTGCTGATTCGCCGGACTGGTTGCCGGAACAGGCGCCGCGCAATCCCAAAGATGCGGGCGCGAAAGCCCATGCCGCCCCGAGCGCGACCTTGGAAAGTCTTTCTGGAACATGGCAAGCGCCGTTGTTCAGCACCGACCGCAGCGCTGATCGCTCCACGCAGCAGGCTCAGGCCTCTAATCTGGCTGGCCTGACCCTGACCGGGGTGATGATCGATGGCGAACTGCGCGTGGCCCTGATCAAACGCGCCGACGGCCCGCCGCTCAAGGTCCATCAAGGTCAGGCGCTGCCCAACGGCTGGAAGCTGGAAAAGCTGACCCCGACCCAGGCCGATTTCTCTTCAGACGGACGCACGCAAAGCTTGAGCCTGCGTGCACTGCGTTTACCGCCGCCTTCCAATACCCCACCGATTTCTCTTCCTCGTGAGTCCACTCAGTGAACGCTAATTTTTCAGGAGTTCGTAAAATAGCCACCTTGCGCACCCCCATGCTTTGTCTGGCTACCGCCGTCGCCCTCGGCGGCTGTGCAGCCACGCCCAAAACCTACGATCAAGATAACGACATGCTGCGCGAGGCCCTGAATGGCACCGGCTCACAACGCCCGCCGGTTGACCCGCGCAGCGAACTGCCGCCAGCGGACACTCAGCAACCCCAGGCCGCGACTGCACCTACGCGGCAGCTGATTCGCGGCAATCAGCAGTTCATTCGCAAGCCTGCGCCAGCGCCCGCGGCGCGCGGGGGAGCACCGGCGGCCGATAAAGAGCAGGGCGATATCGTTTTCAACTTCACCAACCAGCCTATTGAAGCGGTGATCAACAGCATCATGGGTGACTTGCTGCACGAGAATTACAGCATTGCCCAGGGCGTGAAAGGCGACGTGAGCTTCTCCACTTCCAAGCCGGTGAACAAGAAGCAGGCGATGTCGATCCTGGAAACCCTGTTGTCCTGGACTGACAACGCGATGATCAAGCAGGGCGACCGTTACGTGATCCTGCCGTCCAATCAGGCGGTCGCAGGCAAGCTTGTGCCGGAAATGACCGTGTCCCAGCCAGCGGCAGGCATGTCGGCGCGGCTGTTTCCGCTGCGCTATATCTCGGCCACGGAAATGCAGAAGCTGCTCAAGCCGTTCGCCCGAGAGAACGCGTTCCTGCTGGTGGACCCTGCGCGCAATGTGCTGAGCATGTCCGGCACGCCGGATGAGCTGGCCAACTATCAGGACACCATCGATACCTTCGACGTCGACTGGCTCAAAGGCATGTCCGTCGGCGTATTCGGCTTGCAGCGCGCCTCAGTGGGCGAGCTGATGCCGGAACTGCAAAAAATGTTCGGTCCGGACAGCGGCATGCCGCTGGCGGGCATGGTGCGTTTCCTGCCGATCGAGCGGACCAACTCGGTAGTGGCGATTTCCTCGCAGCCGGAATACCTGCGTGAAGTGGGCGACTGGATCCACACCATCGACGAGGGTGGCGGCAACGAGCCGCAGATGTACGTCTACGATGTGCGCAACATGAAGGCCACCGACCTGGCCAAATACCTGCGTCAGATCTATGGCAATGGCGCGATCAAGGACGACTCGGCCGCCAAGGTCGCTCCGGGCTTGCGTACCCGCTCGCTGTCGTCGCTCAGCTCCAACAGCAGCTCCGGTGGAATGGGCGGCAGTGGTGGGCTCAGCAATGGCCTGGGCGGCGGCATGGGTAACAGCAGCGGCATGGGCATGGGCATGGGCGGCAACCAAAATGCCTCGGTTGATGAAGAGCAAGACGCCGAAGGCGGCGAGGAAAATCTCGACAGCGAAGCGGATAGCGGCGCGGAGCAAGGCGGCGAATCCGGCACCGCGTCCAAGGGCATCGACGCCAGCACCCGCATCACCGCGCAGAAAAGCAGCAACCAGTTGTTGGTTCGTACCCGTCCGGCGCAGTGGAAAGAAATCGAGTCGGCGATCAAACGCCTGGACAACGTTCCCCTGCAGGTGCAGATCGAAACCCGCATTCTTGAGGTCAACCTGACCGGCGAGCTGGACTTGGGCGTGCAATGGTACCTGGGCCGACTGGCTGGAAATTCCAGCACCACCAACATTGAAAACACCGCGGGCAGCCAGGGTGCGCTGGGCGCAGGTGGCGCGGCGCTGGGCAGCTCGTCGCTGTTCTATTCGTTCGTGAGCAGCAACTTGCAGGTCGCCCTCAAGGCACTGGAAACCAACGGCCGCACCCAAGTGCTCTCGGCCCCGTCTCTGGTGGTGATGAATAACCAGCAGGCGCAGATTCAGGTTGGCGACAACATCCCGATCAGCCAGACCACGGTCAACACCAACGTCTCCAGTACCACCTTGAGCAGCGTTGAATACGTGCAGACCGGGGTGATTCTCGATGTGGTGCCACGGATCAATCCAGGTGGCCTGGTGTACATGGATATTCAGCAGCAGGTCAGCAATGCCGATTTGGCGTCGATCTCCGATAGCCAGACCAACCCGAGCATCTCGACCCGCTCGGTATCCACTCAAGTGGCGGTGCAAAGCGGCCAGACGGTGTTGCTCGGTGGTTTGATCAAGCAGGACAACGCAGAAAGCGGCTCCTCGGTGCCATACCTGGGGAAAATCCCCGGTCTGCGCTGGTTGTTCGGCACCACCAGCAAATCCAAGGCGCGCACCGAGCTGATCGTGCTGATTACTCCGCGAGTCATCACCAGCAGCAGCCAGTCGCGACAAGTCACCGATGACTATCGCCAGCAAATGCAACTGCTCAAACCAGGCAGAGCCAGCCAGGCAATGACCGATTTTTAACACGACCTCTGGCAAACGACATACCGTGTGCGTTGTCCGATTGATCGGACAACGCACTTTCCGAGGTCATTTACCGATGTTGAAATTCTTCGCTGTTTTACTGCTGGCGTTTACCGGCTTTGCCCAGGCCGCACTACCGCTGCAAACCGATTTGCCGCTGAGTTACGTGGCGCAAATCAACTCCGATGCCCAGGATCGGCCGCTGGTTATCTTCATGCATGGTTATGGCAGCAATGAGCTGGACCTGTTCGGGATCAACTACGCGCTCTCAAGGGATTACAACTACCTGTCGGTGCGTGCGCCCGTCAGCTTGGGGGAAGATCGTTACCAGTGGTTCACCAAGAATCCGCAAAGCGCTGACTACGATGGCGTGACTGTTGATCTCAAGCGCAGCGGTGAATCGCTGAATCAGTTCATCCAGCAGGCCACGCAGAAGTACCACACCCAGGCGTCGAAAGTGTTCCTGGTGGGTTTCAGCCAAGGCGCGATGATGACCTATGAAGTTGCGCTGCGACATCCACAACAGGTCGGCGGCATAGCCGCCTTGAGTGGCAAGGTGCTGCCGGTTCTGAAATCCGAGCTCAAAGCCGATCCGGCGCTGAAAAATCTTCAGGTGTTCATCGGCCACGGCAACGCCGACTCGCGCGTGCCTTACAGCGGCGCCACCCAGGCCGATTCGTACCTGAAGACCCTGGGGGTGAAGCCCGAGCTGCATTCCTATGCGGGTGTAGGCCATACCATCAGTCAGGCGGAGGTGGGGGATTTGAAGGTGTGGTTGGCGAGGGTGACAAAAGCCGATTGATCCGAAACACAACCCTGTAGCTCACCGAGGTTAAGAGGCCTTCAGATACACCCTGATCCTGTAGGAGCGACCGGGGTGGCGCTCCACCTTGCTCGCGATCGGCTGCGAAGCAGTCGTGAAGAATACTGAACTCACAATCGCCGGAAAGTCGTTCCGACTTTATCGCGAGCAAGCTCACTCCTACAGGGACTGGGTTTGTTGCCCGACGGCGCTTTGTAAGGGCAACTCGCGAGGGGTTGGGGCATGCGTTACAACACAATATCCAGCCGCTTCAACCGCGAAGCCAATGTCGTAGGCTTCAATCCCAGAAGCTCTGCTGCACCTCCTTTTCCGAACAGCTTGCCGTTGCTGGCCTTCAGCGCGGCTTGCATGTTGGTGCGCTCCAGATCACGTAACTGGGCGTCGGTCATGATGCTTGCATCGGTCGATTCAGTAACCGGTGCGCTTTCGCGTTTATTCAGCTCCTCTGGCAGGTCCATGTTCAGGTCTGCACCATGGGAAGTAATCAGCGCGCGCTCGATTACATTCTGCAGTTCGCGAATATTGCCGGGCCATGAGTAACGTTGCAGGCGTTCGATGTCGCTGTTGCGCAGGCGGCGGCCAGGCATGTTCAGACGCTTGGCGGTTTGCTTGAGAAAGTGCGCGGCCAGCAATGGAATGTCCATCGCACGTTCACGCAAGGCCGGTGACTGGATCGGGAACACGTTGAGGCGGAAATACAGGTCTTCGCGAAAGTGCCTGGCGGCCACTTCCTGACGCAAGTCGCGATTGGTCGCGGCGATGATCCGCACATCGACCTTGCGGGTGCGCTCTTCACCGACTCGCTCGAACTGTCCCTCCTGTAAAACCCGCAGCAGTTTGCTTTGCAGTTCCAGGGGGATCTCGCCAATCTCGTCCAGAAACAGCGTGCCGCCATCGGCCAGCTCAAAGCGTCCGACACGATCACGTATCGCGCCGGTGAACGCGCCGCGAATGTGGCCAAAGAACTCACTCTCAAACAGCTCGGTGGGGATCGCTGCGCAGTTGACACGGATCAGTGGGTGGGCGCTACGGCGGCTGGCCTGATGGATAGCGCGGGCGATCAACTCCTTACCGGTGCCGGACTCGCCATTGATCAATACGCTGGCATCGGTAGGTGCCACCACATCGATCTGCTTGATGATCTTCAGGATGGGCTCGCTCTGGCCGACGATCTCCCGAAAGTTATGCTCGATATGAATTTCTTCCTGCAGGTAGGCGTTCTGCTCTTCCAGGCGCTGCTTCAGTACCTTGAGTTCTTCCAGGGCATTGTGCAGTTGGTTTTCTGTGGTGCGCCTTTCGGTAATGTCGCGGAACACCACCACCGCACCGGCAATGCGCCCCTCGGAAATGACCGGTGTGCTGGTGAATTCCACCGGGAATGAACTGCCATCCCTGCGCCAGAACACTTCCTGGCGTCCTTCATGAACGATGCCATCGCGCACCGCTTTATAGATCGGGCAATCCTCCACCGGGTAATGGCTGCCATCGGCGTGGGTGTGGTGATGGATACGGTGAATATTTTTGCCGATCATGTCGCCCGGTTCCCAGCCCAGCATGCGCGCACCTGCCGGGTTGACGAAGGTCGCCAGGCCATCGGTGTTGATGCTGTAAATGCCGTCGCCTACGGCGCTGAGCAGCAACTGGTTATCGCGCTCGCTTTCCTGAAACAGGTTAAGGATGTTGCGCCATTCCAGCAGCCCGCCGCGCATGGTGCGTTCGGTGTGGGCCTGGTCGCGCTGATACTTCTCGTGGCTGGCTTCGCGCATCACCAGAATCAACTGCGGGCTGCCCTTGACCTGCAGGATGGTGGCCGACAGCTCCAGCTCGATACGCTCACCCGTCTTGCAATTGCAGCTCAGGTCCTCGCTCCAGCCACGACCCTTGTCCATCACCGCCTGGGTAAACACGATCAGGTCGGCCAATTGATGGCCAAAAAGTTTGCTGACGGGCAGTTCCAGCAATTCCTGGCGCGGGTAGCCCAGCAATTTGCAGGCGGCGATATTCAGGTCGCCAAACCGATCGGCAACCGGGTCGAGCAAGGCAATAGCTTCTGCACAGTGCTCGAAGACCATATGCCGCGATGAATAGGCCAGGTCAGCCCAGCCGCTCAGTGAATCTGGCTCGCTCATTACGAAATCTCGTGATTCAGCCCTACGAAGATTCGTATTTTTACGGGAATGCGTTGCCCGGCGATAGCATCACAAAGGCGCTGAAAAAGCGGATCAGATTTGAATCTGCCTTCGAATCAATCAGTTACCGTCAAACGCAGACCTGCTTTTATTTTTGGCACGCCGTTCGCTCTAGTCCTGTTGTCACCCACAGCCTCACACCGCTGATAAAAACTCGACTTACTGGAGAACGACGACATGCCAACCGTGGACATTGCTCATTACCAAGACGGCGACTTTCTGGTCAATTACGAAGAAAAAGTCTTTGAGGACGTCAAGGCCGAACCTGGTGAAAAAGTCCTGATCACTTTCCACACCATCGCCTTCGAAGGCTCCATTGGCCTGGTGAATATGCTTCAGGCCAAGCGTCTGCTGCGCAAAGGCTTCGAGACCAAAATTCTGCTGTACGGGCCAGGGGTACAACTGGGTGTGCAGCGTGGTTTCCCGACCCTGGGTGCTGAAGCTTTCCCCGGTCACCTGGCGGTCAACAACCAGCTCAAGGCGTTCATGTCCGAAGGGGGTGAAGTCTATGCCTGCCGCTTTGCCTTGCAGGCCCTGTATGGGCAGACCGAAAAAGCCCTGATCGAAGGCATCCGCCCGATCAATCCGCTGGACGTGATGGACCTGCGTCTGCTGATGCGCCGCGAGGGCGCGATGATTATTGATACCTGGACGGCATAAGAAACACACCGCTATCTGAATGGAATCCTATGTGGGAGCGGTGCTTGCCCGCGATAAGGCTGGACGCGGTTCACTTTTGATCGCATCGCCCTTATCGCGGGCAAGCACCGCTCCCACAGGGAATCCCATTCCAACTAAGACTGCCGTGCGTTGTTTGATGAGCGTTCCAAATACCCGCACCAATCTTTTCAGGACCTTCATCATGACCACCATCCGCGCCGCCGCCGTACAGTTCAGCCCGGTGCTGTACTCCCGGGAAACCACGGTCGCCAAACTCTGTAACACCTTGCTGGAGTTGGGCCGGGAGGGGGTGCAGTTCGCGGTTTTCCCGGAAACCGTGGTGCCGTATTACCCCTATTTCTCCTTCGTCCAGCCACCATTCGCCATGGGCAAGGAACACCTCAAACTGCTCGAGCAGTCGGTCATCGTGCCGTCGGACGTCACCCGGCAGATCGGCGAAGCTTGTCGCGAGTCCGGGATCGTCGCCTCTGTCGGCGTCAACGAGCGCGATGGCGGCACGATCTATAACGCACAGCTGCTGTTTGATCGGGATGGCACGCTGATCCAGCACCGCCGCAAGATCACGCCTACTTATCACGAACGGATGGTCTGGGGGCAGGGCGACGGCTCGGGTTTGCGCGCCGTCGACAGCGCCGTCGGGCGTATCGGCTCGCTGGCCTGCTGGGAACATTACAACCCGTTGGCCCGCTATGCGCTGATGGCTGACCGCGAGCAGATCCATGTGGCGATGTTCCCCGGTTCGCTGGTGGGAGACATCTTTGCCGAGCAGATCGAAGTCACCATCCGCCATCACGCGCTGGAGTCGGGTTGCTTTGTGGTCAATGCCACTGCCTGGCTGGATCCCGAGCAACAAGCGCAAATCATGCAGGACACCGGCTGCGCGCTGGGGCCAATCACCGGCGGTTGCTTCACGGCAATTGTTTCCCCCGAAGGCAAGTTGCTCGGCGAACCACTGCGCTCGGGCGAAGGCTGGGTGGTTGCCGATCTGGACATGGCGCTCATCGACAAGCGCAAACGGATGATGGATTCAGTGGGGCATTACAGCCGTCCGGAATTGCTCAGCCTGTTGATCGACCGTACGCCAACGGCCCATGTGCATGAGCGCGCTGCCCAGTTGAAAACCGAGGAATATGCCCATGCAGACCAATGAACTGCTCGCTGAATTGCAATGCCACGGCGTGCGCTGGCCCGCCGCGCACAATGGATTGTCACGGCAGGGCGGGGCAGGGCCGTCGGACCACAAGGCGCTGACGTTCGGCAGTCGGCCTATGATGGTGCCGATCCTCAATCAAGCCTCTCAGGATTCGCCCTACCAGGCGCAACCCAGCGCCGATGGCAGCCAGGCACTGATTTTCCGTCAGGGCTTGCAGGTCGGTCTGGTGCAGATGCCGGGTGTGCCGAAGTTCTATGGCCTGACCACCGACGACGGTATTCCGTATTGGAAAATCGCTACGTTGCACAGCAGTGATGTGCTCGCGACCACGGTGTTGCAGCACTGCATCCGCTTCAATGATCGCGGAACTTCGTGCCAGTTCTGCGCCATCGGTCAATCCCTGGCGGCGGGCAAGACCATCGCCCGCAAACGTCCGCAGCAACTGGCTGAAGTGGCCAAGGCTGCCGTCGAGCTGGACGGTGTCAAGCACATGGTGATGACCACCGGCACCCCGCAAACCCCTGATCGTGGCGCGGCGATTCTGTGTGAATCCGCTGCCGCAGTGACGGCTGCGGTTGACCTGCCGATTCAGGCGCAATGCGAGCCGCCGGACGATGACGTCTGGTTCACGCGCCTGCGCGACAGCGGCGTGGTGTCGCTGGGCATGCACCTGGAAGCCGTCACTGACGAGGTGCGCCAGCGGATCATGCCGGGCAAGGCCGAAGTGCCGATGACGCGCTATTTCGAAGCATTCAGCGCGGCCGTCGAGGTATTCGGTCGTGGCCAGGTCAGCACTTACATTCTGGCTGGTCTGGGCGACAGCGAAGCGGCGATCACGCAGATGAGCGAACGCTTGTGCGAGGTGGGTGTGTATCCCTTCGTGGTGCCCTTCGTGCCCATCGATGGCACACCGCTGGCCCATCACCCCAAACCCGACAGCGCGATGATGGCCCGTCTCTATCCGCAGATTGGCGCGAGCCTGCGTCGCCATGGTTTGCACTCTGAACAGATCAATGCCGGCTGCGCCAAATGCGGTGCCTGCTCGGCGCTGAAAAATTACGAGTAAGCCGCTTCAGCCAGGGAGAAAACCTTATGTCCAGCCTTGCCTTTGCCCTTGTCGACAGCACCTTCGAGCCATTCCGTGCCGGTGAGTTATTGGTCAAGCCAGCGACCGAACACTGGGAGAAACAGGCCTATTACGCCTTGCGACGTGCGGTGTTTTCGGACGAACAGCAACTGCTGGCACAGGACAAAGACAGCCATGACTTTCAGGCGATCCCCATCGTCGCGTTGGCTGGCAGTTGCGGCATGGCCGATCAGGTGGTGGGCGCCGTGCGGATTTATCAGCCACAACCGGGCTTATGGTTCGGTGGGCGCCTGTGCGTCGCGCCTGCCTATCGGCGCCACAGCATGATTGGCAAGGCACTGGTCAACGAGGCGGTTTCCCGGGCCAAGGAGCTGGGTTGCGACGTTTTCCACGCGACCGTCCAGGCGCCGAACGAGGCTTATTTCCATGGTCTGCATTGGCAGACGCTAAAGCAGCTTGATTTACTCGGCCACCCTCATTGCCTGATGCAAGCTGATCTGGCGAGCTACCCGCTCATGCCACGTCAAGTCTCGTTGCGGGCATTGAAGGGGGCGGGTCATGCGTGAAGTCCCGGATCTCATGCAGTTGATGAAAGAGCTACGTAGCACGCCAGCGATGCTGTCCAAGCAAGCGATTCAGCAGTCTGCGCAGGTCATGGGCCGAGCTACGAAAATGCTGAGCCCCGCTCAGTTGTATGCCTTGCCCGGTGACGACACCGCAGCCATTGCCTGCGGCGAGCATTACCAGTTATTGGCTATCGAAGGCATGTTGCCCACATTCGTTGAAGCTGCCCCGTGGTTTGCTGGCTGGTCGGCGGTGATGGCCAACGTCAGCGATATCACCGCCATGGGTGGCCGCGCTACGGCGGTGGTCAATGCCTATTGGCATCACGAACAGGATGCCGCGCAGCAAGTGCTGGCGGGCATTCGTGCCGCCTGTGAAGCCTACGGTCTGATTCTGGCTGGCGGGCATACCAGTCTGGCGGATGGCAACCCGACTGCCGTGGCAGTGGCGATTACCGGGATGGCCAGCAAACTGTTGTCCAGCCTGCACGTTGCACCGGGTCAGGTAATTGCCATGGCGGTTGATCTTGAAGGCCAATGGCACGCCAACAGCACGTATTGGAAAGCGTTTGAAGGCGTCCCTGCCGAACGGCTGCGCAGCAAGCTGGAAGTGCTGCCGCGACTGGCTGAAGCGCAACTGCTGCATGCCGCCAAGGACATCAGCAATGCCGGCGTGCTGGGCAGCTTGCTGATGTTGCTGGAGGCGACCGGTAGTGGCGCGCATATCGATTTGAGCAGGTTGCCAAGCCCGCCGGACGCCGATCCAGGTCGCTGGCTACAAGTCTTTCCCAGCTACGGCTTCATGATCACCCTTGATGAAAAAGACTGGCCCAACGTACAGGCCGCGTTTGCTTTCGAAGGCGTGTGTTGTGAACGCATCGGCAAGGTCAACGCCAGCGCTGCGTTGACCGTTGAGGCCGATTCGCAACGTGTTGAATTCTGGAATCTGGCTGAACAGGTGTTTACCGGCTTCAGCTACGCCCATCTGGATTTGTCCCCTTTACATTTCTCACAGGAGCACTGACATGCCCGCTGTCAACTTCACGATTCGCTGGCCCAACGGCAAAGAAGCCGCAGGCTACTCACCCTCGACGGTGATCTATGACCACTTGCAGGAAGGCGCCAGTTATCCGTTGGCGGACTTTCTGGAACGCATTGAGGGCGGCCTCAACAACGCCTCGGAGCGGGTCAAGGTGGTCAAGGGCTTCTATTGCAGCTCAGCCATGGACACGCTCAATTCTCTTAAAGGTCAGGCCATGCGTCAGGAAGACGGGGCAGTGCAAGTGATCAGTATGCGCACCGAAGGCGGCGGACGGATTCCCGGTGCTGGCTGGAGTTCTTTCTGAGCATGTACCTCATCCGGTAGGAGCGCGCTTGCCCGCGATTGGATTTACCTCGCGACCCTCTGCCGCCTGACACGACGCCATCGCGGGCAAGCGCGCTCCTACGACCCGAAACTCTTGGAGATCATCGAATGCCAACCCCCATCACCTCGGTCAAACCACCCCACCACAGTGTCATAGTCGTCGGTGGCGGACAGGCAGGCTTATCCGCCAGCCATTATTTGCAGGCCCATGACATTGACCATCTGGTCCTGGAGAAACACAGCCTGACTCACACCTGGCGGACCCGGCGCTGGGATGCTTTCAGCCTGGTGACGCCCAATTGGCAGTGCGCTTTGCCGGGCTATCGCTATAGCGTGGAGCATCAGGGTAATGACCCTCACGGTTTCATGACCAAGGATCAGATCAACGACTATCTGGCGGGTTTCGTCGCGTCAGTCAACGCACCGGCGCTGGAAGGCGTGGTGGTGCAACGCGTGGTGCCACGGGCTGCTGGAGGGTTTCATGTATACACATCGCTGGGTGAGTTCACGGCCGATCAGGTGATCGTCGCTTCGGGTGGCTATCACACGCCGATCATCCCGCGCCTGGCTGAGCGCGTATCCCCACAGATCAATCAGATCCACTCGGAGCAATACCGCAATGCCCAGGCTTTGCCTGAGGGCAATGTACTGGTGGTCGGCTCCGGCCAGAGCGGGGCGCAAATTGCCGAAGATTTGCATCTGGCTGGGCGCAAGGTCTATCTCGCAGTGGGCGATGCACCCCGTTGCGCGCGGTTTTATCGCGGCAAGGATGTTGTCGATTGGCTGGCGGAAATGGGCTACTACGATATTGGCGTCGACACCCATCCGCTGCGTGAAGGCGTGCGGGACAACACCAACCATTACGTCACTGGTCGTGAAGGTGGACGTGATATTGATCTGCGCCGTTTTGCCGCTGAAGGTATGGAGTTGTTTGGGCGTGTGGAGGGCTTGCAAGGTGAAGTTCTGACGTTTTCCGACAACCTCGGGCAAAGCCTGGACAGCGCAGATGCGGTGTATAACCGGATCAACGCATCCATCGATAAATTCATCAGTGAAAAGGGCATCCATGCGCCGGATGGCAACGTCTATTCACCGCAGTGGACACCGTCCCAGGAGCGCACGGAACTGGATCTGGACGCGGCGGGGATCACCAGCATTATCTGGTGTATCGGTTTCACGCCCGATTTCACCTGGGTTGAAGCCCCGGTGTTCAACGGTCGTGGTCACCCGGGCCACGTGCGTGGCGTTACCGCACAACCCGGTCTGTATTTCCTCGGGTTGCCGTGGCTGTACACCTGGGGTTCAGGGCGCTTTTCCGGCGTGGCGCGGGATGCTGAATATCTGGTGGAGCAGATCGCCAGCGCCCAGGTGCCATTGCGGCGATCGGCAGGATAAACACGTAACCTGTAGGAGCCGCCGGAGGTTACGACGGCCGCGAAGGCGGTGTGTCCGGCAAGTCGCGATTCGCAGCCTTCTGAAGCTAACATAACTATCTGAATTTAAATGAATTTCCTGTAGGAGTGAGCTTGCTCGCGATAAAGTCGGAACGACTTTCCTGTAATGGTCAGTCTCGCTTTTTCACGACTGCTTCGCAGCCGATCGCGAGCAAGCTCACTCCTACAGGGTTGGTGATACCCGCAAATCCGGGTTCCCTAAGGGATGGCTCTTCGCATCGAAGAAGGTCACTTGCAAATCCGCAAACAACTCCAGATAACGACGCTTCTGGGAAATGACGAAAGCCTCACTGCGCGGCAGGATCGAGATCGCGAGGCGCGTGGGTTGGGCCTGGCGAATCGCAGCCACGATATGGGCGTCCTGTTTGCCCAGTGAATGGCCGAAAACGCACAGTGCATCGGCATGCTGCGCCAATTGCCCGTGGCAGAACGACAGGTAATCGGAGGTGCGGATGATCTTCATCTTTTCCGCGCTGGTGCCTTCGCTGATGAACAGCGGCACGTCGTCCAGGGCATTGATGGCGAAGCTGCCCAGCAAGGTGCTTTCCGAGGATTGCAACTTGCGCACTGTCCCGTTGAGGTTCTTCACCAACTGCATGCCGCCGTGCAGATAGAACACCCGAGTGCCTTGGGCCTGGGACGCATGCAGGTTGAAGGTCGCTTCGTCGTTGAACAGATCGTCGAACGGCTCCGGGGCATGCATCACCGTCCAGTAGGTCAGCAGATCGTAGTTGCTGGAATAGACGCTGGTGTAGCGCTGCAACTCGGCATTGAGGCGGGCGAGGGTGCCGGTCTGGATCAGCTTCCAGGGGATATGCACTGAACGGATGGCGTGGATCAAGGCTTCCTTGATCGCGAAATAACGATTGCGCGGCGACGAGGAGCTGATGGTCAGCGCCGCGTTGACCCGCATCGCCGACTTCAGCGCAGCCAGCACCGGCTCGAAATTACTCGTCTCCATGGCGCTGAATACCGCAAGCTCGGTGCGGCTCATGGGGTTGCTGCGGGTGGTCTGGGACAGCTCGAACAGCGAGTCGTAGGCGAAGTTCTTCCACACGGCCAGACTTGCGCCGTTACCCATCAGCAAACCCCAGGGTGCGTCGTCGTCAGCTCGCAGGTCGTTCCAGTCAGCCAGTGCCGCATCAGTATCGGTCAATTGCATCATCTCGCTTTGCCGCAGGTTCAAGATCGCCCTCGACGCAAAGGTCGTCGGGCTGGAAACCCGCCCATCTTATAGAAACACTCGGATAAATGTGGCTGGCTTGCACTTGACGACTTTCAATATCGCGACAATACTTCGGCTCACATTCATATAGATGACTAGATAAATAAAAATATGAACAGATTATCCAGTGATGAACGTCTACCCCTCTATCAACGTTTGCGCGACCAATTGGCCGAGCAGATTGCCAATAATCGCTGGCGTCCGGGCGAAGCCATTCCTACCGAAGCCGCCTTGTCCAGCGAGTACTGCCTCTCCACCGGCACGGTGCGCAAAGCCATCGACATGCTGGTGGCTGACAACATTCTCGAGCGTCAGCAGGGTCGTGGCACCTTCATTCGCCGCCCGCAGTTCGAGTCCTCGCTGTTTCGCTTCTTCCGTTTTCAAAGTGCGTCTGGCGCTCGCCAGGTGCCGGAAAGCCGGATCCTGTCCATCGAGCCGATGATTGCGCCGTCAGCGGTCAGCCAGGCGCTCGGTCTGATCCCCGATGCGCCGGTGATTCGCATGGTGCGTCTGCGTTTGCTGGAGGCACAGCCGGTTCTGGCTGAAGAAATCTGGCTGCCTCGCGTGCAATTCCAGGCCTTGCTGGATAACGACTTGCAGCGTCAGGGCCCGTTGCTGTACCCGATTTACGAAGCCTTGTGTGGTCAGGTGGTGGCGTATGCCGAAGAGACCCTGACCGCCGAAGCGGTAGGCGATGCCCATGCCCGTCTGTTGCAGATTCCGGCGAACAGCCCAGTGGTGGTGATCGAACGTCTGGCCCGCAATTACGCCGGCGAACCACTGGAATGGCGTCGCTCCCGTGGCCACGCCAGCCATTTCCGCTACAGCGTGGAAATACGTTGAGACTTTCTCCGCTCTTTACTGCAACGCACTTTTAGAAAACAACCCGACACTGCCTGGATTGAAATGCGCTGCACCGTGGGAGCGAATTCACTCGCGAAGGGGACTGCCCTCAGAAGTATCCGGGGCTGACACACCGCTTTCGCGAATGAATTCGCTCGCACTGGCCCGATCAGGGCGCCAGGTAAACCCTCATAAGGACAAAAAACAATGTTCAGCTGGTATCGCCAAGTCACTCCTCGGGAGCGCAAAACGTTTTGGGCCTGCTTCGGCGGCTGGTCGCTGGATGCGCTGGAAGTGCAGATGTTTGGTCTGGCGATTCCGGCCCTGATCGCCGCATTCGCCCTGACCAAAGGCGACGCCGGCTTGATCAGTGGTGTAACCCTGGTGACCTCGGCGCTGGGTGGTTGGGTCGGCGGTACGCTGTCGGACCGTTACGGTCGGGTCCGCACGCTGCAATGGATGATCCTCTGGTTCTCATTTTTCACCTTCCTTTCGGCATTCGTGACTGGCTTCAACCAGCTGCTGATCGTCAAGGCCCTGCAAGGTTTCGGCATCGGCGGTGAGTGGGCTGCGGGTGCGGTGTTGATGGCCGAGACCATCCAGTCCAAATACCGTGGCAAGGTAATGGGCACCGTGCAGAGCGCCTGGGCTGTGGGTTGGGGCCTGGCGGTGCTGGTCTTCACCCTGATTTATTCGCTGGTGCCACAGGATATCGCCTGGCGATTGATGTTCCTGGTTGGCCTGCTGCCGTCGCTGCTGATCATCTGGGTACGCCGTAACGTTGAAGAGCCGGACAGTTTTCAGCGTCAGCAGAAAGAAAAAACGCCGCCCAAAAGTTTCTTCAAGTCCATGTCCGGGATTTTCCGCCCCGAACTGCTGCGCGTGACCTTGCTCGGCGGCATCCTCGGTCTGGGCGCTCACGGTGGCTATCACGCGGTCATGACCTGGCTGCCGACTTTCCTCAAGACTGAGCGCAACCTCTCAGTGCTCAACTCCGGCGGCTATCTGGCGGTGATTATCTTTGCCTTCTGGTGCGGTTGTGTGGCCAGTGGCTTCCTGGTCGATCGGATTGGCCGACGCATGAACATCGTGTTGTTCGCACTGTGCTGCGTGATCACCGTGCAGTGCTACGTGTTCCTGCCGCTGACCAACACCCAGATGCTGTTCCTCGGTTTCCCGCTGGGCTTCTTCGCCGCGGGTATTCCAGCGAGCCTGGGTTCGTTTTTCAACGAGCTGTACCCGGCTGATGTGCGGGGTGCGGGGGTTGGTTTTTGCTACAACTTTGGCCGCGTCCTGTCTGCCGTGTTCCCGTTTATGGTCGGCCACATGAGTGCTTCCATGTCCCTGGGCAGCGCTATCGGTATTGACGCCGGTATCGCTTATGGCGTGGCGGTGATCGCTGCGCTTTGCCTGCCTGAAACCCGTGGCCGCAGTCTGGAAGCGACCACGCCGGCTCCTGATTCGACTCAAGGACGTGACGCGCCGCAGCAAGCCTGACCTGTTGTAAACCCGCGCGGTGCGCCCGCACCGCGCTTCCTTGATAGATGAGTTCCATGCCTGACACCAGTTACCCCCCGATCATCGGCATTGATGGTCACGCCCATGTATTCAGTCGCGATCTGCAACTGACTTCCGGCCGCCGTTACACCCCGGACTATGACGCGACCCTCCAGGCGTACCTTGAGCAACTTCGCGAACATGGTTTGAGCCATGGCGTCCTGGTGCAACCGAGTTTTCTCGGCACCAACAACCAGTATCTGCTAGACGCCCTGAAGCGCGCGCCTTCTCAACTGCGCGGCGTCGCCGTGGTGGATAGGGACATCAGCCGCGCCGAGCTTCAGCAAATGGCCGGGCAGGGCGTTGTCGGTATTCGTTTGAACCTGATGGGCAAGCCTTTGCCAGACTTCACTGAGCCTGGCTGGAAGCGCCTGCTTGATGAGGTGGCCGCGCTGGGCTGGCATGTCGAGTTGCATCGTGGCGTTGAAGATATACCGGCGCTGATTCGCGGCTTGTTGCCGTTTGGTTGCAAGATCGTGGTGGATCACTTCGGTCGGCCCGATGCGCGTCTGGGCGTTGATCATTCGGCGTTCCAGGCCTTTCTCGAATGCGGCAGCAGCGGTTTGGTGTGGGTCAAAGTCTCGGCTATTTACCGATTGGGCGGCACGCCCGCGCAGAACGCGGAGTTTGCCCGGGCGGCTTTGCCACTGCTGATCAAGGGCTTTGGTCTCGATCGGCTGGTCTGGGGCAGCGACTGGCCCCATACCCAGCACGAGAGCGAGATCGGCTATGGCGATGTGGTGGAGCAGTTGCGGGAGTTGGGATGCTCGGATGACGTACGCCGGGCGCTGTTGATCGATGCGCCGCAGGTGTTGTTTGGGTTCTCGGTGGTTGAGGAACTGTGATTATCCTTCAATCGGGGTGACCTTATCGCGGGCAAGCACCGCTCCCACATATGGAACGCGTTCTCCTGTGGGAGCGGTGCTTGCCCGCGATAGGGTCACCGCAAAATCACCTGCTCAAACCACCGCCACCGTCTGCCGGCACTCCAGGCTCAGCTTCGCGCCGCCCAGGTCGCTGCTGCCGATGTTCAGGGTAAAGCCGTGCAGGTTGACGATGGCGGCCACAATGGACAGGCCCAGGCCAAAGCCGCTTTGTGGATTGCCATCTTCGCTGCGATAAAAACGCTGGAAGACCATTTTGCGCTCGCTTTCCGGGATGCCAGGGCCTGCGTCCTGAACTTCGATGCAGGTGCTGTCGCCGTCCGCGCGGGCACTGAGGATCACTTTGCCGCCGGGCGGGCTGAATTTGATCGAGTTACTCAGCAGATTGGCCAGGGCTTCGAAAAGCAGGGCGCGGTCACCGAGCACAGGTGGCAAAGCGGCTTGCGTTTCAAGGGTGAGAATGACGCCGTCTTCTTCCGCCAGTGGCAGATAAAAATCGTGGACTTCCTGCAGCAGAGCGGCCGGGTCCACGGTTACGAACGCTGAACGCCGCTGGTGATCCTCGATCTCGGAAATCCGCAGCAATCCGCGAAACCGCGCCATCAAGGTATCGGCTTCGGCAATTACCTGATCCATCTGCGTGGCCACCAGCGAATCTTCCGGGGACTGCTGCTGGATGCGATAGAGCTTGGCGCGCAGGCGGGTCAGGGGCGTGCGCAGGTCGTGGGCAATGTTGTCGCAGACGCCCTTGACTTCATTCATGAGTTTTTCAATGCGTTCGAGCATGGCGTTGACGATCACAGCGAGCATGTCCAGTTCGTCACGCCGCGCTGAAACCGGCAGACGCTGCCCCAGATTGCCCGCCACGATGGCTTCGGCGCTGGCTTGTATGTCGCGGATACGTTGTAACGGTCGACGGCGTAACAGGTGCCAGCCGGCGATGCCTGGAATGATCGTCAACGACAGGCCCCAGAGCAGCGCGTGCAGGATCAGGGTGGTCACCGCGAACAAAGAACCGTTGTCGCGCACCAGCACCAGCCAATGCCCGTCCCGGGTCTGGCTGGCGACCGCATCACAGGTGTCTTGCGGCATATGTGGATCTTCGGTGTCGATGCAATTGCTCAACTGATGAATCTCGCCATCCAGTGGCAGGCTCGCAGGGATGGCGGTGATCGGGCCGCTGAGGGGCCGCAGGTTGGCGTCAAACAAGCCGTAGGCGTCCACGGCGCGCATGTCGAAAGTGATGCTGGCGGTCAGCGCCTCGATCAATTGCTCGCCTTCGAAGCGGGCAAACAATTGCTGGCGTTGCATGAGGGAATGGCGGGCGAGGTTGTTCAGGTAGGTACTGACTTCCCAATACACCACCCCGATCAGGGTGCAGCTCCAGGCCACGAACAGGAAGCTGTAAAGCCCCAGCAAGCGGCTGCTGGATGAGCGCCAGCCTTTAGACGGGTTCAGCAATGACATAACCCGAGCCTCGCACGGTCCGAATCAGCGGAGCCACGCCCGGCGGGTCTATTTTCTTGCGCAGGCGACCGATGTGCACATCAATCAGGTTAGTCCCCGGATCGAAGTGATAACCCCAGACCTCCTCGAAAATCATCATCCGGGTAATGATCTGACCGCTGTTGCGCATCAGAAACTCCAGCAGTTTGTACTCGGTGGGTAGCAGCGTCAGCGGGTTTTGACCGCGACATGCTTCACGCTTGATGAGGTTCAGTTCCAGATCGCCGACCCGCAGAATGGTTTCGGCAGCCGCCACCGGATTGCGTCGGCGCAGCAGGACTTCGACTCGGGCGGCCATTTCATCGGAGGCAAAAGGTTTGGCCAGATAATCATCGCCACCGGCGCGCAGGCCGCGAACCCGTTCGTCGACATCGGAAAGGGCGCTGATCATCAGAATCGGGGTGGAGATGCCTTGGGCACGCAGGGTGGTGACGATGGCCAGGCCATCGACTTCCGGCAACATGCGATCCAGGGTGATCAGGTCATAGTCGCCACTGACCGCGCGGGCCAGACCTTCACGGCCGTTATCGACCCAGTCCACTTCAAGTCCGTGGTTGCTCAACTCGGCGACGATTTCCTGCGCAGTCACCGCATCATCTTCGATGGTCAGAATTCGGGTCATCTTGCCGCCTGAAGGGATAACAGCCAAAACCGTATTCTGGCGGAAAAGACCTGAACAGTTTCTGAAAAGATTTTCATCTGCCCAGTAGGCTTGTTGGAGCGAGGCTTGCCCGCGAAGAACGATGACCCGACCAACCTGACAGACCGAGGTGGCGGGTTCGCGGGCAAGCCTCGCTCCAACAGGGGCTTAGCCAGCCAACTGTTCTTCCTTTTCCTTCTCTTCTTTCTCGCGCTTGCGATCTTCGATTCTTTTCAACCGATCCCGCTCCAGCTTGGCAGTGGTGTCTTTCTCGCTGCGGATCTGGGCATGGCTGAGGATGGCGAAGATGAAGCTGCCGCCGATGATATTGCCGGCCAGAGTCGGCGCCGCGAAGACCAGCCAGAAATCCGACCAGGACAACTCACCGGCGAACACCAGATAAGACGCCTCGGCCGAACCGACGACAATGTGGGTGAAGTCGCCCAGCGCCATCAGATAAGTAATCAGGATGATGATCCAGATTTTCGCGGCCTCCATGGAGGCGATCATCCAGACCATGGTCGCGATCATCCAGCCGGAGACGATGCCCTTGGAAAACATGTGGGTGACGTCGTTTTCCATGACCTTGCGGCCGATTTCGAGAAAAGCGTGGTCAGTCTGGCTGTCAAAAATCGGCAGGTTCAACATCACATAAGCCACTAATAACGTGCCGCACAGATTGCCGAACAGCACCACGCCCCACAAACGGAATAACCGACCGAAATTGGCCAGGGTCGGTTTACTCATCACCGGTAACACCGCGGTCAGGGTGTTCTCGGTGAACAATTGCTGTCGAGCGAGGATCACCGCCAGAAAGCCTGCGGAATAACCCAGGCTGGCGATTACATGGCTTGATTCAATATCCGGTAGCCGGGATTTGAACAGACCCATGGCCATCAACGACAAGCCCATGGTCAGGCCAGCAGCCAGCGCCGACCACCACAATGCCGCGACACTGCGCTCCAGTTCGTGGTCACCCTGGATGCGAATGGTCTCGTGAAGCACCGCCGCACGGGGCGGCTGGTTCTCGTCGACTTCCCGTTCTTCCTCCGCGGATAACCCGGGTGTTCTGCCTTCTGACTTATCGTCCATACAACTTCCTTAATGCGGGTGAGGGCGTAGACCTTTTAATGCTGCGCCGGGCTGTTGCTTGAGACACAATCCACCGCTGGTCGTTCGCTGGTGAACGACGCTGCCATAGCGATAAAAAGGAGAAAGTTGTGACTGTGCAAATTCGTGAAGCCACCCGAGCCGATGCCAAGGTGATTCTAGGCTTCATTACCGAGCTGGCGATTTATGAAAAAGCCGAGCATGAAGTGCTGGCCAGTGTGGCCGATATCGAGCGTAGCCTGTTCGACGAAGCGTCTCCCGCGCGAGCGCTGATCTGCCTGCTCAATGACCAGCCCATCGGTTTCGCCGTGTATTTCTTCAATTACTCCACCTGGCAGGGCCGCAAAGGCCTGTACCTGGAAGACTTGTTTGTTTCCCAGAAGCATCGCGGGGTCGGTGCGGGCAAACAGTTGCTGCGCCATCTGGCGAAAATTGCCCATGACAGCGGTTGCGGGCGTTTCGAATGGAGCGTGCTGGACTGGAACGAGCCCGCCATCGAGTTCTATAAATCCATCGGCGCAGCGCCGCAGGATGAATGGGTGCGCTACCGCATGGAAGGCGAAACGCTGAAGGATTTTGCGCTCGGCGTTTCCTGAATCCTGACGCCTGAACCCTGCGGCGACCCGACAGTCAGACTGCTATCGTCGTGTCCCTCAGGATTGCTCAATGCTCAGTCGTACCTTGTTCCCCGCAATAGTGGCCACCCTGGCGAGTGTTTCCTGCGCTCAGGCCGACGAGCCGTTACGGGTAGAGCGCCTGCAGCGCTGCGACGATCTGACGGGGCGTGAGCAACAGACCTTCTGTCTGGGCGCGCGCGGGCTTAGTTCTGGAGAGCTGCAGCTCAAGCTCGACGGTAAGCCGCTGTCGCCGTCGCTGCTGGAGCGCGATGGCCAGCAGCTCAAGCTGCGTCTGAATGCCGCCGATTGGCGCAGCGGGCCGCTGTGGCTTGAGCAGGACGGTCGCAGCAGCAATGCGGTGTGGCTGAGTCTGGCGGGCAGCCATGTGCTGGCGGCCACCCCGCAGCAAGTGGCGAAAAATATGGACGGCCTGACCAGTTATGTCGATCTGGTCAGCGTGATCATCGAGGAACGCTTCAACGGCGCCGAAGAAGCCGAGCGCATCGCCCGCAAATTCGGCGCCAGGGTGGTGGGCTCTATCGCGCCGCTCAATACCTACCAGCTGCGCCTGCCGGTCAACGATCTGATAAATCGCGACGCCCTGGTCCTGCGTATTGGCAGCGAGGTCAGCGTGGATGCAGTGGTGGTCGAAGAGTCCGCCGCCGAGCCCCAGATCAATCAACCATCTGAAGCCGACGCCGCTCCCAGTGACGGCAAGCAGCCCAAGCCGACTCAGGAGCAATGGGCGGCGAATCGGTTCATGGACGCGGTCAATTATTACCAGCGCCGGATTCCCGCCAAAACCTCACCCATCAAACCGGTACCCATTCGCATCGGCATCATTGAACGTGATGTGGATTTTGATGCGCCGGATTTTGCCGATTATCTCGGTGACTGCAACTCCGGCAAGCCACGCACCTGCCTCTACGCCCGCGATGCGAAAAAGCCCGATGGCCATGGTTCGACGGTGGCCGGGATACTTGCCGCCGACACCGGCAAAGGCGGCAACACTGGTTTCCTGCGAGCGCTGGACGGCGTCAGCCAGGGCTTCGAGGTGATCGTGGAGCGCAACTCGGACGCCGGGATCACGGCCAACGTTGCCGCGTCGGTCAATCTGGTCGAGGACGGCGCACGGGTCATCAACTGGAGCTGGGGTTTGCATCGGGTCGGGGCGAAAAATGTCGAGGGTGATGAAGTGGACTCTCTGATTCGCTCCGGTCTGGCGATGTCCGGCTACGAAGAGCTGCTGGAGGAGTTTTTTCTCTGGCTGCGCCGTGAGCACCCGGATGTGCTGGTGATCAATTCGGCAGGCAATGGCTCATCCTTTTCCGGGACTGATGAATACCGATTGCCGTCGTCGTTCATCACCGAGCAGTTGCTGGTGGTCGGCGGGCATCAGCGCAGCAAGGACGACGATCTGCCCATCGACGACCCGGACTACGTGGAGAAGCGAGCGTCATCCAATGTCGACAGTCGCGTGGACATCATGGCCGCCGCCTGCACCCGGGCCTCGACGCTGATGGCTGGCGAGCAGGGCGCGGTGCATTGCGGCACGTCTTACGCGACGCCCATGGTGACCGGGATTGTCGCGGCCATGCTGTCGATCAATCCGAAACTGACACCTGAACAACTGCGCATGCTGTTACGCCGCAGCGCCATGCCCATCGGCGGCAATTTCGATTTCGAAGCCATGGATGCCGACGACCTCACCGCACCGATTTTGCCCTCGGAGCGCAATTACCAGATGGACGACAAAAACATTGGGCGGTCGGCGCGCCTGGATATGCAAAAGGCGTTGGACCTGTCAGTGCAAAGCCTTTCGCGCGAGCGTTGAACAATTGAGGCCAACAACAACTCGTGCAGCAGACCGGTTCCGGAATAAACACGATTTGTAGGAGCTCACCGAGGTTACGAGGCCAGCGATAGCGGTCTGTCTGGTATGCCGCCATCGCGGCCTCGCGGTGCTCGTGCGCTCTTGCAGGAAAACTTCTTAGGACTACTAGAGCAATTCGCTGCTGGTGATGCGCGTCACACCAGCCGCCTGCATATCCTGCCAGGCCTTTTCCAGCGTGCCATTCATGTCGATGGCGCGACAGGCGTCTTCGATGACGAGGGTGTTGAAGCCTGCTGCTCTGGCATCCAGCGCTGACCAAGCCACACAGAAATCCAGCGCCAGGCCGACCACAAACACGTTTTGCACGCCGCGTTCCTTGAGGTAGCTGGCAAGGCCGGTGGGTGTCTTGCGGTCTGCTTCGAGGAATGCCGAATAGCTGTCGATCTGCGGGTTGCAGCCTTTGCGCAGGATCAATTGCGCATGGGGCAGGTCCAGTTCGGCATGCAACTGTGCGCCATGGCTGCCCTGAATGCAGTGATCCGGCCACAGCGTTTGCGGGCCGTAGGGCAGGGTCGTGATTTCGAAAGGCACCCGCCCACTATGGCTGGAGGCAAAGGAAATGTGCCCGGCCGGATGCCAGTCCTGAGTAATGACAACACCTTGGAACTGCTGGCCGAGGCGATTGATCAACGGCACTAGATCATCCCCTTCAGCCACCGCCAGCGCGCCACCGGGCATGAAGTCGTATTGCATGTCGATGACCAGCAGGACGCTGTCGAGGTCGAATGGGGGCATGGTTGATGTCCTGAATTTCACTGAGATTCTTGTGGGAGCGAGCTTGCTCGCGAAGAGGGCGGTAAATCTGACGTATCTTCTGTGGTTGAACCATTGCCTTCGCGAGCAAGCTCGCTCCCACGGTTCTTAACATTGCTCTCAAGCAAACACCCGAATCGGCGCACCCGCATCCCACGCCTGGATATCTTCAATCATCTGGCTGAAGAACATCCGATAATTATTTTCAGTCACGTAACCCACATGAGGCGTGGCGAGCAGGTTATCCAGGGTGCGGAACGGATGGTCAGCAGGCAATGGCTCGATGGCGAACACGTCCAGCGCTGCGCCGGCAATACGCCGTTGTTGCAGGGTATCGAGCAACGCCGCCTCGTCAACAATCGGCCCGCGGGCGGTGTTGATCAGATAAGCAGTGGGCTTCATCCAGTCCAGCGCCTGTTTGTCCACCAAACCTCGGCTGCGGTCACTGAGCACCAGATGGATCGACAGAATATCCGCCTGCTCGAACAGTTCCTGCTTGCTGACGTAAGTCACCCCGGATTCGGCAGCCGCTTCAGCGGTGAGGTTCTCGCTCCACGCAATGACCTTCATGCCAAATGCCAGGCCGTAGCGGGCGATCCATTTGCCGATGCTGCCCAGACCGAGGATGCCCAGCGTCTTGCCATGCAGGTCACTGCCCAGGCCGATCTGCCACTGGCCGTCGCGCAGTGAATTGGCTTCGGCCACCAGATTCCGGGTCAGGCCCATGATCAGCGCCCAGGTCAGTTCTGGCGCAGCATGTTTATAGCTTTCAGTGCCGCAGACCTGAATGCCCAGGCGACCGGCCGCTTTGACATCAATGGCCGCGTTGCGCATGCCGCCGGTTACCAGCAGCTTTAGATGCGGCAACTGACTGAGCAGCGCTTCATCGAAAATCGTCCGCTCGCGCATCACACAGATCACATCGAAAGCTTGCAGGCGGGCGGCCAGCGTGTCGGTATCGGCGGGGTATTCATGCAGAAAGCTGACTTCGCCAATGCCGTCCAGCACTGACCAGTCGACTACTTTGCTGGCCACCGATTGCCAGTCATCGAGCACAGCAATTTGCGTTTGCGTCATGTCGGATCGCCTTCAAGAGCTTTTTAAGGTTGTGCCGCCACATTAGCGCCAGATGGCCGCTTAGCCAAACAGACCGGCAGCGATATTGATGGAAAAGCCCAGAATTGCCGTGTTGAAGATGAACCCGATCAGGCTCTGGGCGAGGACGATCTTGCGCAGACCGGGAGTCGCAACCCCGACATCGGAGGTCTGCACGGCAACGCTCAAGGTGAACGAAAAGTACAGGAAGTCCCAGTAATCCGGATGCCGCTCGCCATCGGCAAAGCGCAGGGCGGGTTCCTTGCCTTTCCAGGTGTAGAACAGCCGGGCGTAATGCAGGCTGAAAATCACCCCGGTCACCAGCCACGAACCGAGAATGGTCAGCCCCGTGAAGGCGTAGTGCAGCGCCCGGTCGTTGCTGGTCATTTCCTTGCTGCCGGCCAGCTCCAGGGTGATTGCCGCGAGACTGGCCAGCGCCGCGACACAGACGGTGACCAGCACCAGGCCGGCGTTTTCATCTTCGACCATGGAAATACGCTCGGCATCCGCGGCGTTGGTGCGGAAGGTGCGCACCAGCATCAGCACCAGATAGATCCACACCCCGACGTTCCACGCGATCAGGCATTTACTGGTGATTGAGAACTGCGGGGCAAATACGGCTGCTGCGATACCGCTGGCAAGGCCAATACCTGCGGCAATGCTCAAACGGGGGTGGGTATGAGCGATATGGGACATGTCCGGGCTTCATGACGAGAGAAGCACGAACCTTAGCACGCGGTTGAGCGGGCATAAAAAACGGCGCGCAAGGGGGTTGCGCGCCGTATGCCAGGGTTGGCAAGTCTTCAGATGTAAACCCCCTGTGGGAGCGGTGCTTGCCCGCGATAAGGCTGGACGCGGTTGGCCTGATATCTGAGACGGCCTTATCGCGGGCAAGCACCGCTCCCACAGGGATTGGCGTCAGGCATTCAGCTCAAAATATCAACGCACCAGACACGGCTGCTTATTGTTGAACTTCCAGTCCGGCACCAGGAATTGCATGGCGGCGCTGTCGTCGCGGGCACCCAGGCCCATGCCCTTGTACAGCTCGTGAGCCTTGTGGACCTGATCCATGTCCAGTTCGACCCCGAGGCCCGGCTTCTTCGGCACCTGCACGCAACCACCGACGATCTCCAGCGGTGCCTTGGTCAGACGCTGGCCGTCCTGCCAGATCCAGTGGGTGTCGATGGCGGTGATATCGCCCGGTGCAGCGGCAGCCACGTGGGTGAACATCGCCAGGGAAATATCGAAGTGGTTGTTGGAATGCGAACCCCAGGTCAGGCCCCACTCGTTGCACATCTGCGCGACGCGAACCGAACCCTGCATGGTCCAGAAGTGCGGGTCCGCCAGCGGGATGTCCACCGATTGCAACTGAATGGCATGGCCCATTTCACGCCAGTCGGTGGCGATCATGTTGGTGGCTGTCTTCAGGCCCGTGGCGCGGCGGAACTCGGCCATGACTTCGCGACCGGAATAGCCATTCTCAGCGCCGCAAGGGTCTTCAGCGTAAGCCAGTACGTGATGTTGATCACGGCACAGGCGGATGGCTTCTTTCAGCGACCATGCGCCATTGGGATCAAGAGTGATGCGGGCTTCTGGGAAACGTTCGGCCAGGGCGGTTACCGCTTCCATTTCCGCATCGCCGCTGAGCACGCCGCCTTTGAGTTTGAAGTCCTGGAAGCCATAGCGCGCCTGCGCAGCCTCGGCCAGACGCACCACGGCCTCGGGCGTCAGAGCCTCTTCGTGGCGCACGCGGAACCAGTCGTTGTCGGCATCTTCTTCACGGCGATACGCCAGATTGGTCTTGCCTTGATCGCCCACGTAAAACAGATAGCCGAGCATCTTCACTTCATCGCGCTGCTGGCCTTCACCGAGCAGGGCGGCGACCGGTACGTCCAGGTGTTGGCCGAGCAGGTCGAGGAGGGCGGCCTCCAGGCCGGTCACGGCATGAATCGTCACCCGCAGGTCGAAGGTTTGCAGACCACGACCGCCCGAGTCGCGCTCGGCAAAGGTCTTGCGCACCTCGTTGAGGATTTTCTGATAGGTGCCGATCGGGCTGCCGACCACCAATTGCCGGGCATCCTCCAGGGTCTGGCGAATGCGTTCACCACCGGGGATTTCGCCGACACCCGTGTGCCCGGCGTTGTCCTGGAGGATCACGATATTGCGGGTGAAATAGGGGCCGTGGGCGCCGCTGAGATTGAGCAGCATGTCATCGTGGCCAGCCACCGGAATGACTTGCATGCTGGTGATCACAGGGGCCTTGTTCAGATTCTGATTCATGTTGTAACTCCCACTCGTTATTTTTATGCGGGTTGCATACGCTGGTTGCTCGCCTTGACGGACATCATACAAGTAAGGCGCCGGTCTGCAACCTGTCCTTCACTTGTTTGTAAAGATTTTTGCCAAGCGTCAATAACCTCATTCGCTACGCCTGGTCCGCTAGACAAGTGCGTGTATTATCGTTTTTTCTCCGCAAATACTGGGCATTAGCGCATTATGTGCTTCGAGTGATGCGGGATGGATAATCTCGCCTTGTGCAGCGAAGGCGCTGATTTAAAGGTGTTGAGGGATTGTGGACAATGTGCGCCTGACTCGGTTGTCATACAAGCTAGATGAGTTTTAGCACGCTGCTTGTCTGACAAGTACCGGCGGCCAGGTGATATATTTGCAACATCTTGTGGCCGCCAAGCAGGTTCATGGAGCCACCCAACGGCCTAACACCGATTCACATACGGCTTTTCAGGACACCACATCATGCAAGAGCCAACCCAGCCAGCCCCGAAGCGGCGGCAACATAATCTCGCCACAGACCTGGTGACGGACCTTAGCCAGCGGATTCTGTTAGGCAAGATACCGGCGGGGCAGAAGCTACCGTCTGAAAACGAAATCGTTCGCCAGCATGGCGTCAGCCGGACGGTGGTGCGCGAGGCCATCTCCAAGCTGCAGGCGTCGGGGTTGGTCGAGACCCATCATGGAGTCGGCACCTTCGTTCTTGATCGCGGCAATCAGACCGGGCTGCACCTTAAAGTCGAGACCGCCGCGAGGGTGCGAGACATCATTGAGTTGCGCATGGGTCTGGAAACCCAGGCGGTGGCACTGGCAGCCCTGCGGCGCACCGATGAGCAATTGGCCGCGATGCGTCAGGCGCTGGATGACTATCAGAATCAATTGGCCAATGCCGACAGTTGCGTGGAGGCGGACAAGCGCTTTCACATGCTGATTGCCGAGGCCACGGGTAATTCGTATTTCACGGAAATCATGCAACACCTGGGCAGCGCGGTAATTCCTCGCAGCCGGATCAATGCCAGTGAACGGGCCGGCACTAACCTTGCGCGGCATGGCTATCTGGCGAACCTGGAGCACGAAGCACTGCTCGCCGCCATCCGCCGCCAGGACCCCGATGCCGCCCGCGCGGCGATGTGGACACACCTAAGCAACAGCCGCGAGCGCCTGGCGCCGCTGGAGTGAATCAATGGTTTTCTTCGTGGGAGCGAGCTTGCTCGCGAAGAAGCCGGGACATCCGACAAATTTCCTGAGCATGAAACATCGCCTTCGCGAGCAAGCTCGCTCCCACAGGTCTCGATTCCAGCAGGACTAACGCGCGTCCAACACCCCCATCATCACCGTTGATTGCCACTCGAAATACGGGTTGAAGGTCAGCCGCGCGTGAATTTTTCCCGCTTCACGATAGCCCCAGTCCGAATACCAGACGGATTCTCCCGCCAGGCAACTCTGCATGTCCGGGGTTTCCTGGCCGTTCCAGCAGATGCGCTGCTTGCCGTTCACGCCGTACAGAGCGTTATCCGGGGAGAACAGCAGACCCATATGGGAAAACTGGCTGATGCGGTACTCGGGCAAGTAATCCTTGCGCACCAGCACGCGAGGATTTTTCGCGGCAGGGGCCGGGCTATCTCCGTACCAGATCAGTCGACTGGCCGGGTTACTGAAACGCTCGTCGAACGTATCCAGCACATAGCCGGTATCCAGCACTGAGTCGTGCTGGGTAATGGCAACGAACACCGGTTTGTCATAGCTGCGCTGACCCAGACGTTTTTGCGCCAGCACGCTGCTGCGATAGAACTGCGCAAACCCGTTGGTGGGCACGTTCAGGTAGCGCACCGGTGTTTGCAGCGGGCGCAATTTGTCGCTCGGGCTGGCCAGCCACGGCCGCGCCCAGGAGATCCATTGGGTCAGCCAGGCATAAGGGCTGTCAGAGCGAAAGGCCGGTGAAAACAACACCAGCCCGGCAATTTCATCGTGGTCGTAGGCGTAATCCAGAACCAGATTCGCGCCGGTGGAAAACCCGCCCAGATACACCTTGGGCACTTCCTCGCTCAGGGTCTTTGCCTGTTCACGAACCACGTTCTGCCACTGCTCAAGGGTCACGTCGAGCATGTCGGACGGCTGTGTGCCGTGCCCCGGCAACAGCACGGTGCGGACCAGGAAACCCTGGGCAGCAAGCCGGGCGCCGACGTCATGAAAAGACCATGGCGAGTCCCCCAGACCGTGAACCAGCAGAATCCCGCCCTTGGGCTGGCCGCTCGGCCGCCATTCCTGAGGTGCATTCCATTGCAGCTCGGCGGCACGATCGTCGGTCTGAAAGATACGGCGTTGCTCAAGGTTCTCAAGGGCCTGCTGTCGATAGTCGGCAAAGCTGGGGGATGGTTGGTCCGCACTGGCCAGCAAGGTGCACGACTGGAGCATCAGCAAGGCAGGAAACAGGAAAATGAGGTTGGGTCTGGCCAAGAGTGATTCTCTTCAAGGAGGACAGTACATCGCGTCAAATGGCTTCAAATACTTGAGAGCGCAAGCACTGTGCCATGACCAGGGTTGTGACGGCCAGTTGGCCGGAGTGCTTTCTTGTTGAGGGGCGCGTGGGGAAAAGGTTCTCGTTGTGAGGCAGCCTTTCTTGGCATAACTTGACCGCACAAATCAGCGCGCCAGCAAAACATCTGCCTGTGCGACCCAGGAGCATTAGCCATGATCGATCGCCTTGACCATCTCGTCCTGACCGCCACAAATGCCGAAGCCACTCAGGACTTTTACGTCCGGGTAATGGGCATGCAACTGGAAACCTTTGGCTCCGGCCGCATGGCTTTCAGGTTCGGCGCGCAGAAGATCAATTTGCACATTCGTGGGGCAGAGTTCGAGCCCAAGGCTCACCTGCCGGTGCCCGGCGCACTGGACCTGTGCTTCATCGCGGCGGTCCCGTTGGAGCAGGTCATCCAGCGGCTGCAAGCCTGCAACTGGCCGATTATCGAAGGGCCGGTTTTACGCACCGGAGCGACGGGGCCGATTCGTTCGGTGTATGTGCGAGACCCGGATCTGAATCTGATCGAGATTTCGGAGTTGGTGTGAGTGGGTTGGATGTCTGTTGGAGCGAGGCTTGCCCGCGAACCAGACGGCGCGATTGCCCATGCATTTCGCGTTATGGTTCTTCGCGGGCAAGCCTCGCTCCAACAGACAACATACTCACTGCGTCCTAACCTCAATCAACCCCAACGCCTCATCCACCATCAAGGGCTGCTTCATCCTCTCTGCAAACATCGCCATCACGCGCTCGTATTGGCAGGCGACGACCGCCTCGACCTGGCCTGCTTTGCAGATCAACCCGACAAATTCGAAATTTTCCGGGTCGCCAACGAAGAGAATGTCGTCCCAGTGCTCGGCGTGGCCCAGGTAGTCGATGCGTTTGCCGAAATGAAAAGTCCAGAAGAACGGCACATCTACGTAACGTTCTGACCCGCCGAGCATGTTCCGGGCGGCGATGCGGGCCTGCTGTTGCGCCAGACGCCAGTGTTCGATACGCAACGCTGTACCGGCAAGCGGGAAGGTGGCGATATCCCCGGCAGCCCATAGCGCATCGCCCACTTGCATCCCCGCATCCACCTTTAACGAGCCGTCTTCTTCCCGGGTAATGCAGTGCAGAAAGTCAGTCGCTGGACGCACGCCGGCTCCCACCAATACCAGATCGGCAGGGAGGCGCTCGCCGTTATTGAGGACCACCTCCGTGAGTTGCAACTCACCCTCGAATCTCACGGCTTGTACGTGGGTGCGGAACAATACGCCGTTTAGTTCGTGGAGCCTGCGCAGGGCTTTGCCTATGCGAGAACCGAACTGTTTCTCGAAGGGTATTTCATGACGGGCCAGGACGGTGACGTCCAGACCGCGCTTGCGCAGGGCCGAGGCCGCCTCCAGGCCGATGAAGCTGTCGCCGATGATCACCGCATGGGCGCCCGGCTGAGCGGCGTAAAGCAGGGCGCGAGCATCATCCCGGGAGCGCAACGTGAGCACTTGCGGCAAATCGGCGCCGGGCAGTTCCAGAGGCTTGGGGATACCGCCGGTGGTGATCAGTGCCGCATCGTAAGTCAGTTGCTGGCCGTCATCGAGCGTCAGCTGTTTGCCTGGCAGGTCCAGGTTGATAACCGACGCCCGAATACGCTGGATTCGCTGTTCGCCGTAGAAGCTCTCGTCCCGCAGCGGCGGTACTTGATCAGGCGGCATCTCACCGGCGATCACGAATTTGCTCAAGGCGGTTCGGTCGTAGCCTGGCTGCTGCTGCGGGTCGATCAAAACCAGCCCGCCGGCGAAGCCCATTTCCCGCAACGCAGACGCTGCGGCAGTCCCCGCAGCGCCCGCGCCTACGATCACGAAGCAACGTGAATCGGCCGATGCACTTTCTTCTTTGCCTGTCGGCAGAGGCTGATCATCGATCAGCACCTGGCCGTCCACCACTCTGGCCGGGTAGCGTCGCAGGCTGTCCAATGCCGGCGGCTCGCACAGGCTGCCGTCCGCGGTGGCAAATGCAGCCTTGTGCCAAGGGCAAATCAGCTTGCCGTTGCAGATCGCACCTTTGGCCAACGGCGCGCCGGCATGAGGGCATTCGCCCTGATAAGCGCGAATCTGATCATCGATACGGATGAGGGCGATTTTCTTGTCACCGATCTTGATCTGCGTTGCGCGGTCCTGGGGCAGATCGGCAAAGCGGGCTACTTGATGGAGAGGCATGGGTTTCTCCTGAACAAATTTGGCACATACCTCCTGTAGGAGCGCGCTTGCCCGCGATTACGTTGTGTCAGGCCATAGATTTTTCTCTGACACAACGCAATCGCGGGCAAGCGCGCTCCTACAAGGTCCGTAAATATTGAGCCATAACAGGCACGCTCATCAGCGCACCAACCCCAACCGCTCGTGCCACTCGGCAATGGATTCTTCGGGATAACCTTCGAACTGTTTGTCGCCTTTCCTCACGCTCACTTCCACCCAGGACGCCTTGGAGTCCAGCAACAGATGGGTGTGTTCCGGCGGCGTCGGCAGGGGCGTGTCAATGGCTGAGGCGAAAGGATGGATCAACTCGGGCCATTCGGGGCTGAATAGCCACAAGCCGCTGCCGCATAACTTGCAGAAGTGCCGTTCTGCGCTACTGATGCGGACGTGGTGATCCTCGCGCATTTTCGCGTGGTAGATCGCAATGTGCTCGCGGCCTTTGACCTTCAGGCTTTTGGCGTCGCCACCGAGGTTGATCGAATAGCCGCCGCCGCCCTGGGTCTTGCGACAGATCGAGCAATAGCAGCGTTGATAAGGGTACGGATGAGGGCTGTCCAGGCTGAACTCGACCTCGCCGCAATGGCATGAACCTTCCAGATGCATGGCTGATCTCCTTTTATTACGCCATTTCAAGGGGCGTGATTTCGCGCTTATTAGGGTCTAGACAAGCAAATCTCAGGTTTGCGTGATGGCATTCGTCGGACCGCTCCCAAGGTTGGTGCGGGGATGACGGAAATAGTTGCAGGGTTGATCTTTTATGCACTCAAGAAGGGCAGGTCTCAGTCGATATCTCTAAATGTTGTCCTACAACTTTCTACTGATTCCCTACTGCCCAACAATAAAGAGCCCGCGCATGAACCTTCGCAATTTGACCATCGCCCGCCGTGCCGGTCTCGGCTTTACGCTGATCTCCCTTTTGGTCGCTGTACTGGGCTGGTTTGCTCTGGCTCAAATGTCGGCGATTCGCGAGAGTGAAGTGGCGGTCGAAACCAACTGGATGCCTAGCATGCGCGCGGTCAACGACATCCGGGAGAACATGCTGCGCATCCGCACTATTTCCCTGCGTATGGCCCTGGATCCCGATCCCAAGAACATTGCCACATACCGCAGCCAGCTGGACGTGCGTAATGCCGACCTGAACAAGAAGCTCGAGATCTTCGCTTCTTTCGTCGACACCCCGGAAGAGAAGGTGCTCAGCGATCAATTTCGCGTGACGCTGGGTCAGTATCAGAAGGCGCTTGATCAGTCATTCGTGATTGCCGCGCAGAATGACCGCGAAGCGCTGAACAAGTTGTTGCTGGTGGACATGAAGACCATCGTCGACGGTTCAGGCAAGCAGCTCGCCGACCTGGGCGAATTCTACGCGCAGCATGTGGATGCCGAAGGCAAGGCCGCCGAGGCCCAGTACGACAAATCCCGCAACATCGTGTTTATCTTCGTGATCATCGCCGGCCTGGGCACCGTCGGCCTGGCCTTGATGCTGACCCGTAGCATCGTGCGCCCGCTGGAAGTTGCCGTATTGGCCGCCGAACATGTGGCCAATGGCGATCTCACCCAAAAGATCGGCGTGGATGGCAGCGATGAAGTGACTCGGCTGCTGGTGGCGCTGGACAAGATGCAAGGCAACCTGCGCTCGGCCATGCAGCATATCGGTAGTTCTGCGACGCAACTGGCGTCTGCGGCCACTGAACTCAATTCGGTCACTGAAGACAGCTATCGCGGCCTGCATCAGCAGAACGCCGAGATTGACCAGGCTGCTACCGCAATCAACGAGATGACCTCGGCAGTTGAAGAAGTGGCACGCAACGCAGTGTCCACTTCTGATGCCTCCAACCACTCCAATCGCTCGGCGCAGGCAGGTCAGGCGCGTGTTGTGGAAACGGTTCAGTCAATCCAGACGCTGACCAATAACGTGCAGGCGACTTCCGCGCTGGTGCAGAACCTGGCAGATCAGTCTCAGGACATCGGCAAGGTACTGGATGTAATCCGCTCCATCGCCGAACAGACCAACCTGCTGGCGCTCAACGCCGCCATCGAAGCGGCACGGGCAGGGGAGTCGGGTCGTGGTTTTGCGGTGGTGGCCGATGAAGTACGAGCGTTGGCGCATCGTACTCAGCAATCGACGCTGGAAATCGACAAAATGGTCAGCGCCATGCGCAGCGGCTCGGCCCAGGCCCTTGAGTCCATGCAAACCAGCAGCGAACGCGCCAGTGAAACTCTGAACCTGGCTCAGGGTGCCGGCGAATCTTTGACCGATATCACCTCGTCGATCAATCAGATTTCCGAGCGTAACCTGGTCATCGCCAGCGCCGCCGAGGAACAGGCGCAAGTGGCGCGGGAAGTGGATCGCAACATCGTCAATATCCGTGATCTGTCGATGCAGTCGACCCAGGGCGCCAACCAGATCAGTGCTTCGAGCAATGAACTGTCGCGTCTGGCCGGGGACCTGAATCAGGTGGTCGCGCGCTTCAAAGTCTGATCACTTGGCTGTATCGCTCGGCGCGCTTGCTGTGGGCAGGTTGCGCCGGGCATGATTCGCCTCTGCTCAATGACAGAGGCGAAACAGCTTCATGGACAATAAAAACAATCTCTTCAGCAGTTGGCTACGCGCGTCCGGCCACCAGCAATGGCTGGCCAGCGAGGGTAATCGACTGGTTGATTTCGCCAAGGCCTCACGGCTACCCCAAGGGTTCGGCAACCTTGATGAGCGCGGCGTCCTGCCGATCAACGCTCGTGCCGAAACCATGAACACTGCGCGTATGACCCACAGTTTTGCCATGGCGCACGTGCGCGGGATTCCCGGCTGCGCGGCGCTGGTGGATCACGGCATTGCTGCACTGACCGGGCCTTTGCGTGATGCCGAACACGGTGGCTGGTTCAGCGCGCCGTTGGCTGGCGGCGATAAGGCCGACAAACAAGCCTATCTACATGCCTTTGTTGCGCTGGCTGCCAGTTCGGCGGTCGTGGCGCAGCGGCCGGGCGCTCAGGAGTTGCTGTCGGATGTGATGCTCGTCATCCAGTCGCGTTTCTGGAGCGAAGAAGAAGGCGCCATGCGCGAATCATTCGCTCGGGACTGGAGCGAGGAAGAAAGCTATCGCGGTGCCAACAGCAACATGCACAGCGTTGAGGCGTTTCTTGCGTTGGCGGATGTGACCGGCGACGCCCAGTGGCTGGACCGGGCATTGCGCATCGTCGAGCGGGTCATCCACGGCCATGCGGCGGGCAATGATCATCAGGTGATCGAACACTTCAGCCAGAGCTGGCAGCCACTGCCAGAGTACAACCATGACAATCGCGCCGACGGCTTCCGCCCTTATGGCACTACGCCGGGGCACGCCTTTGAGTGGGCCCGGTTGCTGTTGCATCTGGAAGCCTCCCGGCAACGTGCACGGCTGGTAACGCCCACCTGGCTGCTTGTAGATGCTCGCCAGTTATTCGCCAATGCCTGCCGCGATGCCTGGAACGTCGATGGCCTGCCGGGCATCGTTTACACCCTGGACTGGCAGAAACAGCCGGTCGTGCGTCATCGCCTGCACTGGGTGCATTGCGAAGCGGCCGCAGCGGCGGCTGCGTTGCTGCAACGTACCGATGAAAAACAGTACGAGGATTGGTATCGCTGTTTCTGGGAATTCAATGAAAACCACTTCATCGACCGAAAACTGGGCAGCTGGCACCACGAGCTGAACCCGCAAAACCAGCCAAGTGCAGACATCTGGGCGGGCAAGCCGGACCTCTATCACGCCTATCAGGCGACCTTGCTGCCGTTACTGCCCTTGGCCCCGAGCCTGGCCAGCGGGCTGGCAGCAGTGGGCTGATCGGGATATTCCTGAAACACCGCTTTCGCAGCCTTCGGCAGCTCCTACAGGGCTCTTACCAACCGCTTAGCCTGTGGGAGCGAATTCATTCGCGAATGAATTCGCTCCCACAGCTTCGATAATCGTGGTGCGGCTCTTAGCGGGCAACGTGTTCTACGCGCCTGCCACGATCCTGTAGGAGCGCACGAGCAACGCGAGGCCGCGATGGCGGTCTGTCTGATACACCGCAATCGCTGGCCTCGTAGTCGCGGTGAGCTCCCACAGGGTTCGCACCAGTGTCAAGAATGCATTCACCCCGCCATATCCAGCTCCACCCAGGTCGGCGCGTGGTCGCTGGCGTGAGGTTCGTTGCGGGGCCAGTGATCTACGCCGGCCTGGAGCAGGCGGGCGCTGGTCTCGGCATTGAGCAGCAGGTGGTCGATGCGCAGCCCTGAGTTGGTCTGCCAATGGTTACGGAAGTAATCCCAGAAGGTATAGATGCGCTCGTCCGGGAAGCAAGCGCGGATGGCGTCGGTCCAGCCCTGGCTCATCAGGCGCTGGAAACACTCGCGGCTCTCAGGCTGCAGCAGCGCATCCTTGAGCCATGAACGGGTGTTGTAGATGTCTTCGTCGGTGGGCACCACGTTGTAATCTCCCGCCAGGACCACCGGATGGCCGCTGGCATACAACGACGCGGCGTGCTCGATGAGCTTTTCGAACCAGGCCAGTTTGTAATCGAACTTGGGCCCTGGTTGCGGGTTGCCGTTGGGCAAATAGAGGCAACCGACGATCACGCCATGGGCGGCGGCCTCCAGATAACGGCTGCTGGTGTCCTTTTCGTTACCCGGCAAACCTCTCCGGATCTCCAGCGGCTCCATGCCCTTGGCCAGAATGGCGACCCCGTTCCAGGACGTCTGACCCTGCCAGATCGCGCCATAACCGGCTTCACGAATTTCGTCGATGGGGAAGGCCAGGTCAGCGGCCTTCAGCTCTTGCAGGCAGACCACATCAGGTGATTCGCGCTCCAGCCAGTTCAGAAGAATAGGCAGGCGGGCGCGAATACCATTGATGTTGAACGTAGCGATTTTCACGGTGCTCATTGCATCCTCTCAAAACGGCAGCGACTAGCTGTTTGAGAGGTGCGCAGGCTGGAGATTCAATGATCAGTGCGACGGCAGGCGTTTATCCGTCAGACGGATGATCTGCCGGGCCAGAAAAGCGCCGGTGAGGATCACGCCAATCAAGCGCAGGGTCTGCATGGCCAGCACGAAACCTACATCCGAATGGGTGTCGATGGCGATGATCGCCATGGCATCGAGTCCACCAGGGCTGGTGGCGAGATATACCGAGAGATAATCCTTGCCCAGCATCACTGCAATCAGCCAGGCAGACAGCGCGCAGAGCACAATCAGGATCAAAGAGCCAAGGATCATGGCCGGCAAGCGCCGCCAGACATAGGCAATAGTGGGGCGATCAAAGCGCAGGCCGACGTAGGCGCCGATCGACCCATACGCCAGGGTCAGCATCCAGCCCGGCAAGGTGATTTGCAGCAGACCACTCAGTTGCAGGGCGCCGCCGATCAGCAGCGGGCCCATCAATGCGCCCGCGGGGATTTTATTGGCGACCAGGATGCCAAACACGATCACCGCCAGACTCAAGCCGAAGTTCAGCAGATTCATGCCTTGGAGTGCCACTTCAGCGCTGTGGGTTTCAGTCGCGCCACCCTCCACGCCGATCATCCGGCTGACAATGGCCCCGATCACCACCACGCACACCACCCGCACGTATTGCATGGTTGCGACCACTCGCGAGTCGGCGCCGTAATCTTCAGACATGGCGACCATCGCCGAGGCCGCGCCGGGGGATGTGCCCCACGCCGCCGTGCTGCCGGCAATGCCGCCAAAGCGCACCAGCCCGAGCCCGACCGCTGCGCTGAGTAACACGGTCAACACGGTGGCAAACAGCATCACGTGCCAGGAATGCAGCGCCGTTATCAGTACCGCCATGGTCATCGAATGGGCGATCAGTACACCGACCGTGCCCTGGCCCAGGCGGAAGAAGTTTTTGTGCACGCGAATATTGGCGCCCATCACACCGAAGCCAATCGCCACCAGCATCGGCCCGAGGAACAGGGCAGCCGGCATTTGCCAGTATTTGAGCAGTTGACCCGCGACCCCGGCAGACAGAATCAACGCAAACCATTGCAGCCATTTGGGAAGTGTATGAAGGGAAAAGCCAGTGGCACGTGACAAGGGGATGCTCCAGAGGCGGACGAGTCGGGACGTCCGTACGGTGAAAGTATCGACACATCAATCGATCAAGTCTATTTTCTAATAATCATGAATTGATAACTTTGGTTGATTGATTATGGATCTGCGCGATCTCACCTATTTCGAAACGATTGCCGAGCTGGGCCATCTGGGCCGGGCGGCCCAGAAACTCAATCGCAGCCAGCCGGCGTTGACCAAAAGCATCCAGCGTCTGGAAGAGTCGTTCGGTACTCGCCTGTTCCAGCGTGATGGTCGCCGCATAAAGCTGACCCCGGTTGGCGAATTGCTCCAGGCCCGAGGGAAGGTCCTGCAGCAAAGCATCGCGCAGACGCAACGTGAGGTCCGGGACTTTGCCAGCGGGGCGGTAGGCAATATCCGCGTCGGCTGCGCGTCAACCATGGCTGAATACTTGCTACCGAAACTGACCTCTGCCTTGTTGCAGCGCACGCCGGACATCACCCTGAAAATGCTCATCGGTCAGGACGACCTGTTACGTGATTCCCTGCGTTCCGGGCAACTGGACATGATCATCTGTTCGCTGATCACCGACGACGAGCAATTCGAGAGCTTCGCGATCCTCGAGGACGAGGCGGTGGTAATCGCCAGCAAGGATCACCCGATCTTCAAGTCCCGCTACGCCATGGCCGACCTGTGCGCCTATCGCTGGGTGTTGCCGCCGACGGGCGTGTCGTCGCGCAAATGGCTGGACCAGGCTTTTGCTGCCGAACATTTGCCGTTGCCCGTGGTGCAGATCGAAGCCAACTCGATCCCGCTATTGCCCGGCCTGATCGAACGCACCAGCTTGTTGAGCTTCACCGCCAGGGAAACCCTGGAGTTCGGTAACAACATGCAACACCTGCGTGAGGTAGTTGTGGAGCAGACCACCATGAAACGCACTATCGGTTGCACGGTGCGCAAGGGTGGCTATTTGTCACCGGCCGCTCAGGCCATGGTGCAAATGTTGCACGACAGCAGCGGGGAATTTTTGAGCTGGAGTTAAGTTGGGTGGCTGCTTTTTGCCAGCGTGCTGGGTTAGCCTTGGCAACCAGTCGATAAAGAACAATCCGGAGAACATCACGATGCAGGCACCTTCACCCCTCGACACGCACCTGGCTTGCACACCGACATTCGCTGGGATCCAGCACCAGTTCGGTGGCGATCAGTCGCCGCTCAACGATTCAGACGCCGATGAAGATTACGATCCGGAAGGCTATCTGGACCTGGACGAACTGGGCCTGGACGAATTCAGTGACTCAGACAAGCTCGACCCTATTTTCAGCAGCGATGTGGGATCGTCTTCGGTTAGTTGAGCTGCATGACACCGACCGGTAGGAGCGAACTTGTTCGCGAGGCGGTGTGTCAGGCCGCAACGCCTCGCGAACAAGTTCGCTCCTACCTGATGTCTGCCGATTTAGACAGATAAATCGACAGTGCCTCAACCGCCAGTTCCACGGTCGAACTCGATCCCGTCCAGGTACAGGCCAGCATCAGGTTTCTCGGCAGCCCGAAGTCTTCCACCACGTAACCTTGCGAATCACAGCCATTGAGGTCGTGGGGGATCAAGTCCCGCAATGATTCAACGGGATCGAAATACGCCCACACCGGCTTGTTCAGAGCCACCGCCATGCCGACTTCAAATGCCGTACCGGAATCCGGCTCCAGGCCGCGAAATACGTTCAGATTGGCCAGCACGGCGTCGCAACGCTGAATCATCGCGATGTTCATGCGGCAGATAACCCGGGCCGTTTCCTGCTGGTCCAGATCGCTGGCCACCTCGTTATCAAAGGGGTAAAGCCCTTCAAGGCTGTGCGCCATGCACAGCGCCTTCAAATATTGCCCATGTTCGATGGCGTCCTGGCGAAACACATCGAAGCCGGCCAGGTAAACCAGCGGCGTAGTGGTGATCTGCATGTCGATCTCCCGGTGGTGCTTCCAAGGAAGTGGCTTGTTCAGCAAGTCTGGCGATTCTATCGCTTCGCATGGCGGCCCGCTGCGCACCATTTATCAGGCCAATGTTCTAGAGACTGGAATCTGTACGGATAACCAGTATCCTTGAGCGCCATGTCTATCCGTCGCGTGAATCTGGCAGTGAACACGTCACCTCTTGAGAACCCGTTTTATTACCTCGAAAATTTTCGTCTGGTGCTGGACTGGATAGCCCGGCGCTACGACGATCTGCTGGACGAACAAGAGCGGCGGTTCATCGTATCCTTCGCCAGTCTGCCCCAGGCCGCGCAAGGTTTGCTGGTACGTATGGTGATGCGCAAAGGGACGCTGTTTCGGGCCAGTAAACTCAGCTACGCAGAACTGGGCGATACCTTGCAGGCGGTGCGGCCGCTGTTGGAAAACGGCTGGGTTGACCCGCGTCCGGCCTTGAATCTGGAGCAGTTGTTTGCGCTGTTGCGCAAGGCTGAGCTGGCTGCCTGTTTCCGCTCTCACGGCGTTCGCGGCACCGAGAAAAAAACTGAGCTGCTGACCTTGCTGCAGCCTCTGCATCCATCCCCGCAAGCGCTGGAGGACTGGTACGCCGGGTTTGACGAGACCATCTTCGCCCTTAACGTGATGCCTATCTGTGATCGCTTGCGATTGTTGTATTTCGGCAATCTGTATCAGGAATGGACCGAGTTCGTACTGGCTGATCTCGGAGTGTATCGCTACGAGAAAGTCGAATTTTCCCTGGATTCCCGAGGGATTGCTCAACGCTCTGATATCGACGTTTGCGTTGAGCTGCACGCTTGCCGTCAGGCGCTGGACGAAGGTGCAAGCTTGTCTGAGCTGGCTCCGCGCGCCCTGGCTGTGGTTTCCGACAATCCATGGCTGCAAATGCGCCGGGCCAAGACCCTGTTTCAAATTGGCCAGCAGGCAGAGCGGGGGCAGGATTGGCCATTGGCGCTGAGTGTCTATGAACACAGTAACTACCCCGGCGCGCGTGCCCGGCGCATTCGCGTGCTGGAGCGCGCCGAAGACTACGCCGGCGCCCTGGCGTTGCTTGAACATGCCCAGGCGGCGCCGGAAAGTGCCGCCGAGGTTCAGCAACTGCTACGGGTGCAGCCGCGCCTGCAGCGTAAGCTGGGGATGGCAGGCAAGGCGCGCCGGGTGATGCGTACGGTCGAGCGCCTGGATGTGCGCGTTGCGCCGAGGCCGGATCTCAGCGTGGAGCAATTGATCCAGCTGCACCTGGCAGAGGAGGGTAGCGAGGTGCATTACGTCGAGAATGCGCTGATCAACTCGCTGTTCGGCCTGTTGTGCTGGTCAGCAGTTTTCGCCCCTCTTCCAGGGGCGTTCTTCCACCCGTTCCACAGCGGCCCCAGCGACTTGCACAGCCCTGACTTCTATCAACGACGGGCCGAGTTATTCGAGGATTGCCTGGCGCAGCTCGATAGCAATCAGTGGCAGGCTACTATCCGCCAGCATTACGGCAGCAAGTACGGCCTGCAGTCGCCCTTTGTGTTCTGGGGCACACTGACCCCGGCGCTGCTGGAACAGGCCCTGCATTGTTTGCCGGTTGAGCATTTGCGCCACTGGTTCCGACGTCTGTTGCTGGACATCAAAGCCAACCGCACCGGCATGCCGGACCTGATCCAGTTCTTCCCGGAAGAACGCCGTTATCGGATGATCGAAGTCAAAGGGCCGGGCGACAAATTGCAGGACAACCAACTGCGCTGGCTGGATTTCTGCGCCGAGCATGGCATGCCTGTGGTGGTGTGTTATGTGCAGTGGGAAGTGGTGGCTGACGAGCTTTCCTGTGGGAGCGAGCTTGCTCGCGAAGGCGATGTTTCAGACCCAATAGATATGTCGGATCTACCTGCCTCTTCGCTAGCAAGCTAGCTCCCACAAGGAACGACCGCGGCTGACCATCAAAGAATCGAAATCGGATAATCCACGATCACCCGAAACTCATTCTGATCGCCCTCGGCCTGGTCAGTGTTACCGCGATGCCATGCCTGGCGCAGCCTGAATGAAAGGTCTTTGGCCGGGCCTTGCTGGACTACATATTTGGCTTCAAGGTTGGTTTCGTGATGTTTGCCGTCCTCGCCATAACCATAGGCGCGATACGGGCTGTCCAGGGCCATTTTGGTGCCGTCGATATCCTTGCCGTTGGCATAGCGTGCCATGAAGCTCAAACCGGGTACGCCATAAGCGCTCATTGCCAGGTCATAACGAGCTTGCCAGGACTTTTCCCCGGGACCGTTGAAGTCTGAATACTGGATCGAGTTGGCCAGGAAGATCGAGTCGGCTCCCGAGCCCGGCCCGTTATCCCCGAAACCTGCATAGTCAAAGGGCTCGTCGCCGTGAACTTGTTGATAGGCCAGAGTGAAGGTGTGTCCGGCGAGGAATGAATACGCCCCTGCCAATGACCAGGTTGTGTTGCTGATGTCGCCAGCCTTGGCCTGACCTTCATCGTTGGTGCGATAGATATTGAAATCGAATACCAGAGACTGTTCGTTGGCCAGCGCCAGAGTGTAATTGGCGTTGGCGTAATACTGGCGGTATATGTCTTCCATCACGGCGCCATATAAGGCAACGGAGAGCGCATCATTGATTGCATATTTGCCACCAATAAAGTCCACGCTATTAGCGGTTACATTGGCGTAGGTGGCGAATATTTCACCATCGGAGTCGGTGTGGTTCGGGCCGTTGGCCGCAGTAAAATGTCCGGCTTCAAGATCCAGGCCATCGATCTCGCTACTGAGCAAGTTGAATCCGGTTGCGGTTTGGGGAAACAGACGAGTACCGCCCGCTGCGAATACGGGAGCCGTGGGTTGCATCTGCCCCCATTTGAGCATTGTTTTGGACAGGCGAACTTTTAATGCAGCGCCGGCACTGCTGAAGTTGCTCTCCGGGCTGCCGTCGCTGTCGACCGGAATATTCCCTGTGCCGGAGTAGCCTGAGCCACCGTCGAGTTTCAGACCGAACCAGCCATAGGCGTCGACCCCCACGCCAATGGTGCCTTGGGTAAATCCGGAATCGAAGGTGCCTTTGATTCCCTGTGACCAGTCTCGCCGATCACGAATGCCGTTCTTTCCATCCCGATTGAAGTAGTAGTTGCGCAACAGGATATTAGCCTTGGCATCTTCCATGAAGCCTTTGGCCTGGTTCTGGTCACTGACAAAGGGTTCCGCAAGAGCGACGGGAATACTGGCCGCTAAAATGGCCAGCGCGATCAAACTGATGTTCATCACTTTCATAATGGCTCTTCCTTTGGCGCTTATTGGGTGTCTGCCACTGTTCTGCAACCATGGCAAACATCGTTGCCTCGCAAGAGGCCAAGCTTAATAGGCGTCGTTGAAAGCGCCACTTCTGAAGGTTGAACAATGACAAGTAACCATATGTTTCTGACGATTGGTTATTTGAGCTGTCAACTTATTAAGATTGAGGATGGTTAATGTGTTTCATAGGTGAAACACAACTTTCGTGGGTGGGAATGCTGTTTTGGTAGGAGCGCGCTTGCCCGCGATGACGTCCGCACAGGCGACAAATATGCGGGCTTGCAAATCGCATCGCGGGCAAGCGCGCTCCTACAGGACGATGTTTGCCGCGCGACGGGGATAATCCCGATTGCCTATTGTTCACAGCAGCGGATGGTGATTTGGTCTGGTGGTGCGACAACCAGGCGCAATCAACGCTTGATGCCGACTGATTCCAGAAAGCTGTCCCGCGCACCGTTGAGGTGGGCGAGCATGCATTGCCGGGCTTGCTCCGGGTCACGGGCCTTGAGCGCTGCCACCAGTGCCAGGTGCTCGTGGCATGCGGGCAGGAAACGCTCGGGTATGCGAGTCAGGTTGCGCATCCGGATGCGTTTGTGGATTTCGCCGATGAAATGGCTCAATGACTGATTGCCGCAATGGGCCAGAATCAGCACATGGATATCGTCGTCCAGGTATAAGCCTTCATTTTCCCGCGAAGGCCGGGCGACCACTTCCTGCAAGCGTCTTTCGATCTCGTCCAGCGGCGCCAAGGGAATGTTCGGCGCGGCCAGGGCGGCCGCTTCGCTTTCCAGCATCAGGCGGATCGAGAGCAGCTCCAGATATTCGGTGATATCCACTTCGCGCACTACGAGCAAGCCATTGGGCAGCAGTTGCAGGATGCCTTCGCCGAGCAGCCGACTGATCGCCGCGCGCATGGGCGTTCGTGATACTTCGAAGCGTTCGGCAAGCTTGCGCTCTTCGATCAGATCGCCCGGTTCCAGATGCCGACTGGCAATCAGATCGAACAGGGCCTGGTAGGTTTGCCGGGTTACGCTCTCGGCCGGGCGGCGACTGGTGCCGCTGGGGCGACGAGTGCTGCCTTCGCCGGGAACTGGAGCGTCAAGGTCATTCATGGTGCTGGTGCTTCCTGCTTATGCATACGTTTTCCGGTGACTACTCGTTGACTGCTCGGTGACAGCAACTCAATGCAATATATTGCCGAGAAAAAGCCGTGCCCGCTCGGTTTGTGGCGCATTGAAGAACTGTTCGGGTGCGCTTTGCTCGACGATTTCCCCGGCATCCATGAACACCACGCGATCGGCCACTGTACGGGCAAAACCCATCTCGTGGGTGACGCAGACCATGGTCATGCCTTCTTTGGCCAGATCGACCATGACATCCAGCACTTCCTTGATCATTTCCGGATCCAGGGAAGAGGTGGGTTCGTCGAACAGCATGACCCTGGGTTTCATGCACAGTGCCCGGGCAATCGCCACTCGCTGCTGCTGGCCTCCGGAAAGCTGCGACGGGTATTGGTCGGCCTTGTGGGCAATGTGCACCCGGTCCAGATAGTGCCGGGCCCGTTCCTCTGCTTCGGCCTTGGGCAGTTTCCTGATCTGCACTGGAGCGATCATCAGATTCTGCAAAACCGTCAGGTGCGGGAACAGATTGAACTGTTGAAACACCATGCCGATTTCCTGGCGCACCTGATGAACATTCCTGGTGGTGCTGTCGAGGTCATGACCATCCACCACGATGCGGCCTTTCTGGTGCGCTTCCAGTTGATTGATGCAGCGGATCATCGTCGACTTGCCGGAACCGGACGGCCCGCAGACCACAATCCGCTCGCCAGGATTGACATGAAAATCGATGTTTCTCAGGACCTGGAATTCGCCATACCACTTGTTCACGCCGATCATCTGAATCATCGGGGCCTGGCTTGTCGTTGCTGTGCTCATTAAATGTATTCCTCTGCGTCAGCCGGCCATCCAGCCGCCATCCACCAATAGGTTTTCGCCGGTGATGAACGTCGCTTCGTCACTGGCAAGAAAGAGTGCGGCGTTGGCTACGTCATTGGGTTGACCCAGGCGGAGCAGGGCCGTACGTGACTGTGAATATTCGAGCATATCCGGCGCAATGGCCCGGCCAGTCTTGCCGGTGAGGATCTTTCCGGGCGCCACCGCGTTGCAGATGATGCCGTGGGGCGCATAGTCCACCGCGATCTGCCGGGTGATGTAGACCACGCCGGCTTTGGAGGTGCCGTAAGCCACGTCCTGCGGGCAGGCGACCATGCCATGTTGCGAAGAGATATTGACGATCCGGCCACGTACGCCATCGCGCTCGGGTTGCTTGAGCATTGCCTGCACCGCGGTGCGCGACATCAGGAACACGCCGGTGAGGTTGACGCCGATGACCCGGTTCCACTCATCCAGGCTGGTTTCAGTCAAGGGCTTGCCGACGCTGATGGCGGCATCGTTGACCAGCACGTCAATCTTGCCGTCACGCTCGATCAGCGTATCGACAGCCCGCTGGACGTCCGCTTCACAAGCAACATCCATGTCCACGTGGTCGGCGACGCAACCTTGCTCGCGTAGCAGGTCAATGGTCGGGGTGCCGCCTTCGCGCACGTTAGTACTCAGGTCGGCCAAGAGCAGTCGCGCGCCTTCGGCCGCAAAGCGCAGGGCGATGGCGCGGCCGATGCCGGATGAGGCACCGGTGATGAGGATGGATTTATCAGTAAGACGGCCCATGCCGGAGGTCTCCAGATTAGCTGGCGGTAAGTTGGGTGTGCCAGTGCAGAAAGTCGGTGGCGGCGTCGGCCAGATTGAAAGCGGGTGACCAGCCGGTGTCTTGACGCAGTCTTTCAGTGCTCAGCGCCGGGCGGGTGCCGGGCAGTCCATAACGGACGGTTGCCTGCTCAGGCTGCGTGGCGAGGCTGGCGCTCCATTGCGGCCAGTGTTCACTCAGGCAAGCGCACCACTGCGGCAGATCGGTCTGGACTTCACCGCCGACGTTGTAAAGCCTGTGCTGCAGTTCACTTGCCTCGAGGAGTAATGCCAGCGCATTGGCCGCGTCTCGCGAGTAGATCCAGTCGGCCTGCAGCGAATGGGGCAGGCAGGATGGCTCATGGTTGCGGGCGGCTTCGAGCGTCTGGTTATGAGGGCTGAGCATGTCGCGCACGCCAGTGGCGTATTCCCATGGACCGAATACAGGGCCCAGCCGTGCTACGCAAAGATCCAGACCGTGCAGGTCGGCCAGGCGCAGGGCGATCTGTTCGGCGGCCAGTTTGCTGATGCCATACAAGCCAGTGGGCTGCGGCCAGGCCTGGTCTTCCCGGTAAGTCGGCCCGGGCGGCGGCGCGAAACCATAGACCGCCACTGAACTGATCAGCAGCAACCGGCGCAGTGCGGGTTGCCCGATACAGGCCTGGATCAGCGCCACGGTGCCGTTGATGTTGACGTCGAGCACTGTGCTGGCGTCTTCGGTCTCGCGTTTCAGGTCAGGGGTGATAGCCGCGGCGTGGACCACCTGATCGATAGCGTATTCGGCCAGGACCCGGCGCAAGGCGTCGCTGTCACGGATATCGCCCGTGACGTTTTGCAACATTCCGCTCGGCAGTGCAGCGAGCAGCGCGGAAGGGGCTGTTTGACGGTCGAACAGCACCACATGCCGGCCTTTGCGCAGCAACCGTTCGGCCAGCGCCAGACCGATGAAACCAGCGCCACCGGTGATGAGAGTCGCCATGACTGCTCCAGAAATGATTGATAGGTGAAGAGAGTCAGCGGCTGACCAACATCCGCCGTTCCAGACGAGCCACCCAGCGGGCGAACGGCCAGAGCAGCACGAAGAAAATCAACGCAGCTGCCATCAACGGCGTCGGGTTGTAGGTCTGTTCCTGAGCCACCCGGGCCGAGCGCAGCAGTTCCGGTAATGCAACCATCGCGGCGATGGACGTGGTTTTCACCAACTCCAGAGAGTTACCTGCCAATGGCGCGAAGACGTTGCGGATCGCCTGGGGCAAAACGATCATCACCGCCAGCCGCAGCGGTCGAAAACCCAGGGCTCTGGCCGCTTCGTACTGACCTTTGGGGATCGACCTGACTCCGGTGCGAAAGATCTCGCCAAAATAGCCGGAATGGTTGAGGACCATGGCCAGTACTGCCGCGTTGAAGCCGCTGATCTGCCAACCCAGCGAAGGCAGCCCGAAGTAAATAAGCACCAGCAGCACCACCACGGGAAACGAGCGGCAGATGTCGATGTAGACCAGCACGGCGCCGCGCAGACCACGAATATCGAAGCTGTAGAGAACCGCCAGCAGCAGACCGGCAATCAACGCCAGGGGCAGGGTGACGATGCTCAGCAGAAAGGTCAGTTTCAGCCCCTGAAGCAGCAGCGGATAGATCATCAGCAGCGAGTCGAGGTTGGCAAAGTTCTCGAGAAACATATCCATGGCGATATCAGCGACCTTTGTGGCTGGAGTGTTCGAGCCAGCGGCTCAGGATCACCAGCGGGATAAACAACAGCAGGTAAAACCCGGCCGCCAGCGTCAGGGGTGACGGGTTGGCCACGATCGACATGTAACTTTGTGCCTGGCCCAGGGTTTCCGGCAGTGACACGGCCGTGCCCAGCGCCGTGCCTTTGCTGATGGAAATCGCCCGGTTGGTCAGCAGCGGCACGGCCATCCGAATCGCCTGAGGCAGCACGATCATGAACAGCGTGCGCAGCGGCCCGAACCCAAGCGCTTTTGCTGCTTCAGACTGGCCTTTGGGCAGCGCCTGCATGCACGAGACGAAGATTTCGCAGGCAAACGCCGAGAGCACGGCGCCTAGCGCCAGCACCGTCGTCACCAGTGGCGACAGGGTCACGCCCATGTATGGCATGCCGAAGTACAGGAAGATGATGATCACCAACTGCGGCAAGGTGCGGAACACATCGACGTAGAAGGTGATCAGCGCGTTGACGCCGCGCAGCTGCAGCGAGCGCAGAATCGCCAGGGCCAGGCCGCTGGACAGGCCGAAGGCGATCACCAGCAGCGACACCAGTACGGTCAACCCGAACCCCGGCAGCATGGCGGGCAGGGCGCCGACCATGACCGGCAGATTGAAGAAGTTTTCGATCAACGCTTCCATTCAAGCTTCGCCTTTTGCCTGCTTCAGTTGCACACCGGTTCCGGGGAACTCGCCACGTAGCCTTTGAAACCGGGAGCGCCGTAGCCGGGATAAACGGTGGTCACTGCCGAGCCTTCTTCAGGGGCCGAGCCGTACCATTTCTCGTGCAGGCGGGCCATGGTGCCGTCCTTCTTCATGCACTTGATCACGTCGTCAACCTTGTTGCGGTAATCTTCGTTGTCCAGGCGAAAGGCGTAGCCGAAGTTGCGCGGCGAGCTCAGGTCCTTGAAGGCCACCTTGATCGCCTTGTTTTTGCTGGCGGCGTAGACCGTGGTCGGGACCTCATTGATGGCCGTGAACGCGCGATTGGTCATCAGTGCCTGCACGGTGTCGGGGAAGGTGTCGTAGCGCTGTACGGTAAAGCCGTATTTGTCCGCATTGGCGGTGGCCCAGGTGTCGGACATGGTGCCGCGATTGACCGCTACACCCTTGCCTTTGAGGTCATCGAAGCCCTTCATATCGTTGCCCGCCTTGACCATGAAGCCGTTGCCGGTGGACATGATCGGTTGCGAGAACAGCATTCGTTCCGAGCGCTCGGCGGTAATAGTGGTCGGGTTGACGGTGAATTCGATGCGCTTGGAAAACAGCCCGGCGAACAGCCCCGAGAAGTTGATATCCACGATCTCAAGACCCGGGCGCTTCAGGCGCTTGCCGATTTCAGTGATCACATCGACACCAAAGCCTTCCGGGCCGTTGGTGCCACGCACGATCCACGGCGCCACGCCGAAATCGCTGCCGACCACCAACGGTTTGTCCTGAGGGTGTTCTGATTCCTCGGCGTGCAATCCGGCGGATGCCAGCAACAGACTGGACGTGCAGATCAATAGCGCCTTGCGAAATACTCGATTCATGGTCACGGGGTCGTCCTGTAGGTAGAAATGGAAAGCTGAAGCCAGAAACGTGAGAGGTCAGGCGCCGTGTTCGGCGTACCAGTGTCGGGCGAGGTCGAGCCTGCGGCAGATCCAGACCCGGTCATGCTGTTTGACGTAGTCGAGGAAGCGCGCCAGTCCTGCCGCGCGGCCGGGGTGGCCAACCACGCGCATGTGCAAGCCGATCGACATCATCTTTGGCGCGGTCAGGCCTTCGGCGTAGAGCATGTCGAAGCTGTCCCGCAGGTATTCGAAGAACTGCTGGCCGGTACTCATGCCGCCTCGAATGAACTTGGCGTCGTTGTTCGCCAGGCTGTAGGGCACGACCAGATGTGGCTTCTGCTGGACTGGCGACGCGCTGTGATGCCAGTACGGCAGTTCGTCGTTGTAGGCGTCGCTGTCATACAGAAAGCCGCCTTCTTCCATCAGCAGGCGTCGGGTGTTGAGGCCTGCCCCATAGCGGCAATACCAGCCATACGGACGCTCGCCGGTGGTTTCGGTGATGCTTTGCACGGTGCGCCGGATGCGCTCGCGCTCTTGCTCTTCGGTCAACAACTGGTGCCGTTCCCATTTCCAGCCGTGGGCGCAGACGTCGTATTTGAGATCACGAATCGCCTGGGCGACTTCAGGGTTGCGCTCCAGCGCCAGGGCGCAGCCATACACCGTGGCAGGGATGCCACGTTCGGCGAACAGGCGGGACAGGCGCCAGAAGCCGATCCGGCTGCCATATTCGAACATCGATTCGGCCGCCAGATCTCGGCCGTCGAACGCACCGGCTCCGCCTTCGGTCAGGCCTGCTTCGGTGATGCCGTCACCGTCTGCTATGGACGGCTCCGAACCTTCCTCATAGTTGAAGACGAAGTTCAGCGCAATCCGTGCTCTGCCTGGCCAGTTCGGTTGCGGCGGGTTGGCGCCGTAGCCGATGAAGTCCCGGGTATGTTGAGTCATCAGGGTTATGCCTCCAGCAGTTCGATGGACGTTTGCAGCGGGGTGAAGACGTCGTCGTTCTGTTCACCGGTAAAGGCCATCGACACCACGAACTGGGCCCGGGCCTCTAGCACGGAAAGGCCGTGGTGCCAGACGTTGCGTTTATAGGTCACACCTTGGTCGCCGTTGGCGCGAAACGCCTGCAAGGTCTGCAGATCAGGCATGCCGCTGTCATCGGTGTGGCAGACCACGACCAGATAAGGGCAAGCATTGAGGGGGATGAACGTCTGTGCCGAAAACGGATGCCGTTCCAGCGCCTTCAATATCAGCGGCAAGGTCACTGCCTGTTGCACGGTGGCGATCCACAACTGCGGCTCGCTCGCTTGCTCGGTGCGCTCGACTGCGCCAGTCACATGCTGGCGGCGCGGGCCGTCACCCAGCTGAACGACATGTCCAAAAGGCGCGAACTCATCTGCGGAGAGGGGCTTTAACAACACCTGCTGCGTGCAGGCTGATGAAGAACTCATGAGCTGGATGACCTTGATCGACTAACATTTATCTTTGGATACAGGTGGTATCCCACTTGTATCTCGATAAAGCAGGTTTGGTGCCAAGGCCAGCCATGCTGCTTTAACTTATTGATTTGTAGATATTTAGTTCGAATTTCTGAAGGGGAAATGCGGGGTTATATAAGGTGGGGGTGCACCAGTGTGTGCCAGCGGTGCGCTGGTTTGAATCATGGGAGGTGCGTTACACCACGCTATCGCAGTGCACACATGGGACCTGTAGGAGTGAGCATGCTCGCGATTCGGTCTCTGGATCGACGAATGCACCGATTGAACTGACGCTATCGCGAGCAAGCTCACTCCTACAGAGGTAGTACATTCCAAATCAGGGGTATTGGTTTTTGCTTGAGTGGATATCCGCGCAAGCCCGATCACTTACTCCCGCTGGACCCACCTTCGCCGCCACCGCCACTACCGCCCATGCCCTGATCGTTTTTCATCCCGCCACCGTCTGCACCGCCTTTCTGCGGCTCGGGGTCCATGCCCTTGGTACCAGGGCTGGTGCCTTGAGCGCCGGTCGAGCTGCCGTCGGTGTCTTTCTTCAGGATGGGGGGCGGGGTTTTGGCCGAGCCATCGACCGGGTCGGTGGGGCCGGTTGAGCCTGCCATCGCTGAGCCTACTGACACTGACAGCACGCTAGCGAGCATGAGGGCCGTTATTCCATGCTTGTTCATGATGTGAACCTCCATTGTTGTTAGGGGCGTTACATCTGTTTGTGCGTTGGGCAACGGGATAGGTGCCGTAAGTCCCGACCAATGGCATATGGCCGCCGAGCCGTGAGATTGATGGCGTAGCGCTAGTAGCGGGGCGCTCATGCTTCGAAACCCATTAAGGCCCCGATTTTATGGCGCGAAACCGGTTTTTATCAGGCGTTTCGATGTAAGCCAGAACCTACAAAACCGCCTCGTCAGGACACAACTCGACTGATTGTCATGAAACCGCAACATTGGAGGGTTTAAATCCGCATCGGGCCTTCCCATGGATGGGCCACCAAATTTCCCTTGTTGAGGTATCGCCGTGATTCTGCTGACTAAAAAACGCTTGTCGGTTCTGCTCGCTTCGATGTGCCTGAGTGGTATGGCTCATGCGGTAGACGTAACAGGCGCTGGTTCGAGTTTCGTCTTCCCGGTTATCTCCGCGTGGTCGCAGAATTACAGCAAATCTGCCGACAATCGCATCAATTACCAGTCCATCGGTTCCGGTGGTGGTATCGCACAGATCAAGGCAGCAACCGTAGACTTCGGCGCATCCGATGCTCCTCTGTCCGCTGAAGACCTGGAAAAGGGCGGCCTGGGCCAGTTCCCAAGCGTAATCGGCGGTATCGTGCCAATCATCAACGTTGAAGGCATCGAGCCTGGCCAACTGAAACTGGACGGTCCAACACTGGCCAAGATCTTCATGGGTGAGATCAAGAAGTGGAATGATCCAGCCATCGTTGCTTTGAACCCAGAGCTCAAAGACAAGCTGAAAGATCAGGCCATCACCGTTGTTCACCGTTCGGACGGTTCGGGCACCTCCTACAACTTCACCAACTACCTGAGCAAAGTAAGCCCAGAGTGGAACGAGAAGCTGAAGTTCGGCTCGACTGTTCAATGGCCAGCCGGTGTGGGCGGCAAGGGTAGCGAAGGTGTTTCTGCCTACGTTAAGCAGATCAAAGGTTCGATCGGCTACGTTGAGCACTCCTACGCCGAAACCAACAAACTGTCTTACACCCAGCTGAAAAACGCCGCTGGCAAGTTCATCAAGCCTGACGCCAAAGCCTTCGCCGCTGCAGCTGATACCGCTGACTGGAACAGCGTTAAAGACTTCAACCTGATCATGACCAATGCGCCGGGCGAAACCGCATGGCCGATCACCGCAACGACCTGGATCATCATGTACAAGAAGGCCAAGAACGCCGAGCAAAGCGCTGCTGCTTTCGACTTCTTCAAGTGGTCCCTGGAAAACGGTCAGAAACAAGCTGAAGAGCTGTCCTACGTAGCACTGCCTAAGACCCTGGTCACCAAGGTTGAAGACTACTGGAAAACCGAATTCACCAAGTAATTCGACGTTTCTCCGGCTCACCCCTGTCATCGCTGCCCGATGACAGGGTTTCTTTGCGAGTGGACCCAAGATGACTGAAAACACCCAATATTTGTCCGCTGCGATCCCTGCGTCCGTATCCGAGGGTGAGCGCCGAGCGGCTCGCGATCAGCGTCATGATCGCTGGTTCAAGCGCACCATGGGCGGGGCTGCGATGCTGGTACTGGCATTGCTCGGCTGTATCGCACTTTCGACCTTGTGGGGCGGCAGCCTTGCATTCCAGACTTTCGGTTTCGGTTTTCTGACCAGCACCGAGTGGGACGTGGTCGGTGGCAAGTTTGGTGCACTGGTGCCGATCTACGGTACGTTGGTGACCTCTTTTCTGGCTTTGCTGATCGCCGTTCCGGTGAGTTTCGGCATTGCGATTTTCCTGACCGAAGTAGCGCCGCCCTGGTTGCGTCTGCCGATTTCTTCGGCTATCGAACTGCTGGCGGGTATTCCTTCGATCATCTACGGCATGTGGGGCCTGTTCGTGTTTGGCCCGTACATGGCTGAGCACATTGCTCCGTGGATCAACGACAACCTTGGCGAGCTGCCTTTCATCGGCCCGATGTTCCAGGGGCCCCCATTGGGTATCGGCATGCTCACCGCCGGTATTGTGCTGGCGATCATGATCACGCCGTTCATTACCTCCGTGATGGTTGAAGTCTTCAAAAGCGTGCCGACCACGCTGAAAGAATCGGCCTATGCCCTCGGTGGTACGACTTGGGAAGTAGTCTGGGACATCGTCCTGCCTTACACCCGTTCAGCGGTGGTCGGCGGGATTTTCCTCGGTCTGGGCCGCGCACTGGGTGAAACCATGGCGGTGACTTTCGTATTGGGTAACTCCCACCAATTCTCGGCGTCGCTGATGATGCCAAGCAGCTCCATCGCTTCGGTTATCGCCAACGAATTCAACGAGGCTTATACCGACCTGCATCGCTCGTCGTTGATTGCCCTGGGCTTCCTGCTGTTCGTGGTGACCTTCATCGTTCTGGCACTGGCTCGGGTCATGCTCTCGCGTCTGTCCCGCAAGGAGGGGTTATGAGTAGTAAGGATGTGACTGGCAACGAGACCCTCTACCGGGTCCGTGACCTCAAAAACAAGGCGGCCATGGTCCTCAGCTGTGGCGCGACGGCGTTTGGCCTGTTGTGGCTGGTGTGGATTCTGTTGACCACCATCATCAACGGTGTCGACGCCCTGAACCTGCGTTTGTTCACCGGCATGACCCCACCGCCGGGTGTTGAAGGCGGTCTGGCCAATGCCTTTTACGGCAGCGTGCTGATGTCAGGCATCGGCCTGTTGATCGGTACGCCGATTGGCTTGATGGCTGGCGTGTGGCTGGCCGAGTTCGCCCGTTACTCCAAGCTGGGCAACGCGGTGCGCTTCGTTAACGACATTCTGTTGTCCGCGCCGTCCATCGTGCTCGGTCTGTTTGTCTACACCGCGGTGATCCTGCCACTCAATGAATGGACAGACCACAAGGTCGGCTTCTCGGCGATTGCCGGTGCGCTGGCCCTGGCGTTGTTGGTAATCCCTGTGGTGGTTCGCACCACTGATGAAATGCTGCAACTGCAACCGTCGACCATGCGTGAAGCTGCGTTGGCCCTGGGCGTGCCGCAATGGAAGCTGACTCTGCAGATCGTCCTGCGGGCTGCCAAGGCCGGTGTAGTCACTGGCGTATTGCTGGCTCTGGCGCGCATCACCGGTGAAACCGCGCCGCTGTTGTTCACCGCGTTTGGCAACCAGTTCTGGAGCAGCGATCTGCTCAAGCCGATGGCCAGCGTACCCGTGGTGGTTTTCCAATACGCCATGAGCCCGTTCGACGACTGGCATTCTCTGGCCTGGGCTGGCGCCCTGGTGATGACACTGTTCGTGCTGGTCCTCAGCCTCGCTTCCCGCTTAATTCTTTTGCGCAATAGGGCGTCTTGATGAATAACCTTTCCCTTGCCAATGAAAAAACCAAGATTCAAGTTCGTGGTCTGGAGTTTTTCTACAACGATCAGAAGTCGCTGAAATCCATTGACATGATCATCCCGGAAAAACGCATTACCGCGATCATCGGTCCGTCAGGTTGCGGCAAGTCCACCCTGCTGCGCGTGTTCAACCGTATCTACGCGATGTACCCGAAGCAGGAAGCCAAAGGCGAAGTGTTGCTCAACGGCGAGAACATCCTGGCCCCTGGCTACTCGATGAACCGTCTGCGCAGCCACGTCGGGATGGTTTTCCAGAAGCCGGTGCCGTTCCCGATGTCGATTTACGACAACATCTCCTACGCCATCAAGCACCATGAAAAGCTGTCGCGTCGTGAAATGGAAGATCGGGTTGAACAGGCCTTGCGCGGCGCGGCGCTGTGGGATGAGGTGAAAGACAAGCTGAACAAGAGCGCCACCGGTCTCTCCGGCGGTCAGCAACAGCGTCTGTGCATCGCCCGCACCATCGCATTGCGCCCACAGGTACTGCTACTTGACGAGCCAACCTCAGCCCTCGATCCGATTTCTACCGGTCGTATCGAACAACTGATCACCGAGCTCAAAGAGCAGTTCACTGTGATCATCGTGACCCACAACATGCAGCAGGCGGCGCGTTGCTCCGACTACACAGCGTTCATGTTCATGGGTGAACTGATCGAGCATGGCGACACCGACACGATCTTCACCAAGCCGTCCAAGACCCAGACCGAAGACTACATCACCGGTCGTTTTGGCTGATTGTCAGCGTCATTCTTCGACAACATGGGAGGCCGGGCTTCGGTCTCCCATAAACTCCTCCAGCCGCTTACGCAGCCAGCGCTCCGCCGGATCTGTGTCCATCACACTCAGCCAGACCATCGACAGCTCAAGATTGGGCGTGATGAATGGCAACTCCTCGCCAAACAGCAACCCCGTACTGGCCATCGCCTCGGTCAAGTGATCCGGCAAATTACACAGCAGATCCGTGCCCGCCATCAGCGCGGGCAGGGTGCTGTATTGCGGGACCGACAGAACTGCATGACGTTTGCGGCCAATCGCATCAAGCCATTCATCGGCAAAGCTGCTGATGTTGGCCACATGAGAAACCACCACGTGGGGCCGCGTGCAGTATTCATCCAGGGTCATGGGCGTGGCCGAATGGTCCGCTCGCACCACCATGGGTTTGACCGAGCGCAGCAGCTTGCGCTTGGCATTGGCGGGCAATTCCCGGGTCAGGCACACGCCAACGGTGATGTCACCGGACATCAGCAATTCCGAGACATTCCAGTAATTCACCTGTTTGATCACGAAGACCACTCCGGGGGCTTCTTTGCGAATAGCCCTCAGCAAGGGCGGCAACAGGCTGTACTCCACGTCATCGGATAGACCGATGCGGAAGGTCATGTCGCTGCTGGCCGGATCGAAGTCGCGGGTCAAACTCAAGGCGACGGACATGGCGTCCAGGGCGGGTGACAGGTGATGGATGATCTCCTGCGCTCTGGCAGTGGGCTCCATGCGATGGCCGACCCGGATGAACAACGGATCATTGAACAACGCCCGCAACCGATTGAGCGCAGCACTGATGGTCGGCTGGCCGAGAAACAGCTTTTCGGCGGCGCGGGTCACGTTGCGCTCCTGCATCAAGGTTTCGAAAACCACCATCAGATTGATGTCGGCCTTGCGCAATTCGTTTCGGTTCATGGGGGTAGCGGTCCGCGGCGGGGGTTTAGCTCGGTGTGGGCACGCTACCAGTTGCAGGCGTTACGCTGCAACGGGTTCGGTGATCTCCTGTGGGAGCGGTGCTTGCCCGCGATAAGGTCTAGATGTGTTACCTGCAGATTTGCGTCCAGCCTTATCGCGGGCAAGCACCGCTCCCACAGAAACCGCATTCCAGTCCGGCCGCTGCGACCTGCCTGAATGAACTTCATCCAAGCCCCATCGGTCAGCTTTACATGCTGATCAAGAGGCTCGAATCCATGCATATTTCGTTGGAACAACAAGTCGCACTGATCACAGGGGCCAGTTCCGGGCTGGGTGCTGGTGCTGCCAAGGGGTTGGCCGCGGCAGGCGCGGCGGTGGTGATCAATTACAACTCGCAACCCGAGCCTGCCGAAAAGCTCGCCGCAGAAATCATTGCCGCAGGCGGTCAGGCGATCGCCGTCCAGGCCGACGTCTCGAAGGAAGAGGACGTCGAACGGCTGTTCAGCAAAACCGTGGAACACTTTGGTCGCCTGGATATTCTGGTCGCCAACTCCGGCCTGCAGAAGGACGCGTCAATCACTGACATGAGCCTGGCGGACTGGAACAAAGTCATCGATGTGAACCTGACCGGGCAGTTCCTCTGCGCCCGGGCGGCGTTGCGTCAGTTCATCCGCCAGGGTATGCGCCCCGTGGTTTCCCGGGCCATGGGAAAAATCATCCACATGAGCTCGGTGCATCAATTGATTCCCTGGGCCGGGCACGCCAACTATGCCGCCTCCAAGGGCGGTGTGGACCTGTTGATGCGTAGCATCGCCCAGGAAGTGGGCGAGCAACGTATCCGGGTCAACAGCATTGCACCGGGTGCCATTCGCACGGCTATCAACGAAGACGCGATGGCCGGTGATCAAGAAGACAAACTGCTCAAGCTGATTCCTTATGGCCGGGTGGGTGAGGCTGAAGATGTCGCCAACGCGGTGGTGTGGCTGGCCTCCGACCTGTCTGATTATGTTCATGGCACGACATTGTTTATCGATGGCGGCATGAGCCTGTACCCGGGGTTCCGAGACAATGGCTGATTTCCCGGAAGAAGCGCAAAACCCTATCGAGAACCACGGCATTATCGGCGACATGCGCAGCGCTGCTCTGGTGGCCGACACCGGCAGCATTGATTTTTGCTGCTGGCCGGATTTCGACAGCCCATCGATATTCAGTGCCTTGCTGGACACCAACAAGGCAGGCATTTTTCAGCTCGCCCCCGACTTGCCCAACGCCCGGCGTCAGCAGATCTATTTACCGGACACCAACGTGTTGCAGACCCGCTGGATCGACGAAGCGGCGGTGGTCGAGATCACCGACCTGATGCCAGTGGGCGACAACGTTGATGATTTACCCCGTGTGGTGCGCCGCGTCGATGTCCGCTATGGCAGCGCGACGATTCGCATGCGGTGCCGGGTTCGACTGGATTACAGTCGCGCCGAAATGAGCGTGCGCAAGCTGGATCAGGATGTGTGTTTTGAAGCCGAAGGTCAGCCCGGCATGCGTCTGTCGGCCACGACGCCCTTAACGATCGTTGAGCAAACGGCCGTCGCAGAAGTCACGCTGAAACAAGGTGAGACTCTGGAAATCATCCTTGGCGGTATCGACGATCCTCAGGTCAAGTCGGGACAATGCCAACGCTATTTCAGCGACACCCTGGCGTTCTGGCGCCGCTGGAGCAAACAGTCGCAATACCGTGGGCGTTGGCAGGAGATGGTCAACCGCTCAGCGCTGACCCTCAAACTGCTGACCTCCCGCAAACACGGTGGCATCGTCGCCGCCGCGACCTTTGGTCTGCCTGAAACTCCGGGCGGTGAGCGCAACTGGGACTACCGCTACAGCTGGATCCGCGATGCGTCATTCACGGTCTACGCCTTCATGCGCCTGGGGTATACCGATGAAGCCAATGATTTCATGCGCTGGGTGCGGGGCCGTTTGGGGGATTGCTGTGAGGAGTCCGCCAAGCTCGGCATCCTCTACAGCCTCGACGGTCGTGAAGAATTGCCTGAAGAACACCTTGAGCACTTCACCGGTTACGGCGGCGCGCTGCCGGTTCGCATCGGTAATGAGGCGTACCAGCAGACGCAACTCGATATCTACGGCGAATTGCTGGACGCGGTTTACCTGGCCAACAAATACGGCGAAGCCATCTCTTATGAGGGTTGGCAGCACGCCACACGGCAGGTTGACTACGTGTGCGAGCACTGGCGTGAAAAGGACGTAGGCATCTGGGAAATGCGCGGCGGCGACCAGCACTTTCTGCATTCGCGGCTGATGTGCTGGGTGGCACTGGACCGTGCCTTGCGCCTGGCCTTCAAACGTTCACTGCCAGCCCCGTTCGACCGCTGGGACAAGGAGCGTCAGGCGATCCACGACGACATCTGGAAGAACTTCTGGAACGCTGACCTGGGCCACTTCGTTCAGCACAAGGGCAGCCGCAATCTCGATGCGTCGATGTTGCTCATGCCTCTGGTGCGCTTTGTGGGTGCCAGTGATCCGCGCTGGCTGGCGACGCTTGATGCCATCGAGAACACTCTGGTCCGGGACGGCATGGTGTTCCGCTATCGCAACGACGACGACCATGACGATGGCCTGGCAGGTGAAGAGGGTGCGTTCACGGCCTGTTCATTCTGGTACGTCGAATGCCTGGCCCGGGCGGGTCGGGTGGAACAGGCGCATCTGGAGTTCGAACAACTGCTGCGTTACGCCAATCCATTGGGCTTGTACGCCGAAGAGTTCGACAGCCACGGCCACCACCTGGGCAATACGCCTCAGGCGCTGAGCCACCTGGCCTTGATCAGCGCGGCGAGCTTTCTGGATCGCAAGCTTGATGGTGAAAAGACGCTTTGGCAGCCGTAGTAGCGGTTGATGAGATCCGGTAGGAGCGAACTTGTTCGCGAGGCGATATTTCTGGCCCAACGCCTCGCCAACAGGTTGGCTCCTACAGATTGTGGTATTTCCCGTGGGAGCGAGCTTGCTCGCGAATAGGCCAGTGCAGTCGCCGTATTTTCCATCGGCAGTTAGATAGCCTTCGCAAGCAAGCTTGATCCCACGGGTTTGGGGTTTGGCCACATACAGGGGGGTGCCACACATTCCTACAAACTGCGGTATTGAAATTACGGCCTTATTTGCCCTGCAACGCATACCCCACCGCCGATCCCTTCAATACAAACCTTTCACCAATCATTGCGCAGTAGCTGGTGCGGGCGAGGTAAGCGCCGGGGCCGTTGAGGTAGACCTGAATGTCGGCGACTTCTTCGCACATTTGCAGGGTGCGGTTTTCCAGCCGGCCGCTGGCCTGGGCCGAGCGCAGAGCGCCCATGGGGGTCCAGTCGGCGATGATCAGTGCGCCTTGAGGAGCGGTCTGTTCATACATCTGCACAAACTGCCGGGCGGAGTGGTCAGGCAAGTACGGGGCCATGAAGTAATGAATGTCATCGCGAAATGGCAGCGCTTCGGTGTGTACCGGCAGTTTGATAAAGCCCGAGGCGTACAGTGAATACACCAAAACGATAGTTACCGGCGCACTGAGCACCGAGAGGTTCATCACGGTTTTTCCGGCGGGTGTCATCGGCAGCAGTTTCTGCAGTTTCATCACCCCGATGATGCTCAGCAGGGCGACACCCGGCAGGAAGAAGGTGAACCGGTCGGTGACGTTATACGACACTGCGAACACGAAGTTCAGCAGTGCGGCGCACCACAGCAGGCGCAAGCGATTGTCTTTGGGGAACAGCAAAAGGCCAATCAGCTGCGGGCCGATCAACGACAGCAGCAGGATGAACACCGAATTCTTCTCATGCCACATATCGTCGAAGCGAAACAGGCTGCCTTCCCAGCCTGGCTGGGCCACCTTCGCCGAGGTGCCGGTCAAATAGCGGTGAAAGATTTCGATCAGGTTCATGCCGGACTGCAGGTCATGGGCAATCGCCGGGAAGGCCACCGAAAAACCCACCGCGAAGCCTGGCAGGGTGATGAGGGTGCTCAGTCTGTACTGATACAGCAGCTGTAAATAGAGCGGCAGCAGCACCACGAAGGTCAGTTGATGAACCGCCGCGCCCATGCCGGTCAGGACGCCAATGACGAACAGTCGGCTCGGCACCCCCAGCCGCGAACGCTGATTGAGGTGCACTTGATAAGCCGCCAGCACGAACAGCGCGTGGAATATGTACACCTCGGCCTTGGTTGAGACCCAGAACACCCCGTGAGCCAGAATCGTTGCCGTGGCGGCCAGTAATGCCTGACGTCGACTGGCCCCGACACTGAGCGCCAGGGAATAAATGATCCATGCCAGCGGGATCAGCAGGATCGAGTTGAGCAGGCTCAGGAGGTAAGGGCCGAAGAGGTTGAAGACCAGGGTGTTGAAAAACTGATACAGCGGATGATCCAGTGGCCCAAGGGATTCACTGAAGTAGTGGCCCTCGGACGCTTCGGCGAGAAATACGCCATTGTCCATCCACTGGATGGGTCCGCTGGAAGCGATGAAGCTGGCGACGATCGCCGCGCAAAGCAGGAACCACGCAATTCTGATTGAAGACTGACTGCCACTTCCCTGAACCATCCGAAGACTCCCTTGCTTGTTAATCCAATGCTATTGATCCAGCGCAGATCGCTCGACAGGATGTTGATCCACGGCGTTGCCGGACTTCAGTTGCAACAACATGACGGCGCCAATTGCCACCGCAAACCATAAGGTGGCCAGGCGGATCAGTACCGTCGCGGCGATGGCGTCGGCGCTGGACATGCCTTTCCAGACCAGCAGCCCGACCATGACTGCTTCCGCTCCGCCAAGGCCGCCAGGCATGAAGCTGATTGCACCGGCGAGCATCGCCAGGGCATAGACAAACACCGCGAACGTCAGCTCGATATCCGCGCCCATCCAGCCAAGAATCCAGTGAAACGCCAGCGCCTCGGCGCTCCAGGCCACGACGCTGAGCGAGGTCACACCCATCAGCAGGCTCAGGCGATGGCATTGTTGTGCGGCCAGCAGCACTTCAAACAAGTGGCGGGTCAGGCCGATGACCTTGCCACCGGTTGCCGGTATCGCCCCGGCAATTGCCGCCAGTAGACGCTGCTGAGACAGCACCAGCAAACCGATGCCCACCAGGCCCAGACCGACCATGATCATCGGCCGTGACTCGGGGTATAGCGACAGGCCGAACAAGGTCAGCAGCACCACGGCAAACAGATCCGATAGCCGCTCACTGAAAAACGCCGCAAAGCTCTGCGGATAGGGCACGCCCCAGCGTTTGAGCAGCACCCCACGCAGCGCCTCGCCAGCCTTGCCTGGGGTGGTGGTCAGGGCGAATCCGGCCAGATAAATCTTCAGGCTGGGCTGCCACGGAACGGGATGGCCGAGGGTACGCAGGTAAACCTGCCAGCGCACAAAGCGCAGGCCGTAATTGGCAGCCGACATACCCAGCGCGATGGTGATGCCGAGCAGGCCCACTTCACCCACCGCTTTGCTTACCGCTGCCCAGCCACCCCACAGGGAAAAACCCAGGTAGCCCAAGGCTGAAAACACCACAGAGAGGACCACCGCCCGGTATCGCCAGCCCGAGAGAAAGACGGCTTCATTCATAGATTCAGCCTCTTGAATACCGGTTGAGGTATCGAGCGAATGATCAGCATGATCAGCGCCCAGAACCCCGGCGTGTACAGCGTCGGCGATTTGCGGGCGATGCCGGCGACGATGCGCTCGGCCACCTGTTGTGGTTGCGCGAGCAAGGCTGCGGGCAGTGCCAGGCCCTTGGTCATGGGCGTATCGACAAAGCCCGGTTTTATGGTCAGGACATGCACGCCGACTTTGAACAGTCGGGCCTGCAAACCCTCGCTGAACGTCGAAACAGCGGCCTTGGCCGCGCCATACAGATAGTTCGAAGGCCGACCGCGATCACCCGCGACCGAAGAAATGACCGCCAGACTGCCCCAGCGCTGGGTTTCGAACTGCTGAGCCAGCAGGGTCAGCAAGGCGATGACCGAGGTGCCATTGGTGGCGAACTCCTGCATGGCGACGCTTACGTCACGCTCACAGAGTTTCTGGTCGGGCAGGGTGCCGTGAGCGATCAGCGCGACATCGATCTGCCCCAGCGCCAGCAGGCAGTTTTTCAGCATGGCGGGGTGGGCGGACAGGTCGGTGGCGTCCATCTCATGCACAGTGATGGTTTTTGCGCCTCGGGCCTTGAGGTCGGCGGCGGTCTGTTCGAGTTTGTCGGCGCTGCGCGCAACCAGGAAAAAATCGCTGCCCTCGCTGGCCCACAGACGAGCACAGGCGGTGGCAATCGCTGACGTAGCACCGATGATCAACACTCTTTTCATAAAGTCACTCGTTTCCAGAAGCGGGACATCAGGGAGGGATCGCGCAACGCTTCCAGGCGCTCCCAGGCTGGGTAGGCCTGACGGAAATCGCTGCCGCTCATGTGGGCATCCTTGGCTGGATACAACCGGCCGCCAGCCGCGCGGACAATTGCATCCAGGCGCGGGAACAGGCCGTTGATCAGATCGCTGCTGTGGGGGAAGTCCAGCGCCAGTGAGGTGCCCGGCATGGGGAATGACAACAATCCCGGCGAGGCAATGTCGCCACAGCGCTTGAGCACGGCCAGAAACGAACCCTGACCGGAATCGGCAATGGCGCTCAACAGTTCAGCCATGGCGACTTCAGCGTTGGCCTCGGGCATCACACACTGATATTGCTGGAAGCCTTTGCGGCCATAGATGCGGTTCCAGTGCAGGATGCGATCCAGCGGGTAAAAGAAAGGCGTGTAGGCGCTGCGTTTTGCGCTGCGCTGTTTTGGGTGGGCATTCCAGTACAGGGAGTTGAAACTGCGCAGCGACAGGTTATTGATCAGCGAGATGGGCGGGGTGAGCGGCACTTTCATCGAGCTGCCATGCTCGACTTCAAGCGAGCCATAGCGCGCGTGGTCGCCGACGATAAAAACTCCGCGCCCGCTGTTGGCGCCTTTGGCCAGGCAGTCGATCCAGGCCACGCTGTACTCGTGCTGATGGTCCAGTTCCGCCGAGAGGCTGAAGAACTCGCTCAGGTTGGCAAAACGCACCACGGTGCTGTCAATCTGGCTGGCGCGGATCGGCATCAATTGCAGGTCGGCCCAATTGATGACCCCGGTCAGACCCAGTCCGCCGATACTCGCGGCGAACAGCCGGGCGTTTTCCGAGGGCGAGCAGATCTGCGCTTTCTCGCCGTGACGCAGCAGGCCGAAGCGCAGCACGTGATTGCCGAACGTGCCGCGCAGATGATGATTCTTGCCGTGGACATCGTTGGCGATGGCGCCGCCGACAGTGGCGAACTGGGTGCCCGGGGTGACCGGCAGGAACCAGCCATTAGGGATCGCCGCCGCGAGGATTTCCGCGAGCGTGACCCCGGCTTCAACCCGCACCGTGCCACTTTTCCAGTCCGCGCGGATAAAGTGATCCAGGCCGCGCATCTCGATGACCTGGTCGCTGGCTGCCAGGCAGCTGTCGCCATAACTGCGGCCGTTGCCGTAAGGAAGGCTGGTCTGATGCTGCTCGATCACCGTACTCAAGTGCTCGCCCAGACCATCGATCCAGGCGCAGGCGTGACCGCTTTGCGGTGTCTGGGGGTAGCGCCCCCAGGAATACAGAGCGTCCGTCATGCTGCGACCCAGAAAACCAGCGCGAACAGAACCCCGACCGCCTGGCTGGTGCGGTCGCGAATGGCGAACACCACCGGGTCATCGTTCATCAGGCCGCGATGAGTCAGCATCCAGACCCGGGTGATCCAGAACAGCAGTAAAGGGCACGCCAGCCAGATCACATGGGGATGGCCGTAGAGCGCCACGGTGGTGCCTTCGTGGATGTACAACGCCAGCACCATGACCGCCAGATGACCGGACGAAGCTCCGAGCGAGGCGATCATGTCCAGATCGCCGGGGTAATATCCCCGTCCCCGAGCCTTGTCCTGCAGGTCTTTGGCCCGTGCTTCACGCAGTTCTGCGTAGCGCTTGACCAATGCCAGGCTGAGAAACATGAACATCGAAAAGGCCAGAATCCAGAACGTCAGCGGCAGGTTGAACGCGGCCGCCCCAGCGAGGATCCGGGCGGTGTAGAGCATCGCCAGGACGATCACGTCAGTGACCATCTGCCGTTTGAGGTTCAGCGAGTAGGCCAGGGTCAGCAGGTAATAAGCGGCCAGTACACCGCAGAACTGCCAGGGCAGAAGCAAGGCTGCGCCGCTGAATGCGGCAATCAGCAGCACCGGAACGATGACCAGGCCGGCTTTGATCGACAGCTTGCCGCTGGCGAAAGGACGCTTGCGTTTGGTCGAGTGGTGGCGGTCGTCGGCCAGGTCCAACAGGTCGTTGAGCACGTAGACACTGGAGGCGCACAGACCAAAAAACAGGAAGGCCAACACGCCATTGACGAGTTGCTGTGGCTGGCCCAACTGGTGGGCGGCCAGCAGGGGGACGAAAATCAACGCGTTCTTCATCCACTGGTGCATACGCAACGCTTTGCGCCAGTCGCGCAGGCTCGACGCATTGGAGCGGATGACCTGCTCGACATTGCCCAGCGCCCTGGCCCGGCTTTCAACGCCGTGTTCCGGGTTGACCACGATGGCGTGCCGCGCTGCACCCCAGATCGCCAGGTCATCCCGGGAATTGCCGAGGTAATCGAAACCGCCTTCGCCGAAATGCCCGACCAACAGGTCGCGTTTTTTGTGGGAGGACAGATTGCGCCCGGCGTTGGACGCCACCACCAGGTCAAACAGCTGAAGATGCTCTGCAATCCGTACCGCGAGGCTGTCGTGACTGGCCGTGGCCAGCACGATCATGCGTCCGCTGGCCCGCTGCGCCTCGATCAAAGCAATGACTTCGGGATCGTAAGGCAATACGGCTACATCAATATGAATGTTTAACGCCAGACCTTCCTTGAGTGCCGCCTTGCCTTTCAATAACCATCCGAACAGTTTGAAAACTTGCAATGGACGGCTGCGAATGAATGTCATCGCAGTTTCCATCAATAAGTCCGAACGCAGTAAGGTTCCATCCAGATCGACAACTAACGGGTGGCTGGTTTCTGGAGTTACGACCTCCAGAGTGTCAGTTTCTAAAGGACTAGTTACTGGAACTCTTCCCTGAATTCTCGCCATGTCAATGCACTCCTGCCGGGATTGAGCGCACTATGAAACGGAAAAACAGATTCGCCACCTCAATAAAATTAAACGCCTGCGTATATATCGTCAGGACGCTGACGTCAGAAACCTTCCGTGCGCTGCAGGCCTTGTCAGACAAGGGGTGTATCACCCGTGTTACACCATCTCGGGGTTGATACAGTCTTGAGAATTCTTGGGGCTGACCGGGGATTTTTCCTGTCTTTTTGCGGCGGGGCCGGATTCGGCGGTCTCGGCGCTGTCTTTACGACACCCGCGAGTCATAATGACCGCGTTTTGATCATTGGAATGCAGTCTTAATGACCAACCCCCTGTTGCTGGCGCTGATACCTCTGGTTGCGGACCTGAGCCGTGAACTGCCCGACGACGAGCGCTATCGGCGGCTGTTGCGGGCGTTGCGCCAGCTGTTGCCATGCGACGCAGTGGCGCTGCTCAAACTCGAGGGAGATGTGCTGATCCCGTTATGTGTCGAAGGCCTGAGCCCCGATACCCTGGGCCGACGCTTCCGGGTTGAAGAGCATCCAAGATTGAAAATACTGCTGGAGAACCCCGGCCCTACGCGTTTTTCCACGGATTGCGAACTGCCAGACCCCTATGATGGCCTGGTGGAAGGCCACCATGGCCAGTTGGAAGTCCACGACTGCCTGGGCTGTGCCTTGTACTTTCAAGACAAGCCCTGGGGTCTGATAACTCTGGATTCCCTGGAGCCGGCTAACTTCGGCACCGTGGATCTGGAGAACCTGCAGGCCTTTGCCAGCCTGGCAGCCGCTACCGTGATGGCCAGCGAACGGATCAACCAACTGGCTCGCGGTTTCGAGGATCAGCGCCAACTGGCCGAAGTCTACAAACGTGCCGCGGGCGGGCGTGGGCCGCGGGAACTGATCGGCCAGAGTGCCATTCACAAGCGTTTGCAGCAGGAAATCCAGTTGGTGGGCAACAGCCCGCTGTCGGTATTGATCACCGGTGAAACCGGAGTGGGGAAAGAGCTGGTCGCCGAAGCCATCCATCTCAACTCGCCACGGGCGCATAAACCCCTGATAAGCCTCAACTGCGCAGCGTTGCCGGAAATGCTGGTGGAGAGCGAGCTGTTCGGGCATGTGAAAGGCGCATTCTCCGGTGCGGTGAACGGCCGCAGTGGCAAGTTCGAGCTGGCGGACGGCGGCACTATTTTCCTCGATGAGGTGGGTGAACTGCCGCTGCCGGTGCAAGCGAAGCTACTGCGGGTGCTGCAGAGCGGTCAGTTGCAGCGGGTGGGTTCAGATCAGGAGCATCAGGTAGACGTGCGGATCATCGCCGCCACCAATCGGGACCTGGCCGAAGAAGTCCGTTGTGGGCGGTTCCGTGCCGACCTCTACCACCGCTTGAGCGTGTACCCGTTACGCGTGCCGCCGTTGCGCGAGCGGGGCCGGGATGTGTTGCTGCTGGCGGGTTACTTCCTTGAAGAAAACCGCGCGCGCATGGGCCTGCGCAGTCTGCGGCTGACCATTGAGGCGCAGAAGCTGTTGCTGGGTTATGAATGGCCGGGCAATGTTCGGGAGCTGGAGCATCTCATCAGTCGTGGCGTGCTCAAGGCCCTGTCGATGCATCCCGAACGGCCGCGAATCCTGACCATCGAGGCGCCCATGCTTGGGCTTGAAGCTCCGACTGCAGCTGTCGTGCCTATGGCTGCCGAGGGGACAGCAATGGCTGTCAGTACTGGACTGACTCTCAAGGCCTCAGTCGACGCCTATCAGAAAATCCTCATCGAACAGGCGCTTTTGAAACATCAAGGCAAATGGATTGAGGTGGCTCGGGAGATGGGTCTGGATCGCGCCAATCTGAGTCGGCTCGCCAAACGGCTTGGCATTCGTTGAGCATGTTTTTGAAGTGTAATTCAGCCATTTGAGTGGCTCGTGAGGCGTGTCGCAGAGCCGCGCGCAACTTGTCGCATGTGCAAAAAAAAGACTGAATTTTTACGGAAGGCAACAGGTCATCTATTGCACTTAGCAATCAATGGAGCCGTTGCCTGAAATGTCACAGTACAAACATTACCGAATCGATTATTTGTTAAACGGCGCGTTCAAATCGTTTTATATCAGTGCTGAGCACATGGATAACACTGAGGCTTGGCATCATGCCAGTGTGGATGCCGGGATCGCGCGGATTCCCAAATATCGACTGGAAAAAGTCCCTCGGGTCTCGAAACCCTACGCAGAACACTTCGGGATCACCAACGTCGAGTGGATACAAAGTTGATCAGCCATGCCGGCTCGCTGACAATGCGAGCCGGCAATTTCTGTAGTTCCTTAAATCCTTCAACGGTGGGCGATGTTTTCCAGCGCCAGGTTGCGTGTGCGTGGCCCGAAGCGGCCTATGGTGATCATCACGATCAACATGCTGCTGACGATAAAGGCCAGCACACCCGGCGTACCGAAGTGTTCCAGAAAGAAGCCGATCAGCAGGCTGCTGAAAACCGTGGACAACCGGCTGAACGAATAACAGAAACCCACCGCCCTTGCGCGAATGTTGGTTGGGAATAGCTCGCCCTGATAAGAGTGATAACTGAAGCTCAGCCACGCATTACAGAACGTGATCATGACCCCGCAGAACACCAGGCCGACTGCTGACGACTGGAAGGCGAACAGCGTGCCGAAGATCATCGAACCCAATGCCGAGCCGACAATCTGCCACTTGTTTTCGAAACGGTTGGCGAATTTGACGAACAACAGTGGGCCCAGCGGATAGGCGAGGGTGATGATGAACGCATAACCCAGGCTGTGGGTGACGCTAACTCCTTGACCAGACAACAAGGCTGGCAGCCAGTTACCAAAGCCGAAGAAACCGATGGCCTGGAAAATATGGAACACGATGAGCATCAAGGCTCGGCGACGATAAGGCGGCTGCCAGATGTCGGCGAAACGACCTTTTCCTGAAACCGCGACGACTTCCGGCTCTGGAGCATCCAGCGCCTTGCCGTGATCACGCACGCAGCGTGCCTCGATGTCATCCATGATGCGCTCGGCTTCGTCGAAGCGGCCATGCTGCGCGAGCCAGCGTGGCGACTCCGGCAACCGTGAGCGCAACCACCAGATGAACAAGGCAAATACAGCACTGGCCAACACCACCCAGCGCCAGCCGGAGTAACCGAACGGCGCCTGGGGCACCAGCCACCAGGACATCAACGCCACCGCAGGCACCGACAGAAACTGGATGAAGAATGCAAAAGCGAACGCCGAGCTGCGCATACGCTTGGGAACCAGTTCAGCGAGATAAGCGTCGATGGTCACCAGTTCGATACCCAGCCCGATGCCCACCAGAAAGCGCATGCCGATAATCCCCAGTGCATCGCTTTGAATCCCCATCAGCACGGTGGCGACGGTGTACCAAATCAACGCAAAGGTGAAGATTGCCCGGCGACCAAAACGGTCGGCGATGGGGCTCAGTAAGCTCGCGCCGAGGAACAGCCCCAGAAAGGTCGCTGAAGCAAAGGCCGCCTGGTCGGAGAACCCAAACACCCCTTGAGCACCGGTGGCAAAAATGCCGTCGCGCAATAGGCCAGGGCTGATGTAGGCGGTCTGAAACAAGTCATACAGTTCGAAAAACCCACCGATGGACAGCAGCGCCACGAGTTTCCAGACCGTCGCGACAGCCGGCAGACGGTCAATCCGCGCCGAAATCTGCGCAGCGCGGACTGGATCAATGCCGTCCGCTGCAAGGCGGGTGGTTTGGGAAGAAGACATACGCGAGGTTCCATTGTTTTTTGAAGGCGTATGGTAGGTTTTTTACAATTGGTAATGTTTGCTTTTTATGGTTCAAATATTCGGTAAGTTGGTTATTTATTGCGCTGGATTATGTTGGTTCGAAAAAGGTGTGCATGGAAATACGTTTTCAGTAGGAGCGCGCTTGCCCGCGATGGCGGTGTTCCACACAACAACGTGCTGCCTGATCCACCGCCATCGCGGGCAAGCGCGCTCCTACGGGTACTGCATTCACAGGTGTATCAACATATGTCGCGATTGCCTAAGATAAAGCTCCGCTCCGCTGCCACTCTGGTTCCTGTGACGTTCAAACTTCCTGATACCGCGACTGCTCCGTTCTGCCCGTCGGCTGTTACCGATAGCGTTTCCATTCCGGCCAATGCGTCGCTGGCGCGCAAGATGCTGCTGTTTGTCGGGCCCGGTCTGCTGGTATCCATTGGCTACATGGACCCTGGGAACTGGGCCACGGCGATTGAGGCCGGTTCGCGTTTTGGCTATGCATTGCTGTTCGTGGTGGTGTTGGCAAGCTTGTCAGGCATGGTCTTGCAAAACCTCTGCTCCCGCCTGGGGATCGCTACCGGCCGGGACTTGGCGCAGCTTTCGGCGTCCCGGTACAGCGCTCGGGTGGCGAAGGGGCAATGGCTGCTGGCCGAGTTGTCGATTATTGCCACCGACCTTGCCGAGGTGCTGGGCGCGGCCCTGGCCTTCCACTTGCTGCTGGGTGTTTCCATCACCACCGGGGTGGCGCTGACCGCTTTTGACACCTTGATCGTACTGGCCCTGCAAGGGGCGAACTTTCGTCGTCTGGAGGCAATTGTCCTGGGCCTGATCGCGACTATTGGCGCCTGTTTTACGGTGGAACTGATCCTCATCAAACCCTTCTGGCCTGACGTTGCTGCGGGGCTCAAGCCAAGCTGGGACGTGCTGAGCAGTCAGGAACCGCTGTACATCGCCATCGGTATTCTCGGCGCAACGGTCATGCCCCATAACCTGTACCTGCACTCTTCGGTGGTCCAGACCCGGGTCAATGGCAGCGATACCGTGCACAAGGCCAGCGCCATCAAATTTGCCCGGATCGATACCGTCGCCTCGTTGAGCCTGGCGCTGTTGATCAATGCGGCGATCCTGATTCTCGCCGCTGCGGCTTTTCACAAGAGCGGGCATACCGACGTGGTGGAAATTCAGGACGCCTACCATTTGCTCGACCCTCTGGTGGGCGGTGCAGTGGCCAGTGTCTTGTTCGGCATTGCCTTGCTGGCGGCCGGGCAGAGCTCGACCTTTACCGGCACCATCGCTGGGCAGGTGGTGCTGGAAGGTTTCCTACAGGCGAAAATTCCCTGCTGGCAGCGACGCTTGATCACGCGCGCATTAGCCCTTATCCCGGCGCTGATCGGGGTCATTTGGCTGGGCGACAGCTCAGTAGGCAAGATGCTGGTCCTCAGCCAGGTGGTGCTCAGCCTGCAATTGCCATTCGCCCTCTGGCCGCTGATTCGCTTCACCAGCGACCGGCGGTTGATGGGGCCGTTCGTCAACAGCCGCCTGGTAAAAACCGTAGCGTGGGGATTGTTCGGCCTGATTTCTGCGGCGAATCTGATGTTGTTGTGGTTTTGGGTGAGTTGAACCCTGGGTCGGAGTGCGGGCTCTGAGGTAATGACTGCTGTTCTGTAGGAGCGCACGAGCAGGGCGAGGCCGCGATCGCGTTCTGCCTGATACACCGCCATCGCGGCCTCGCGGTGCTCGTGCGCTCCTACAGGGAATTGTGTTGTATTCATTGAGCGAACCCAATGACGATCAAAGACAACTCCATCCAGGGCCAAATCTTCGAAACCGATCTTCCGGCCCGTCTGGATCGTCTGCCGTGGGGGCGATTTCATACGCTGCTGGTGTTCGCCCTGGGCATTACCTGGTTGCTCGACGGGCTCGAAGTCACCCTGGCGGGGTCGGTGTCCGGCGCGTTGAAAGACAGCCCGGCGTTGCACATGTCCAACAGCGATATCGGCCTGGCGGGCGGTGTTTACATTGCCGGTGCGGTGCTCGGCGCCTTGCTTTTCGGCTGGCTAACTGACCGCCTCGGGCGCCGCAAGTTGTTCTTCATAACCTTGCTGCTGTATGTCGGTGCTACCGCCGCCACGGCCTTTTCCTGGAGCCTTGAAAGCTTTTTACTGTTCCGCTTTCTGACCGGCATGGGTATTGGTGGCGAATACACGGCCATCAACTCCACCATTCAGGAATTCACTCCGGCGCGTTATCGCGGCTGGGCGGATCTGACCATCAACGGCACGTTCTGGCTCGGTGCGGCGCTGGGGGCGGGTGGTTCGATTGTGTTGCTGGACCCGCAATGGATCGGCGGCGACCTGGGCTGGCGGCTGTGTTTTGGTATAGGTGCGGTGCTGGGGTTGCTGATTCTGTTTATGCGCTTGTGGCTTCCGGAAAGCCCGCGCTGGTTGCTGATCCATGGTCAGGCGGCACAGGCCACGCGCATTGTTGAACAGATCGAGGATCAACTCCGGGCTCAGGGCCACACCCTGGCTGCACCGCAAGGCCGGCCATTGCGTCTTCATGTGCGCGATCACACGCCGCTCAAAGAAATCTTCCAGACCCTGTTTGTGACCTTCCGCCAGCGGGCGCTGGTCGGCCTGACTCTGCTCACCGCTCAGGCGTTTTTCTATAACGCGATTTTCTTCACCTACGCTCTGGTACTTACCGATTTCTATGACGTGCCGGCTGATCATATCGGTTGGTACGTGTTGCCACTGGCCCTGGGTAACTTTTGCGGGCCGCTGCTGCTGGGGCGTTTGTTCGATGTCGTAGGCCGTCGGGTGATGATCAGCCTGACTTACGCAGTGTCAGGGATCCTGCTGGCTATCAGTGGCGTTTTGTTTCAGCAGGGCTTGCTCAATGTTGGCCAGCAAGCCGTGGCCTGGATGGTGATTTTTTTCTTTGCATCCGCAGCGGCCAGCTCGGCGTATCTCACCGTCGCCGAAACCTTCCCGCTGGAAATCCGCGCACTGGCGATCGCCGTGTTCTATGCCTTCGGGACAGGCTTGGGCGGGATTATCGGGCCGACGCTGTTCGGTCGTTTGATCGAGACCCATGACCGGGGCAATCTGTTGATCGGCTATCTGATCGGCGCCGGGCTGATGCTACTGGCTGCGCTGGTGCAAAGCATCTGGGGTATGGCGGCGGAACGAAGGTCGCTGGAGCAGGTGGCAAGGCCGTTGTCCCAGGCCAGGGACTGATCAGCAGTCCAGACGTTGCGCCACGTCGCGCAAATCCGCGCTGGAGGCCTGAAGCTTTTCGATCTGCAAGCTGACGTCGGCGGCATCCCGTGTGTTGAACGAGTCAAGCAAGTACTTCAGGTGCCCGCAGAGGTTGAGCGATACGCCCTCCAGATCACTGGCGGTACGCTCTAGATCGCTCTGAATGACCTTCAGGTCTTCGATTTTCAAACTCATGACTCCGGAAGTCGATGGGCCCAGGGGCGTTTGACATCCAGGTCAAGGTGGCTATTGCAGCCAGTGGCATTCAAACCAGCAGCATTCAAATGAATGGCATGATAGCACATTGATATGTTGCGCTCATATCAACGGTCTGTCTTGTTATTCATCTTCCAGATCAGCGTCGGAGTCGGAATACGAGTCCAGCAGTGCAGCCAGCGCCAGGGTGCGCTGTAGCCCTGAGGTGGTGGCCATGATCTGGGCCACCGCTTCGATGGCATCGGCTTTGGCGGCCGCGCGCTCTGCTTCGGTGTTATTGGGCGTCGCGTCCTGCGCGGCTTCTATGATTGATTCTTCAAAACTGTTCATGGATTGCGCTCTGCAAATGATGCTGGCCATTCTGCCTGATTCAGCCCCCCAGCGGCAGTCGTCATGCAACGCTGGGTGATTTTCTTCAATACCGTGGTGCGCCCCATCCTTATCTTGATCCGCTCTTGCTGACCAATGAGGATGTTGAAATGAGTCTGTTGCTGTCCATGGCCGCTTTTGCACTGGCGTCGTCGATTACACCGGGGCCGGTCAATATCGTGGCCCTGAGCTCTGGGGCCAGGCACGGGTTGGGTACGGCCTTGTTGCATGTCAGCGGCGCGACGTTCGGCTTTACGCTGATGTTGATCCTGATCGGCTTCGGCTTGCACGAGGTGTTGTTGCAATGGCCATTCCTGACCCTGGCGATCCGCTGGGCCGGGGTCGTATTTCTGCTGTACATGGCCTGGAAGCTGGCGGGGGATGACGGACGGCTGGATGCTGACCATGCCAATGGCAAGTCCTCGCTGCTCAATGGGGCAATCATGCAATGGCTTAACCCCAAAGCCTGGCTGGCCTGTATTGCTGGCATGGGAGCATTCGTCGCCAGTGGCGAGGCGCGGCTGATCTGGCAGTTCGCCGGGATTTATTTTGTGATCTGCTATTTGTCTCTGGCGTGCTGGGCCTTTGCCGGGACCTTTCTGCGGCCTTACCTGAACAGTGCGCTGGGTGTGCGAGTCTTCAACCGCAGCATGGCGGCGTTGCTGGTGGGCTGTGCGGTTTACTTGTTCATTCACTGAACTCAGGGCAGACGATACTGCCCCGGCGTTGCCGCCAGATGCTTCTTGAACACCCGCTGAAAATGCGCCTGATCGGCAAACCCCAGCTCATGGGCGACATCGGCTATCAGGCTGCCAGCCTTGAGCCGGGTGCGAGCGTGCTGGATACGCCGGTTGATCAGGTAGGCATGTGGAGTCATGTGATAGCGCTGTTCGAAAGCGCGGATCAGGTAGGAGCCCGACAGGCTGGCGGCGCTGCACATGTCGTCCAGGCTGATGGCGTGTTTGAAGTTGTCATTGATGAGCTGGGCAACCCGCTCAATACGCGGCACCGCCTGCTCGGGCCTGACTTCTGAAACACCCAGGGTCTGCTGCATCAGGGTGAAAAAAGACAAGGCGCTGCACTGCTTTTGCAGAAGGCTGGCGTCGGCGTCGATCAGGGTCTGGTAAAGCCCGGTCAAGCCGCTGAATAGCTTTGGATCGCAGCTGTGGGTGTGAGCCAGGGGCTGAAATTCGTGATTGCCATTCAAGCCCAGATCCTGTTGCAGCGCTTTTAGCCAATGGCTGTCCACATACAGCATCAGGTACGACCATTGCTGATCGGCGATGGGGTTACAGGCATGCACTTCGCCGGGGTTCATCAGCACCACAGTGCCGGTCTGCACCCGTTGGCTGGTTTTTTCATGCAGATAAGTGCTCTGCCCGGCGGTGATCGCACCGATGGAAAACACTTCATGGGAATGCCTGGCATAACACAGCTTGCGGCCATCACCCACCGAACGCGCCTCGATGAACGGCAGGCGATCATCGCGCCAGAAGAAGGGGGCGGTGGAGTCAGAGTTTTGCTGTGCGTCCATGTTTTACAAATCCTTGTGGGAGCGGTGCTTGCCCGCGATAAGAACGACGCGGTTTGGCTGATGAATCGCAGTGTCCTTATCGCAGGCAAGCACCGCTTCCACATAGGGCCTGCTTCGACCCGGTCACTCAAACAACATTGTGCTCCGCGATCAACCCCTGCAACCAATCCATGAACACCTTACAGCGTTCCGGCAGATGGCGGCGATGGGCATACAGCAAAGATATCTTCATCGGCGCCGGGCGGTAGTCGGGCAGGATTTCAATAAGTTCGCCAGTCAGCAGCTGTTTGCGCAAACCCATGCGGGGTGACTGGATGATGCCCAGATCGCCAAGACACGCCGCCTCGAACGCCTGGATGTTGTTGACCGCCACACTGCGAGCAATCGGCAGGCTGTAGGTCTTGCCGTCTTGCTGATACTCGAATGTCGCGTGGGGAGAACCGAACGCCAGCACGTAATGGATCATCCGATGCTGGCGCAGGTCGTCCAGAGTGTGAGGCGTGCCGTGACGCCGGGCATAACCGGCCCCGACGCAGTTGACCATGGCCAGTTCACCCAGAGGGCGCGCCACCAGAGTCGTATCCGGCAACTCGCCAACGCGCAGCACGCAATCGAAGCCTTCGCGAACCAGGTCCACTCGCCGGTCGCTACTGCTGATTTCCAGATCAAGCCCCGGATGCTCGGCGAGAAACTCGCTCAGGCGTGGCAGCACGATGTTGTGGGCCACCGCCGTGGGCATATCGACCCTTAAACGCCCGCTAAGGGTCGCATCACTGCGGAACAGACCTTCGAGCTCGTCCATCTGGGCGAGCATGTCTTTGCTACGCTCATACAGCACCTCACCATCAGGGGTGGCTTGCACTTTACGGGTGGTGCGCAACAACAGGCGGGTGCCAAGCAATTCCTCCAGGGCTTGAACCTGTTCCGAGACGGTCGAACGCGGCAGGCCCAGCGCTTCGCTCGCCTGGGTGAAGCTGGACAGCTCCGTCACACGCACGAACGAGCGCAACAATTCCAGCTTGTTCATGAGGAAGGCTCCATGCGGAAAAGGACACGAGGATTGTTCGGCTCAGGCGACCAGTCATTTCGTATCTCTACGGTTTATCGCGCTACCAGCGAACAATAGACTTTTCCTCAATCCCTGAACACCACAACCGAGGAAATATCCCATGAGCAGAAAAATCGCACTCATCACCGGCGCCAGCCGTGGCCTGGGTAAAAGCACTGCGCTGCATCTGGCTGCGCAAGGCGTGGACATCATCGGTACTTACCAGAGTCGCCAGGCGGATGCCGAAGCAGTGGTCGCCGAGGTTCAGGCGCTGGGCGCCAAGGCGCATATGCTGCAACTGGATGTCGGTCAAAGCGAAAGTTTCGATGGATTTGCCGAGCAGCTGGGCAGCGTGTTGAAAGAAGTCTTTAATGCCGAGCATTTTGATTTCCTGGTCAACAACGCTGGTGTCGGGATTTACAACAGCATTGCCCAGACCACCGAAGATCAGTTTGACCAACTAGTGAGTGTCCATTTCAAGGGGCCGTTTTTTCTGACCCAGAAACTGCTGCCGCTGATCGCCGACGGCGGGCGAATCGTCAACGTGTCCAGCGGTCTGGCGCGGTTCAGCATGGTCGGCTATGCCGCTTATGCATCAATGAAAGGCGCGGTGGAAGTCTGGAGCCGTTACCTGGCCCAGGAACTGGGGCCACGGGGCATCAACGTCAACGTCCTGGCACCTGGCGCTATCGCGACAGACTTCGGCGGCGGCACCGTGCGGGACAATCCTGAGGTCAACAAAGTCATTGCCTCCAGCACCGCACTGGGGCGGGTAGGTGAGGCGGATGACATCGGCGCGGCGATCAGCATGCTGCTGGGAGACGGCGGCAAGTGGATCAATGGCCAACGGATCGAGGCTTCGGGCGGGATTTTTCTGTGATGTAAAACGATGACCCTGTAGGAGCTGCCGAAGGCTGCGAAGGCGGTGTGTCAGAAAATCCGTCTTCGCAGCCTTCGGCAGCTCCTACAAGGGGAGTACGTTACTTCTTGATCGGCACAATCTCGGTGATCTGACTGTTGGTGATCTGCACCTGCACGTACTTGTCGTTGATTTTCACCCACTGGGATTCTTTGGCCGGTTCTTTCAGGCCGCGTTTCGCCCAGTCCTTCAGAGCTGCTTCAGGGCGTCGGAATTTCTCTGGGGCGCGTGAGCCGAGTTCCAGATCACGCATGTTGTCTTTGGATTCTTCGACCTTCGGCTCTGGGGCGTTTGCCGCATGAACCGAAAGGCTGGTCATCGAAACGCAGCCAAGAATAGCCAGACAAGCGATGAGTGATGTGCTCTTCGTGTTCTTCATAAAACGCTTCATAAAATAAGACTCCACGGCTCAGTGCTGAATGCTCTGTCTAAGCCCTAGGACCACCGGGATAAAAAATCATTCGGTTTTTTGTGATGGCGTTACGCTTGCTGCCAGCTCACTCGCGCTTGAAGCATAGGGCGAGTGATGCTGATGGTTAATGATTCAGCGTGGTCGCAATGGTGCCTTTCAGGGGGGGGCTGGTGTTGGTGGTGTTGCGCGCCCATCGTGCCACCCCACGTGGAGTACCGCCCTGACCCCGCTGGGTGAAGAAGTGGCCCTGCCGAGGATCATGCAGGCGCGGCCGGATCAGATGCCTGTTGGAGCGAGGCTTGCCCGCGAAGAACGGTAACGCGGTGTGTCTGATACGAAACCTGTGGGAGCGAGCTTGCTCGCGAAGGCGTTGGTCCTGCAGTTGCAAAATGTTGGGATGTACCGGCCTCTTCGCGAGCAAGCTCGCTCCCACGGGTATTGGTACAACTGTGTGAAAACCTTGCAATCTGGATCGAGCACAACCTGCCGAGGATCATGCAGGCGCGGCCGGATCAGATGCCTGTTGGAGCGAGGCTTGCCCGCGAAGAACGGTAACGCGGTGTGTCTGATACAAAACCTGTGGGAGCGAGCTTGCTCGCGAAGGCGGTGGTCCTGCAGTCGGAAAATGTTGGGATGTACCGGCCTCTTCGCGAGCAAGCTCGCTCCCACGGGTATTGGTACAACTGTGTGAAAACCTTGCAATCTGGATCGAGCGCAACCTGCCCAGGATCATGCAGGCGCGGCCGGATCAGATGCCTGTTGGAGCGAGGCTTGCCCGCGAAGAACGATAACGCGGTGGGTCTGATACGAAACCTGTGGGAGCGAGCTTGCTCGCGAAGGCGGTGGTCCTGCAGTCGGAAAATGTTGGGATGTACCGGCCTCTTCGCGAGCAAGCTCGCTCCCACGGGTATTGGCACAACTGTGTGAAAACCTTGCAATCTGGATCGAGCGCAACCTGCCCAGGATCATGCAGGCGCGGCCGGATCAGATGCCTGTTGGAGCGAGGCTTGCCCGCGAAGAACGATAACGCGGTGTGTCTGATACGAAACCTGTGGGAGCGAGCTTGCTCGCGAAGGCGTTGGTCCTGCAGTTGCAAAATGTTGGGATGTACCGGCCTCTTCGCGAGCAAGCTCGCTCCCACATGGTTCATCCCCGTAGGAGCGCGCTTGCCCGCGATGAACGATAACGTGGTGTGCCTGACCGTTCGAGTGCTCTGCATCGCGGGCAAGCGCGCTCCTACAGTACACAGCAAAGCCCAAAAAAAAGCCCGGCATCATGACAATGCCGGGCAAGGGGAGGTGAATCGTTTACTTGGGTTGCAGGGCGTCGCGCACGGCTTTTACGTCGCTGCTGGACACCGCAGGTGCCGCGTTCCCCCAGGTGTTACGCACGTAGGTGAGTACATTGGCCACGTTGTCATCGGACAGCGCCCAGGCCAGTGATGGCATGGCCGGAGCGGTCGGTGCAGCATCGGTGGCACCCGCACGGCTGCCAGCCAGAACCACGCGAATCATCGACGACGCATCGGCGTTATTGACCAATGGCGCCATGGCCAGTTTCGGGAACAGGTTCTCGGTACCTTCACCATTGCCCACGTGGCAAGCGGAACAACGGTCGGCGTAGATCGTTTTCCCGGCGACCATCGCTGGATCATTTGCGTCCAGCGGCTTGGGTGGCGCAGCGGGTTTGGCACCATCCTTGAGGTACACCGCAACCGCCATCAAGTCTGCATCCTGCCAGTGCTGGGAAGAGTGCTCGACTTCCTCGGCCATGGGGCCCGAAGCGATGTCGAAGCGGTTGGCACCGGTTTTCAGGTACTTGACGATGTCGTCCTCGGTCCAGCTGCCGATGCCACTGTGGGCATCAGCCGTGATGTTCGGCGCAACCCAGTTCTGCAGGTTGGCGCCGGTGAGGAACTGGTCGTTCTTGTCGCCGCCGGTCAGGCCTTTAGGAGTGTGGCATGTGCCGCAGTGACCCAGACCTTCCACCAGATAAGCGCCGCGATTCCACTGTTCGGACTTCTGCGGGTTGGCCTTGAATTCGCCTTCCTTGAAGTTCATCAGGTTCCAGGCCAGCAAGCTGGTGCGCACGTTGAACGGGAAGGGCAGCTGGTTGGTTTCAACCTTGTTGTCCACCGCATCAATGGTTTGCAGATAAGCCCAGATGGCCTGGTTATCCTGGCGCGTGACCTTGGTGTACGCGGTATACGGCATGGCGCCATACAGGCGTTTACCGTCCAGACCGTGACCTTTGGACATCGCGTTCTGGAAGTCTTCGAAGGTCCAGCGGCCGATGCCGGTGACGGGATCCGGGGTGATGTTCGCGCCCAGCAGTTTGCCGAACGGGGTGTCGAGCACTACGCCGCCGGAGAACGCCGGCTTGCCGGGCAAGGTGTGGCACGCCGTGCAGTCGCCCAGTGTCGACAGGTAGCGACCTTTTTCCACCAGGTTGTACGAGTCGGCACCGGTGCCAGCCTGGGCGACATTGCCGCTGACGTTCAAAGCCAAGGCCAGTACGCCGACGCTGAAAGAGAGGAGAGTCTTCATACCGGGATCATCTCCCCAGGGCGCTTCAGGTAACGGGTGCGGATCGCATCGGCGGCCTTGAAGGCCAGGGCCGCAACGGTACCGGTGGGGTTGTAGCCAGGGTTTTGCGGGAAGGCCGAAGAGCCGACCACAAACAGATTCGGAACGTCCCAGACTTGCAGGTACTTGTTCACCGAACTGGTCTTCGGATCAGCGCCCATGATGAAGCCGCCAACAATGTGCGACGACTGATATGGCGAGCTGTTCCAATGGCCGGTCTGGGCGCTGTCGACCATTTGCAGCGGGTTCATGCTCTTGGCAATTTCGTGGACTTTGCCGGTGACATAGGCCGCCATCTTGCGATCGTTCTCCGGGAAATCGAAGGTGATGCGCAGCAGCGGACGCCCCAGCGGATCCTTGTAGGTTGGATCCAGCGACAAGTAGTTGCCGCGCATCGAATAGCTGCTGGCTTCACAACCGATGGACATGGTGCTGGCGTAGCTCTTGACGGTGGCCTGCTTCCATTTTGAGCCCCAGGTCGGCGTGCCGGGCGGTACCGGACGTGCGTCGATGGGCGCTGCGCCAATGGGCGTGACCCGCGTGCTGCCGCCGCCGACGAAACCCAGACCCGAGTGATCGAAGTTGTCGTTGTTGAATTCGTCGATGCCCATGCCGATGGCGCCGCCACCAATGAACGGGTTGAAGTTCTTGTCATCGAAGAACAGCTTCACGTTGTTGGCAGTCTGGTAGGCATAGTTACGGCCTGTGGTGCCGGTGTTGGTCACTGGGTCGTAAGGTTTGCCGACACCCGAAAGCAGCATCAGACGCACGTTTTCGAAGATGAAGGCGCTGATCACTACCAGGTCTGCCGGCTGTTCGAACTCGTCACCGTTGGCATCGACGAAAATGATTCCCGTAGCGCGCTTGCCGGTGCTGTCCATGGTCACGCGCAGCACTTCACAGTTGGTCTTGGCGGTGAAGTTGGGCTTGCGGATCAACACCGGTAATACGGTGGTGATGGCGCTGGCCTTGGAATAGTTGGCGCAGCCGTAGTTGGTGCAGAACCCGCAGAAGGTGCAGGCGCCCATCTTCACGCCCAGCGAGTTGGTGTAAGCCCGGGACACCAGTGCCGAGGGCACGGGGAAGGGCTTGTAGCCCAGATTCTTTGCCGCTTCGGCGAAAAGCGTCGGCGCGTAGGTCTGCTCCGTGGGAGGGTTTGGATATTCTTCCGAACGCGCACCTTCGAAGGTATTGCCGCCTTCCTGAATCACGCCCTTGATGTTGCCAGCCTTGCCGGAAACACCCGCCAGGCGATCGAACTTGGTATAGAAGGGCTCCATTTCGTCCCAGTCGGTGCCCCAGTCCTGCAGGGTCAGTTCGGGCGACAGCTCTTTGCCATAACGCTCGGTCAGGTAGCTGTGCAGCCGGAACTCGTTGGGCTGAAAGCGGAAGGTGATCCCCGCCCAGTGGTTGCCCGCGCCGCCGGTGCCGTTGCCGGGGTGGAAAGAGCCCCAGGAGCGCATCGGCAGGGCAGTTTCGGTCACGTTATTGCGCACGGTGCAGGTGTTCTGTTTGGTACGCAGCATCAGCTCCTGACGGCGCGAGTAGCGCAGCTCGTCAGTGGCCGACGCGATGTTGAAGTCGGCAGCAGTGTCGCGCCATGGGCCCCGTTCGAAGCCCATTACGCTCAAGCCTTCGTCGGCCAGTTCGTTGGCGATGATAGATCCGGCCCAGCCGAGTCCGACAACCACCACATCGGTGGAAGGTAGTTTTCTAGCCATGTCGATTAACCCTTCTTGTTCCAGGCGGAGCTGCCGATGATGGAGATCGGTTGGAGGTCGAGCTTCTGGTTATGCAGACCGATGTAATCGCGGTAGTCATAACGTGCGCCGGGGAAACCGATCATCTTCCACGACACCATGTCGCGGTTGCCGCCGTAGATCGGGTCAGCGAAGAAGCCTTCCATGGTGTTGCCCAGCACCTGCTGAAAAAAGAGTTTGGCGTCGATGCTTTCAAGCTCGATAGCGCCGTTTTCCAGGTCAGTGAGTACTTTGTCGCGCTCTTCGTTGCTCAGGGCGCTGAAGTTCTTCTGCCATTGTTTCTGGCAATACGCGGTCAGGCCGGCAATCCCAAGGCGATAGCGTTGTTGCGGCACCAATGGCGACTGATCGCCCTGCATGGCCGTACCTTTGGCAAAGGGGCCTTGCATGTACAGGCGGTCGAATGTGCCGTACTCACCGGCCAGCTGACGGTCGATGAAGACTGCGCAACCTGCGTCCTTGCCGCTGACACTCAGGTCGTCAGCGGGGATCAGGCGCTCGACGATTGCCTCCACTTCACGGGCTTCATCGGCAGTGAAAAACTTCCAGCCGGGCGTCTGGTAGTGCATCGGGCCGTTGTGATCGAAAGGTACCCATTGCGGCACTCCGGTCAGGGTGGCGGCCTTGGCACTGGCGGCAGCACCGACGGCGAGAGTCGTGGCGGAGGTAAAGAGGAGCTGGCGGCGGGTGAAACCTTTCGCGGATTTTTCAGTCATTCAGGAGGCTCCTGCGAAGGCTGCAACGGAAATGCCCGTCACTTCCCTGAGGGAGTGCACTTCGCGGTCAAAACACGGTTTTTTTGCCGGACTCGGCCGGGCAAATGAAAAGCTCGCGTGTGGGTGTGACATTAAGTCTCTGGCTATGCGGCGGGCACATGGCGCACGCTAAGCGGGGAACAGCCAGTTTCTCAGCCATCTTTTCCAGACGCTGCGCCATCATAATTGTGTTACCAACTATTGCGCCGGTCTGATTTCGCAAATTACCTTTGCGTGATCGGTAACAATCCAGGTGCTTTTCCATACCGTTGGTGCCGGTTTCTGCAAGACAATCCTCCCTAAACAGGCACTTCTTGGTATCGTGCCCACCCTGTTGCGCTTGGAAATGTTTGTTCACACATTTTCCTGCGACCGCGCCATTTCCTGTAGGAGCGCACGAGCACGTACAGTGAAAGCAGGACAAGCAAATCGTTAACTTTTGTCATTTACCGAGAAGCTTCAGAAATGCCCGATCCAATTCCATTGAAGGATCACGAGAAAGATGCGCGTCTGGTCAATCGCCGACTGATTGCCTGCGCGCTGCTCGTGGGCCTGTTGAGTGTCTGCCTGGTGGCCAGGATGTATTTCCTGCAAGTCACCGAATTCGCCTACCACTCGACCATCTCCGAAAACAACCGCGTGCACGTGTTGCCGATCCCCCCGGAACGCGGTCTGATCTACGACCGAAACGGTGTAGTGCTGGCGGATAACCGGCCCAGTTTCAACATGACCCTGACCCGTGAGCGGGCGGGGGACTGGCACAAAGTCATTGATGAAGTGATGGAACTGCTCAAGCTCCCTGACGAGGAGCGCATCCTGTTCGACAAGGACCTCAAGCAGGTCCGCCACCCGTTCGAGCCGGTGACACTGCTGTATGAGCTGACTGAAGAGCAGATCGCGATTCTGGCGGTCAATCAGTACCTGTTACCGGGTATCGATGTGGAGCCGCAGTTTGTCCGCCATTACCCGCTGGGCGCACATTTTGCCCACTCGATTGGCTATGTCGGCAGGATCAACGAGAAAGAAGCCAAGCAGCTGGATTCGGTGGAATATCGCGGCACGCAGTCCATCGGCAAGACTGGCATCGAGCGCTTTTATGAATCCCAGCTGCACGGGACCGTGGGCTACGAGGAGGTCGAGACCAACGCCCAGGGCCGGGTGCTCCGGGTCCTGAAACACACCGATCCGATCCCCGGTAAAAACATCACACTTAGCCTGGATATCCACCTGCAAGAAGCTGCTGAAGAAGCCCTGGGTGATCGGCGTGGGTCGGTGGTCGCGCTGGATCCGGCTACCGGTCAGGTGTTGGCGATGGTCAGCAAGCCGAGCTTCGACCCAAACCTGTTTGTCACCGGGATCAGCTTCAAGGAGTACGCCGCCTTGCGCGACTCCATCGACCGTCCGCTGTTTAACCGGGTACTGCGCGGCCTGTATGCGCCGGGCTCGACCATCAAACCGGAAGTGGCGATTGCCGGGCTCGATAGCGGCGTGGTCAATGCCGGCACCAAGGTGTTCGACCCCGGTTATTTCCAGCTGCCGGATTTCGATCACAAATACCGCAACTGGAACCACAGTGGTGATGGCTGGGTGGATATGGACGCGGCGATCATGCGCTCCAACGATACCTACTTTTATACCCTGGCCCATAAGCTGGGCATCGACCGGATGCACGACTACATGACCATGTTTGGCCTGGGGCAAAAGGTCTCGCTGGACATGTTCGAAGAGTCGGCGGGGTTGATGCCGTCCCGGGAATGGAAGCGCGCCACCCGACGCCAGGCCTGGTTCCCCGGCGAAACGGTGATCCTCGGCATTGGCCAGGGCTACATGCAGGTCACGCCGCTGCAACTGGCGCAAGCCACTTCGTTGATCGCCAATAAAGGCGTGTGGGTACGCCCGCATCTGGCGATGGAAGTGGGTGGCATTGCGCCGGTGGATGAACACCCGATGCCCAATATCGTGCTGCACGATTCCAATGAGTGGAATCAGGTCAACATCGGCATGCAGATGGTGATGCATGACCCTCGGGGTATCGCTCGCGCTGCAGCCCAGGGCGCGCAATATCGCATCGCGGGCAAAAGCGGCACGGCGCAAGTGGTAGCGATCAAGCAGGGCGAGCGCTATGACCGCATGAAAACCCTCGAACGGAATCGGGACAACGCTTTGTTCGTCGGCTTCGCGCCTGCCGAGCATCCGAAAATCGTGGTCTCGGTGATGATCGAAAACGGCGAGGCGGGTGGTCGGGTTGCCGGGCCGGTGGTCAGGCAGATCCTCGATGCATGGCTGCTGGACAAGGACGGCAAGCTGAAAGTGCCGGAGGTGGTGGCCGCCAAGCCGGTTGCGCCGCATGTTTAGGTTTTTTTCGAATGCGCTCCTCGCGGTTCGATGCAACCCGTTGGAGCAAGGCTTGCCCGCGAAGAACGATGACCCGGTATCACTGACAAACCGAGGCGCCTGATTCGCGGGCAAGCCCGGCTCCAACAGGTGACCGGAGACCCTGTGGGAGCGAGGCTTGCCCGCGAAGAACGATGACCCGGTATCACTGATAAACCGAGGCGCCTGATTCGCGGGCAAGCACCGCTCCCACAACGAACGAGACCTGCCGTTGGAGCGAGGCTTGCCCGCGAAGAACGATAACGCAGTCTGCCTGACCCACCGCAGCGCCTGACTCGCGGGCAAGCGCGCTCCTACACAGCAAGCTCGCAGCAACCCTGGCTGAACTGTCCGCCCCTGAGCGGGTCGATCACTGATGCGTGCCACGCCGCTGGCTACGTTTTCCATCTGTCTCGACAAGGAAACCAGCATGTCCAGAACCATTGCCGATCACCTCGCTCAGACCCTCGCCAGTGCAGGCGTTTCCAGGATATGGGGGGTTAGCGGCGACAGCCTCAATGGCCTGACCGACAGCCTGGAAAAGCTCGGTACCATTCGCTGGATGCATACCCGCCACGAAGAGGTGGCCGCCTTTGCCGCGGGTGCCGAAGCCGCCGCAACCGGCAAGCTCGCGGTGTGTGCCGGCAGTTGCGGGCCCGGCAATCTGCATCTGATCAACGGCCTGTACGACTGCCATCGCAATCAGGTCCCGGTGCTGGCGATTGCCGCGCATATCCCGTCATCGGAGATCGGCCTGGGATATTTTCAGGAAACCCATCCTCAGGAACTGTTCAAGGAATGCAGTCATTTCGTTGAGCTGGTCAGCAACCCTGAACAGTTTCCCCGAGTATTGGAGCGGGCCTTGCGAGCCGCCATCGGCCAGCGCGGCGTTGCAGTGATTGTATTGCCCGGCGACGTGGCGCTGAGCGACGCCCCCGACGCCCTGGCCAAATGGCTCGACACTGCTGCACCCAGTGTTACCCCGGCTGAGCCGGACCTCCAGGCACTGGCCGACACCCTCAACCAGTCCAAAGCGATCACGTTATTGTGCGGTGCTGGTTGCGCAGGCGCCCACGACGAAATGGTCGCCCTGGCGGATCGGCTTGGTGCACCGGTCGTGCACGCCCTGCGCGGCAAGCAGTATGTTGAATACGACAACCCGTTCGATGTCGGCATGACCGGCCTGATCGGTTTCAGCTCCGGTTACCACGCCATGCTGTCGTGCGACACGCTGGTGATTCTCGGCAGCAGTTTCCCCTACCGCAACTTCTACCCCACTGACGCCAAAATCATCCAGATCGACATCGACCCCACTGCACTGGGACGCCGCACACCCATTGACCTCGGACTGGTGGGGGGCGTCAAAGAAACCCTGACCGCGTTGCTGCCCAAGCTGGACCGTCACGATGATCGACGCTTCCTCGACAAAGCGCTCAAGCATTACGCCAAAGCCAGGGAAGGGCTGGACGATCTGGCTACACCTTCGGCACCCGGCGAGCCTATCCACCCTCAGTACCTCACGCGTCTGATTGATGAACAGGCCGACGCCGATGCCATTTTCAGTGTGGATGTGGGCACGCCGACGATGTGGGCGGCGCGCTATCTGCACATGAACGGCAAGCGCAGCTTGCTTGGCTCGTTCAACCACGGCTCCATGGCCAATGCCATGCCTCAGGCATTGGGCGCGAAAGCAGCGCATCCTGATCGCCAAGTCATTTCTCTGTGCGGCGACGGTGGCCTGTCGATGCTGATGGGCGACTTGCTCAGCGTTCGCCAGTTGGATCTGCCCATCAAAATGGTGGTGTTCAACAACAGCTCGCTGGGTTTCGTCGATATGGAAATGAAAGCCGGCGGTTATGTGCCGCATGGTACTGACTTATACGAAACCAACTTTGCCGGTATTGCCTTGGGCGCAGGGATACTGGGTATCCGGGTAGAAAGTGCCGAAGAGTTGCCCGCGGCATTACGCAAAGCCTTCGATCATCCCGGGCCGGTATTGGTGGATGTAGTCACTGCGAAACAGGAATTGGGCATCCCGCCAAAAATCAAACTGGCTCAGGCCAAAGGTTTCAGTCTGTATATGATGCGGGCGGTAATGAGCGGGCGAGGGGATGAAGTGTTTGAATTGGTAAAGACTAATTTGCGGTAGCAGCTTCATAAGCTACCGGGTCAGCTTGTAGGAGCTGCCGCAGGCTGCGAATGGCGGAGTGTGAGTCACATCCAGTTCGCAGCCTTCGGCAGCTCCTACAGACAATGTTTGAAGCCTCTAAATATATTTACCCCGCCCTCTATCCTTTTACACAAAGAGTCAGTAAAAACGCCGCAATGTATTCACTGTTTCAGTGAACAACTGTTCGCCGTAATAACTCTTTTGTATTGGAAGTATCCGCGATGATGAAAAGCCTGGGTTTCAGCAGGAAGATCCTGCTCGCCGCCGCCTTGGTGGTAGTGGTTGCATTTACCTGTTTTATTGTCGTGAACGATTATCGACAACGCCAAACTTTAAAAAACAATGTGTTCGCCGAGTTGCAACAGTTGGGCGGTTTGACCACGCAGAATATTCAGACCTGGCTGGACAGTCGCACCCAGTTGCTGCAATCCATGGCTCAGCGGATTACCGCCGACGGCAAGGCGATCCCGGATCTGCAGCGCGTCATCGGCATCCCTGCGTACACCGATAACTTTCAACTCAGTTACTTTGGCGGCACCGATGGCGTGATGTTTTCCGTGCCAGCGGGCAACCGCGCAGCGGATTACGACCCACGCGCCCGTGGCTGGTACAAGGCGGCGCAAAACGCTCCGGGCACTATCGTGACCGAACCTTATATCGCAGCCTCGTCAGGCAAACTGGTGGTCACCCTGGCAACACCGGTGAAATACCAGAATCAATTCATCGGTGTCGCTGGCGCCGATATCTCCCTGGACAGCATCAGCAAAACCATCAACTCGTTGAACTTCGGCGGGCATGGTTATGCCTTCATTGTCAGCGGTGGTGGCAAGATTCTGGTTCACCCGGACAGCAAGCTGGTGCTGAAAGACATCAGTGAAGCCTACCCAACCAACACCCCGAAAATCGTTGCGGGTGTCAGCGAGATCCAGTCGGACGGCAAGGCGGAAATCATGTCCCTGACTCGTGTGGAGGGCGTTTCCTCCGCCGATTGGTACGTCGCGCTGGTGCTGGATCAGGACGCGGCTTACGCCATGCTGGGTGAGTTCCGCACGTCGGCCATCACGGCCATGGTGATTGCCGTGGTGATCATCATCCTGCTATTGGGCTTGTTGATCCGTGTCTTGATGCAGCCGTTGCACCAGATGGGCCGCGCCATGCGGGATATCGCCGATGGCGATGGCGACCTGACCAAACGTCTGGCGATCACCTCGCAGGATGAGTTCGGTGAGCTGGCCAAGTCGTTCAACCATTTTGTCGAGCGCATCCATGGCTCGATTCGGGAGGTGGCGTCCACCGCCGGGCAGTTGGGCGATGTAGCGATGCGCGTAGTCAGGGCCTCCAACTCTTCCATGACCAACTCCGACCAGCAGGCCAACCGTACCGAAAGCGTCGCCGCAGCCATTAATCAACTGGGCGCTGCCGCTCAGGAAATCGCCCAGAATGCCGCGCGTACTTCCCAGCAATCCGCCGATGCCAGCCAGTTGGCCGGTGACGGTCAGAAGGTGGTGCAGCAGACCATCGACGCCATGAACGAGTTGTCGGCGAAGATCAGCGAGTCCTGCGCCAACATCGAGAACCTGAACGGCAAGACGGTGAACATCGGGCAGATTCTCGAAGTGATCACCAGCATCTCGCAACAGACCAACCTGCTGGCGCTGAACGCGGCCATCGAAGCGGCCCGTGCGGGCGAGGCTGGACGTGGTTTTGCGGTGGTGGCTGATGAGGTGCGCAACCTTGCCCATCGCACTCAGGATTCGGCACAGCAAGTGCAGAAGATGATTGAAGAGCTGCAAGTGGGTGCGCGGGAAGCCGTGGTCACCATGACCGAAAGCCAGCGCCAGAGTGAGAGTAGCGTGACCGTTGCCAATCAGGCTGGCGAGCGCCTGAGCAGCGTCACCCGACGCATCGACGAGATCAACGGCATGAACCAGTCGGTTGCCGCCGCGACCGAGGAGCAGACCGCTGTGGTTGAATCGCTCAACGTCGACATCACCCAGATCAACACCCTCAACCAACAAGGCGTCGATAACCTCAAGCTGACTTTGGATGCCTGCGGATACCTGGAAGAACAGGCCGCGCGGTTGCAGCATCTGGTGGGGACGTTCCGGATCTGATTCATTTTTGCAGGAGCTGCCGCAGGCTGCCACAGAGGTATGCGGGACCGTAGGGACTGATTCGCGGGCAAGTCGGAATGCCGCCCACTCGCTCCAACGGCATCCCCGAACCTGTGGGAGCGACCGGGGTGGCGCTCCACCTTGCTCGCGATGAACGATGACGCGATGTGTCTGGTAACCCGCGTCGCCTGGTTCGCGGGCAAGCAGCGTAGACAAACTCAACCTTTCACAAAACGGTTATTCAACCGTCATCTGCGTTTCACCCCGCTGAAATACCCCAGGCCTACTGTCAGTTGCACCACAAGGCAACCAGACAGAGAAGAGCGCCATGCACCCAGCCATCAAGCCAGCCATTCAGGTCGATCGTCTGAACAAGACTTTTGCACGCAAACCCGCGCTGGTTGATCTGGCGTTGTCTATACAACCCGGCGAAATGGTGGCGCTGATCGGCGCTTCGGGGTCGGGGAAATCCACCTTGCTGCGCCATCTTGCTGGCCTGGCCTGTTGCGACCGCAGCAACGGCGGCAGCGTGCAGGTGTTGGGCCGTGAAGTGCAGGCGGCAGGCCGCCTGAATGGCAAGGTGCGCAAACTGCGCTCGGATATCGGCTACATCTTCCAGCAGTTCAACCTGGTCAATCGCCTGAGCGTGCTGGACAACGTCTTGCTCGGTTGCCTGGGGCGCATGCCTGGCTGGCGCGGCAACCTGGGTTTGTTCAACAGCGAAGAAAAACAGCGCGCCTTGCAGTCTCTGGACCGGGTCGGGCTGGTGGATCTTGCCGGCCAACGCGCCTCGACGCTGTCCGGTGGGCAGCAGCAGCGGGTGGCCATTGCTCGGGCGCTGACCCAGCGGGCCGAAGTGATTCTTGCCGACGAACCCATTGCGTCCCTGGACCCTGAGTCCGCCCGCAAGGTCATGGAAATCCTTGCCGACATCAACCGCACCGACGGCAAGACCATTGTCGTCACCCTGCATCAAGTCGATTACGCCGTGCGCTATTGCCCCCGCGCCGTGGCGCTCAAGGGTGGGCGTATTCATTTCGATGGCGACGCGCAAAACCTCAGCAGTCAGTTCCTCAACGACCTGTACGGCGCTGACGTGGATACCAGTCTGATGATTTCCGATAAAGGCCGCCGCAACCGCGAAACCCCGCGTCTGATGCTGGCTCGTAGCTGATTCGCCGTAAAAAAACCGCCAATAACAGCCAAATCCTTACTCAGGAGTGCTTCCATGTTGAACCGTATCGGTCGCTTCGTCGCGTCTGCCGCCTTAGTGAGCAGCTGCATTCTGGGCACTGCCCAGGCTGACGAGAAAGTCATCAACTTCGGCATCATGTCTACCGAATCCTCGCAGAACCTGAAGAGCATCTGGCAGCCGTTCCTCGATGACATGGGCAAGAAAACCGGGCTGAAGATCAACGCCACGTTCGCCTCCGACTATGCCGGCCTGATTCAGGGCATGCGCTTCAACAAGGTCGATGTGGCCTGGCTGGGCAACAAGGCGGCGATGGAGGCGGTGGATCGCTCCAACGGCGAAATCTTCGCCCAGACCGCAGCGGCCAACGGTGCGCCGGGTTACTGGAGCGTGATCATTGCCCGCAAGGACAGCCCGATCAATTCTGTGGAAGACATGCTCAAGAACGCCAAGACCCTGACCTTCGGTAACGGCGATCCAAACTCCACCTCTGGCTATCTGGTGCCGGGTTACTACGTCTTCGCCAAGAACCACGTGGATGCCGCCACTGCCTTCAAGCGCACGCTGAACTCCAGCCATGAAGTCAACGCCCTCAGCGTTGCCAAAGGCCAGCTGGATGTCGCTACCTTCAACACCGAGAGCTGGGACCGTCTGGAAGTGACCCAGCCAGACATGGCCGCCAAGCTCAAGGTGATCTGGAAATCGCCGTTGATTCCATCCGACCCGATGGTCTGGAGCAAAGCGCTGTCGGACGAGAACAAAAACAAGATCCGTGAATTCTTCGCCGGCTACGGCAATACCGACGAAGAAAAGGCAGTGCTCAAGGGCATGCAGCTGGGCAAGTTTCTCAAGTCCAGTGATGACCAGCTTTTGCCGATCCGCCAACTGGACCTGTTCAAGCAACGTACCGAAACCCTGGCCAGCACCAGCCTGAGCGCGGATGAGAAGGCCAAGCGTCTGAAAGATATCGATGCTGGCTTGAGCAAGTTGCAGGAACGCCTGACCGAGCTTGAGAAGAAGAACCCGGCCAGCGCCGGTTGATTGAACCGGGCGCGCTGCTCCGGCGCGCCCACTTTCCGCAGAACAGGATCCGACTATGACCAGCACCACCACGCACGGGGCCTATGTCCAGGCCGCTGGCAAGCGCAGTTGGCCGCAGTATCTGGGCTGGGGCCTGTTCCTGGCCATGCTCGCCTGGGCCTGGCAGGGCGCAGAAATGAATCCGCTGGCGCTGTACCGGGACTCGGCCAACATGGCGACCTTTGCTGCCGACTTCTTTCCACCGGACTTCCATGAGTGGCGCTCGTACCTCAAGGAAATGATCGTCACTGTGCAGATCGCCCTCTGGGGCACGGCGCTGGCAATCGTCTGTTCGGTGCCGCTTGGCATCTTGTGCGCCGACAACATCACCCCCTGGTGGATTCATCAACCCCTGCGCCGGGTCATGGATTCGTTTCGTTCGATCAATGAAATGGTCTTCGCCATGTTGTTCGTGGTGGCGGTTGGTCTGGGGCCGTTTGCCGGGGTGCTGGCGCTGTGGATCAGCACCACCGGGGTTCTTGCCAAATTGTTCGCCGAGGCGGTGGAGGCCATTGATCCCGGGCCGGTGGAAGGCGTGCGTGCCACCGGTGCCAGCGCGTTGCAGGAAGTGATCTACGGGGTGATCCCGCAGGTAATGCCGCTGTGGATTTCCTACGCGCTGTACCGCTTCGAATCCAATGTGCGCTCGGCAACGGTGGTCGGCATGGTCGGTGCTGGCGGGATCGGCGTGATCCTTTGGGAAAACATTCGCGCCTTCCAGTTCACCCAGACCTGCGCCGTGTTGCTGGTGATCATTCTGGTGGTCAGCGCCATCGACATCGTGTCCCAGCGTTTACGTAAGAAGTTTATTTAGATGCGCGCCGCAGACCTGCGACACCTGTGGGAGCGGTGCTTGCCCGCGATAAGGGCGCCTCGGTTTTGCAGCCATACCGCGTCATCGTTCATCGCGGGCAAGCACCGCTCCCACAGGGATTCGGTTCCTCCAGGGCGTTACGCATTGCTGATTGGAGGGTGATTTTAGCTATGGACATGTCTAGACAACCCGCCGAGCCGGTTTACCAAGAGCTGGCCTCGATCCTGCGCAGGGAACTCGGCAGTTACAGCGCTGGCGACTACATGCCAGCCGAGGTTCAGCTGGCCGCGCGCTTCGAGGTCAATCGGCACACCGTCCGGCGTGCGATCGATGAACTGGTCCGCGAAGGCAGCGTGTTGCGGCGCCAGGGCAAAGGTACGCAGGTATTGCAGCGGCCGTTGATTTACCCGATGCAGGCTGACAGCGCCTATAGCCAGTCGCTCTCGGCTCAAGGCATCGGCGTTGAAGCGCTGCTGTTACAGCGTCAGCACTGCCCGGCCAGCGCCGAAGACGCCGAGCATCTACAGCTCGATGAATACGCCGAGCTGATCGAGTTGCACACCTTGCGCAAACTCGATGGCCATCCGGTGAGCCTTATCCGCCACCGCTTTTGCGCCAGTCGCAGTGAGCTGCTGGCCAGCTACAGACGTGGGTCGTTGCGTCAATTCCTGGCCGACCGCGACCTGCCGCTGACCCGCACCTTGAGTCTGGTCGGCGCGCGCTTGCCCAGCCGTGAGGAGGCGGATCTGTTGATGATGCCGCGCCATTTGCCGGTCCTCACGGTGCTTACCGTTTCCCGCGACCGCAGCGGCAATCCCGTGGAGTTATCGCGCTCCACCAGCCGTTCCGATCGCTTCCAGTATCAGTTCATCGTCTGATGGAGATCACCTTATGAAACCCGCGACAGACCCTGCCATTGCTACTCGCCAGCGCTGGATCGGCGTACTCGCCCGAGCTGTCGGTGACGAGCTTACCCGCCACGAATCAGCCCTGCGCGACGCCGAATACCAAATGATCCGAGCCCCGGAAATCGGCATGACCCTGGTCCGCGGCCGAATGGGCGGCACCGGTGCAGCGTTCAACGTCGGTGAGATGACCGTTACGCGTTGCGTGGTGCGACTGGCGGATGGTCGCACCGGCTTCAGCTACCTGGCCGGCCGCGACAAACCCCGCGCCGAACTGGCGGCCCTGGCCGACGCCCATCTGCAAGGGCCGCAACAAATCCACTGGCTCAACACCCTGATCGAACCGCTGGCCGAGGCACAGGCCCGCCGCCGGGCTGAACAGGACGCAGCGACTGCTGCCAGCAAGGTTGAGTTCTTTACCCTGGTCCGAGGAGAAGACTGATGAACGCAGCGCTGTTGCAACCGGCATTTGCCGATCCGGTACTCGACGCCCAACGCAGCTTCCGCGCCGCACTCAAGGCGCTGGCCGGGCCGGGCGTGATGCATACCCTTCAAGCCGCGCAGCGTCCACCGGCCCTGACTGGGCTGGATGCGGCCAGCCACGCCTTGTGCCTGGCGTTGCTGGATATCGACACACCGTTGTGGCTGTCACCAGCCTTCGACACCCCGGCGATTCGCGCCAACCTGGCGTTCCACTGTGGCTGCCCGATTGTCACCGAGCGCCAGCACGCACGCTTCGCCTTGCTCGATGGCAGTCAGCTGGATGATCTGGGTGGTTTCGATCTGGGCAACGACCGTTACCCGGATCAGTCCTGCACCTTGCTGATTCAGTTGCCAAGCCTGGGCGGTGGCCCTTCATTGAGCTGGCGCGGGCCGGGCATCGAAAGCGAAAACAGGGTGGCGCTGCCGCTGGACGCTGGCTTCTGGCGCGAGCGAGAAACCCATAACGACTTCCCCCGTGGCCTGGACGTGTTCTTCCTCGCCGGCAATGACCTGCTGGGCCTGCCGCGCAGCACCCGTGTCGCACAAATCGTGCAGGAGCGTGCCTGATGTATGTTGCCGTCAAGGGTGGTGAACAGGCCATCGACAACGCCCACCGTCTGCTGGCGAAAAAGCGCCGGGGCGATACCTCCATTGCCGAACTGAGTGTCGAGCAGATCCGCCAGCAACTGCCGCTTGCGGTGGCTCGGGTCATGACCGAAGGCTCGCTGTATGACGAACAACTGGCTGCGCTGGCGATCAAGCAAGCAGCGGGGGACATGATCGAAGCGATCTTCCTGCTGCGCGCCTATCGCACCACCTTGCCGCGCTTCAGCCCAGGCTTGCCCATCGACACATCGGACATGCAGCTCAACCGCCGGTTGTCTGCGACCTTCAAGGACCTCCCGGGCGGTCAGTTGCTCGGCCCGACTTTCGACTACACCCATCGCCTGCTGGATTTCACTTTGCTAGCGGAAGGCGAGCACCCTGGTCCACTTACTCAATCAATCGCGACGGTCGAGCCTTGCCCGCGAGTGCTGGGACTGCTGGCCAAAGAGGGCTTGATCAAGAACGAAGCTGATAACAACGAGGCGGTGGCGGATATCACCCGCGACCCACTGGAGTATCCGGCCAGTCGCGCCCAGCGCTTGCAGGCGCTGGCCCGAGGGGATGAAGGATTTCTGCTGGCGTTGAGCTACTCGACCCAGCGCGGCTATGGCCGTAATCACCCGTTTGCCGGGGAGATTCGCATAGGCGAGGTCGAGGTCTGGATTGAGCCGGAGGAGTTGGGTTTCCCGATTGCCATCGGCGCCATCGAGGTGACCGAGTGCGAAATGATCAACCAGTTCGTGGGCTCTGGCACTGAGCCAGCGCAATTTACCCGTGGTTATGGGTTGGCGTTCGGCCACGCCGAGCGCAAAGCCATGGCCATGGCCCTGGTGGATCGCTCCCTGCGGGCCGAGGAATTCAACGAAGAGATTCAGTCCCCGGCGCAGCAGGAAGAGTTCGTCCTGGCCCATTGCGACAACGTTGAGGCCGCCGGTTTTGTGTCCCATCTGAAATTGCCGCACTACGTGGATTTTCAGTCCGAGCTGGAGCTGATCCGCAAGCTGCGCGCCCCTGGGCTCAAGGAGGCCAAGCCATGACTGCTTACCAGCAAGCGCAACCGCAACGGGACGAAGCTTACAACTTCGCTTATCTGGACGAACAGACTAAACGCATGATCCGTCGCGCCTTGCTCAAAGCGGTGGCGATCCCCGGTTATCAGGTGCCGTTTGGTGGGCGCGAGATGCCGCTGCCCTATGGCTGGGGCACCGGCGGCATGCAGCTCACCGCGGCGATTCTCGGTGCCGAAGATGTGCTCAAAGTGATCGACCAGGGCGCAGACGACACCACTAACGCAGTGTCCATCCGGCGTTTCTTCGCGCGCACGGCAGGTGTTGCCACTACCGAACGCACCCCCGAAGCAAGCGTGATCCAGACCCGGCACCGGATTCCGGAAACGCCCCTGAGCGCTGATCAGATTCTGGTCTATCAGGTGCCGATTTCAGAACCGCTGCGCTTTATCGAGCCCTCGGAAACCGAAACCCGGACCATGCACGCCCTCAATGATTACGGGGTGATGCACGTAAAGCTTTACGAAGACATCGCCACTTTCGGCCATATCGCCACCAGTTACGCCTACCCGGTAATGGTCGATGAGCGCTACGTGATGGACCCGTCGCCAATCCCTAAATTCGACAACCCCAAACTGCACATGAGTCCGGCTCTGATGCTGTTCGGCGCCGGCCGGGAAAAGCGCCTGTACGCGCTGCCGCCGTTCACCCAAGTGCAAAGCCTGGACTTCGAAGACCATCCGTTTCAGATCCAGAGCTGGGACCACAACTGCGCCATCTGCGGCAGCCATGACTCCTACCTTGATGAACTGATCCTCGACGACGCCGGCACTCAGAGTTTTGTCTGCTCCGACACCGATTACTGCGCCCAGCGGGTCAGCCAGCAACACGCATCTGAACCTCAGGAGAAGGGCCAATGATCAGCGCGCAAGCCAAATCCAACGTCGCCGAATGGCCAGGCCGCGTGCAACCGCTGCTCAAGGTCCGCGACCTGACCCGTTTGTATGGCCCGGACACCGGCTGCCAGGGCGTGAACTTCGAGCTGTATCCGGGGGAAGTGCTGGGCATCGTTGGCGAGTCCGGCTCCGGCAAGTCCACGCTGCTTTCTCTGCTCAGTGGCCGCTGCCCGCCTGACCGCGGCGGCATCGACTATCGCGGCAAGGACGGCCGGGTGCTGGACTTGTACAGCGCCAGCGAAGCCGAACGCCGCACGCTACTGCGCACTGAATGGGGCTTCGTTGAACAGAACCCCCGTGACGGCCTGCGCATGGGCGTTTCTGCCGGGGCGAATATCGGTGAACGGCTGATGGCCCAGGGCGTGCGCAATTATCAGCAACTGCGCGGGGCCGGTATCGACTGGTTGACCCAGGTCGAGATTGATCCGCTACGCATCGATGACCTGCCACGGACCTTCTCCGGCGGCATGCAACAACGTCTACAGATCGCCCGCAACTTGGTGTCGAGCCCGCGCCTGGTGTTCATGGACGAGCCCACCGGCGGGCTGGACGTCTCGGTGCAGGCGCGTCTGCTTGACCTGCTGCGTGGTCTGGTGCGGGAGCTGGATCTGGCAGTGGTGATCGTCACCCATGACCTGGCTGTCGCCCGGTTGCTGGCGGACCGCCTGATCGTCATGCGCCGCTCACGCGTCGTGGAAACCGGCCTGACGGATCAAATCCTTGATGACCCGCAGCACCCTTACTCGCAGCTGCTGGTGTCGTCGGTGCTGCAATCGTGAATCGCCTGATGGGGGATGTCTGATGAATACGCTGATCGAGGTCCGCGACCTCTCGAAAACCTTCACCCTGCATCAGCAGAATGGCGTGGTGTTGAACGTGCTGCGCGGCCTGAATTTCAAAGTTCGCGCTGGTGAGTGCCTGGTGTTGCATGGGGATTCCGGGGCCGGCAAGAGCACCTTGTTGCGCACCTTGTACGGCAACTATCTGCCAGCCGGCGGCAGCATTCGGGTGCTGCACGATGGTCACTGGCTGGAGCTGGTGGGCGCCGAGCCGAGGCAGGTGCTGGACATGCGCCGTCAGACCCTGGGCTACATCAGCCAGTTTTTACGCGTCATCCCCAGGGTTTCCAGCCTGGACGTGGTCATGGAACCCGCCCTGGCGCGTGGCTGGTCGCCGGACGAGGCCCAGGGGCGCGCCGAACACTTGCTGTCTCGCCTGAACATTCCGCAACGGCTGTGGCAATTGGCACCGGGTACGTTTTCCGGCGGTGAGCAACAACGCATCAATATCGCTCGCGGCTTCATGGTGCCTTGGCCGGTGCTGCTGCTGGATGAGCCCACCGCGTCTCTGGACGAGGGCAATCGTCAGGTGGTGCTGGAGCTGATGAACGAAGCGAAAACTGCAGGCGCAGCCTTGATCGGGATTTTCCACGACCGCGCCGTCCGCGAAGCCGTCGCAGATCGCTTTCTCGACATGACCCCGTTGGACCTGACCGCCAAGGAGTTGCTGCAATGCTGACCGAACAGATTCTTACCAATGCCCGGATTGTCACGGCCGATCAGCTGTTGAACGGCACCCTGGTGTTGCGCGACGGGCTGATTGTCGAGGTGCAGGAAGGCCGCAGCCAACTGCCCCAGGCATTGGATATGCAGGGCGAATATCTGTTGCCCGGCCTGGTGGAACTGCACACCGACAATCTGGAAAAACACCTGTCGCCACGTCCCGGTGTCGATTGGCCCTCGGCCTCGGCGGTGCTCAGCCACGATGCGCAGATCATCTCTTCCGGCATCACCACGGTATTCGACGCGCTGTCCATCGGCGATGTGAACCCCAAGGGCAAGCGCATGCAGCAACTGCCTGCGATGCTCGAAGCCATCGCCAGTGCCAATGCGGCGGGCCTGACCCGGGCCGAGCATCGTCTGCATTTGCGCTGCGAAGTCTGCCATCCGGATACCTTGAGCGTGTTTCGCGATCTGGTGGAGCAGCCGCTGGTGCAACTGGTGTCGGTGATGGACCACTCGCCGGGCCAGCGCCAGTTCGCCCTGGAGTCCAAGTACCGCGAGTACTACATGGGCAAATATCACCTGACGACCGGACAGATGGATGAGTTCATCGTCGAACAGGTGGCAAACTCCCGTGAGTACAGCGACCGTTATCGGCGTGCGATTGTCGAGGACTGTCTGGCCCGGGGCTTGTCGGTGGCCAGCCATGATGATGCGACGGTGGGGCATGTGGAGGAGTCGGCGGGCTACGGCATGAGCATCGCCGAGTTTCCCACTACGGCAGAGGCAGCGCAGGCTTGTCGGCGGTTGGGCATGAGCGTATTGATGGGCGCACCCAATGTCGTGCGCGGTGGTTCGCACTCGGGCAATGTGGCGGCGGCAGATCTGGCAAAACAAGGGCTACTGGATATTCTCTCCAGCGACTATTATCCCGCCAGTCTGTTACAGGCCTCGTTCACGCTGGCCGGGCAGGGTGAGCATTGCACGTTGCCGCAAACGGTGGCGATGGTCAGTCGGGCTCCGGCGCTAGCGGCGGGGCTCGCCGATCGCGGTGAAATTCGGGTTGGCTTGCGCGCCGATCTGGTCCACGTCCGGGCTGATCAGGTTCGGGGGCAGGGTTCGCTGCCGGTTATCCAGCAGGTCTGGCGGCAGGGCAAGAGGGTGTATTGATGGCAGGCAGGTTGATCTATCTCATCGGGCCGTCCGGATCGGGCAAGGACAGCCTGCTGGACGCCGCTCGTGAAGCATTGGCCCGGCGTGGTTGCCGGGTGGTGCGGCGGGTGATCACACGCTCGGCCGAAGCCGTGGGCGAGGCGGCCCAGGCCGTCAGTGTCGAGCAGTTTCTGGCCATGCAGGCCCAGGGCGATTTTGCCCTGAGCTGGCAGGCCAACGGCTTGTATTACGGCATCCCGGTGGACATCGATGCGTGGCTGGCGCAGGGCGACGATGTGCTGGTCAATGGCTCCCGCGGGCATCTGGCGCAGGCGCGACAACGCTACCCGGATTTGCTGGCGGTCCTGCTGACCGTCAACGACAGCACTCTGCGTGAGCGTTTGCTGGCCCGGGGACGGGAGTCGGTCGCCGATATCGAAGCGCGCCTGCAACGCAACTCACGCTTCACCGTTGAATTGCTGGCCAGTGACCCGATGCTGTTCGTGCTGGACAACTCCGGGCCCCTGGCCCAGACCGCCGAGCGCCTGATGCAGCGCATTGCCCATGAGCACTCATGCGTCTGACCCTGCTGGGGACCGCCGATGCCCGGCTGGTGCCGGTGTATGGTTGCCAATGTCCAGCCTGCTCGGCGGCTTTGCTTGACCGGCGGCTGCGGCGTCTGCCGTGCAGTGCGCTGATCGAGTGCGATGACCAGCGCTGGTTGATCGACAGCGGCCTGACTGACCTCACCGAGCGCTTCCCGCCGCGTAGTCTGAGCGGCATCCTGCAAACCCACTACCACGCTGATCATGCCCAAGGCCTTTTACATTTGCGCTGGGGGCAGGGGTTGGTGATTCCGGTGCATGGCCCGGTGGACCCGGAAGGTCTGTCGGATCTGTACAAACACCCGGGGATTCTGGATTTCAGTCAGCCGTTCAGCGCTTTCGAGGCTCGACAGTTCGGCGCGCTCAGGGTCACGGCCTTGCCGCTGGTCCATTCGAAACCGACATTGGGCTATTTGCTTGAAGGCGAGGGCAGACGTATCGCTTACCTGACTGACACCGTGGGCTTGCCTGATGCAACCCAGCACTACTTGCAGCGCCAGCCACTGGACGTGCTGGTCCTCGACTGCTCCATGCCTCCGCAACCCCAGGCACCCCGTAACCACAACGACCTGAGCCTGGCCTTACACACCATCGAGCAGCTGCAACCGGCCCAGGCCGTATTGACCCACATTGGCCATACCCTTGATGCGTGGCTGATGGAGCATCGCCAAGAGTTACCCGACGCGGTGATGGTTGCAAGCGATGGTATGGTGCTGTGAGTCTGTGGGAGCGGTGCTTGCCCGCGATAAGGTTTCGGTGATCTAACGTGAAACCGCGGTGTTCTTATCGCGGGCAAGCACCGCTCCCACATCCAATCGCATTCCTGCTGGAGTAATACCCCATATGACCCAACCCTACGCCACCACCGCCCCGACCCGTGCTGAAGTCGATGCTCTGCCGGGTGCGACGCTGATCCAGTTCGGCACCGATTGGTGCGGCCATTGCAAAGCCGCCGAGCCGCTGGTGAGCAAGGTTCTCAAGGATTACCCGAACGTGCACCACCTGAAAATCGAAGACGGCAGCCGGCGGCCGCTGGGGCGTTCGTTTCGAATCAAGTTATGGCCGACCCTGATCTTCATGCGCGATGGCGTCGAGCTCAGCCGTCTGGTGCGGCCGGGTAATGTCAGCCTGATCGAAGAGGCGTTCGAGGGGATGGTACGGGAGGGGTGAGCACTGTATCGGTAGGTATGTAACCTGTGGGAGCGGTGCTTGCCCGCGATAGGAACACCACGGATTCAGGTCAGATCACCCGAAACCTTATCGCGGGCAAGCACCGCTCCCACAGGTGGCGCGGGCTTCACCCACCCGTCATATTCATGAAGCGCACCACCTGCACTTCATCATTGACACTGAAGTTATGGCTCCAGGGCTTGAGTTGCATGGCGTCGATGATGGCTTTTTCGAGTTTTTCCGGTTGTCCCGGATTGGCTCTCAGGACCGACTTCAGATCAGCGGAATGCTCATTTCCAAGGCACAGCAGCAGTCGGCCTTCAACGGTCAGGCGCACGCGGTTGCAGGTCGCGCAGAAGTTATGACTGTGAGGCGAGATGAAGCCGATCCGGATGTCCGGCGCCTCTGCCACACGCCAGTAGCGCGAAGGGCCCTGGGTGGATTCAGTAGAGTTGATCAGGGTGTAGCGTTCGGCAATGCGCTCACGGACCTGATCACTGGAGTAAAACGATTCGGCACGACTGTGATCGCTGATCACGCCCAACGGCATTTCTTCGATGAAAGAAATATCCAGCTTGCGGTCGATGGCGAAGGCTACCAGATCATTGATTTCGTGATCGTTACGGCCCTGCATCACCACGCAGTTGAGCTTTGTATGCACGAAGCCAGCAGCATTGGCTGCATCGATACCGGCAATGACTTTGCTCAGCTCACCGGTGCGGGTCATTTCCTTGAATCGTGCCGGGTCCAGGCTGTCCAGGCTGATGTTCAGCCGGGAAACGCCGGCGTCAAACAGCGGCTGCGCCAGTCGATCAAGTTGTGAGCCATTGGTGGTCATGCACAATTCGCGCAAGCCGGGCAGGGCGGCGATCTGCTGGCAGAGGCCGACGATGCCGGAACGTACCAGGGGTTCACCACCGGTCAGACGGATTTTTTTTGTGCCAAGCGCGACAAATCGCTCGGCCACCTGAAAGATTTCTTCCAGAGACAGGATCTGTTGCCGTGGCAGGAACGTCATTTCCTCGGCCATGCAGTACACGCAACGGAAATCGCAACGGTCTGTCACAGACATCCGCAGGTAATCTACCTTGCGTGCAAAAGCGTCCATTAGCATTCGGTCAGACATTTCCACCTTCTCAACACATTCACTGCCAGCCTTCGCCAGGCTCGCCTTCTGGCAACACACCGGAATACACGTTGCATACTCTCTGCGAGCTGAGCGCGGATGTCACGCGCTAATCGGCCTTAGCGGATTCAACGGGCAACTTAACCGAGTGTAAATGCAATGGTCCAATCACTTGTGCCGATAGGCCCATTGAGCCACTCGATCAACACTTCAACTTGATCAATTAATTGTAAAAGTCAGCCTGACGCGGGCACCACTGCCATCGCTGTCAGCGATGTTGTCACGCAGCAGGGTTGCGCCGCAGCGTTTGCACAGGGCATCAATCAGGCTGATAACCGCACTGCGGGCGTTGATAGACCCGGTGAGGGTTTCAACGTCGAAGCCGGGGCCCTGATCAATGACACTGATCTGCGCGGTGTCGCTGTCGAGATTAACCACCCGCAAGTCGACGCGATTGCTGTTGCCATGCTTGATCGCGTTGTCCAGCAACTCATTGAGAATCAGACCCAGGTGGGATGCGGTTTGAAGCGACACATACACCGACTGGGTTTCGCTGCGCAGGGTTATGGTCCGGCTGTGCTGGGCGTTGATCACGCCTCTGGCCAGGCTGGGCAGGAAGTCGGCCAGATCAACCTGACCTTTCCCATAGCGATGCAGCTCGTCCTGCACTGCACCCACCCCGACGACCCGGGTGATGGCCGAGTGCATAAGCAGTTTCGCTTCTTCGCCTTTGGCGCGCATTTTCGACAGTTGCAGCAGGCTGATGATTAATTGGAGGTTGTTTTTGACCCGGTGGTTAAGCTCGGACAGCAAAACCTGTTGGTGCGCCTCAAGCTCGCGCTGTTCGGTAATGTCGATGCAACTGCCGAAGTAACCGGCGAACTCCCCATTGCGATAAAACGGCGCACCGTTGTCCAGCAGCCAGCGGTATTGCCCATCGTGACGTCTGACCCGATATGGCAAGGTGAATCGGCTGCGGCTATCGAAGGCCTGGTGGAAGCCGTCAACGCAGGCTTCGAGGTCCTCCGCGTGGATATCGTCCATCCAGCCATAGCCGATCAGTTGCTGCTGGGTTTTGCCAGTGAAGTCGGTCCAGGGCTTGTTGAACCAGTCACAGTGCCTGTCGGATCTGGCTCGCCAGATCATCACCGGGGCATGGTCGGCCAATTCCCTGAACTCAAGCTCACCCAGCGTTGCCGGGTCTGATAGATCATTTTCCAGCTTCATGCGCGCTATCCATAGGCAGTGTTGGCGAGCCGGTGCTGAATATTTCCAGAGATCCATGGGGCGGCAGCGTCGAGAACTCACGGCCATCAAGCAATGCTTGAGCTACGTGTGCGCACAGGTTCAAGTCTTCCGGCGCATAGGGTTTGCGCAACAAGCCCAGCGCGGCATCGGTGTTGGCATGCGCCGCCAGGACCTGGCCGCTGACGAACATCGAGGTCACCCCATGGCGAGCCATCAGCGCCCTGGCCAGCGCAATACCCTCGTCATGACCGGCGAGATTGATATCGACGAAAGCGATATCGGCCGGTTGCTCAGCAGCTAACTGCAACGCATGGCTGACGTCATGGGCCGGGCCGATGATTTCGTGATGCTCACCCAGGGTAGCAGCGGCCAGCAGGGCCAGGATGGGATCGTCTTCTACGATGAGAATGCGCATGTTCAAAGTCTGCATTTGGGGCGATAACTGCGAAACGCCGGCCCATGAATGGCCGATAACGTAGCGGGGCAAAGGGTTTTGCTCATTGCAAAACTACGTTGTTGAAGATTGGGCTATGCCTTGGTCAATTGGTTCAGGGCGATCGATGAAAACATCCGAAGGAGTGTAAATTTCCGCTATTTGGAAGCATTTTGATCAGGCCTTTTGCCACCAATGCTGCGTTCGTAACGCTCCAGTAATGGCTGAATACTGACCCCGTGAAGCAGGATGCTCAGCGCGACGACTGACAGCGTCATGCCAATGCTGATTTGCTTTACCTCTTCTGGCAGCCCATGACCCAGGGCGAAGCACAGGTAAAAGAGGCTGCCAATACCACGAATACCAAACCATCCCACCAGCGCTTTTTGTGGACGACTCAGCAATTTGCGGCTTACCAGTAACCAGACAGCCACCGGGCGTATGACGCAGAACAACGCCAGGCCCAGACCAATGGCGCGCCAATCCCAATAGAGTGCCAGGGATGCGCCGAGCAGGGTGATGAGTAATACCTCCATGGAGCGTTCCACCAGGCTGCCGAAGGCGAGCATGTCACCCATCATGACCCCGGCTGCCAGTTGAGAGTCGCTGAGATCCTGTTCTTCGGCGACGGTTGCGCGTTCGACACTGCCGCTCATGTGGCCGAGTACCGGTTGCGCCAGATGTTCGGCCGGCACCTCTGACTGGGTAATCTGCGCCTCCGCCTGCCGCAAACCCAGGCCGGCGGCGAATACCGAGAGGAAACCAAAGGCACCCAGGGTGTCGGCGACCACATAGGAGACCGCAATCAACGCCAGCGCGAGAAAATCATTGGGCGACATGGTGCTGTCGGCATTTTTGATTCGCAGGTAAATCATCAGGTGGCCAACGCCACGGCCCATGCCGTAACCAATCAACAAGCCGGCCGGCACGCCCCACACCAGGTTTTTCAGCGCCCAGTGCTGCACCCAGTTGAGGTCGCCGGCACCTTGGGTCAGGAATAACAACGCAAAAATCACAAACGGGAAAGCCGTGCCGTCGTTCAGTCCCGCCTCTCCGGACAAGCCGAAGCGCACGCGATCAAAATCCTGGGCATTGTTGACCTGCACCAGCGACGCCAGTACCGGGTCCGTGGGCGAGAGCATGGCCCCCAACAGAATGGAGATGCCCCAGGACAGTTCGAAAAGATAATGCGCCGCCAGTGCGGTGCCCGCGATGGTCGCCAGCATCACCGGCCCTGCCAGCCAGTAGGCCGAGCGCCAGGCTTTGCTGTTCAGTGGCAGCCTTAGCTTGATCCCCGTGCTGAACAACGAGAACAGCACCGCGACTTCCGTGAGGCGTTCCAGCCAGTGGGCCGCGTCGCGAAAGTCCAGCTTGAGCACATCCAGCCCCACGGGACCGATAGCAAAGCCAAACGCCAGACACACCGCCGAGGTGGTCACCGGCATCCAGCGCAAATAGGAAGACGTCAGCGCAAGCATCATCAGCAACACGCCAAGGACCGTCATTAACAGAATGAAGCTCATACGCTTTTGGCTCTCACAACCCGGCTTCGCAGAAAACGAAGCGACTAGGGCTGTGACTGCTCAAGGACGGGATAGTTGAAACATTTGGTATTGATCGTCTGCAAGACAATGAACTTGGCCTCTGATGGAGCCGAGCTTGCCCGCGATGGACGATAACCCGATGGCCCAGACGGAACTGGATCCCTGTAGGAGCCGAGCTTGCTCGCGATAAGAACACCCCGGTGAGCCAGACAGTCCACGTCGCCTTCATCGCGGGCAAGCACCGCTCCCACAGGGTTGCGCAATCGACTGATTCGCGGGCAAGCCTCGCTCCAACGAAAGCCCCAGATCGCGTAGGAGCGCGCTTGCCCGCTATGAACGATAACGCGGTGTGTCTGAATAACCACGATCCCTGTAGGAGCCGAGCTTGCTCGCGACAAGAACACTTCGGTGAGCCAGACAGTCCGCGTCGCCTTCATCGCGGGCAAGCACCGCTCCCACAGGGGTAGGCGATCGGCTGATTCGCGGGCAGGCCTCGCTCCAACGAAAGCCCCAGATCGCGTAGGAGCGCGCTTGCCCGCGATCAACGATAACGCGATGTCCCAGACGGAACTGGATCCCTGTAGGAGCCGAGCTTGCTCGCGACAAGAACACCCCGGTGAGCCAGACAGTCCGCGTCGCCTTCATCGCGGGCAAGCACCGCTCCCACAGGGGTAGGCGATCGGCTGATTCGCGGGCAAGCCTCGCTCCAACCGAAGCCCACATACCGCGTAGGAGCGCGCTTGCCCGCGATGAACGATAACGCGGTGTGTCTGAATAACCACGATCCCTGTAGGAGCCGAGCTTGCTCGCGATAAGAACACTTCGGTGAGCCAGACAGTCCGCGTCGCCTTCATCGCGGGCAAGCACCGCTCCCACAGGGGTAGGCGATCGGCTGATTCGCGGGCAAGCCTCGCTCCAACGAAAGCCTACAGATCCCGTAGGAGCGCGCTTGCCCGCGATGAACGATAACGCGATGGCCCAGACGGAACTGGATCCCTGTAGGAGCCGAGCTTGCTCGCGATAAGAACACTTCGGTGAGCCAGACAGTCCGCGTCGCCTTCATCGCGGGCAAGCACCGCTCCCACAGGGGTAGGCGATCGGCTGATTCGCGGGCAAGC